>WNGR01000065.1_pt1 | contig 145457 bp, 118 predicted proteins | sample 5407581 | NCBI WGS metagenome assembly WNGR01 (sample SAMN13153383, study PRJNA577476) | soil metagenome | isolation source: 80 cm soil or saprolite under Garry oak tree replicate 2 | place: USA:California | collected 2016-06-15
CCCTTCCAAGCGAACGGGACCCCCGGTAGGGAAAAGGTGCAAACCTCCTATCGGGGGTCTTCGTGTGCCAAGGGTGAAGTACAAGAGACTCTTTCGCTAACTCGAATCGTGCTTTCGGCTCGACGTTAATCAAGACGGGGAGTGCAGAAGGGACACCGCAGATCGATCGAGGGACACTGCTGTTTGTGCGAGGGACACTCACTGGATGGTGTCCTTCAAACCCTTGGAACAATGACTCGTGGCCTGGCATCGTGGGGGGATGGGCAGAGAGAGGTGTTCCGATGGCCGCTACTGATCTGAAATTGCCCGACGACCTAGGCAGCCTGAGGGATAAGTACCCAGGTTGGCACATATGGGTGTCCCAAGCCCGACGCTTGTGGGCAACAAGGAGGGGCCACATTCTGCCTAGCCGCAATCGGGATTCCCGATGGTCGATGACCATTGACGCCGACACCTCGGAAGACCTGGACAAGCAGCTAGAACAGCAGAGCATTTTGGGCTAACCCCCACCCTTGACGCCACTGACAACAGAGAAGAGAGCGGCTTGATGAGCGGCAGCACGAATGCTCGCACACGGTCCCCCGGTGTTTCTCGTGCTGCTGGAGGCGGGGTCGGGACCGTTATCGGAATTGCGCGTGGTCGTTTCCCGCATTTCCGTCCTGAATCATGTTCCGGTGCCGGTCCTGCCTTCCCAAGCGTTACCCGTTGCGGGGTGCCGGTTCCGCCTTTGGATGGTCAGGACACGAGCATGGCGCGTGAGTGGCCGCTGACGAGCTTTCTGGAATTGGGTGCGTACCCGGAGGCTGTCCCGTGCGCGCGGTTGCATGCCCGGCAGTTGTTGTGGGAATGGGGCCAGACCGGGCTGGCCGAAAGTATTGAACTGGTGGTATCGGAACTTGCCACGAACGCGGTTGCGGCGTCCCGGTCACTTGGGCAGCACACCGCAGTGCGAATGTGGCTGCTCTCGGATAAAGAAAAAGTGCTGGTCATGGTTTGGGACGCCAGCCATGAACCACCGGCACGGGGAGAATCAGAGTCAGGGAATATTTCGGACGGTGCGCGGGGGCTGATGCTGGTTGATGCCATCAGTGAACGGTGGGGGTGGTATTTCGCCGGCGAGACCGGGGGGAAGGTCGTGTGGGCCATGTGCTGCGAAACAGAGGATTCACAAAGAGGAAAGCACAGGTGAGCGTCGGCGCGAATGCTTATAAATCACAGTCGGGTGAAACTGCTGTGCGGGATTGCGAACGCTGCGGCAGGCCGTTGAGCCGGTATAACCCCGGAGACCATTGCCAGGCATGCCTATCCGCCGGGCGGCATGATGAAGACGGGCAGCGCATCCGGCCCGTGGTGCCCAGCCTGCCCGAGGTGGCCGCGCGATTGCGGGCGTTGCGCAGGCAGCGCGGCATGACCCTCGAAGTGCTCGCCGGGCTTGCCGGGGTATCGGATTCATACCTGTCAATGGTGGAGAACGGAAAGCGCTCCTTAAACAGTTATACGACTATCGTCGGCATTGCAGCGGCGTTGGATGTGCCTCCAGCCGAGCTTGCGCCAGGAATGCCAGCCGGTTCTCCACCCTCGGGGCGCGCGCCAACCGCGAACGCGACGGGCGTTGTGCAGCTATGAGGGTAATGAGCGAATCCCGGGAGGATCACCGTCATGATGTGTAAACGGCACGCGGGCGACGGTCGTCTCGCGCCTTTAATGCCTGACTGCCCTTTCTGGTGCATGGTGTTGTTCCTGCCAGGCACCACATGGCACCCGCTGCAAGCGGGCCTGCCCGACCGGACCCCGACCAGGCCGACAAGTCGCCGAGATCGCACACATGTACGAACAAGGCTACCTGGCTAAAATCCGGGGGCTGGGGCAACGTCCCGGATGCGTCCGCCGGGCAGAAATTCCACCATTCATTTCTTTCGGCGTGATTTCGGGGTATGGAACTCCATGGAATCAGGGTCGCTGGTGTACAGGCTGACGCCGGACCCGTATTCTCCCGAGAGCGTAGCGTCATCAGTTTTGTAATTAAGGCGCTGCATTATGCCCAGCTCACGTAGACCAGCCAGCACCCGCCGCAAGTCATCCTGATCACGGTAATCCCGCGTATAGACACATATGATCTTGACGCGAGAGTTTGTGGCTAGCGGGTTCTCCCAGGCTGTTGCGGATTTGGCTTCTATCCCAATCTTTCCCCGGGTGGTCGCCTCCCGGATCGCTGCCCATGTTTTATCTAGGTCCTGCACATAAACGAAGACCAGCCACTTGCCGACGAATTCGTCTGCTGCCTTCGTGAGGGAATGGGCAGTCGGCGCATATGCTCTTACCCAGTAGTCATCGGTAACTGCACTGGGATTGCGCAAATCGGGAGTGATCATGGCAGGTGCTCACCCCCCTAGCGCGGTAAGGTCGGTGATCCATGGGCCGAGTGCCTCGCGGCGCTCGAACACCTCCCGGGTCTCACGCAAATGTGCCCGCACCTGTTCTTTGCTCCAGCCGTTGACCCGTGCCAGGTGATCGAGCGCGGCCTGGTAAACGGACGGGTCGTTACGCTCGCGGGCGATTGCCGCCGTTCGGTACAGGTGCTTGACCGAGTGGCAGTCCGGGCACAGCGCGATCAGGCGCAGGACCCGCTGCACGGGCGGCCGGGCCGCCTCGTCATACCCGTAGACCTCGTGCGCTTCGACCGGGTGACGCGGCCCGGTGCCCCCACAGATCTCGCAGCGGGAGCCGACGGCGGCATACGCCTTCTTGCGCTGCCGGTCCCACCAGGCGCGGCCCTTGACCTCGCGGGGGCTCTTCCCGTGCAGGCTGGTGGGGATGATCTCCGTAAGGAGCCTTCCGTTCACCGTCTCGTTTGCAGCCATGCCCGGCATGGTCTCACCAAGGGCTGACATTTCTGGAACCTGAGGTGATGGACGACGCCGCGACGCCGCTCCGGAGCCCAGACTTGTCGGGGGGGCAGGTACGCTCCCGGGCCATGACCAGGCCATGACCGAAGACCGCTACGCTGAACTGCGTGCCCAGTTGCAGCGCTCGGCGGAAAAGCAAGAGCGGAAAAGCAAGAGGAGCAGCGCCGGCTTGCGGGCGGTTATAACTGCTTAGCCGAGATCGGCTTTCTTCTGGGGGTTTTTCCTGTGACGGTGGAGGCTTCTCCTGTGACAGGTCCGAGAGCTTGGGGGCCAGGTCCCAAGACGATCTTCCACACCGATATCATTAGGCCAAGAATATCTGCAAACAATGCGGAGGTGGCTATCGTTACCTCGGCTGTGGTGAATTTATCGTGTTCGACGACTATCCAGCCGCATATTCCCGCAACGGCCAGCACGATAATTATGGCGGCGATACCCATAGCTAGCCGGACGGCGAACCAGCGTGCATCCTGCTTCTTTCTCTGGTCAAATGTCTCGCGTTCTTGGCGCAGTCTTTCTTCAGCGCTCGCAATTGCGATTGTCTCATTTATCGGATCTGCCATTCGGCACCCCCGACCGAAAACGTCCGATGATGTAAGATAGGGAAGATGCTATAAGAGCCCCCAGGACGCCACCTATAACGGGAGCCAGAGTCCCGGAATTTCCATGTATCGCGACAATAATGCCGACGGCAGCCACTAGGACGAGTATGAAGAGCGCGACGAGAAGCAGCCAATTGGCGAGCGAGGCGTTCCGATTATTCCTTGCCAGCGACCACGTGAGCTGATCCAACGCATGAGCCTGCTCGGCTTGGGTCAAGTTTCGCAATGCATTCTCTCGATCCCTTGCCTTATCGTGTTCGTATGGAGTTTTTAGGGCCTGAATAACTCTCTGGACAACCTCTTCCGGATCCCCGGATGTGTTAATCCACTGGTACTGTGCAAGGATCCCGGAGGGTGAAATGTCCTTTCCCAGGGCTACGGGAATGACCCGCTTCCCCGAACCGGTCTCCGCGGATGCAACGCTCGCCGATATCTCATAGATGATCCAGGGACTCTCCAGTGCAGCCTTGGAGAGCAAGATAATTATTACATCTGCCCCTTCGAGGGATTGGCTAATGCTGGAAATCCAGCGATCGCCCGGCGGTATGTTTGCCGTGAATGTAGATGTGCGATACCCAGCTCGATTTAGGGAATTCTGAAGATAATCCGCAACAAGTTCATTTTGCTTAGCATAACTAACAAAGACTGTCATATGCTTCAGTGGAGTAGTCGACTCGCCCATGACACCCCCTTCGGGTCCTGCGCGCGGTGCATCTCACGCGAGAGCATGGCTGGACCGTGAGCAAAGATTATCACTCCAGTGCGCTCCAGCAAGGCTGCGAAAAGGATGGGGGGAGATCAGGCGAACCACATGGGGAAGGTAGGTGAGCCAATTTCCGCCGCACGGCAACAGGTCAAGCTACCGCCGCGCCGCTCCGATCCTTGGGCGCTGCGGACCCTAGACGACTTCGATGGACTAGCTAGACGACAGCTAGCCCGCTCCGCTAGTGTGTGCTTAGAGGAAGCATCCGCCCAGCCAGTAGTCATACACCCGGGCGAGGTGCGCCACGCTGGTATCGAACGCCGGGTCCTCATCCTCACTGGAGGACGCCTCACCAATCCATTCGCCTGTCATCGTGCGCCTTTCTCAGGATGGCAAACCAATGGTACGCAATTCGGGGGGCCAACGCGTACCCTGACCACCCAGGCTTGCTACTGACCGGGGGACGGGCCTGCGGCCCCCATAGCCGCGGACATCCGGCGGACGGCCTCAGCCAGCAGGGCGGGTGAGGTGCCCATGTTGAGGCGCACGAAACCGCGGCCTGGGCCGCCGAAGTGGGTGCCCGGGGTCACGGCGACCCGTCCCTTCTCGAGGAAGGCCGCCGCCGGGTCATCGCCAAGCCCCAGCTCCCGGCAGTCCAGCCAGGCAAGGAAGCTCGCCTGCGGCGTGGCATAGCGGACCTGCGGCAGGTGCTCGGAGAGCAGACGGCTGAGCAGCCCGCGATTTTCGTCGAGCTGGCCGCGGACGGCGTCCAGCCACGGCAGCCCGTCGGTGAACGCGGCCACCGACGCGAGCACGCCGAGATGGGCGGCGAGCAGCGACTCCCACCGCTCCTCCAGCAGGGCCATCCCCTCGTCCGACCCGGCGATGGCCATCCCGCACTTGAGGCCGGGGATGTTCCAGCCCTTCGAGGCGGAGGTGAAGGTGAAGGCGTTCCGCGATGCCTCGTGGCCGAGGGAGTGGAACGGCACGAACGTCGCACCAGGCAGCACCAGGGGCGCGTGAATCTCGTCCACCAGCAGGGTCACCCCGTGCCGCTGGCAGAGATCGGCGACCATCGAAAGCTGGTCGCGCGTCCACACGTTCCCGGTCGGGTTGTGCGGGCTGCACAGCAGGTACACGGCCGCGCCCGGCTGCCGCAGCGCGCTCTCGATCGCGGCCGGGTCCAGGTCGTAGCGGCCAGCGGCGTCCCGCGCCAGCGGCGCCTCGATGATCCGCCGGCCGTAGAACCCGAACCGGAACCAGAACGGCGGGTACACCGGGGAGTTGATGATGATGCCCGCGCCGGGCGGGGTGATCGCCCCGATCACCTCAGCGAGCCCGGTCATGACGTCCGGGATGGCGAAGACCCGGTCAGGGTCGGGGGACCAGCCCAGCCTGCTGGCGGCGAACGAAGCGAACGCTTCCCCGAGCGCCCCCTTGTGCGCGTAGCCGCAGTCCCCGATCGCGAGCGCGGCCGTCACCGCCTGCGTGATGGGCTCGGCGAGGGCGAAGTCCATCTCGGCCACGAAGGCCGGCAGCACATCGCCGGGATAGGTCCGCCACTTGAAGCTGCGGCGCTGCCGCAGTTCCGGCAGGGAGCAGGTACCGAGCAAAGCGTCCATCTGGCCGATGGTAGCCCGGCGTGCTGGGCCGCCGGCGGGTCCGGTCCGTCCGGTAACACCACATTCATGGCATGTGCGCGGTTACCCTGAGACCGAGCATGGGAGCACAATGGCGGGCCGGGAAGGTGCCTGATGGGTAGGGAATGGTTCCGTGGCATTTTGTCCACCCGGGACAAGGCGCCGAAGATCGACACGAGCGTGGCGCACCCCGCCCGCGTCTACGACTACTGGCTGGGCGGGAAGGACAATTTCGCCGCCGACCGCGAGGCGGCTGAGAAGGTCCTGGCGGCAACGCCCGGGCTGCGGTCCCGGGTGCGGGCGAACCGGGCGTTCCTCGCCCGCTCGGTGCGTTACCTGGTCACCGACCGCGGCATCCGCCAGTTTCTCGACATAGGCACCGGAATCCCGAGCGCCAACAACACCCACGAGGTCGCCCAGGCGGTCGCACCCGCCACGCGCATCGTCTACGTGGACAACGACCCGATCGTGCTCGCGCACGCCCGCGCGCTGCTCAGCACCTCGGCCGAGGGCGCCACCGCCTACCTGGAAGCCGACCTCCGTGACCCGGACACGATCCTTTCCTCCGCTCGCCGCACGCTGGACTTCAGCCAGCCCATCGCGCTGATGCTGGTCGGGATCCTCCATCTCGTCCAGGACTCCGAAGACCCCTATGGGCTGGTGGCCCGGTACGTGGCCGCCCTGCCACCGGGCAGTTACCTGACGATCTCGCACCCGGCCAGCGACATCCAGCCCCAGCAGGCCGAGGCCCAGCGGCGGTACAACGAGCGTGTCTCCACCCCGCAGATGCTGCGCAGCTACGAGGAGGTGTGCCGCTTCTTCGAGGGCCTGGAACTGGTTCCGCCCGGCGTGGTGCCCGTGCACACGTGGCATTCCGGCCCGGACGACGAGGTCCCGCCCGGTGGCATCTCCGCCCATGGTGGCGTCGCAAGGAAGCCCTGAGGCACCTGTCTCACCCCGGGCCGTCTATCCCACCTCGCCGGTCAGGTAGCGGTCGATGGTGGGACCGATTGCCCTGGCCAGGGCGGCGTCGTCGGCGCGGGCCAGCGGGCCAAGTTCAAGCACGTACCGGGTGAGGGCCAGCCCGAGCACCTGGCTCGCCACCAGCGCGGCGCGGAAGTCCGCGTCGCCGTCCCGGCCGTGGGCGGCCTCCCGCGCCGCCTGGGCGACCCGCCCCAAGATCGCGTCGTTGGCGAACTCCCGCAGCATCGCCGCCGCCTGCTCGCTGGTGACCGCGGTGCGGAGCAGGCCGAGGAAGGCCGACCGCGTCTCGGTCACGCTCCACGCGGTGAGCGCGTTGCTCAGCAGGTGCTCGCCGAGGCTGCGTCCAGGCTCCCGCCCATCCGGGGCGAGCGCGGCGCCAATGATCTCGCTCGGCACCATGGGCAGCCGCATCGCGGCGACGAACAGCCGTTCCTTGGTGCCGAAGAAGTGATGGACCAGAGCCGGGTCCACCCCGGCATCGGCCGCGATGCCCCTGATCGTCGTGCGGTCATACCCGAGATCCCCGAACCGCGCCCGGGCGGCGGCCAGGATCGCCTCCCGGGTCCCGCTTTCACCCCCGCGCCGCCCCGGGCGGCGCCGGTTCCCCGGGCGGCGCGCATGCTTCGGCGGGTCGGTCACCCCGCCGCCTCCGTTTGGCGTGACGTCAGGGTGAGCTGGAAGAAGCGCTCTTCCAGGGTCGCGGGGACCTCGGAAACCCGCGCCATGATGTCCCCGAGCGCGTTCCGCACCGCCTCGGGCGCGACCCCCGGCACCCGCAGCGTCCGGCCGACCAGGGCCACGGGCAGGCCCGCGGCTTCCAGCGCGCCAAACGCCGATGCCCACGACTCGGCCTCAACCACGCTGACCCGGGCGTCACCGACGATCTCCGCCGCCGTGCCCTGTGCCACCACCCGGCCATCTGCCATGATCATCAGCCGGTCGCACTCCCATGCCTCGTCCATGTAGTGGGTCGTGACCAGCACACCGGCACCGGCTACGACGGACTCGGCCACCGTCTCCCACAGCCGTGCCCTGGACAGTGGGTCCACGCCCGAGGTGGGCTCGTCAAGGACGAGCAGGTCCGGGTGATGAGCAAGCGCCTGCGCGAAGGCGGTTTTGCGCTGGGCCCCGAGCGGCAGCGAACCGACCACCGTCCGGCCGAATATGCTCAGCGCCGCTGGCAGGTCCGCGCTCGCATGATGGCCGAACACCTTGGCAGAAAAGGCGAGGTTCTCGGCCGGGGTGAGATCGTCGTAGAGGCCGAGGCTCTGCGGCACATACCCGATGCGCTGCCTGGTCCGGCGGGACGGCGGCTCGCCGAACAGGCGGACGTCGCCTGCGGAGACGGGCAGCAGCCCGAGCAGCAGCCGGATCAGGGTGGTCTTCCCGGCGCCGTTCGCGCCCAGCAGGCCGACCACCTCGCCCCGGCCAAGCCGGAGATCGACCTCGTTCACCGCGACAAAGCTTCCGAAGGCGCGGGTCACGCCGGTGCACTCCGCGAGTACCTCGGTCATCGTGACTCTCCTCCCTACGTCGGGCTGCCCGCCGCGGCGGGCCGCGCCGCCAGTTCATGTGCCAGGATCGCGACAGTCACCGCGTCCTGCAGGTCCGGGGTGATCGCGCCGTCCCGGCCCGCCGGATCCCAGACCCGCCACCGTCCCTCGCGCCGCCAGGCGCGGCGGCCCGGCTCCCCGCCGGGCCGCTCGTCGCCTACGCTCAGCGCGCCCGGCATCGACGCCACGATCTGCTCGGGGGTCCCGCTCGCCAGTTCCCGGCCGTCGTCGAGCGCGAGCACGTCGTAGGCTCGCTCCGCCTCGTCGAGGTAACTGGTCGCGATCACCACCGCGGCGCCGTCGGCGGCCGCGCGGGTGATGAGCCACCACAGGTCGGCCCGGCTGACGGGATCCACGCCGGTGGTTGGCTCGTCCAGCACCAGCAGGTCGGGCTTGTGCAGCATCGAGCCGATGACACCCAGCTTCTGCCGCATCCCGCCGGACAACTGCCCCGCCAGGCGGCCCGCGGCCGACGCGAGGCCGGCCCGCTCCAGGAACTCGGCCGTCCGTTCGCGGGCGGCGGCCGCGGGAACGCGGTACGCGGCGGCGCGGAAGGCCAGGTTCTGCGCCACCGACAGGTCCGGGTAAGTGCCCGACCCGGTGGACAGGTACCCGATTCGCAGCGGCGGCGGCAGCCGGACCCGGCCGCTGTTTGGCCTGATCGCACCGGCCAGGCAGCGCAGCAGGGTGCTCCGGCCCGCCCCGTCGCCGCCCACCACCGCGCTGACCCGGCCCGGCGCCGCGCGGAACGACACGTGGTCAAGGGCCACCTTTTTCCCATACATAACGGATATGTCCTCGGTTCCCCACCAGGCATCGCTGGCCGGAGCGGTCGCCGGTGTCATTGGGTGCTCCCCGGGCCGGCGCCCTTCGCCGCCCCCTCGGCCGCCCCCTCGGCCGCGCCCTCGGCGGGAGCGGAGGCGCCGAGCCCGCCGCCGGAATCCGCCGTCACAGGCTGCGGCGGGACCTGCCGTCCTGCTCTCAGGTGCCGGGCCGACGGCGCCAGGTAGGCGCGGAAACGCAGGGTCGCGAGCGTCACCACGACCCCGCCGAGCAGGGCCAGGAACAGGAAGGGCTGCCAGAGCGGCCCGATGGGTTCCGCCCGCAGCATCACACCCCGGGAGATCTGGACGAAGTAGGTGAGCGGGAGGACGTAGGAGATCCAGCGAACCCCCGCCACGATTGCGCTGAGCGGGAAGATCAGCCCGGACAGCAGGATCTGCGGCAGCATCACCATCACCGCCATCTGGATGGCCTGGCCCTGGTTCTGCGAGACGCTGGAGATCAGGACGCCCAGGCCGAGGGTGACGAACAGGAACAGCAACGCGCCGAGCGCGAATATCGCGTAGGAACCGCGGAAGGGAACGCCGAAGATGGCGACCCCGACGCCGAGCACGATGCCAAGGTCGAGGGTGGCCACCGCGAAGTACGGGACGATCTTGCCGAGGAAAACGTCGCGCGGGCGCAACGGCATCACCGCGAGCTGCTCCATCGTCCCGGACTGCCGTTCGCGGACGACCCCGAGGCTGGTGACGATCGTCCCGACGAAGACAAGGATCACCCCGGCCAGCCCGGGAATCATGATGTCCGCGGTCCGGAGCTTGGGGTTGAACAGGATCGTGACCTTGGGGGCTGCTGCGGAGGGCTGGCCGGGCTGAGCGGGTGAGCCCGCGGCCGGGGTCTTGCGCCCAAGACCGGACAGCGCCGTCAGCGTGGAGCGGGCGGTGAACAGCTGACTCCCGTCGATCAGCACGGCCGGCCGCGCTCCGCCCAGCGCCGCCGGGGTGACCACGGCGACCGCCGCTTTGCCGTCGCGCAGCTGGTCACGCGCCCAGGCGTTCCCCTCCGACGGCGCTGTTGTCACGACATCGAAAGGCTTGCCCAGCGTGCTGGCGACCCGGGCCGCCTGCGGCCCGGCCACCACGGTGGGGATTTTGGACACATCGAAGCTCGCCGCGTAGCCAAAGACGACAAGCAGCACGACCGGCATCACGAACATCATCGCCAGCGTGCGGCGGTCGCGGCGCAGCTGCCGGAACTCCTTGACAATCATCGCCCACATGGGCTGCTCCTCGATCGGACTGTCCCACGACAGAATCTCAACACCCGTTGAATTCTACGCTCGTTGAATTTACCCGTCAACCATGCCCCTCTGCCCCCGCGCCCCTCGCCGCTTTCAGCGGCGGACGGCCCCGGTGACGAGCCAGGCTGAGCCGCGGGCCCGCCAGGTCATCGAGATGAACCTGGCGGCAAGCCACAGGCTGTACGCCAGCCACAAGGCGATCAGGCCACCGTGCCGCACGTGCACGAAACCGGCGGCCACCCCGAAGACGGCGGCGGCGGCGAGCCCCGCCAGGGCGAGATAGTCCTGGTCACCGGCCCCGATGAGCACTCCGTCGAGGACGAACACCACGCCCGCCACGGGCTGCTGCACGGCCACGACGAGCAGCACCACCAGCAGCAGATGCGCCACCGGCGGTGCCACCGCGAACACCTGCGGCGAGAACGGCCGCACCGCCAGGATCAGCAGCCCGAACCCGATCCCGTACGCCGCACCCCACCAGGTCATGCGTGCTGTGGCGGCCCGCGCCCCCGCCGCGTCCCCGGCACCGAGGTACCTGCCGGTTATCGCCTGCCCGGCGATGGCGATCGCGTCGAGCGCGAGGGCCAGCAGCATCCACAGCCGGAACGCGATCTGGTGCGCGGCGATAGCCGCGTTTCCCTGCTGGGCCGCGATGGCCGTGGTGATGACCAGGACTGCCTGCAGGGCGAGGGTTCGCACGACGAGGGATGCACCCGCGGTGGCGGCGGCCCGGACCCCCGGGAGGTCGGGCCGGAGCGGCGTCCCGGCCCGCTTGGCACCGCGGGCCACCACGGCCAGATAGGCCAGCGCCGCGCCGTTCTGCGCTATTACGGTTCCCCACGCCGCGCCTGCCAGGCCCCAGCGGAGACCGAGCACGAAGAACGCGTTCAGGGAAATATTGATGACGTTGGCGCCGACGGCGACCAGCAGCGGGGTGCGGGTGTTCTGGAGACCGCGCAGCACTCCCGTGCCCGCCAGCACAGCCAGCATCGCCGGGGCGCCGAGCAGGCTGATCCGCAGGTAGGTCAGGGCGCCGTGGGTGACCGCCGGGGACGCGCCGAACACGCGCGCGATGAGCGGGGCCAGCGGCCAGCCCGCACCCAGCACGACCACGCCGATCGCGGCCGCCAGCCACAGCCCGTCGATGCCCTGGCGGATCGCCGCCTGCCGGTTCCCGGCACCGAGTTGCCGCGCCACCACGGCCGTGGTCCCGTAGGCGAGGAAGATCGAGATGTTGACGAGCGTGCTCAGCGCCTGGCCCGCCACGCCGAGACCGCCGAGCGGGACGGTACCGATCCGCCCGACGATCGCGGAGTCAGCCAGCAGGAACAGCGGTTCGGCAACGAGGGCGCCAAACGCTGGCACGGCGAGCCGCAGTATCTCCGCGTCATGCGGCCCACGGGTGAACAGCGCCCGGAACCCGTTCCGGGGAGGGCGGGACGGCCCGGCCGTGCGCGACGCTGGCCGGGCCCTCGTGGTCGGCCGGCGATCCGGCCTGGGCGGGTCCACGTTGTCAGATCGTAAAGGTCTGGTCAGATGGAGCCATGACCCGTACCACCCAGCGTGGACGCTGGGGCATGGCAGACCGTTTCGCGTCCGCCTGGCATTACCTGCCGGTGGACGTCCCGCCCGGGACTCACGCACTCCGCGTGGCGCTCGCCTACGACCGCTCACAGGCGGTGCTGGACCTGGGGTGCCTCGGACCGGGCGGGTTTCGCGGGTGGTCGGGAAGCGCCCGGCGGTCGTTCGTGATCACCCCCGAGGCCGCGACCCCGGGTTACCTGACCGGCCCACTCGAGCCGGGCACCTGGCAGGTGATGATCGGCATCTGCCGGCTGTCCCCGGACGGCGCCGGCTACGAGCTGACGGTGGACCTTGCTGACGCACCGGGAAGACTGGCGCCGCCCGCGGCGCCCGCGGCACCACCCGCGCTGGCACCGGGCCACCGGCCAGCCCGCCGGGACCTGCCCGCCCATCCTGGCCGGCGCTGGCTCGCCGGCGACCTGCATTCACACACGGTGCATTCCGACGGTGACGAGACGGTTGCCGGGCTCGCCCGGCTGGCCGCAGGCCAGGGTCTCGACTTCCTCGCGGTCACCGATCACAACACCATCAGCCACCATGCGGAGCTCCGCTGGGCGAGTTCGGTGTACGGGATCATCATGCTGCCGGGCCAGGAGGTCACGACCAACGGTGGGCACGCCGGGGCCCTCGGTGACGTTGGCTGGGTCGATTTCCGCGAGCCGCCGGACGCGTGGCTCGCGCACACCCAGCGGCACGGCGGGCTGCTGTCGGTCAACCACCCGATCGGCGGGAACCTCAGCTGGACCCTGCCCATGCGCGGGCGCCCCCCGCTGGCGGAGGTCTGGCACTGGAGCTGGCTCGACCCGCGCTGGACCACGCCGCTGGCGTGGTGGCTGGCCTGGGACCCCAGCGCCATCCCGGTCGGCGGCAGCGACTGGCACCGGCCCGGGGAGATGACCGAACTGGGGCGTCCCACCACCTGGGTCGAGTGCGCCGGGGACCAGCCGGCCGATGTGCTCGATGGTCTGCGGGCCGGGCGGGTCGCGATCTCGGCCCGCCGGGACGGCCCGGTTTTGCTCAGGATGGGTGACGAGCTTGTCGCCGCGGGGGCCGAAGGCACCACGCTGGCCGGCCCGGACGGGCCACGGGCACGGGTGAGCCGGCTACGCCAGTCCTTCCCTGGCATCCCTGGCTACCACCGCCTGCTCGACGATACCGGCGCCACGCTGGCCCTGATCGGCTGAAACGGCCCTCCGGAGAGTATCCGGAGGACCGCTTCAGCACTGCGCCCCGCTCCGCGGGCCAGCGTGAGAGGTCATCCGCCGAAGGTGGCGCCCGCCTGGGCGGTGCCCCCGGTGCAAGGACTGGGCGGGAAGGTCACAAACCCGGACAGCGTCTCCCCCACAGGCACCGCAGCCAGCGTGGAGAAGGTGATGGAGCCGGCGAACACTATGACGTGGGAATCGCGGGCCCTGAAGGTGAACGTTCCCTGCGCTACCGGCAAGCTCGGGTCATCGGGCCAGGTCGCGATCATGATGCCAGTTCCGGACTTCATCATGCACGGGCTGGGCGGGAAGAGACGGGACACAATGCCCCATGCGAAACGCGCCGTGGGAACTCCCGGCTCCCGGGGAAACCAGTTACGGATGCTCGGCTCATGGCACTGTCCCTTTCGTAAAGCCAGGCGGGGTGCTTGTTGCCGCGGCAACAGAGCGGCATTACGCGCTCATGCTGGCAGTCAGAACACCCCCGTGGCATCAGGGCTAGCCCTGAACCGAATCCCGGAAACGCCTGCGGAAACGGCTCCCGAATTTCGCCGGCCGCTGCCGCCAGCCATCGCTGCCTGGTCTAGAGTTCCGGAACAGGTTCGGATCCAGGAGGCGGTCAGCGGTCATGGACGTCCGTAGCTACATCGAAGAGCACGCCCGCGAGTTCTTCGACGAACTGAGGGAATGGCTGGCGATCCCGTCGATCTCGGCGGACCCCGGCAACCACCCCGACGTCCGGGCGTCCGCCGAATGGCTCGCCGCCCACCTGCGCGGCACCGGTTTCCCGGAGGTGGAGATCTGGGAGACCGGTACCGGGGGCTCTCCTGGTCTTCCTGCCGTGTTCGCCTGCTGGCCGGCCGCGGATCCAGCCGCGCCATCGGTTTGCGTCTATGGGCATCACGATGTCCAGCCCGCTGACCCGCTGACCGCATGGGACTTCCCCCCGTTCGAGCCGACCGAGAGCGGCGGCCAGTTGCGGGGCCGGGGAGCCTCGGACGACAAGGGCCAGGTGATGTTCCACGCCCTCGGGCTGCGTGCCTGTCTGGCAGCGGCTGGCGGGCAGGCGCCTCCCGTCACCGTCAAGCTCCTGGTCGAAGGCGAGGAGGAGTCGGGGTCACCGCATTTCGCGGCGCTGCTCCAGGAGCGGGCGGACCGGCTGGCCTGCGATGTGATCGTCGTCTCCGACACCACGATGTGGGCGGCCGATGTCCCGTCCATGTGCACCGGGATGCGTGGGATGGTGGCCGCCAACGTCACGTTCCGGGGCCCGGACACCGACCTGCACTCGGGCTCGTTCGGCGGCGGGGTGCCCAACCCACTGCACGCGATGGCGTCGCTGCTGGCCGGCCTGCATGACGACAAGGGCCGGGTGACGCTGCCCGGGTTCTACGACGGCGTGATGCCGCTGTCTCAGCAGGAGCGGGATATGTTCGCGAGGCTGCCGTTCGAGGAAAAGACATGGCTCGCCGACGCTGGCAGCAGCCAGGCGACAGCGGGTGAAGCCGGGTACACCACCCTGGAACGGATTTGGGCACGGCCGACCGCTGAGGTCAACGGCATGTGGGGCGGCTACACCGGGCCAGGAGCCAAGACCATCGTGCCCCGGGAAGCGCACGCGAAGCTTTCCTTCCGGCTGGTCGCGAACCAGCAGCCCGCTGAGATCATCGCGGCGCTGGTTGAGTACGTGGCGAGTCACACTCCACCCGGTATCGAGGCCGTCGTGACACCCGAAGGCCCAGGGGTACGTGCCTGCTTCTCATCCCTGGATTCGCCGGCAGTCCGGGCGGGCAAGCGGGCCATGGAGCGAGCGTTTGGCAGCGAAGTGCTTTTCACCCGGGAGGGAGGAAGCGGGCCAGAAGCCGACCTCGCGGAGATCCTTGGTGCCCCGCTGGTGTTCCTCGCAGTCGGCCTTGACTCCGACCGCATCCACGCCCCCAACGAGAAGGTCGAGAAAGGTCTGCTGCTCAAGGCGGCCGAGGCGGCCGCGTATCTGTGGTACGAGCTGGCGGCGGACAGGTGAGTGCAGGCTCGGGGGATGCCGGCCGCGCCGACACCGGGGAGCTGGGGGGGCTGATTCTCGCCCGCAGTGGGGTCGACCGTGCCAGCATGCGCCGCGATGACGATGCGTGGCTTGCCGCCGCGTGGTCGGACAACACGACTCGGGTGCTGGTCCTTGACGGCGCCCAGGCGCTGGTCGATTTCGGGGAAGCCAGGGCGGGCCTGGTCCTGGTGCCGCCCGGCGAGGCATCCGGCGGCGTGCGGTTCCTGCTGGGGGTCGATGACGAGGGGATCACGTACTTCGCGGTAGCGGGCCCGGCCGGTGGCCTGGGCGCGGGGCCTGTCCCGCAGCGAGGCTTCGCGGCGCCACCGCCAGCGACCGGGGTCCGGCCCGCCGGGCTGCGCCAAGCCGGCCCGCTGCTCAGCGACCGCGACGCCGGGCTGATGACACACGCGGTGGCGCTCGCCAACTGGCATGCCAGCCACACCCACTGCCCACGGTGCGGCACGCCGACGGAGCCCGTATCGGCGGGCCACGCCCGGCGCTGCCCCGCCGACGGCAGCGAGCACTTTCCCCGGGTCGACCCGGCAGTGATCATGCTCGTGACCGACGACGAAGACCGGTGCCTGCTCGCGCGCAACAAGAGCTGGCCCGCCCGGCGGGTGTCGATCCTTGCCGGCTTCGTGGAGCCGGGTGAGTCGCTGGAACAGGCCGTCGTGCGCGAGGTCAGCGAGGAGGCGGGGCTGCGGGTGAGCGGCATCCGCTACGTCGGCAGCCAGCCCTGGCCGTTGCCGCAGAGCCTGATGCTCGGCTTCCGTGCCGGCGCGGAAGGGGCACAGGAGATCCGGGTGGACGACGAGGAGATCTCCGGGGCGCGCTGGTTCACGCGGGAGGAGCTGAAAGACGGGGTAGCCACCGGCGGCGTGCTGCTGCCGCCCCCGGTTTCCATCGCACACCGGATCATCGAGTCGTGGTACGGCGGCCCACTCCCAGGCTCCTGGTGAGGCCCGCTTCCGGCACCGTGGTCATCATTTGGGCCCGAGCGCGCGGACTGCGGCCACTTCGTCGACGCCCGGCGTGGGGACAATCATGATGACGGGCGTGTTGAGCCCGTTGGCGTGATACTCGGCAATGCGCTCCCGGCACGCGTTAGCGGACCCGTGAACGATGAGGTCGTCAACGACCCGGTCGGGGATGGCGTCCAGAGCGCCCCTGCGGTCCCCGCCCGCCCAGGCTTCCTGCATCGGGCGCAGGGCCTCGCCCCGTCCCAGCCATTCGTGGAACGCGGCGTAGGCGGGCACGGTGAGGTAGGCGGCGATCAGGCGGCGGCCGATGCCCCGGGCGATGCCCGGGTCGGCGGTGGGGCACACGAATACCCGGGCGATCAACTCGCATTCGGGGCCCGCCACGGCACGCACCTTGGGCACATCTGCGGGGGCCAGCCAGTTGGTAATGGCCCCGTCAGCGTGAGATGCGGCCAGCCGCACCATGCCCGGCCGGAGGGCCGCCAGGGCAAGGCTGGGCGGCTCGGCCGGGGGCGGGTCGAGCCGGAAGCCGGAAACCGCGAACGTCTCGTACTCCCCGCTCACCTTCTCACCAGCCAGGGCAGCCCGCAGAAACCGCAGCGTGTCCCGTGCGCGCTGGTATGGCCGCTGCAGGTGAAGGCTGTTCCACTCTTCCACGATCACCGGGGAGGACGTGCCGATGCCCAGCACGAACCGGCCGGGACACAGCTGCGCCAGGCTGGCCGCGTCCATCGCCAGCAGCGCAGGGCCGCGGGTGAAGATGCCCGCGATGGCAGTGCCGAAGCGCAGCTGATCGGTCCATTGCGCGGCGGCCGCCAGCGGGGTGAAGGCGTCGGTGCCATTCACCTCGCTTGACCACGCGTCGGTGTAACCGAGATCGGGCAAGGCGGCCACGATGTCGCGCTGATCGGCCAGCGCCAGTCCGCGCAGCGGGAGGGTGATTCCCCATCGTGCCGTGAGTGCCATGCCGCAATCCCCTCCACCTCGGCCGGCGCGCAGTCGCCGGTTCGTGCCCATCATGCCCTGGCTACAGCGGACAGCTGGTCAAACTGACCGTCACCCACGACGGCTTCGATCCCGGCAGTGCCGTGCTGGAACTGGTCAGCGGCGGTTGGCCGCAACTGCTGTCCAATCTCAAGACCCTGCTCGAAACCGGCGAGACCCTCCCCGCTATTCGGCCATGAGCGAGCACGGAGATGAGATCGCCCTGGTGGTGGCAGAGTCAGCACCATGCGGTTCTTCGTCCTTCTCCACAGCCCGGTTGTGGGGCCAAGCACGTGGTCGCCGGTCGCCGGCCAGCTGGCAGGCCTGGGCTGCACCGCGGTCGTGCCCTCGCTGCTGGGGGTGGGCGAGGGTGACCCACCGTTCTGGCCACGCGTGGTGGCGGCCGTCGCACGCGGGCTCGCCGGAACGGACCCGGATCAGCCGGTCGTCCTGGTCGCCCACAGCAACGCGGGAGTCTTCGTCCCGGTGATCCGCCATGATCTGCCGTGGCCGGTGGCCTGTTCGGTCTTTGCCGACGCCACGGTCCCAAACCGGGGCGGCCCAACACCGAACGCAGGCGGGGACTTCCTCCCGTTCCTGCGCGGGCTGGCGGAGCCCGACGGCCGGCTGCCGCGGTGGACCGACTGGTGGGAGGGGGAGGACATGAGCGCCCTGTTCCCCGGCCCCAGCACCCGTGACCTGATCACGGCCGAGCTCCCCAGGCTGCCGCTGGCCTATTACGAGGAGCAGGTCCCGGTGCCGGACGGCTGGGACGATCATCCATGCCGATACCTCCAGTTCAGCCCCGGCTACGCGGGTGAGGCACGCAAGGCTGCCGAACGCGGCTGGCCGGTCCGGTCCCTCCCCGGCGAGCACCTTCATCAGCTAGTCGATCCCGAAGGCGCCGCCCGCGCATTGCTGGAACTCACCGGTGCGGGCTAAGGGCACCATCGGGCGCGCCGTAACATCATGAGACGCCTACCGCCAAAGTCCAGGGGTGAGGAGGAGCCGATGCTGGTCGCGTTCTCGGTCACACCGCTCGGGGTGGGGGAAGGCGTCGCGGAATACGTCGCGGACGCGGTCCGTGTGGTCCGCGAGAGCGGCCTGCCGAACCGCACCGACGCCATGTTTACCACGGTCGAAGGTGACTGGGACGAGGTGATGGGCGTCGTCAGGCGCGCCATCGATGTGGTGGCGGCGAAGGCACCGCGGGTGAGCGTGGTCCTCAAAGCCGACATCCGCGCCGGTGTGACTGGCGCGCTGAGCACCAAGATGGAGAGCCTGGAGCGTCACCTGGCCCAGTGATCCGGGCCAGTGATCCGGGCCAGTGATCCGGGCCAGGCCTCTCCCTATCCAGCGACGGGGACGCCCTCGATGAGCGCGGCGAGGCCGGCGCCGTCGAGCAGGTCGGCCGGCCGCAGGGTCAGGTCGTGCCGCACGTAGTAGAACCCGGCCCGGACGTGATCAAGCCGCACCCCGGCCAGCCGTGCCCATGCCACGCGGTACGCGGCAAGCTGCACGGCGGCCGCGCGGAAGTCAGCCGCTGAGGCTGGTGGCTGCCCGGTCTTCCAGTCCACCACGTCGTATCCGCCGCCGGTATCGGCGAAAACGGCGTCGATCCGCCCCCGCACGGTCCGGCCGGCGATCAGCGTTTCGAACGGCACTTCCACATCGGCGGGCCACCTGCTGCCCCATTCGCCGGCCTCGAACCGCTCCCGCAGCAGCAAGAGATCGGCCGCATCCGCCTCATCAGCAGGCTCGTCGGCAGCGCCGAGCAGGTCGGCGGGGTCGATCAGGCGCTGCTGGCCGAACCGCTCCTCCAGCCACCGGTGGAATTCGGTACCCCGCCGGGCCTTCGGGGCGGGAGGGCGGGGCATCGGCCGCCGGATCTCCTGAGCCAGCCTGGCGGGGTCCGAGGCCATCGCCACCAGCGACGACACCGACAGCCGCCCGGGCAGCGAGACAGCCGTGGCAGCGTCGCCGCGCCGGTCGGCGAGTTCGGCGAGGAGCACATCAGCATCCCGCACCCACGCCTGCGCAACCACGCGGTCGTCCCCGGCGAGCGCGTCCCCGGTGAGCGCGTCCCCGGTGAGCGCGTCCCTGGCCGGCGCGCTCCCGCCCGGCGCGCTCCCGCCCGGCGCGCTCCCGCCCGGCGCGCCCCCGCCCGGCGCGCCCCCGCCCGGCGCGGTAGCCGGCCCGTCACCCGCCAGGGAGCCACCAGCCAGCGCCTGCTCCACCATGGCGGCCGCCTCACGAACCGCCTCATACCGTGCGCCGCCCGGCTCACCCGGCCAGAGCGCAGACGCGGGCTCCGCCAGCGCCGGGTTCTCCGCGTCCTCCTCCGGCGGCGGCGCCCAGCAGGCCACGGTCCCGGCGCCCGCCTCACACGCGGCGCGCACCTCGTCGAGAAACAACGACGGGCCAAGCGGGGAGGTGTTCTCCCCCCACCAGTAACCCGTGCACGCCACCCAGAACGCGGCGCGGGTCACCGCCACGTAGGCCAGCCGGCGCTCCTCCGCCAGTTCCCTGGCTGCGCACTCGCTGGCGAAAGCGGACAGCGATTCCGCCGAAAGGTCAGCGAGGCCCGGCAAATCAGCCGCATCTCCGCGCAGGCCAAACGGCAGCAGCCGGGCATTCTCGGTCCACCGGGTCGTAACTCTCGGCTTCGCCGGGAACACCTGCGCCTTGGCCCCGGCAGCGAGCCCCGGCACGAAGACGGCGGCCCACTGGAGGCCCTTCGCCCCGTGCACGGTTGTCAGCGTCACCGCGTTGGCGCCGCTCGGCTGGCCGGACTCCAGCCCGAACTCCTCCGTCTCCGCCGCCGCCAGGTAGGCGAGGAAGGCACCCAGCGTCGGCTCCTCCTCGTCGTCGGCAAACGCCGCCGCCGCGTCCGCGAACGCATCCAGGTCGGCGCGGGCAGCGGCGGGGTCCCGCCACGGCTGGGCCGCCACCTCGATGTCCAGCCCAAGCGCCCGCTCGACCTCCCCCACCAGGTCGGGCAGCGGCCGCCCCGCGTGAGACTGCAAGGCCCGCAACTCGGCCGCGAGCGCCCGCAACCGCGCGTAGCCCTCCGGCGAGTACGCACCGGGATCACCGGGGTCGTCCAGTGCCTCCACCAGGCTGCCCGGATCCGCGGTCAAATCCGTAACCGCCCCGGCGATCGCATCATCATGCCCAACGGATTGCTCCGCCAACTCCCCTGCCCCACCTGGCCCCCGCTGCCCGCCGACCAGGTGCCGGGCACGCCGGCCAAGTGCCACGAGGTCACACGGGCCGATGCGCCACCGTGGCCCGGTCACCAGCCGGACGAGCGAACCAGACGCGCCCGGGTCATGCATCACGCGCAGGGTGGCGACGATGTCAGCCACCTCCGGCACCGTGAGCAGCCCGCCCAGGCCAACCACCTCGACCGGGAGTCCCCGGGCCTCGATCGCTGCCCGCAGTGCCGGGAACTGCGACCGCTTCCGGCACAGCACCGCGATGTCCGACGGCTGCACACGCGGCGCGCCCGCCGGTGGCTGGCCCGGCGGTGGCTGGCCCGCGCTCACCCCGGGCCACGGGTCACCGTCCGGGGCGGTCCCCGGGGGCAGGCGGAGCAGATTCCCGATCTGTTCGGCCACCCAGCGGGCCTCGTCGGCGGAATTCGCCACGAGCGCGCACGTGACAGCCCCCCGGCCGGCCCGGGATGCGGGCGGCACCAGCCGGGGCACTCCGGGTGCCTCGTCCCGCAGGCCCTGCTGCAAGGCAGCCGCCGCCTCCAGCACCCGCTCGGTGTTGCGGAAGCTGGTGGCAAGCACCCGGACCGTGGCGGCGCGCGGCGCGCTTTCCTGCGCCCGCTGCCTGGCCGGGAACTCCTGGGCGAAGCGCCGGAGGTTGCCCGCGCTCGCGCCCCGCCATCCGTAGATCGACTGACACGGATCGCCGACCGCGGTGACCGGGTGCCCCCCGCCGAACAGCGCTTTCAGCAGGACCAGCTGGGCGTGGCTGGAGTCCTGAAACTCATCGAGCAGCACCACCTGGTACCTGGCCCGCTCAGCGGCGCCGACCTCGGGGTGACGGGTGGCGATCCGGGCGGCCAGCGCCACCTGATCCCCGTAGTCCATCACCTCCCGGCGCGCCTTCGCGTCGGCGTAGGCGGACACGATCGGGAGCAGCTGCTCGCGCGCCCGCTGGCATTCGATGATCTTCTTGACCAGGGCGGGCACCCGTCCCGGCAGCGTCTGATGAGCCGAATCCAGCCAGGCGCCAACCCGGCCGACATCATCCTTGGTGCGCAGGTGCTCGGCCAGCTCGCCAGCGAGCGTGAGTACTGCGGCGGTGACCTCCGGCGGGGACCAGGTCACCGCGTCCATGGGCCCCGCGTAGGAGGCGACCGCGCGGGTGGCGATCTGCCACGCCACAGCCGGGGTCACCAGCCGCATCGACGGCTCCAGCGCCTCCCGCAGCGCGTGGTCGGCGACGAGCCGGCTGGCGTAGGCATGATAGGTAGAGACCACCGGCTCACCGTCGAGCAGGCCGCCGTCCGAGCCGGCACCCGTGCCCGCACCGGCCGGAACCCCGTGAACAGCGCCCGCACCAGCCCGCCCGCCACGCGGTTGGCCCTCCGCCGGAACGCCGAGACCAGCTCTCCGCAAGCCCGCCAGCCTGGCCCGGACCCGCTGGCCAAGCTCGGCGGCGGCCTTCCTCGTGAAGGTCAGGCCAAGCACCTGCTCCGGCCGGACCATCCCGTTGGCGACCAGCCAGACGAGCCGGGCCGCCATGGTCTCGCTCTTCCCCGACCCGGCACCGGCGATCACCGCCAGCGGCTCCAGCGGCGCGGCGACCACCGCCGCCTGCTCCGCGGTCGGCTCGGGGAGGCCAAGCAGCCGCGCGAGCTGGCCGGGGCGGTACTGGCTGCGCCCCGCGGGCTGGTCCGGGAAGTCCAGCATCTGCTGCCCGGTCACGGCGTCACCTGCGTCCCGTCGGTGTGCACCGGGCAGCACGACTTCACCGGGCAGTTCCGGCACCCGGTGTTCACGCGGGCTTCGAAGACGGGCCCTGCCATCCCGCCGGCCACGGTCTCGACCAGGTCCCGCGCCCAGCCAGGTTCGGGGTCCTCTGGCAGCGGGCGCTGGCTCTGCACCCGGACCCGGGCCGACAGGCTGGCCTTGCCGACCTGCACCAGTTCCGCCCCGCCCGGCTCGGTCAGGCCAAACCGCTCGAAAGCCCCGAGCAGCACCGCGAGCTGGTACACCCCGAGCTGCGCGTGCCGCTCAAGATCTGCTCCGGGCACGGGAACCGAGCCGGTCTTGAGGTCCACCACCACCGCCCTGCCCGCGTCGTCGCGTTCCAGCCGGTCCACCCTGCCAGTGATCTCCACTGCCCCGATCCGGGCGCGCAGCGCCTGCTCCACGGCGACCAGTTCCCGCCCGTTCGCCTGGTGCCAGGCCAGGAACTTGCGCACCATCCGGTGGGCTTGCTCCCGCTGCTTCTCGCTGTACCAGGCACTGCCGAAGTCCAGGTGATGCCAGATCTCGTCGATGCGCTGCCCGATATGAGCCTCATCAGCGCCGGTCGCCGCGAGCACGGCGGCAGCGTGGATGATGATGCCGAAATGGCGGACCACATCCTGTGATCGCGCGCCGACGGCGACCTCCAGCAGCCAGCGCAGCCCGCACTTGCTGAACGATTCCACCTGGGACGGTGACAGCCGCATCAGCTCGCCGCCCGGCTGGGCGGCCAGCGTGCCGGGGCCCGACAGGGTGGTCAGCTGGTACCAGTGCCGTGGGCTGGCACCACGGACCCCGGCCGCGGTCAGCCTCGCCAGCTGGGCGGCGGCCGAGCGCCTCAGCGCGTCCGTGCGGGCCGGGTCGGCTGCCGCCCGCCGCAGGTCCGCGGTAAGTGCCGACAGCGACAGCCAGCGCTGGCCGGCCCCGGCGACATGCTCGATGCCGACCTCCCCGCCCGCCAACTCGGCCAGGAACCTGGACGGCCGCTCCTCGCTGTCGTCGCCTCCCGCGGCCGTGACGACCAGCGCCCGGCGGGCCCGGGTGATGGCCACGTAGAACAGCCGCCGCTCCTCGTTCAGCAGCTTGGAGGCAAGCGCGGCCGCGGTGGCGTCGGCTCCCTGCGCGCCGGCGCCCGCGGCCGCATCCACGAGCTCGTCCATGCCCAGCAACGACGAGCGCATCCGCAAGCCGGGCCACACCCCTTCCTGGACACCCGCCACCACGACGAGGTCCCACTCCAGGCCTTTCGCCCGATGGGCGGTGAGGATGCGCACGGCATGACCCGGCGCGGCTCGTTCGGCCAAAGTATCGCCGGGGATCTCCTGGCCGGTCAGGCTTTGCAGGAACAGCACCGGGGACCCGGGAGGCAGCCGCGCGGTGAACCGGGCGGCGGAGTCGAACAGCGCGCAGACGGCGTCCAGGTCCCGGTCGGCGGCCGCTCCCCGGGATCCGCCAGCCGCGCTCGCCGCCTGCCACGCCGGGGCCAGGCCGGAGGCGTCCCACACCGCCCACAGCACGTCATGGGCGGTGCCTTCGCGGGCGGACTCACGGGCGATCGACAGCAGCCGTGCCAGCCGTCCCGCGGCATCGGCGGCGGGGCCTTCCATCAGGGTCAGCTCACGGGGGTCGCGGAGCGCGGCGGCCAGTGGCTGCTCAGGCAGATCCTCCCCGGCCGCCCGGGCGGCTGCCTGGAGACTGCGGCGGAGCCGCCGCAGGCCGAGTGCGTCGCTGCCACCAAGCGGGCCCGTGAGCAGCTCGATGGCGCTGTCCTCGTCGAGAGTGCCGGGATGCAGGGCACAGCGGAGCAGCTGCAGCAGTGGGCGTGCCCCGGGTTCGGCGGTCAGCGGAAGCTCATCGCCCGCGACCACGGCAGGTACCCCGGCCGCCCCGAGGGCACGCCGCAGCAGCGGCACCTGGTGGGTCACGGACCGGACCAGGACCGCCATGGACGACCACGGCACCTTGTCGCGCAGGTGGGCGCGGCGCAGGGTGTCGGCGACGACCGCCGCCTCCTGGCTGGCGCTGGCGGCGGTGATGATCCTCACCGTTCCCGGCGGCGCCGACGCCAGCGGCACCAGGTCACGGTGACCGCCAGCGGGCCCGGTCCCGGGGGCGCGTCTCGCGGGCGCGGCCGGCCCGGGAGCCGGCAGCCGGCGCGCTACCCGCCGCGACGCTGCCAGCAGCACCGTTCCGCTGCGCCGGCAGGTTCGCAGGGCAATCACCCGGGAGGGCTGGTCATCCGGCGTGCGGAACCGGTCAGGGAAGCGCAGGATCGCGGTGACGTCGGCGCCGCGGAACGCATAGATCGACTGATCCGGGTCTCCGACCACGATCAGCTCACGGCCATCACCTGCCAGCGAGTGCAGCAGCGCCTCCTGTGCCGGGTCGGTGTCCTGGTACTCGTCCACGAGCACCAGGTCATATGCCTTGCGCTCCCGCTCGCGGACCATTCCGCGCGACAGCATGACGGCAGCAATCCTGATGATCTCGGCATAGTCGTAGGACGGGACCGGGGCCAGGTCGAAGCGGGCCGCGTAGCGGTTGAGGAACGCCCCGGCGGCCTCCCAGTCGTCCCGCCCCCGCCGGTGGCCCAGCCGGGCGAGCCTCGGGCCGTCCAGTCCGCGTTCTGCCGCGCGCAGCAGGAAGTCGCGCAACTCCGCCGCGAAACCCCGGGTGGCGAGGGCTGGCCGCAGCCGCTCGGGCCAGCCGGCAGCTCCGTCCTGGGCCTCGCCGCGCAGCATCCGGCGCACTTCCAGCAACTGCTCAGGACCGGAAAGCAGGGCGGGCGGCTCATCACCGGCCAGTACGAACTCCCGCCGCACCAGTGCGTAGGCGTAACTGTGGAACGTCAGGGCCAGTGGCTCGCGGGTGGTGCGGTGCAGCCGCGCGGTGATCCGCTCCCGCAGTTCTCCGGCTGCCTTGCGGCTGAACGTGAGGACCAGCACCCGTTCCGGGTCAATCCCCCGGTGGGTGACACGGTTCACCACCGTCTCCACGATTGCCGTGGTCTTCCCAGTGCCGGGGCCCGCGAGCACGAGCAGTGGGCCGCCAGCGTGGTCCACCACCGCCTGCTGGAACTCGTCCAGCGCGGGGGCCTCGTCTGCCGCGACGGGCTGGCGGACGAGGTGATAAGCCGGAAGGTGCTGGTTCATCAGTACGGCATTCCAGCAGACGGCTCGGACAGTCCGGGCGCGTTTCGCGCAGCCGGAGCGACACGGGGGCGGTTAATGCCTTCCTGGGAAGAATTCGGCGGTGGCGGACCGCGCTGCCAGTCCGCACGCGGCCGCGCTCCCCGGGCGCGGGATCAGCCGCCTGTGAGCCAGCGGGCGCGGCGCATGTCCACCCCGGAAGGGGTGCCGTTCTGCGCCCGGCGCAGCGGCGTCGCCTCTTTCTGGTAACGGGCAAGCGCCTCCCGCTCATGACCAGCCAGGAATGACCCATCGCTGTGGATCACGCGCCACCAGGCGACGGCTCCTCCCCACTGTGCCATTACCCGCCCCACCTGGCGCGGCCCCCCCTCGCCCAGGTATTCGGCGATGTCCCCGTAGGACATCACCCGGCCGGGTGGTATCCGCTCCACGACGCCGAGGACCTTCTCCGCGAAATCCGGCAATTCGCCCGCACCCATGTCCGCGAGACGGCGAGCATTCACCACGGTTCCTGCCACGGCGGCCCGGATCCGGGACCGGCCGGGGGCGGTCCCGTTCCCCAGCCCGGCCCGTTGCCAGCGGGGGGCCAGCCCGGGCTGCCCCGTGGCGGCCCGGTCCCCGCGGTCGGCGCACCCCCACCCCCTGGCACCGCCCGCCGGGCTTTGAGCCGACCACCAAGGACGGCGATGAGCACGAGGCACGCCAGCGCCAGCAGGCCGAACAGGAGCAGCGGGCGCCGGTTCCGGGGGGCCACCGGGACCGGCGGGACGGCGGCGGGCCCGCCGCCGAAGTGAGTGGCGGCGCCGAGTGCCCGCGCCGTGCTGACGTCGTGCACCAGGTGAGCGGCCACGCGGAGGGCAGCGGCGGCGTCCACCGTGCCGAACCCGACCCGATCGTCGTACCTTCCGGGCGGCCGGTTCACAGCGCTGGTCGTCATTGCCTGCACGACCAGCGCGGGCAGCAGCCGCGGGTAACGCGACTTGATCAGGGCTGCCACCCCGGCAGCCAGGGCACAGGCCGGGCTTGTCCCGCTCACCAGCCAGTACTGCCCGTCCCGGCCTTGTGCGGGAACCTTAACCCCGGGCGCCGCCGCCTCCACCGACAGATTGTCGCTGGAGAAGCCCGCCGGTGCCCCGGTCTGGTCCACCGCGGCCACACCAAGAACGCCCGGGTAGTTCGCCGGGAAGGAGTAGGGGGCGTGGCCATGCCGCCGGGCACTGGCCGCGTCCCCGGAGTTGCCGGACGAGGCGACCACCACGACGCCTGCGTCCAGGGCATGCTGAATGGCGACCCGGACCGCGCGGCTCGGCGCCCCGTATCCCAGCGACATGGAGATCACACCGGCGCCATGCCGGACCGCGTACTGGATCGCCTGGGCCAGGGCGCCCTGCACCGTGTTCTCCGATTCATGCTGATAGTGCCGGAACCCGGGATCGCCGGGGTCGGTGACCACCCGGATCGACAAAACCCGGGATTGCGGCGCCGCCCCGATGATTCCGCTGGAGCCGCCCGCGTGGCCGTGACCGGCGATCAGGGATGCCATCCAGGTCCCGTGCACGCCCCAGCGGGAGTCGGTCGTGGGCGTGTGCACCCCACTGAGGTTGGGCCCGGTCTCCACCGAACCTGCGAGATCGGAGACCGCGGGGTTAACGCCGCTGTCGATCACCGCCACCTTCACCCCGCGCCCCTGCGACACGGCCCAGGCGGTGGGCACATGAACCGCGTTCAGCACCCACAACTCCTGGTCACGCACGGCGTCGGCGCGAGCCGGGCCGCGGGCACCCACCAGGGCCACTGCCACCAGGGCCAGGACCCAGCCAGCGAGCAGGGCGAGCCTGTTCTTGCGCACGGTCAGCATGCCGGGGCCCCCGGGCAGCGTGGCGGCGGGGGCGGGGCCCCGAGGTGGGATGCCACCCAGCGGCCCACCCCGGCCGCCAGGCTGAGCATCTCGGCCCGCGTGTAGGAGTCGTTGCCCGAGGCCAGCCAGGGCCGGCCGTCCGCGTAACCAACGGTGGCGAGCACCAGGTACGGGCCGGCCGCGAGCTGCCATGAAATCTGCCCTCGTGACCCGCGGAACAGGGCCACCGGCGTGTGCGGGAAAGGGACGGCCCGTACTCCACCACCGCGCGGAAGCAGCCGCGCGGAAGCTGCGACCGCACCGGCCCCGGGCAGTACCGCGACTCCGACGGTTACCGCGAGGGTCCTGGTTGGGTCGTCATATGTCGCCCGCAGTACGGCTAGGCAGCCGTGCCGTGCCAGCACCGCCCCGGCTTCGTGCTCCATGGCCGCCCGGCAGCGTGCCTGGGGCGCGATGCCCACCCGGTTCGCCGTGAAGGAAAGGCTGGCACCGCCGCCGAACGCCGCGCCAGGAAGGTGGTAGCCGACAGCGCTGGGGAAGATCTGCCCAGCCGGCCAGGTGCGCCACCGCTTTGCCGCGTCCCAGGCGATGATCCGCCCGCGCTCCGCCGGGGTGAATGTCCGTGGCATGAACTGGCGGGCGATTCCCAGCGCGGACGCGGCAAGCCCGGCGAATCCGAGCACCAAGCCTGTGAGCAGCAGCACCCGCCGGCTGGCGTTCGCCCGGGATCGGCGGCCCCGCCCCCGCGAACCGGCGGGCCGTGAAGCAAACTCGTGTGAACTCATCACCCCGGCAGGGCCAGCCGGCCCTGGCCGGCCCGGCACCCGCCATGCTGGCGCGTGTCCCTGCCAGCCCACGGGCGAACCGTCGTCGCTCCCAGGTACCTCCGGCCGCATCGCCACACGGGAATGTTACGGCCTTGCCGCGGAAGGAGACTGCCCGGTTCAGCGCGAGCTTCCCCGGATGCCCGAAACACTCGTTCCGGGCCGGGAGGCGTCAGTATGCGGGCAGCGACGGATCCACCTGTTTGATCCAGGCGAGCACCCCGCCCCCCACGTGTACCGCATCCGCAAAACCTGCATCTTTCACCACGGCAAGACATTCCGCCGAACGGATGCCGGTTTTGCAATGCAGCACGATCCGCTTGTCTTGCGGCATCAGCTCAAGAGCGGCCCCGGACAAGAACTCTCCCTTGGGAATCAGCACCGCACCGGGGATGGAAACGATCTCGTACTCGTTCGGTTCCCTGACGTCGACAAGGAAGATGTCATCGCCGCGGTCAAGAGCGCTCTTGAGGTCGCTTGCCGAGATCGTCGAGTCGGCCGCCGCCCGCTGGGCATCCTCCGAAACGGTGCCACAGAACTCCTCGTAGTCGATGAGCTCGGTGATCGTGGGATTCTTGCCACATACCGGGCATTCCGGGTCCTTCCTGACCCGGACCGAGCGGAACATCATGTCCAGCGCGTCGTAGATCATGAGGCGCCCGCCAAGCGGCTCGCCGATCCCGGTGATCAGCTTGATCGCCTCGTTGACCTGAATGGAGCCGATGGTCGCGCAGAGCACACCGAGGACACCGCCCTCGGCGCAGGATGGCACCATCCCGGGCGGCGGTGGTTCTGGGTACAGGCATCGGTAGCACGGCCCGTGTTCGGCCCAGAAGACACTTGCCTGACCGTCGAAGCGGTAGATCGAGCCCCAGACGTACGGCTTGCCCAGCAGCACGCAGGCGTCGTTCACCAGGTAGCGGGTGGCGAAGTTGTCCGTTCCGTCAACGATGAGGTCGTAAGGCTCGAAGATCCGCATCGCGTTGTCGGAGTCGAGGCGCTCCTCGTGCAGCACGACGTTGACGAGCGGATTGATCTCGGAAACGGTCTCCATCGCGGAGACCGCCTTTGGCCGGCCCACATCGGACTGGCCATGAATGATCTGGCGCTGCAGGTTAGATTCATCCACAACGTCGTAGTCGATGATGCCCAGGGTTCCGACACCCGCCGCGGCCAGGTACATCAGTGCCGGGGAACCGAGCCCTCCGGCTCCGACACACAGCACACGGGCGTTCTTGAGGCGCCTCTGCCCGGTCTTGCCCACGTCCGGGATGATCAGGTGCCGGGAATAGCGCCGGACCTCGTCCACGGTCAGGTCGTCGGCAGGTGATACCAGCGGGGGCAGCGACACGGTAACTCTCCTGGATCGTTATGTGCACGTACGGTTCCTAGCCCGCTGAAGACTCAACCGATCGGCCGGCCAGCGCATTCCCCGTCACCGGAGCCGCCCGTCCCGGCCCTCCCGGGCTCCGGTCCCCCGCCGCTGGCTCAAAATGTCACTGCGTCCCGGTACAACTCTCATCATGCGGCGGTCCAGTCAGCCTCTGCCAGCCGGCCCGCCCTTCGGCTCACGCCGAAGGGCGAAACCAAGACCGCTGATTGAAGGAGGTCCCATTCCCGTGCTGCCCCCCGAGCCCCCTGGCTGCCCCCGAGCACGCGAGCCCAGGCCACTGCCAGATCCCGAAGCGGTCCACCTGTGCCTCATCCCCGACCCCGCGCCGCCCTACGACGGTGAGATTGGCTGCGTGGCACAGGCAAGCGCAACATCGCCTCCCGGCGACCGCGACCACCTGGCTCCGCGCCCGCGCGAGGACCCGGAATCCCGCCGCGGCGTGGACCCGGCACCGCGCCCCGGCATGGACCCGGCACCGCGCCCCGGCGAGGACCCGGCAGCTGCCCCTGCACCGCGCCCCGGCGAGGACCCGGCAGCTGCCCCGGGCACGAGAACTGCCATGCGCGAGGGCTGGCCAAGCCACTTTGCGCAGGTACTCGTCGAGACACTTGCCGGTTCCCGGCCGCCTCGCCAGATAGCCCCCTGGACCACCGAGCGTGCCCGGCAGCACATCCAGCGCCTCGGCCCTCAGCTCGCGTCTGTTCAGCAGCCTCGCGTGCGGCGGGTGGTCACCTTCCACCCAACCTCCGACGTCCTTGAAATGACGGTTGTGGCGGGTTTCGGAATCCAAGTGCGGGCGCTTGCTGTCCGGCTGGAGCGGGCTGGTTCTGTTCCCGCCTGCCACCGCCGCGCGTCCGCCTCCTCGGGCTGGCTATGCACAGCGGTCGAAGCCGCATAGCAAGCCGCCACGCAGGACCGGAACCCGGGCGGGCGGGTCAGCCGTCGGTACGGTTTCGCGGGTCGCCGTGGCAGCGCTTGTATTTGCGGCCTGACCCGCACGGGCACAGATCGTTGCGCCCGACCTTGGCGTACTTGCCACTGCCGCCAGTTTCCGTCCGGTGCTCCACCTGGCCACCACCGTCCACGGTGGGCGCAGTGTAGGAGAGCCGGCCGGGGCGCTGCGGGCGGTTGAGCCCGGGCGCGACCACCTTGGGCGCAGCACCACCCTGGGACACCTCGGAGGAGACCCGGCCGCCCGCCGCGGCCGCGCCCGCGGTGGGGCGGCCCCGCCCGCCACCACCTGCCGGGCCATTGCCGGCCAACAGGCCGCCGGCCTGCGCTGCGTCGCCGGCCTCTTCCACGATCGGGTCCTCCACGACCGTGACCTGGAGATTGAACAGGTTGCCGACCGACTCCTCCTTGATCCCTTCCATCATGGTGGTGAACAGGTCGTATCCCTCTCGCTGGTACTCGATGAGCGGATCACGCTGCGCCATGGCGCGCAGGCCGATGCCTTCTCGCAGGTAGTCCATCTCGTAGAGGTGCTCACGCCATTTGTGGTCGAGGACAGCCAGCACCACGCGGCGCTCGAACTCGCGCATGTTCTCGGAGGTGAACTCCTCCTCGCGCCGCTCGTACGCCGCCTGGGCATCCGCCCTGACCACTTCGGTGACGAACTCATTGGACAGCCCGGCGCGCTCACCGCCAGCCTCCTCGACGAGATCAGCGACGGTGATCGTCGGCCGGTACAGCGTGCGGAAGGCGGCCCACAGCTTGTCGAGGTCCCACTCCTCGGGGAACCCCTCGTTGGTCTCGCCGGCGACGTAAGCCGCCACCACCTCGTCGATCATTTCGCGGATCTGCTCGTGCAGGTCCGCCCCCTCAAGCACCTTGCGCCGCTCACCGTAGATGACGTGACGCTGGCGGTTGAGCACGTCGTCATACTTGAGCACGTCTTTGCGGATTTCAAAGTTCTGCTGCTCAACCTGGGTCTGAGCAGACCTGATCGAGCGCGACACCGCCTTGGACTCGATCGGCACGTCGGGCGGTGTCTTCAGCCACTCCATGAAGTGCGCGACCTTTTCGGCGTTGAACATCCGCATCAGGTCGTCTTCCAGAGACAGGTAGAAGCGAGACATTCCCGGGTCACCCTGGCGGCCGGAGCGGCCACGGAGCTGGTTGTCGATCCGGCGTGACTCGTGCCGCTCGGTGCCAAGCACATACAGGCCCCCGAGCCCGACGACCTCCTCATGCTCCTCAGCCACCGCACGCCGGGCCTTTTCCACCGCCTCGGGCCAAGCCGCCTCGTAGTCCTCTGGCGTCTCCACTGGCGACAAACCGCGCTGGTGAAGCTCGGCATCGGCGATGAACTCCGGGTTACCGCCCAGCATGATGTCCGTACCACGGCCAGCCATGTTGGTGGCAACCGTAACCGCGCCCTTGCGTCCCGCCTGGGCCACGATGGAGGCCTCGCGCTCGTGGTATTTCGCGTTCAGTACCTCGTGCCGGACTCCCTGGCGCTTGAGCATGCGCGAGAGGATCTCGGATTTCTCAACACTGGTGGTGCCGACCAGAACAGGCTGTCCCTCTGCATGACGTTCTGCGATGTCCGCGACACACGCCTCGAACTTTGCAGATGAGGTCTGGAAGACGACGTCGGGGTGGTCGGCACGGATCATGGGCTTGTTCGTGGGGATCGGCACCACGCCCAGCTTGTAGATCTGGTGGAACTCGTTCGCCTCGGTCATGGCGGTGCCCGTCATGCCGGCGAGCTTTTCGTAGAGGCGGAAGTAGTTCTGGAGCGTGATCGTGGCCAGGGTCTGGTTCTCGTTCTGGATGACGGCGCCTTCCTTGGCCTCGATGGCCTGGTGCATGCCCTCGTTGTAGCGGCGCCCATGCAGGATCCGGCCGGTGAACTCATCGACGATGAGCACCTCGCCGTTCATCAGGACGTAGTCCTTGTCGCGCTTGTAGAGTTCCTTGGCCTTGAGCGCGTTGTTGAGGAAGCTGACCAGGGGGGTGTTGACGGGGTCGTAGAGGTTGTCGATCCCCAGCCAGTCCTCGACCTTGGCCACACCTTCTTCCAGGATGCCGACGGTGCGCTTCTTCTCGTCCACCTCGTAGTCACCGTCCTCGCCGTCCGGTGACCGCCGCAGCCGTGGTGCGATCTTGGCGAACTCGGTGTACCAGCGAGCGCTCTGCTCGGCCGGGCCGCTGATGATGAGCGGAGTCCGTGCCTCATCGACCAGGATGGAGTCAACCTCGTCCACGATCGCGTAGTAATGGCCACGCTGGACGCAGTCCTCCAGCGCCCAGGCCATGTTGTCGCGCAGGTAGTCGAAGCCGAACTCGTTGTTCGTGCCGTACGTAATGTCGGCTTGGTATTGCTTGCGACGCTCCTCGGTATCCATTTGGGCGAGGATGACACCGACCTCCAGCCCGAGGAAACGGTGTACCCGCCCCATCCACTCCGCGTCGCGCTTGGCCAGGTAGTCGTTGACCGTGACCACGTGTACGCCCCGCCCCGCCAGCGCGTTGAGATAGGCAGGCAACGTGGAGACCAGGGTCTTGCCCTCACCGGTCTTCATCTCTGCGATGCTCCCGGAATGGAGCGCGGCGCCGCCCATGATCTGTACGTCGAAGTGACGCTGACCGAGCGTCCGCTTTGCCGCCTCCCGGACGGCAGCGAACGCCTCCGGGAGCAGGTCATCGAGTGATTCCCCGTCAGCGTGGCGGGCGCGGAACACCGCGGTCCGCTCGCGCAGCTCAGCATCGGTGAGCGAGGCGAAATCCTGCTCCACCAAGTTGACAAGGTCGGTGATCCGCCTGAGCTTGCGCAGGATCTTGCCTTCGCCTGTGCGCAGGACCCTATCGATGATGACTGGCACTTCTCGTCGCGCTCCTCGCGGATGGTTTGCTGGTGTTTGGCTGATAGCCCGCTCGCGGTGGCCGGCCACTCCGGCAGCGGCCAGCAGCCGCCGGCATGGCCGCGGCGGACGTCCCCACAGTTATGGTAGGCGAGCCCGGGCACCAAAGCCGAGCCAGGCGCGTATCTGGCGGGGCGGGCGCATGGCACTAGGCTGGTTTCGTCAAAATGGGGGTACAGTGGCGGCCCGATGCCCCGGCCGCGCACCCGAGAGGAGCAGCACGCATGGCCGAAAACCTTGGTTCGGGCGCTGTGGCGGGCCTTCCACAGGAACCGGGCCCGGTCAGCGCCATGACCGCAGGCAGCGCGACGCACCAGACTTTCCATGGCCGCACCGTCTCGTGGGTGGCTGTTGCCACGGACATTTTCGAGGACTGGTACTAAGCCGAATCCTCACATTGCCCGCAAGACCTACTTCTTGATCGTCTTCGCGCAACTCAGCGACACTCATCTGGACGGCAGCCAGCGCCGCTTCGACCGGGCCGCCGCCGTCATGGCCTACCTGAACGGTCTGTCCAGGCCACTGGACGCGGTCCTTGTCACCGGCGACATCGCCGATCACGGCCTGCCCACCGAGTACGAGCAGGCCCGCACCATCTTGGCGTCGTCGCCGCACCCGGTGTTCACGTGCCCCGGCAATCACGACGCCCGCGACGCCTACCGCAAGGTGTTGCTCGGCGGCGGGACCCGCGATGACTGCCAGAAAGCCAGCTCGCATCACCGACCAATCGGCAGGCACCGCATCGCCGCCATCGATCCGGCTGGCCCGGCCCGGCGATGCGCCCGGGGTGGCGGCGCTGCTTACCGAAGTCGGCTACCCCGGCAACAGTGTCGAGAAGGTTCGCGACCGTCTCGCTGCCTGGACGAGAGCCGACAACACCACGGTATTGGTTGCCGAATACCAAGCGCCCGCTTCCGCAAAGTGCTGGCACCTGGCGCATCGGGGCACGCGATGCGCGGCGACTCCCCTGGGCTGGCTGACACCAACAGTTGAGCAAGTTCCGCTCTGCCGTTCATACGGCGTCAGCCTGCGGCGGATCGTGCGTTCTCCCGCCCGTGGTCAGGCGGCTTGTTGGGGTGGGCTGTGGCTGTGGAGGTTGCGGGTGTGGTCGGGGCTGGTGGCGGTGGTTGAACCGTCGGGGTTGAGGCGGAGTGTCCAGCCCCAGGAGTGGATGGCGGTGAGGTGGTGGAATGCGCATACGGGGGCGATGTTTGACAGGGCGGTGGGGCCTCCGGCTGAGCGGGGGGTGAGGTGGTGGAGGTGGCAGTTGCGGGCGGGATGGGTGCAGCCGGGGAAGGCGCAGGTGCGGTGGCGGGTGAGGGCGGCGCGGCGCAGGTGTGGGGGGATGGTGGGTTCGGGTTTGCCGGTGTCGAGCGGGATGGGGATGTTCAGGGGGAGGCTTTTGCTGGTGCCAGGGCCGCCGGCTAGCTGGGTGTGGCGGAGAAAGGATGTGAGCCCGCCGGGGCCGGACAGGGCGTCGGCGCACAGGCCGAGGAGTGTGCTGGTGAGCCGGGCGCGGGTGGCTGGTGAGAGGGGCTGGCGGGTGTGGCAGCTGCAGTTGCCGCAGGTGCAGGCGCAGGTGGTGGGCCCGTCAGGCGGCTGGCCATGTGCGGCGAGGAAGACTTCGGTGAGCTTGTCGAGTGCGGCGGGGTCGGGGTGCCCGGTGACCACCGGTGCCACTGTGGCGTCACATGCGGCGGCATCAGCTTCGGCGCCGGTCAGCCACCCGGGTTCACTGGCCCGGGCTGCCGCCCAGGCCGCTTCGGCTTCGGCGGCGCCGGGGAGGTTGCGCAGCTGGGACAAGGTGAGGTGGACCTGGGCGCGGGCGGGCTGCCCGCCGCTGCCGGGGAGCATTCCGCTGGCCATCAGCTTGGTGCATGCTTGTTCCAGCGCGTCGTGGTGGCGCTGGATGACGGTGCGGGTATCTTCTGGGCCGCGCTTGTTCCCCAAGGCGTCCAGCACTGCCGACACCGCGGCCGAGCAGCCGGGGGTCAGGTCGCCGTTGATGCGGCCGGCGCCGCCGAGGGTGGTGCCCAGCCACACCCCGCGTTCCCCGAAGTCATCCCGGTGGTCGGTGTCGGGGCTGCGGGTGCGCTCGAACATTTCCTGCGCCAGCCCGGCCAGGTCCCCGTGATCCGCGCCGGCCTTCGCGGCGCCTGCCAGGATCTCATCGGCGTCACCACGGGTGCCGGGAGGGAGCCGGTCGGTCCAGGCACACAGGTCTTTCGCCCACGACGCCGACAGTTCCCCGGCGGCGAGCGCTTCGCCGATCACCGGGTGGGCGTGCAGGCGCCGCATCCACCCGACCGCACCCGCGGCGGCGCCTTTGGTGACCCGGGTCTGCCACCGCAGCCACACCCTCGCACTGCCGTGCCCGTCGTCTTCGCACCCGTCCTGGGCGGCAAACGCCGACAGCACCCGCGCCCGGGCGGCGGTGTGCTTGGCCTCCACCCGCTCCAGGGCACGCAAGGCGTCGGCCTGCACGCTGGTGGGCAGGGAGGCCACGTCGCAATCGTTGAGGGAATCTAAGGCGTGATCGAGCATGTTCAGCGCGTCGGTGACGCTCACCGGTTCACCACCGCACACACCCGGTCACCTCCCTCCACACCAAGCTCGAAATCTAGTTCGAGTCTAGCCCGGGGCACTGACATTTTCGCGTGTTCCCGGGGTACGCGGCTACAAATTTGCCGGGCGGCGGAAATGTCGTAGGTCGCAGCTAAGCTGCCCTGATGATGGGCATCCGTGAGCTTCCGGTTCCCCAGGCTGAACTCTCTGTTGCCGACGTGAGGCGTATCACGCTGCGGGCGCAGGGGTTTCTGGGCAGTGAGGGACGGCGCGGCGGCGTTGCCGGCATGCTCCGGCGGCTCGGGGCTGTCCAGCTTGACACCATCAGCGTGCTCGCCCGCTCCCACGAACTGGTTGCCTACGCGCGCCTTGGGCCGGTCGCCCGAGACAAGATCGAGCGCGCCTACTGGCACCCGCAGAAACCCGCCACGTTCGAGTACTGGGCACATGCTGCGTGTTTGCTGCCCATCGAGGAGTGGCCTTATTACGCCTTTCGGCGTCGTGCGCTACGGACCCGGGGCAGGCGCTGGCACACCAGCCACGAACGTGCCTGCACCGAGGTGCTGGCCCGGCTGCGGGGGGAAGGGCCGCTCACCGCCACCCAGCTTGGCGGGGCCAAGGGCGGTGGGCCATGGTGGGACTGGTCGGAGGCAAAGATCGCAGTGGAATGGCTGCTCGACGTGGGTGAGGTGGTCTGCGTTCGGCGGGAAGGCTGGCGGCGTGTCTACGACCTCCCCGAGCGTGCACTGCCAGACCATCTGCTTCGCCATGAACTCAGCGACGATAAATGCCTGGCACACCTCGCTGGCGTAGCTGCCAGGGCGCTGGGCGTGGTGACCCGCGCCGACCTCATTGACTTCCATCGGCTGCGGGAACTGACGTACAAAGGGTCCCAGTATGCCGACAGCGCGGAACAGGCCGCGCAGGCTGCGGGCCTGATACCGGTCGTGATAGACGGGACGGGCAAGCGAGCGATCCCGGGATGGGCTGATCCAGCTGCGCTGGCGGCGGCTGGTACCCGTGGCAGGCACCGGGTCACCCTTCTCTCGCCGTTCGACTCGCTGGTCTGGGATCGCAAGCGCACGTTGCGGATGTTTGGCTTCGAGCATGCGCTTGAGGCCTACGTTCCCCGGCCAAAGCGTGTGCACGGTTATTTCGCGATGCCGCTGCTGGCGGGCGGGCGGCTGGCTGGCCGGGTCGATCCCGTGCGGCGCGGGAAGACGCTGGTCGCCCGTCAGGTGTCCCTGGAGACGCCGCGCGCCAGGCAAGCGATGGCGATGGCGCTGCGCGAGGCGGCGGAATGGGTTGGCTGCTCGGCGGTTGCCGTGGAGCGGGTCAGCCCACCGCATCTCGCCGACGGGCTGCGCTCAGCCCTGTCCTGACCGGCCAGCCAGCACGCCCCTGCGGCCACCATGCCGACGGCTAGCTGCCCGCCCAGGTCGCGGGCTTGCTGCCTGGCCACAGGTCCGCGGGTAGCCCCCCGCCCAGGCTGCGGCTAGTCCAGTCGGTACTCCCAGCCTTCCTGCCAGCGGAACGGTGCAGCAGCAAGGGCTTCCAGGGACACGCCGTTCAGGAAATGCTCCAGTCCCCACCGGGTCGCGATGTGGCCGATGATGAGCACCCGTGTGCCCGCCCACCGCAGCGGCAGATCTGCGAGGAACCTCCCCACCCGCGCAACCGCCTGCTGCCAGCTTTCGCCCCGGGGGTAGGGCCGGTCAAGATAGGTCGCCAGCTGTGCGTGGAGTTGGGCCGCCGACGTGCCGTTCAGCTCGCCGTAATCACATTCCCGCAGCCGCCAGTCGTACAGCACCGGCACGGCTGATTCGAAGGCGATCGACGCCGTCTCCATCGCCCGCCCAAGATCCGAACTGAACACGGCCACGATCCCGTCATCGCGGCGCCGTTCGCCAAGCTGGTGCGCGAGCGACCTCCCCTGGGCAGACAGCCTGCCGGGCAGCCAGCCTGTGGCGATGCCGCGCTCGTTGTCCTCGGTGATGGAGTGAGTTTCAAAAACGACGGAGACAGCCGCCAACCGTACGGCCGCGCGGACAGCACTGCCATACGAGGACGGCACTGACCCCTGCTAGCTGAACTCGATCAGCTTTTCCCGGACGGCGATCCTGACGGCTTCCATCCTTGAGTGGATCTGAAGTTTCTCCAGGATGTTGCGCACATGGTTCTTCACTGTGTTCTCAGAGATGAAGAGCGCCTTGGCGATATCGCGGTTGTTCATCCCACGGGCCACGAGGTTGAGCACTTCAAGCTCGCGGTCGGTGAGCTTGGGGGCGGGAACCTGCTCGTCGCGTTCTGATTCCTCGCGCCGGGCAAGCACGGCGAACTCGGTCAGCAGCTTGGCGGCCATGGAGGGGTTGATGAGGGACTGACCGTCATGCACGGCGCGGACCACGTCCGCGACTTCATCGAGTGGGATGTCCTTGAGCAGGTACCCGCTGGCCCCCGCCCTGATCGCTTCGAAGAGATCCGCTTCCTCATCGCTGATGGTCAGTATGACGATCTTCGCGCTCGGGGCGACATCCTTCATGGCGCGGCAGGCCTCGATACCGCTGCTGCGGGGCATCCTGATGTCCATCAGCACGACGTCGGGCAACGCCTCGCCAGCCTTCTCGACCGCCTCAGTCCCGTCGCTGGCCTCGCCTACCAGCTCTATGTCCTCTTCCTCGGCGAGGACCATCTCCAGGCCCCGGCGAAACAGCGCGTGATCATCGACGATGAGAGCGCGTATTGGATCGGAACCCCGCCGTGAGCCTTCGGCCGCTTCGGTCGCTGAGGGATCTCCGGTCATCTCGCGTCCCTTCCTGACCTCGCCTGGTCCGGGCCTGTCCTACTCCAGGCCCGCTTGGTTCAGGTCCCCCCGATCTGATCATGCCTTACCCGGCAGGACATCGCCGACTCTGCCTTCGGGGGTGGGCCAGCTGGCACCGGTCCAGTCCGGGCGAGTGACCCGCCGCCTTGCGAACACACTCTTGCCGACCTCCCGCTACAAGCGCAAACCGATCCGGCGGCGGCTCGGGTCAGCCAGGACGAATCAGCAGGACCTTTCACGCCTTGCTGTCGGGCTGGCCGGCCAGGTCCGCCGTGGTCTGGTCGACGAGGCGGATCAGGCCGTACTGATAGCCATGCCGCCGGTAGACGACGCTGGGCAGACCGCGCTGCTCGTCCCGGAACAGGTAGAAGTCGTGCCCCACGAGCTCCATGGCCAGCAGCGCCTGATCCACGTTCATGGGCGCCGCGGTATGGAACTTCTCCCTAACCACCACCGGCCCGTCCCCCTCCATCTGGATGGGAACGAAGCCCTCGCCGGCTTCGAGATCATCGGCCGGCCCGGAAGTGGCATCAGCCCGGCTGCGGCCGGCCTCACGCGGGCTGGGACCGGCCTCACGGGCAACACCGGCAGCTCGTTCACCACGGACTACTCGTTCAGCACGGGTTTCTGGTTCAGTGCCGGCCTGCAGTTCAGCACCGTTCCCTGGCCCTGCCTCGCTGCCCAGATCCACCCCGGCTATGCCGTCGGCGACTGCTCCCGTCCACCCCTCCGGCATCTCCCCTGGCCTGCCGGGGGAAACAGCAGCGTCCACCGCAGCCATGCCGCGGGCGGCGGGAGCCCGCCCGGACTGCGATACGCCATGCCGGGCCGCCTTCCGCCGATCACCGGAGCGCCGCAGCCGGTGCTCCAGTTTGGCGAGCGCACGATCAAGCGCGACATAGCGGTCATCCGCCGCGGCTTCCGCCCGGATCACCGGGCCGCGGGAGCGGATCGTCAGTTCCACCCGCTCCCACTGGCCTGACAATCGCGGGTTCCGCTCCTGGGAAACTTCGACATCGACCTTGATCGTCTTGTGGTCGAGCTTCTCGATTTTGCCCAGCTTGGCTGACGCGTGCCTGCGAAACCGGTCCTGCACATCGGTGCGCCGACCCTTGAAGATGATGTTCACCGCTGGAACCCCCCTTCCGCCCGAGCTAGATCAGGACACCCACCCGGCCGACCTGGTCTTCGTCCCCACATCCGCCTGCTGAGGGGGTCGCGGCAGCTTGTTGCCACTACTGCCCTTCTCCCTGCCCGGGGGATATCGGATCCCCCGGCGGGGCAGGACTTACCTCTAAGCCGCACCGTGATCAGTCGACGAGAAGTCGCCTTACGTGGGCCGTTTTGCCTGCGGCTGGCATCGGCTTGCCGGGCTGGGCCTCCCGCGGACAGCGGGTGGGCCAGCCCGGCGCAACCACGGACCCGGGCGGGTGCCATGACATGAACGTAGCCTGACCCCGACCGTATGTCAGGAGAGGGGCCGGCCTATCCCGAGTAGGTACCAGGGGGCGGCTCGGCCGGATGGGCGGCAGGGGCGGCTGGGCCGGATGGGCGGCAGGGGCGATTGTCCTGGATGGAAGGGGAGCGGCTATCCCGGGTAGGTGGCAGCATGGCCATCGGTGACATCGGTCCAGGGCTCGTTTATCCCCACGGACTTCTCCAGCCGCCCAGTGTCCAGGCCAAGGTAGAGGGGATTTAGCGGGCCAGCGGCCGTGATCGACTCCATGCCAGCCAGCGCGCCCAGGGAGGCTGCGCCATCTCCGTCGGCCGGGACATTCCACAAATGGGTCACCGACTCCGATTTCGTGACGGCCAGCACATGGTCGGTGTCAAACCAGGTCAAGGCGGAGACGTCGGTTAGGCCGGGCCCCAGCGGAACCGGGTGCGTGATCAAGAACCCGGTGCCGCCATGCACGATGGCGCCCAGCGTCAGGTGGGACGCCGAGCCCCGCCCGACGATCATCGCGACTCTGACCCCGTCAGGGGCGATACGCAGGGCCGTGACCGGGCCAAGACCAGGGGACAGCTGCACCCGCTTGGGTGCGCCCTGGACGGACTGCATTTCCCACACGCCGCGCGAGCGGTGTACCCGGCCGGAAAGCCACAGGCGTCCTACCCTGTCCCAACTCAGGCTGGTGAAGTGGGAGCCGGTAAGCCGGGCGCGCAGCTTCCCGTCCGCTGCCCGCGCCTTCGACCTTGACGCGTCCCCCAGCTCACAGGTGTACACCGTGGTCGCGGGACCGGCGATGCCAGCGAGGTACCTGCCCGCCGCCGACACGGCGATATTGCTGAGAGGGAGGTCGCCGGTGCTCGCTTCCCCGTGGACGTGGACCGCGACAGGGCGCGCCGCAAGCCTGCTGAGCATTCTCACGGCGCCAGTAGGCGTGAGGTAGTAGACAGGCGCATAGCGGCGCAAGTGCGGGATGGAGCGCGCGTAGTCCACGAGGCGCTGGACCGGCCCTCCCTGGCCGGCCGGCCAGGGGCGCCCATTCAGCTTGAGCTTGACTGCCTGGAAGAGCGGCGAGCTGTAGGCGGGGCTGGTCAGCGTCACCACCAGCTGTGCCGCCATTCCCCGGAGATTCGTCCGCGGAGCGCCGGGTGGCAGGCCGATATCCACCGTCGCGGACTTGCCCCCCTGCGGCCCGGGAAGGACCTGAACCTTCCTGAGCCAGGCCTTTGCGGGGAACGCGGTTCTGGCCGCACCCCGCAGCCATCCGTTCGGGTCGTGGAGGAGGTCGCCGATGAGCGTCGCCGCCGGGCTTGGGCCCTCGGCGGGCACGAAAACCGGGTTCGGAACGAGTGTCCTATCCGGCAGCGAGTAGTAGAGATCCCGCGGCGTGTACACCAGGTGAAAGAGATAACTCGGGAGCAGTAGCTGGTTCGATATCTTGCCCGTGCCGGTCCCGGGCAGGCCGTCGATGAGGTACCGGCCGTTGACCAGTTCCAGGGCGAAGCGCGGGGCTGTCGCCGCCGCATCACCCTGTGCCGCTGGGATGTACTGGCCGCTACGGCTCAGGGTTGCCAGTTTCTGCCCGGCCACCACGACAACCGCCCGGCTTCCGGGGCCCGTCAAATGTCCACCCTGCTGGTACACCTTGGGTGCTTGAGCGAGGATGGTCACAGCCGAGCGCGGCTGCCATGACCGGCTGGCAGCGGGGGTGAGGTACTCTCGCGCGATGGCGTGGTGGTGGGCGAATATCGCGCTGGCCAGCAGGAAGTTGCTCACAACCTGCTGGGGTGACCAGCCACGTTGCGGGCCCTTGACGATCAGGCCGCAGCAGGCCGAGCCGGCTCCCCCTATCGCTGCCGGCGTGGACTGCACCAGGCCTTCCGAGGGGATCGTCGCACAGCCGCTTGCCACCAGCGTCACCAGTGCGGCACCAGCAACCAGGGTGCGAAAGCGGGAATCAAGCATCAGCATCGCCCCGCACTCCCGTCATCCCACCGTCGCCGGCGCGGCCAGCCCCAGCCACACCATCGCCGGCGCGGCCAGCCCCAGCCACACCACCCCCCACGCCGTCGCGGGCGTGGCTCATCACGCGGCTCAGGCCGCCAGGACGGAGCCTTACGCCATCCCCGCCGGTGACCTCTTCACCAACAGCCACCATCTCGGCCTGATCGGGACCGAGCGGCAACGGTGACCCCGCGAGTTCCCCGCCCACCGCCCGGGGCAGGGTGAGCCGGAACACCGAACCTTGCCCGTGCTCACCCCACGCCTGCAGCCACCCTCCGTGCAACCGGGTGTCTTCCAGCGCGATGGCAAGGCCGAGGCCGGTGCCGCCGGTCGTCCGGGCCCGGGCCGGGTCGGCCCGCCAGAAGCGGTCGAACACCAGTTGCTGCTCGCTCGAGCCAAAACCCACCCCATGGTCCCTGACCGCCACCGCCACCGCATCACGGTCCATGGCGACCGTGACCACAACATCACGTCCCTCGCCATGCTCCACCGCGTTGTCCAGCAGATTCCGCAACACCCGCTCGACGCGGCGCCTGTCCACCTCGGCGATGCACGGTTCGGGCGGCAGCCGGAAATCGATCCGGGTGCCTCTGCGGGCGGCCAGCTGCTCCGCGTCCGCAGCTGCTCGCAGCACAAGATCACACATGTCCGCCGACTCGGCATCCAGGGTTGCCACGTTCGCGTCATGCCTGCTGATCTCCAGCAGGTCCGCAAGCAGCGCCTCGAACCGCTCCAGCTGGCTCTGCAGCAGCTCGACTGAGCGCGTCGCCGTCGGATCGAGCTGCTCTCTGGTCGCGAACAGCACGTCAGCCGCGATCCTGATGGTCGTCAGCGGGGTGCGCAGTTCGTGGGAGACATCCGACACGAACTGCCGCTGCACCTTCGACAGGTCTTCCAGTTCCTGGAGCTTCTCCTGCAGGCTGACGGCCATCTCATTGAACGACTTCGCGAGAGCGGCCAGGTCGTCGGTGCCCCGGGCAGGCATCCGCTCGTCCAGGTTCCCGGCTGACAGCCTGCTCGCCGCCTGGGCCGCCTGCCGGATGGGAACCACGACCCACCGCGTGACCAGCGAGACGATGACGGCCAGCAGCACCACCAAGCCTGCCCCGGCCCCGATCAATGCGATTTCCACCAGCCGCAGCAGCTGCACCTGGGCGCTGAGCGGGAACAGGTAGTACAGCTGGTGGTTGGCGATGGGAACCCCAACCGCGAGCGCGGGCTCCTGCGCCTTGCCGTCCGCGCTCACGAGCATGGTCGGGACGTAGTACAGCCGGTCGGACCTGCCGAGTAGCTGTTCATGGGTCACCCAGTAGGTGAGCCGCGGCGGAATGCTCGGCGCCAGTGCCTGGTTCCCGACCACACCGCCGAAGGCGGAGCCGCTGGCCTGCTGGGTGATCACAACGTCGTAGCGGTTCCCCGGGCTGCTGTTCGCTTGCAGAGTCTTCACAAGCGAAATCAGCGTGGCCGCGTCGCTTCCGTGGGGTCCCAGCATCTCCGGCTCTGACTGGGCGATGGCCAGTCCTTCCGACGCCTGGGCCAGTGCCGCGGTCCGCTCTCGCACGAGCAGCCCAGCGGCGATCTGCTGCACCAGGAAGACACCCAAAACGGCGACCACAACCACCGACACAGCGATGGTGGTGCCTATCACCCGCAGCTGAAGCGAGCGTTGCCAGCGGCGCAGCAACGTGCCAGCGGCTGACCGTACCCAGTGCCGGGCGTACCGCATGACCCGCCGCGACGCCCACAGCAGCTTGTGCACGAACCAGGCGGCCTGGACAGCACCGCAGGCCAGCCGCGCCTGGAGTTCGGCCATCCCCGCGTGCGGGTTCTTTCCAGCAGTGCGCCTACCCACTGACTCCCTTATGCCCGCTCCCAAGGGCCACCTGCCGGGCGCACCGCGGGGCGCACCTCCGGTAGCCCGGCCGGCGTCAGGCCGGTCCCGCTTTGTACCCCACGCCACGTACCGTCACCACGATCTCGGGGTGCTCGGGGTCTTTCTCGATCTTGGCACGGAGCCGCTGCACGTGGACGTTGACCAGCCGGGTGTCGGCCGCGTGCCGGTAGCCCCACACCTGCTCCAGCAGAACCTCCCGGGTAAAGACCTGGCGCGGCTTACGCGCCAGCGCCACCAGCAGGTCGAACTCCAGAGGGGTGAGGTTGATGGGCTGCCCGTCACGCTTCACCGAGTGGCCGGCCACGTCGATCGTAACGTCACGGATCTGCAGCATCTCGGGCGCCGGGTCATCGGTCCGGCGCAGCCGGGCGCGGACGCGCGCGATCAGTTCCTTCGACTTGAAGGGCTTCAGGATGTAGTCATCAGCCCCGGACTCAAGCCCGAGGACCACGTCAACGGTGTCGCTCTTGGCGGTCAGCATGACGATCGGGACACCCGACTCGGTGCGGATCTGGCGGCACACGTCAATGCCGTCCACGCCGGGAAGCATCAGGTCAAGCAGCACCAAGTCGGGACGAGTCTCCCGGAACATCTGCATGGCATGATCGCCGTCGGCCACGAATGTCGGCTCGAAACCCTCCCCCCGGAGCATTATTCCGAGCATCTCCGAGAGAGCCGCGTCGTCGTCGACGACCAGCACACGTCCTTTCATGAGCCTCATCGTTCCACGGAAACATCGCCGATAGTGCCCTGTCTTTCCGGCAAAGCACCCAGATACTGCAGCGTACCTGCGCTGACGGGCCGGACGACACCACGTTCTGTAACCAGTGCCGTCACCAGCTCAGCTGGGGTGACGTCGAATGCGGGGTTATAAGCGGAGCTGCCAGCGGGCGCGATCGCCGCCCCGGCAAAACATGTGACCTCCTCGCCCGCGCGGTGCTCAACGGTGATCGCGGCACCATCGGCGGCCGTGAAGTCGATGGTGGAGACCGGCGCGGCAACGACGAACGGCACCCGGTGGTGACGGGCAAGAACAGCAAGGGCATAGGTTCCCACCTTGTTCGCCACGCTGCCATCGGCCGCGACCCGGTCCGCGCCGGTCAGCACAAGGTCCACCCGGCCGGCCGCCATCAGCGACGCCGCCGCCGAGTCGGGCAGCACCGCGTAGCTCATCCCCGCCTTGCCCGCCTCATACGCGGTGAGCCGGGCGCCCTGCAGCAATGGCCGGGTCTCGTCCACCCACAGCCGGGCGAGCCGGCCAGTGCGGTGGGCGGCGAGGGCGATCGCGAACGCCGTCCCCTCCCCAGCGGACACCAGTGCGCCGGTGTTGCAGTGCGTCAGGATCCGGGCCTGCTCCGGAACCAGGGCCAGCCCGTGCGCGGCGATCGCCGCGCTCGCGGCGGCATCAGCGGCGGCAATCGACCGGGCTTCGCCGAGGGCGGCTTGGGCCGCCAGGCGTTTGGCATGATCGGGGGTGGCCTGCCGGGCGGCTTCATAGACAGCGAGCGCGCGCCCGGCTCCCCAGCTCAAATTCACCGCGGTCGGGCGGGCCCGGGAAAGCCGGGCCGCCGCCGCCGCGACATCGTCGCCCCGGTATGCCGCCAGCGCGACGCCAAACGCGCCGGCCAGCCCCAGCATCGGCGCGCCCCGTACCGCCAGCCGGCGGATCGCGTCATCGAGCGCCGCCACGTCCCGGCAGGTCAGGTAGACCTCTTCGGCGGGCAGCCGGGTCTGGTCAAGCAGCACGACGGCAGGGCCGTCCGGCGGTTCCAGCCAGCGCAGGACATGGGTAGTCACATTCCAAGTGTGTGCCAGGGCGGCCGTGCGGTCGACGCAAGGGCAGCACAGGAAAATGTCTTTCAAATACGGCAAAACGCCCACAGGGCGGGGCCGGACGGCCCAGTCAGAAGATGCCGGGATTTCGTTCGGCAGGCTGGCTTCATGTGACCGCCCGCGTCGTGCGAGTATGGGCGCCAGTATGGGGCCGTCCCGGCATGCGGTGCGTATTGCCGGTAAGGAGAGCCATGACAGACGACTCGCGCGGGGACATGGGCGCATCCGGGGAGAGCAACCGGGATTCAGGGGAGCCGCCGCCTTGGTTCCCGCCCGCCGGGCCGTCCGGAGGCGGTTACGGCCAGCCGGGCGGTTACGGCCAGCCCGGAGGTTACGGCCAGCCCGGGCCCGCCGGGCCGCCGCCGCACGGTGGCTGGCCCCGGCCCCCGCTGGCACCCAAGCCAGGAGTGATCCCGCTGCGGCCGCTGGGCGTCGGGGAGATCCTGGACGGCGCGTTCACCACCATCAGGCGCAACCCACGCGCCACGCTCGGCATCGCCGCAATCCTGCTCACCATTTCCGGTGTCATCACCACGGTGGCAACGGTGACCCTGGGCCAGGCGGCGGGCCCGGGCCTGCCGACGTTTGGCCAGCATCCGACACAAAGCCAGCTGAACGGCGAGCTGAATCACTTTTTTAGCGTGTGGCTGCCGCTCCTGGGCCTTTCCACGGTGCTGTACTTCGTCGTCGATCTGGTGCTTACCGGCGTGCTCACCGTGGTCATCGGCCGCAGCGTCCTTGGGCACACCATCACGGCGGGGGAAGCCTGGAAGATCGCGGGCCCGCGCCTGCCTGCCCTGCTGGGGGTGACGCTGCTCATCCCGCTCGTTCTCCTCGCTCCCTGGGCTGCGTGGGGAATCGTTATGGTCGCCTTGGCGGTGGCCCACGCACCCGGGCCGCTGCTTGTTCTGTTCGGCGTGTTCGGCGGAATCGCCGCGCTGGCGTTCAGCATCCTGGGGGCGGTCAGGCTGAGGATGGCCGGCCCGGCGGTTGTGCTCGAACGCCTGGGGCCCTGGTCGGCGATGAAACGTTCCTGGCGGCTGGTCGCGAGCAGCTTCTGGCGAGTGTTTGGCATCACCTTGCTTGCCGGGCTCATCGTGGGGGTGACCGCCGCCATTCTCCAGATACCGTTCAGCGTGCTGGCGGGGCTGGCCAACGGTGGTGTCTCCGCATCGCCGCTGGGGGCCGGCGGGGTGGCAATGGCGGGTAAAGCAAGCCTCGTGGCTGTGATCATCAGCGCCATCGGCGGTATCGTCGCCGGATCGGTGACCCGCCCCATCTCGGCGGGTGTGACGATCCTGCTGTACGTCGATCTCCGCATGCGCAGGGAAGGATTTGACCTGGTCCTTCAGACGGCGTCAGCCGACTCGGGCATGACGACCGGAGACGAGCTGGCGTCGGTGTGGCGTCCCGGTTTCCAGGCGGCACCGTATGGCCATGCGCCCCCGCCGCCGGGCCAAGGGGGCACGTCGCCGACGTGGTGATCCATCCCGGCGGGATCCCTCCTGTCGGCGGGCAGGCGGCGCGGCGGCTTGCCCGCGCGGAACTGTCCAAGGCGATGTACCACCGGCATTCGTCTTTCGTCACCATCATCCTCCAGACCCTGCGACGGTGGCTGGTCACGCTGTTCCGCCACGCGAATACGACGGTTCCGGGAGGCTGGTGGGGACTCATCGCCCTCACCGGACTGGCGATGATCGCGGTTGCCGCGGCACTCGTCTGGATCGGCCCCGTACGCCGGACACGGCGCGGTTCGAAAGCCAACATTCGGCCCGGCCGGGACCGGACCGCGCGGGAGTACCGGGAGTCTGCGAAGAAGCTGGCCGCGGCGGGAGACTATGCGGCAGCCATATGCGAGTCAGTCCGGGCGATCGCGGCGGAACTCGGCGAGCGCGGGATCCTGCTGCCGCGGGTGGGGCGGACGGCGGACGAGTTCGCCAGCGAGGCCGGGGTGGCGTTGCCCTGGCACGCGGATGGGCTCCGTGCCGCGGTACTGCTGTTCGACGAAGTGCGTTACGGCCAGCGCGCGGGCAGCCAGCCCGGCTATGAACTGGTCCGCGATCTGGACGTGCGGGTGCGGGCGAGCGCGGGCCGGGTATCCAAGGGTGCCGGGCCAGCCCCGGTGGCCGTGTCCACAGGCAAGACACCATGAACTGGCGCCGATGGCGGGCGCCTGCCGCCGTCGTGGTCCTGATTCTGCTTGGCGGGGTGGTCATCGCCTTGCTCCAGGGGCCGGCCGTTAACCGGCCACTCGATCCCGTGGACACCGGCCCGTCCGGCGCACACGCCGTGGCGGCGCTGCTGCGGGCGCGTGGCCAGACGGTCATGCGGGTCAGCACGGTGGGCGCGGCGATGTCGGCTGGCGGGAATGGCCCCGCCACGACCCTGGTGATCACCAGTCCGGAACTGCTGGGTCACAGCCAGCGCCGGGTGCTTTCCCGCGCGCCCGCCAACCTGCTGATCGTGGGGCCCGGGCTGGGCGGGCTGGGCGTGCTGGCGCCCGGTGTCGCGCTGGCCGGCGCGGCGCCTGTTGTCCGCAGGCCACCTGCCTGCGGCTTGCCGGGTGCAAGGCTGGCTGGTGATGCGGACATGGGCGGAGACATGCTGCGTTCTGCCGTATACGGCTCGTGGCGAGCCGTATACGGTGCGTGGCACTGCTATCCGGCGAGAGGTTCCGCCGGCACCCCAGCGGCGTCCCCAGCCAGCCCCTCCGCCGGCGACCTGGGCGACCGGCTGCCCTCCTTCCTGGTCCGTTACGCGCTCAACGGGCGGCTTGTCACGGTGCTCGGAAGCGGCATCCCCCTCACCAACGACGGCCTGGGACGGGACGGCAACGCCGCACTCGCCCTGAACCTCCTCAACGCCTCGCGGATCGTCTGGCTGGTGCCCGAGAACGTGCCGCCCACCGGCCCACGTTCACTCGAAAGCCTGTACCCACGGCCTGTTTACCTGGTGAGCATAGAAATTGGCGTTGCGGTCCTGCTGACCGCGCTGTGGCGAATGCGCCGGTTCGGCCCGCTGGTTCCTGAGCCGCTGCCGGTCGTGGTGCGCGCATCCGAGACCGTGGAAGGCCACGGCAGGCTTTACCGGTCACGGCGTGCTCGTGACCGCGCGGCGGCCGCCCTGCGGGCCGCTACGCTGGCACGGATCACGCTGCGGCTCGGCCTGCCGCGAGACGTGACACCGGACGTGGCCTGCCAGGAACTGGCCGGCCGGACCGGGCGTGGGCAGGATGAGATCCGGGCACTCCTGTACGGGCCGGTCCCGCAGGACGACGCTGCTCTCGTGACTCTGGCAACTGATCTCGACACCCTGGAAGGGCAGGTGCTGACGCCTTGACTTCCGAGTACCCGCCGACCGGTCAGGACACCTCCACACCCCCGGGCTTGTCCTCCGCTGGCGGCCCGGGCGGCTACCCTCCCGTCGGCACGGCCGGCTCACCCTCGGCGGGTCCCGGCTCACCCTCGGCAGGCCCCTACTCGCCGGGCGGATACGGTTTCCCCCCAGCAGGCGGCCCTGACCCGCGAACCTCGCTGGAAGCGGTCCGCCAGGAAATGAGCAAGGCCATCATCGGCCAGGACTCCGTGATCACAGGCCTGGTGATCTGCTTGCTCTGCCGCGGCCATGCTCTGCTGGAAGGTGTCCCAGGAGTAGCCAAGACCTTGATCGTCCGTACCCTTGCCGAGACGCTCTCACTGGAGAGCGGGCGGGTGCAGTTCACGGCTGACCTCATGCCAGGAGACCTGACAGGCTCGCTCATCTATGACGCGAAGACCACCCTCTTCCAATTCCGTGAGGGCCCGGTTTTCACCAATCTGCTGCTCGCGGACGAGATCAACCGGACCCCACCGAAGACACAGGCAGCACTCCTGGAGGTGATGGAGGAGCGCCAGGTCTCGGTGGAAGGAAACCCGCGCCCCCTCCCCGAGCCTTTCCTGGTCGCCGCAACGCAGAACCCCATCGAGTACGAGGGCACGTACCCGCTCCCCGAGGCACAACTCGACCGTTTCATGCTCAAGCTGACCGTGGCCGTGCCGAACCGGGAGGAGGAGATCGGCATCCTGGCGCGGCATGCGGGCGGTTTCGATCCCGGCGATCTCGCCGCGGCCGGAATCGTGCCGGTGGCCGGTGCTGGCGATCTGGCCGTGGCCCGGGCTGCCGTGCTGAAGGTCCAGATATCACCCGAAGTTACCGGCTACATCGTGGACGTGTGCCGGGCCACCCGCGAGTCCCCCTCGCTGCGGCTCGGCGTCTCTCCCCGGGGAGCGACCGCGCTGCAAGCCGCCAGCCGGGCCTGGGCCTGGCTGGCGGGCAGGGACTACGTGATCCCGGACGACGTGAAGGCGCTCGCGCGACCGGCGCTGCGGCACCGGGTGCAACTCCGGCCGGAAGCGGAACTGGAAGGCGCAACCTCGGACGGGGTGCTGGACGCGGTGCTCGCGTCAGTCCCCGTACCACGATGACCCCCAGCGGGGGTGCGGGGTGTCGCTGACCGGGCGGGCGGCACTGGCCGCCCTGGCCGGCACGCTGGTTATTCTGGCCACGCGGGCCCCGGCAACGGTCCTCGTGGTTAACGTAGTGCTGGTTGTCGCGCTCGCCGCTGACCTGGTGCTGGCGGCCCCGGTTCACTCGCTGCGGTTCACCAGGTCCGGCGATACCCGGGTGCTGCTGGGAGAGAGCGCGACGGTCACCCTCACAGTCGAGAATCCGGGGCCCAGACAGCTGCGAGCCGACATTCGAGACGCCTGGCAGCCGAGCGCCGGAGCACGACCTCATCATCGGCGAGTCACGCTCCCGGCTGGCGCACGCGCCCCGCTGACCATCACACTTGAGCCTGACCGGCGGGGGGACAAGGCTGCCGCGGCGGTCACAGTACGGTCGTTTGGCCCGTTCGGTCTGGCTGCGCGGCAGCGCAAGCACACGGTGCCGTGGACCGTCCGGGTGCTGCCGCCCTTCCGCAGCCGCAGGCATTTGCCGGAGAAGCTGTCCCGGCTCCGGCAGCTCGACGGACAGCACCAGGCGCTCCGGCGCGGCCAGGGCAGCGAGTTTGACTCGCTGCGGGAGTATGTGATCGGCGACGATGTCCGGTCCATCGACTGGCGGGCAACGGCACGACGGGACGATGTCATGGTCAGGACCTGGCGGCCCGAACGCGACCGCCGAATCCTCATCATGCTCGACACCGGCCGGACGTCCGCCGGGCGTGTCGGCGGCGTGCCACGCCTCGATGCCAGCATGGACGCAGCGCTGCTGCTGACGGCGCTGGCCTCCCGGGCAGGTGACCGGATCGACATGATCGCGTTTGACCGGCGGATCCGGGCGCGGGTCATGGGCGCTCCCCGGCCGGTGGTCCTGTCTGCGGTCGCCCACGCGATGGCCACGATCGAAGCCGAGCTGGTGGAGACCGACGCCGCCGCCATGGCCAGCGCCGCGCTGACCGCGGCCCGCCACCGCTGCCTGATAGTCCTGCTCACCGATCTCAACCCGACCGCGACCGAGGAAGGACTGCTGTCCCGCCTGCCACTGCTCGCAGCCAGGAACGAGGTGCTCATCGCCTCGGTGGCGGATCCAGCACTGGATGAGATGGCATCGAGCCGGGCCAACGCCGCCGACGTGTATGGCGCGGCCGCGGCGGAACAAGCCCGCACCGGGCGGCAGCGGGTGTCAGCGCTGCTGCAGCGACGTGGCGCACAGGTCGTCGATGCCGCCCCGGACCGGCTTCCGGCCTCGCTGGCCGATGCCTACCTCGCGCTGAAGGCCGCCGGGCGCCTCTGAGAGCCGAATCCCGCCTGCGCCGCGCAGCGCCCACCGAGGCGCGGCGCATCAGCCGGCGATCGGTACCGTGTCGGGTGCTTCCTCGATGTCCGAGGTCAGTCCGGCCCGCACGGCGCGGCAGCCGGCCACGATCACGTAGCTGAGGAAAGCCACTTCGGCGACCGCGCCAACGAGAATCCTCGCCCAGGTGGGAAGCGGTGACGGCGTCACAAAGGCCTCGATCACACCAGACACCAGGAGTACCACGATCAGGCCCAGCGCGATCGTGACCGCCGCCCGTCCCTCCTCGGCCAGCGCCCTCACCCGCGGCCGCGGCCCGGGATCGACAACCGTCCAGCCCAGCCGCAGACCGGTAGCCGCCGCAAGGAACACCGCAGTCAGCTCGAGCATCCCGTGGGGCAGGATCAGCGCGAAGAAGAGCACCCCCTTGCCATGGGCGAACATCAGGCCCCCGTCCACACCGAGATTCACCGCATTGCCGTACAGCAACCAGAGCGTGGGCAGCCCAAGCAGCATCCCAAAGATCAAGGACAGGGCCGCGACCCACGCGTTGTGCGTCCAAACCTCGGCCGCGAACGACGTGGGGGGGTACTGCGAGTAGTACTTCTGGAACTGGTGATTCACCAGATTGCGGACCCGTGCCTTGGGCAGGAGTTGAGCCTGAACTCCCGGGGACCGGGCGATCCACCAGCCCAGCACGACCGCGCCAGCGATGGAGCACAGCGCGGTGGCCAGCCACCACCAGCGGGCACGGTAGGCCATGCCAGGAAAAGACACCGCGGCAAAACGGCCTACCGCCCGCCACCCTGGTACCGCGGCACCGGTCACAGCGGCACGTGCCCGGGCGACCCGGCTCGACAGCGCCGCCACCAAGATCGGGTCGTGACCAGCCGAGCGGACGACGGACAGATGCGTCGTAGTCCGTTGGTAGAGGGATACCAGCTCATCGATCTCCGCGCCGGACAGCCAGCGGCGCCGCTTGACCAGGGTGTCCAGCCGGCGCCACTCGGCCTCATGCGCGGCCACGTACGCGTCGACATCCACGACCCAACCCTAGCCACGTGGGCGCAGGCCCGCGGCCTACGCGCGCTGCGGGGGCGTCGCGGCGTTCACCCGTAAGGCTGCCTCCAGGAGTGCTCTCGTTACAGACCAGTAACCTTGGCAAAGACGTGGCCGGATCATGGCGCAGGAATGACACGAGCCGGGAGCAGACATGGCCGAAGTTGTCACCGGTGAAGCGGTTGTCCTTGAGGTGCCATGCGCCCGGTTTCCCAGCCGCCTGCTGGCACTCGGCCTCGACCTGCTCATCCAGGGTGTTCTGCTGTTCATCCTGCTGGTCATCGTCGGGGTGAGCGAGGGCAGCGGCACCCTGAACGACGCCTCCGTGGGCGCTGTGTTCATCGCGGGGCTGGTCCTGATCCTTGTGGGCTATCCGGTGACGTGGGAAACGCTGACACGGGGACGCTCCCCGGGAAAGTTCGCCCTCGGCCTGCGGGTGGTCAGCGACGACGGCGGGCCGGAGCGATTCCGGCAAGCACTGGTGCGCGGGCTCGCTTCCATCGTGGAGATCTACGCCCTTGGCGGCTGCCCCGCCCTCCTGAGCTCACTGCTGTCCGATCGGGGCAAGCGCCTCGGTGATTTCTTCGCGGGCACGTTCGTCATCCAGCAGCGCCTGCCGAAGCGGAGAGTTCAGGCCGCATCCCCGGGTGTGACCCCCGAACTCGCCCGCTGGGCCGCCGGGCTCGAGATGTCCGGACTGACCGAACGGACCGCCGACACCGCGCGCCGGTACCTGGCCCGGATGAACGAGCTCACCCCCGACGCCCGGCTGGAACTCGCCGCGCGGATCGCCGCCGAAGTCAGCGCCCACGTAAGCCCACCGCCACCACCGGGAATCCCGGCCCCCGCCTACCTCGGTGCCGTACTCGCAGAACGGCGCAACCGGGAGCAAGCCCGGCTCATGGTGGCACCCCCGCCCTGGCACAGTCTCGCGCCCAGCGAAAGCCGGGCAAGTTCCCCGCCCGGGGCGGGCCAGGCACCGGGCACCGATGGTGCGACGGGCACGCGGGAACAGGAGGCAGGACCGCCGGGTGAGCAGCCGCGTGAGCAGCCGCGTGAGCAGCCGACGAGGAACGCGGGCGGATTCGCTCCCCCGGCGTGACAGCCGTCATGTGCGCAGACTGCCCCGAGGGCTCTTGATGGGCACACCAACGCCGCCCCCGGAAGCCCGTGCGCCGGGCACCACCCTGCCGGGCACCACCCCGCCGGGCACCACCCCGCCGGGCACCACCCCGCCGGGCACCACCCCGCCGGGCACCACCCCGCCGGGCACCACCCCGCCGGGACGGCACCGGGCCGCCCGCGTCACGGTGGTGATCCTCCTGGCCTGCCTGATCGCTGCCGTCGTCATCGTGGGCCGGCACACGCTCGCCCGGTCGCTTGCCGCGCTCGGCGGTCTCGACTTCCGCTGGTTCGCGCTCGCCGTGGTGTCCGAGTGCGTCTCGCTCGCCGCGTTCGGGCTGAGCCGGCGGCGGCTGCTGCGGGCGGACGGGCACCGGGCCGCGCTCGGGTCGGTGATGGCGATCACGTATGCGGGCAATGCGCTGTCGATGTCAGTGCCTTTCGCCGGGGCGCAACTGGCCGCGATCTTCTCCTACCGGCAGTTCCGCCGCCGGGGACTCGACCCGGCGCTCACCGGCTGGGCACTGGCCGTGTCGGCGATCGCCTCATCGTCGGCGCTCTCCTTCATCCTGATCGTGGGTGCGGTTGCTGGCGGCGCACCGCTGGCCTCGGCGGCTGGTTTTGCCGGTGCGGCCTTGTTGGGCCTGCCCGCCGTGACGGTGGCGCTGGCCCTGCGTTATCCCCGTGCCGGGGCTGTCGCCAACCGGGTGCTGGCCCGGGCTGTGCACACAGGACGGCGCCTGCTCCGGCGCCCGGGCATCGATCCAGCCGTCCTGGAAGGGTTCCTTCACCGGCTGGGCACCATCCGGCTCGGGCCACTGCGTTCCGCAGAGGTGTTCGGGCTGGGCGTGCTGAACTGGCTGGCCGACTGCGCGTGCCTCGCCTGTGCCATACGGGCAACCGGCGTGCCCGTACCGTGGCACGGCCTCCTTCTCGCCTACGGTGCTGGCGCCGCCGCCGGCAGCACCGGCGTGACTCCGGGAGGTTTCGCCGTCGTGGAAGTCACCCTCACCGCGGCTCTCGCGGCGACCGGGATGGGAGCGTCGACGGCGCTGGCAGCCGTGCTCGCGTACCGTCTGGTGAACTTCTGGCTGATCCTGCTTGGCGGCTCAGTGGCGATGGTGGTTCTCACTCACGCCCGTGAACACCGGATCCGCCTCTACCACCGTCCCCACCACCCCGAGCCTCATGATCCTGAAGACTTTTCCGCTGTTTCCGCGGAAAAGTCTTCAGGATCATGAGAGTCAGAGGCTGCCAACGCTCAGGCGGGGCGCCAGGAGCTCAGGTACTCCCGCTGCTCGGGCGTAAGCGTGTCGATCCGCGTGCCAGCGGACTCCAGGGTCAGCAGTGCGATCTCCTCGTCAATGGCAGCGGGCACCCGGTGCACTCCGGCGGCCAGCTCACCATGATCACGTGCGAGCCAGCTCAGCGCCAGCGCCTGGCCAGCGAACGACACATCCATCACCGCGGGTGGGTTGCCCTCCGCCGCGACCAGGTTGACCACGCGCCCCTCCGCCAGCAGCACCAGCCGTCGCCCGTCCGCGAGGACGTACTCATCGGCGTGCGGCCGGACCTCCCTGGTGATCTTCACCGCTGCCCCGGCCAGCGCACGGACGTCGATCTCCACATCAAAGTGGCCGGCATTGGCCAGGATCGCACCGTCCCGCAATGCAGCAAGGTGCACAGCCCCGATCACATCCCGCGAGCCCGTCGTGGTGATGAACACCTCCCCAGCGGCCGCGGCCTCGCTCATCGGGAGCACGCGGTACCCGTACAGGACCGCCTCCAGCGCCCGCACCGGATCCACCTCGGTGACAATGACCTGGGCGCCCAGCCCATGGGCCCGTTCCGCGATGCCACGGCCGCACGGCCCAAAACCAGCCACCACCACGACCCGGCCCGCCAGCAAGACGTTGGTGGCGCGCAGGATGCCGTCGATGACCGACTGCCCGGTGCCGCAGGTGTTGTCGAACATGCGCTTGGTCGCCGTCTCGTCCGCCGCAACCATGGGGAACGGCAGCGCCTCCTCCTCGGCCATCCGGCGCAGCCGGATCACTCCGGTCGCGGTGGACTCGCAGCCACCCCGCACACCCAATGCCAGTTCGGGCCGCTCGGCGCAGAGCGTGTTCACCAGGTCGCCGCCATCGTCGATGACGAGGTCGGGCCCGCAATCCAGGGCGCGGTGAATGTGCTCACGGTAGCTGAGCTCATCCACCCCTGCCCGCGCGAACACAGCCACCTCACTACCCGCCGAGAGCGCGGCCGCGACATCGTCCTGCGTGGACAGCGGGTTGGAGGCCGCCAGGAAGACCCGGGCCCCGCCCGCCCGCAGCGCCCCGACCAGGCCCGCGGTTTCCGCCGTGACGTGCAGGCAGGCCGTGACGGCGAGCCCGGCGAACGGCTGCTCCCGCGCGAACCGCTCGGTGAGCAGTCGCAGCACAGGCATGCCGCGGCGCGCCCACTCGATCCGGGCCCGCCCGGCCTCGGCCAGCCCCGCGTCGGCGATGTCGGACGGGATCTGGCCGGCGCTGGCGTCCATGGTCAGTAGCGGTAGTGATCAGCCTTGTAGGGCCCTTCCACCGGCACCCCGAGATAATCCGCCTGCGCCTTGGTCAGTTCGGTGAGCTTGACGCCAAGCGCATCCAGGTGCAGCCGCGCGACCTTCTCGTCGAGGTGCTTGGGAAGGGTGTGGACGCCGACCGGGTAGTCACCGGTGCGGGTGAAAAGTTCCACCTGCGCGATTACCTGGTTGGTAAAAGAATTTGACATAACGAAGCTTGGGTGCCCGGTCGCATTGCCCAGGTTGAGCAACCGTCCTTCGGAAAGAACGATCACGGAGTGCCCGTCCGGGAACCTCCACTCATCCACCTGGGGCTTGATGTTGACCCTCCGGATGCCGGGGACACGGGCGAGGCCTGTCATGTCGATCTCGTTGTCGAAGTGCCCGATGTTGCCGACGATCGCCTGGTGCTTCATCCGGCTCATCTGCCCAGCGATGATGACATCGCGGTTTCCGGTGGCGGTGACGAAGATGTCGCCGGTGGACACAACGTCATCCAGGGTCGAGACCTGGTAGCCATCCATGGCCGCCTGCAGCGCGCAAATCGGGTCGATCTCGCTGACGATTACGCGCGCGCCCTGGCCGCGCAACGACTCAGCGCAGCCCTTGCCCACGTCACCGTATCCGCAGACCACCGCGACCTTCCCGCCGATCAGCACATCGGTGGCCCGGTTGATGCCGTCGATGAGCGAATGGCGGCAGCCGTACTTGTTGTCGAACTTTGACTTGGTGACCGAGTCGTTCACGTTGACGGCCGGGAAGAGCAGCGTTCCCTCCCGCGCCCGGTCGTACAGGCGATGGACCCCGGTAGTGGTCTCCTCCGTCACACCGATGATCCCTGCGGCCATACGGGTGAACCGGCCAGGATCTCTGGCCAGGCTCTCGCGCAGCAGCGCGAGAATGACGGCGAGTTCCTCCGGGTCGTCGTCGCTGGCGGCAGGGACCGCGCCAGCGCGCTCGTACTCGGCTCCCTTGTGGACGAGCAGGGTGGCATCCCCGCCGTCGTCGAGGAGCATGTTCGGCCCGTCCTGGCCGGACCAGGTAAGTGCCTGGTCTGTGCTCCACCAGTATTCCCGCAGGGTCTCGCCCTTCCAGGCGCACACAGGGATTCCTTTGGGGTCCTCAGCCGTCCCGTTGGGGCCCACCGCCACTGCCGCGGCCGCGTGATCCTGGGTGGAGAAAATGTTGCAGCTTGCCCACCGCACCTGCGCGCCGAGGGCGGCCAGGGTCTCGATCAGGACCGCTGTCTGCACGGTCATGTGCAGCGAGCCAGTAATGCGGGCGCCGCGCAGTGGCTGCGCGCCGGCGTATTCCGCGCGGACTGCCATCAGGCCTGGCATCTCGTGCTCGGCGAGCCTGATTTCCTTGCGCCCGAACTCGGCGAGCGACAAATCGGCGACCTTGAACGGAACCGGTTCCGCGGGCATGTGCGCTCCTCTGGTGTTGATGGGCTTGTTGTGCTCTATGTGGCGGTACGCCACCCTCTTCCCGGCCCACCGTTTCGTGATCATGGGTTTGATGGGGGGCACACCCCACCAAACCCATGATCACGAAACGGTTTGACGAGAAATCCGCGGTGCGGGCGCCCGGCGGTGTGGCGAACACTTAGACCGTACGGGACCGCAGCGGGTGAGCGCACGCCAACTTCCCGGTTTCTGACACAGAAATGTTAGATTTGCTGCCATGCGTATCACGGAGGCGGCTCAGCGCCTCGGCACCTCACCCCGGATGCTGCGGTACCGCGAACTGCTCGGCCTCCTGCCACCGGTCCGCGAGCCTGCCGTCAGTGGCGCCCTGCCCCGCGATCCCCACTTCCCGACTCGCTCCCGGCCCGGCAACCTCGCAACTCAGGCCGGGCCAGGCGCCCCCGCCAGCCGGTCCGAGTCCCGCAACCCCGCGACTTCAGCCACTCCTGGCAGCCTCACCACTCGCGCTTGGGTCCGTGAGGATGATCACAGCGCCGCAGGTCCCTCCATGCGCCCCGCCGGGATGCGCCCCGCCGGGACACGCCCCATGCGGGGGCACCGGCGTTTCAGCGACGACGATCTGGCCGCCGTCGCGCTCGCGCTCCGGATCGAGCAGCGCTACGACGTGAGCCCTGCCGCCCTGGCGTTTGGGCTACGAGTCCTGACCGAACCCAGGGTGCGGGCCGAGGTGGCTGAACTGGGCCGCCGGATCGGGAAGATCGGCCCGCCACCCGCACGCGCCCTTGAGTTCGAGAAAGAGCGCGCCCTGCGCCTCCTCAGCCTCGCGCGCAACACCCACCCCGGCCGCTAAAAGGACTCACCCAGTGACCAAACAACTGTTGTTTGTCCCAGGTTGGGCAAGCTCCCTCGGGCAAAATCTCCGGCTCACTGGCCGGGACGCCGCCGGACCGCGCGGACGGCTGGGTCGGTCACGTCGGCACGGGACGCCTGGTAGAGGTCAGGTTCCAGGTAGATCGTCCTGGCGATCGGCACCGCGTTCCTGACCCGCTGCTCGGCCGCGTCGATTCCGGCCGCTATGACATCGGCCCGGTCGCACTGTCGGACCGCGATCTTCGCCGCGACCAGCAAGCTTTCCGGCCCCATGTGCAGGGTCCTGAGATGGATCACGCGCACCACCTCGGGGCCGTCCTCCAGCGCCGCGACAATTGCGCGCTCGACCTCCGCTCCGGCCGACTCACCGATGAGCAGGCTCTTCATCTCGACCGCCAGCACCACCGCCACACAGGCGAGCAGGCAGCCGATCGCCAGCGATCCCGCCCCGTCCCAGGTCTCGCTGCCCGTGATGACCGTGAGGGTGACGCCTGCCGCCGCCAGCGCCAGCCCGGCCAGCGCGGCGACGTCTTCCAGCAGGATCGCAGGCAGTTCCGGGGCCTTTGCCCGGCGGATAAAAGCAACCCAGCCATGACCGTCGCGCACCTGATTGGACTCACGCACTGCCGTGCGCAGCGAGAGTGTCTCCATGCCGATCGCGATCGCAAGCACCCCGAACGCGATCGCTGGTGAGCGCACCGGCGCAGGATGAGTGATCTTGTGGACTCCTTCGTAGAAGGAGAAGGCTGCACCGACCGTGAAGAGCACGACCGCGACTACGAACGCGTAGAAATACCGCTCCCGACCGTAGCCGAACGGGTGCTCCTCCGTCCGGTCCCGCGCGGCGCGGCTGCGTCCGAGCAGCAGCAGCGCCTGATTGCTGGCGTCAGCGACGGAGTGAACGGATTCGGCGAGCATCGAGGCCGAACCCGTGACGGCGAACGCCACGAACTTGGTCGCCGCGATGCCCACGTTGGCACCCAGCGCCGCAAGCACTGCCCGCAGGCCCACTGGCCCAGGGCTGGAATCAGCAGTAATGGCCGATCACTCCCACGGGTCGTCCCTAGCGGAGTCTTCCCCCGCTGCCTGCCAACCGTGCCCGTGGTTGGCATCGTTACGTCAGCGATCACTGGTGATCCGGGCTTTGAGCTTCTGGATCGCCGCTATGGGCCCCGGGTCGGTGCCGTGCGCGATCGCCAGGTAGACCGTGGCGTAATCAATCAGCTGGACCAGGCTGGCGAGGCGCTCCAGCGGGCCCTCCCCCATCGCGGCGAGCTCGCTGACGCCAATGCCGCGTTCGGCTGCCAGCCGACCCGACTCCTCGCGCCGCCGCGCCACTTGCGGATGCTCGTAGCTGTCGCGCAGCAGGACGAGCCGCAACGGGACCGCCGGCTCCTTGCCGTTGGCAGCGGGATCGCCGTCCGTGCCGAACGCCAACTCGCCACCGGAAGAACCCTGCCCGTCGGCGCCGGGCGCGAACGGCCCGTCGAAGGCGACCACCTGGTTGTGGTTGGCCTCCGGGAGAAGCCCGGCTATGGCCGGGTACTTGCCGTTCTCGTTGAGCTGGCAGGCAAACCGGTACGCGGCCACCCCAGCCAGCGGGGAGGTACCCCAAATCAGCGGGAGGGTCCCGGACAGCTCAAGCGCGAGAGCTTTCGCCGGGTTGACGAAGGCGTCACTGTCGGGGCGGCACATGTGCGAGACCCGCTCAAGCTCAGCGGCGGCTGCCTCGTAGGCAGCGGGAGGAAGGTCGAGAATGTCCAGCCTGCTGGCCATTACCACTAGCGGCACCGACAGCGCCCACAACGTCGACCGCGGCATGCCGGCCGATTCAACCGGCACGAACGGGGCTTGTGCCTGCTCGGCGACCGCCGCGAGCGGGGACGCCGCAGCACCGACGGCGATCAGCCGGGAGCCCCGGCGAACGGCCTCTTGCGCGGCGGCCAGCGTCTCCTCGGTGGACCCGGAGCACGAGACGGCGATCACGAGGTCCGCTGCCCCAACCCAGCCGGGAAGGCGGTAATCGTGGATGCTCATGACCTGTACCGGGCAGCCCGGCCCACAGACAGCGGCGAGCACCTCCCCGGCAATCCCTGAGCCGCCCATTCCCGCGACCACGATCGCCCGCGGCCGCCCGTCCACGGCGATGGCCGCCAGATCGGTCTCAGCGGCCACCCGCACGGCGGTGCGCACCTGCGCTGCCGAGGAAGCGACCTGGCGCAGCACGCCAGCCGGGTCGGCGGCATCTACCAGCGCCGCATCGTCCAGGCGCTCCTGCGGAGTGGCGCTCACCCTCCCTCCTCTGCCTCCCCCGGTTCCGCTGCGCGTGTCCCTGGCCGGCGGGCTTCATCGACCAGCAAAACGGGAATATCGTCCCGAACCGGATAGGCCAGCCCACATGCCTCATTCGTGCAGACAAGTTCGCTGGCGGCGGCATCCTCGCGGAGCGGGGCATGGCAAGCCGGGCAGGCGAGGATCTCCAGTAGCCAGTCGTCGATCTTCACTGCGCGCCTCCCTGGGCTTATTGGCTCCCCCGACGCCAGGCTCGCTGGACCTGGGTGACCACCATCGTCGCGTTCGGGACCCGAGCCTACCGGCCCCCGCGCCTCACGACGGCCGCTGAGTGGTATCCCTCGGCGACTCTTACCGCTGACTTGTATCCCTCGGCGACGAGCGCAGCACCCGCAGGTGTCCCCGCCTGCCGACCTCGACACCTTGCCCCACCGGTTCCGGCCCCGGACGCGGGGCCACCGCTTCCCTGACCGCGTTGGCGAGCGCCTCCAGGTCATCGGCATCCGAGGGCACCGCGTCGGCGGTCGGCACAGGCAGCCGGACGATTTCCCAGCCTCGCGGTGCCGTGAGACGCCCGGCATGCCCAGCACACAGGTCGTAGCAATGCGGTTCCACGTAGGCAGCGAGAGGCCCGAGGACAGCGGTGGAATCGCGATACACGTACGTGAGCGTGTGCACGGCAGGCTGCCTGCACCCTGGCCGGGAACAGCGGCGCGCGGTCATGGGGCCTGCTTTGCCTGAGGGCCGGGGCCGGATAGGGCGCTGCCGCCCGCAGCCTGTGTGCAGCCGAAGGCGGAATCACGCGCATTACTCACAACGGCAGACCGTACCGATATGCGCCGCTGCGCGCCACCACCGTGGGCACTCCGTCCGATCGTGTCTCAATACCGCGCCAGGACTACGCTCTGGAAGTGTGCAGGACGGCGACCGCGAGCACCCGGAATCCGTTACCCGCATCCGGCGGCGGGACCGGCATGGCCGAGGGCTGCGTGGTTCGCTAGCCCCACCGGGCGTGCCGCTGCACCGCACCCGGGCGGAGCGTTTTGATGATCTTGTCTTGCAGGCGGTAGCCCGCCTCGAGCCCCGCTGGGAGACTCAGCTCGCCGGTATCGATTTCGCCGTCGAGGAAATCCCGCCCGAAGCGGTGCTAACCGGCCCTGTTCGCGGTCCGGTACCCCTCTCCCGGCTGGAGCTGGGCGCTCCGCGGCCGTCCGGCGGGGAGCAGCCGGAAGACACCAAGCGGGATGCCCTCATCTCCGCTGGTGAGGCAGGTGAGCAGGCAAAGGGGGGGCCCCGGCCAGTGCCTGCCCGCATCGTGGTGTACCGGCGCCCGCTGATGGCGCGGGCTGATGGCGAAGAAGACCTCAGCGAGCTGGTCTTTGACGTGGTGGTGGAAGAGTTCGCACGGCTGGTTGGCCTGGACCCGAGCGAAATCGACCCTGGCTACTCCGGCGAGGACTAACGCGCTGGCGCTATGAGCGCGTTTTGCACGCTAGGCAGGGGCACCCTCATGAGCGCGCTTTCCACCGGCAGGATCGACTGGATCACACCGCCGTGCATGAGCACCCGTCCCGCGTAGAGCGGGCCCGAGCCTGCCAGCGGTGTGATCACTATCGCGAAGTTGGACCTCCGGTGTGACCCCGAGGAGCGGCCCAGTTGTACGACCTTGCTGTGCCGGGCCTTGATCTGCACGACCTGGTCCTTGCCCACCGGCCCGCCCGCACCGATCACCGAGACCCGGGCCCGCACCGCGTGACCAGAGGCGGACAGCACCAGCTCAGACGACTGTCCCGCCCCGCTCCCGTTGTAAGCGACAACGCCCTGCTGCTGGATCGGCCACGAATTGGCCGAGAAAACGCCGGGCGCCCCGCGCGGGCCGCCGGGAAGCATCACTGAGGCGATGACCGGGACATTCGCGGAGATCCTGAGCGCACCCGGGATGCCTGATAGCGACGAGAGGGAGATCGCGATCGCGGACCCACCAGGGACGTCAAGTGCGCCGCCCGCGGTGGGCTGGTAAGTTCCCCGGCTCGTGATGGCGCTGAGGGTGACCCGCGCGTCCTTGGTTCCGGGCACCGCAACATACAGTTGCCGTGTTCCCGGGGTAGCAGGCAGGCCTGGTACGAACACCCGGGTGGCGGGAGTCTGGGCGGCGGGAAGCCAGGCGCCGATGCGGGATGTGCCCCTTGTTTCCATCGCGGCCGCGACCACCTGGCCGACACTGGTGCGGATGTGCAGGGCTATCACCCGCGAGCCGCGCAGAATCTTGCCCAGGGACTGGGCCACCATGCTGTGCGGGGCGACGGCGATACCGGTATCCGTGCCACCCTGGAGCGGGCCGGCGTCGGTGAACGCCTCGACGTTCACAACTGCTGGCTGACTGTCGATGTTCAGCAGGAAGACCTGGATGCGGGGGACGCTGTAGCGCCCCGGCCCGGCGAACCAGAAGTCAGTACCCGGGCTCTCACACCGTGCCGATGCGCGTCCGCCCGCCGGAACCTGCTCGACTTCCAGCCCGCTCGCCATCGCGGCCCTCGCCTGGACGACCACGCCGCCTGCGACAGGCACGGTGGCAACATGGCCGGCGGGCGCGGGCGAGGGAGTGTTGCTGGCGGCATGGGTGGTCTTGCTGGGCGAGCGGGATCCGCTGGCGGGCCGCACTGCCAGTTGCGACCAAACTCCGGGCCGGGTCAGTGTATGCAGCGGCGTGGAACTCGCCGGGCCGATCCGGCTCACCACCGCACGCCCGCTGCCGGTTGCCGGAGAACTGGCGACAAGCGCCACACCGGCACCCGGCGATCCCGCCATCCCGGCCGCCGGGCACGCACGTACCTGCTCGCTCACCGCGACAGCCGGCGGCGGTGCCGCGCTGGAATCCGCGGCGACCGTGACGGAATGCCGCAACCCGGCCAGCCCGGCGGCTCCTGCCAGCGCGAGCACCACCACCACCAGCGGAATAATCCGGTTCGCGATCAGGCCTTTCACCAGTCGTACTCTCCCGGATCTCCTCGCGGTTCACGATCCCAGTCGGGTGGAGCGTCAGCCGACGGGGAAAACCGCTCACCGAACGGCCTGCTGGGCGCGCCGGGTGGTGGCGATGGCAGCGGGGCAAGCGACGACATACCCTCATCACGACCAGGCCGCGGGCCGCGCTGCGACACCCGGCCTGGCTCGTCCTGACCGGAGCCACGGCCGTGTCCCAGCCACTTACCCAAGCCTTTGCGCGTGTCCCGCGTGTCCGGTCCCGCACCCGAGCCGAAATCGCCCGGCGCCGGGCGCCGTGGCGGCGTTGCCCGCCCGTCACGGCCGGGAAGCGGGCCCGGCTCTGGCCGGCGGCGCAGCAGCCCGCGCCTTTCCCCGCCCCGGGCGGCACCAGAACTGCCCGTGGCATCCGCCCCAGGCGGGTGGCGCTCTCGCCGGTGCAGGGACCCGCGCTCACGAGGACCTGGCAACCCGCCAGTGTCCTGGCCTTCGTAGCCGCCATACCCGCGGCCGGGCCGGTCACGGGGCGGCTGCGGTCCGGTGCGGGTTGATGGAGGATCGTTGCCCGCCGCCGTCCCCCGGCCCGGTCGCGCTCCGGAACCGTACGCCGGGTCCGGGTAGGGCCTGCTACCAGGCCGCCCGCCTGGCCCGTACGCGGTGGGGTCAGGGCCGGGCATGCTGCCCGGTCGGCCAGCCGGCCCGGCCGGCCGCGGTCCCGCAGCTGGCCGCGCACCGGGGCGTCTTTCCTGGCTCTGCGCCGGCTCATAACCGGTGGGCCCGCGCGCACCCACCGGCCCGCGCGCACCCACCGGCCCGTAGTCACGCGGCGCGCCACGTCCCGCGGCGGGTTCACGGTCCCGGTCATGTCCGCCCCGCCCAGCAGCGGAATCGAAACCAGCCCGGCCGTCAGCCCCGGGCACCGGTCCACGCTCAGTGCGCGGACGGCCGGTGCCACCGCCCGGGCGCTGGGCACCGCCCCGCAGGCCCGGCAGCACGCTCCGAAGACGCGAAACCCCGTGCGCATGGGCTGCGGGCGGCGGGGGCAGCCCCGCACCGGGTGCCGCACCGGGCACACTCACACCGGGCACACCCACGCCGGCGCCGCCCGCACCAGGGGGCGCACCCAGGCCGCGCCCGCCAGCGGCCGCTGGCGGGCGCCCAGCAACCGCATCAGGGCCACGCCCACCAGCAACCGCACCGGGCAGACCTGTACCGAGGGCATCCGGGGCTGGGGTACCGGCACCCCGTGCACCCGCTGCCCGGGTCCCCGGCAAGGCTCTACCACGGTGCAGCGACCGCTTCTTCCCCCGCCCGTGTCCGCGCGCCTCGCCCTTGCCAGCCTTGCGCGCGGCCGGCGCGGGCACCGCCGCCGCCTCCGCTGCCGGCACGCGGGACCCGGGAAGGCCAAGCCCAGCCACCGTCAGCACGATGAGGGCCTCCAGCACGAGGGCAGCGTCGCGCCCTATTTCGTTATGCGTGACAGAGAGCGAACCGCCGCCGGAGGGAAGGCGAAAACTCTGCGCCCAGCCGTGCGCCGGAGTCGTCACCGGGGTCAGTTTGCGGCCGTTGAGCGTGGCCCTCCATCCCCCGGCAGGTTCGGCGATCACCAGGGTCCCGCCTGCGGCGGGCGCCTTCGCTCCCGACACGTTCACCGTGCCGGACGGCACCGGCACCACCGTGCCGTCCGGCTCGGTGACCGTGACCCGCGCGGTGGTATCCACCACCCGCCACAGCCGGAACTCCGAGGTGCTGCTGACCGGGCGGAGACCAGCAACCCCGTCCAGCCGCCGGGCAAGATTCGCGTTGCCGGGGGCGGGCAGCAAGACGTAGCCGATGCCGAACCGGGCGAGCGCGTGTCCCTGGTCCTGCACGGCACTGCCCTGGGGTGCGGTCAGGGTGGCCACGCAAAGGTTGAGCTCGCGCCGGGCCGCTGCAGGCCGGCTGAGCTCTTGCTCACCGATCACTGGGTCCGTGCTCCTGAGCACGGAATACGTGATGAGGCCATGGGGGCCCGGCTGAAGCACCAGGGTGCGCAGCCGAAGCCCGGTTTGGGACGAAACAGCGACGAACTCGGGCAGCAACGGCCTGACGGCGGGCGCCACCGGGCCGCGGACACCGGACACCACCCACACCGTGGCTGCCGCGACTGGGGCCGAACACGCGACGGCAGCCACGGCAAGAACAACCATTCCGCGGGCGTGCCGCCAGCGTCCCCGGCGCAGCCGGGCGGGAATCCGGTCGCTCGCGGCCGCGCCCGCCAGCACCAGTCCCGCTCCTGCCACCGCCAGTGCGGCTCCCGGCCACGCATGGATCAGGCTGGCGGTCCCGGCACCGGTGATGACGACCCGGCTGACCGCGGCCGCGGCAACCAGCCCGATCAGGGTCACTCCCCAGCCCGCCAGCACCAGCGCGCGGCGGCCGCTCACCACGAAGGCGACCGCTGCGGACACCAGCAGGCCCGCGGTCACCCAGAACGGCGGCAGCCCTGGACCGCCCGGGGAAAGCAGCAGCAACGTACGGGCGGTCACGCCCGGCGTGGCGAGCCCCGGCTGCTGGAGCCCCGCCTCCAGGAAGAACCTGCCCGGGTGGGTGGCGAGATCGAAGGTCCACGGGATCAGCAGCACGGGCGGGACCAGCACGACGATGACCGCGTTCAGCGCAGTGCCGGGGCGCCGCCAGCCGAAGGCAAGTGCTCCGCCAGCCACAGCGACAGCGGCGGCCGGCCAGGCCAGCGGCACGAATGCGGCCGCGATCCCGACCACGAAGGCCGTCGCCCACGCCGCCCGCCGCGCCCAGCGCCGCGGCTTCGTGAACATCCGCCCGGCCAGTACCCCGGCCAGCGGCAGCAGAACGAGGACGACCGCGGTTCCCAGCCGTCCCGCGGCTACCGCCCCCATCCCGACCGGCAGCAATGCGTAGGAAAGGGCCGCCCAGACGCGGGCGGGTACGAAGCGGGTGACCCTGCGTGCGGCGAAGAACGCAGTTGCCCCGGCCAGTGGGACGCAGCCGAGCAGCAGCACATCTACCGCCAGCCATGGTTTCCCGCCCAGCACCGTGGCCAGGACAGCGATCACTGCCACGTACGGCGGCGTGCTCGCCGCCGTCCCGGCTCCCGCTGGGTGGAACCCCTGCAGGTACTCCTTCCACAGGCCGGACACCCCGCCCCAGGCTGGTGTGAGCGCGCCACCGCCCAGCGGTGTGGAACCCAGCAAGGACCGTTCCGCCACCCCGGCGATCACGATGAGCGCCAGGAAGAGCAGTACGCCGGGGTTGGTGAGCAGTCGCTGCACCAGCCCGGTATCGACCAGCAGCGAATCGTCCTCGGACGGGTCGTCGGTCGCGTGATGGCTGCCGACCGTGTCCGGCGAGTGCGAAAAGGTGTTGGCGACGAACTCCGCGAGCTTGCGCACCGACTGGCCAGACAGCACATCGCGGTGCAGGCGGTTGTATGCGGCCTGACGGCCCCTGGCCCGGCTGTGCCTGGCGCCGAGCAGCAGCATGGGGTGGCAGGCCACGGACGTGAACGCGGTGAACTCGTCGAGGGCGGCGCCGGGCCGCTTGGCTACCAGGAAAAACAGCGTGCGCAGGATCGCCAGCACGAAGTTGCCCGCGAATGCGGAGAGCATGGGCCCTGCGGGCAGGTTGCCGAACAGCACCAGCAGCCCGTTGCGGCGGTCCTGTCGCCGGGCGTGTGGCGCGGCGGAGGTGTGGCGCCGGTTCCTGACCGATGCCTCCGCGTGATAGACGACCGCGTCGGTGACCACGCGGACCTGGTATCCCGCCGCCTGCACCCGCCAGCAAAAGTCGATGTCCTCCCGGAAGAGCCGCATCCCCGGGTCGAACCCGCCCACCTGGTCCCAGACATCTCGCCGGACCAGCATTCCGGCACTGCTCACGGCGAGGACATCACGGTCCCCGTCGTGCTGGCCCTGGTCAACCTCCCGGGGCTCGATGCCGGTGATCCGGCGGCTGGCCCGGTCGATGGTGACGCCGGCCTCCAGCAGGACCTCGCGGTCCGCCCAGTCCATGACCTTGGGGCCGAGCACCGCGGCGGAGGGCGCACTGCTTGCTCCGCGCAGCAGCTCTTCCAGCGCATCCGGCGCGGGTTCGCAATCGTCGTGGAGCAGCCACACCCACTCCGCCCGTTCGCCGGCGTGCCCGCCGGGCGGCGGCGGAATGTGGGTGCTGGCAGCGCGGTGGTGAAGAGCCTCCGCGACGGCGGCGCCGTACCCGGTGGGGCGTTCCATCCCGAACACGACCGGGCGCCCGAACGCTTGTGCGAGCATCGCGCCGCTACGGTCCCTGCTGCCGGTGTCGACAGCGACGACACGCTGCACGGGCCGGGTCTGGCTGGCCACTGCTTGCGTGACTCGCGGTATCCACGCCGCTCCGTCATGGGCGACGATTACCGCGGTAACGATGTCCTGGCTGTGGGAGTTATCTGGCGACACGTTTCCGCTTGCTGCTCGCAGTGGTCACCTGCCGGGGATGCGGATTCCCCTGCGTCCCGGCGAGGCTGGGGCACGGTGAACAATACGCGAACCACCGCCAGCGGGCAGGCCAGACCGCGAAGACAGCGCCGCGCGAGCACGCAGCGAAGGGGCCGCAGACGGGTAGGGCCTCAGCCCGCGTCACGCTTGAGCCGACGCCGCTCCCGCTCGGAAAGCCCGCCCCAGATCCCGAAGCGTTCATCATGCTCAAGTGCGTACTCCAAGCACTCGGCGCGAACGTCGCAGGTCCGGCAGACCTTCTTCGCTTCCCTCGTCGAGCCGCCCTTCTCCGGGAAGAACGCCTCTGGGTCCGTTTGCGCGCAAAGCGCGTTGTCCTGCCAGGCCAGCCCCCCAGCGTCGTCATCGCCGACTCCAAGGAGTCCGGGCCCGAGCGGTATAACCTCAGCCACGGAGTACCTCCTGCCCTCCCGGGACCCCGTCGTCGTGCGCCGCTCCCCCGGGCGCACGAACTACATAGGTGAAATTACACGCGCGTGTCTTGCACTAAGTCAAGCGGGATCCGTGATAGTGGCGTTCTTCTTGTCCGTGATGACTGGTTAGTTCCAGCCAGAATGTTGGGATCACAACCCCGGCGGGACTCCCTGGACCGGTCCCGTGGGTGGGTATCCGGGGGCGGCTGTGGCGGCATGCCAGACTTGCGCCATGCGCATCACCGTGCTCGCAGGCGGGGTCGGGGCCGCCCGTTTCCTGCGCGGGCTGAAGGCCGCGGCCCCCGGCGCCGCGATCACCGTGATCGGCAACACCGGCGACGACATCAGCCTTTTCGGTCTGCACGTGTCGCCCGACCTCGACACCGTCATGTACACCCTGGGCGGCGGCATCGACGAGGAGCAGGGCTGGGGCAGGGACGGCGACACCCATATGGTCCTGCGTGAGCTCGCTGCCTACGGTGCGGGACCGGACTGGTTCAGCCTGGGTGACGCCGACATCGCCACCCACTTGCACCGGACCAGCATGCTTGCGGCCGGCCTGCCGCTGTCCTCGGTCACCGCGGTGCTGTGCCAGCGCTGGCAGCCGGGCGTGACGCTGCTCCCCATGTCCGACGACCGTGTCGAAACCCACGTGGTGCTTCGTGACGGCACCGGCCAGCGGACGGTCCACTTTCAGGAATGGTGGGTACGGTTGCACGCGAGCGTCCCGGCGGCCGGGTTCGTCTTCGCCGGGGCCGGCGAGGCGGCGCCGGCGCCGGGAGTGCTGGAAGCGCTCCGTGAAGCCGATGTGGTGCTGTTTCCCCCGTCGAACCCGGTGGTGAGCATCGGCACCATCCTGGCCGTGCCGGGCATCGCCGAGGCCGTGCGCGCTAGCACCGTGGTGGGGGTGTCACCGATCATCGGCGGCGCCCCCGTGCGCGGAATGGCCGACAAGTGCCTGGAAGCCCTTGGTGTGGAAGCGTCAGCAGCCGGGGTGGCGGCGCACTACGGGGCCGGGCTCATCGGTGGCTGGCTGGTCGACGAACAGGACAAGGCGGCGGTGGACGCGCCGGAACTGGCCGACATCACGGTCCGCGCGGTCCCGCTCTACATGCGCGACCGTGCCTCCACCACGGCGATTGCCCGCGCCGCCCTTGACCTCGCGGGAGAGTTGCGCGGATGACCGGGCCGGTGCTGATCACCGGCGTTCCCGGGCTGCCCGAGATCACCGCCGGGGCCGACCCGGCAGAACTGATCGCCGAAGCCGCCCCGGATCTTGCCGACGGCGACATCCTCGCCATCACATCCAAGATCGTCAGCAAGGCCGAGGGGCGGGTCATCACCGCGGACCGGGAGGACGCGATCGACGCGGAGACGGTCCGGGTCGTCGCCCGCCGGGGACCGACCAGGATCGTGGAGACCAGGCACGGCCTCGTGCTCGCTGCTGCCGGCGTGGACAAGTCCAACACCGAACCGGGGACGGTGGTGCTGCTGCCGGAGGACCCCGACGCTTCCGCGCGCAGGCTCCGCAAGGCCCTCCGCGACCGGCTGGGCGTGACCGTCGCGGTGATCATCACCGATACCCTGGGCCGGCCGTGGCGCAACGGCCAGACTGACGCCGCGATCGGCGTGGCCGGCCTGCTGCCGGTGCGTGATCTCCGCGGCGAGGCGGACACGTTTGGGATGCAACTTGAGGTGACGCTGACCGCCGTGGCCGATGAGATCGCCGCCGCAGCCGACCTGGTCAAAGGCAAGACGGCGGGCCTCCCGGTGGCGATCGTGCGGGGACTCGGGCAGCTGGTCACCGACGCCGACGGTCCCGGCGCCCAGGCGCTGATCAGGCCCGCCGCCGAGGACATGTTCCGGTTCGGGTCCGCCGATGTGCTGGCCGCCCGCCGGACCGTGCGGGAGTTCACCGGCGAGCCGGTCGGCCGCGCGGCGGTCCGGCGGGCCATCGCTGCGGCCATCACCGCACCAGCGCCCCATCACTCCACGCCGTGGCGTTTTGTGCTGGTGGAATCGGAGCAGGCCAGGGCCGGGCTGCTCGATGACATGCTGGCAGCCTGGATCGCCGATCTGCGCGGCGACGGGTTCACCGGCGAGCAGATCACCCGCCGGGTGCGGCGGGGGGAACCGCTGCGCCGGGCGCCGCTGCTCATCGTGCCCTGCCTGCACGCCGAGGCCGCGCACCGGTACCCAGATGAGCGGCGAAACGCTGCCGAACGGGAAATGTTCGTCGCCGCCCTGGGCGCGGCGGTGGAAAATCTCCTTGTCGCCCTGGAGGTGGAAGGGCTTGGCTCCTGCTGGGTGTCGAGCACGATGTTCTGCCGCCCGGTCGCCGCGCGCTCCCTCGGCCTCCCAGACGGCTGGGAGCCCATGGGCGCGGTCGGCGTCGGCCACCCGGCGCGCCCCGCCCCCGACCGCCCGCCCCGCGACCCCGAGGCGTTCATCCTGACCCGGTGACTTTCACTGTTCGTGTGAACAGCGCTCTCTCGGACTGTGATCAGCGCTCTCAGACACTGACAACGGGGAGGGAGTGCTGGCCGGAGGGGACGGTTCCGCCGGGTCCCACGGCGGTAGGCCCGCCACGGACGGACGCGCACACGCCGTCGCTGGCGGCTGATGCCGCCAGGCGTTCTGCGGAGGGATCTTCATAGAGAGTGGTGCGCTGGCGGATCGGCCTGCCGAGCGGCCGGGCCACGGCCGCGAACTCACTGATGGTCTTGTAGGAGCCGTGCTGGGAGCCGGCCATCCGGCTGATCGTCTCCTCCATCAGGGTTCCGCCGAGGTCGTTGACACCGCCGGTGAGCACCTCGCGGCAGACCTCGTCGCCCAGCTTGACCCAGGAGCACTGGATGTTGCCGATAGCGCGGTGCAGCAGCAGCCGGGACACCGCGTGCACGGCCCGGTTCTCCCGCCGGGTGGGGCCGGGCCGGGCCAGCCCCGCCAGGTAGATCGGTGCGTTGGCGTGGACGAACGGCAGCAGCACGAACTCGGTGAAGCCGCCGGTTCGTTCCTGGATGCCGCGGATCACCCGCAGGTGCCCTACCCAGTGGGCGGGCGTGTCCACATGCCCGTACATCATCGTCGCGCTGGTCCGTATGCCCAGTTCGTGCGCGGTGGTGATCACCTCGATCCAGGCCGAGGCGGGGAGCTTGCCCTTGGTGAGCACCCAGCGCACGTCGTCGTCGAGAATCTCCGCGGCGGTGCCGGGCAGCGACCCGACCCCGGACTCTTTGGCGCGCACCAGCCACTCCCGGATCGGCAGGCCGGTGCGTGCGGCCCCGTTGACGACCTCCATCGGCGAGAACGCGTGCACGTGCAGGCCCGGGCAGCGCCGCCTCACCTCGGCAGCGAGGTCGAAGTACGCGGTGCCGGGCAGGTCCGGGTGGATGCCGCCCTGCATGCACACCTCCGTGGCGCCCGCCTCCCACGCCTCCGCCGCCCGGTCCCCCACCTGGGCCAGCGAGAGCGTGTAGGCGTCGGCGTCGGTGCGCCGCTGTGCGAACGCGCAAAACCGGCAGCCGGTGTAGCAGACGTTGGTGAAGTTGATGTTGCGGGTGACCACGTAGGTGATGTCGTCCCCCGCGACCTCACGGCGGAGCCCGTCGGCGAGCGCGGCGAGTGCTTCGAGTTCTGGGCCCTCCGCGCCGAGCAACGCCAGCGCGTGCGTGTCCGAGATGGCGGCAGGGTCGCGTTCGGCTGACCGCAGCGCTGCGGCGACGTCGGGGCGCAGCCGCCGCGGAGCGGCGGCACCGCGGCGTGCGGTCCCGGCGCGGTCCGCTGCCGCCGGGGTCGCGCTGCCGCCACGTGCGGCCGGATCGATCCGGGCCGCGACCTCATCCCAGTCGCCGTACACCTCACCGAAGTCGTCCCGCCGGTCCCACGTCCGCCCGGTGCTGTCGATAGTGACATGCAGGTCCGTCCGCCCGGAGGCCTCGCCCCAGCCGCCATCCGGCTCCTGCCAGGGCAGGCCGGCCGGGGTGGCCCCGTCGCGCGCCAGCCCGGTCGCGGGGTCGGCGAGCGCGGCCACATGCCGGGCGACCCGCGGGTCCAGCCACGGCTCCCGGATGTAAGGCGGGTAAATAGTCAGCCGCTCCCGCAGCGTCATCCCCGCCGCCGCGGTGCGCCGGGCCAGTTCGCCGATCTGCGGCCAGGGGCGCTCCGGGTTGACGTAATCCGGGGTCAGCGGCGACACCCCGCCCCAGTCGTCGATCCCCGCGGCAAGGATCAGCCCGTACTGATCGCCGATGAGGTTGGGGGGCGCCTGTATCCGCGCGGACGGCCCGAGCACCAGCCTGGCCACGGCGATGGTGGCCGCCAGGTCTGCCAGTTCCACGTCCGGTACCCCGCGCATCCTGGTGTCCGGTTTTGCACGGAAATTCTGAACGATAACTTCCTGGATCCCGCCGTACTCCCGCGCGACCCGGCGGATGGCGAAGAGGGACTCTGCGCGCTCGGTCAGGGTTTCGCCAATGCCGATGAGAATGCCCGTCGTGAACGGCACCGCGGAACGGCCGGCGTCTTCCAGCACCCGCAGCCTCACGGCTGGGTCCTTGTCCGGGCTGCCGTAGTGCGGCCCGCCCTTCTCGGTGAACAGGCGGGTGGCGGTGGTCTCCAGCATCATGCCCATCGACGGGGCGACTGGCTTGAGCCGCTGGAAGTCCTGCCAACTCAGCACGCCCGGGTTCAGGTGCGGCAGCAGCCCCGTCTCCTCCAGCACCCCGATCGCCATGGCACGGACGTAGGAGAGCGTGTCGTCATAGCCGTTGTGGTCAAGCCAGTCGCGCGCCTGCCGCCACCTGTCTTCCGGGCGGTCGCCGAGCGTGAACAGGGCTTCCTTGCAGCCGAGGGCCGCGCCCTGGCGGGCGATGGCGAGCACCTCGTCCGGGGCCAGGTAGGGGCTGTCCAGGCGGCCCGGCGTGGTCGCGAACGTGCAGTACCCGCAGCGGTCCCGGCACAGCCGGGTGAGCGGGATGAAGACCTTGCGCGAGTAGGTGATGACGCCGGGACGGCCAGCCGCGGTGAGCCCGGCATCCCGGGTCCGGCCCGCGTACTCCAGCAGCCGCCGGAGATCTGCCCCGCGCGCATGGAGCAGCGTGACCGCCTCCGCGTGATCGAGTGGCTTGCCGTCGCGAGCCCGGGCGAGCGCACGGCGGAGTGCGGTGTCCGAAGGTGTGAGATCAGTGAGGCCGGGGGCTTGCGTGCGGGGGGCGCGCGCGTCAAGGCTCATAGCCGTCACCCTACGATGTCAGGCCCAGGCCTCCTCGACCCCCGCCCCCGGCCAGCCCACCCGCAGCACCTCGATCCCTGGCCGGCCACCCGCCACACCCCCATCCCTGGCCAGCCACCCGCCATACCCCCATCCCTGGCCAGCCACCCGCCGCGCACCCTCCATCCCGGTGAGTGCCGTGGGTCAAACCTCTCCCACCCGGGCCACAACCACCGCTTACCTCATGACGGGATGAGGGCCTTCGGCCCTGACGTTGCCAAACGCCCTCGGTGAGACTGGCAGCGAGCTGGCGGATTGTGTCAGCTGGGAGGACTCATGGCCGGTTATCCATCCACGCCGCTGTTGCTACGCGTGCTGCAGGGCGAGGGACTCGATGCGCGTAGCACGCCCCATGGTTGCGAGGGAACCGTTCTGGAGTCCGCGGGCACCGAGGTGGTCTGGGTCGCCAAGCAGGACGACGCCATCGATCTGTGCTGGTTCGCCCAGACTGAGACTCACGTCGTGTGCGTACTGCAGGGCCAGCTCCGGGTCGAGTTCGCCGCCACGGCGGACCCAGCCATGACGCTCGGGCCCGGAGACGTGCTGGTGTTGCCCCCGGGTGAGGCATGCGCTGCCTACCGGTGGCCGGCGGGCGCCGAGGGCGCCACCGTGTTCCTGGCGGTCACCGCCCGGCACCCAGCCGCACAAGCACGCTGGCCGGGCGCGACGTCCTGGTCGCCAGCCGTGGGCCGCTAGTCGTCGCTGAACTCTCCTGGGCCGGGCGCGGCGTCCTGGTCGATCCGCGACTCGCCGTACGCCTCTAGCGCCCCGTACAAGCCCAGTTGCACGTCGAGAGGCGGGGCGCATACTGGGCGGGTGATTCGATGCACTGCCACGCGGTGGTGGCGATCCTACGAACAGGTCGTGGTTGCCGTGTTCCTCGGTGGTGGTGTGCTCATGCTGTTCGGGGCGGCGATCGCGCACAACTTTCATGATCCCGGTTGTTTTGTGTAGCCCTGGCTACACAAAACAACCGGGATCATGAAAGACATCAGAACGAGCGGTAGTCGCGGACGGCACGACGGGGGGCGCGGCGGGGCGGGGCTATTCCGCTGAGCTCGATCAGCCTGGCGACGCGGTGCCGGTGCCCGGCGTAGGGCGCGAGCAGTTCCAGCATGCCGGCGTCGCCGACCTTGCGCCCAGCGAGTGCCCACCCCACGGCACCAGGCAGATGGTAGTCACCGACCGACACCGCGTCCGGGTCCCCGCAGGCGCGCTGGCGGACTTCGGCCGAGGACCAGGGGCCGATACCGGGTAGCGTCCGCAGCCGCCGGTCTGCGCCGGCCGGGGCCATCGCGGTGATCTCTTCCAGCCGGGCCGCGACCCGGGCTGCGCCGATCACGGTGCGGGCCCGGACCGCCTCCACTCCTGCGCGGTGCCACTCCCACGAAGGGATCCGCCGCCAGACGTCCGGGCTGGGGCACACTCGCATGCCAGCGGGCACCGGCCCAGGTGCAGGCTCACCGAACGTGAGCAGGAGCATCCGCCACGCTCGCCGCGCTTCCGCACCCACGACTTTCTGCTCCAGCACGGCGGGCACCAGGGCCTCAAACACCCGCCCCGAGCGGCTGATCCGCACGCCGTGATAGCGCAGGAACAGATCCCGCAGCAGTGGGTGAGCCGGGTCGAACCCCGTGCGGTCATCCTCGCCGCCCAGCAGGGCGGGGACACTGGCAATGAGCCAGGCGGCGCCCGGCCCCCACCCAGCCGCATGCACTGTCGGGGCGCGGCCCGCCCGATCTTGGGCGGCGCCAGCCAATGTCCCCACACTGGCCATGCTCAATCGCACGGTGGCGGGGCCTTCCGGTGTCAGCGAGGTCCGCCATACCGCTCCCGACGCATCGATCCGGAACGCCGGGTCACCACCACCGCGCCGGTGCACCGCCAGGGTCCGGACCAGGTCGAGCGGGAAGGGCGGTTGCCAGCACAAGGTAAGCGCCCCACTCAGCTCCGCGGACAGCACCCCGGCGGAGTCCGTGCGCTCCTGGGCCGACGATCGCCGCACCCCCGGCTCATCGACCGGCAACCCCCGCGCAGCGACCGGCAACCCCCGCGCAGCGACCGGCAACCCGGGGGCGGCGACCGGTGGCCTGGGCCCGGCACCAACCGTGGCCACGGCAGTCATACGTCCGTGGAGAATCGAACCGACGTCGGGCCGAGCTCCACGCCTGGCCACACGCGCATTCCGGCACGCAGCTCATTGCCGCCCTCGACGCGTGCGCCGTCGGCGACCACCACCCCTTCGAGCACCGCGCCTGCGCCGATCCGCACCCCGCACCCGAGCACGCTTCCGCTGATCACAGCGCCCGGTCCAACGTGGGCGCCATCGAACAGGACGCTGCTGCTCACCGTCGCCCCCGGCCCGATCAGCGAACCGGCCCCGACCACAGTGCCGCCGGTCACGGACGCACCCGGGTCCACGACGGCGCCGTCAAGGAGCAGCATCTCCCCCGGGACACCGGGCATACCGCTGACAGCAGGGGACTCCAGCCGCCCCAGCACAAGATCACACGAGCCCTGGACGAAGGCCTCGGGAGTGCCCACATCAAGCCAGTACGAGCGGTCCACATGGCCCATGAGGACGGCGCCCGCGGCGATCAGCGCCGGGAAGGTCTCCCGTTCCACCGATGTCACCACCCCCAGCGGGATCTCATCGATCACACTTCGCCGGAAGATGTAACACCCGGCGTTGATGCGGTTGGTGACCGGGTGTGGCGTTTTCTCCAGGAACCCTGTCACCCGCCCGGCAGCATCGGTAGGCACGCAGCCAAACCGTGCCGGGTCGGCCACCTCCACCAGGTGCAGGGTGACCGCCGCCTCGGCCTTGGTATGTGACTCCAGCTGGGCCGTGAGGTCATGGCCGGACAGGATGTCACCGTTCAGCACGATCACCGGGTTGCTGGGACCGCCTGTCAGCGCCGCTGCCGCGTTGCGTACCGCACCGCCGGTGCCCAGTGGGCTCTCCTCCTGGACATAACAGATTTCCAGGCCAAACGCGGATCCGTCGCCAAGGTATTCGGCAAACATGGCTGCCCGGTACGAGGTCGCAAGGACGACGCGGGTGACCCCGGCAGCGGCCGCCTTCGCCAGCATGTGGGCCAGGAACGGGACACCCGCCGTCGGCAACAGCGGTTTGGGCGTACCGATCGTGAGCGGGCGCAGCCGGGTGCCCTGCCCGCCGACGAGGAGAATCGCCTCCAGCTGCTCAGTGGGACCGCGCTGTGACACCCGCGCCGTGCCGGCGAGTCCTGGCTGAACTTCCGCGGGGGCGTGCTCTGATGACATGAAGACGGACGCTACTCCGCCTGCTGCGCTACCGCGCGCCGATACGAGGCCATGTGCGCTTCGGCGGAGGCGGCCCAGCTGAACTCCAGCGCCCTGGCATGCCCGGCCGCGCCAAGGTCCTGACGCCGCTGCGGGTCGTCGAGCAGCGCCCGCAGCCCACTCTTGATGCTGTCGGCGTCCGGCTCGGTGTAGGCGACCGCGTCGCCCCCCACTTCTGGCAGGGATGTGCGGTGGGTGGTGAGAACGGGAGCGCCGCAGGCCATCGCCTCCAGCACCGGAAGCCCGAAACCCTCGCTACGGCTTGGGAAGGCCACCACGAGTGCCCCTCCGAGGTAGCCGGGCAGGTCGCGGAAACGCAGGTACCCGGGGCGAACGAGCCGCAGCCGTGCCGGGACGCCGGCGACCGCCTCATCGACTTCTTCGCTCCAGCCACTGCCGCCGCCAAGCACCAGCGCGGGCGGGTCGGGCATGTCCACCATGGCGGCTGCCCAGCCGGTGATCAGTGCTGGCACGTTCTTGCGCGGCTCCAGGGTTCCCAAGTATGCGACGTAAGGCTTGCCGTGCAGGCCGAGCCGGTCAGAAACGAGCCGCACCTGATCGGCATCTGGCTGGTGGAACAGCGTGTGATCCACCCCGTGGTAGGCGACGTCGATCCGGGTCGGGTCGGCCCCGAGCACCCGCACCAGCTCGTCCCTGGTCGCCTTGGACGGGACGAGCAGCCGGGTGGCGCGGCGGGCGGAGGTGCGGATGGCTGACTTGAAGAACGTGCCGCTGACCGGGCTGTGCGCATCGGGTTCGGTGAAGAACGTCAGATCGTGGATGGTCACCACGACCGGCACGCCGGGACGGAACGGGATGGTGGAGTGCGGCACATGCAGGACGTCCGCGCCGACCTGCTGTACGGCGAGTGGGAGCCCGGTCTGCTCCCACGCCAGCCGGGCGGGCCGGTGGGTGATGGCGGTGGGTCCCGCGACGATCTGCGCGTCGGGGACGAGCCGGCCATAGCGTTCCTCGTCGGCACGCTGGCACGCGACGGCGAGGTCCGCTCCGGCTTCACAGAGTGCGGCCACCAAGCCGTCTACGTACCGTCCCAGCGCCCCGCGATCCGCGGGGACAGCGGTCGCGTCAACAAGCACTCGAGGCGCCACGACCAGTCGCGCTCCCTTCCCTGGACGTACCGGCCCCATGCACGCTGATAACTGCCAGAGTCGACCGGCGGCGCTGAATGTCCCGCCACCACCGAGCGTACGCCCTCCGGCAGGCTATCGGTGAGCATCACTGCCCGTGACGCGAGCACGCCGGGACCTGACTGGTCAGGGCGTGCCGCTGGGGGACGGAGAGGGCGACGGCGTTCCCCTGGCCTTCCCCGGGGAGCCCTGCGCGGCCTTCTGGGCCGCATCAAGCGCTTTCTTCATTTTGGCGAGATCGGCGCCGTAGCCAGCGAAGTCACCCCGGCGGAGGGCGGCTTGCGCCTGTGCATAGTCCTTCTGCGCCTGTGCAAGCAACCCACGCACAGCCGCGCTGAGTGTGCCCGGGCCGGTCACCCCGGTGCCGCCCGGTGGCTGCTGGACCGGGATGCCCCGGAACACCTGCGCGAGCGCTTCCTGCAGGCTTGCGCCGTACCCGACCGGGGTCGGCTGCCCGTTGTAGAACACGAAAACCCGCTGAAGTGTGGGGTAGGACCCGCTGGCGCCGACGGCGGAGGCGGAGACATACACGGGTTCCACATAGAGCAGCCCGCCGCCGACCGGCAGGGTGATCAGGTTCCCGAGCGTGACCTGGGAGCCGCCCTTGCGCAGCTGGGTGAGCTCGATGGACGCCCGGGCAAGGGTCTCGAAGGAGTTCTGCACCTGTGACGGCCCCGGGATGGCAGTGTCCTGCGGTAGCTCCAGAACGCGCAGGGTGCCATATCCCGCACTTGCTGGATCACTGTTCACGGCCATGAACGCGGCCAGGTTCGCCCTGCTGCGCGGCGCGAACGTGGTGGTCAGCGAGAACTGCGGCTGCCCGGAACCAGGCATCGCCAGGGTCAGGTAGTACGGCGGCAGTGGCAGCTTGTTGCCGAACGTGCCGGTCGGGTCGTTGGGCACGGTCCAGAAGTTCTGCCCGCCGTAGAAGGACTGCGCATTGGTGACGTGGTACTTGGCAAGGATCTGGCGCTGGGCCTCGAACAAGTCGGGCGGGTATCGCAGGTGCGCCCGCAGGTAGCTGGGGATGGCCGCCTGCGGCTTGACGATGCCCGGGAACGCCTTCATCCAGGTCCGCAGGATCGGGTCGGACGAGCCCCACTGGTAGAGGGTGACACTGCCGCTGTAGGCGTCCACCACCGCCTTGACCGAGTTCCGGAGGTAATTGATCTGGCCGGTTGGCTGCCCGGCGACGGTGCCACGGGGCGACTGGCTGGTGGAGGTGGCCGCGCTCAGGCCGATGCGCTCTGAATACGGATAGAGGTCGGTCGTGGTGTAGCCGTCCACCACCCAAAGGATGTGGCCGTCGGCGACCACCGGGTAAGGGCTGCCGTCGAGGGTGAGGAAAGGCGCCACTTTGGCCACCCGCGCCATCGGCTGCCGCGAGTAAAGAATCTTCGAATGACCGTTGATCGCGCCTGAAAGCAGGATGTTCAGCTCATGGAACTTGATCGCGTAGAGCACCCGGGTGAGCAGGGAACCCATGGGGACGCCACCGCTGCCGGTGTAGGTGTAGTTCCGCTGGCCGGACCCCACCGGGTAGTCCAGTTCCTCACCGCGGCCGCCGGCTGGCCCACCCACGATCGCGTACGCATGCTGCTGCTCGCCGAAGTACACCCGCGGCTGAAACGATCCCAGTGACCCGGTCGGCGGGATATCACGCTCAACGAAGGCAGGAGTGCCGTCCGTAGTCACCGCATTCGCCCTTGCGGCGACGAACCCGAACCCGTGCGTATACACCAGGTGGCTGTTGATCCAGTTGCTCTGGCCCGCCGGTGGCCCGGAAAGTCCCCGCACGGCCACCGCCACGTCCTGCGGCACCGGCCCGCTGTCCGGCAGCACGTAACGGTCCACGGACAGGGTGGGCGGGAACTGATAGAAGCCCTTGACCTGCTGGAGCTGCTGGAACGCCTCCGAAACGACCCCCGGGTCCACCAGGCGCATGCCGGGCAGGCCAGCCACCTGCGCGGAAAGCTGGCCGGAACTCTCGAGGCTGATGCCCTGGTAGGGGCTCACCTGGGCGCCGCCGACGGCGTACGCGCCCCGGGTGGCGACAATCTCGCGTGCGATGTAGGGAGACTCCTTGGACAGCTCGTTCGGCTTGACCACGAACTGCTGGATGATCGCCGGGTAGACACCGCCGATCAGAATCGCCGAAAGCACGAGCAGGCTGAAACCGACGGCGGGCAGCATCGCGCTGCGGCGAAGCGCGCCGGCGAAGAACAGCAGCGCGCACAGGACCGCGATCACCGCGAGCACCGTCTTGGCAGGCAGGACGGCGTTGACGTCGGCGTAGGACGCCCCGGTGGTCACCACGCCGCGCTGCGAGAAGTCGACGGCGTACCGGTCCACCCAGTACGCGGCGGCCTTGAGCAGCACGAAAACCCCGAAGAGGACGAACACATGCGCGCGGGCGGCCACACTCGCCTGCGGGCGCCTGCCCTGCCAGCCAAGCCCGCCGTAGAGCCACTGCACCACCACCACGGCGGCCAGCGACAGCACCACCGCCGCGAAAAGGAACGCCAGCACCAGCCGGAGAAACGGGTAGGTGAAAACAAAAAACGAGACATCAATGTGGAATTGCGGGTCTTTCAGGCCAAACGGAACCTGGTTGGAGAACAGCAGCCACGTCCGCCAGGCCCCTGAAGCGCTGATGCCCGAAATGACACCCACAACGCTCAGTGCGATCGCGAACAGCAGCCGCCGGTGCGGGTCGATCGCCATCCGGTAGGCATCGACCCCGGGGCGGATCGCCGAGACCGGACGGTAGATCGGCCGGAGCCGGAAAGCTAGCGCGGTATTCAGGCCCGTCACCACGACCATGAAGATCCCGGCGACGAAGAACAGCGCCCACCGGATGCCGTAGGTGACATCGAAAACCGACTGGTAATGGACGGAGTGGAACCAGAGGTAATCGGTCCACACCCCGGCAACAATGACTAGCAGCACGCCGATGGCGGCCAGCCCGACGAGGGCGGGCACGACGTGCTGGGGCCAGTTAGGCAGCCTGATCGCCGGCTGGCCGGCGCGTGGCCGGTCAGGGCCGGAGGGACGGAAAGTCAACGCTCCCCCTCATGTCACCGCGCCGGCGGTCTTCCCGCCGGCCAGCGGACTAAGCGCAATAAGTGACAGCCAGGGCGCCGCGAGACGTCCATGCGGCGCAAATCTACCGCGAGCCTGCGCGTAGCTCGCGGGAACCGCCGGCGCCCGGCCCGGCAATCCAGCAAAATTGCCGCGCGAGTCCGGGACGCTCCGGTCCTCAGCAGGCCGGGACATTCTTCCCCGCCGCCAGGGCATGGAGCGCACGCACCGCGCCGGCCAGCGTGCTTACCTTGATCAGGCGCAGCCCGGACGGGACCGCGCCGGACGTGTCCGGGCAGTTGGCGGCGGGGGTCAAGAAGACGGTCGCCCCGGCTTTCCGGGCGCCGGCCATTTTCTGCTGGATGCCGCCGATGGGGCCGATCGCGCCACTCACCGAGATCTCCCCGGTACCCGCGACGAACCGCCCGCCGGTCAGGCTGCCTGGTGTGAGCTTGTCCACGATCGCCAGCGCGAACATGAGGCCCGCACTCGGGCCCCCGATGTCTCCGACCCTGATCTGGACCCCGAGGGGAAACCCCCGGTAACTCTGTGTCACCGCGATGCCCACCACCGCGTGGCCGGCCAGCCTGGCCGTCGTCAGCCGGAATTGCCGGGCTGACCCGTCCCGCTCGATGCTGAGCGTGACCGGGGTACCCGGCGGGTGGGACCGGATCATGGTGCCGGTGTCGGCTTTGCAGGTCACGGGCTTACCATCCACCGCGGTGATGACATCACCCGGCTGGAGCACCCCGGTGGCCGGCATCTCCTTCTCGACCGTCATGACCTTGTCCACGACGGTGAACTTCAGCCCCAGCAGGCACAGGGCAGCGGCCGTCGCGGTCTGCTCGGAACCGGCCATCTCCTGGGTGTCCTGGCGGGTCATCTGCCGCTGCGTCTGGCCCGGGCCGAACAGTTCCTGCTCAGGCACCACAGCCTCGTCCGAGGTCAGCCATGCCTGCAGGGCGGTGAAGATGTTGAAGTGGTCCGCCGGCCCGCCCTGAAACGAAACCGTGACCAGGTTGAGATGGCCGGTCGCAGGGTAAGTCCGGTGACCCGAGATCTGCACGAGCGACCGGCCGCCCGGCGCCGTGCCAAGGGCGTTCAGCGTCGGCCCGGGGCTCAGGATCACGTACGGAACCGGCAGGTACGAAGCGGCCGTGAACGAAATGCCCACCCCGATTGCCGCGATGATCAAGGTCAGCTGACGGCGGTTGGCCCGGAACCTAACCACCGCTGACCCATTCGCTGGTGCCATCGGCGAACCGCTGGTGCTTCCAGATCGGCACCGTCTGCTTCAGCTCGTCGATGAGGGCCCGGCAGGCATCGAACGCCTCCGCCCGGTGCGGGCAGGCGGCGGCCACCACGACGGCGAGGTCACCGACGTTCAGGTCGCCGACCCGGTGCACGGCCGCGAGCGCGAGAACGCCGAAATCCGTTGCTACCTTCTCGGCCACCCGGCGCAGCTCATCCGCTGCCGAGGGATGAGCGGAGTAGGAAAGCCCCACCACGTTCCGGCCGCCGTCATGGTCGCGGACCGCGCCGATGAACAGGGCGATCCCTCCCGCGCCCGGATCGCTGACCGCTGCCCGCACCTCATCAGGGGACAGCGGCTCCGCCCGCAGCTCGGCGAGCCTGATCACATTCACGCAAGTCACCGTACCCGGACATCGGACCGCCAGCCGCCTGCTGCGAAAGCCCGGTCCCCTAACTGTTGTAACGGTTGTGACCGCCGTGCCGCCGGCCCGGTCCTGTGGCCCCCGGACGGGCGCCCGCGGTGGGCACGAACTCCCGGGCCCGTGCCCAGTCTGCTTCACTTTCCCGCCAAACGGCGGCTGCCCCCAGCTGTGTGAGTCGCCGGCACCGCCGTTTGGCGGAAATGTAGAAGCAGCGGATGACTACGGGTTGCGCTTGCGGCGGCGGGCGGCCCGGACGATGGCTGCCGTCCCGATCACCGCGACCGTCGCGCCGGCCGCGGTGATCGTCGCCTCCTTGCGCGGGATGCGGCGCGCTGCCGCGCGCTGGGCGGCGCGGGCCTCCATCAGGGCCGCGAGCACGGCCGCGTTGCCGTGCGCGGGCCGCCAGCCGGCGTCGCGCAGGGTCTGGCAGTCGACAACCCACGGGTAGACGAGGTACTGCAGATCGTTCATGGGTGCCGGGGTGATGCCGATCCGGTAGAGCCGCTGGGCCGTGCCGAACGTCAGCCCGGCGGGCAGCTCTATCCGCCGCAGGCCGCTGATTTCTTCCACCTGCTCCTGCTCCAGCCAGCCCTCGCAGCCCACCGCGAACACGCCGGTGACCTCGCCGGCGACCGCCAGTTCGAGGGCGGAGACGAGATCGTCGCTGTGGCAGAACTGCCAGCGCGGCGAGCACCCCTTGACAGTGATCAGCCGGGACGAGTCGAAGTGCCTGGTCGCCGGGGTGTCCATGCCAGGCCCGACGAGCGCGGCCGGGCGGACCACGGTGACGGCCATGCCCGGGTGGACGCGGCGTGACCGGCGCGCCAGGTGCTCGATTTCCAGCAGGTCCCCCGCGACGCTGCCGTCGGAGTCCGCCCGCAGCGGCGCGGACTCCGGCAGCGGCACCGGGTTGTCGGGCCTGGCGCCGTACACCATGGCGCTCGTGATCAGGATCAGCCGCCCCACCCGGCCGGCCGCGGCGGCGGTGAGCACGGTCTGCGCCGCCCGGACATTGAAGGCGCGCCGCGCGCGGTAGTCGGACTCCGCCGAGGTGTCGGTATCGGTATGGACAAGGACGTCAACTCCTGCCAGGCGCCCGGCGAGCGCCGGGTCTCGCACATTGGCGAGGCGCCAGACCACCCCGGCCGCGTCGCCCCGGTGATCATCAATCGCAATGACCTTGCTGACCCGTTGCGAGCCCGCGAGCCGGGCGGTGAGGGCGTGGCCGAGCCCGTGCGCGGCGCCGGTGATGGCCACCACGGGGCCCCGCTCCGAGCGCTGGCCCTCCGGCTGGACAGGGACCTGTGCGGTGCTCACGGTGGCTGCTCCGGGATAACGTGGCTGTTGTGACCCTTCCATCCTGCCCGAGAGGCTGTTGCGATGGCTGATCCTCCCTTCGGCTTTGGCCCCCCGGGCCGGGGTTCTGGCTCCTCCGGGTCCTCTGGTTCTGGCTCTTCTGGCTCTTCCGGAGGCTCCGGGTCCTCAGGCGACGTGCCCGGTGAGGGTGGCGGGTTCGGCGCGTTTGGCCCGTTGGGGGACCCACAGCAGTTCGCGGACATGCTGCGCCAGTTCGCCGATCTGATGTCCTGGCAAGGCGGTCCGGTCAACTGGGATCTGTCCAAGAACGTGGCGCGCCACGCCGTTGCCGCCGCGGGCGATCCGAGTGTGCTGGACGTCGACCGGCAGAAGACCGCCGAGGCGCTCCGGCTGGCGGACCTGTGGCTGGACGAGGTTACGAGCTTCGCCACCGGTATTCACCTCGCGCAGGCCTGGAGCAGATCCGAATGGGTGGAGGTGACCTTCCCGGTCTGGTCAAAACTGTGCGAGCCGATCGCGGACAAAGCTGTCGACGCGATGGGCAGCATGCTGGGCGAGAATCCAGCTGATCTTGGCACCGGCCTGCCGGAGGAACTGAGCCAGACCCTCCAGGCACTCAGCGGTGGCCTGAGCGGCCTGGGCGGGATGATGCGCCGGATCGGCGGGATGATGGTGGGCAGCCAGACCGGTGGCGCCATCGGCGAACTCGCCCGGGAGGTGGTCAGTTCCACCGATGTCGGGCTCCCGCTGGGACCCGAGGGCACGGCTGCGCTGCTGCCGGCCGGGGTGGCCGCATTCGGCGAGGGACTTTCTGTGGACCCCGAGGAAGTGCGGCTGTTCCTCGCCTTGCGGGAGGCGGCTCACCACCGGTTGTTCGCCCACGTGCCCTGGCTGCGTGCCCGTCTGCTCGGTGCCGTCGAAGAATACGCGCGGGGGATCTCCGTGGATGCCTCGGCGCTGCGCGATGCCTTGCCGCAGATCGACCCAACCAACCCAGAGGCGCTGCGTGAGGCACTTTCCGGTGCCGCGCTCTACCAGCCGGAGGACACCCCGCAGCAGAAGGCCGCCCTGGCCCGGCTGGAAACCGCGCTCGCACTGGTCGAGGGTTGGGTCTCCACCGTGGTCGAGGCCGCCGCCGGCAGCCGTCTCCCGCAAGCGAGCGCGCTCGCCGAGGCGATCCGGCGCCGCCGCGCCACCGGGGGCCCGGCGGAACGCACCTTCGCGACCCTGGTAGGCCTGGAGCTGCGGCCCCGGCGGCTGCGTGAGGCCGCGATGATCTGGGGCCTGCTGACGAAGGCCCGCGGCATGGATGGCCGGGATGCCGTCTGGGCTCACCCGGACCTGCTGCCGACCGAGGAGGACTTCGACAATCCCGAGAGCTTCGTCGCAGGCCGGCCGGAACTGGACATGTCGGCGCTGGACGAGGAGCCAGCCGAGGGGGATGCGCCTGGTTCCGGGGCTAGTTCCGGGCCTGGGGGTGCGGACGAGACCGGACCCGTGGGCGGCCGGGGGCCTGGGGGCGGCCCGGAGCCGGAGGGCGGCCCGGGGCCTGGGGGCGGCCCGGGGCCTGAGAGTGAACCGGAGTAGGGAATCCAGGCGGGCCCCTGCCAGGTCTGTCGGGCGGCACTTTTCCTGACCTATCTGTTGTCCACAGCTGGTGGACGGTCTCACAGCAGTTCCAGGCCCGAGATTCCGCCACCCGTCCCCGGAATCCACAGCTGATCCCCCTCACTGTCCACAGGAACGCTCCGCGTCCTCCCCAGGCTCTTCACAGGCCTGTCCACAGGCATGGTTGACCAGCCCTTGCCCTGCTTCATAGCGTCGGAGTAAGGAGTCCCTGGGTAGCGGGCTGTCGTCGCTTCCGGGGAAGGGAGGCGACAGTTGAGCGGGGGAACCGCCGGGTGCAGCTGCCCCGGTTCCCGCCCGGGGACCCGGCCATGCCTCGTCTTCGCTCCGGCACGCCGCCAGCCCCGGCCATGCGCAACCCTCGCTCCCCCGCCCATGCTCCTGGCATGCCTGACCCTCGCTCCCCGCACACCAGTACGCGTACGCTGCTGAACGTGGCTGCGACGATCACACGGCCAGTGGCGGTGGAACTGCTGCCACACCTCCGCCGTGCGCGCGACCACATCGACCGTCACTACCAGCGGGCTCTTGATCTTGACGAGCTCTCAGCTGTCGCCGGGGTCTCCAAGTTTCATTTCGCCCGCAGCTTCGAGGCAACCTACGGCGAGACTCCGATGCGGTATCTCACCCGGCGCCGTATCGAACGTGCCCAGGACTTGCTGCGTGCTGCCAACCTGACCGTGACCGAGGTCTGCATGCTGGTCGGTTTTTCCAGCCTCGGCTCCTTCTCCTCCCGGTTCACCCAGGTGGTGGGCGAGACTCCCACCGCCTATCGCGACCGCTGGACGGCCCTCGGTGGCCAGCGCGTTCCAGGGTGTTACCTGTTCATGCGGGGCGTGCTCGACCCAGCGGGCACCGCCGGGCAGGCCCGGGGTCCCTGGGACGCCGGATTGCGCGATCTGAAAGCGGATCGCGCAATCTGAAAGAAGCGCCACCGGCACGCCGCCCCCTACGATCTCTCCATGATCACCAACATTTCGCTGGTCACCGTGTATTGCCTGGACCACGACCAGGCGCGGGACTTCTACGTTGACGTCCTCGGCTTCGAGCCCAGGACCGACATCACCATGGGCGAAGGTTTCCGCTGGGTCACCGTCGGCCACCCGTCCCAGCCCGAGCTCGAGGTCACCTTGATGACCCCGGGCCCGCCGCTCAACTCCGACGCTGCCGACTTCGTCCGCCGACAGCTGGAAAAGGGTGAGATGGGTGGTCTTGGCCTGCGCGTGGATGACTGCCGCAAGACCTACGAGGAATTGATCGCGAAAGGCGTGACATTCCTGCAGGAGCCCTCCGACCGGCCCTACGGCGTCGAGGCCGTTATGCGCGACAACTCGGGGAACTGGCTGGTCCTGGTCGAGCCCAGCCCGTTCACCCAAGGCGACTTCGCCTGAGGTCGCCGGGCCCGGGCGGCCACTCTCCCGCCGGGCGCCACTGGCCGCGGGACTCCGCTTGCGATCCGGAAATGTCGTACCGAACGGTAAACATGGCCTCATGAGACCAGCCCTCAAGCCCGGCCTGATTCCCGTTTGGCGTAATCGCGACACCGTGCAGATCGGGATCCATCCGCGCCGTGCGATCGCCCTGACGGGCATGCGCGGCGCGGCCGACCTGCTCGCCTTGCTCGACGGCAGCCGGGATCACGCGCAAGTGCTGGCCGCCGCCCGAGATCTCGGCATCGAGCCCGCGGCCGCGGACCGGGTAATTACTCTCCTGGCAGCCGGCGGGGCGTTACACGATTTCCCCACGGGCGCCTGCCAGGACGTGCCCATGGGGTTGCGCACCCGGCTGGCATCCGAGTTGGCCACTGCCGCCCTCGCGCATGGTGATGGTGACGGCGGAGCTCGAACGCTGGTGCGCCGCCGTGCGGCTTGCGTCCGCGTGCACGGCTCCAGCCGGGCTGGTTTACAGGTCGCCGGCCTGCTGAGTGCGGCGGGTATCGGGCTGGTCGTTTCGACCGGTCAGGTACCAGAACCAGGAACCGTGATCACCCCGGCTGAATCCACCTGCCCAGATCTGCCGGCGCCAGAACCCGGGGCAGGGTCCAGCCTGGGCCCTGTGACAGCCGCCCCCACGCCGGGCCCTGTGACAGCCGGCCCCACGCCGGGCCCTGCGGGAGCCAATCCTGGGCCGGACAAGGCGACGGCGGGACCTGGGCTCGGCCCCGCGATGACGGTCATGCCGGGGCCCCCGAACCCCGGTTCACCCCGCGCCCACCGCCGGGCCACGGCGGGGGCTCGCCCACGGCGGCGGCCTGACCTTGTCATCCTGATTGACAGCCATCGCCGGGAACTGCCCGCCGCACTGGTGCGGGACCGGGTGCCTCACCTCGCCGCCCACGCGATAGAGGCCATCGGGGTGGTAGGCCCCCTCGTGGTTCCCGGATTGTCGGCCTGTCTGCGGTGCTGTGACTTGACCCGAGCCGAACGGGACCCTGCTTGGCCGCTCATCCTGGCGCAGTTGCCCGGCCATCCCGCCGGCCCACTGGGCTGCGACTCCGTGCTGGCCACCGCTGTGACGGCTCAGGCCACGGCGCAGGCGCTCGCATTCATCGACCGTGGCTTCCAGGCGGTCGCCGCCACTAGCGGGACCCTCGAGCTGGTGCTCCCGGACTGGCAGTGGCGCCGCCGGACTTGGCAGGCACATCCAAGGTGCGATTGTGGCACTTACCGCAGCCGATGACCGACAATGGAGCCTGTGAACGACCTTCCCCGCCGCGCGGTGACCCGCACGGCAAAGCTGGCCACGCTGCCAGTGGGCCTCGCCGGCCGGACTGCGCTGGGCTTCGGCAAGCGAATCGGCGGCCGGTCCGCTGAACTCGTGGCCGCGGAGATCCAGCAACGCACCGCAGAGCAGATCTTCCGCGTCCTCGGGGAACTCAAGGGTGGTGCCATGAAGTTTGGGCAGGCGCTGTCCATCTTTGAGGCAGCCTTGCCCCCTGAGATCGCCGGGCCGTACAGGGCAACGCTGACCCGGTTGCAGGAATCAGCGCCGCCACTGCCCGCGGGAACGGTCCACCGCGTGCTGGTCCAGGACCTCGGTCCGGGCTGGCGGAGCAAGTTCGCAGACTTCGACGACAAGCCTGCTGCCGCTGCCTCCATCGGCCAGGTCCATCGCGGTGTGTGGAAGGACGGGCGCAAGGTCGCCATCAAGATCCAGTATCCGGGAGCGGCAAGGGCACTCCTCAACGACTTCGCACAGCTGAGCCGGGTGGCGCGGTTGTTCTCCGTGCTGATGCCCGGACTTGAGGTGAAACCACTGCTGGACGAACTGCGGGCGCGCATCGCGGAAGAACTCGACTACGTGCTGGAAGCAGCCTCGCAGCAGGCCTTCGCTGACGCCTATGCAGGCGATCCCGACATTTACGTGCCGAACGTGGTGACCGCGACCAGCCACGTGCTTGTCACGGAATGGCTGGACGGCACGCTGATGTCAAAGATCATCAGTGAAGGATCACAGCAACAGCGGGACCGGATCGGGCTGCTCTTTGTCCGGTTCCTGTTCTCGGGGCCCGCCCGCGCGGGCCTCCTGCACGCCGATCCCCATCCGGGTAACTTCCGGATGCTTGCCGATGGGCGGCTCGGGGTGCTGGACTTCGGCGCCGTGGACCGGCTCCCCGACGGCATTCCAGCCTTCATCGGGCGTCTGCTGCGAATCATCCATGACGGAACCGATTTCCGGTACGCGGAACAAGAACTGCGGGAGCAAGGCTTCGTCCGGCCGGGGATCGAGATCGACCTGACGGCATTGCAGGCGTTCCTGGCACCGCTGGCGGAACCGTCCCGGGGGGAAACGTTCAAGTTCAGCAGGGATTGGCTGCGCGGCGAAGCGATGCGCGTGACTGACCCGCGGTCAGCCAACATGAGCCGCCGCCTCAACCTCCCACCGTCATACGTCCTCATCAACCGGGTCTCAACCGCCGGAATCGGGGTCCTCTGCCAGCTTGAATGTGAGGGACCGTTCCGGGCGGAGGTGCTGAAGTGGATCCCGGGCTACCACGACACTGATTCCGGTGACGTGGTGCCGGGCGGCACGGCGATCGGCGGCCCCAGGGGCGCCGTGGACGGCACGGTCAATGGTGTCGCCCACGGCGCCGTCTCGAACCCAAACCGGGGCAGCGACGACGACAGGCCATACGGCCCCGTCGGGGGGACGGCCCTGGCCGGCTAACCACCGGTTAGCCGGCCTCAGGCCGCGACCTCGGTCTTGCGGGGCCGGCCGCGAGGCCGCTTGCGGGGAACCACGATGCCCCGCAAGAACAGCTCTCCACCCCACACTCCCCAGGGCTCACGGCGCTCCATGGCACCCGTGAAGCACGCGAGCCGGACGGGGCAGCCACTGCACAGTGCCTTGGCCGACTCGACATCCGCCGGGGACTCGGCGAAGAACAGGTCGGGATCGTCCACGCACGGCAGCTGCCGTGGGTTGCGCCCGGAGTGCAGAGTGACGCTACCCACCTCAGGCTCGATTGCCGGCACCCCCCGTGGCGGTGCCACCCGCGCTGTCATTTCCTGTGCTGGCACCGCCCGCACTGGCACCGCCCGCACTGGCACCGCCCGCACTGGCGCTGCCCGCGCCGGCACTCCCTGCGTTGGCGCTCCCTGCGTTGGCGCTCCCTGCGCGGGCCGCACCTGCGCTGGCACTTCCTGCGCCGCCCGCACCTGCGCAGGCGCTACCTGGGGCGACAGCACCGTTCCCAGCGGATCCGCACCGGGTGTTGATACTGGTGTCGCACGCTTTGCCTCGAACCCCGCCCTGCCCGTTGCAGCGGCGGTGGTGCCGGGCCAGTACATGTCCGTCCCCTCTCGTCCTCGTCGTTCTGCTCGTCGTGTGTCTCACTCGGCGGAGCGGCGGGGCCCGGGCATATTTAAGGCCGCGGACCCGGGTGGCGGGTCCGCGGCCTTCTGGGGATCGAGGCCGGTCTTCCTAGACCGGATCCCAAGCCGGATGCGAACCCGACGCATTGCCACCGGCGGCGGCAATGCGGGTCATGTTCTGGTACTTGCAGGACGTCGACAGGTGTTTACTCGGCGTGACCCGCGTTGCTGCCGCCCGGTGAGCGCCAGCGAAGGCGCCGCTTTCACGGACGAGAAGGGCCGGCACGCCGCCGAGCCGGCATAGGCCCAGCAGGGCAGCGAGGGCCCACAACCGCGCTTTGGCAGCAGCCTGAACGGCAGTGATCGCGTTAAGCACCGTGGGACCTCCTCCCGCAAGGCGCAACTGGCCCACTCAGGGACATGGGTGACAGCCTACGGAGAGCCCGCCGCCAGAGGCAACCGATTTTCCGGGGGCATTTTTCACGCCCAGCCCATGCGCCGGGCTACGCACACAGCCGGTGGAACGGCGGTGAACAGCAGGGTTGCGGTCCTGCCGGAGCAGCGCGCACCCGCCCCGGCTACTATCGCCTCACCTGGCAGGCAGCGCCGTCTGGCCATCAGGGCACATCCTGCCTAAGCCTCGGGCCGACTGGAATGCGGATCCTCCCGGCGAGTTCGGATGAGCCCTTCCTGCATCACCGACACCACAAGATCACCTTCTTGGGTAAAGACTTCACCCCTCGCGAGCCCTCGGGCGCCTCCGGCGGCAGGCGACTGCTGGGCGTAGAGCAGCCAGCGATCGGCCCGGAACGAGCGGTGGAACCACATCGCGTGGTCGAGGCTCGCCCCCGTGGTGCGCCCATCGGTCCAGGACAGCCCATGGCGCAGCAAAACCGAGTTGAGCAGGGTCATGTCCGAGGCGTAGGTCATCAGGCAGACGTGCAGGAGCGGGTCGTCCGGCAGATCACCATCGGCTCGCAACCACACCAGCGTGTGCTCGGTGCGCAGCGAGGGGTCGCGCTCTGCCTCGTAGCTGAGGGGCCCGACAAAGCGCAGGTCAATTGGGTTGTTCCGGAAGAACTCACGGGCAGGCGCACCAAACAGCTTCTCAAGCCGCTCGGCGGTTGGCGTTACCGACTCAGGTGGTGGCACGCGCGGCATCTCGGCCGCGTGAACCGGTCCGGGCTCGGGATGGTGGAACGACGCGGACAGGGTGAAGATCGCCTTACCGTGCTGGATGGCGGCAACCCGCCTGGTGGTGAAGGACCTTCCATCACGGACCCGGTCGACGATGTAGACGATCGGCACGGCTGGGTCACCGGGACGGATGAAGTACGCGTGCAGCGAATGCACTGGCCGGTCTGCCGGCACGGTCCGGCCCGCCGCCACGAGTGCCTGCCCTGCGACCTGGCCCCCGAACACCCGCTGCCGCCGATCGCTCGGGCTCCGGCCACGAAAAATGTCGAGTTCGATCTGCTCAAGGTCGAGCAGATCCAGCAATTGATCGAGGATCTTGCTCACGGCCTGCTCTCGGCTGGTTTCCTCATACCCCGCAGTCCCGCTTCTCGCTGGTCAACAGCCACCTGTGCAGGCGCACCGAGCACAGCTTCCGCTGCCGTTTCCACGCACAACTCAAGTACCGCTGCACCGTATCGTTCGAGCTTGACCGGTCCGACACCGGGATGCGAGCGAGTTCCCCGTTCATCCCCGGACGGCATCGCGGCCCTTGGGCAACGACCGCCTGCGGCCAGGACGCGCGGGACGCAGCCCATCGAGAAACCGGGATGGCGTCCGGGCTGGCCGTCCTCCTGGCGATTTGGCGAGCGGCCACGAAAGCAGCACCTGCTGACGGCCCCGGGTTATCCCGACGTACAGGAGCCTGCGCTCCTCGGCCACCGCCTCCTCGGTGTCAGCGTGGATGATCGGCAGGATCCCCTCTGTGAGCCCGGGCAGGAAAACCACATCCCACTCCAGCCCCTTCGCGGCGTGCAGCGAGGCCACCGTCACACCCCCGACTTCCGGCGCATGTTGGATCGCGGCCCGGTGACCTATCTCGGCAACGACATCGGTGAGCCCAGCACCGGGGGTGGCCGCGCAGACGTCTTCCGCGAGCTGCACCAGCGCCGCCAGCGACTCCCAGCGTTCCCGGGTGGCTCCCCGGCCCGCCGGGGCATCCCGCGTGAGACCGAGCCCGGCCAGTACATGACGGACCTCATCAACAGCGCTCGGCAGCCCGGAATCATCCCCCCCAGCCAGCCCGGCCCCGCCCGCGCCAGCCAGCCCGGCACCGCCCACGCCAACACCGTCCGGGCCAGCCACGCCAGCACCGCGCCCTACGACGGGCATGCTCCTCACCGCGGCTCGCAACAGCTGTACCGCCTGACGGACCTCGGGCCGGTCAAAGAACCGCTCCGCTCCGCGAACCTGGCAGGGAACACCGGCCTCCGCGAACGCGCGCTCGAAACGCTCCGTCTGGGCGTTCGTGCGCACCAGGACAGCGATCTTCCGTGGTGGAACGCCCCGCGCCAGGAATTTCCGCGCCCGGGCCACAACCCCCACGGCCTCCGCGGTCTCGTTGCCATATTCCGAAAATTCCGGTTCCGGGCCGCCCTCGCGCTGGGCGACGAGCGGAGGGCCGCCTGCTGGTGTCAGGCCCCGCAGATCCGGCCCCGGTGAGACCGTGCACCGCAGCCCATCACCAGACACCGGGGCAGGTCTTGCGCCGGCCGCGCCCGTCAGCCGGTTCGCCAGGGCAACGACCTGGGGCGTTGACCGGTAGTTGCGCACCAGCCGGACCACCGTGGCATGCGGATACTCCGTCGCGAACCCGGTGAGGTAGGCGGATGTGGCACCGGTGAACGAGTAGATCGTCTGCCGTGGATCACCGACCACACATATCTCGTCCCGGTCGCCCAGCCATGTGTCAAGCAGCAACTTCTGCAGCGGGTTCACGTCCTGGTACTCATCCACCACGAAGTAGCGGTACCGGTCCCTGACCTCCGTGGCCGCTACCCGGTGCTCGGCCAGGATCGCGGCGGTCAGTTCGAGAATGGACTCGAAGTCAACCAGTTGGCGCTCGCGACGCAGGTGCTCGTAACCGGCGAACAGGTTCGCGATGGCTTCGGCGGCCATCGGCGGAGTCCGGCCGGCCTTGCTGGCTGCCGCTGCATAGTCGTCCGGCCTTACCTGCGTGACCTTCGCCCACTCGATTTCGCTAGCAGCATCACGCAGTTCTGGGAGGCTGGCGCGCAATCCCAGCTGACGGGCTGCATCTGACAGCAGGCCGATCTTGGTGTCGAGCACCTTCGGCGGGCGGCCGCCCACCGTACCAGGCCAGAAGTGGACGAGCTGCCGCAACGCCGCCGCATGGAAGGTGCGAGCCACGACCCGCTCCATCCCCTCGCCACCCGGGCCTCCCAGCTGGCGCAACCGCGCCCGCAACTCACCAGCTGCCCGGGTGGTGAAGGTAACCGCGAGCACGTGTCCCGGGCTGACCACACCAGTCTGAACCGCGTAGGCAATCCGGTGGGCGATGGCTCTGGTCTTACCGGTGCCGGCGCCGGCCATCACACAGACAGGTCCACGCGTGGCCAGCGCGACCTCCCGCTGCTCCGGGTCGAGCGCGGCGAGGACCGCGCCGGGATCATCCACCTCCACCGCCCACCTCCTGTCCGCAGCCATCCTCGCGCATCCCTGCGACACTCGGGGAAGGCCGGAGCTATGGCGGACAGCCCGGCGAACCTCACCGTGAACCGCCGGGGTTACCTCTGGGACACTCAAGGGGAGCGTCTGGTTAGCCCTTCGTTACTTGTGGGAAGTGCTCAGGCATAGCCCACAGCACCTGGGGGAAGGCATTGCGCCAGGAACCTGCGGCTCTCACGGCCCCACACAGGGGCGCACTCCCGTCATTTCACGAAAGATGGCATCAAACCCGTCCGCCACGTGCGGGAAGTCAAGGGGGCGCCGTGGTGTTGCACCAGCGGAACTAGTGAGGATGAGAAGGAGAAGCGTGTCAGAGCCGGTCACGGTGTTCAGCACAGCTTGGTGCGGCTTCTGTCGGCGGCTGAAGGCCCAGCTCGAGCGGGATGGAATCGAGGTCACGGAGGTCGACATCGAGCGGGATCCCGCCGCGGCGGATTTCGTCATGTCCGTGAACGGTGGGAATCAGACGGTCCCGACTGTCATGTTCGCCGACGGTACGGCGCTGACAAACCCGTCGGCCGCTCAGGTCAGGGAACGCCTCCACGAGCTCGCCGTGCGGTCATGAGATCCAAATACAGCCAAACGGCGGATGCCGCCGGCTCCCGCTCCCACGAGCCTGATCAAGGAACGGGTGACGGTGCCGTGACCTCGATGCCCGAGCCAGCCGACGCGTCCGTCGCAAGGCGGACAGCCCAGGGGTGGCGGATCGGGGATGAGGAAGTCCCCGATCTGACGAGTGCGATGGTCCTCGCTGACCTGCTCGCATCAGAGTTGGCTGACGATTCCACCGACCTGCCCAGCGGGGAACGGGCGACCCCGCCCCGCGAGCGACCCACCGCCCCGCCTAGCGAGCGACCCACCGCCCCGCCCAGCGAGAAATCCGCCACGGAGCCCGGCGGGAAACGCATCACAGCAGCTCGTGGCCGCGGGCAGGCACCCGAGCACGCACCCGCCGATCCACGGAAGCTCGAGCAGACCGTGGCGCAACTTGAGCACGCACTTACCGCCCGGGTGCGCGTCGAGCAGGCGATCGGTGTGCTGTCCGAGCGGCACAGGCTCCGGCCCCGGCAGGCCTTCGAGCTGCTGAGATCGGCAGCGCGGGCCCGCGGCAAGCGGGTGCTGGAAATGGCGACCGAGGTGGTGGACAGCGCATCCAACCCCCTGCTTCGCATCCCCGAGGAGCTCGCCAAGCCAGCCGTAACCAGGCGCGGTGGGCGGGTCCACCGTCGCACCCTCGAAAGCAGCTGACGAGGACGCCTGCGTGCCGCGGGATTGCGAACAGCCGCGCTGCGGCGGAGTAGCAACAGCGGAGCCGGGGCTCTTATCGGGGTGCTGCAACAGGTTTCGCCCGGCATCGTGGACCCCATGAACAACCGGCGAGAGCACTCCGGCCGGCCTGTTGCTGGGAGCGGGTATGGCGGGGATCACCACGGTCGGCGATCATGGACACCCGCACCGGGTAAGGCGCCACCCCGCAGCGTCGCTGGCTGACCGGGTTGCCCACATATTCCGGCCGCATTCCCACCAGGGCGCCGAAAAAGTCGACGCAGCGCTGGAGACCTCGGGCGAGGGGATGCGGGCGCTGTGGATCTCCCTGGCCATACTCGCCGCCACGGCGCTGGCCGAGTCCCTCGTGGTGGCCTGGTCTGGTTCCGTAGCCCTGCTGGGTGATGCCCTGCACAACGCCGCCGACGCGCTGACCGCCGTACCCCTGGGAGTCGCCTTCGTGCTCGGGCGCCGCCCACCGACCCCCCGCTACACCTACGGATACGGGCGTGCCGAGGACCTTGCCGGGGTGGTGATCGTGGTAATGATCGCAGCGTCCTCGGCTGTGGCGGCGTACGCGTCGCTGGGGCGACTCCTGCACCCGCAGCGGGTGTCCGCCGTGTGGGCTGTCGCGGGGGCGGCCCTGATCGGTTTCGCGGGCAACGAACTCGTGGCCCGGTACCGCATCCGCATCGGTCGCAAGATCGGCTCGGCTGCGCTGGTGGCCGACGGACTGCACGCACGCACGGATGGATTCACCTCCCTCGCGGTGCTTGCGGGCGCGGGCGGGAGCTCGCTTGGCTGGGTCTGGGCCGACCCGGCCGTGGGCCTGCTGATCACCGTCTCCATCGGGGTGGTGTTCTGGCAGGCTGCCCGCGAGGTGTACCGGCGGTTGATGGACGCGGTTGATCCGGCACTGGTCAGCCAGGCAGAGACAACATTGCGCGGAACGCCCGGGGTACTCGGCCTCGGGCAGGTGCGGCTGCGCTGGATTGGGCACCGGCTCCGCGCCGAATGCGAAGTCATCGTGGATGCCAGCACCACCGTGGTCCAGGCTCATCACGTCGCAGTCGAGGCCGAGCACGCTCTGATCCACTGCATACCGCGGCTGACCGCCGCACTCGTCCATGCCGACCCGCAGCCACACCACGGCGTTGACCACCACACCGCGCTGGCAGGGCACCGGTAGGCGCCTGTCAGCGCCGGGGAGCCAGCCGTCCAGCAATGCCTGCGTAAGGCGGGCAAGGGGTTCTGCCATCGCCAACGCCACCCGGGCATGGGGACGTTCGGTTGTAAATCCCGTCCTGCTGCTGTACGAGAAGCTCGCGCCGGTACGGGAGGCGCTGACTGCCTCGGGCTGAACCATGGACGCCCGCTGGCCCCGCAAACGAACCGGGCCGGGAGCGCTGACCGCTCCCGGCCCACACCCGGACCGCTCCCGGCCCGCTCCCGGTCGGCACCCGGACCGCCAGATCAGCCGGCCGCAGCCTCAACCTGCTGCGCCATCGCCTTCTCCCCCAGCCCGTTGGGATGCACGGGCGCCGCCGGAGACGTGGGCACTATCCCCTCCATCCACTTGACGCCGGTGGGCTGGCAGAAGTCGTGGCCGATGCTGTCGGTGTAGGTGTCCACATAGGTTGCGTTGCCGGCCGCCGCCTGGCTGGCGAGCATCTGGTTCATGTCGTGCTCGACGCCGCGCAGATAGGGCACGTCCCCGAAGGCGATCGGCACCAGCGGCCAGCAGCCGTACCCGCTGTTCGGGAGTATGTCGGGGTACCCGATCAGCAGCACCCGCGCGTTCGGCGCCCGCTGGTGAATCGCCTGGAGTACTGCCGCGACCTTCGGGACGGTGGCATCGATCTCCGCCTTGAGCTGATCGGTTCCACCCGAGGTGTAGTGATCCTCACACGGGGTGCCGAACGGGTCGGTCCAGCTCAGGCTGGCGCAGTGAATCACGATGCTGGCGAATCCAAGGTCGTTGCCGCCAATCCCGATCGTCACCAGCGTGGTGCCCGCCGAGAGCGCGTCCAGTTGCGGCGGGTTGGTGCCAAACGGCACCGACTGTGCCTGCGCCATGTTGTCGGTGGTGGCTCCCTGGCAGCTGACATCGGCAAACGAGCCGGTGCCGATCGCCGCCGCGACCAGCGCGGGGTAGTTATGGCTTGACCGCAGGCACCCGGCGGGCGACCCGGCCAGGTCAGGGATGAGCGACCCGGCGGTGTAGGAGTCGCCCATGGCCACGTAGTCCTGCCCGCTGCTGGCGCTCGCAGCGCCAGCAAGAGCCGTGGCCGAAAGGGCACTGGCCGCGGCGAAGACTAAAAAACGGCGCAACCTCCTGGGAGGTTGCGCCGTCGCGGCGCGGGGATGGGCGCCGCACGCCGGACGCGGGCCGGACGCCAGAGACGGGGCAAAACGCATGTGGGCTCCTTCCTCCCTGGTTACTGGGGGGTAAACCGATGATGAGCGCACCCACAAGCCCCGTCAATGCCCAGGCGATCGCATATTCGCTTTCCCCCGATGATCACCGCACTCTGACATCCATGATCCTCAAGACTTTTTCCCACGTACAGCCCAAAAGTCTTCAGGATCATGAACAACAGGGGGTGGGACGCGGGTTAGGTGCCCGCCTGGGCTCCCGTCAGGACGGCGCCGGGGTGAGCCCAGGGGCGGGTGAAGCCCACTGGGGCCCGGCTGCCGTACGGGGCTATCCGGATCGGGAAACCGGTGGCGAACGCCTCGATCATGAGCCCGTGCCCGATCACCAGCGCCACGTGACCGGGCGACGCCCGGGTACCGTCAGCCCCGGCGAAGAACACCATGTCGCCAGGCTGCTCTTGCCCGGCCGCGATCCGCGGGCCCCACAGCCATTGCTGCTCCGACGTGCGCGGGATGCTCACACCTGCGGCGCGGTAAGCCATCATCATCAGCCCGGAACAGTCGAACGCGTCCGGCCCGGTACCCCCCCACAGGTACGGCTTGCCGAGTTGCTGCCGGGCAAAGCCGATCACGGTCGCTGCCGACTGGTTCGGTACCTGGTCGCCCGTGGTGTTCGTGCACTGCGCCTGCACGGCCGTGGTCACCGCGGAGACGGTGAACCCGCCCTGGGCGTAAACGCCCGCCCACGACAGCACCGCCTGGACATAGGAGGTCAGGTGGTTGTACGCGAAGACAGCACCGGCCGGATCGCTGAGCACACCGTGCCCGAGCAGGTACTTCGCGGCGCCCGCGATCGCGTCCGCGGGTTCGTAGACGCTGGCCGAACCGTCGGAGTTGGCGTCGGTCGCCACCCCGGCCACCTGCAAGCCGGCCGGATGCGCCGGCGGGCCGCCCCAGGTGTTCCCGGCCGCACCGCCGATCCCGATCTGCATCGGCCCAGCAGCGCCAAACGCATTTGCCCCGTTCCGCACCCCTGGCAGCGAGGTCCGCCCGTGGTCGGATTCCACCTTCCCGATGCCTGCCAGCACCACCCAGGGAACGCCGTACTTCTGCCCAGCCTGCTTGTACAGCCGCAGGAAGTCAGCCGGGATCGAGTTGCGCCCGGCCGTGCTCGCCGCCGGCTGGGCGGCCGTGACGGTCGTGCCGCCCTGGCCACTGCGGCTCGTGCAGCCCGTGCCCGTCGCGAACAGCATGCTGCTGCCGCCCATGATCCCCGCCCCGGCCACGGCAAGGCCGAGCACCAGCAGGCCGGCGGAGCCGATCGCCACCAGTACGGCGATCCGCCCGGCGCGGGGCCAGCCCGCGAGCCACTTCACGTGTTCCCCGCAGTGGCAAGCTCGATGTCACTGACCTGCCACCCGGTACCCGCCCCGGTGACGGTGACCGCGTAGTGACTGGCGAGATTGTTCGTCCCGCGACTGCCGGTGATCTTCTGAATCACCGTGACCAGGAAAGTCATACTTGACGGGCCAAACGCCCGCAGGGCGGTGATCTGCCCGCTGCCCACGGCCGACTGTTTCTGCCCATTTCTCACCTGGGCGACGCCCGGGGTGGCATAGCCGCGTGCCAGCGTTACGGCCAGTTGCGTGGTGATCAGCCCCCTCATCCGTCCCACGTAGCTGGCCGCGTTCTCGGTGTAGCTGTAGGTGGCGTAGTCGGCGGCGAACGAGCGCACCACCGTGGCGGCCGAGGTCAGGCCCGCCTTGCTGAACGGAAGCCACTGGTAGATGTTGACGTCACCGCCGACCGCCGCGGCCGGGGATGCTGCCACCGGTGCGGGCGCCGGTGCCGCCGATGCCGCCGTGTGTCCTCCTGCCCCGGCCGGGGGGCCGCTCTGGTCCCGGTGGCGGACCGGCGAGCCCGGCAGCAACAGGAAAACCCCGAGGCCGGCAAGGGCCAGGACGATCACAGCGAAAGCCGCTACCCGCTGGGCCGATGTGAGCTGCATCGTGGGCCGCTACTTCCGCCGCCGCGGGCGCAGCCAGAACGGGCCGGATGGGCTCGCATCGTCACCCCGGCCGGTGCCATCACCGTTCGCGGCCGACTGCCCGATGGGTGGGGTGACCGGCGATCCCGGGCGGCGCCTGGCACTGGACCCGGCCGGGCCCCCGCCACGGGCAGCAGCGGCCAGTGGCCCGTCCGCGCCCACACCCGGGGTTGCGGCACCGGACAATGCGGTGCGCGGCGGCGGGGCGGCTTCGCTGTGCCCGGCCCCGGGCGCCGGGCCTGGCCAGGCCGGCCGTCGCTGGGGCGGGGATCCCGCCCGCGCTCCGGCCCCGCTGGCTGCGCCATTGCCCGCTGGCCCGGCCGCCGGTGCCCCGCCGTTGCCCACCGGACCAGCCCCGCCTGCCCGAACGGCGGCACGCCCTCCGCGCCGGGAACCTCCGCGTGCCCAGCCTGACAGCGGCCGCGGCGTGTCCTCTCCTTGCCGGGGTGGCAGGTCGAGGGGTGGCGGGGTTCTCCCCGTGGCCGGTGTTCCGGCTGGTCTCGCCCGCGCCCGGGCTGCGCTGCCGCCACTCGACGGCTGCGGGTCGCTGTCCGGGCCACCGTCGGTGGGCCCTGGCTCGCCATTCACGCCTGGCCCAGCGCCGCCGGATCCCGTTCCAGCGGCCCCCACCGCCGCCGCCCCTGCCAGCGACCCGGCCGCGCCTGCGGTCGCGACCTGCGCGGCCAGGCCCGCGGCTTGTGCCGGGTTCCGCCGTGCCCACCGTGCCACCCGGTACGCGGCGAATCCTGGCACGCCCACGGTGGCCGCGTCGACCGTGTTGCGGGCCGCGGTGCTGCCCGCCCGGGCGAGCGCGAGGTCGGCGCGCTCCCGCGAGCCGATCACCCCGTACCCGACAGCCGAGAACAGGTGGACGAACGGCTTGCGGTAAATGAACACCGCCACCGTTACGAGCGAGATCATCAGGATCTTCAGCGCCCACGGCAGCACCGCGTCACTGGCTCCCATGATGAGCGTGTACGCATACAGCAGCACGCTGAGGACCAGCGCCACCGCCCCCTGCTTGAGCAGCACCCCGACAAGCAGTTCTCCCCAGCGCAGCGCGATGACCCGCCCGAAGCCGGGGTGCGTGCCCACGATGAGGAAGAACGGGCCGGCGATCAGCAGCAGCAGGAAGCCCAGCTTCAAGATGATCAGCGTGATCGCGATCAGCAGCACCAGCACCCCGGCGAGCAGGGCGGCGAACACCGCCGCGAAGGCGATCTGCAGCCTGGTGGTCCATTGCTTGCCCTGGAACAGCGGGTACACCGCCGGCTCGTTTTGCTTGATCGAGGCCGCGATGCCGGCGAAAGTGTCCTGTTTGGCCTGGATGACAGCGGCGGTGGGTTTCTCGTTCGCCGCGATCGCCTGTGACCACAGCAGTTGCCGCGCGTAGGTGTTGACCACGGTTGGGTGCCCCGCCACGGACGCGGCGTAGGCGGTCGTCCCGAACTCCCCGTCCAGCCAGGGCTTGCAGACGAGCACCGTCCACAGTTCGTTGGCGTTGGTGTCCACGACGCTGCCGCCGGCGGTGTAGTTGAAGTTGGACACCTGGGGCACTTGCGGGTCGCTGCGCTGGACCGGGACACAACTGGTCTGCTGCGGAACGGGCAGCTTGGCGAATGCGACATTGAGGGTCTGGGTGATGCCATCGGAGATGGTCTTGCCGAGCCCGGTAAAATCCGCTGGCCGGCCGATGAGCCAGATCGCTGCCGCGCAGGCCACCACCATCCACAGGGTTCCCTCAATGGTGCGCGTTGCCCGCTTGCGTATCAGCCCCTGCCAGGCCAGCCAGATCGCGCCAAGCAGCACCACCGGGGCGAGGTAGGGGAAGTAGATGGCGTTGCCGAGGGCGGAGACAAGCCGGTCCACCGACCCGGTGAGCCAGCTAAGGATCCCTGGCCCGGCCGCGGACTGGTAGACGGTGATCGTCACCCGGTCCAGCGCCTTCGCCGCATCGAACACGACCCCGGCCACGTTGTTGCCGATCAATGACGCCATGTCCGAACACTGCAGATCGTAGGCAGCCCAGGACTGCCCGGCCATGCCATAACTGTGATACAGCGTGCGCGACTGACCATCCGCGGTCAGAGGCGGCCTGATCAGCGCGTCGACGCCGCCGGTCGCGGGCTCGGGCGTCGGCACGGACGGCTGGCAGACGTTGTTGAGATCACCGACGATCCCGCTGGACCCGGACGAGCAGAACCCGAGCAGTCCGCCGATGTCCCCAATCCCGGGAACCTGGCAGATCCCGCCGGGCGCCGACGCCCGCTCCGGAAAATCCGCCGCGGTCAGCACCACGCCGGTCGGCGGAATCGCCGCGAACAGCCCAGCTGTCCCCCGGACTGCGCTGGCGCCACGGTACACAACCATGCTGGCACCACGGTGCGCGGTCGCGTTGTCCGCGAGAGTCCACACCTGCGCAGCCGCGCTTGGCGCCGCCGTTCCCGCCCGCGCAGTCATGCCAGCCTGGGCCGGGGCCACGGCAGCCGGGGCCACCACGGCCTGGGCCGGGCCCGGGAGGCCGACCATCGCACCCAGCGCGCCGAGGACCAGCAGGACCCGGCGAGCTGAGGGGGACAGGGGGACGGTCAATGACATCGCGGATGCTCCAGGCTTGGGGGCTGCCGGTGTGCGGTGGGCGGACGCGAGCATTTCGAGGCGTCCCAGGTCAGCGCGGGACTTTGCCCGCGGCAGGACCAGGGGGACCGGCCTGATAAGGGGATGCCGGGCCTGGCGGGCCGCTGCCTGGTGGGCCGCTCCCCTGCTGGTCCGGCCCGGGCGGGCCAGGTGGGCCGGTCCCGGGCGGGCTGCTTTCTTCCGGGGTGTGCGGGCCGCCCGGGCTTGGCACCACCAGACTGCCCGCCGAAGCCGGGGGAACGAGCCTGCTGGAACCGGTGTCCTGCGGGCTGTCCGCCGAAGGTGGCGCAACCGCACCGCTGGCGCCGGTGCCAGGCGGTCCGCCGCCGTGCTGCGAACTCCCCGTTGCGGCGCCGGCCGGCGCCGCAACAGGAACGGGTGTCGAGCCCGGGCCCGTTCCGGCCGCCCGGGGACGGGCACGGGTGGGGTTGGTGTCGAGCCACTGCCGCATCTCGTCGGAGATGAGGTCAATGCCGATCCGCCCAGCCCTGCCCTCCAGATCGCGGCAAATGCATTCACCATTGCCGAGGCCCCGCAGCACCGCCTGGTGTTCTGCGGACGCCTCCACGCCAAGCAGCGCCATGACGTTGGCCACCTCAACCCGTTCGGAGGAACGGAAAGCGAAGACGCTGGAAATGCAGTTGGTGACTTGCTCGGTGAGCAGGTCGCCCGCGTTCTGGGACACCAGGATCAGCGCGGTGTTCCGCGACCTGCCCATACGGGAAACTTCCGGCACGAGCTTGGCGCCCTCCGGCGTGGAGGTGATTGCCCACGCCTCATCGAGGAAGATCGCTTTGGGCAGCCGGCGGTCCATTCCGTTCAGCAGCCTGCGAGCGAACTGGGATACCAGGTAAAGCAGGGCTACGGACAGGCGCTGCTCATAGGAGAAGTCCTCCCTGCGCACGGCCGCGTCGGGCAGGGAGAGGCCGGCCAGCGTGAACACCGTGGTCCAGCCCGCCGCCTCGACGCGCTGGCCGCCCGTGGGCGCAAAACACAGCCGGGCGAGCCGCATTTCCGACATTGAGCGCAGCACCGCGCCGAGGTTCTTGGATGCGGGATCCGGCGACTGCTCCAGGTGCCGGACCACCTTTCCCAGGCTGGGGCGGTCCCGGCTGGCCACCGAGCCGACCGCCTGGATCATCGCGCTCTCCCGCTCCTCACTCATGCGTGGCAGCAGCAGCCGGAGTGTCTCGGTGGCCATGGTCCGCTTCTCGGCGAGGTCGTCGCCGAAGGCGAAGGGGTCGAGCAGGCCGGGGGCGGCCGCGCCGAGCGGGAGGACCTGAGCCTTGCGCCCGCGCGCCCGCAGCACCTCCACCAGGGACTCGGCATCACCCTTGGGGTCGATGACGGCGACCGTCACGCCCCGCAGCGCCAACTGCATCATCAGCAGCAAGGCGAGGGTGGTCTTGCCGCCGCCGGGCTCACCGGTGATGGCGACCGCGGTCGGCCGGTTGCGGGCGGCCGCCAGCAGCGGGTCGAAATGGACGATGCTGCGAGCCCGCCCCAGCGTCTCCCCGATGTACGGCCCAATCCAGCTGTCCCCGTCAGCCGACGCCTCATCCATGCCGCCTGCCGTCCGGTCACCGAGGTCCACGGTCGCGGTCGGCACCCCGCCGGCGATTGTGTACAGCGGCTGCCGCTGCACGTAGGAGGAAAGGTGCACGCCCTCCCCCGGCAGCGATTCGCACAACAGTGCGAACTGGTCGCCAGTGGAGTTGACCACGTCGATGCCGACATCCCGGTAGTGCTCGACCAGCGCCTCCACGCGGCGCTGGCACAGGTCCCTGGTTGGCGCGGCCACGCTGAGCCGGTGCCATCCGTAGACGAACGGCAGCCGTTCTTTGGTGATCCCGTGCTCGAGCATGCGGGCGGCCTCAAGCTGTTCCGCCAGCGCCAGCGGCAAATCGACCCCAGCCTCCCTGATGTGCGCGTCCATGTCCCGGGCGTGCGCGAGTCTGCGCCCGACGTCCTTGCTCGCCTTCGCGGGCGGGATCAGCCGCATCCGCGAGCTGATCTCCACCGGGAACGGCAGCGAGTCAGCGAAATGCAGCCACGGCTCACCATCGGGGAACGACATGACGTCGGGAAAACGGGAGAACGACAGGAAAGCCACCCACGACTCCCCGCCCGGCTGATCCAGCCGCAGCAGGGTACGCCCGTTGTGCACCTGGCCTTCCAGCAGCGCCTCGATGTGGCCTGGCCCCCAGGTACGGCGGCGGGCTGCCGACGGTTCCGGGTCGCCCACCGTGCCAGCCAGCGAATGCTGGAACAGCCAGGCGATGTCCTCGCTGGCCGCGTGCCTTGCCCGGAGCGCACTGGCGGCAAGCGCCCGGCCGAGCCGCTCCGCCTGGTCGGTCCAGCGCGCGATCTCCGAATCCGAGACCGCCTCGTCGGTGAGGCCAAGTGCCTGCTCGCTGGCCCGGTAGGCGGACAGGAGCTGGGAGAACATCCCGCCGGAAAACTGTGCCCGCATGCCGCGCTGGCCGAGCCGGACCCCGAGGTAGACCTCCTTCGACCAGAAGTCCTTCGCCCACACATGCCCGTACATCTCATCGAGGTACTCGCGCCAGCCCGGGCCACCGTCGGAGGTCCTGTCCAGCCGCGCCGCCCACTCCGCCGCCGGGTAGGACCGGTGTGCCACCCGCAGGTGCACCTCGGCCTCGGGCAGCCGTATCGTGGCCAGCGCGACCGTGATGTTGATCGCCAGTGCCTCGCGCTCGGCGGGCGTGGTGAACTCGTAGGCGTGCGTGGGGAGCCGGTAGTAGGCCCAGGCGTGAGTTTCTGTGAGCAGGATCCGGTCATCGAAGTATCTGATTCCCAGCCTGCTGCGTCCTTGTGTCCGCCCGCTCACGGGGCGGCCCTCCGCTCCTGCTGGCCTGCGGCGAGTTGTCTGACCAGCACCCCGGCGAGGGCGGTGTATGCCTGCTGCACGGCCGGCCGCAGCTGCCGCAGCCGGGAGGCACCGGGCATGGCGAGGCTGTCCCGGATGCCACGTTCGGTTTCCGGTTCGGCCAGGTGATCATCCCAGGGGACCCTGACGATGGCCCGGCAGCGTCCGCTCACCACGGCCACTGCCTGGTCCGCGTGCGGGGTGCTGCGCTGGCTCACGCCGTTGATCACGGTGATCGCCTGCTCGATGAGCGGGTTGTACCCGTGGGCTCCCAGCCACTCCAGCGTCATGCCCAGCGCGCGGGCCGCGTCGGGGCTGGACGGGGCCACCAGGACAAGCTGGTCAGCGGCGGCCAGCAGCTTGGCCACGGCCGGCGCGCCGGGGTCAGCCAGGGTGAGCGAATAGCGGCTGGCGAGAACATCGAGCAGCCTTCCGTGCTGGACCGCCCGCGCCGCTCCGCCGTCTGATGCCGTGGCATCATCGCAGATCACATCCAAACGCCCGCGGGATCCGTTCGAATCCGCTCGCCCACGCCCGAGGCCTGTGCGCCCGCCATGGCCACGGTGCGTGGCCGGGCTGGCTGGTGCCCGTCCCGCAAGCAGGTCGCTGACGCTGATGGCTGGGACACGTGCGAGTTCGGTGAGGGAGGCGGGTCCCGCGTTGAGATCGAGCGCCGCCACCGGCTCGCCCCGCAGGCTGGACAGCAGGTCAGCGAGCATGAGCGTGGTGACGGTCTGACCAGCGCCGACGGTGCAGCCAAGCACCACGACCAGCCGCGGGCCGTCGACCGGCAGCACCGCTCGTGCCTTGGCACGCTTTTGCTGGTCGGGCCGGCCTGGGCCGCGCCCGCCCGGCACGATCGAGACATGACCGCGCCAGCCCGCGCGGTGCTCGCCCGGCCCGCTCAGCGCCCGTTCCAGGGACGGCGCTGGCCTGACCGGCGGCGCGCTGTCTGGATCTGGGACGGACCGTTGTGCCGGGACGACGACAACTTCGGGCACGGGCCGCGGCGGCGGGGACGCCGGGGGAGACACCCGCTCGGCGGCCGGTTCGGCGGGCCGCTCCACCGGCGGGGCGGCCGGCTCGGCGGCCTGACGGCCTGTGGGAACCGCCGGCTCAGCGGCCTGACGGCCCGTGGGAACCGCCGGCTCAGCGGCCTGACGGCCTGTGGGAACCGCCGGCTCGGCGGCCTGACGGCCCGTGGGAACCGCCGGCTCAGCGGCCCGGTGAACGTGCGCCGGGCGGGCCTGCTCGGTGGCCCGCTGCGCCTGCCATCCGGCAGCCTCCGCCGCCCGCTGAACCTGGTGCGAACCCGCTGGCTCGGTGGCCCGCTTGGTGTGCCGGCGAGGCGGAGCCTGCGACGCCCACGACGCCACTGGCGCGACGCCCGCCTCCGCCGCCACCGTGGCAGCTTGCTGAACCCCGGGCTCAAAAACTGGCGCTGCCCGCCGCGATCGCAGCACGGACCGCAGCCGCCCTCGCATTGTCTTGGCCCTGCGTTCGGCCCCACTGAGTTCGTCCCCACTGCGGTCGACGCTGAAGGGCCGCGCCCGCCGCCACACCCGCCCCACGACCGTGATCTCATCCTTCTCGGCGAGCGGGGCCATCCGGCACCACACCGATGGCTCCCCGAGATAGCGAAGCTGGGACAGGATCAGTTCAGGCAGGCGCTTGCTCTCCAGGACCGGCCGGGTAGCCAGCCAAGTGAGCACCCCTGGGGGCAGCACATACAGCCAGAACAAGCTGTGAGTGAACGGCAGCCCGAACACCCGGAGCAGGATGATGTAGGGCACGGTAATCGTGGCGAAGACAGCAATCTGGCCCACAGGCAGCGGCATCGGCAGCCGGAAGTCGTACAGTTTGTACAGCCGTTTCTCGATCCGCCAGATGCTGGTGTAGGTGGGCAGCTCCACTGGTCCTCTCCTTACGCTCTGGCGGAGGTCAGTGGACGCCCAGTGCCTTCGCGATGCCCTGAGCGAGTGTCTGCACGATGCTCGGCGTGTAGAACACCACGGCGATCGCGACGGCGAGAACGATGAACTGGACGAACCTGATGATCTCGCGAGTGAACAGGAAGAAAAGAGCCACGATCCCGACGATCCCGAGGAACAGCGGCCCGAAGAGACCCTGCAAGTACGACACGAGGCCGTTCGTGTTGAGAGACATGGGGGCCATCATGATCACTGAATGGAACGACATTGGCCTACTCCGGGAGAAAGGGAACCGCGCCCGGAGCGGCAGTTCCGCCGAGCCGACGCGGGCCTCACGGCGACCCCACCTGGCTCGATGGACTGACGTCCCGGACGTACCACGTCCCGTGTTGCTTTGTGATCGTCAGCGCGTAACTCATCTCGAGCCCTGCTGACGAAACCGAACCCACGGAAGTCCGGCTCCCCGTGGCTGGGTGCCCGGGTACCTTCCACGCAACCGTGGCAGTGATATGGCGGGTCGACCCGCCTGGCGGCACATAGACCGCGATCAGCGATCCAAAACTCACCTGGCCACCCAGGCCAGTCATCACCGTGCCAGGCACCAGGAAGCGCCCCAGCGTGACCTCGTTGCCACTGGCGTACGCCTGGAAGAAGGCTGGCAGCTGACTCATCATCTCCGTCTGCGTGGCCTGGTCGGATGCTGCCGTCGCAGGTGATGGCGGCGCCACCGGCGCCGGGGCAGGCAGCCAGGCCGGCTCGCCCGCGACCGACATGCCACCGCGCCCGGCGTAGACGGGGACGCCGAGTTCCATGAGGCGGCCGTTCACCCGCGCGAGCAGCGTCACTACTGCGTGGTGAGCGTTACGCACGTCAACGCCAGCGACTTGTTCCGACTGCAACTGCAGGATCCCACTGCCGTTCCAGCCCAGCTGCGGATCGGAGCCCCCCCTAACGAACTGGGCCAAGTCACTGGCGCGCTGCCCGGCGGATGCCGGGCTCGCGTTCAGGTAGACCTGACCGAACTGCAGCGCGTAGGCGGCGGCGAGGTCCACCGGGAACCTGGTGCCCGCCGCAGGCACGGCGCCAGGCCCTGTGCTGGGGGCTGTTTCGTTCTGGACGATGGCCTTCACGCCCAGGTAACCGATGACGAGCAGGACAATCCACGCGACTGCCCGGAACACCCAGACCAGCCAGCGCCCGCCGGAGCCTCGCCAGCCCGGGGCCGAGCGCCGCCGCTGTGTTCCCCTGCCGCCCAGCGCCAAGTCCCCGGCCGCCGCATCGAAGCCCGCGCTGTGCACTCCACTGTGCACAGCCGGTTGCGGACTGCGATCAACGGTGGACCTACGAACCATCGCACCTCCGACCCACTCCTGCGCACGCGCAGCGTCGAGTTGCGGTGCTATCCGTGTCCGTCTGTGGACCATTCTGCGTCATAACGCCTCGCTCGTCAGCCCTTTAGCGATGCCCTTGGCATGTCGCGCCGTGATCACGGCAGCCCCGGCGGGGTACCGCCCACGGCACGGCCGGGTATTGTCTGCTTCACCTGGATATTTCCCCCAAACGGATCATGCCGGAATGGACGGCCCAGATCACGCGCCGTTTGGGGCGCTTGGTGCGTTCGGTCACAATCGGCCACGCACTGTCTCATCGCGGTTAGACCGCACATCACCAGCCACATAGGGAAGATGCCCTGTCAGTGACTCTACGTAACACCCTGCGTGGAGCTGGTTATCACTTTCCTGACAGGACTCAGATCGGGCCATCTGTACCTACCAGGAGGCCGCAGCATCTCACTGGACTGGGAGAATGTCCGATCGAGCGCGCCCACCCCCTGCCCCGCGAAGTGCTGAAGCCCCGCAGGATCTCGCCACCCCGCCCGGCATGCAATCCGCGGGTCCGTGGGCGGCGCGCTGGGTGTGGCCGCACTCGCCGGCGGGACGGCCGGCGCAATGCTGGCGCACCTGGCCCGCATGGCGTTCTACTTGAGCGGGATGGATCTCGGCCTGCGTACCGGGGCAGCTGTTGCCGTCGTCGCCGGAGTGGTGGCCTTCGTAGCCGTGCCCTCACGCGCGGCGACCGCGCGTGGGCTGGCTTCTCGCTCATGGCCCGGCGTGAGCTGTGCCCCACGTCAGGGGTTCAGACGTTGAACCTGAACTCCACCACGTCGCCGTCTCTCATCAGGTAGTCCTTGCCCTCGATGCGCACCTTGCCCACGGCCTTGGCCGCCGCCAGCGATCCAGCCGCGACGAGATCGTCGTATGACACCACTTCAGCCTTGATGAACCCGCGCTGGAAGTCGCTGTGGATCACACCGGCTGCCTCGGGCGCGGTGGCACCGGCCGGGATGGTCCAGGCACGGGTCTCCTTAGGGCCAGCGGTCAGGAAGGTGGTGAGGCTGAGGGCGTGGAAACCGGCCCTGGCCAGCTGTGCCAGCCCTGGTTCGCCAAGGCCCAGTTCAGCCGCCATTTCGGCGGCCTCATCCACGGGGAGTTCGGCCAGTTCCGCCTCTGTCTTCACATCGAGGAAGACCGCGTCAGCGGGCGCCACCAGGGCGGCAAGTTGATCGCGCAGTTCCTTGTCTGCGAGGCCGGCCTCGTCGGAGTTGAAGACGTAAAGGAACGGCTTGGCCGTGAGCAGGTGAAGCTCCCGCAGGTCCGCGAGATCAATGCCCGTACCAGCAGCACCAGCGAACAACGTGGTTCCTCCGCCGAGCAAGGGCTGCGCGCTTGCGGCGGCAGTGGCCACGCGAGATCGTTCTGCACTCTTTGCGAATTTCGCCTCCTTCGCCAGCCTGGGGACGGCCCTTTCCAGCGTTTGCAGGTCGGCAAGGATGAGCTCAGTCGCGATCGTCTCGACGTCGCGGGGCGGTGAGATTGTGCCATCCACATGGCTCACGTCTGGATCGGTGAAGACCCGGACTACCTGGCAGATCGCGTCGGTCTCGCGAATATGGCCGAGGAACTGGTTGCCCAGGCCCTGCCCCTCCGAAGCGCCGCGCACCAGGCCCGCGATGTCCACGAACCTGGCAGTGGCGGGCACGATCCGGGCGGAGTTGTGCAGCTCCGCGAGGACGGCCAAGCGCGGGTCCGGGATGCCGACGATGCCAACGTTTGGCTCAATGGTCGCGAAGGGATAGTTCGAGGCCACCGCGCTTGCCCTGGTCAGTGCATTGAACAGGGTTGACTTGCCGACATTGGGCAGCCCGACGATGCCGATGGACAGGCTCACCCGCGTGAGTCTAGTGGCGCGCCCGGGCGGCGAAGCCGCTCCCGGGGGCTGAGCACAGGCCCTTCGCCACTGGGGCCTTCGCATGATTACCGCGCCGGTCGCATCACTGTTCACCAGCGTGGCATCCGGAAACCGCCCGCACTTGGTGCGAGTATTTCCACACATGACCCTGACATCTCTGCTGACGCTGCTTCTCGGGATTCTTCTGGGTGCCGTGGTCGGCTTCCTGTCCGCCAGGAACCGGGAGGCGGCGGCACGGACCGATCTGACCGCTCGCGCCGCCGCTGCTGAGGAACGCACCCGGGCTGCCGAGCAGCGGGCGGCGCTCGTCGACGGGCAGCTGGCCGAGCGTCTTCAGGCGTTGTCCGTACAGGCGGTTGATGCCAGCACCCGGCGTTTTCTTGAGATGGCGGAAGGGCGGCTCGGCGTGGCCAACGCCAAGGCTGCGGGCGAACTGGAAACGCGCCGGGCGGCCGTGGAGAACCTGGTCAGCCCGCTGAAGGAGACACTCGCACGGGTCGAAACGCAGCTACGCGAGTCGGATGCGCAGCGCAGGGCGTCCCACGCAGCCCTCACCGAACAGGTGAGCATTGCCCGGCAGAGCTCGGAAGAGCTCAAGCGGCAGACCCAGGCCCTCGTCACGGCCCTGCGACGGCCGGAGGCGCGGGGACGCTGGGGTGAGATGCAGCTGCGGCGGGTGGTGGAACTCGCGGGCATGAGCCCGCGGTGTGACTTTGACGAGCAAGTCGCCGTGGCCAGCGCTGACGGGCTGTTGCGCCCCGACATGGTGGTCCGGCTGGCCGGCGGCAAGAACATCGTGGTGGATTCCAAGGTGTCGCTTGCTGCCTACCTCGAGGCGGCTGAGTCGTCGGACGAGGCAATCCGTGACGCCCGTCTCGGCGCACATGCCCGCCACGTGCGCGAGCACGTGGACCGGCTGGCCGCCAAGGCGTACTGGGCGGCGCTGTCCCCAGCGCCGGAGTTTGTGGTCCTTTTCATCCCTGGTGAGGCATTCCTTGCTCCCGCACTGGAGCGTGACCCGGGCCTGCTGGAGTATGCGGTGTCGCGCCGGGTGCACATTGCCACCCCAACCACCCTGGTTTCGATGCTGCGGACCGCGCAGTATGCCTGGCAGCAGGCCGCACTGTCAGATAACGCCCGGGCTGTCTTCGAGCTCGGCCGCGAGCTGTATGACCGGCTCTCCGGCATGGGCCAGCACGTGGACCGGCTGGGGCGGGCGCTGACGAGCGCCGTGAAGACCTACAACCAAGCGGTCGGCTCGCTGGAGAGCCGCGTGCTGGTGAGCGCACGCCGTCTCAACCAGGTCGGCCTTGTCGATGCCGAGCTGGAGACACCCCAACTGATTGAGGAGAGCGTCCGGATGCTGTCCGCCCCGGAGCTCACCACCGCTACGGCCCCGGAGCTCACCACCGACCTTCCGTCCGGGCTCACCACCACGGCCGCGACGGAACCGGCCGGCGAGATCCCCACCAATCTCACCACCACGGCCGCGACGGAACACCGCCGCCCGGCCGCTGTGCTGCTCGCAGCACACCGCAATGGCGCGGCCAAATAGCAAAACAGGACGGAGGGCGGGTATCCCGCAGACGGCGGGCGGAATCGCCCGACTTCCAGGCCCCCGGCACCAGACTCGCCGCCAGGTGAGAATGTAGACCGACCGGAGGAGGACGTGGGGCACAGGTGGCTGAGGGGCGAGCGGTATCCGCGGCACAACGGGGGGAGGCGGTGGTGTCTCGGCACGGGTGGCACGATGGCCAGCAAGCGCAGCCGCGGGCGGGAACGCTGGACCGCGGTGGTGCGGTGAGCCCGCGCTGGCAACCTGCTTCACACCCAGGTGAGCCAACCTCCGGGCGAAATTCGCGGTCAAGCACCAGCCCGGTACCCTCCCGCACTCCGGTGCCAAGCGCAGCGGCCCGATCGCAGGTCCGGGAGCTCAGGCCGGTGATCCTAACGGGACGCGGGGCTGTGCTGCTCATGGTGACCGTTTTCACGATCGGCTTGCTCGGTGCGTCCTGGCTGGGCTGGACCGCGCTGGCAGGCATCACCTTCCTGCTCGGTGCCGCCGCTGCTGCCCGGTACACCAAACGAGCGGATCTCCTGATAGTGGCGGCCACCCCCCCGCTGCTGTTTTTCTGCGCGCTGATCGGGGTCAAGCTGGTCACGGCTGCCGCGAGTTCGCTGCTGTCCGTGTTCGGCGCAAGCTTGCTCACGCTGGCCAGCGTCGCCCCGTGGCTGTTTGGGGGCATGGCGTTGAACTTGATAATTGGCTGGTTCCGCGGCCTGTCCGGGTGCCTCGCAGAACTGCGCGGTGCCGCCCACCCCAAACACATCCGCACAGCACCAGGGAACCGCTGACGTTAACCGCCCCACAGCACCAGGAACCGCTGACGTTAACCGCCGCCGACCCGCGCTAACCGGCGCAGTTCCCGCGGCAGCGCGAACGCCATCTTCTCAGCTACCGCCTCGACCTCCTCGACGGTGTCAAAGCCACTTTCGGCCAGGTGGGCGATGACACCGGCGACCAGATCCTCGGGAACGGAGGCCCCGCTTGTGAGCCCGATCGTGGTGACTCCATCGAGCCACTCCGGCTTGATCGACCGCGCGTCGTCCACCAGGAACGCCGCCGGGGCGCCGGCGTCGCGCGCGACCTCGACCAGCCGGACCGAGTTGGAGGAATTCTGTGACCCCACGACGATGACTACATCCGACTCGCTGGCGATCTGTTTCACCGCCGCTTGCCGGTTCTGGGTGGCATAACAGATGTCGTCGCTGGGCGGGTCCACCAGGTCAGGGAAGCGTTTCCGCAGCGCCTCAACGGTTTCCCTGGTCTCGTCGACCGACAGCGTGGTCTGGGAGAGCCAGGCCACCCGGTCAGGGTCGCGCACCTCGACACCACCGCTGCCCGCGGGCCCATCCACCAGGTGGACGTGTGCTGGCGCCTCCCCGGTGGTCCCGATCACTTCCTCGTGTCCCTCATGCCCGATGAGCAGAATGTCGTAGCCTTGCGCCGCGAAGCGGCGGGCCTCGTTGTGCACCTTGGTCACCAGCGGGCAGGTCGCGTCGATGGTACGCAGGTTGCGCTGCTTCGCAGCCTGGCGAACCTGCGGCGCCACTCCATGCGCGGAGAAAACGACGACCGCGCCCTCCGGCACCTCATCGGCTTCCTCTACGAAGATCGCACCGCGATTCTCCAGCGAAGCAACGACGTGCTTGTTGTGAACGATCTGCTTGCGCACATAGACCGGGGCGCCGAATCGCTCCAGCGCCACTTCGACGGTCTGCACCGCCCGGTCGACCCCGGCGCAATAGCCGCGGGGCTTTGCGAGCAAGACACGTCGGGTCTTCACTGACATGCTCTCATGGTAAGGGAGCCCACTCACGCCCTTACCGGCGCAGCGCCCCTGGCACGACTCCGGTCACGGCCCAGCCGGCCCGTCGCGCATCCTGGCCGTCCACCCAAGCCCCGCAAGTACCGCACACGCGGCCTTGTAGCACCCTGCCCGCTGCCAGAGCCAGCGCAGCCGAGGACGAGAATAAAGCAGGTGCCCTCCGGCACCAGCAGATGGCTCGTCCGAGGGAATCAAGGGAGGACGCGCCAAGGCAAGCACCACAGGGAGAGATGATCATGCCTATCCCGCAGGTCACTGACCGCATCAAGGAGGCCCCGGCAGTGGTGCTGCGCGCGCTGTTCGCCGGGATCGGCCAGTTGCTGCTCGCGGCCGACAAGCTCCGCACCCGGCCACAGGAGCCGGCCGACCAGCCAGCGTCATCGCCGCCGGACGGCGCGCAACCGCAGCGGGTGGCCACGGCCAAAACACCTGCCGCCAGGCCGGCCGAACAGCCAGCCGCCACAGCAGCGCCCCCGCCTTCCCCACCAGCGCCTGCCGCACCAGCGAGGAAAGCCGCCCCCCCACCCCCAACAGCCAAGAAGCGCACACCACAGACCGGGAAGACCGCCACCCGAGCCGGAACAGCCGCCAGAAAACCCGCGCCTGTCCCCGCGAAACCCACAACATCGGCATCCGCCGCCGAGAAACCAGCCACCACCCAGACCAGGCCCAGCACCGCCCGGGCGGGCAAACCGAGCACCCCACTCAAGCCAGCAGCCGCCACCGCTGCTAAGAAGGCCTCCGACACCCCACCGATCCCCCAGTACGATGACCTTTCTGTTGCTTCCCTGCGAGCCCGGCTGCGTGTCCTCGACCCGGTCACCGTGCGGGCTCTGCTTGCGTATGAGAAAGGTCACGCTGGCCGGGACGCGGTGATCACGATGTTCGAGCGGCGCCTTTCCAAGCTCGGCACCGACGCCGGCTGACGCCCGTTAGGATCGAGGCCCGGAGCCGCTGCTGACATGCCCCTTCAGACGACCGCAGAGTCCCCTGTCCCAGTCCGCACTGTGCTGCGCCTCGTGGCCGAGTGGATCGGGCGGCTGGGCCGGGTGTGGGTCGAGGGCCAGGTGGCTGAACTCACCAGGCGCGGTGGGACAGCGTTCCTCACCTTGCGTGACCCGGTGGCTGCCGTCTCCGTCCGCGTCGTGTGCGCCAGGAAGGTGCTCGACGCCAACGACCCGCCCCCTGCGGAGGGTGCCCGTGTCGTGGTGTGGGCCAAACCTGACTTCAATACCGCCCGAGGCTCGTTCTGCCTGGCTGCGACCGAGATCCGCGCCGTAGGCATCGGCGAACTGCTGGCCCGGCTGGAAAGACTCCGCCGCTCGCTGGCAGCAGAAGGCCTGTTCGCAGCCGAACGCAAGCGTCCCATACCGTTCCTGCCCGCCACGGTCGGCCTGATCTGCGGCCGTGATTCGGCTGCTCAGCGGGACGTGCAGCGAAATGCGGCCAGGAGATGGCCCGCGGTCCGCTTCCGCGTTGAGCAGGTCGCCGTGCAGGGGCCGTACGCGGTGGCGGAGATCACCGACGCACTTCACCGCCTGGACTCCGACCAGGCAGTGGACGTCATCATCGTTACCCGGGGCGGCGGATCGGTGGAGGACCTGCTGCCTTTCTCTGACGAGTCGCTCGTGCGCACGGTGGCCGGGTGCCAGACCCCTGTGGTGAGCGCGATCGGCCACGAACAGGACGTCCCGTTGCTTGATCTAGTGGCGGATGTCCGGGCCTCAACTCCCACTGATGCCGCCCGGCGGGTCGTGCCGGACGTGGCGGAACAGCTCATGCTCATTTCCCAGCTCCGGGCGCGGGCGCGCCGGATTCTGGCGGGCAGGCTGGACCGCGAGGGGTCTTGGCTGGAGGCGATCACTTCGCGGCCGGCGCTCGCCGAACCGCTGCGAGAGATCGACCGCCGGCAGGAACAGGTGATGGCCCTGACCGAGCGCGCCCGCCGGTGTCTGGCCGCTGGGCTCGACCGGGGCACTGACGATGTGGGGCATCTCCGGGCTCGCCTGTTCGCGCTGTCCCCCGCAGCGACTCTGCGGCGGGGCTACGCCATTATCCAGCAGCAAAACGGTAGCGTGGTTCGCCAGGCTACCCAGGTGACTGCCGGGGAAAGGCTAACCGTGAGGTTCGCTGATGATCAACTCGCGGTAACCGCAGAAGGGGTGAACTCGCCAGGCCAGCAGCCGTAGGGAGCCCACCGCCCACCAACCATGGGCGTACGTGCCTCCCGGCAAGCGCTACCCGGCACGCCGTCGCGAGTTGACCCAAGGGATCCGTAAGCGGAGGTTCATGGGGCACAGTGGGCCTAATGGTATCTTCCGTCCTTTTACCCGCCGCGACGTTTCGCCCGGCGCGGCGGGGCGAAGATCTCCTCAATGCGGAGGGCGGGGGTGATGATCGTTTGACGGCACGGCACGCCGCACCGGCCATGGCCACAAAGACGCGCTCACCAGGCCTCGATGGGGTGCGAGCGCTTGCGGTTCTCGCGGTCATGGCCTTCCATGAGGGCGTTCGCGCGATACCGGGAGGCTTCCTCGGCGTCGATGTCTTCTTCGTGCTCAGCGGGTACCTGATCACCGATCTCCTTACGGCGCACAGCGACGCGCATGGACGTCTGGATTTGCGCGGATTCTGGATCCGGCGGGCGCGACGATTGCTGCCCGCGCTCGGGGTCGTGCTGGTCACCGTGACCGCCGCCATGGCAGTACTCGATCCAAACCAACTGGCGGCCCTGCGGCCAGCGCTGGTGGCGGCGGCCACCTATTCCAGCAACTGGTATCAGGCCGTACATCATGTGCCGTACTTCGCGAGTTTCGGTCCGCCACCGCCGTTGCAGCATCTGTGGTCACTCGCGATCGAGGAACAGTTCTACCTGGTGTGGCCGTTGGTCCTGGGCCTGATGCTCACCCGGGTGCGCAGCCGCCGGGACCGGGCGCTGGTGGCATGGCTGGGCGCGGTGGCCTCGGCACTGATCATGGCCTTTCTCTACGCACCCGGCGCGGACCCTTCTCGGGTGTACTACGGCACCGACACCCACGCCACGGCCCTGCTGATTGGGGCAGCGCTGGCACTGACCTGGCCGCTGGCCCGGCTGGCTGCTGCTTCTCACAACCTGGTCACCCGCCTGGATTTCCTGGGTATCGCAGGGCTGGGAGTGCTGGCGTGGGCGATCGGGCACTTCTCTGGGCCTGATCCGGCCCTCTACCCGGCGGGCCTCACCATTGCCGCAGTGGCTGCCGCTGGCCTCACCGCCGCTGCGGCCAGCCCGGGAACGGTGAGTGCGCTGCTCAGTCAGCCCCCGTTGCGCTGGCTTGGCATCCGTTCCTACGGAATCTATCTGTGGCACTGGCCGGTGATCACGCTGACAACAGCCATGACCGGGCCGGGGCCGCGCACTCCCTGGCTCTGGCTGGCCGAGTCCGGTGCCGCCATCATGCTCGCGGCCGCATCTTGGCGATGGATCGAGGCCCCGATCCTCCGCAATGGCTTCGCTGCCACCTGCCGCATGGCGTACCGGACACTGGCGGAGTCGGTCTCCGCAGCCCGGAAATCACCCATGCGGGCGCTGCCCGCCGTGACCGCCACGGCCGCGATCACCGTTGCCTGCACAGCCGGGTACGGGGTCATCCATCCCCCTGCCGCCTCTGGCCTGCAACAACAGGTGGCACATGGGGAGCAGGTAAGCGCAGCAAGCAGCGCTGCCCGGACTGCGACACGACCGGCCAACCTGGGCGTCCGCTATCCATTCGTGGCAAGCCGCGCTGTTTCGTGTGCGGTGCCGCCCGGTGGTGTGGTTGCCCCACGAAATGTCCCAGGATCGCAGATCACCGCGGTCGGTGACTCCGTGATGCTGGCATCCGCCCCGCAACTCGCCGCCGCCATGCCAGGCATCTCTATCAATGCACAGGTCAGCCGCCAGATGGCGGCCGGTCTGACGGTCGTGCGCACCCTCGCGTCGCGCAGCAAACTGCGCCCCGTCGTGATAGTCGGCCTCGGCACGAATGGCACCGTGACCAGCGGGCAGATCCACGAACTCGTGCGTGAAATGGGCTCGTCTCGCGCGCTCGTGCTGGTCAACACGTTCGAGGACCGTCCGTGGGAGCACGAGGTTGACAGTGTTCTCGCTGCTGCCGCCCGCACGTATCCAAACGTGATTCTCGCCAACTGGGTCACCGCGATCGAGCACCGCACCTATCTGCTCTGGGGCGACGGGGTGCATCCACGCCCACAAGGCGCGCGCCTGTACGCACGTGTGGTCGCGGCAGCGGTGCAGGCTGCCTGCACCGCTGCCGCGGCTCGCCCACCCAAGACCGCCCCGCTCCAGGCCCCATCCTCCGCTCGCACGGAGCCGGCGGGTAGCCATGGAGGCCGGTAGGTTGGCACCTGTGACAGCTGGCAACCGCGAGGACGCGGCAGACCCAGGCCCCCCAATCCCTTACGAGCAAGCACGGGATCAGCTGACGGATGTGGTCCGGCGCCTGGAAAGCGGCGGGCTCACCCTCGAAGAGTCGCTGGAACTCTGGGAACGGGGCGAACGCCTGGCCACCATCTGCTCGGAGTGGCTGGAAGGCGTCCGGGCGCGGCTCGCCGCCGCCACACCCACCGCCGGCGAGCCCCGCGACCCCTCCGCCCCCTTCTAGCGCAGCGCCACCGCTCCCACGCTGGCCTGCGGCACACCTTCCCGTCCAACTGCTCGCCCCGGAAGGTGGCAGGCCCGTCACCCCTAAAGCCGGCCGGCCCGTCCCGGAACCGACCGGCCCGTCACCCCCTAAAGCCGGCCGGCCCGTCCCGGAACCGGGGCCCGTCACCCCCAAAGCCGGCCCCGGCCCGTCCTGGAACCGACCGGCACGTCACCCCGAAACCGACCTGTACGCCCTGAAACCGGCCGGCCCGTCCCGGAACCGGCCGGCCCGTCACCCCGGAAGCTGGCACGCCAGGCCGCATCGCCGCAAGGCGCCCTCCCACCCGCGCTTGTGCAGGGTGGAACCGACCTCGTGAGCGGTGAGGCAGCGGCGCTCGGTGACATCAGGCCATCCGTACCGCAGGGTGATCTGGCCGACTGCGGCATTGGCGTTGTCCCGGCGCACATCGGCCCAGCGGGTCCCCTCCGGGTGGGCGGCGCGCCCATCCAGTTCCACCACCACATGGAATGCCTCATACTCGACGTCTTGGTACTGCCGCCGTCCCCCCCGCATCACCGCGCGCTGTCGCCGCCCTGTTGGCAGTCCGTGCGCACGTTCGACGTCGTTCACGTAACGAAACTCCAGCAGCGAGTGCACCCCCTCCTCGCCCAGGCCAACCGCCATCGAGAGCGCACTCCGCCACCGAATCCGGGGCCGCCGTGACATCGCGGCCGCGATGTGGTCCGGCGTGGTCCGGCGACTGCCACATGCGGCGAACACCCACCCGACAGCAGCGTCGGCGCTGGCAGCGCACTGTGCCAGATCGAGAACCGTTTCCTCGATCCGGGTCCGGGGAGGTTCGAGAACCGGGTGCCGTGCCTGCCCTAAGCGCTGCGAATAATGCACCACGACGCCCTGCGGACGTGCCACCCGGCTCCCGCTCGGCACGGACACGTGGATCAGCAAGGGCACATCCGCCACTAACCCCTGGAGTTCGCCAGCCGTCTGGTGGCTTAACGCGGCACCTGGACCCGCTCGCAAGACAGCGGCCCAGAACCGGGCCGCCCGGTCCGGCTGTCCGCTGAAGGAGGCATACACGCCCAAATGGATCCGCCGCCACCTACCGCTTCCCAACCTGACCTTGATCGCACTGTCAGTGAGACCCGCAGCCAGCGCCTGTGCACGTGTCACCACCCCGTTTTGATGATTCAGGATGGCACGAAGTTCTGCCGGGATGTCGTTGGTCATAGCTGGCAGCGTGGACGGTCACGACGACGACGTCACGACAGAGTTGCGCTCTGTGGATAACTCTCACCAAATGGCCCCCTCTGTGGATGACCAACAGCAGTTCAGTTCCTGGACGCTATAGCAGCCAGAAACTGCACTGGAGTTCGAAGGAGTGGCGCAGCGGGCGTGGGCGGGTTGTTGGAGTGGGCAGGCGAGTACGTAGGATCGCATCACGGTTACTGAGGGGAAGGTCTGACATGACCGACGACCACACTGGTGCCCTTCCCGGCGAGCCTGGGTCCGTAATCACCGCCAGCCCGGAGCCGGCTAAGCAGGCACCTGACCGGAACTTGGCCCTCGAACTTGCCCGAGTCACCGAGGCGGGTGCGATGGCTGCTGCCCGCTGGGTGGGCCGTGGCGACAAGAACGGGGCCGATGATGCTGCGGTAAACGCGATGCGGCTGCTGATCAACACGGTCTCCATGAACGGCGTGGTGGTGATCGGCGAGGGCGAAAAGGACCAGGCGCCCATGCTCTTCAACGGGGAGGAAGTCGGCGACGGCAGCGGCCCCGCCTGCGACGTCGCCGTGGACCCGATCGACGGCACCCGGCTGACCGCCAACGGCATGTCAAACGCCATCTCCGTGCTGGCCGTCAGCGCGCGGGGGTCCATGTATGACCCCTCCGCGGTCTTCTACATGTCCAAGCTCGTGACCGGCCCGGCCGCGGCAGACGCGGTGGACATCGAAGCGCCCGCCGCGCACAACATCGCCGAAGTCGCCAAGGCCAAAGGTTGCTCATCCAACGACGTGACAGTGGTGATTCTGGACCGGCCCCGCCACCAACGGCTCATCTCCGAGGTCCGGGAAACCGGCGCACGGATCAAGCTGATCACCGACGGCGATGTTGCGGGTGCCATCATGGCCGCGCGTGATGGCACCGGGGTGGACCTGCTGCTGGGCACTGGCGGCACTCCCGAAGGCATCATCGCCGCATGCGCGATCAAGTGCCTGGGCGGGACGATCCAGGGCCGCCTCGTGCCTCGCGACGACGAAGAGCGCGACCGGGCCGTTGCGGCTGGCCACGACCTGACCCGGGTGCTGACCACCGAAGATCTGGTTACGTCGGAGGACGCGTTTTTCGCCGCGACCGGCATCACCGATGGTGAGTTGCTGGCCGGCGTACGTTACCGCGCCGGCGGGGCGACCACACACTCGCTCGTCATGCGGGCGCGCTCCGGCACCATCCGCACCATCGCCAGCGAGCACCAGCTGTGGAAACTGCGCGTCTACAGCTCCGTCAACTTCGACTCAGCCATCTAACCCGATCCGGGCGTAGGACCGGGATGTGGCCCGAGGTCAGGAACCGGTGCGGCCCCAGGCCAGGCAACCGGTGCGGCCCCAGGCCAGGCAAACCGGTGCGGCCCCAGGCCAGGCAAACCGGTGCGGCCCGTGGTCAGGCACCGGTGCGGTGCGTGGGGCTGGAAAGGGGGCGATCCCCCCATCGGCGGGCCGGCCCGTTTGACCTTGATCACGGCGGGCAGACATGCGGGTCAGGTGTGGCGTGGGAGAGAGGGTGGAACGGAACCGCTACGCGGACCTGCTGCGGGTCCTCGCGATCAGCCTGGTGGTCTGTGGGCACTGGCTGCTGACTGACATCGTCTACCAGCGCGGACAGCTGACCGGCCAGGACGCCATGCACCGCATCAGCTGGTCCGGCTGGGCGACGCTGGGCTTTCAGGTGATGCCCGTGTTCTTCCTCGTGGGCGGTTATGTCAACGCCCTGTCATGGACGGCGCACCACGAACACGGCGAAGACTGGACCACGTGGGTCCGCGACCGGGCCATGCGGCTGCTCTGGCCAACCACGGTGTACCTCGCGGTGATGGTGCTGGCCGTCGGAGCCGCCAGGACGGCTGGGGTAAGCCCGGCAGAACTCGCCCAGGCTGGCTGGCTCGTTGCCCTGCACCTGTGGTTCCTCCCCGTTTACCTGCTGCTGATCGTGCTGACGCCGGTGATGCTGGCCGCGCACCGGCGATGGGGGCTTGCAGTTCCTGCCGTCATGGCCATCGCGGCCGCTGGGGTCGATCTCGCAACGATCGGTGCCCACCTGCCGCTCATCGGCTTCGCCAACTACCTGCTGGTGTGGGGGTCAATGCACCAATGGGGCTTCGCCTGGCGGGACGGCCGCCTGACGCGAAGCCGCTGGCGCCCCTGGGCACTGGCTGCAGGCGGCACCGGGCTCCTTGCCGCGCTGCTGGCCTGGGGCCCCTTCCCACCTGACATGATCGGCGCAGGTGAGCGGGTCGGCAACACCACTCCGCCCTCGATCGCACTGCTGGCATTCGCGGCCGCACAGTCCGGGCTGATGCTGGCGGCGGCTCCGGCCGCCGGACGGTTGCTGGCCCGGGGCCGCTGGGGCGAGCGGGTCGCCCGCCTCAATTCCTACGTCATGACGGTCTACCTGTGGCACATGACGCCCGTCATCCTCGTGGCGGCGGCCCTTTACCCCACCGCGCTGCTGCCGCAGCCGCCTGCCGGAACGGGCCAGTGGTGGACGCTGCGTCCCGCCTGGATCGCGATCCTGGCCGCGGTCCTGGTGCCCGTCACACTGGCGGTCACCAGGATCCAGCAGCCTCTGCGCCTGATTCCGGCCGGCCCCGGCACCCGCGGGCCATGGTCACCGGTCCTGCTGCTGGCGGCCCTGGCCGCCGTCGTGCCCGCCCTGGCCCGGCTCGCGATCGGCGGGTTCGCTCCCGGAGGTGACATCCCCCTCACTGTTCTCGCGGCCTACGCCGGCGGCCTGTCCGTGATGCTCTTCTCGGGCCGCCCAGCCCGCCGCCCCGCAATTGCGTCCAGCACGGGCCATGCCTCCCAGCCTGAGGTTTCGCCGGTTCCGGCCCGAATTCACCCGCGAGCCCAGCCCCCACCTGCTCCACCTGGGCATGATCACTCTGCGCAACGAATTGTTGAGAATCTGCCTAAACGGCGGCCGGCCCCCCTTGTCGTGAGGCCGCAAACGGACAAGAGTAGGAAAACGGCGAAGGGGGTGCCACGTGAATCAGGAACTCGGGCAGCGCATCGTGGTGGGCGTGCACGGATCGCCTGCCTCGCTTGCCGCACTGCGGTGGGCGGGCCGTGAGGCCGGGCTGCGGGATACCACGGTCCAGGTGGTGCGTGCCTGGGAACATGACGCCCAACGGGTGGCCCCATATGCGGTCCGAGCATCCCTGCTGGACTGGGAGGAGGACCGTCTTATGGCGGGTGCCCAGGTGGAGGAGGCCGTACACGCCACGCTCGGGCCATCGTCCACTCTCGACGTGAAGGTGGAGGTCACAGACGGCCTGGCCGCCCGGGTACTCCTCGATCGCGCCGCAGGCGCCGAACTGCTGGTGCTCGGCAGCGCGGGTGGCGCCGCGCCGGGCGGGATCGGGCCGGTCGCGCGCGCGTGCCTGCGCTCGGCGCCGTGCCCCGTCGTGGTCGTGAGCGCCGAGCGGGTAAGCGCCCTGGTACCTGCCTGAGCGTGCGGCTGGCGCGAGCCGGCTGCCCAGCCGGAACCGGCTGGGCAGCCCCGTGGAGCCCCGTACTTACCGGATTTCCCGTTCCCGGCGGGTGGATCGCCCCAGCCAGCGGCGGCCCGGTCGCCGGGGAGCGTGCACCCTCACCCGTCCGGCCACGGTGAACGCGCGGACTTCGATCACCGGCGGGCCGTCCAGGGTCACCGTGGCCGCGGCCACATCGGCTCCCACGTGGCCTGGAATGGCTACGCCTGTCCCGCTCACTGGGTTGCGTGACCGAGTGACCATCACGCTGACCCCCTGCGGCACCAGCAGGTGCAACTGGGCACCGATCAGGATGGCGTGGACGATCGTGTGCCTGCCCTGCAGCAGGGCTTCCCGCAGATCGATGACCGCCCGGCCACCGACGGCAGTCACCGCGAACCGTGACGGGACGACCCAGCGGCCTTCCCGCCGCTGTGTACAGAAAAAGGCGGTCACCGCGCGGGTGTCATCCAGCCGCAGCGGCTGGGCGGACGGAGCAACCAGGTCCCTGGTCAGCCCCGCGAGGTCGCCCAGGGTCCGGGCGAGATAGGCACGATGCACCCGTTCGGCGTGTTCATCGGGAGACAGCCGCCCGTCGCCGGCGGCTTCTGCGAGCACGGCTACCACCCGCTCCCGGTCCGCGTCGGACGCGCGCAGCGTGCGGGGATGAGGTGACGACGTCACGTGATTGAAAATATCCGTCCCTGACCAGCGCTGTGTCCATCGCGGGCCGGCCAGGCCTGCCCGGTGATGCGCTCATATGCCTCGGCATAGCGCTGCCTGGTCACGGTCACGATGTCAGGCGGGATCGGCGGTCCCGGTGCGGCCCGGTCCCAGTCGAGGGTGCGGGCCCAGTCGCGGAGGAACTGCTTGTCGAAGGCGTGCTGCGGGCGGCCGGGCCGCCACGACGAGACCGGCCAGAACCGCGAGGAGTCCGAGGTCAGGACTTCATCGGCGAGGACGAGCGTGCCGTCGGGGGCGTGACCGAACTCCAGTTTGGTGTCCGCGATGATGACTCCCTTGGGCAGGGCGGTGTCGTGGCCGCGCTGGTAGACCGCCATCGTGATCCGGCGCAGTTCTTCGGCTGTGTCCGGGCCGAGTCCGGCGGCGACATCGGCGGCGGTGATGAACTCGTCATGCTGGCCGATGGGCGCCTTGGTGGTCGGGGTGAACACGGGTTCCGGCAGCCGTGCCCCCTCGGCCAGGCCTTCGGGCAGCGTCACGCCCGAGATTGTGCCGCTGGCCCGGTAGGACTCCAGGCCGAGCCCGGCCAGATAGCCCCGGGCGATGCACTCGACCGGCACCATGTCCAGCCGCTGGCACCTGATTGCGCGCCCGGCGAACTGCGCAGGCACGTCGCTTGCCGAGATGACATGGTTGGGGACGATGTCAGCCAGTCTCTCGAACCACCACAGCGAGAGAGCTGTCAAAATCTTGCCCTTACCCGGGATTGGAGTGGGCAGGACCACGTCGTAGACCGAGACGCGGTCCGAGGCGACGAGGATCAGGTCTTCCCCGTCAGCGTAGATGTCACGGACCTTGCCCGAATGAACGAGTTCCACGCTTGATTCTCGCACGCCACGGGGGTTCGTCCCGATGCGCCGAACTACCGGGCGGCGAGACGTTCCTGTTAGTTTGCTAATAGCAAGTTTTGTGGAGATGGAACGAGGGAGCCGCTGATGGCTGAGCCGGCCAGGAGCAGGGTTGGCACGCTGCGCGGGGCCCACTACAAATGGGTCGCGCTCTCCAACACGACCCTCGGGATCCTGGCTGCGACCGTCAACGCATCCATAGTGATCATCTCGCTGCCGGCCATCTTCCGCGGTATCCACCTCGACCCGCTCACCCCTGGGAACGTCAGCTATTTGCTGTGGATGCTCATGGGTTACCTGCTGGTGTCCGCCGTGCTGGTGGTGACTCTTGGCAGGCTCGGCGACATCTACGGCAGGGTCCGGATTTACAACCTGGGCTTCGCGGTCTTCGCGCTCGGGGCGCTCGCGCTCCCGTTCGACCCGTACACAGGGCCGCACGGCGCGCTCTGGCTGATCGGCTGGCGGGTTGTCCAGGCCATCGGGGGGGCCATGCTGATGGCCAACTCCCCCGCCATCCTCACCGACGCGTTCCCGCCCAGCCAACGCGGCATGGCGATGGGCATCAACCAGGTGGCCGGGATCTCCGGGCAGTTCATCGGGCTGATCCTGGGCGGGGTGCTGGCGGCCGTGGACTGGCGGCTTGTGTTCGTTGTCTCGGTCCCGATCGGGCTGGGCGGAACGCTGTGGTCCTACCTGAGCCTGCGCGAGACCGGTGTAAAGACCGCCGCCCGCATCGACTGGCTCGGCAACATCACGTTCGCCGGCGGGCTGATCGGGCTGCTCGCCGGCATCACCTACGGCATCCAGCCCTACGGCGGCCACGACATGGGATGGACCAGCCCCCTGGTGCTCAGTGGCGTGTTCGGCGGGACCGCGCTGCTGGTTGCGTTCTGGGTCATCGAACTGAGGGTCAGCCAGCCGATGTTCGATCTTCGCCTGCTACGGATCCGTGCCTTCGCCGCCGGCAACACGGCCACCCTGCTCGCGTCCGTCGCCCGCGGCGGACTGCAGTTCATGCTGATCATCTGGCTGCAGGGCATCTGGCTGGTGCTGCACGGCTACGACTACGCCGTCACCCCGCTCTGGTCGGGCATCTACCTGCTGCCGCTGACCTTCGGCTTCGTGCTCTCGGGGCCCTTGTCGGGGTGGCTCTCCGACAAGCACGGGGCGCGGGCCTTCGCCTCCGGCGGGCTGCTGGTCTCCGCCGCGGCGTTCGGCGGGCTGCTGCTCGTGCCCACCAACTTTCACTACCTGGACTTCGCGGCGCTGATCTTCGTGGCCGGCGCCGGAATGGGGCTGTTTTCGGCGCCGAACGCGGCGGCGATCATGAACAGCGTCCCGTCCCGGCAGCGTGGCGCGGCTTCCGGCATGCTCGCAACCTTCCAGAACTCGGGTTTCGTGCTTTCTATCGGCGTGTTCTTCTCGCTGATGATCGCGGGCCTGGCGGCCACGCTGCCGACCACCCTCACCAGGGGCCTCACCGCCCAAGGCGTCCCCTACCCGGTTGCGCACCAGGTCGGGCAGTTGCCGCCGGTAGGCAGCCTCTTCGCGGCCTTCCTTGGCTACAACCCGGTGCACGTGCTGCTCGGCCGGACCGGAGTGCTGGCGCACCTGTCTGCGGGCCACCGGGCCGCGCTCACCGGCAAGCGCTTCTTCCCCCAGCTCATCTCGCACCCGTTCCACCATGGCCTGGTGATCGTGTTCAGCATGGCGATGATGGTGCTGGTCATCGGCGCCATCGCGTCGCTGTTCCGGGGCGGCCGGTTCGTGCACGAGGAAGAGGCTGATGCCGATGGAGCCCCCGTCGGCAGCAGCGCCCTTCAGCGCTCCGGGCGGCGCTGAACGCAGCCTGCCCGCACCGGGCTCAACGAGCACTGATCCCGGGCCACGGCACCCATCGCGCAACTTGAGAGCTACAGCACCCATCGCGCAACTCACCGAGGCTGCCCAGCGCCCCAAGCGAAACGCTCACTACTACCCATTCAGCCACATACCGGAATCGCCTCCGGATCGTGATCATGGGATTGGTGGTGGGCTGACCCCGCTCTCACCGGGTGCCCGGTTCCGCTCAGTGAGGCGCAGGCCACATCTGGCATCCAGTCCCGGCAGGTCCGCGGCGACCTACCATGAGACAGTCGTGATTCCGGCCGCACAAGGATGTGTCACGGATGCCCGAGTTCGCCCACACCGACCTGTTGCCACTTGGCGAGGACAGCACGCCGTACCGCCTGCTGACGGCTGATGGGGTCAGGCCGCGCAAGTCGTTTGGCAGAGAATTTCTGGACGTCGATCCGGACGTGCTCACACTCCTCGCGCGCGAAGGCATGCGCGACATCGCTCACCTGCTGCGGCCGGGCCATCTCCGGCAGTTGCGGGCCATCGTCGGCGACCCCGAGGCGAGCCCGAACGACCGCTACGTGGCCCGTGACCTGCTGCAGAACGCGTGCATCGCGGCCGGCGGGGTGCTGCCCATGTGCCAGGACACCGGGACAGCGATCATCATGGGCAAGCGTGGCGGCGGCGTGCTCACCGACGGCCGGGACGAGGAACATCTCGCGCGCGGCGTGTACGACGCTTACACCCAGCTCAACCTGAGGTACTCCCAGCTGGCGCCGCTGACCATGTGGGAGGAGCGCAACACCGGCAGCAACCTGCCCGCCCAGATCGAGCTGTACGCGGCGCCGGGGCATGAGTACAAGTTCCTGCTGATGGCCAAGGGCGGCGGGTCGGCCAACAAGTCGTTCCTCTACCAGCAGACCAAGGCCGTGCTGAACGAGGCCAGCATGCTCGCCTTCCTTGAGGAGAAGATCCGCTCGCTCGGCACCGCCGCCTGCCCGCCGTACCACCTCGCGATCGTCGTCGGCGGGACCAGCGCCGAGTTCGCGCTCAAGACCGCCAAGTACGCCTCGGCCCGCTACCTGGACACATTGCCCAGGCACGGGTCACCCACCGGGCACGGATTCCGCGACGTTGGCCTGGAGCAGCAGGTGCTGGAGATCACCAGGAAGATCGGCATCGGCGCCCAGTTCGGCGGCAAGTACTTCTGCCACGATGTGCGGGTCATCCGGTTGCCGCGGCACGGTGCGTCCTGCCCCGTCGCCATTGCGGTTTCCTGCTCCGCCGACCGCCAGGCCCGGGCGAAGATCACCGCGGATGGGGTGTTTGTCGAAAAGCTGGAGACCGACCCGGCGCAATACCTGCCGGAGTCAACCGGTGAGGATCTGGCCGGGGAGGTGGTGCCGATTGACCTTAACCGCCCGATGACCGATATTCGCGCGGAGCTGTCCTCTCATCCGGTTGCCACCAGACTCTCCCTGACCGGCCCGCTAATCGTGGCACGGGATATCGCTCACGCGAAAATCGCCAAACGCCTGGCAGCGGGCGAACCCATGCCGCGTTACCTGATCGATCACCCGGTGTACTACGCGGGGCCAGCGAAAACGCCGGAAGGTTATGCGTCAGGCTCGTTCGGCCCAACCACCGCGGGCCGGATGGATTCCTATGTGGAACAATTCCAGGCGGCCGGTGGATCGCTGGTAATGCTGGCAAAGGGAAACCGCTCGCCCGCGGTGACACAAGCGTGCCTCACCCATGGCGGCTTCTATCTCGGGTCGATTGGCGGGGCAGCGGCGAGGCTGGCGCAGGACTGCATCACCAAAGTCGAGGTGCTTGAGTATCCCGAGCTTGGGATGGAGGCGGTATGGAGGATCGAGGTACGGGACTTCCCGGCGTTCATCATTGTCGATGACAAGGGCAACGACTTCTTCGCCGGCCCTGCGGGCGGTGGTCAGCAACCGCTGCTTACCGTCGGCCGCCGCTGACGTGCCCGGCCGGCCACTGACTAATGCCCTCCGCCGCTGACGACGGCCGGCAGATATCCCCTTCCGCCAATTGGGGCAGCGGCGACGGGATTCTCTCGAAACCCAACGAATTTTGATCTCTCCCCGGAATCCGGGTGCCTTCACGGTGTATGGTCCGGGCCATGCAGTCTGTCACCGGGACGGGGCGCGTCGTTGCGGGGCGCGTCGTGGCGGGACGCTACCAGTTGCTGGGCCAGATCGGGCACGGCGCCATGGGAACCGTCTGGCGGGCCAGGGACCTCGTCCTCGCCCGCGACGTCGCGGTGAAGGAAGTGCAGGTCCTGGGGCTGGCAGGCACCGCTGAGCGAAAGGTTCTGCAGGAGCGCGCGCTGCGCGAGGCCAGAGTTGCCGCCCGGCTGAACCATCCCGGCCTTGTCACCGTGCACGATGTGATCGAGGCCGACGCTGGCATCTGGATTGTGATGGAACTGGTGCCGTCCCGCTCGCTGGCGCGAGTCCTGGCTGAGGACGGTCCCCTGCCGCCGGCCCGGGCAGCTGAGCTGGGCATGATGGTCATCGATGCACTGGGCAGCGCGCACACGTCGGGAATCGTGCACCGGGATGTGAAACCAGCCAACGTCCTGCTCACCGAGGACGGGCGGGCGGTGCTGACCGACTTTGGGATTGCCACCCTGAACGGGGATCCGGGGCTGACCCAGGCTGGCATGGTTATGGGCACGCCGGGGTTCTGCGCCCCGGAACGGATCCGCGGCGAGCCCGCCGGCGCGGCGTCCGACCTGTGGTCACTTGGTGCCACCCTGTATGCGGCGGTGGAAGGCCATGGGCCGTTTGAGAGCCGCGACTGCCCGATGGCGGTCCTGACCAGCATCGTGCATGCCGACCCGCCCCCGGCGGCGTCGGCTGGGCCGCTGCGGCCGGTGATCAGTGCACTCATGAGCAGAGATCCGGCGGAGCGGCCCGACGTGACCACGACTGCCCGGCTGCTGGCCGACGCCGTCGCAGCCAGTGGCGGATGGGCCCCGGAGGCCATGCGGCCTGTCCCGGTCGCGCCAAGTTTTGACCCGGCCGGGCCAGGTTTTGACCCGGCCGAGCCCTCGTCTGTTCCGGCCGGGCCGGAGCCAGCGGACGCCACCCCAATTTTCGAGGCGGTGGCGGTTTCCTTCAACGCGGCAGAAACACCGTCTCTGGCCTCCCCCGAGCCGGCAGCGTCTCCAGCGCGCACCGGCGCTACGGCGCCCCTGGCACCCCCCTCTCCGGTGCCCTCCGGGCCGCCTCGGCGGCAGCGCCCAGGCGGCTCCCGGGCCGTGGTCATGCCTGGGAGCACGGCAGGTATGGAAGCGCGTCCTGCAGCCCCGGCGCCCGCCCGACCGGGGCCGGGCCGGCACCGGCGCAGACTGATCAGGGGCGGAGATGTCCTCGCCGCGGTCTTTGCCGCTGTCGTGTGTGCCGTTGTCGCGAGCGGAACGGCGGTTTCGCTGGCGCTGCGGCACTCTGTCCGGTTGGCAACTGGCGGTGCCCCCTCCCGGAAAACCGGGAGGGGGCACCGTGCCCTGCACTGAGGATGCTGCTAGTACCAGCCAGTCGCCTCTTCGTGCGACCAGGCGCCACACGGTGAGCCGTAGTCTGCCCGGATGTAACCAAGCCCCCAGCGAATCTGGGTCGCCGCGTTACTCTGCCAGTCCGGACCTGCGGTGGCCATCTTCGAGCCAGGCATTGCTTGCGGGATCCCGTACGCGCCCGTCGTCGGGTTCATCGCGTAAGGGTTCCACCCGCTTTCGTGGCCCCACAAGCTGTCCAGGCAACTGAACTGGCTGGACGACCACCCAAACGAGCCGAGCATGGACGCCGCGATCTGCTGCGGCGACCCGGACGGCTGCGCCGAGGTGGCCGAGGTGCGTGCCGCACGTCGCGCGACTGCACGTCGAGCAGCGGCCCGGCGCGCCGCACGGCGGGCGGCTGCACGTCGCGCGGCGGCACGGTGGGCAGCGGCCCGCTCGGCCACAGCACGCTGAGCTGCCAGGATCTTCATCTTCTCCTGGGCGGCAGTGATCGTGCTGATGCCGAGATCTCGGTCGGCTCTCACGAAGCTGGCCAGGTCGAACCCAGCTTCCACGCGGCTGAGCCGGGTCATCGACTGCCAGGGAGCCGCCCGGCTAAGGGCCGCGCCGGGCGCCGCGGTTATGCCGGCGGTGACTGCCAGGGACGTGACGACGGTGGCTCCTGCCACCACGAGGGTGAGTTTGGATGGTTTACGGATCGGAGGGTGTCTTAGGGACACAGCAAACCTTGGATCGGGCGCGCGTTTTGCGCGGCGCTCGGTTTCCACCCGGGGACACTGCCGGCGGCGGCGAAGCGCCCAGCCAGGGCAGCGGCGCGCAGATGTGACGCAGGATCAGGGCGACACGTTGCTCAAGGGCAACCATCACACGCCGGGTGCTGACGGAGTTTAACTCTGCCTCTCGCACGCCCTCTTTGGTGCCGGATCGGCCCAAAAAGGCATGTGATGTCAATCACAAGCCAATTACGTTTGTCATCTCCGGAATCTGGCATGTGACTAACGCGTTCGGCAATATTGATTACAATTAGTAATCGGCCCATAGTTTTCTGTAATCGATTAATAATAGGAATGCCCTTGCCAGAACGCCCATGCGTTGCAGGGTGTGCCGTAGTCGGACTTGATGTAGCCGAGCCCCCACTTGATCTGGGTGGCGGGGTTGGTTTGCCAGTCAGAGCCCGCGGTTGCCATCTTGTCGCCGGGGAGTGCCTGCGGGATCCCGTACGCGCCGCTCGCGTTCTCGGCGTTGTACCGCCAGCCGCTCTCCCGGGTCCAGATGTTGTCAAGGCAGCCAAACTGCGTCTTTGGGTCAAACCCGAAGGAAGGCATCATGTTGTACGCGATCGACTGCGCGCTGCCCGGATCCGGTGGCGGGAAGAAGACCGGGCTGCTCGCTGCCGGCGTTGGCCTTGACGCTACCTTCGGCGCCCCCACGAGATGCATCGTGTGGGCGGCGGCATCCATGACGATGAGCTGCTGCCGCTGCTGCTCGAGCACGGCTACCGCGCGGCTGGCGGGCTGGAGCGCAGCGGCGATGGCGGCCCCGGCCCCGGAGTGCTCACGAAGCACCACGTAACCCGCGAGAGTGGTACCCATGATCGCCGTGATGGCCAGCGTCGTTGCCGGCAGTAGAAAACCAGACCGGCGTGCGGCGCGCCGCTTACGCGAGCTCCGCCTCCGGTGATGCGACAAGGCAGTCCTTCCGTCGGCCAAGCACACCGGGCGGGACACCCGGCATGCGGACCGCTGCGGTGCCAGGGCAGCGTGTCGTGGCGGCGGAGCCGAGATGGCCGGACGCCGACTGATGTCGCAGCCGGTGCTCACGGACAAATCGGTCTAGCGCCGTCGGCGTTACCCTGCCAGACGGACCAGAGTGATTCCCGAGATTCCGAAGAAAAAGTTGTGCTGGTCCGGCCCCCACCGCTGTGGAAAAGATCGCGAAACGACAATGAGTATTCGGCTGATTACCTGCGGTGATACTCACAGCTAACTTGTGATCACCGCTTTTGCCACACACAGTGCTCTGGCCAGCGAGCAAAAGCGTGGAAGCGGGTGGTCTGGAGAGTTACGGTCGAGCCATGCGGTTCGCCATCTCCATCCCCCAGCATGTCCCCGATGGGACGTTTCTTCGGCGCGGGATCGACGACAACCGCCGACTTCGCCGGCCAGGTGCGGATTGTCCGGGAAGCGCTGGCCGAGACGGGGCGCGGTGCCGCCGGCTTCCGGATCGCCAAGCGTGTCTACATCGCCATCGGCGATGACGGCGCTCGGGCGCGAGAACGGCTGGCTGCCGCGCTGGACGGGCTCTACGGGTACTTCGGGCTCACCGGCATGTCAGCCGTCGCCGTCGCTGGCCCGCCGGGCGCATGCGTGGAAGGGCTGCGCGAGGTGGCGGCAGCAGGCGCGGAACTGATCCTGCTCAACCCGCTCTACGACGACGCGGAGCAGATGGAGCGCCTCGCCGCAGACGTGGTGCCCCAGCTTCGCTGACGCCCTCACCGCAAACCTGTAAACACGTGCCGGGACCGCACCAGCGCCGGGGAAGCCAGGCTGAGTCAAGCATTGGGTGTTGCCTGGGGGGCCGACGGTCGCGAGGGCCGGGTGAGCAGGTGACGGCTCTCGACCAGGGCCAGGGTCACCCGGGCGGCTCGCTCGGCAGCAAGCTCAACGGCCTCGTTTCCCTGGCCGAAGTCGCCCTCCAGCAGCAACATGGCGTGCCCGTGGGCGGCGGCTTCCACGGCGGCAGCCAGGTCCTCGGATGCGGCTTCGCCGGACAGGGGGCGGACGCAATCCATGAAGGCGTCGGCGAAGGGCTGCTCGGCAGCCTTGACCTCGGGATGCCGGTCCTTGTCGAGGCCAGCCCGGAAGAGCACATCGAACAGCGGGCGGTGAGCCCCGGCGAACCGCACATAGCCGCGAGCCATGGCGGCCAAGCGATCGGCATGCGCGGTGTCCTGGTTCGCTTCGGTCAGGAACTCGGCATAGAAGAGCTCATAGGCATGCACCGCGACCGCCGCGAGAAGCTCGTCGCGATCGGCGAAATGCGCGTAGGGAGCGCTGACGGCGACACCGAGCCGGCGGCTCGCCTCAGCCAGCGAGAATCCACGCACGCCCCGCTCCCCGATGAGCTCGATGGCGGTGCCGATCAGGGCTGCTCTGAGATCCCCGTGGTGGTAGCGGTCGCGCTTGCCTGGTCCCGGCATGCCCCTCAGCGTAGGGCGCAACCGACCCGGGCTAGCCGGGCGGCGCGGGGATCTGGTACGACACGCCCGTCAGTCCCTCGGAGAGGTCCCACAGCCGGCGCTGGGCCGTCACATCGTGGGAGCGGGCGCTCGACTCCACCCGGACCGGGTAGCCGGTGTATTGGAGCCGGCCCGGTGGACCGTAGTAGTCGCCTCCCCGGGCGGACGGGTCGGCCGCTGCCCGCAGCGTTGGCAGGGCCCCTGTCTGCGCGCTCTGAGCAAACCAGAAGGTGAGCATCCGCAGGCGGGGGTTGTACAGAGCCCGTTCCAGCCGCGAGGTCGTGCGCCACAGGCCGGTACGAGCGTTGCCCGGATGGGCAGCCAGTGCGATGGTGCGGGCGCTCGCCGCCGCAAGGCGCGACTGCAATTCGTGGCTGAACAGCAGGTTTGCCAGCTTGGACTGCCAGTAGGCGTGCCATGGCTTGTACTCGCCTTCGAATTGAAGGTCGTCGAAGTGCATCACGCCCTGCCGGTGACCGATGCTGCTGACGGTCACGATCCGCGAGCCGGGAGTCTCCAGCAGCCGGTCAAGCACCAGCCCGGTGAGGGCGAAGTGGCCGAGGTGGTTGGTGGCGAACGTCAACTCGAAGCCATCCTCGGTGGTGCGGTGATGGGGAACCGCCATCACGCCCGCATTGTTGATCAGCAGGTCCAGGCGGGGGCAGGCTGACCGGATCTCGCTGGCGGCCTCTCGAACCGAGGCCAGCGAGGCGAGATCGAGGCGGAGCACCCGCACGTCCGCCCGCGTGATCTCCGCCCGGATCAGGTCGGCCGCGCGTTTGGCCTTGCCCATGTCCCGGCACGCCAGCACGACCGAGGCGCCTCGCCCGGCCAGCACTCTGGCGGCCTGCAGACCGAGGCCGGAACTGGCACCTGTCACCACCGCTGTCCGCCCAGCCTGGCTGGGAACATCGGCTGCTGTCCACCGGCCACGCCGGGTGCGCGCCGGGCTCACCGGACCGGCCTCTGGCACCGTCGCGACGCCCCTGTGTGAAAGGCCGGGGCACCGCACATTCCGGCTGCGTTGATCTTGCCGTCGACAGTGGTCACGAGAACTCCTCCAAAGGAATCTGGAATCCAGATCTGATAATAGCTCAGAATCTGATGAGCACAAACATGGGGTCAGGCCGCCCCGCCCCGGCTAGTGACTCTTCCTGTCGTATCGGTCGCGTTCGGGCGGCCAGACTGACGCGGTCAGGTGCCTTCCTGGACCTGGAAGACCTCGTCGGCAACCAGGCCGTGAGCTTCGCGGTGCACGGTCGCCGCCGCGTCTGCGGAGGGTGCTTCAACCAGGCAGAAGACTTTGCCTTGCTGCTCGTCGACCCAGTACCGCAGGTAGCTGACGTCGTACTTGCTTTGGGTCTGCAGGTCCGCCATGTGGGCCTTGGCCACGTCGCCGGCCGCTACGCCGCCGGTGATGTTGTGTACGTCCATGTAGAGCGGCATGCCTGCTCCTCGATCGTGGGAATGATGTCAACACGACCGTATGGCTGCGTATCCGCTTCCGGGATCGGGAGCGATTCCCCAGTTTTCGCTGCGGAGTTCCCTAGATTTCCGCTGCGCCGACCAGCCCGAGCCGGGCGGCCTGTGACGCGGCGGCATCACGGCTCGGAGCGTCCAGTTTCGCGAGTACGGCGGAGACGTGATGATCAACAGTTTTCGTGGAGATGAACAGGCGGGCGGCGATCTGGACGTTGGTGTGCCCGCCGCAGATCATGCCGAGCACCTCACGCTCGCGCCGGGTAAGCCTGAGCGGATCCGCCCGCGTCGCCGTCCGCGGTCCAGCCGGTACGGACCGGATACCGAGTTGGCGCATCTTCTGCCGGGTGATCCGGGCTGCGGCTGCTGCTCCGAGGTCGGTGAAGATTCGCAGGGCTTCGCGCAACGCCGTCTCTTCCGTCGCATCATGCAGGGCCATCGCAGCACTGAAGGGGCAGTCAAGATCAGTCCAGAGCTGCGCAGCTCCCTGCCAGTCGCCCTCGAGCTGACGCTGGTATGGCTGCGCGAGCCCACCTCGCGGTGAGCGCGCCGAAGCGATTCGGCGCAGCCAGACGCCGATCGCGCCGCGCGACCAGTCGTCGCATCCGGCGGACAGGTCATCGGCCAGCTCGGCCTCCCGGACGGCTGAGTCAGGCTTTCCCTCAAGCCACCATGACTCGGCGCGGACCAGCCGCGTGGCAACGATCCGCGCTGACTCCCCGGTGCCGACAGCGGCCGTCAGTGCCTCATCGAGGCACTCCCACGTGCCAGCCTCGCCGCGGCGCGCCCGGATCCTGCCGAGGCTCAGAAGCGGATTAATCCGGTTGACCGGTGAGGCGCCACCGTCCTTCAGCAGCTCCGCACTGAGCGACACCGACTCGCCCCACCGCCCTGCCTCCTCCATGGCGCTGGCCCGCTCGCCCCGCAGGCAGCTGGCGAAGGTGCTGATGTCGTGCTCGTCGCAATAGGCGACACCGTCGACGAAGTACCGTTCGGCATCGGCGAACCGCCGCTGGCCGCAAAACATGGCGTAGAGGTTGGCGAAAGCCCGGCCCACCTGTTCCTCAAGGCGTTCGGAGATCGCGATCTGCAGCGCCCGGCGCAACTGGCTGATCCCGTCCCCGCCCGCCGCGGTGACCGCGCAGCCCTCGGTGTTGAGAGCGTCGCTGAGCACCTCGGACACGCCAAGCGGCTCGGCGATCGCGCGCGCCCGCACGGCCAGTTCGATCGCCGAATCGTGCTCGCCGTCCAGCATCCGCTGGGTGGCGAGATTGGCATACGCCCAGGCCAGCTCGGCGCTCGGTCCGAGCGGTTCGAGGATCCCCAGCGCGGCTTCGGCGGAGGCGGCCGCCTCGCGGCCGCGGCACAGCCGCCACATCGTGCGCGAGAGCCGGCGCATCGCGTCGCCCGCGCGCAACTCCTCGCCCGCCTGACGCCACAATGCGAGCGCGCGCTCACCGGCATCGGCGGCGTCCTGCCAGCGATCGACCAGCGACAATTCATGGGCCAGGCCGTCATGCAGCCCGGCAGCCACCGCGGGATCTGCCTCAGCTACGAATCGCAGTGCCCGCTCGAACTGGGCAGCCGCTTCCCGGTGGGACGCCAGCTCCACCGCCCGGTGCGCGGCGAGAGGAGCGTAGTGCATGACCGCCGCACCGTCCCCCGCCGCTTCGGCATGAAAGGCCATGCGGGCATGGTCGTCACACCCAAGGGAGCGCAGCGCATCGAGGATCCGGGCGTGGATGGCGCCCCGGCGATGGGCCGGGATCCCCTGTTCCACCGCCAGCCGCGCGATCTCATGCCGGAACTTCAGCCATGCCCCGTCCCCGGCAAGCAACCCCGACGCGACGATCTCATCGACGACCGCTGGCGGGCAAGCCGTAACCGACCCGACCAGCCCCAGTTCGACCCGGGTGCCGATCAGCGCCGCGACATCCAGCAGATCGCGGGACTCGCTGCTCAAACGCGCTGCCCGCGCCAGCACTGCGTCGCGAGCCGACTCCGGGACGTCGTCCATCCCCGCCTGTACCACCTCGGTGACATAGAACGGGTTTCCGCCGGTCAGCCGGTACAGCGCGGCCGCCTCAAGCCCGCTTCCGTCGGCCAGGACCCGAACCGCGCCGGGGGAAAGGGGTGGCAGCCCCATCCGCCTCGTCGACCGCTGTGTGGCAAGGTCACCAAGAGCAAGGCGAAGCGGATCAGTCGCCGTCAAGCTGTCGTCACGGTAGGTGGCAATGAGCAACACCGCAGCGTCCCGGATGCGCCTGCCAAGGAACCGCAGCAGATCGACGGTCGCCTCATCGGCCCAGTGAACGTCCTCCACAACGACCACATTGAGCGACCCCGGTTCGCTGACCTGCCGCAGCAGCGCACCGAACAACTCCTCGCGGGCAGCGTGGGCTCGGCACAGGGCGAGCAACTCTCCGCCGAGCTGACTTGCGAGGTCGAAGAGCGGCCCGAGTGGGCGAGGGGTGAACAGGCCATCGCAGGCCCCCCAGGACCAGCGGGCATCCGGCACCTCACACGCAAGCCGCTCCACCAGCGCCGACTTGCCGACGCCTGCCTCTCCCGCGACGAGAACCAGCCGCCCCTCGCCTCGCCGAGCCTCCCGCGCGTACTCGGCCAGCGACGTCAGGTGCGACTCCCGCTCCAGCAGCTGCACGCCTATAGTGTCCGCCCCCAAGGTCGAGCGCTACCGGGCAGTAGCGCCGACTAACGACGAGTATGCCAGCCGCTGTGCCCCTTTGGTAAGGTCCTCAGATCTCTGGCTACGCCCCCGCCCTGCCGATGACCAGCGAAAACGTCAGCAGGGTAGGGCCTCCGCGTCGCCGCAGCGGCAGCCTTGCCCACTACTTCAGCAGCTGCCGAGCTATCACCACGCGCTGGATCTGGTTGGTTCCCTCGTAGATCTGAGTGATCTGTGCGCTGCGCCGCGCTGGCGCCCTGACTGGAAGATCCGCTCCGAATCGGCCCACAAGGCGTGACGGCGCCGACTGCGCCTGGCGCAGACCTGGCCGGTATGCGCGCCTTACTGAGCGGGCAGCATGGAACTCGCCCCGACACTCGCGGCGAGGGTGGCGGTGGAAGCCGCTGCTCTGATCCGCCGGGTGATCAGCATGTAGCAGGTAGACCGTCAGCGCCGTCAGGCCCGCTACTACCGCAGCCACCCCGCACCCAGGGGCTATCTATCCCACCACACGGTGGGACGCCTCACTCGGTGCGCAGCGCTGATGCGGCCGGGGTGCTGGCGGCCCATCCGGCCGGCAGCAGCGCCCCGGCCGCTGCGATCATCAGCCCGGCCAGGGCCAGCCCGGCGGTCTCCCAGCCGCTGTAGACGTTCAGGAAGCTGGCCGGCAGGCCGGTGCCCCAGTTGGCGGCTATGGTGACGGTGTCGCCGACCTTTGTGCCGGTGGCGGTGAGGAAGCCGGTGGGCACGTCGGCCTGGCCCGGGCCGGTGTACCAGTGCCCGCTGATCAGGGGGTAGCCGGTCCAGCCCGCCTCGCCGCGGAACACGGTCAACTTGACCTGCCGCGCCAGGCCCGCCACGCGGAACTGGGTATCCACCTCGGCCACGTAGTGGAGTGTCCCGGGCTGCGCGCGGATCGCCGCCCCGACCGCGTTCTGCTGCCGGGCGGTAAGCCCCTGGTCGCTTGGCGGCGGCCCTTGCGGGCCGCTCTCAGCGGGCTGCCCGGTTGCCGCGCCGCAGGCGGCGGCGCTGAAGACATGAACCTGCACCGTCTTGGTCAGGTGCACTCCCTGCTGCATACGGTTCAGCGAGGTGTCCAGGCCGACCGCGAAGGTTACCGCGGCCGCGCCAAGCCCGACCGCGGCCAGCGTCACGGCCGTGCGCGCCGGGCGGGCGAACGGGGCAGCCAGCCCGATCGTCACCGGCCGGGGCAACGGCAGCCTGCCCAGCAGCCGGTGCGCGGTGTAGCCGCGGCCTACCCGCGGCGCGCGGCCTGCCGCGATCGCCGCGACGGCGCTAAGCCGACCGGCCCGCAGCGCGGGCACCACCGCGGCGATCCCGGTCAGGGCGCACATCGCCACCGGCACGGCTACATCTACCCAGGCGGGCACGCCCAGCACGCCGACCCCGTAGAAGAACGCGGCCCTGGCGAGCAGCGGCCCGGCCGCCAGGTTGCCCAGCACCACACCGCCCAGGCACCCCGCGACGGCCGGCGCCATGCCCTGGCCGATGTAGGCCGCGGCGATCTGGCCGGGAGAGAAGCCGATGCTCTTGAGCACACCGATCCGGCCGTAACCCGCCACCACCGCCCCGCTCACCACGTTGGCCACGATCAGCACCGACATCACCAGGCCGATGACACCGAACGCGAACACGAACGGCACATACACCGCGACCCGCGACACGTCCTGGGACCTGACCGTCAGGTAGGACTGGGTGGCGGTCACCGCGCCGGCCGGCAGCGCCGCAGTCACCGCGGCGATGTCGCCGCGGACGGCGGTGGCCGTGCCGACGTCGCGGAACCGGTACAGCATCTGCGCGCTGGCCGGCGTGCCGGGCGGTCGCAGCTTGGCGATCTCGGCGGGCACCACCCAGGCATCCGCCGACCTGGTGATCGAGCTGGCCTTGCCGACGACCGTCAGCCGGGTGATGTCCGGCAGGCCGGTCACGGTGAGCGTGGCGCCAACCCGGACGTTGCCGCCCATGTAGTCGTACTGCAGCACGACCTGGCCGGGCTCTGTTGGCCAGTGGCCCGACACCAGGGCGATGTCGCCGACGGGGCCGCCCGGCGAGGCGCGCCCGGCCACCATCATCCGCTCCAGCGCAAGTCCGTTCGGCCCGCCGAGCCTGACCGTGACCGGCGTGCAGGAGATACCGATGGTGGTCGCAGCGAAGGGCCCGGCCGCGGCGGTCACCTGTGGCAGTGCCTTGGTGGCGGCGATCTTGGCCGGGGTTGCCCTGGCCGGGTCGATGGCTGCCGTCGCGTGCGCGCCATGCCGCGCGGCGAACGCGTGGTCAAACGGGGTTCCAGAGTCGACGATCAGCGCGAGAGCTAGCACGGCGGCGGCGGTGGAGATCAGCAGTACGAGGGCGATCACGACCGTCTGCACCCGGCGGCGGGCTATCCCGCCGGCCGCGGCGCGGGCGAGCGGGGCCGCCGTCATGACGGCACCTGCGACGCCGCGCCGCTGTCGGCTTCGCCGCGGGTGTCGCTGGCGATCCGGCCGTCCACCAGCCGGACGATCCGCCCGGCATAACGCCGATCCAGCTCCGGGCTGTGGGTGACCAGGACCAGGGTCTGCCCGGAGGCGTTCAGGTCCCGCAGCAGCTGCCCGATCACCTCCCCGGTGGCGGTGTCCACCGCGCCGGTCGGCTCGTCGGCCAGCAGCAGCGCGGGCCGGTTCACCAGCGCGCGGGCGATCGCGACCCGCTGCCGCTCGCCGCCGGACAGCCGCCCCGGGTAGGCGTCGCGGTGCTGGCCGATCCGCAGCGCCGCCAGCAGCTCACCGCACCGGGCGCGGGCCTGGCCCGGCGCATCCCGGCCAGCTGGGCGGGCAGCAGCACGTTGTCGGCCACGGTCAGGGGTGTCGATCCGCTGCCCGGCCACAGTCACCGTTCCGCTGGCCGGCCGGTCCAGCCCGGCGACCAAGTTCAGCAGCGTCGACTTCCCGCCGCCCGAGGGGCCCATCAACGCCACCGCCTCCCCCGCCGCCACCTCCAGGCTGAATCCGTCCACCGCGGGCGGGCCGCCAAGCTCTTAGCGTTTCGTGACCTCGCTGACGCGGATCAGCGCATCGTCTGTCATGCGGCCAACGGTGCCGCAGCCCGCACAGGCGCCGCATTGGGCCGAGGGCCACATCCGCCGCCGCCGCGCCGGTAGCCCACAGGCGTACGCCCGCGGGCTGATGCCGTGGCGGGAAACGGTGGTTACCATCGGCCGCATGGGCAGGTGGGTGCTGCTGGCGATGACCCTCGTCGTGGTGGTGTCGGTCGCCTTGTTGCGCCGCAGGCCGCTACCGGCGCTGGTCCTGCTGCTCGCCGGCTCAGCCGCCGCCAAGGTGGCGGCGCCGGGTTCGATCGCGGCCCTGCTTCCGTTTCTGCTCGTCCTGCCGGCCGGCATCGAAGTGTGCTTCATCGCGGCCACCCGCCCGCGCCGGACCTCGATCACCGCCGCCGTCGTGGCGCTCGGCGTGCTGGCCGGCTATGCGGCCGTGCCGGCGCCACCGCGGCTTAACCTCAAGGCCGGGAGTTAAGGCCCGGGTGTGGCGGTCAACACCGGTTTCGGCGTGTCGCGGACTGATGCGTCTGAGGGCCGCTGACCGTGATGGTCAGGGCGGTTACCGGGGTGCTGCGCGCGGGCCGGTGCGGGTCGGCTTTGTTCCAGCGGGACAGCGGGGATTTGACCTTGCGAACGCTGACTCGGGGGCGGCGGGGCGGGAGCAGGCCGTTTAGGACGGCGCGGCCGATGCGGCCGGTCAGGCTGGTATCGCTGGTGACCACGCCGGCGGCCTGGGTCAGGGTGTCCTTGGCGGTTTCCAGGGCGATGGTGAAGCTGGCCCGGTCGGGGTCGGTGCCGGTGACCGTTTCCACGACGGTGACCATGGCCCGGCGCAGCGCCTGGTAGAGGGCCAGCAGCGCCCAGATTTCCTGCTCCAGGCCGGCCGGGTCGCCTGACCGCAGGACCCGGCCGTTCAGCAGGGTGTGCCGCAGAGCCAGGTAGGCGACCTCGTGCTCCCACGTTTTCGCCGACCTGTCCGGCCTGCCGCCCCTGATCATCCAGGCCGGAACTCACGAGGTCCTCCTCGACGACGCCGTCCGCCTCGCGCGACAAGCCGCCACCGCCGACGTCGAGGTCACCCTCGACATCAGCCCCCGGGTGCCGCACGTCTTCCAGGCCTATTACCCGATCCTCGACGAAGCGGCCGTGGCGCTGGACAGAGCCGGACAGTTCCTGTCGGCGCATCTCGCCGTTGCAGAACGCAAGGGATGACTCTTATCAGGCCAGCAACTTGCGGGCTTCTGCGCCCAGTTCTATGTTCGCGGCGGACATGTTTTCTTCCAGGTGAAACATAGAGGACGTGCCGGGGATCAGGAGTACCTCTGGCCGTAGATCGAGCAGCCATGCGAGTGCCACCTGGGCCGGAGTGCAGCCCAGGCGCGCAGCGGTATCTACGACCTGCGTGCTAACCAGCACCGGATTGCCGCGGGAGAATCCCGAACCGAGCGGGAAGAAAGGCACGAAGGCGATGCCGCGGGCGTGGCACTCCTCGAGTACTGGCATGGAGCGCCGGTCCGAGAGGTTCATCAGGTTCTGCACGCATGCAATGTCGGTGATCGCAAGCGCGTAGCGAAGGTGATCTAGGGAGACATTACTGAGGCCGATGCCGCCGATCAGCCCGTCGTCGCGCGCTTTCACCATCGCGGCCAGCTGGTCTTCGAACCGCTGGTCAGGCTTGGCGTCGTCCATCAGGCGCAGGTTCACGACGGCGAGGTGATCGACCGCCAGGCTGCGAAGGTTATCCTCGATCCCCTGCCTGAGCTGGGCCGGCCGGTCGTACCGGAGCACCCCGCCCGATGCGTCCCGTTGCGCGCCCACCTTGCTGACCAGGGCAAGGTCGTCGGGGTAGGGGTGCAGCGCCGCCCGGATGAGCTCATTGGCGACTTCGGGGCCATAGAAGTAGGCAGTGTCGATGTGATCGACCCCGAGGTCGACCGCGCGCCGCAGGACCGCGATGGCCGCATCACGATCTCGCGGCGGGCCAAACACACCCGGACCGGGCAGCTGCATCGCGCCGAAGCCGATGCGGAACACAGTTACAGGTCCCAGAACATGACGGCGTGGCTCCATACGGCTATGGTCCTGCCTGAACAGGTGAGCCCGCATCGCCAGAATCTAGTGACCACGGTGCTAGCGGGCAGCGGCCGTCAAGAGCAACCGCAGCTCGCGGGCGCGCCGGACCGCCGAGGAGCGATCCTGGGCCTGGAGCTTGGCGAAAATCACCGGAACCAGGTGACATCAGCTCACCGTGTCCGGCCCTATGGTCGGGCAGGTTCGCTCGTAGTCGTTCGGCTCCACGCCAACGGCAGTCAGGAGGTAGGCATCATGAGCTCCCAAGTGGCGGTCGTGATCGGAGCGGGCGCGCTCGGGCGCGCCACAGCAGCGATCCTCGCCGACAGTGGCCTCACAGTGGTGGCTGTCGACCGGACTCAGGACGCGCTGCGGGAACTGCCCGGCAGCATCCGGAGCGAGGTAGCCGACACCACCAATCCCGCGACGGTGACGCCGCTTGTGGACCGGCTCGCCCGCGAGATCGGGCCTCCGGCCGTCCTGGTGAATACCATCGGGGCATTCCGGCAGGGAGACGCGCTCAGCACGACACCCGAGACGCTGCAGCGCATGATCGATGTCAACCTGGGACCCGCGCTGTGGATGACCCAGGCGGTAGCTCCGCACATGACGCAGCTGGGCTCAGGCGCCATCGTGCACGTAGCCGCCCGGCCGGCGATTGAGGCGTCCGGCGGCATGGCCGCCTACAGCGTGAGCAAGGCCGCCCTGGTCCACCTGACCCGGATCCTGGATGTCGAGCTGCGCCCGCACGGAATCCGGGTGAACGCGGTCGCGCCGCAGTTGCTGGATACCGCCACGAACCGGGCGGCGTTCCCGGGCGAGGTGATGGCCCACGCTGTCGCGCCGGAAGCGATCGCCGCCGTGATCGCTTTCCTTGTCAGCGATGCCGCGGCGCCGGTGAGCGGAGCGATTCTGCCGGCCTACGGCGCCTGAGAACCGAAGCCCGTTCGAGCACACCGAGCCGATCATCGCCAGCACGGGGCGAATCACCAAGATCCGGTGATGACCTTTCACCCGCCTGCCGGCGAGCCTTGCCTCGCCGCGAACTTGCACGGCCGCCAGGGGACGTGCCCGACAATCCAGGGAGATACCGTGACATCACCAGCCACCGGCGCGACTGGCGCCGCAGACCTGCCCGATTATGCGCCGATCCCGCAGTCCGCTCTGGGCGCGGCCCCGAACGATCAGGGGTACTACGTCGGGCGGGTCGAGCGGAACCTGTACTGGGTCACCGACGGGGTCTACCAGTCGGCGTTCCTGACCACCGACGACGGCGTGGTGCTGTTCGACGCACCCCCGTCCATCGGCGGCAACCTGCGGCGGGCGGTGGACGAGATCGCCGCCGCCAACGGCGTGAGCAACCGGGTCACGCACCTGGTCTACTCGCATCACCACGCCGATCACGGCGGGGCGGCCTCGCTGTTCGGCGGGGACGTGGTCCGCGTCGGGCACGAGGAGACCAGGCGGCTGCTGCTGCGCGACAACGACGCGGCCCGGCCCGCCCCGGAGGTGACCTTCCAGGACACCTACACCCTGGAGGTCGGGGGCGAGCGCGTGGAACTGGCCTGGCACGGGCCCAATCACTCGCCGGACAACATCTACATCCACTTCCCCGGTCAGGACACGCTCATGTTCATCGACGTCGTCAACGCCGGCTGGGTGCCGATCTACAACGTCAACCTGTCCGAGGACATCCCCGGCTACATGCGGGCCCCGGCCACCGCGCTGTCCTACCCGTGGACGCACTTCATCTGCGGCAGTTCGCGGCTGTCAACGCCGTGTCGTTCATCGTGTACGCGGCGCTGACCGGGGCAACGTTCCTGCTGCCGGTGACTCTCCAGGTCGTATCGGGCTACTCGCCGCTCGGCTCCGGGCTGGCGCTGCTGCCACTG
>WNGR01000029.1_pt1 | contig 141221 bp, 117 predicted proteins | sample 5407581 | NCBI WGS metagenome assembly WNGR01 (sample SAMN13153383, study PRJNA577476) | soil metagenome | isolation source: 80 cm soil or saprolite under Garry oak tree replicate 2 | place: USA:California | collected 2016-06-15
TGGAGGTCAGCCGGATCAGGAACTGGGCGCGGGTGGCGGCGACCTCGCGCAGGAACTCTCCGGCGTCAAAGCCCCGGTCCATCAGCACCAGCATCGTCTCGTTCAGCAGGTGCAGCAGCTTGCGGGCCCAGGTGATCTCCCCGTCGGCGGGAGAGCCGAACACCGCGCCGATCATCGCCCGGGTCCCGGTCTCGCACAAGGTCATCAGCTGGATCACCGGGTAGCCGGTCTCGCCCAGGGAGGCGTTCAGCTTCCCCAGCCAGCCCCGGTTCCGCGGCGTGTCGGGGACCTTGATAGACCGGCACCCATCGAAGGCGACAGTCCGGTACCGCCCGAACATCACGCCCGGGGTGCGCGGCCAGGCCACCGGCCCGGCCAGTAGCTCAAACAGGGCTCTCACCGGCGCGGCGCCGATCCGCCGCCGCAGATCCCGCAGCGCCTTCACATCCGGGCACCAGACATCCAGCCCAGCGGTCAGCTTTGCCCACACGCCCCGGTACCCGGTGGCGGGGAACAGGCACATGGCCAGCACGAAGTACAGCCCCACCCGTGACGGCAGCGAGCGCAGCCGCCGCTCCCGGGTTCGCGTGTCTTCCAGCACACCATCGGCCAGCTCGAACGGCACGATCTGAGTCAGCTCTCCCAGGTGACCGGGGGCGAACACCCCGGCAGCCGCCGTGATCGTCGTGGTGATGGCCGTGACAGCGGAACGGGTGGCAGACTGAAAGCGCAACGGAGGTCCTTAGGGACGGGTGATCTTGAGTGATTCCCGTCTTACCGGACCTCCGTTGCCATACGGTGACGACACGCCGACACCGGTGCTTGACAGCCGCGCCCGGCCCTTAACTCCCCGGCATTGAGGCTAGGGGGCGTCGCCCTCCCGGCTGCGCAGCAGTCGCCGCAGCGAGTCCAGCCGTGCGACGAGCCGCGGATCGCTGCCCTGGTCGCGCACCCAGTCGTCGAGCGCGCAGTCGGGCTGGAGGTGTGTGCACCCGCGTGGGCAGGCGGCTGCCCCGGGCGCCAGGTCGCCGAACGCGCGCACGACCCGTTCCGGAGCCACGTGGCCCAGCCCAAAACCCCGCAGCCCCGGCGTGTCGATGATCCAGCCGCCCCCGGGCAGCGCCAAGGCGACCACCGACGAGGACACGTGCCGTCCGCGGCCTGTCACGGCGTTGACCGCGCCCACCGCCCGGTCAGCATCCGGGATAAGGGCATTCACGAGGGTGGACTTGCCCACCCCCGAGTGCCCGACCAGAACGCTGATCCGCCCGGCGGCATGTTCGCGCACCGGGGTGAGGCGGTCGCTGGTGAGCGGGCGGCCGAGCACCACGTGCGCGATCCCCAGCGGCCCGTAGGCGTGCAGCAGCTGATCCGGGGACGCCAGGTCAGCCTTGGTCAGGCAGAGCAGTGGCCGCAGGCCGGCGTCGTAGGCCGCCACCAGGAAACGGTCGATGAGCCGGGGCCGCGGCGGCGGGTCGGCCAGCGCGCACACGATCGCCAGTTGCTCGGCGTTGGCGACGATGACCCGCTCCACTGGGTCAGTGTCGTCCGCGGACCGGTGCAGCACCGATGTCCGGGGGATCACCCGGACCACCCGCGCGAGCGTGCCCGGCGCCCCGGAAGTGTCGCCCGCCAGCGCGACCCGGTCCCCGACGACCACACCGCGGCGGCCCAGCTCGCGGGCCCGCATGGCAGTGACGATACGTTCGCCGACGAGGCATCCGTACCGGCCGCGGTCCACGGCGGCCACGAAACCTTCGGCCGCGTCCTCATGCGCGGGCCGCCGCCGGGTGCGCGGGCGCGACCCCCGCCCGGGCCGCACCCGCACGTCGTCTTCGTCCAGGCCACCGTGCCCGGCACGCATGGTCAGGGCCCGCGCTCCAGCATCGCCGTCCACAGCCCGGTGAAGGACGGGAACGTCTTGCCGACCGTCGCCACGTTCTGCACTTCGAGCCCGGGCACCGCCAGGCCAATCACCGCGGCCGCCATCACCAGCCGGTGATCGTCATAGCTGGCGAACGGCCGCCCGCCAGCCCGCAGTGGCCGGGGCCGTATCTCCAGGCCGTCCGCAAGTTCGGTCACGTTTCCCCCGAGCGCGTTGATCTCGGTGGCAAGGGCCGCGAGCCGGTCGGTCTCGTGCGTGCGCATGTGCCCGATACCGGTCAGCCGGGACGGTGAGTCCGCCAGGGCGGCGAGCGCCGCGACCACCAGGGCGGACTCGCTGGCGTCCGCGAGGCTGGCGTCGATCCCGTGGATGGTGCCCGTCCCCGTCACGGCCAGGCCGTCGCTGCCAAGCTCACACCCGGCCCCCATGTCCGTCAGCAGGCCAATGATCTCCCTGGCCGGCTGGCTCGTCACGGCCGGCCAGCCGCTGATGGTCACGGTTCCGCCCGTGACCAGGGCAGCGGCGAGGAACGGTACCGCATTGGAAACATCAGGCTGAACGATAACCTCATGGAACCCGATTGCCCCCGGCTGGACGCGCCACGTGTCCGGACCCCACTCCGCCGCCTCCCGGCCCCCGGTCTCCCGGCCCCCGGTCTCCCGGCCCCCGGTCTCCCGGCCCCCGGTCTCCCGGCCCCCGGTCTCCCGGCCCCCCGTCTCGCCACCGCGCGTCCAGGTCTCCACCACTGCCCCGGCGTCGCGGAGCATCTGCACCGTCATCGCGATGTGCGGCGCGGACGGCGGCTTCGGTCCCTGCTGCCGTATCTCCACTCCCTTGTCACAGCGGGGCGCGGCGAGCAGCAACCCGGAGATGAGCTGGGATGACGCCGATGCGTCGACGGTCACGACGCCGCCGGCGAGCGAGCCGGTGCCATGCACCGTGAACGGGAACGCGGCCCGGTCGCAGTCATCGATCACCGCACCAAGCTCGCGAAGGGCGGCGAGCATCGGCCCGACCGGCCGTTCCGAAGCCCTGGCGTCGCCGTGGAATGCCACGCTGACGCCGGTGAGCGCTGCCACCGGTGGCACAAAACGCATCACCGTGCCGGCGTTGCCCACGTCCACGCTGGTGTCCGTGCGGGGCTGGCCAGGAGCCACGCGCCACGAGGGCTGCCCAGGAAGGTCCTCGATGGCGGCACCAAGCGTGGCCAGCGCCTGCCGCATGAGGAGTGTGTCGCGGGCTTCCAGCGGGTTGACGATGACGCCTGGGTTGGCTGCCAGGGCGGCGAGCACCAGGGCGCGGTTGGTCATGGACTTTGACCCGGGGACAGTGACCTGCGCGCGCACCGGGGCGGTCGCGTTCGGCGCGGGCCACAATGTGGAATCGGTCACGTCACGCGCGCCTTTCACCGGTCACCTCGCGCCTGCCTTTCATGGGTTGAGCGTAGCGACGGTGCCACAGCAGGGGAATGACATCCCCGACTCGGGGAATCTCTGATGGGGCCAGCCTTGCCGGCCGGCTCGCGGTGAACATCAGGTCACAGGCGTGCAGGACTTCAACGCTGGCGGATGTTTGGCGCACTCCGATCGTGGCTATGAAAAAGCACGATCTGTGCATACCCCGAGATTTCCGCGTGTCACCAAGGTGGTAAAATGTGTGGCCGGTTTGCGTCGGCGCGCAAGCGCCAGGAGCTCCTAGCGGAGTTCCGGGTTGACCGCGACCGTGTCACCGAATCGCTTGAGCCCGACTACAACGTGGCTCCGACGAAGCCCGTCTATGCCGTCCTTACCCGCGCCCAGCGCGCTTCCAGCACACCAGAAACGGCAGCGCCCGCCCGCGAGTTGCGGGTGGTCCGCTGGGGGCTGGTTCCCTCCTGGGCGAAAGATCCCTCGATCGGCAGCCGCCTCATCAATGCGCGGGCCGAAACGGTGGATTCCAAGCCGGCCTTCCGGAAGGCATTCAGCCGCCGGCGGTGCCTGCTGCCAGCGGACGGCTTCTATGAGTGGATTTCAGTTGAGGACGAGGGCCGCAAGCGCAAGCAGCCGTATTACATTCAGCCCGCTGATGGGGGGCTGCTGGCGTTCGCGGGCCTCTACGAGCTGTGGCGCGATAACTCGGTTCCGGACGACGACCCGCGCGCCTGGTTGTGGACTGCCGTGATCATCACGACCAGTGCCCAGGACGAGGTCGGCAGGATCCATGACCGTATGCCGATGACCATCGAGCCCGCCCGGTGGGACGACTGGCTCGATCCCGTCAACACCGACGCGTCCGACCTGCGCTCGCTCCTCGCGCCCGCTCTCTCCGGTGGGCTGACCTCGCATCCCGTTGCTCCGGACGTGAATTACGTGCGCAACAACGGCCCCCGGCTGATCGAGCCGCTGCGGGCCGGGTCATCGGCACCCCCGGACCATAAGGGAGATGCCGGGGGCAGCGGGCCTGCCGGTGATGGCTGGCTGGGCGGCGGGCCGATCGCCGGTGCGCCCGGGCAGGCGGTGATGACCATTGGCCCGCCCCCCGGGGGGCGGGATCACGACCCCGGATCCGCCCCGCCCACGTTGTTCTGAAAAAAGGCTCTAACCGCGGGGTGGCTCACCGAACAGCGTTTCGCCTCGCACCCTTCCCGATTGGAGGACGAACCGTGGACACTGCTACCGCGCGTACGCGCCTCGAGAAAATGCGTGGCGACCTCGACAAGTCCATCATGGTTCTGCAGGGGGAGCAGCCATCGAGACGCGCGGGATCCGACTCACCTCAAGATCCAGCTGATGCTGGGACCTCCTTGTCGGATGCTGACCGGACGGAAGCTGTCCTTGCCGCCGTAAAGCTGCAGCTGAGCGAGGTCAGTGACGCGCTGGTTCGGATCGACCGCGGGGTTTACGGCGTGTGCTCCGATTGCGGGACGCCGATCCCCGAGGGACGGCTGGATGCGCGGCCGGAAGCAGCCCGTTGCGTCGTTTGCCAGTCCAAGCGGGACCGTGTCCGCCGTTGACTCAGCTGCCGGCGTCGGCTGCGCCGCGAGTGACGGTCCGCCGCCGCGCCCGTTTTGCAATCCCGGTGATCCGCCGGTGCCGGACCGGGCCGCCGCCAGCGGCGGGCGGCTTGCGGGCGGCCGCCAGGAGATTGATTCCGAAGGACTCGTCCGAACCGGTCGCGGCGGGCCGGCGGTCTCTCTCCGCGCGGAGTTCGGCCCGCACCAGCCGCCCCATCGCCGTCGGTTCCTGCCGCAACACGTGGTCAACCATGGACGGGGAGAGAACCGTGCGGGGCGTGATCCAGTTCACTTCCAGCCCTGCCTCGGTCAGCAGGTCCTGTAGCTGCCCGGAGCCGAAGCAGCGGGTGATGGTGCCGTCGGGCCAGGGAATGAGCACCACCTCGCTGTGGGGGAGGTCGGTCAGATGAGCCCAGTGATGCTGTTCGGCCAGGATTGCCATGCCGAGAACGAGTGAGTCCACGCACGCGATGAGCTCGCCGCCAGGCCGGAGCACGCGCGCAATCTCGGCGGCGAGATCCTCCGACATGAGATGGCGCGACAAGGCGCCATCCTCGGCGATGACCCCGTCAGCACAGCCATCGGCCAGGAATGCCAGGCTTCCTGGGTCGGCCACGACCGGCACGATCCGGCCCGGCCGCGCTCCAGGTTGCCACCAGGTGCCGGCCCGGCCAGAATCCGGCCCGGCGCGATCCGCGCGGAGCGCGGCCATTCCGAGGCCGCTCAGCAGCGAACTTGGGGCCATTGGGCCTGGCTGACCGGTCACGGCGCCGCCCGGCGGTCCCGGAACAGGCGCGGCCGGGTCTTGGCCGCTCCGGAGGTAATCCGTAGGGCCAGGCCGCGTTGCGGGGTCGTCGCCGCTCACCCCGGGGCTGGTGGTGGAGCCGTGGCCACTGCCCCATGGGCCGGAACTGGGCGCTCCACGTTGTGACCCGGGAAAATGTGCATGGGCTGGGGAGCGGCCACTCCTCCCGGGCACTGCCGGGGGGCTTTGTGGGCCAGGATGAGCTGGCAGGACCCGCACCACGATGTGCCCCCGCGCGGCGGCCAGCACGGCGCCGTACGGGGAGGGGCCGGAAATATCGACGAGCAGTCTTCCCGGGGCTGGCAGCCAGGCTGCGAGCTGTGCTTTTGCCACGGATCGCTGGAACCGCCAGTACGGTGCGAGAGAGGATTCCCCGAAGGCTGCCAGTGAGCTGGCTGGTGCTGCCGCCACCTCGACTCCATCCGCCATGGGCCACGCGACCGCGCCAGCTGAGCGTGCTGGCGCGCGGGGTTGATGTGGCCCGCGGTGCTTTCCACCGTGTAACCCTTATCACGGTTTTCCCCGTCGCAGGGTGCCCATCACCTGCCCATCCCGCTAGTTGCGATTTATGCTCCGGGTATTTGAGATGCGAAGTTTCACTCCCGCGCAACTTGCGAACCCGGCTCGCTCCTCCTGGCGGTGAGATTCGGTGGTCTCTCCTGGCGGTTTATGGCCTGCCGCTAGCTGTTCCCCAGTGCCACTAAGGAATGAACCTGTTGCGGCTCCTGTTGCACCGGTCGTGTTCACCGCCCCTTATCAACCCTTGGATGACCGTCCGAAGACGGCCACCCTCAGCCGGGCCCGGCCAGGCAATGTATTCTCCCGCCCAGACAGCTCTCGCCTACGGGTGGTGAGGAAAGCGTCCGAGGGGGTGGGTCCGGTAACCGAGACTCTCGAGCAGCGCACCGAGCGGTTCGAGCGTGAGGTGCTGCCCTACCTAGACCAGCTCTACTCGGCGGGCATGCGGATGACCCGCAACGCCGCCGACGCCGAGGACCTGGTCCAGGAGACTTTCGCCAAGGCATATGCCTCGTTCCATCAGTTCGAGCCAGGCACGAACCTGAAGGCGTGGCTCTTCCGGATCCTGACTAACACCTTCATCAATACCTACCGCAAGCGACAGCGGGAGCCGCAGCGCGCTGGTGCGGAGGAGGTGGAGGACTGGCAGCTCGCCCGGGCGGCTTCGCATACGTCGGCAGGGTTGAAGTCGGCTGAGGCGGAAGCCCTCGAGCGGTTGCCTGATTCGGACATCAAGACCGCGCTCCAGGCTCTTCCGGAGGAGTTCCGCATCGCTGTATACCTGGCTGACGTGGAGGGTTTCGCGTACAAGGAGATCGCGGACATCATGGGAACCCCCATCGGCACGGTGATGTCACGCCTCCACCGTGGGCGCAGACAGCTGCGCGAGATGCTCCAGGACTACGCCGCCGAGCGGGGCCTGGCGAGGACCGCCTCTGCCGCCGGCCCCCAGGAAGAGAGCAGCGGGTCCGGGAGGGATGCGGGATGAGCTGCGGCAAGCCACACGAGGTGCCCTGTACCGAGGTGCTTGACCGGGTCTATGCGTACCTGGATGGGGAGCTTGACAGCCCTGGATGTGCCAAGATCCGCCAGCACCTTGACGAATGCGGCCCCTGCCTGCGGGAGTACGGGCTGGAGGAAGTCGTAAAGCAACTCGTGCACAAGCACTGCGGCAGTGACGCGGTTCCGGTGGACCTGCGCACCAAGGTGCTTGGCCGGATCGAGCAGGTCCAGGCCGAGTTGAAGGCGAGCCGGCCCGGCACGGTCGGCTAGCGCGAAGCTCCCGCGGCCCTTTGAGGCGCCTTAGTAATAGGACATAACCCGGGCGCCAGCAGTCACCTGGGAAAGCGTGATCATGGGAAAGTGGGGGCTCTGGCCCCCACTTTCCCATGATCACGCTTCCGTGCGGCCATGTGAAAGATGGTCCGATTACGCAACGAATTTGATAAATTACAAATTGTTGACATGGCTACAGCGACTACGCGGATCGGGTCGATCAGGTTACCCTGTGTGCGCGGGCAGCGGCGACGGATGTACCGTGGCCAGCGGCCCAAGCCCCCGCCCGGACTGCCACATGGAGGTTACCCATGCGCAACTCTTGTGGGTTTCCAGCCGCATTCCCCGGGGTCACGCCGCTCGTGACCCCGCTTTCACGCCCCGGCATCGCCAGGGCGTGACCCCATCGAGATGGTGACACGTACCAGGTTCCGCCGCCCCCGGGGCGGGGCCGCACCCAGACTCTCGCCCGCGGGATGGCTGTACGGTTCTGCGGCTGTGGTGGGGGCCCTCGGCATCCTGGTGTACTCGCTTGCCTCCGTGGCGCGCTGGAACGACCCTTCCAGGTTCGGCACCCTCGCCGTGCTCGCGCTGCTGTTCCTGGTCTGCGACTCCACTCCCACCACCCTCGCCGCCAGGCAGTCCGAGTGGTCTCCCAGTTCGTCGGCGACCCTGGCGGCGGTGGTGCTGCTCGGCCCGGCGGGTGCGGTGGCCGTCGGCGCAACCTCCTTGCTGGCCGTGCACCGGCTGTTGCGGCCCACCCACCGGATGTTCAACGCATCGATGTACGTCCTGAGTGCCTTCGCTGCCGGAGAGGCATACACAGCACTTGGCGGCCGGGTGGGCGACATCGCCCCGCACTCCTTCGCGCGCATCATCGGGCCGTTCGCACTCGCCGGGCTCGTCCACGTGGTGGTCAACCACGGGTTGCTGTGGGGAATTCTGACGCTCGCCCCGCACAAGGAAACAGGCCAGCCGAGGCGGGTGCACCGTAACGTGCCGCTGCTGTTCTTCTCCGACCTCGGCTACGCATCGATGGGCCTGCTCATCGCGGCTCTGTGGGGGCTGGGCTCGTTCGCGTCCGTCCTCGTTCTCGTCCCGCTTTTCGTGGCCCGCTGGGCAATGGCACAGTTCGCGGCGCAGGAGCGCGCCTACGCCGCCACCATGGCAGCGCTCTGCCAGGCCGTGGAGACGAAGGATTTCTACACCCGTGGCCACAGCGAACGGGTGTCCCGGGGCTCCGCCATGATCGCCCGGGAGATCGGCATGCGGGCCAGCCGCGTGGAGGCGATCCGCTACGCCGGGATGCTTCATGACGTCGGAAAGCTTGGCGTGCCGACGACGGTGCTGCAAAAGAGCGGGCCGCTCACCGAGGAGGAGCTTGCCGCCATCCAGCTCCACCCCATGCGAGGGCTGGAAATCGTCCGCGAGATCGGCTTCCTGGACGAGGCGCTGGCTGGCATCATGCACCATCATGAGCGGATAGATGGGCGTGGCTACCCCATGGGCCTGGCGGGGGACGAGATTCCCGAGTTCGCGCGGGTGCTCGCCGTCGCCGACGCTTTCGATGCGATGACGTCCAACCGCTCCTACCGGGGCGCCCGCTCGATCGAGGACGCCCTCGCGGACCTTCGCAAGTGGTCGGGAACCCAGTTCGACCCCGCCCTCGTGGATGCGTTCGTGGCAGCGCTGACGCGGCAGGGCTGGCCACAACAGCGCCCCGCCCCGCTCCCGCCAAGCGATGGCATGACCGCACAAGATCATGATGACCCAGCAGCGCCGCTGCGGGTGGTCGACAACCGGTGAGGGCCACCATGATGACCGAGGGACACGCCACCGCGGGGCAGTGGCGGCAGGCACTGGGTTCCGGCGAGCTCCTCCTGGTCGCGGTGGTGGGAATGCTGGTGACGGCCGCAGTGGCCCAGACGGCCGCCGCCGGCGTGGTGCAGCCGAGCACCGCCCTCGCGTTCGGCGCCCTTGTCGCCCTCGGCGAACTGCTGCGGCTTGCTCTCCCGGGCAACCGTGAGTCGGCGCCGGTCGCGATCGCTGGCGGGCTCGCCTACGCGCTGCTCCTGAAGGTCGGCAGTGACGTGGCAGTTCAGTCGGCCATGCAGGTCATCGCCGTGACCGCAGCGGGGATGGCGCTCGGCGCTCTGCCGCACCTGGCGGCCGGCCGCGCGGCAGGTGTGACAGGAATCGCCTCCCGGCTGGTCGCAGTCGCCACCGTGGCGCTGCTCTTCCGCCCGCTCACCGGGGTCTCGGTGATCAGGCACGACTTGTGGGTGTCGCTCGGGGTGATGACGGGCCTGGTCGTGGTCGGCTGGTGGGCCAAGTGCATGATCAGGGCCCTCATCCGGGCAGATGCGCTCCGTACCTGGTTCGGGGTGGCGTTGTGGGATGAGATGCGGGTGCAGCTCCCGCTTGGCGCGGCCGTGGGGGCCACCGCGATCCTGATCTCGCTCGCGGCATATGAGGTGGGGCTCGCCGCCCTCGGGGTGTTCATCGCACCGCTGCTGGTCACGCAGGTGGCGTTTCGCCGCTATGCCGGGATCCGGGCCACATACCTGCAGACTGTCCGGGCGCTCGCCCGCGTCACCGAGGTGGGCGGCTACGTGGAAGACGGCCACGCCCACCGTGTTGCACAGCTTGCGGTCGCAGTGGGCAGGGAGCTTGGGATGGGCGAGCCAGAACTGCTCGAGCTGGAATATGCCGCGCTCATGCACGACATTGGGCAGCTGTCCCTGCGTGACCCCATTCCCGGCGGTGCGACTGTGCTGGCCTCACCGGAGGATCAGCGCCGCATCGCCGAGCTGGGCGCCGGAGTGATCGGGCAGGCCGGCGTGCTGGACCCGGTGGCGGAAATCGTGCGCTGTCAATGCTGGCCCTGCCGGGGCCCACAGGGCGAGCCGCCGGTCGGCAGCCGCATCATCCGCGCCGCCAATGCCTTCGACGACTTGGTCGGCAGTTCTGCCGACACCGGCCGCACGACGGCCGCGCTGGAACGTCTCAGCCTTGACACCGCAATCGAGTACGACCCTCGCGTGGTCGGGGCCCTGGCAAAAGTCACCAGGAGGCAGGCAAGCCGCCGGTAAGCCGCCGCCGGTAGGCTGCCCGGATGCTCGAGTCCGTACTTGTGGCCAACCGTGGTGAGATCGCCCGCCGGGTCATCGCCACCGCCCGCCGCCTTGGCATTCGCACTGTTGCTGTCTACTCCGAAGCCGACGCCGAGTTGCCCTTTGCCCAGGAGGCGGATGAGGCGGTGCTGCTGGGCCCGCCGCCTGCCCCCCGCAGCTATCTCAACATGCACGCGGTGCTCGCCGCGGCCAGGCAGACCGGGGCCGCCGCCATTCATCCCGGCTACGGGTTTCTCGCGGAGAACGCCGAGTTCGCCCGGCGGGTCGTGGCCGGCGGCCTTATCTGGGTCGGGCCCCCACCGGATGCGATCGAGCAGATGGGTGACAAGATCAACGCCCGGAACGTGATGGCGCGGGCGGGGGTCCCGGTCGCGGCCGGGACCACCGAACCGGTCACCGACGCTGACACGGCGGTCGAGCAGGCTGCCAAGATCGGCTACCCCGTGATGGTGAAGGCCGCCGCGGGCGGCGGCGGGATCGGCATGAGCGCCGCACACGATCCCGGGACGCTGCGGGCGGCGTTCGAGACCGCCCGCACCCGCGCCGAGCGTTTCTTCGGCAGCCCCGCGATCTTGCTTGAGCGCTGCATCGAGCACGCCCGTCACGTCGAGGTCCAGATCATGGGCCTGAACGACGGGCGTGTTGTGGCCCTGGGTGAGCGCGACTGCTCGGTCCAGCGGCGCCATCAGAAGGTGGCAGAAGAGACGCCCTCGCCCGGTGTCAGCCCGGCGCTGCGGGAACGGCTGCTCGCCGCGGCCGTCCGGGCGGGGGAGGCGGTCGGCTTCCGCGGCGCGGGGACGGTCGAGTGCCTCGTCGACGCCGGCACCCAGGAGTTCGTCTTCCTGGAGATGAACACCCGGCTCCAGGTCGAGCATCCGATCACCGAGATGGTTACTGGCATCGATCTAGTTGAGCAGCAGTTTCTGGTGGCCGCGGGGGCGGCGGTGAGTTTCGACCCGCTGGCCGTTCGGCATGAGGGGCATGCGCTGGAATTGCGCGTCTACGCGGAGGATCCGGACCGTTTCCTGCCGCGGCCTGGCAAGATCACGGAATGGGTGGAACCGGCCGGCCCGGGTATCCGGGTGGATGCGGGGTACCAGGCAGGAAACCAGGTGACGCCGTTTTACGACCCGCTGCTCGCCAAGCTGTGTGTGCACGGCGCTGACCGGGAGCAGGCCCTGGCGCGGGCGAGGGAAGCGGTGCCGGCGTTCCATATCGTGGGGCCGCGGACGAACCTGCCCTTCCACGCCGACCTGCTCGCCAGTGAGGAGTTCGCGAGCGGCGACTACGACACGTCCGTGGTTGCGCGGCTGCGCCCCTGACCTCGGCGCACAATGAAGGCGGATCGTTGTCCGGCCGGATCGCTTTCCCGGATAATCTGCCTGGCGAGATGAGCGAGAGGAGCCGTGGGTGTCCGAGGTCCGCGCTGAGATGGTGGCGAATGTCTGGAAGGTTGTGGCCTCGGAAGGGGACCAGGTCGCCGATGGCGACACCCTGGTCATCCTTGAGTCCATGAAAATGGAGATCCCGGTGCTGGCGGAGGTCTCCGGAACGCTCACCGGGCTGCACGTCGGGGAGGGGGACCTGGTCCAGGAGGGTGACCTGATCGCGGTCATCGAGTGACGGGTGCCTGGAACGGGCGTCCCGGCTATGGGCGTCCCGGCAGGGCGGCCCCGCCGCCATGGGTGATTTACGTTTCCGGGTTCTGCGCCAGGCCGTGCCGGGAGCAACGGCTGGACCAGCCCGCCGGGGTCACCTTGACCACCATCCGGCGGCCACAGCGCCCGCAGTACCGGGGCGGCTCCAGCTCCCGGGCGGCGTGGCACGTCTCGTGGCCGGTGCCCATTGCGGCCAGCTTTCCCCCGCATCGGTCACAGTGAGTGGCACGTTGGTCCCTCTCTTGCCACCCTGGGTAATCCAGCTGGCCACGCGGGTCGTGATCCATGGCGCGAGAGCCTACCTACTGGATGATCGTTCTTGACTTGTCACCCGCTCCGCGACCACAGTCCGCGCGCTGACGGGGGCTGGCCATCCGCGCCGAGGGGCATTGCTGTCTGCGGTCAGCCCGGTTCAGTCCGGCGCGGGTTGCCGGCAGACGCCGGGTTGTGCCTGAGCTTAGGGTGATCAATATGGGACTTGCAGCAGGGCTGCGCGCCTCGGTGAGGATCGTGGTGACCGAGGCTGATACCGCTGTGGAGGCCGGGAGCGGGGATGTGCTCGTGCTCGCCACGCCTCGGATGCTTGCGCTGGCGGAAGCATCCGCCGTTGCGGCGGTCACGCCGCATCTTGCTCCGGGCCTGACATCCGTCGGGACCGGGGTGTCGCTGGAACACCGGCGGGCAAGTCCAGTGGGCACCGAGATCCTCGTGGATGCGGAACTCACCGAGGTGGACGGGCGCAGGCTGGTGTTCAGCTTCATTGCCCGCCAGAGCGGGCCCACGACCGGGCCGTCCGGTGCCGGCGAGGTGGAAGGCCTGGTCGTGGGCGCGGGGACGTTGGAGAGGGTGGTGGTGGAGCGAGCGAGATTCCTCGCCCATACAGCAGCGCCACCGCCCTGACCCAGCGGGGCCTCCGTCCGCCTCAGACCCCCGTGGTGGAGCGGGGATAGGCGACCGACGGGTCGGTGATCACATTGACCAGGTAGGGGACGCCGGAGTCAAAGGCCCGCTGCAGCGCAGGGAGGAGGGCGCCGGGGCTGGTGACGGTCTCGCCGGCGCCGCCGAGGGCACGGACCACCTCGTCGTAGCGACAGCCTGGCTGCAGGTCCGCGGCGACGTCGTAGCCATACAGTGCCTGCATCGGGTGCTTCTCCAAGCCCCAGATGCCATTGTTGCCGCAGATCATCACCACCGGCAGTCGGTGCCGCACCAGGGTGTCGGTATCCATCAGCGAGAACCCCGCAGCACCGTCGCCGAGGAGCAGCACCACCTGGGACCGCGGCCGGGCGATCCGGGCAGCGATGGCGTAACCGAGTCCCGTGCCCAGGCACCCGTACGGCCCTGGATCGAGCCATCCACCCGGGCGACGCGGCTCAACGTACTTGCCGGCGTAGGAAACGAAATCTCCCCCATCGCCGATTACCACGGCGTCGTCGTCGAGGACGCGGGCGAGCTCGCCATAGACCCGCATGGGATGAATGGGGTCAGCGCCGCTCGCCAGCAGGGTGCGGTCGGCGGCGACCGCCTCCCGGGTGGCTGCTTGCAGCCGGGGCAGCCAGGACTGTTCCCACGCCAGGGCGGCACGTGGCGTCCCTGCCAGCCGGACCGCATGCGGTACGGCGTCGGCAAGCGCCGTGAAGAACACGCTCAAGCCGCCGGCGGCGGAGGCGGCAAGCGGGCGGTGCCTGGCGATCTGGCCCGGCGCGTCAGCCACATGCACCACCTGAGCCTTGGGGCCGCCATCCCGTCCGCCAAACTCGCCGTAGCCCAGCCTGAAATCGAGCGGTGCGCCCACCACGATGACGAGATCTGCCTCGGCGAACGCCACCGATCTGGCCCTTGTGACAAGCAGGTCGTGGCCACCTGGCAACACCCCCCGGCCCTGGCCGTTGGCGATCACGGGCAGGCGGAGCGCCTCAGCAGTCTCGCGGGCGGCGGCTTCCGCTTGGTCCATCCACACATCGGAGCCCAGCACCAGCAGGGGGCGGCTGGCACCAGCGAGGAGGCGGGCGATCTCCGCCACGGCACCCGGAGCGTCCGTCCCTTCGCTGCCGCGTACCGCATCCCTTCCCTCCGGCAGCGCGGGAACCGCGCCCGCATCGCCAAACAGTGCTTCCAGGGCGATGTCCAGGAACGCCGGTCCCCGGTGCGGGGTTCTGGCACACCGGAACGCTTCGTCGACGGCCGCTCCCACCTTCGCAGCCTGATGCTCGGTCCAGGCGCGCTTGGTGACGGGGGCGAGGAGAGGCGGATGGTCAAGTTCCTGCAGGCTTCCCGAGCCCCACCGGTAATCGGGTGCGCGCCCGGCAAGCACCACCACGGGCGACCCATTGAAATGCGCGGTGGTGACGGCGCTCACCCCGTTCGTCACCCCGGGCCCAGCAGTAAGGACGGCGAAGCCCGGCGTCCGCGTGAGGCGGGCCGTCGCCTCTGCCGCGAATACGGCGGTCTGCTCGTGCCGGACGTCCACCAGCCGCATCGGTGGGTCCGCCTTGACCGCACCGTCGTAGAGCGGAAAGACGTGCCCGCCTGACAGCGTGAACATGGTGGTGACGCCATGACGGCGCGCTGCCGTGACCGCATGTGCCCCACCGTGGGTCACACGATCGTTTCTTCCGTTCCGCGCGGGGTCCGCTTTCGCATCCCCGCCTGGTTCCTGTTTCGCCTGCGCCATGGCGGCACGTTACCAGCCGGTACACCAGCCCCCTGCGCGCTGGCGGCCGTCACGTGGGCAGTGCCCCTCGCTCAGCCCTTGACCGCGCCCATGGTGAAGCCGCGGATGAACCTGTCAAGGAAGATGTTGTAGAGCAGGGCCACGGGGACCGCGACGATGATCGCCGCAGCCATGAGGGACTGCCAGTAGAACACGTCACCGCGGATGAGGACGGTTGGCACGCCCACGCTCACCGTCATGTGGGACGAACTTGAGACGAACGCGAGCGCGTAGATGAAGTCCTGCATCGTGAGCGTGAACGTGAACACAACGACGGTGAAGATCCCAGGCAGTGCCAGCGGTAGGACGGTGCGCACGACCGAGCCAATCCGGCTGTAGCCGTCCACCTGCGCCTGTTCTTCGATGTCGCGGGGTATCGACTTGAAGAACCCCATCAGCAGCCATGTCGACAACGGAATCGTGAAGCCGGGGTAGACGATCGCCAGGGACCAGATCGAGTCCTGCAGGCCGATCGTGGTGATGAGGCGTGACAGCGGCAGGAACAGCAGGGTGGGCGGCACCAGGTAGGTGACGAAGATGCCGATCCCCACCTTCTCGCCCCAGCGGCCCGCGAGCCGGGCCAGGGAATAGGCCGCAGGCAGGCTCAGCAGCAGCGTGATCGCGACGGTCACCAGCCCGATCAGGACATTGTTGACGATGAACCGGAGATAGGGCGTGTGGGCAAGCAGGTCGGTGATGTGGCCGAGCGTCGCCGGTTTGGCGAGCACGAAGGGGTTGTGGGTGGTGACGTACAGGTCGGAATCCTGGCGGAACATCGTGAGGGCGGCCCACAGGAACGGGAACCCGCTGACCGCGGCGAACCCCAGCGCCACCAGGTAGACCGCGACCCGGCCCCGCTTGGTACTTGCCTGGGCCACTGCCATGTCACGTCACCTCGGCGCGGCTTGCCAAGCGCAGCATGATGGTGGCGAGACCCAGCAGCACGGGAAACATGATGAGGGCGTCGGCCGCGCCCACGCCGAGGTTGCCGCCGTTGATGCCCTTGTAGAACGCCCAGCTGGCCAGCACCTGGGTCGCGTTGCCCGGGCCACCGCCGGTGAGCACGTACACCACCGCCATGTCGGTGAAGGTGAACACGATCCCGAACAGCAGGGCGACCGTCATCACCGGGCTGAGCAGCGGCAGCGTGATCCCGAACAGCCGCCGCCAGAAGCCTGCGCCGTCCACCTCGGCCGCGTCATTGACGTCGGCGGGGATCGCGGAGAGCCCGGCCATGAGGATCACGGTGGCCAGCGGCAGGATCCGCCACGTCTGCAGCGCGATGACCGAACCCATCGCCAGCCCGCTCTGGCCAAGGAACACGATGTGGCCGCCGTGCGGCACGATGCCGAGTAGCTGGGCGAACCAGTCGAACGGGCTGAAGATCGAGTCGAGCATCCACAGCCAGATCACGGAGCTCAGCGCCACCGGAGTCGCCCACGGCATGAGGACGAGCAGCCGGAGCAGCCACTTGCCGCGGAACTCCGCGGCAAGGACGAAGGCCAGGACCGTCGAGAGCAGCACCACGAGCAGCTGTGAGACGGCCGTGAATATGAACGTGTTGCGCAAGGTGGTGAGGAACACCGGGTCCTGCACCGCGGCGATGAAGGTTCCGAAGCCGACGAAATGCAGGGTCCGGCTGCCCGTCGTCACATCGCTGAACGCGTAGAGAAAGGCGAGCACCAGGGGATAGGCGACGACGAGGAGCAGGTAGATGACCGCGGGCAGCATGAGCGCGGGACCGAGCAGGCTCTCCCGGTCGAACAGGTATCGTGCCCGCCGGTGGGTGGCGCTGACCTGGCGAGCCGAGTCTTCCACGACGGTCACGGCATCACCCGCGTGCTGCCAGCGCTGACGCGCTCACCAGTCTCCTGGTCGAAGTAGCGCAGGTTCTCGCGGTCTACGGCGAACGGGACACGGTCGTCGATGTTGATGGGCGTTGTCACCGTCGAAGGCAGTTTCGCCACGACCCTCTTTTCCGGGTCCACGTCCGGCAGGTGACCGTAAACATGGCGATCGGAACCAAGGTTCTCCACCCGTGTCACCGCGAAGTCGAACACCGTCTGGCCGGGCCGTTCCCCCACCTCCGAGACGGGAAGGAACTCCTCCGGCCTGAACCCGAGCAACGTACCGTCCCTGGTCAGGAGGTTCATGGGCGGCGAGCCCACGAACGTGGCGACAAACGTGTTAGCGGGGTGGTGGTAGATCTCCTGCGGTGTGCCGATCTGCTGTACGCGCCCGCCGTTGAGCACGGCGATGCGGTCACCGAGGCCCATCGCCTCGACCTGGTCATGGGTCACGTAGATGGTGGTGATCCCGACCCGTTGCTGGAACTCCTTGAGATCCTCACGCGCGGTGGAGCGCAGCTTGGCGTCCAGGTTCGACAGCGGCTCGTCGAGGAGGAAGACCTGCGGCTCCCGCACGAGGGCGCGGGCCAGCGCGACCCGCTGGCGTTCCCCGCCGGACAGCTGCCGGGGCCTTCTGTCGAGCAGTTGGTCGATTCCGAGCAGGCTGGCTGCCCACCGCACCTTGTGCGGCCGCTGGTCCCGTGGCACCCCCGCCGCCGCGAGGGGGAACGCGATGTTGGCGAACACGGTCTTGTGCGGGTAAAGCGCGTAACTCTGGAACACCATCGCGATCTGCCGTGCCCTGGGCGGCAGCCGCGTGACCACCTGCCCACCGATGAGGACATCGCCGGCAGTGGGATGTTCGAGGCCGGCGATGAGGCGCAGCAAGGTGGTCTTGCCGCAGCCGGACGGCCCGAGCAGGACGAGGTACTCCCCTTCACCGGTTACCAGGTCGATGCCGTCCACGGCGGGGGTGGCTCCGAACTCCTTGCGCAGTGACTTGGTTTCCACTACCGCCATCCGGAGTCACCTCCCGCCCTGGTGGTATGGGCTCAGCCGTGTCCTCACACGAGGCCCTTGGCTCGCCACTTGCTGAAGATGCTTTCCATCTGCTTCGCAGCGGAGTCGACGGCCTGCTTCGGTGACATCTTTCCCTGTGCCGCGTTCGACATCATGGTCGGGAGCACATTGGTGGTGAAGACTTCGCCAATGGCGGCGTTCGCCGCCCCCGGGTGACCGACGTTCGTGGTCCACTTCTCCGCGTCGGCGAGGAGCGCAAGCTTGTTGGCCGGCTGTGACTTGAAGGGGTCATTCTGAAGCCAGCCGGGCAACGCCGAAGCTGCCGGTGAGTTGGAGAAGGCCGAAAAGTCGTACAACTCGGAGTTGTACACGGCGCTGTGTGCCGCGCCCGCCTGGTCCAGCAAGAACTGCTTGATCTTGTCGACGTTGGACGCCCACTTCGGCACCAGGTAGCTGCGGACGACGTGCTGGCTCGCCAGGCCCTTGCCGGTCGGGCCCTTGAGCGCGGGCACGAAGAAGATGTCGTTAGCTACTGACGCGGTAGTCGTCTGCGCAAGGCGGTAGGCGGAGATCGAGTTGAGAATGTACGAAAGCTGGCCGGCGACGAGGCCCTGGTTGTTGGACGCCGCGGTCCAGCTGAAGATCTCGTTCGTCATCGTCTGCTTGTAGAGCTTGGCCATGTAGGTGACGGCGTCGACCACCTCCGGCGAGTTGAGCGTGACCTTCCCCTGCGCGTCCTGCTCGGTTCCGCCGTAGGACCAGATGAGCGCGCGTGCGGCCATGTTGGAGTCCACTTCCGGCGACATGCCGATGCCCATGCGCACGTGCTGCTTCTGCTTGATCTCGGTGCCACCCGAGAGCAGTTCGGCGTAGGTCTTCGGCCCGTCCGGCAGGCCCGCCTTCGTCCAGAGTCCTTTCCGGTAGTCACCTGGGTCTGGCGTCCATGTGTGGCAGAAGGCGTAGTACTTGCTCGTCTTGGGGTTGAAGCTGGAGAGCTTGCAGAACTCAACCTGGCTGCCGTACTTCTGCTCCGCCGCCTTCACGACATCGGTCATGTCGTGCACGCTTGGCTCGTAGGCGGCGGCGGGTGTGATCCACTCAATCATGTCGTGACCGGCGTTGGCCGCGAACTCCGCTGCCGTGCGGGCCGGAAGGTCGGCTTGGTCAATGTGGTCAATGACCATGGTGATGCCGTGTTGCTGGCCCCACTTCTTGGCCCAGGCGTCAAACCAGGTGTCGTAACGCGGAACGAAATGGCTCCACATCAAGATTTTGATCGTGCCCTTGGTCTTGCTCGACCCGCCCACGCCCGTGGCGCCGCTACAGGCCGCGAGCAGCCCAGATCCCGCTCCAAGTAGCAGCCCGGCGCTGCCAGACTTCTTGAGGAAGTCGCGTCGGCTGGGAGACGCGCTCAATGGTGCCGCCTGTGAAGTCCCCCGGCCTGCATCGTCGATGTTCCGGCTCACGGTAGTCTCCTCACTCAGCTTCCCGGCGCTCCGGCCCGCGTGACCACAGGTCGAACGCGTGTGAAGAATGTCACAGGTGATGACGTCAATGGTGCGACGGGAACAGCCCTTCCTGCAATGGTTTGCGGAAGCTGTTTTCCCGTCTCAGCGCAACCGTCAGATCACGGTATGCAGCCACCGTTGGTCCAGCTTGGCCGGGGGTTGCAGTTCAGTGCGCTGCTGCGGCGCTAGGAGTGGTCCGAGCGGAGGATGGTAACAATCTGATAATCCTTCCCGTCCCACGTGCCCGCCAGCGCTGCTGCCTTCAGAGAGTGCCTGAGAGTGCCTTGATGGGCATTTTGAGCCGGGTCAGCATCGCCAGGTCCTCCTCGGCTGCCCGGCCGAGGGTGGTGAGGTAGTTGCCGACGATGATGGCGTTGATCCCGCCCAGCATGCCTGCTTCGGTCCCGAGGTCTCCCAGGGTGAGCTCGCGCCCCCCCGCATAGCGCAGCACGGCGCGCGGCAGGGCGAGCCGGAAGGCGGCGATCGCGCGCAGCGCGTCCGCCGCGGCGACCAGCGGCCGGTCAGCGAGCGGCGTGCCCGGGCGCGGGTTGAGGAAGTTCAGCGGCACCTCGTCTGGCTGCAGGCTGGCAAGCTGGGCGGCGAACTCCGCCCGCTGCTCCGCGCTCTCGCCCATGCCGATGATGCCGCCGCAGCACAGCTGCATCCCGGCCGACTTCACCAGCGCACAGGTCGACTGCCGTTCCTCCCAGCTGTGTGTGGTCACCACCTGGCCGAAGAAGGAGCGGGCGGTCTCCAGGTTGTGGTTGTAGCGGTGAACACCCATCCCGGCGAGCTCATCTGCCTGCGCCGGGGTGAGGATGCCCAGCGAGCAGTTGACGTGGATGCCCACCGCCTCGCTGATGGCCTTGACCGCCTCGGCGACCTGGGACATCAGCCGTGTGCCCGGCCCGCGCACCGCCGCAACGATACAGAACTCGGTCGCCCCGCTGGCAGCGCTCTGCGCCGCGGCCTCGACCAGTTCGGCGATGTCCAGCCAGACCGGCCGGACGGGGGAGGAGAACTGCCCTGACTGGGAGCAGAAGTGACAGTCCTCCGGGCACCCGCCGGTCTTCGCCGACACGATACCCTCGACTTCCACCTCCGGGCCGCACCAGCGCATCCGCACGTCGTGTGCGAGTGCGAGCGCCTCTGGCACCCGCTCCTCGGGCAGCTGCAGGCACCGCAGCACCTGGTCGCGGTTCAGTCCCTGGCCGTTGCCCAGGACCTGGGCGCGAGCCTGCGCCAGGATGTCGTTCGTCACGTGAGCTCCTTCGTGGCGATGTTGTCCTCCCGGAATCCTGCCGGATCGAACCGGCCGCCCAGCCCCTGGGCCAGCCCTTCGCTGGCAAGACGGCGGAAGGCGGCCTGGCCAAGCCGTGCGGCGCCGCCCCTGAGCACCCCGGACAGGGGCTCGCCGGCAAGGGATTCCAGGTCTTGGAGATTGTTGCGTTTGGCAATATCGGGGGTTTCCGGCCAGGAACCGATCACCAGGCCGGCCACCGGCAGCCGGCGGCCCGCCAGCGCCTCCAGCGTGAGCGCCGTGTGGTTGAGGGTGCCAAGACGGGGGGTGGTCACCACCAGTACCGGGGCCGCCAGGGCCCGGGCCAGGTCCGCGAGCGTGGCCCCGTCCGGGTGGTAGCGGACGAGCAGGCCGCCGGCCCCTTCGACGAGGACCCGGTCGCGGGTCGCGGCCAGCGCGCGGATGGTCCGGGCGGCCACGGCCATGTCCAGCGGCGGCAGCCCGGAGGTTCGCGCGGCAGCCTCGGGGGAGAGGGGGTCCGGGTAGCGGGCAAGCTCGTGGGTGTCGGTGACGCCGGCCAGGCGCCGGATCTCGGCCAGGTCGCCGGGCTCGCCCGGCTCGACCCCGGTCTGGGCGGGCTTGACCACGGCCACCGCCTCGCCCCGGGCGCGGGCGAGCGCGGCAACGGCAGCGGTGACGACCGTCTTGCCCACGCCGGTGCCGGTGCCCGTGATGACCAGGATGCTGATGGGGCTACTCCCCGTCTCGCGTGCGCTGCCCGCCCCGGTGCAGCCGGGTCACGAGCTTGTACCGGTCGCCACGGTAGCGGGACTGCGCCCATTCGACGGGGCTGCCGCCGGAGTCGAACGAGTGCCGGGACAGCAGCAGCAGCGGCAGCCCGACGTCCACGCCGAGCAGGCGGGCATCCCGTGGGTCGGCGAGCACGGTCTCGATGGTCTCCTGCGCCTCGGCGATCTCGACGCCGTAGTCGGTGGCGAGTGCCTCGTACAGTGACGGGTGCCGCTCCAGGCTGCGGTGCAGGCCAGGAAACCGCCGTGCGGACAGGTGGGAGGCGTCCACCGACATCGGCTGCCCGTCCGCCAGCCGCAGCCGGTGGATGCGCAGCACCCGGCTCCCGGGCCGGATGCCAAGCAGCGCGGCGAGCTCGTCGTCGGCGCTGACGTAGCCGGTGTCCAGGATGTGTGTTTGCGGGTGCAGGCCCTGTGCCCGCATGCCCTCGGTGTAGCTGGAGAGCTCAAGGAACTGGGCGACCTTGGGCACGGCGACGAAGGTTCCCTTGCCCTGCATCCGCAGCAACCGCCCCTCGATCACCAGCTCGGCCAGCGCCTGGCGGACAGTGGTGCGCGAGGTCCCGTACCGCTGCGCCAGCTCACGTTCCGGCGGAACCGGGGTTCCCGGGGCCATCGCCCGGGTGAGCTCCAGCAGCTGCCTTTTCACCTGGTAATACTTTGGGATCCGGGCCGGTGTGGGGGAGGCGCGGGAGTCAGGGGAGGCGGTCACGGTCACTTCCTTCCCACTGGTGATGTGGTGCGGACATGATCCCGCACGGCCGCGAGCGCCCTGGTGGCGGCAGCGACGTGATCGCCGGTCAGGCTCGCGCGGGCGGTGAGCCGCAGGCATGCGCCCCCGGGTGGCACCGAAGGAGGCCGGAAGCACCCGGCCCGCAGCCCATGGTCGGCGCAGATGCGCTGGGCGGTCAATGCCAGCGAGGGCTCGCCGAGCACGACTTTGACCACGGCGCCGCCTGGGGGGCTGACTCGGAGCCCGAGTTCCTCCGCTGTGGCTGCCAGCTGGCAGGCAATGTCGTGGGCACGGCGGGGGAGATCCGGGCTGCGTTCCAGCACGCGCAGCGCTTGCAGCGCTGCCGCGGTGCTCGGCGGGGCGAGCGCGGTGTCGAAGATGAAGCCCCTGCCGGTGCTGACCAGGGTGTCGATCACCGCGTCCGCGCCGAGGACCGCGCCGCCCTGTGCTCCGAGGGCCTTGGACAGGCTGATGGTGCGGACTACGTCAGGCTCTTCCGCGATTCCGGCCTGCCAGGCGGCCCCGCGGCCACCCGGGCCCACCACACCGACTGCATGGGCTTCGTCGATCACCAGGATCGCGCCATGGGCGCGGGTGACGCCATGGATCGCTCTGAGCGGTGCCAGGCCGCCGCCGACCGAGAACGCCGACTCGGTCACCACCACGGCGGCGGGTTGCTGCCGCTGTGCGAGTGAGCGCTCGATGGCGGCTACGTCAAGATGGGGGACGATCTCCACCCGGGCCCGGGCAAGACGGCACGCGTCCACCAGCGACGCGTGATTGAGGGCATCGGAGACGACCAGCGTGGGTGGCTCGCTGGCGGGTGAGTGCGTGGCGGCAGGTGCGGACGGCGGGATGAATGAAGGTGCCGCTGACAGAGCCGCCGCAAGGGCGGTGACGGTGGCCAGGTTGGCGAGATACCCGGAGGAGAACACCAGCGCCGCCTCGGCGCCCAGGAAGTCGGCCAGGGCACGTTCAAGCGCCGCGTGCACCGTGGTGCTTCCAGTGACCAGGCGCGAGCCCGTGGCCCCGGTACCCCACTGGTGTGCTGCCGTGACCGCGGCGCCAATCACCTCAGGGTGCCGTGCCAGCCCGAGATAGTCGTTGGAGGCGAAGTCGATCAGTGGGTCCGGACCGCGGTCACGGGGATGGAGGACTCGGCATAGCCCCGCTCTCTCGCGCGCGGCGGCAGCCGCCCGGAGCCTGGTAAGCGGGTCATTCGCCTCGGCCATGTCCGCATCCTGCCAGGCAGCCCGCCCTGACCAGGCACGACCCCTCCGATAGGCGGGAGGAAGCTGCCCGGGGCGCACCCCAGGAAGAGTCGCAGCGCACCCCAAGGGACCCCCGCGGCGCACCCCGGGAAGCCCCAGGCCCCAGCCTGAAGAGCCGGCCCGGCCGGTGCGAAGATGAGACGTGGCGACCCTGGCCGACCTTGCCCGCGAGCTCACCCCCCTGACGGGGGATGACGTGAACTGGCTTCATGCGCTCGTGTCGGACTGGCAGCTGCTCGCCGATCTGTCGTTCGCCGACCTGGTGCTGTGGGCACCGCTTCGGGACGGACCGGGCTGGGTGGCTCTGGCCCAGATGCGCCCGACCACCGGTCCGACGTCGTTTCACGATGACGTGGTCGGCAGGCGCGCGCCGGTGGGGGCGCAGGCAGCAGCTGACGCGGCGTGGCGCGAGAAGCGGATCTGCAGGGAGGGTGACCCGGAATGGACCAGCGGTGTTCCCATCCGGCACGAGTCCATTCCTGTGGTCCGCGACGGTGCCGTGATCGCGGTGATCGAGCGGAGTACCAACCTCAATTCCGCTCGCACTCCCAGCCGGCTGGAACTGACCTACCTCAAGGGGGCCGATGAACTCGCCCAGATGATCGCTGCTGGCACGTTTCCTTACCCTGAGGAGGAGCCAACTCTTGTCAGGTCGCCGCGCGTGGGTGACGGGCTGTTGCGGCTCGGGCGCTCAGGCAAGGTGAGTTACGCCAGCCCGAACGCGCTGTCGGCGTACCGCCGGCTCGGCCTGGCCGCGGACCTGGTCGGTGCCGAGCTGGGTGCGCTAACCGCCGGGCTCTGCGCAGGTGAACGGCCCGCCGATGATTCGCTGATGGTGACGGCGAGCGGCCGGGTTCCGCGCGAGACCGAGATTGAGAGCAACGGGTCCGTGGTCCAGTTGCGATCGATCCCGCTCGTCGTGGCGGGTGTACGCACCGGCGCCCTGGTACTGGTGCGTGACGTCACCGAGCTCCGCCATCGTGAGCGGGAACTGTTGACCAAAGACGCCACGATCAGGGAAATCCACCACCGGGTCAAGAACAACCTGCAGACGGTTGCCGCGCTGCTGCGGTTGCAGGCCCGCAGGACGGCCGCGCCTGAGGCGCGTGGAGCACTGGAAGAGGCAGTACGGAGAGTTGGCTCTATAGCGATCGTCCACGAGACTCTCTCGCACACGCCGGAAGAGATCGTGGATTTCGACGACATCGCCGAGCGGGTGGCGGCGATGGCCGGCGAGGTTGCTGCCGCGGAAACCCGGGTGACCCCTGTCGTTTCTGGCCGGTTCGGCTTGCTGCCCGCTGCCGTCGCCACGCCGCTGGCCCTGGTCCTGACCGAACTGCTGCAGAACGCGCTCCAGCATGGCATCGCCCCCTGGCAGGATCCCGCAGCCCGGGGGTCCGTCCGGGTGATTGCCGACAGGAAACCAGCGCGGCTCGTAGTCAGCGTCGAGGACAACGGGGTGGGACTGCCAGCGCAATTCAGCGCCGATGCCACGGCAAGCCTGGGTTTGCAGATTGTGCGGACGCTGGTGCTGTCCGAACTCGGTGGCCGGCTCAAGATTTCGCCCCGCCCTGGCGGCGGCACAGCGGTGCTGGTTGATCTGCCCATGCTCACGCCAGACTCCGGCCACGCTCACGCCAGCCTCCGGCCACGCCGCCCGTAGGGCTCAGGGCGGCGGCACTGCGGCAGTGCCAGAGTTAACCCGTGGTGCCCCGCTGAGGCCGAAAGGCAATGCTTGACGGGCCGAACGGCGCATGGCTCAGGCACCCAGCACGGGTCCTGTCGCCCGGCGCGGCGCCCGGAGCGGGCCTGCCGTCCGGCACGGCACCCAGCACGGGTTCGTTGGCCTCCTCAGGCGTGTGCGCGGACCCTGCTCAGCCGCCGCTTGTACGCGCGGCGCTCATCTTCGCTCATACCGCCCCACACCCCGGCGTCCTGGCCGCTCGTAACTGCCCACTGTAGGCAGGCGTCCATGACCGGGCACCGTCGGCACACGCGTTTAGCTTCTTCGATCTGGAGCAGCGCGGGCCCCGTGTTTCCGATCGGGAAGAACAGTTCCGGGTCTACCTCACGGCAGGCGGCGTGGTGACGCCAGTCCATGCGGTCCACTCCTCCATGACAGCCGGGCACACGCCCGGTCCACCTGCGCCAGCCTCCTTGTGAATGGTTTCACGAGCCTGGCCGATCTACAGGGACGCCACTGGGTCCCGGTGACTGCACAATACCTGGATCATGAGCCTTTGCCCCCGCATTGGCTCGTGGCCGAGGCCTTGGGCTAGGGATACCCCTCAACCGTCAGGCGGCGGCGTGCTAGCACGCCGCGCGCTCGAACCAGATCAAGCCTCTCAATCTCAAGGAACGATCGCAAGGGTCCAGGCTGGGCGGTTTCGCTCTTTCCGCTGTCAGATGGGTCACATTCCGGGACGATCTTCCCGTGTCGCCGGGTCGGACTCCGGCGCGTTGCGGCTGCTGAACAACGGCCGGTTCACTACCGCTGACCTTGGCCTTTGTACTCAGGTGATGACGCGCAAGGCGTTTGGAATCGAGCGGAAGGTGATGCTATCGCGCTCGCCCATGTACTCGCCGTCGACCTGGAACGCCACCGGGCGCGTGGCGTTGAGGATGAAGGCGGGGCTGTCATGCAGGCTGACGATGTGCCGGCCCCGCGGCGGCCTGCTGTCACCCCAGATCATCTGCCGGACCGCCCGGAGCGTGCCCACGGTGCCCAGCTTGCGCAGGGCGAACAGGTCCAGGCCGGTGTCGAAGTGTGCCTGCGGGCTCACCTGTACCGGCCGGCGTCCGAGATAGGTCCACGGGGAGGTGTTGGAAACGATGCCGCAAAACAGGCCGTCCAAGGTCGGCTCACCAACCCTCTCCAGCGTGAGCGCTGGCTCGCGCCGGTTGGTCACGCTGTAGAACTGCCGCATGGCCGCCCACACGTACAGGGCGGTGGACGCTGGCCGACCGCCCGCGCGAAGGCCCTCCACGGCCCGCACGACTTCAGCGTCAATTCCGAGGCCGGCGTTGAAGCAGAAGTACCGGTCGCTCGCTTGCCCGACACCGATGATCCGGGTGCAGCCGCTCGTGAGCGCGGCCAGAACCCGCCCGGTGGCGTCCACGGGGTCGGCGGGCATTCCGAGCGCCTGCGGGAAGACGTTGGCGTTGCCGCCGGGCAGGGCGGCGAGCGCGGGACCAGCAGGCAGCGGACCACCGTCCGCGGGTCCGGCAGGCAGCGGACCACCGTCCGCGGGTCCGGCAGGCAGCGGACCACCGTCCGCGGGTCCGGCAGGCAGTGGACCACCGTCCGCGGGTCCGGCAGGCAGTGGACCACCGTCCGCGGGTCCGGCAGGTGCGGGGTTCTGAGTACCGGAGTGCTCGCCGGGCATGTGTCCTGGGCCGCCCGGCGGGTTGGCGCGGAGCAGGCCGTTTACGGCTTCGTTCACCGTGCCGTCCCCGCCCAGCGTGAGCACCACACCGTAACCGGCTTCTGCTGCGGCCTCCGCGACGTGGGAGGCGTGCCCCCGGTAGCGTGTCTGCACAACCTCTAGGTCAAGCTCCGAAGAGAGAGCGCGCACGATCACATCCCGCCGCACTGGGGTCGTCGATGTGGCACGGGGGTTGACGATCAGGAGAGCGCGCACCTGAACAGGGTAGACAGGAGGTGGCCCGGAATATGCCGCATAGCCCCCCCACATTGCGCGGGGCCGCGCTGGTGCAAGCGGCGGAGTCGGTCGTCGTGCTGACCGCCACCATCCTGGCAGGCCTCGATACTGCCGCTGGACAGTCCTACCAGACCAACAGCGGCATCGCACTGACCGTTATTGGAGCGGCGTCCGTCGCCGCGCTCGCCTTGGTGGCGGTCGGCCTCGCCAGGGTGCGCCGGTGGAGCCGAACGCCCGCCCTGCTCACGCAACTGTTCGTCGGCGTCGTGGGCATATACCTGCTCCAAGGCCACCGGCTTGAATGGGGCGTGCCGTCGGTTGCGCTGGCGGCCCTTGGTTTTGCCGCCCTCTTGTCCCCACCCAGCTTGCGTGCCCTCACCGGCGACCGCCCCCCGCACCCTGACACCGGCAACCGCCCCCCGCCGCACGCACCCTGACACCGGCGACCCCCCCGCCGCCCGGCAACCGCCGCCCGGCAACCGCCGCCCGGCAACCGCCGCCCGGCAACCGCCGCCCGGCAACCGCCGCCCGGCAACCGCCCGGCAACCGCCGCCCGCACCCGGAGCATAAGACCCGAGCGACGAGCACCGGCCCAGGGTGTTTGAGCACCGGCCCCAGCGCGTTGAGCACCGGCCCCCGTGCGACGAGCAAGATTGACCGGGTTTCACTGTCTGTAATGAGGTGGAGGCTGCTCCGTTACTCTCCGTCAGTCGATCCTTTGTGATCATGGGAAAGTGGGGGCCCTGGCCCCCACTTTCCCATGATCACGCCTTCGCAGGTAACTGCCGCCTGCCAGGCACGTCTTCTTATTGCGAAGAATGGATGTGCGCTCGGCGGAGAGGGGAAGCATGGCCCTAGCGGGTCGCGTGGGCAGGAGTCACCGGCTATTCGTCAGCGGTCAGACCGGCCCGTAGCTGGGTCAGAGTTCTTGCCAGCAGCCGTGACACATGCATCTGCGAGATGCCGAGTTCGGTCGCGATCTGGGACTGTGTCATATTGCCGAAGAACCGCAGCAGCAGAATCCGCTTCTCCCGGGATGGCAACTGCTCAAGCAGCGGCTTGAGGGACTCCCGGTACTCCACACCTTCCAGCGCTTCGTCCAGCATGCCGAGGGACTCGGCCACCGCGGGTGCGTCATCGTCACCGGAGTCCGGCGCGTCGAGCGAGACGGTGGAGTAGGCGTTGGCAGATTCCAGGCCTTCGAGCACTTCCTCTTCGGTCATCTGCAGATGAGCGGCGATTTCGGCGACGGTGGGGGCGCGTCCCTCCCGCTGGGCCAGGTCGCTGATGGCCTTGGTCAGGGCCAGCTTCAGCTCCTGCAGGCGGCGCGGCACGCGGACTGCCCAGCCCTTGTCCCGGAAGTGGCGCTTGATCTCGCCCACGATCGTGGGGGTCGCGTAGGTGGAGAATTCAACCCCGCGCGCCAGGTCGAACCGGTCGATGGACTTGATCAGGCCGATGGTGGCGACTTGCGTCAGATCGTCGAGCCATTCCCCCCGGTTGCGAAACCTGCGTGCCAGGTACTCCACCAGCGGAAGGTGAAGCTCAACGAGTTCGCTGCGTATCCGCAGCCGTTCCTCGTCCTCGCCGGGGAGAGCAGCCAGCCGCTCGAACAGCTGCCTGGCCCGGCCCCGGTCAGGCACCGCATGCTGGATCTTCGGGGCGGTGGGAGTCCCACCACCACCGGCTGCGGTGTCGAATTCGTCGGTCACCTCGATGTCGATGTCCTCAGTCACGTGCCGGCTCGTGTCCTCGCTCAGCCGGGTTTCCGTTTCCCCGGTCACCCTGACCTCGATGACTCGCGGATCTTGCGGAGCAAGACGGTGACTTTGTTGCCAGGGCCAGCCCAAGCGTCAGCGCTTCCTGCCAGCGCGGAAAGCACCGTCCATGCGAAAGTGTCACGGGCTGGAGTGCGGGGCTGCTGGCTCAGGGTGGATACGGCAATGCTGATGCTGTCCTTCCCAAGAGTGAAGTCGCACTCAAGGCTGGCGTCCGGCAGTGCCTGCGCCAGCAGCATTCCGCACGCCTCATCCACCGCGATGCGCAGATCCTCGATCTCATCCAGCGTGAAGTCGAGGCGGGCCGCCAAACCGGCGGTGGCGGTACGCAGCACTGACAGGTACGCACCCTCGGCCGGCATCTGAATGGTCACCTGGTCTTTGACCTCTCGGCGCAGCGGGGAGCCGCCGCCGGCCATCACGGCTGCTGATGGGCCCGCAGCCCCCCGGGCGCTGGTTTCTCCGGTCACGTCTGCCCTCCACTGGCGGCAGCCCCCCTTGGCTGGTGACCGCCATCGCTCTTGTGTGCAACCTACCGCCCACTGCAAGTGCTCATGACGCGCCGCCCCGTGTCACGCCCGTGATGCCTGCTACGCCCGGTACCACTGGAAGCGGGCGGGATTCTGGCGTGCTGTGCGCGGAAGGTGTCGCGATCCTCGCTGCGCCGGAGGCCGCGCGATTCTCGCCCGTTTCCCGCTGCACCGGAGGCCGCGCGATCTTCCGCACGGCCTCCGGCGCAGCGTCGCTGACGGCGAGAGATCAGCCTTGCTTCGTCTCCCAGAAGATCTTTGAGATCTCGTCGATCTTGGAAAGCAGCTCTTCCGCCTGGCCCACATCGGCGCTGCCCTTGGTACCGCTCGCGCCGGCCAGCTTGGTCGCCTCGTTGAAAAGCTGGTGCAGCTGGGGGTACTTCTCGAAGTGCGGCGGCTTGAAGTAGTCGGTCCACAGCACCCACAGGTGGTGCTTGACGAGTTCGGACCGCTGCTCCTTGATGATCAAGGCACGGGTCTGGAACGCCGGGTCGTTGCTGTCCTGGTACTTCTGGCAGATGGCCTTCACGGACTCGGCCTCGATCCGTGCCTGCGCCGGGTCGTAGACCCCGCAGGGAAGGTCGCAGTGCGCGTGGGCGATGGCCTTCGGTTCCAGGAGGCGTGCGAGCAGCCTCATCGGTCTCCTACTCTCTGTCGGATCATGGGTTGCCGGACTCCGACACTACCCGGTCGGAATCGGCGTGAACGGGAGGGACGCATGCGCTTGCCATTGTGGCGTGTCGCCGTGGTCGAACGGTCCATGGAGCCCACCCTCCGCCCGGGCGACTGGCTTCTTGTCATCCGCCAAACGATTCGCACCCACCACCCTGTGTCCCTCCGCCCAGGACAGCTCGTGGTTGCCCAGCAGCCAGGCCACCCGGACCTGCTGATCGTCAAGCGCGCCGTCCGGCGCGAGGGGGACGGCTGGTGGCTGGCCTCGGACAACCCTGATGCGGGCGCCGTGGACAGCCGGACATTCGGCCCGGTGCCTCCCGCGCTGATCGTGGGCAGGGTACTGCTGCGCTACCACCGCGCCCGGCCAACTGGTTCTTGAACGCCGAAGGCCCCGTCCCGGGGGACGGGGCCTTCGGGCGAACGCAGGCCCTAGCCGATTCTGGTCATTGAATCGCCGTCAGGGATTTGCCTGACCTCAGCTGCCCGGCACCGGCTCCACCGGTTCTGCGGCCTGCCGTCCGACGAGGTTCAGCACCTCCTCCTTGGACAGCCTGGTGGCCATGGCCCAGTAGAAGATGACGAGGCTGAACAGGGCGACGATCAGCATGTCCCACCAGAACGGGATCGTGCCGGTGTTGACAGGTGGCTTGACGGCGCCGCCGCTGTACTGGCCCAGCCAGGAGATGATGCCCATGCCGATCAGCCACACCGGCAGCCACTGCCCCTGCCTCCAGTCCAGCGGCGGCCGCTGCGGGTCGAGCGCCATAAAGATGCCGATCAATACGTAGCCGATCACCAGCACCACGCCGAGCTTCCAGATCACCTCAAGCCCCGACCAGTACATGATCAGGTTTGCGATGATGAACGCGACCGGCGCCGTCACACCCGCCCACGGCACGCGATACGGCCGGACCGCGTCTGGCACCTCCCTGCGGAGCGCGCCCAGGGACAGCGGCGCGCCGGCGTACATCAGCACGCTGGCCGAGGTGACCAGGCCGACCAGTGACCTCCAGCTCGGGAACGGCAGCAGGAAGAACAGGCCGAGCACGAACGCGAGGAGCAGGCTGACCCACGGCACACCGCGGCTGTCGACCCTGGCGAAGATCTGCGGGTAGTAGCGGTTGCGAGCCAGGCCGTAGCCGACCCGCGAGGTCGACGTCTGGTAGATCAGGCCGGTGCCGGCCGGGGAGATGACCGCGTCGATCCGCAGCAGGGTCGCGAGCCAGGCCAGCCCCACCGCGCCAGCAAGGAAGGCGAGCGGCCCGGAGATGAGGCCGCTATTGGTGGCGAGGCCAGTCCAGCCGTGCGTGAGGTCGCCAGGCCGTAGCGCGCCAATGAACACGACCTGGAGCAGGATGTAGATCGCCGTGCCGAGCACGATCGCGCCGATGATGGCCCGTGGCAGGTTCCGCCCCGGATTCTTGATCTCGCCGGCCAGCTGGTCGGCCTGCTCGAAGCCCAGGTAGGCGAAGATGATGCCGGCCCCGGGGATCGCCCCGAACAGGGCTTTCCACCCCTCGGGGTTCCAGCCGCCGTGCGAGCCGAAGTTGCTGCCGCGGAACTGGGTGAACAGCACGATGATGGCCAGGACCGGGACCGCGATCTTCCACCACGTGATGGCGCTGTTCACCTTGTTGAACAGGCGCATGGCGAGGAAGTTGACGACCGTGAAGAGGGCCAGCAGGATGATCGACAACACGAAGCCAAGCCCGGTGGTGATACCCGTGTCCGTGTTGAAGACGCCGTGCCAGTAGTAGGAGGCGTACTGCATCACCGCGAAGCACTCGATCGGCGCAACCGTGACCGCCTGCACCCAGGAGAAGAAGCCGAACGACATGCCCGTCACGCTGCCGAACGCGAAGTGCGGGAATCGCGCAGTGCCGCCGGCCACCGGGTACATGGCGCCGAGCTCGGCGTGGACCAGGGCCAGGACGATGACTGCCGCGCCCCCCATGATCCAGCCGAGGACGGCCGCGCTTCCGGCCGCTGACGCAGCCAACCAGGAGCCGAACAGCCAGCCGGAGCCGATGATCGAGGTCTCGGAGGCCCACATGCCGCCGATCAACCCCATCTCCCGCTTCAGACCGACGTCTGCCGGTCTGGTGGCGGGCACGATAGATTCAGTTGCCATGTTCGAACCTTCTTCCAGGGTTCGCATTCGGGGGCCATACGCCCGTGAGTAGGGCTCATGGTAATGATCGTCAAGGACCATGAGAAGAAGTCACTGGCTTCATTTCGATAACGCAGGCCACCAGACCGGTCGCGGCCAGGTCCTGGCACGCTCACCGGCCACCGGCTGCGGCGCGTCGCTCACGTCGGTGAATTCGGGCTGCTGGCGGTGGTAAGGGCCGAGCGGGCTGGTGGCGTGCGGTGGCGGCGAGGGTTTCTACTCCGCCGGCTGCTGGCAATTGGTTCCGGCGGTCAGCCTGCCGCGGTGGATGCCCGGCGTGCCCCGCCGCTCCGCCCCCCCGCGCGCAGCGCCCGGACGCTCGCACTCGGCAGGCACTGGTCCGAGCAGAACTGCCTGTCCTGGCCGGGGCTGTAGTCGATGAAGACACGTGCGCAGTCCCTGGCGGCGCACAGCTTCACCCGGCCGGTTCCCGATTCGGTGATCAATGCGGTAAGCCCGGCGACAGCGCCCGCAGCGTACCTGTCGGCAGCCGACCCGCTCGCTACGAGGTGGAGGTGGCATGGCTGGCCATCGTGCGCACTGAGCTCGGGGTGAATGGGGTGGCGCGCCAGCAGCGCGTTGAGCCGCTCGATGACCTCGGCGTCTTCGTGCCGGGCGGCTGCGGTGAAGATCAGTTGCAACTCCTCGCGCAACAGCCGGAGCGTTCCCAGGTCCGCCGCGGTGACCCGGCCGCTCAGCTGCGGCCGGTCAGCGACGAGAGAACGGTAGGACTCCACCGTGGCGAGGCCATCGGCTGGGCCACGGCCAACGGTGTTCACCAAGCGCACGGCCAAATCGGCGTAGGAGGCGAGGTCCACTCCGGTCCTTCGGCTGCGGGGGTTTCTGCGTTGGGTGAGATTCGGGCAAGGGCTATAGGAGGTACCGTCCGGGCACACTCCGCAGTCGAGTATGGCACAGGCTGCCGAGGCCGTCTCGTGGTTCGGGAAGGGCAGGCCCGGCTCGTGATTTCGGGAACGCTGCGACGGCTCGTGGATGGCTGGTCATGGCCGGTTCGCGGTCTGGGACGGCAACGAATGGACAGCCCGCACGCGATGGAATGGCCCCGGGCGGTTAGGGTTCGGGCATGTTCGCTGTCACCGCTGCGCGCATTGAACCCGATGACCCGCTGTCCGCACTCGAACTTGGTGACCACGCCGATCCGTCTCCGCCGGACGGCTGGACGACAGTCACCGTCCGGGCTGCCTCCCTGAATCATCATGATGTCTGGACGCTGCGCGGGGTCGGTATCTCGGCCGACCGCCTGCCGATGGTCCTGGGCTGCGACGCAGCCGGGGTCGATGAGGACGGAAACGAGGTGGTCGTCCACGCCATCGTCGGCGAGCCAAGTGCCGCTGGGGGCGATGAAACCCTCGACCCAGGCCGGTCGCTGTTGTCGGAGCGCCACGACGGGACGTTCGCCCAGAAAGTGGCGGTACCCCGCCGCAACCTGGTGCCCAAGGCCGCCAGTCTGTCCTTCGAGGACGCGGCCTGTCTGCCCACGGCGTACCTGACCGCCTACCGCATGCTGTTTTCCCGGTCCGGCCTGGAGCCGGGGGCCACGGTGCTGGTGCAGGGCGCTGGCGGAGGGGTTTCCACCGCGCTGATCCTGCTGGGACGTGCGGCCGGATACCGGATATGGGCGACCAGCCGGAGCGAGGCCAAGCGTGAGCGCGCGCTGGAACTGGGCGCGGACCAGGTCTTCCCTCCCGGGAGCCGGCTGCCGGAGCGGGTGGACGCGGTCATGGAGACCGTCGGCGAGGCAACCTGGGCGCACTCGCTGCGCGCGCTGCGCCCAGGCGGCCGGATCGTCATTGCCGGGGCGACCAGCGGTACGGTCCCTCCTGCCGAACTGAACCGGGTGTTCTTCCTGCAGCTGTCAGTGGTGGGCTCAACCATGGGCAGCCGCGATCAGCTGGAGCGGCTGGTGAGCTTCTGCCAGCAGACGGGTGTCCGGCCGCGGATCGACCGGACCCTGCCACTGGCACAGGCCAGGGAGGGCTTCGCCGCGATGATCGCCGGAGATCTGTTCGGGAAGATCGTCTTCACCGCCTGAGTGCCGGCACGGGGGCTCGTCCGGGCTCGCGCTTGGTCAAGGCTCCGGGTTTGCCCCGGGCTCGGGTGGTGCGGATTCTGGGCGCGGTCCGGGCTGGGTTCCTGGTGCGGAGGCCGGGCCGGGCTCCGCACCAGGGTCACGGTTGCCACGCTGTTCCTCGCTGCTCGTGCCGCGGAACACGTCAGTCCGGATCCGGTCCAGCGCCTCGCTCAGGATGCCGCGGAGCTCGCGTACCGCGTCCTGGCTGACGGCCTGGGCCTGCGAGGCCGTGGCCTGCAGATCCTGGCTGAACTGCCGCGCTAGCCGCTCCAGGTCACGGTAGGTGTGCGGGTCCGCGCAGACGTGCGGCCGGGAGCCGCCGCCCTGCCCTCTCCCGGGCTGGCCACCGGGTTCGTGACGTTCACCGGGCTCATGACGCCCACCGGGTTCGTGACGTTCACCGGGCTCATGACGCTCACCCCAATCGACCCACTGGTCCCACTGGCCCCAACTGCCCCGCTCGCCCCAGCCGCGGTTCGTTCGTTCGCGGAGCGTCCGCACGGTTTCGCGGACGTCTTCGGTGACCTCACGGGCGATATCCCGGACCGAGGCCGTGATTTCCGCTTCGAGTTCGGCGAGATCATCGAGGCGCGCCCGCAGTTCCGCCCGCCCCTTGTCCGTGATCCGGTACACCTTCCTCCCCGCTACCTCCTCATGGGTAACCAGTCCCTCCTCCTCGAGCCTGGTGAGGCGGGGGTAGATCGTGCCGGGGGACGGGGCGTAGACGCCCAGGAAGCGGTCCTGCAGCAGCCGGATGACCTCATACCCGTGCCGTGGAGCCTCATCCAGCAGCTTGAGCAGATAGAGCCGCAGCCTTCCGTGACGGAACACAGGGCTCATCGTGCATCCCTTCGTTCGAGGGCCACATGCGCATCCAGGATCCGCCGCGGCGGACGCTTGGCGGCGCACTAACACGATATATCTTGTCTCGCCGTCGTCACAATGAGCGGGGTGGTGTGGGTGGTCGGCAGCCTGCGTTTGGGGTGAAGAAGGGGGGTGAGCGCAGACGGGAACGGTGCGGGGACGGCCACCGGTCCCCGCCGGGAAAAACGGCGCGGCCGGCCTACTCGTCGTCGTCCAGCCGCGCGAGCCAGGTGGCAAGCTGGTCGACGGCCGCTTCGAACTCCGGCGAGACGTCCACGAACTCGCGCAGCCGCTCGGCCAGCCAGGACAGGCTGATCTGCTCGTCACCGCGCCGCTCCGCCAGTTCCTCAATGCCCCGGTCGGTGAAGTACACAGCTAGGGCCTTGCCAGCGCGGTTTCCACCACACGGTGGTGCTCGGCCGAGTGGGCCCTCGCCGACCCCACCGCGGGAGCCGAGCTGGGCGGCAGCGTGATCGCCCGCACCGGCCGCTCGAGGATGGCGGGCAAATGCAGCGCCATCGTCGGCCAGGCGCCCATGTTCTGCGGCTCTTCCTGCACCCAGACCACTTCCGCGGTGTTCGGGTAGCCGGCAAGCTCCGCCCGCAGTTCCCCGGCGGGCAGTGGGTAGAGCCGCTCGACCCGGATGAGCGCCGTCTCGTTGTGCCCGTCCGCCCGGCGCTTGTCGGCCAGGTCGTGGTAGATCTTGCCGGTGCACAGGCAGACCCGGCGCACGGCCGCTGGGTCCGCCTCGGCGCGATCGCCGACGACCGGCTGGAACGATCCCTGGGTGAAGGCCGCCACCGGCGAGGCAGCCGCCTTGAGCCGGAGCATCGACTTCGGCGTGAAGACGACCAGCGGCTTGTGGCGTCCCGACAGCGCCTGCCAGCGGAGCAGGTGGAAGTAGCTGGCCGGGCTGCTAGGCATGGCCACGGTCATGTTGTCCTGCGCGCAGAGGGTCAGGAAGCGCTCGATCCGCGCCGAGGAGTGGTCCGGGCCCTGGCCCTCGTAACCGTGCGGGAGCAGCAGCACCAGGCTGGCGGGCTGACTCCACTTCTGCTCGCCAGAACTGATGAACTCATCCACGATCGTCTGCGCGCCGTTGGCGAAATCGCCGAACTGTGCCTCCCAGCAGACCAGCGCGTCGGGACGGACGACCGAGTAGCCGTACTCGAAGCCCATCGCCGCGAACTCCGACAGCAGCGAGTCATAGACGTGGAACTTCGCGGTGGCCGAGTTGAAGCGCCGCAGCGGGATGTACTCCTGGCCGCTGTGCCGGTCCACCAGCACCGCGTGCCGCTGGCCGAAGGTGCCGCGCCGGGTGTCCTGGCCGACCAGCCGGACGGTGACACCGTCCATGAGCACCGCGCCGAGCGCCAGCAGTTCGCCGGTCGCCCAGTCGATAGCGTCTTCGTTGACCATGGTGGCACGGCGCTGGAGCAGCGGCTGGAGCCGCGGGTGGGGGATGAAGCCGTCCGGCAGGCTGAGCTGCGTGTCGATGATCTGCTTGACGGTTTCCTCGGTGATCGCGGTCGGCGTGCCCCGGTGGTCGATCGGCGCCGGGGCGGCGGGCTCCGGCCGGATCACCGCGCCGGGCTCGGTGGGCCGGTGGGTGGCCTCCCGGGTTTCTGTGAACGCCCGTTCCAGTTGCTGCTGGTAGTCGCGCAGCGCGTGCTCAGCCTCTTCCAGGGTGATGTCACCACGGCCGATGAGGGCTTCGGTGTAGAGCTTGCGGGTGGAGCGCTTCGCGTCGATCAGGTCGTACATCAGCGGCTGGGTGAAGGACGGGTTGTCTGCCTCGTTGTGCCCGCGCCGGCGGTAGCAGATCATGTCGATCACCACGTCTTTGCCAAACGCCTGCCGGTATTCGAAGGAGAGCGTGCCTACCCTCACCACGGCTTCCGGGTCATCACCGTTGACGTGGAAGATCGGTGCCTGGATCATCCGGGCGGCGTCCGTGGCGTAAACGCTGGAGCGCGAATGCTGTGGCGCGGTGGTGAACCCGACCTGGTTGTTCACCACGATGTGGACGGTTCCGCCGGTTCGGTAGCCCCTCAGCTGGGACAGGTTGAGCGTTTCGGCGACCACTCCCTGGCCGGCGAACGCGGCGTCGCCGTGGACCAGGACGGGCAGCACCGTGAACCCTGGCTCACCCATGTCGAGCACGTCCTGTTTGGCACGGACCACGCCTTCCAGCACCGGGTCGACCGCCTCCAGGTGGCTGGGGTTGGCGACCAGCGCGGTCCGGATGGCCGAGCCGTCGTGGGCGGTGAACACGCCGTCCGCACCCAGGTGGTACTTCACGTCACCGGACCCGTGCGTGCTGCGCGGGTCCAGGTTGCCCTCGAACTCGCCGAAGATCTGCGCGTACGACTTGCCGACGATGTTGGCGAGCACGTTCAGCCTGCCGCGGTGGGCCATCCCGATGACGGCTTCGTCCATGCCCCGCTGCGCCGCCTCGGTGAGCACCGCGTCCAGCAGCGGGATCAGCGACTCCGCGCCCTCCAGCGAGAACCGGCGCTGGCCCACGTACTTGGTCTGCAGGAACATCTCGAACGCCTCGGCCACGTTCAGCCGGGAAAGGATCTGCATCTGCTCCCCGTGGCCGTGCCGCTCCTGCGGCCGCTCGATGCGCTCCTGCAGCCAGGCACGCTCCTCGGGGTTCTGGATGTGCATGTACTCCACGCCGACGGTGCGGCAGTAGGAGTCCCGCAGCACGCCGAGGATGTCCCGCAGCTTCATCCGCGGCTTTCCGCCGAAACCGCCGGTGGCGAACTCGCGCTCAAGGTCCCACAGGGTGAGGCCGTGCTCGTTGATGTCCAGGTCCGGGTGCTTGCGCTGCCGGTACTCCAGCGGGTCGGTGTCGGCCATCAGGTGGCCGCGCACCCGGTAGGCGTGGATCAGTTCGTGCACGCGTGAGGACTTGGTGATGTCGTCCTCGCGCATGGCGGGGATGTCACGCACCCACCTGACCGGCTCATAGGGGATGCGGAGCGAGGAGAAAATCGCGTCGTAGAAGCCGTCCTCGCCGAGCAGCAACTGGTGGATGCGGCGCAGGAACTCGCCTGACTGCGCACCCTGGATGATCCGGTGGTCGTAGGTGGAGGTCAGGGCGACGGTCCTGCTGATGGCCAGCCGGGCCATCGTCTCGGCGGAGGCGCCCTGGTATTCCGCCGGGTACTCCATGGCGCCGACCCCGACGATGCAGCCCTGGCCCGCCATCAGCCGGGCGATGGAATGTTCGGTGCCAATGGTGCCCGGGTTCGTGAGGGTGATCGTCGTGCCCGCGTAATCCTCGACGGTCAGCTTGCCCGTCCTCGCCCGCCGCACGATGTCCTCATAGGCCATCCAGAACTGGCGGAACTCCAGTGCCTCCGCCGACTTGATGCTCGGCACCAGCAGTTGCCGCGCCCCGTCGCGGGTGGTGACGTCGATCGCCAGGCCCAGGTTGACATGCTCCGGCTGGAGCACCGCCGGCTTGCCGTCCACCTCGGTGTAGGCGTAGTTCATCTGTGGCATCACGGCCAGTGCCCGCACCATCGCGTACCCGATGAGGTGGGTGAACGAGACCTTGCCGCCCCGGCCACGCGCCAGATGATTGTTGATCACGATGCGGTTGTCGATCAGCAGCTTGGCCGGGATGGACCGCACGCTGGTCGCGGTGGGCACGCTGAGGCTCGCGGCCATGTTCGTCACGGTGCGGGCGGCGGCGCCCCGCAGCCGCACCGGGGTGGTGCCGCGCGGCACGGTTCCCGGCACCCCCGTGCCTGCTGCTGGGCCGGTCCCTGGTGGTGGGGTGGCTCCTGGTGGCGGGCCGGTTGCGGCCGTTCCTGGTGCTGGGCCTGGCCCCCTGGTTGTTCCTGGTGCCGGGGCTGGTGCGGGTGCCCGGCCAGGCGGCGCCCCGGCCCCATCGCCGGCCCGCGCGGGCCCGGTCACGGTGCGCGGCTGGGCTAGCTGACCCGGTGCGGTGCCGAGAGCCGGCGCCACGGGCCGGCCTGGAGCCGGCTGGGACTGGGGTGCCGCGTGGGACAGCTCAGAGGGCGCGCCTTCATCCACCGAGCTGGCCGTGCCGGGGGAGGTCGCTGCGCTGGGGGAGGCGGCCGTGCCGGAGGAGGCGGTCGCGCCGGGGGACGTGGTCGCGCCGGGGGACGTGGTCGCGGCGGGGGACGTGGCCGGGGCCTGGCCGGCCGGACGGCCACTGGCGGGGGGCTGGTAGTCGGCGAAGAAGTTCCACCAGGCCATGTCCACAGACCCGGGATCGGTCAGGTATCGCTGGTAGAGCTCGTCCACGAGCCATTCGTTTGGCCCGAAGTCGGCGCGCGCCGACGCCACGCGAGGGGTGGGGCCAGAACGTTGCGTTGCTTGCTCAGTGGTATCCGCGGACGCCCGCGGCGACTCCGGAGGCACGGCGGACATCGCCCTCTTCCGACGGTGTGAATGTTGTGGTCTCTGCCCAGTGTTCAGGCTACCTGGCCCGCTCATGCCCAGGATCACAGGTGAGGGCTGTGCCGGTCACGGCGGTGCGGGGCTCCGGGTGGAAGACCTCCGGCAAAACGCCGGACAATCACCATCCGGGGCGGAAGTTTCCACCTCCAGCCGACTTGCGTGAAGGTGCTGAACTACGCCTGCCCATGCTTACATTGGGGGCACGGAGGTGGCAGCCAGTGCGCGAGTTCGGTGAACTCGAAATGGCAATCATGGATGTGATGTGGGCCGCGGAAAGCCCGTGCGTCGTACGTGAGGTCCGTGAGCGCTTGCAGTACGGTCGGCCGGTCGCCTACACGACCGTTATGACCGTGATGAACATCCTGCACCGCAAGGGGGTGCTTCACCGGTCGAAATACGGGCGCGCGTGGCGGTACTGGCCAGTGGAGCGGCGGGAAGAACACGACGCCCGTCTCATGGCGGAAGCCCTGCGCTCCGGCGGCGATGAAGAGGTCACGATGCGGCACTTCCTTGGGCGTGTCACCGACAAGGAGATGATGAGCTTCCGCACCGCCGTGCTCGATGAGAGTTCACAGCGGCTTGCGCTGAAGTGACCTTCGCCCCGGTTCAGCGGTGCGACACCATCCCCGCATGGCCGATAGCAATATGCGCTGTTGGGCCCGCGCACCGCTACGATCTTCCGGCGTGAGGTATTGCCGGTATTCCCGCCGTGTGCATGCCCTAAATTCATGCCTAACGCAGCTTGCGGGCGAACTGTGAGCTCGGATGGCGAATCTCCGTGGGGGGGAATCACCATGACCCGGAGCCTGCGCGTGCCCGGCCGGGAAGGCCGGGTGCCAGGCCGGTCAGTGCCTGAAATCGCGGTTACTCCCGTCATGCGGGGTTATCCCGGCGGGATAGCGGATCTGGCGGGCCAGGATGATTTCCCGCTGGGGGAGTTCCCGGTATCTGGCGCTCTCGCCGAAAGCGAGCCGTCAGCGGCGGAGCAGGAACCGTCCCCCCCGGACTCTGCCGGCGGCACCGTGTGGCAGCAATCGTTGCGGGCCTGGCGTGAGGCGGGAATCGACTGGCAGCAGCCGCCGCGGGGGCGGTCCCTCGACACCGACCTCCAGCTCACCGAACCCATTCCCGCCGTCCCCCCGGCCGCACGGGACGACGCCAGGGGGCGCGCCCGGAAGACCACCGAGCGAGCCCCCGGGAACAGCACGACCTGGCTCGCGGGGAAGAACGCGGAGGGACCCGCGCGGAAAGTGTCCGATGCGGCGCGGACTGGACGCAAGCGCCGGGCCACGGTAGCGGTTGCCAGCAGCATTGTCGTCCTGGCCGCGGCCGTTGCCAGTGTCGCCCTCGCGCGGTGGCTGACCAGCAACTCCCCTACCGGGCATGCGCTCCTGGCCGGCTCGCTGCCGGCTGTCAGGGCGGACGCCGATTTTCCCGCCGGGAAGGCGGGACCGTCTGCCCTGGTGTTGCCCGTGCTCGCCGGTGTGGCCGCCGACGGCGACACGGTGGTCGCGGTCGGCTCGCAAGCCAGCCTGCCTTATGCGAGCCCGGTCATTGTTGATTCTGGCGACGGCGGCAAAACCTGGCAGCGGGCGGCCCTGCGGGTTCACGGCAGCCGGCTTTCGCCTGCTGGAGCCGCCCCGGACATGGTCGCTGGCGGGCACGGCAGATGGCTCGCGCTCGGCCGGAGGGTCGCCTGGGCCTCATCTGATGGCAGAAGCTGGCAGCCCGTGCCGGGAGTGGCGCCGGAGGCCACGGGCGACCGGGTGGTCGCGCTGGCCCGCACGGGCAGCGGATTCCTGGCGATAGGGGAGAACACCCGGAGCGCCGCGCAGGCTGCTGCCAGCAGCCCGGTCCTCTGGACATCTCCGGACGGGCTGACCTGGCGGCGCGAGAGCCCCACGCAACGTGGCGTTACCGCCCCCGCTGGCCAGGCGCTGACACTTCGCTGGGCAGCGTCCCATGCCAACGTGACCGTGATCGGCGGCGAGATCACCCATACGGCGGTGAAACACAGCAAGGGACACAAGGTCACTGTCCGCTCACTGTCGCCGGTTCTGTGGCGGAGCACCGATGGCGGTCAGACCTGGGCACCGGTCAGTTTGCCTGTTGTCAGCGGAGCCACAGGCGGGCTTGCCGGGCTGGCCGCCAGCAGTTCAGGGTTCGTGGCCGTCCGTGTTGGGCACACCGCCGGCGGGCGCCCGGACGCGCTGGTGTTTCAGTCCGCGCACGGTACGGGCTGGCGGCTCGCGCACCGGCTCACCGCCAGGCGTTCTGCGCTACACGTGTCCGCCGTGGGCGGCAGCGCCAGTGGGGTGGTCGTGGCGGGCACGGCGGGCACGCGCCGGGTGGCCTTCGTGAGCGTGGACGGCCAGCCCTGGCACCAGACCGCGATCCTGGGGAAGTCTTCAAGCTCTGTGACGTCAGTGACACTAGATGCTGCCGGTGCCGTTGTGGCGGCGGGGTTCGGCCATGCACGGGGAGCGGCCAGCCCGCGGCCGATCCTGCTGCTGGCTTGGCACCGGAGCTGGCTGGTCGGGCAGTCCGTGCTGGCCGGTTCCGTCATGGCGGATGTGACCGTCCGCGGGCTGGCGGCCGGTGCGGGCACGCAGGCGGGTGCGGGCACGCAGGCTGGCACGGCGGGCACCCAGGTCGCGGTCGGCGGCGCTGACGGCACACCCGCCATCTGGTGGGCGCCCGCCGGCGGCCGCTGGTCACCGGCCACTGTCGCGCTGCCGCCTGCCTGGCGGAGCGGCGCACGGCTTGATTCGGTGACGGCCGGCCCCGCCGGATGGCTCGCGGTAGGCGCAGCTGGCGGGAGCGGTGCTGCGGCTGGCCCGGTCATCATGACATCCACACATGGGAAGGTCTGGCACCCGGCTGCCGGCGCCAAGGTGTTCGCGGTCCGCGGTAGCAACGTGGCGCAAGCGGCTGCCGGGCCATCGGGTTACGTCGTGGTTGGCAGCAAGATGGCCGGTGGCAAGATGGCCGGCGGCAGGGTGGCCGGTGGCAAGATGCCCGGCGGCAGGGTGCCCGGCGGCAGGGTGGCCGGCGGCAGCGTGGCCCGTGGACGGCCGGTGGCTGCCGCCTGGTATTCAGCCAACCTGACTTCCTGGCACCCAGCCCGGAACGCTGGTTCCGGCAGCCTCGGCGGGCTCAAAGCCGGGGGGCAGATGCTCGCCGTGACCGCTGCGGGAACCGGGTTTGTGGCGGTGGGGTCCGAAGGCAAGGCTCCAGCGGTCTGGACATCACCAGATGGCATGCTCTGGCGGCTGGCAGCCGTGCTGCATCCTGCCTCCGGAGCCGGCGCCGCGTTGCAGCCCGCCCCGGGAGCGGGCGCCGTGCTGACTGGAGTGTCCGCCAAAGACCAGCGGGTGGTAGCCGTCGGCACCCAGACGACCAGTGCCGGGCTGAAACCCTTCGTGGCTGTCTCCGCTGATGGCGGCCTCACCTGGCGGGAATCCGTGCTGCCCGCACCAGCGGGCCGGGCCAGCGTCACCGCCCTGGCGGCCGCGCACGGCGGCTTCGTCGCCGTCGGCATGTCGGGCACCCCGGGAAGCCAGGACGTGATCGTGTGGTGGTCCGCCAATGGGCTGAGCTGGCACATGGAAACGCCCAGGGACGACCTGCTGCGGGGGCCCGGTGCCCAGAAGCTCACCGCGCTCAGCGTTTCCGGCGGTCTGCTCACAGCGGCCGGGTACAGCGCGACCTGGGGTGGCGAGCACCCCATCCTCTGGCACGCTCGCGTTCGCTGAGGCGCGGTGCCTCCGGCCCGGCGAATGCGGTGCCCCCGGCCCGGCGAATGCGGCGCCCGGCCAGCGAGTGCCGTACCCTGCGGGCATGCGCGTCGCACTGTGCCAGCTACCTGTCAGCCCAGATCCGGCAATCAACCTGGGCAGAGTGAGAGAGGCGGTCAAGGACGCCGCCAGCCAGAGTGCTGACCTTGCCGTGTTCCCGGAAGCGACCCAGGCACGGTTCGGCAGTGATCTTCGTGCGGTAGCCGAACCCCTGGACGGCGCGTTTGGCCGCGGGCTGGCAGAGGCGGCCCGCGACTCCGGGGTGACGCTGGTCGCCGGGGTGTTCGAGCCGGCACCGGACGGGCGCGTGTACAACACGGCGGTCGCCTACGACGGCACGGGGAACCGGGTGGCGGCCTACCGGAAGATCCACTTGTTCGACTCGCTCGGCGAGCGCGAGTCGGCAGTGGTCGCCCCGGGGTCCGAACCCGTCGTAACAGAGCTGGCCGGAGTCCGGACCGGCCTCATGACCTGCTACGACATCCGGTTTCCCGAGCTTGCACGGGCGCTGGTCGCGCGCGGCGCGGAGCTGATCGTGGTTCCCGCCGCCTGGGCCGCCGGCCTGTTCAAGGAGGAGCACTGGGTCACGCTCGTGCGCGCCCGCGCGATCGAGAACACGGTCTGGGTCGCGGCGGCCGGGCAGGTCCCCGACCCCTCGTCGCCCCCCACGCGGGCGCCGACCGGCGTGGGCCGCAGCATGCTGGTGGATCCCATGGGCGCCGTCCACACCGACCTCGGGCCGTCCGCCGCAGTTCGCGCGGCCGACCTGGACAGCGCGATGACCGCCGAGGTCCGGGCACTGCTCCCATGCCTGGAACACCGCCGCGACGACCTCTTCGGCCCCCGCTAGCCCCCTGCACGATCGCGGGCATGATGTCATGGCGGGGTGAACCGACCATTGCTGAACGCCCGGCTTGCCGGGATGGGAACCACGATTTTCGCCGAGATGTCGGCGCTCGCCATCACCACCGGGTCCGTGAACCTCGGCCAGGGCTTCCCTGACACCGACGGGCCCCGTGAGATCGCCGCCGCGGCCGCCGCCGCGATCATGGCGGGGCGCGGCAACCAGTACCCGCCCGGGCCTGGTATCCCCGAGCTCCGGCAAGCCGTGACCGCGCACCAGAAGCGCTTCTACGGCGTCGACCTGGACCCCGATGCCGAGGTGCTGATCACCGTCGGCGCCACCGAGGCAATTGCCGCTTCGCTGCTCGCCCTGGTAGAGCCCGGCGATGAGGTCATCGCATTCGAGCCCTATTACGACTCCTACGCCGCGTGCGTGGCCATGGCGGGTGCGACTAGGGTGCCGGTGACCCTGCGCCCGCCGGACTTCCGGCCCGATATTGGAGCGCTTCGCGCGGCGATAACCCCGCGCACACGTCTCATCTTGCTCAACACCCCGCACAATCCCACCGGGTCAGTCTTCTCCCGCGCCGAACTGGCCGAGATCGCCGCGCTCGCGTGCGAGCATGACCTGCTGGTGGTCTCGGACGAGGTTTATGAGCACATGGTGTTCGAGGGGGAGCACCTGCCGGTTGCCTCCCTGCCCGGCATGGCCGGGCGCACGGTCACGATCAGCTCGGCGGCCAAGACGTTCTCCTTCACCGGGTGGAAGGTCGGCTGGGTGACCGGGACCCCGGACGTCGTGGCAGCGGTCCGCGCGGCCAAGCAGTTCCTCACTTATGTGGCCAGCGGGCCGTTCCAGTACGCGGTGGCGGAAGCGCTCGCGCTGCCGGATTCCTACTACGCCGCGATCAGCGGCGAACTCCGCGGCAAGCGGGACTTCCTGTGTGACGGCCTCACCGAAGCCGGGTTCGAGGTCTACCGGCCGGCCGGGACGTATTTCATCACCACCGACGTGCGCCGCCTGGGCTACCGCGACGCCATGGAGTTCTGCCGGGAACTGCCGCGCCGGGCAGGGGTGGTCGCCATCCCGAGTTCGGTGTTCTACGACAACCAGGAGGCGGGGCAGTCGCAGGTGCGGTTCGCGTTTTGCAAGAAACGGGAGGTCCTTGCCGAAGCACTCGCCCGCCTCACGGCAGTCGGCCATGGCTAGCGTCCCGTCGCCGGCGCGGGGCCTGGTCCCCGGTGCGTCCCCCATGCCTGACGCGCTGCGGCAGGCGGCCGAGGCGGCGACGGGCTTCATGCCGCCGGCCGAGGGCCTTGCCCTGTACGAGACAGCGGCGGCGTATGCGCCGGCCGGCCCGGTCCTTGAGGTCGGCACGTACTGCGGCAAGTCCACCATTTATCTTGCCGCCGCTGCCAGCACAGCCGGCCGGCCGGTCATCACCGTGGACCATCACCACGGCTCGGACGAGAACCAGCCAGGATGGGAGTACCACGACCCGGCGCTGGTGGAGCCCCGCACCGGGCGGCTGGACACACTGCCGCACTTCCGGGCCACCCTCAGCCTGGCCGGGCTGGACGAGGCGGTGATCGCGATCGTGGGCCGGTCGGCGGATGTCGCGCGGCTGTGGGGCGCGCCGCTCGGGATGCTGTTCATCGACGGCGGGCACACCGATGCCGCCGCCCAGGCCGACTACGAGGGGTGGGCGCCGTGGGTGGCGCCTCGCGGCGCGCTCGCGATCCACGACGTCTTTCCCGACCCTGCGGATGGCGGCCGGGCACCGTACCGGATCTACCGGCGCGCGCTGGCCTCGGGCGCTTTCACCGAGGTTGCTGTCGAAGGCTCGCTGCGGGTCCTGGAACGCACCGCCCAGGGAATTGGCTAAACGGCAACAGCTGGGCACCCGTCCCACCACGCGCCGGCCATCATCGTGTGCGCGGTCAACAGCCCGTGTGGCCCTCAGCCATCAACTTAGCTGGGGCAGCCGCAGGGGGCCGGGCCGGCTGCGTGCGGGGCCGGGCTGGCCGGTGCCGCTTCGCGGAACAGGGCGCTGCCGCCTGTCGCGCGCGACAGCGCGTCGGCGGCCAGGATCATCGCGGCAGCCGTCCAGCTGCTGCGCTCGGCCGGGAAGTGCGCCGCGTTGGCGAACTGCCAGCCGGTCCAGTAGGCACCGCTGGGATCGCGCAGGTGCTGGATGTCCGCGAACAACTCCAGCGCCCGGCGGGTGTCCCCGGCCGCGTCCAGCGCCAGCGCGAGTTCGCAGGTTTCGGCGCCGGTGACCCACGGTTCGTCGCGCACACACCGGACTCCCAGCCCGGGCACGACGAACTCTGGCCACCCGGCGTCCAGCCGCTCCAGGGCGCCCGGCCCGCGGACCGGCCCAGCGAGGACCGGGTAATACCAGTCCATCGAGAACCTGCTCTTGTCCGCGAATGCCTCCGGGTGGCAGGCCACGACATGCCCGAGCTGGCTGGCTGCCAGTTCCCAGTCCGGCTGCGGTTCACCCACGAGCCCGGCCAGGCAGGCCGCGCAGCCCAGGCTCTGGTAGATGCTGGAGCAGCCGGTAAGCAGGGCGTAGCTGCCCGGGTTTCCGCCGGCGGTTCGCTCCCAGGCGATCTCGCCGCGCGGCTGTCGCAACGCGAGCACAAACCCGATCGCGTCCCGCACCGTGCGCCACATCGCACGCGCGAAGTCCGCATCGCCGGTGACCAGAAACTCGTGCCATACGCCCACCGCCACGTAGGCCACCTGGTTGCTGTCCGAGGCGGGGTCGCTGACTTGCCCGCCCGGCGCGGTCTTCTTGGGCCAGGAACCATCGGGGCGCTGGGTCTGCCGCAGCCATTCGTACGCATGCCGGGCAGGGCCCGCCAGACCGCAGGCGGACAGCGCCATCGCGCACTCGGTGTGATTCCAGGCATCGATGTGACCGTCCGGCCAGCCGATCGCACCGGACGCCTCCTGTACGGCAACGATGCTCTCCCCGGTGGCGCGGATGTCGTCCGTGGTCAGGACGCCGGGTACGGCCGGCACGGCATTAGTCGCCGTACGGGGCGTGACGCTAAGCGACATGGCGTTGCGGTCACGCACCGGCGTGTGCGGTGGGACGGCGGGTGGGCAGGAGCCTTTCGTTTGGTGTGAAATTGGACGGTTTTCGGGCGTAGACGACGAGGCTTTTGCCGATGAGCGGGTTGAGGGCCTGCTCCGCCAGCCGGGTGAAGGCCGGCCGCTTGGTGATGTCCCAGACCAGCAGCCGGTGATAAGCCTGCGCGAGCGGGTGGCCGTCGTCGCGGACGCCGACCGCGCACTTCAGCCACCAGTACGGTGAGTGCAGGCCGTGCGCGTGGTGGTGGCCGCCGACCGCCAGCCCGGCCCGCCGCAGCTTGGTTTCGAGTTCCGGGCGGGTATAGATGCGCACATGCCCGCCCGGGATGTTGTGGTAGTCGTCTGACAGCTGCCAGCAGATGCGTTCCGGCAGCCAGGCGGGCACGGTTACAGCCAGCAGCCCGCCCGGGCGCAGCACCCTGGCGATCTCGGTCAGGGCGCGCTGGTCACCGCGCACGTGCTCCAGCACCTCGGCGGCGATCACCCGGTCGAATGCGCCGTCGCCGAAGGGCATCGCCGTAGCATCGCCTCGCACCGCGTGGGCGCGAGCGCCCGGCGGCGCCTCCCCCGCCTCGTCCATGGCCGCGACGATGGCACCAACATTTCGGAGTTCACCGTGGTCGGTGTCGAAGGCGACCACGTCAGCGCCCCGCCGGTAGGTCTCGAACGCGTGCCGCCCGCCGCCGCAGCCGAGGTCGAGCACTCGGTCACCGGGCCCGACGGGAAAGCGCCGGAAATCTACGGTGAGCAGTGGTCAGCCTCCCGTCGCAGCGCCCTGTGCGGCGCGGATCGCGCGCTCGTATTCCTTCACCGTTGCGCGGGCGACCGCGGGCCAGGCGAACCTCTCCTGGACCCGGTGCCAGGCAGCCTCGGACAGCCGTGCCCGCTGCTGCGGGGAGTCAACCAGGCTGCGCAGCGCTGCGGCCAGCTCCTCGGCGTCACCCGGCGCCACCAGCACGGCAGCAGTTCCGGTCACCTCCGGCAGGGCGCCCGTACGGCTGGCAACCAGCGGGGTGCCCGAAGCCATGTGCTCCACCGCGGGCAGCGAGAAGCCCTCGTACAGCGACGGCACCACCGCGATCTCCGCGCTCGCCGTCAGTTCCGCGACCGCTGTGTCGCTGAGCCCGTGCGCGAAACGAACCTGGCCGCCGAGCGCCAGGTCCGCGACCAGGCGCTCGGTGGGGCCGCCCGGATTTGGCTTGCCGACCACGATGAGCTGCACGTCGCGTTCTGTTGCGAGCTTGCCGAACGCCCGCAGCAAGGTGGCGACCCCCTTGATCGGCGAGTCCGCGCTCGCCACGGCGACGATGCTGCCAGGCACGCGGGGGGCGGGCCGGGGGTGGAAGCGCCGGGTGTCCACGCCGAGCGGAATGACCCGGACGCTTTCGGCCGGCACTCCGAAGTCGCGGCAGATGTCGTCGCGGGAGGAGGCCGAAGCGGTCAGGATCGGCCCGCACCTCCGCGCCACCCGGGCCTGCATCTTCACGAAGCCGTACCACCGGCGTTTGGACAGCCGGGCGAACCCGCGGGCTGCGGCCAGCTCAATGCGCCGGTCCACGCTGATCGGGTGATGGATGCTGGTCACCAGCGGGAGACCCGCCCGTGCCACCCCGAGCAGCCCGTACCCGAGCACCTGGTTGTCGTGGACAAGGTCGAAATCGGCCCTGCGCGCCAGCAGCAGCCGGCGCGCCCGCAGGCTGAACGTGAGTGGCTCGGGGAAGGACCCCGCGCGCATGGCCGCGAACTCGCACACGTCGATCCAGTCGCGGAACTCCGAAAGCCGCGGCGTCCGGAACGGGTTCGGTTCCGCGTACAGGTCAAGGCTGGGGACGCGGCGCAGCACCGGGCCCGGCTCGAGTTCCGGGTATGGCTGGCCGGAGAAAACCTCAACGTGATGGCCGAGTGCGGCCAGCTCACGGGACAAATGACGCAGGTAGATGCCCTGGCCGCCGCAGTGTGGCTTGCTGCGGTATGAGACCAGCGCGATGCGGAGCGGGCGATCCATGGTGTCCACGCAGGTTCGCACCTCTCGTCAGCTTGCGCCCATCCGGTGATGCCGAGGCCGGCGGCCCGCGTGGCCTCTAGGCAGCGAACATTACCACCCAGTACCCCTCGCGCCCGGGTACTGCCAGCATCGGCGCGGGGCGGGCCGTACCCTGAGGGGCGCGTCGTTACCGGATCCGGGCCTTTATGCAGGAACGGACAGCGGGGGAGGGTCAAATGGCCAAGCGTGCGCTGATCACAGGAATCACCGGTCAGGACGGGTCCTACCTCGCCGAGCACCTGCTGTCGCAGGGATATGAGGTGTGGGGCCTGGTCCGGGGCCAGTCCAACCCCCGGGTCCGGCGGGTGCGGCAGCTGCTTGGCGATGTCCGGCTGGTCCGCGGTGACCTGCTGGACCAGGGCAGCCTCATCGCCGCCGTGGAGCGCGTCCAGCCGGATGAGGTGTACAACCTGGCCGCGATCTCCTACGTGCCGATGTCGTGGCAGCAGGCCGAGCTCACGGGCGAGGTCACCGGGCTTGGTGTGCTGCGCGTGCTGGAGGCCATCCGGGTGTGCAGCGGGATCAGTGGGTCACGGGCACCTGGCGGCGGGCAGATCCGCTTCTACCAGGCGTCATCATCGGAGATGTTCGGCATGGTGGCCGAGTCTCCGCAGACGGAACGGACGCCGTTCCACCCGCGCAGCCCGTATGGCGTGGCCAAGGCTTACGGCCACTTCCTGACGCAGAACTACCGTGAGTCCTATGGCATGTTCGCCGTGTCCGGGATCCTGTTCAACCACGAATCACCCCGGCGCGGCAGCGAGTTCGTCACCCGCAAGGTGTCGCTCGGTGTGGCCAGGATCAAACAGGGCGTTGAGCGGCAACTGCGGCTCGGCACGATTTCGGCGCGGCGCGACTGGGGTTATGCGGGCGACTATGTGCGGGCCATGCAGCTGATGCTCGCGCGGGACGAGCCCGGGGATTTCGTGGTGGGAACAGGGGTGACCCACAGCGTCGAGGAACTCGTGGAGCGGGCGTTCCGGGTGGGTGGCCTCGACTGGCGCGACCACGTGGTCTGCGACGCCGCCTACGTCCGGCCGGCCGAGGTGGATCATCTGTGCGCTGACCCGTCCAAGGCGGCGAAGGAACTCGGGTGGGAGCCGTCGGTAGGGTTCGACGAGCTCGTCACCATGATGGTGGAATCCGATCTCGCCCAGCTGTCCGGTCCCGGGGCACACGAAGACGACTCGTTTGGCCCGGAAGCCTGGTGAGCCGCGCGGCGGTGCCGTTAGGCGTCTGCAAGCGCGGTCCCGGAGCGCGGGGCCGGTTTGAGCGCCGCGGCTAGCTAGACCACGGCGCCGACGGCCCGGCCGATGAGGTAGGTGATCCCGGCTGCGATCGCGGCCAGCGCGAGCTGCCGCGCGGCGCCGCGCAGGAAGGGCCGGTCAGTGAGCCGCGACACCAGCCCTCCGCCGAGGAACGCGGCCACCGCCGCCAGCCCCAGCGCGGCGGCCAGCGAGGCGTGGCCGAACAGGTACGGGATCAGCGGCACCAGCGCACCCACCGCGAACGTCAGCAGCGAGGCCCCGGCGGCCGTGACCGGCGACGGCAGCTCCCGGTGGTCGACGCCCAGCTCCTCGCGCACGTGGATGGCGAGCGCCTGCTCGGGATGCTCGGAAAGCTGCCGGGCCACCGCGTCGGCCAGGCCGGCTTCGACACCCCGCATGCGGAACACGCCGGCGAGCTCCTGGCGTTCGGCGTCGGGATGGTGTTCCAGCTCGAAGCGTTCCTTGCGGACCTCCGCGGCGACGAGCTCGTTCTGCGAGGACACGGAAACGTACTCGCCGGTGGCCATCGAGAACGCGCCGGCGGCGAGGCCCGCCAGCCCGGTGAGGATGATGAAGTGCGGCGTGCCGCCGCCCGCGCCCACGCCCGCGATCAGCGAGACGTTGGTGACCAGCCCGTCCATCGCGCCGAACACGGCCGGGCGCAGCCAGCCACCGGAGACGTCGCGGTGGTGGTGCGTCTCGGTCTGTGCGTCCGGTGGCGTTTCGCTGGCAGCGGTCATCATTGTTCCTCGGGATGGGCGGCGGTCCCGCCGTGGCTCGTGTCGTTCCGCCGTGGCTCGTGTCGTCCCGGAGCGAAACGGAACTGTGCCTGCCCATTATTCCGTGCGGCCAGGCCAGCCTGCCTGGCCGGCCTGGCCGCACGGGCGTCGCGCGAGCTCAGCTCTTGTCGCTCGAGCTCAGCTCTTGGTCGCGTTGTTGAGGAAGATGTGGCCAATGGCGGTGGGGTAGACACCGCCCACGTTCTTCGACCACGCGGACAGGTAGTTGTAGAAGTACCCGTAGATGACGGGCGTCTCCGTCAGCAGCAGTGTCTCGATCTGGCCGGCGACCTGGCGCTGGGTGGACGGGTCACTGGCGGAGATGTACTGCTGGGCCAGCTTGTCGTAGTGAGTGTTGCTGAAGTGCGCCGCGTTCCACGAGCCGGTGCCCGTCTTGGAGTTGATCGTCTGCAACGGGGCGGTCAGGAACACGTTCGGCACGCTGCGGTGGCCGTAGTCGACGAGGCTCATGGTGGCGTCGAGCCAGTCGGAGTTCCCGAAGGTGGCCTTGCCGTAATAGGCGGTGGAGTTCTCCATCTTCACCTTGATGGTCACCCCGATGGCCTTGGCGGCCTGCGCCACGATCTGGGCGTACTCGCTGATCTCCTGCACGTCGTTGCCGATGAGCTGCGTCGAGAACCCCGACGGGTGCCCCGCGGCCGCCAGCAGCGACTTGGCCTTGGCGATGTCCTGGGCGCGCTGGGTGACGCTGGTGTCCGTCGAGGGGAAGACGGGGGCGAAGGGGCTGTCATTCCCGAGGTCCGCGTAACCCTTGAACAGTGCCTGGACGATTTGCTGGCGGTTGAGCGTCAGCGCGATTGCCTGCCGCACCCGGGGGTCGCTGAATGGGGCCTTGTCACAGCGCATCGACAGTTCCCGGTGCGCGCTGGACTTCAGCTTGCCGACGTTGAACTGGCCGGACAAAAGCTGCTCGCCGCCGGTGACCGAGAACTGTCCGACCACGTCGACCGACCCGCCGGTGAGGGCGAGGATCTGCGGCGTCTGGGTGTCGTAGAACGCGAACTGGGTCGCCGCCGGGAGAGCCTTGGTTCCCCAGTACTGCTCGTTACGGGTGAACGATGCGCCCACCTTTGGCGTGTAGCTCTTCATCACAAACGGGCCGGTGCCGATGAACGAACTCTCCCATTTCGTGGGATCGTAGCCCTTCGGCAGAATGATCATGTTGTAGTTGTCGGAGGAGGTCAGGTAGGGGAAGTTGCCGTTCGGGCTGGCGAGGTGAAATGCGACGGTGAGGTCGTCCACCTTCCGCACGCCGGCCGGAGTGAGGACGCCGCCAAACGCTGACAGCGCGCTGGAGGAACTCTTGGGGTTCGTCTGGAGCTTGTAGGTGTAAACCACGTCATCCGCGGTGAGCGGGCTGCCGTCGTGGAACTTGACACCCTGGCGGATCTTGAAGGTCCACACATCAGAAGTGGAGTTGGGCTTCCAGCTTTGGGCAAGCACCGGCCGCAGCCGCAAGTGCTGGTCGGAAAGGCACAGGTACTCGCCGGTCTGGGCGAGCATGTCAAGCCCGCCCTGGTCGGCAACGGTCACGGGGTTGATGGACCCCGAGGGCACGATGATGGCCGCCTTTATCGTGGCACCGGCTTTGCCGCCGGTCTTTGGAGCCGGCGATGGGCTTGAGCTGCCGCAGGCGGAGATGACAGCACCCAGCACGGGCAGCGATATGCCGACGACGGTGCCTCGCCTGAGGAAGTCCCTCCGGGAGATCCTGCCTGCGGCGAACTCGTCGATGATGTTGTTCCCGACCTCACTTTGGCTTTCCCGAAGCCGGTCGAGCCGATCATGGTTGGCGCTCACTCGGATCCTCCTTAGGAACCGCGCGGGGGGCGCGAATCACGGAATCTATGCCAGCAGGGCGATCTTGTCACGTCGCCTTTCCGTTGGCCTGCATGATTTTCAGTTGGTCAAGCGGGATATGGCAGCTCATGAGGTGGCCGGGTGCGACCTCGGCCAGCGGTGGCTCGACCGACTCGCACACGCCGCTCGACAGCCGCCGCGGGCAGCGCGTGTGGAACACGCAGCCCCCAGGTGGGTCCGACGCGGAGGGAATCTCCCCCACCAGCCGGATCCGGGCCGGATGGCGTGCGTCCAGGCTTGGTACCGCCGACAGCAGCGCTTCCGTGTACGGGTGATGCGGCCCGGAGAACACTGCCTCCGCAGGCCCGACTTCCATCACCCGGCCGAGGTAGAGCACGGCAATACGGTCGGCGAGGTAGCGCACGACACCGAGATCGTGCGAGATGAACAGGTACGTCACCCGCTCGCTCGCCTGCAGATCGGCCAGCAGGTTGAGGATCGCTGCCTGCACCGACACGTCCAGCGCCGAGGTGGGCTCATCGCAGACGACGACGGCCGGGCCGCTGCCGAACGCGCGCGCGATCGCGACCCGCTGTTTCAGGCCGCCAGAGAGCTGGCTGGGGCGCAGCGGCAGGTGGCGTTCCTCCAGGCGCACGCCGCCGATCAGTTCGGCGAGGCGCGTGCGCAGCCGCTCACCGGACAGGCCCGCCAGGGTGGCGAGCGGGCGGCTGATCAGGCGCCGGACGGTGTGCCGCCGGTTGAGCGCCGAATCTGGGTTCTGGAACACGATCTGGAGCGCCTTGAGATGGTCACGCTCCCGGCGCCTGAGGTCGGGCCCGAGTTGCTCGCCGTCGAGTGCCACGGTGGCACCGGCGTCGGGGCCAAGCAGCCCCAGCAGCACCCGTGCCAGGGTCGTCTTGCCGCTGCCACTCTCGCCGACCAGCCCGAGCGTCTCACCGCGTTCCAGATCGAGGTTCACCGCGGTGAGCGCGTGAACCCGCTCACCGGCGGAGGTGAACGTCTTGGACAGGTTCCCCAGCCGCACAATGGTCTGCTGCCCGTTCGCGCCCGCCGGGAGCAGCTTGTCCGCCGGCGTGTTCCTGCCCATGCCCGGGGCGGCCTCGTGCCGGTAGCACCGGGAGGTACGGCCGGTCCCGACCGGGAACGATGGCGGCGGCGCCTGACGGCAGCGGTCCTCGACGAGCAGGCAGCGGTCAGCGAAGATGCATCCCGGGAGCGAATGACCCGGGGGCGGAAGGAAGCCGGGGATGGTATCGAGCCGCCCGTGATCCTTTCGCTGGCCGCGCCGGGGCAGGCAGCGCAGCAGCCCGACGGTGTAGGGATGGCGCGGCTCGGCGAACACTTCGCGGGCAGGGCCTTCCTCGACGAGTTCCCCCGCGTACAGAACGCCCACCCGGTCGCACATTTTGGCGATCACGGCGAGGTTGTGGCTGATGAACAGCACTGCGGTCTGGAACTCCTCGCGCAGCGCGGTCACGAGGTCGAGCACCTCTGCCTCGACCGTCGCGTCGAGCGCCGTGGTCGGCTCGTCCAGAATGAGCAGCGAGGGCTCGGCTGCCAGTGCCATGGCCATCACCGCGCGCTGCGCCATGCCGCCGGAAAGCTCGTGCGGGTACCGGTCCATCACCTTGCGGGGATCGGAAATCTGCACTTTGCGGAGCATCGCCTCGGAGCGGCCCAGTGCCTCGTCACGGCCGAGCCCGGCGAGTTCGTACACCTCGGCGATCTGTCGGCCGACCCGGATCGACGGATTCAGCGCCCGTCCCGGCTCCTGGTAAACCATCGACACCGTGCGGGCCCTCAGCTCGCGCAGCGCGGCATTCCCCATCGCCAGCGGGTCCTGGCCGTTGATCGTGATCGCTCCCGCACTGACCCTGCCGTTGCGCGGGAGATACCGGGTGAGGGCCAGGGCCACGGTCGACTTGCCCGACCCGGATTCCCCGACGAGCCCGTAGGATTCGCGGCGGCCGATGTGGAAGGAAACGTCGTGCAATGCCAGCCGGTCCCGCGCGCGGACCGTGTAGGCGACATCGAGGTGCTCCACGGTGAGCGCCGGGCCGGGGCTGCCAGGCCCGCCCGCCGCGGCCGGAGCATCGGTGGCGGTCATCCGGCGAGCACCTGCTCAATCGAGTCGGTGACCAGGTTGATGGCAATCACCAGCGACGCGATGGCGAGCGCGGGAAACAGCGTCATCCACCAGTAGCCGGCCCCGAGGGTCACGTAGTTGTGGAAAATGTCCGATCCCCAGTCGGGAGTGGGCGGCTGCACCCCGAAGCCAAGGAAGGACAGGGTGGCGACCGCGAAGATGCCGTAACCGAGCCGCACCGTGAACTCGACCAGGATCGTCGGCATAACGTTCGGCAAGATTTCGGTAACCATGATGCTCGGCGGCTTCTCGCCCATCAGCCGGGCCGAGGACAAGTAGTCGAGCTGGGTTTCGACCAGAACGGCAGACCGGACCGTCCGGGCGATCAGCGGGGTGAAGACAAAGCCGATGACGGCGATGAGCGTCGGGCTTGACGGGCCGAGTGCGACGACAAACAGGAACGCGACGATCACCACGGGCAGCGCCAGCACCGCCTCGACGATCCGCCCGATCGCCAGGTCCAGCGCACCGCCAAGGTAGCCCATCACCAGGCCAAGCACCGTTCCCAAAACGGTGCCAAGCAGGGTGGCCAGGAAAGAGATCGCAAGGATGTCCCTGGCACCGGTGATCACCCGTGACGCGACGTCGCGGCCGAGCTGGTCGGTGCCGAACCAGTGCGCGGCTGACGGCCGCGCGTTCGTCGCGAGCAACTGCTGGACCAGCGGGTCGTGCGGGGCAAGGGTGCTGCCGAAGAGCGCACAGGCCAGCCAGAACACCAGGATCGCCACGCCAGCGAGAAAGGTGGGCTTGCGCACCAGCAGGCGCCACGACGGCAGTTCCCCCAGGCGGTCAGCGTGAGCGACTGCCACCTCGGCGGCTGGAGCCACCGCGGTGTCGGTCATCCGCTGCTCCCGAGCCGAAGCCGCGGATTGAGCATCGTGTGCAGCGCGTCAGCGATCAGCGTCGCCACCATGTACACGACCCCGATGGTGAGCACGCCGGCTTCCAGCATGGGAAAGTCCTTGCCCTGGGCAGCCTTGTAGATCAGGTTCCCGATGCCCTGGTAGTTGAAGAGGGTCTCCACCACCACCAGCCCCCCGATCAGGTAGCCGGTCTGGGTGGCGATGACGGTGATCGTCGGGAGGAGCGCGTTGCGCAGCAGGTGCCGCCGGATTACCACCAGCCGTTTCAGGCCCTTGAGCGTGGCCGTGCGGGCGTAGTCGGAGTCGAGTGCCTCGATCATGCCGGCTCGGGCCATGCGGGCAATGTAGCCGAACAGGACGAGGACAAGGGGAATCGCGGGCAGGATGAGGTGGTCGAGCTGGCTCAGGTCTGACGCGCCGGCGCCCGCCGAAGCGGGGTAGGGCAGCACTTTGAGCGCAGTGCTGAAAACGATGATGACGACGATGCCGGATACGAATTCGGGCACTGTCGCCGCGGAAAGTCCCGTCACGGAAATGACCCGGTCGGTTGCCCGGCCAACGTGAAGGGCGGCGAGGACCCCCCCGAGGATGCCGAGCGGCACCACCACAATGAAAGCCAGCGCGGCCAGCTTGACCGAGTTCACGAGTGCCGCCTGGATGAACGGCTCCACCGGGGACCGGAACTGATACGACTCGCCCATGTTCCCGTGCAGGAGGCCGGTCACCCAGGTCCAGTACTGAACCAGCAGTGGCCGGTCCACGCCCAGCTGATGATCCAGCACGTTCACGGAGCTTTGCCTGGCGAGATTGCCGAGAATCGCCCGGCCCGGGTCGCCGGGTACCACCTGCCCGGCGAAAAAGATGATGACGCTGAGCAGCCACAGCGTGATGAGGGCGAGTCCGAAACGCCTTAGCAAGTACGTCGTCACCTGGCCTCCTTGGGCGACAGGCCGTCGTGCCGCTTGGCAATGATGGCTTCACGGAAGCGTAGTTTCCGGTTCCTCTCGCGGCAATATCAGGAGCATCACGGTTTGGCCCGTCCGGTCGGCGAGAGGCAAGACAGGGCCATGTAGCCTCCTGAACGCGTGGGTGGATTGCAGCGTCCACGCAGGCGAGCGGGGAGGCTGGATGAAGATCACCGCTATCCGGCTGGACCCGATGCGATTTCCGCTGGACCCCCCGTTTCGGGCGGCCTGGGACCCGGTTCCGCGGCGGCATTTCGACGCCACCCTCGTCCGGGTCGAAACCGACGAGGGTGTGACCGGATTCGGGTCGGGCGACACCATGGACGGTTTCGCCCGGTTCGAGAGCCTCTTCCTCGGCCGTGATCCACGTCAAATCGTTACCCATGTGAAGACCATCGAGACCATCGGGTTCCACGCTCGGCGTTACTGGCCCTTGGAAGCCGCGCTGTGGGACATCATCGGCAAAGTTTGCGCCCAGCCCGTGTCGGTGCTTTTCGGCGGGGCCCGGAGCAGCATTCCCGCGTACGCGTCGTTTGGTGAGCTCAAGACCCCGGGCGAGCGTGCGGAGTCAGTAACCGCGGCGAAGGAGGCGGGCTTCCGGGCAGTGAAAATCCGCATCGGGCGCGAAGACGTCGCGTCTGGGCTGGCTGCCGTGCGAGCCGCACGGGAAGCGGGCGGGGACGACATCGAGATCATGGTTGATCTCAACCAGGGGTGGCGCATGGCCGGTGACCTGTCGTGCGCCCTGGATGTCACCGGTGTCCGGCGGCTCGCCAGCGAGTTGTGCGAGCTCGGTGTGCTGTGGCTGGAGGAGCCGCTGCCACGAGATGACCTGGACGGCATGCGGATGCTGCGGGAGCACACCGGGATTCGCGTGGCGGGCGGCGAGATGGCCCGCACAGTGAAGGAAGTGCTTGATGCGGTCTCGGCCGGCGCGCTGGATGTCGTACAGCCCGATGCCGTGCTGTCGGTCGGGATGCTGCGCGCCCGCACCGCCGCCGAGTTCGCTCAGCTGCATCACTGCTGGTTCACACCGCACACGTGGACCAATGGGCTGGGCATGGTCGCAAACCTGCATGTGGCGGCCGGTGTCGGTGGTGGCCCCTACATCGAGTACCCGTACGACCCGCCCGGCTGGACCGAGAGCCGGCGCGATTTCTTCCTCACCGAACCGCTGCCTATCGACGCGCAAGGATGCCTCCCGCTGCCCGGCCGGCCTGGCCTCGGCGTGGAGATCGATGAGTCCGCGGTCGCCCGCTGGGCACGTCGCTAGCCGGCAGAGCGGTCGCCCGTGGCCCCCCTGGCGGGATTTCGCCACCCTGAAGCCACGCTGATGCGAGGCAGTGCCCCGCTCCCGCGGGCAGGCGCGGAAGGTGGGGCCACCCGCTCCCGAGGGCAGCCGGCGGACAGAGGATGATAAACCGATGTCAGGGTGATCACGCCTGGATGGCGACTCGCCGAGGAACGGTGATGTTTCCGTGAACGCAGCAGGCTCCACGTCCGTCCCGGGCGCGCGCCCGGTCCGCGCCCCGCGCGGCACAACCCTGTCCTGCCGGGGGTGGCCGCAGGAGGCGGCCATGCGGATGCTCATGAACAACCTCGACCCTGAGGTTGCTGAGCATCCCGACCAGCTTGTCGTTTACGGCGGCTCGGGCCGGGCCGCCCGCAGCTGGGCCGCGTTCGACGCGATCGTCGCGACCCTGCAGGACCTGCGTGAGGACGAGACGCTGCTGGTGCAGTCCGGCAAGCCGGTCGGGGTGGTGCGGACCCACGAATGGGCTCCCCGGGTACTGATCGCGAACTCCCTGCTGGTGCCGCAGTGGGCCACCTGGGATGAGTTCCGTCGGCTGGAAGCGGCCGGCCTGACCATGTTCGGCCAGATGACGGCGGGCTCCTGGATCTACATCGGCACGCAGGGCATTCTGCAGGGCACGTACGAAACCTTCGCGGCCGTCGCCGCCAAACGCTTCGGCGGGTCACTCACCGGCACGGTCACACTGACCGCCGGGCTGGGCGGCATGGGCGGGGCGCAGCCGCTCGCGGTGACGATGAACGGCGGGGTGGCGATCTGCGTGGAGTGCGACCCGTCCCGGATCGCCCGCCGGATCGAGCACGGCTACCTGGACGTGGCTGCTGACAGTACCGAGGACGCGCTGCGCCGGGCGGAGGCCGCCAGGGACGCTGGCGAGCCGCTGTCGATCGGGCTGCTCGGCAACGCCGCCGATGTGCTGCCGCGGATGCTGGCCATGGGCGCCGCCGTGGATGTGGTGACCGACCAGACCTCCGCGCATGACCCGCTCACCTATCTGCCCCGTGGCGTGAAGTTCGAGGACATGGCGGCGCTGCGGGCCGAAGACCCCGGCGGGTTCACCAGCCGGGCGCGGGACTCGATGGCGGCGCAGGTGGCGGCCATGGTGGGCTTTCTCGACGCGGGCGCGGAGGTCTTCGACTACGGCAACTCGATCCGCGGCGAAGCGCAGGTCGCGGGCTACGCACGGGCGTTCGACTTTCCCGGGTTCGTCCCTGCCTACATTCGCCCGCTGTTCTGCCAGGGCAAAGGCCCGTTCCGGTGGGCGGCCCTCTCGGGCGATCCAGCGGACATCGCGGCTACGGACCGCGCCATCCTCGACCTTTTCCCCGGCAACGAGCCGCTGGCCAGGTGGATGTCGATGGCCGCCGAGAAGGTGCACTTCCAGGGTCTGCCGGCGCGAATCTGCTGGCTCGGCTATGGCGAACGGCATCTGGCCGGGCTGCGGTTCAACGACCTGGTGGCACGCGGGGAGGTGCGGGCTCCGATCGTGCTGGGCCGGGATCACCTCGACTGCGGCTCGGTTGCCTCGCCGTACCGGGAGACCGAGGGAATGGCCGACGGGTCGGACGCCATCGCCGACTGGCCGATCCTCAACGCGCTGGTCAACACCTCCTCGGGCGCCTCGTGGGTGAGCGTGCACCACGGTGGCGGGGTCGGCATCGGCCGCTCGATCCACGCCGGGCAGGTGTGCGTCGCCGACGGCACCCCGCTCGCCGCCCAAAAACTGGAACGTGTGCTCACCAACGACCCGGGGACCGGCATCATCCGCCATGTCGATGCGGGCTACGGGGACGCCACCCGGGTGGCCGGGGAACGCGGCGTCCGCATCCCGATGCGTGACCCGCCGTCCCATGATCGTGGCGAATAGGTGGCCCATGACCCCACCGATCAGCCACGATCATGGAAACCATCGGGCCGGGTTGAGTTTCGCGGACTTGTGGGAGTCGTTGCTCCCCGTTGGCCGCGACAGCGGCGCAGGAGGTTACCGGCGGTTCTCTTGGACGGACGCTGATGCCGGATGCCGCGACTGGTTTTTTAAAGCAGCCGCCAAACGGCACCTGCCCGCAACCGTCGACCGCAACGGCAATCTCTGGGCGTGGTGGAACCCGCCGCGTGCTGCGCCCGCGGCAGCAGCCAGCGGGGAGCTCTCGCGCCCGCCCGCGGAACTGGGCACCGGAGGAGGCTTGGCTCCGCGCGGCAGCGCCGAGCCCAGTCCCGCGCCCGCGGAACTGGGGACGGGGGAGCCGCCTCTCGCCGACTGTGCTGGCGCGATCGTCGCGGGGAGTCACCTGGACTCGGTGCCCGACGGCGGCGCTTTCGACGGTCCGCTGGGGGTGGTCTCTGCGTTCGCGGCGATCGACCTTCTTCGTGAGCGCGGGGTCGAGCCGGCCCGCCCGTTGGCGGTGGCGGCGTTCACCGAGGAGGAGGGGGCGCGGTTTGGCATCGCCTGTCTGGGTAGCCGGTTGCTGGTGGGGGCAATTGACCCGGAATCGGCACGTGCGCTGAGTGACGCCAGCGGGACCACTCTGGCGCAGGCGATGACCTGGGCCGGGTATGACCCGGCCGGCCTGGGCACAGACGACGGCCTGCTGTCGGCGGTGGCCGCCTACGTGGAACTCCACATCGAGCAGGGCCGGGCGCTGGCTGGCATGGGCGCCGCCGTCGCAGTCGCGGACCGGATCTGGCCGCACGGCAGGTGGCGGTTCACCTTCACCGGGCGGGCCGACCACGCGGGCACGGCAGCGCTTGCCGACCGGCAGGACCCGGTCCTGCCGTTCGCCACGGCGGTGCTCACCGCGCGGCGGGCGGCCGCCGTTCACGGCGCCCGCGCCACCGTCGGGAAAGTGATCGCGGCGCCCGGCGCGGTCAACGCGGTCGGCTCGTCGGTGACCGCGTGGCTGGATGCCCGGGCGCCAGACGAGACGGTCCTGGAGGCAGTGGTCCATCAGGTGGTCGCCGCCGCCCGCGACGCGGCGGCCGCGCACTCGGTGACGATGGAAGCCCGGCAGGAGTCAGTGACGCCGGCCGTCGAGTTCGATCCGGCGCTGCGCCACACGCTGGTGTCCTCGCTCGCTGCCCGCGGCATCACCGCACCGGTGCTGCCAACCGCGGCAGGCCATGACGCGGGAATTCTCGCTGCCAAGGTGCCCACCGCGATGTTGTTCGTGCGCAACCCGTCCGGGGTTTCCCACTCACCGGCCGAGCACGCTGACCTGGCCGACTGCGAGGCTGGTGTGCGGGCGCTGGCTGCTGTGCTGGAGGACCTGGTGTGCGCTCCGGCGGGGCAGCCGTGGGCTGCCCCGCCGGAGCGCCAGCCCAGTGCCGCGCAGACCGCGCCCGAGGCGCCTGCGCCTAGATCCAGGGGGCTGGGCCGGTGAGCGCGGGCTCGGGCATCCCGCCCGGTCCCACGGGAGCCACCGGGTATCCAGTTTCGGGTGGCCTGCCCGGTCCCACGGGAGCCACGGGGTATCCAGCCTCGGGTGGCCTGCCCGGTCCCACGACCGCGCCCGGTTCCGCCGAGTCCGGGGACCACCCGCCCGTGCGGCGGTGGCGCGCGGAACTGGCCTGGCTGCCCGGCCGGGGAGTGCGCGCGGGGGTCTTGATTGAGGCCGTTGGCCGGTACTTCACATCCGTCACGCCGGACGTGCCGCAACACGATTGCCCCGCTGGCACAGTGCACCTGCCCGGGATGACCCTGCCCGGACTGGCGAATGCGCACTCGCACGCGTTCCACCGTGCGCTTCGCGGGACCGTCCAGGCCGGTCAGGGAACGTTTTGGACCTGGCGAGAGCGGATGTATGACGTCGCCGAACGCCTCGATCCGGACAGCTACCTGGCACTGGCGCGGGCCGTCTACGCGGAAATGGCGCTGGCCGGGATCACCTGCGTGGGCGAATTCCACTACCTGCACCACGACCGCGGTGGGGCCCGGTACTCCGACCCCAACCAGATGGGCAGGGTGCTGATCGACGCGGCGGCGCTGGCGGGCGTGCGAATCACGCTGCTTGATGCTTGCTACCTATCCGGTGGGCTGGCCTCCGACGGCACGGCGGAGCCACTAGTGGGTGCGCAGCTCCGGTTCGGGGACGGCGACGGGGACCGGTGGGCGAAGCGGGTCGACGGGCTCGGTGCCGATGCGCACGGGGCCCTCGCCGCGCACGCGCGGGCAGGGGTCGCAATCCACTCCGTGCGAGCGGTGCCGCCGGGCCAGATGAGGCCGGTGATTTCCTGGTCACACGCGCACGGGGCACCCGTCCACGCTCACCTGTCTGAGCAGGTTGCCGAGAACCAGGTGTGCCTGGCCGCTCACGGCGTGACCCCCACCCAGTTGCTGGACCGGATGGGGGCGCTTGGCCCGCGCTCGACAATGGTTCATGCCACGCATGTGCTCGGCGGGGACGTCGAGTTGCTCGGCGGCAGCCGCACCGTGGTGTGCCTGTGCCCAACCACGGAGGCGGATCTCGCGGACGGGATCGGGCCGGCGCGGGCGCTCGCAGCGGCGGGCTGCCCGCTCAGCCTGGGCAGCGACAGCCACGCGGTGATCGACCTGCTGGAGGAGGCGCGCCGGGTCGAGATGGGGGAGCGGCTCATGACCGGCCAGCGCGGCAACTTCCGTACCGCTGAGCTGGCGCAGGCGGCCACGGTCGCAGGGCATGCGTGCCTTGGCTGGCCCGAGGCCGGGGAAATCGCCGCTGGAGCACTCGCTGACCTGGTGACGGTGGCGCTTGACACGCCCCGGATGGCTGGCGCCGCAGCGGGCACGGCGCTGGAGTGGTTGATTTTCGCCGGTACGGCCGCCGATGTCCGCAGCGTGGTGATCGGCGGCGAGGACGTGGTCACGGATGGCCGTCACCTGCTCGTGGACGACGTGCCCGCCGCCCTCGCCGCGGCGATCCGCCATCTCCTCACCCCCGCTTCCTGAGGTTGCTGCGACGCCTGATGTTACCGGGACCTCTGATGCGATCTTGGGCTCGCTCCCGCAGCCCCCCGATTCCGTGATCATGGGAAAGTGGGGGCTCTGGCCTCCACTTTCCCATGATCACGCTTCGCCAGAAACAGGCGCCTCCCGAACTACGCCCTTACTACGGAATCACGGAGGTCAGCTCTGCGCTGCATTGAGTGGATGACAGGGAGAAGCAGGAGGAGGAGCGTAGATGTCTGATGGCCCCGGCGCGGACTCCCCCGGCGCTCCCGCTGACTCACGGCTGGAACCCGCAGGGCGCATGCCCGCGATCTATCTGAGCCATGGGGCGCCGCCGCTGGCGGACGACACGGTGTGGACCAAGCAGCTTGCCGGCTGGTCGGCACACCTCCCGAGGCCTGCGTCGGTGCTCATGATCTCCGCGCACTGGGAGACGGCACCGCTGGCCGTTGGCGCGACCACCACGGTCCCGCTGGTCTACGACTTCTGGGGCTTCCCGGAGAAGTACTACCAGGTCACCTATCCCGCACCCGGGGCACCTGGGCTCGCCAGCGACGTGCGGAAGCTGCTGCGGACCGCGGGCACGCCGGTGCAGGACCTGCCCGACCATGGCCTGGACCACGGCGCCTACGTTCCCCTGGTCGAGATGTACCCGGACGCCAGCGTCCCGGTGCTGCAGATCTCCATGCCGACGCTTGACCCGGAGCAGTTGTTCGAGATCGGGCGCAAGCTCGCCCCGCTGCGGGATGAGGGCGTCCTCATCGTCGGGAGCGGCTTCTTCACGCACAACCTGCAGGCCATGAGCTGGGACGGAAAGGTCCCGTCCGTGATGGCGGAATTCGACCACTGGGGGCAGGACGTGCTGGCGCGTGGGGACCTCGACGCGCTGCTTGACTTCCAGCACAAGGCACCGGCCGCCCGGCTGGCGCACCCGCGCACCGAGCACTTCGCGCCGCTGTTCGTCACCCTCGGTGCGGCGGCCGGGGATCTCAGCGGCGCGCGGACCGTCATCGACGGTTTCTGGTACGGCCTGGCAAAACGCTCCATCCAGGTGACATGAGACATCACGGCCAGGGACTCGCCGGTTGTGCCGGGCGCTAACGTGAGGTCGCGTGAGCACCCTGATCACGAACATCGCCGAACTTGTCACCAACGCGCCGGACGAGGAGGGCAGCGGGCCCGGGCCGTTTTCCGCGATCGCTGATGCGGCGCTGGTGATCCAGGACGAGAACGTGGCGTGGGTAGGCCCCGCCTCGCGGGCACCTGCCGCGGACCATCGGGTGGACTGCGCGGGGGGTGGGGTGCTGCCCGGTTTCGTGGACTCTCACGCTCACTTGGTCTTCGCGGGCGAGCGCAGCGCCGAGTTCGCGGCCAGGATGGCCGGGGTGCCGTACCGGGCAGGTGGCATCCGGACGACCGTCGCGGCCACGCGTGAGGCGAGCGATGGGCTGCTGCGGACGAACATCGCCCGGCTGGCCCAGGAGATGCTCCGCCAGGGCACGACGACGCTGGAGTGCAAGTCCGGGTACGGCCTCACGGTCGCGGATGAGCGGCGCAGTGTGGCGCTGGCTGGCGAGATCACCTCAGAGGTGACCTTCCTTGGCGCTCACGTGGTTCCGCCGGAGTTCGAGGCCGATCCAGCGGGCTACCTGAGTCTGGTGTGCGGTCCGATGCTGGCTGCGTGCGCACCTCACGCCCGCTGGATCGATGTGTTCTGCGAGCGGGGGGCGTTTGGCGCGGACGAGGCGCGCGCCGTGCTGGCAGCAGGCAGGGCCGCCGGGCTGACCCCCCGGGTGCATGCGAACCAGCTTGGCCCTGGGCCCGGAGTGCAGGTTGCGGTGGAGGCCGGCGCTGCCTCCGCCGACCACTGCACGTATCTCTCCGATGCCGACATTGACGCGCTGGCGGCTCGGACCACGGTGGCCACTCTGTTGCCAGGGGTCGAGTTCTCGACCAGGCACCCGTACCCCGACGCGCGCCGGCTGCTCGACGCCGGAGCGACGGTTGCGCTCGCCACAGACTGCAACCCCGGGTCGTGCTTCACCTCCAGCATGGCGCTGTGCATCGCGCTGGCGGTACGGGAGATGCGAATGACCACGCAGGAGGCGGTGTGGGCGGCAACCGGGGGCGGAGCCCACGCGCTCCGGCGGCACGACGTCGGTTACCTCAGCCCGGGCGCTCGTGCGGATCTGGTCCTGCTTGATGCGCCTTCCCACACCTACCTTGCCTACCGGCCAGGTGTGCCGCTCGTTGCCGCCGTCTGGCGGAGAGGAGAACTGGCCGCCGGCTATGCCCCCACGACCTGAGCGCCGCATCCCCCGGCGGCTCCCTGTGTGATCCCTGTCCACACGGTGATACCCCACCCCCCCGGCGACTCCCTGTGTGACCCCTGTCCCCCACGGTGACGCCCCCATCCCCCCGGGTGACGCCCCCGTCCCCCGGCCGCCCCCGGGCCCGGCACGATCGTGAAGACTTTTCCGCCTATGGAAGGAAAGTCTTCAGGATCATGCCCGGCGATCGCCCTGCTGGGCGCGGCGTGTCGCTGCGGCGTGAGGCTTCGCGGGTCGGGCAGAATACGACGAGGCCCCTCCATGTATGGGATGGAGGGGCCTCGCCGGTCTCGCGGTACCGTCCCGCCGATTGCTCAGCGTCCTTTGCACCGCTCAACCCTCACCGAATCCGGAGACCAGACCTGAGTGCCGGTTTCCCGGCCCTCAGGCGTCCGGGGTTACCCCCTTGCCAGTCCCCGCCTTCGGTGGTGAATGCTTTTCTACGCCTGTTGCCAAGGCAGCACAAGGCCTTCCGGCCAGCAATTTCAAGATTTTTAGGCAGTCCACAAGCCATCCACAGAATGCGGTCGGCTATCCCCACTGGGGACTGCTTTTCCACTGGCGCGTCCACACATCCGTCCACAGGGGGTCAGCCTGGGCGCGTCGGCAAGGCAGGGGTCAGCCTGGGCGCGTCGGCAGGGGGCAGGCCCGGCGCGTCAGCACGGCAGGGGTCAGGTTGGGCGCGTCAGCACGTCGGCAGCGGCCAGGTCTGGCGCGTCAGCACGTCGGCAGCGGCCAGGTCTGGCGCGTCAGCACAGGCGTGATCGTCTCCTAGACGGTCGCGTAGGTGGGTGCTGATGCGCGCTCCGGAAGCTGCCATGCTGAGCGCTGCGCTGCGAAGCGCGTCGAAGACCAGCGTGTAGCCACGCAAGCTCGTCTTCCTTCTCAAAGTACAGGCTACTCGTGAGCTTTTCGACAAATACTGTATTAACGGTCATCTCATTCCCAAACGAGAACAAGGCAAATGAAACAGACATGCTGGGGTGATCGCCGGCTTCCACGGGGAGCGCCTGGCTGATGTTTGGCCGCTCAGCGAGTTCGAGCAGGAAGCGGAGATGTTCCTGCTGCGTTTCCTCATCGCCCACGGTGGTGAGGAGGGCGGGCTCCCTCGGTCATCTGCAGCAGCCCTGGGATGCTTGTTGGCTCCCACGTCTTGATGTAGCTCGCATCGGCTTCCAGGCCAATGAAGTCGGCGTAATACGGCGGAATGGTGTCGCCGTAGTCCTGCCACCAGCCTTGCTTGTTGCTGCCGCGCGCCAGCCACTCCAGGTACTCCCTGTGATCCGGATCGCTGACAACGTAGTGACCGAGCAGCGCGTTCTCCCGCAGTCGCCGGAACTCGGCACCGACCCGGCGGGACCTCACCGTGGGCTAGCCACCCGCAAGCATCCTTCACCTCTGATTACGAAGAGTACACGATTGACTCCGTTCCGTACAAAAAAATGCTGGAAATGCTTGCTGCCTGCAACGCGTGCAACTATCTTTTAGCTGCACCCGTCCAGTTGCCGTGTGGGTATCTTCCCACTTCCCCATCGCGTGGAGTCCGCCATGCCGTCTTCCGGCCGGGTCTTTTACTTTCTCAGCACCTGCGACTCCGTGCGGGAAGCGCGACGTGAAGTAGAAGACCAATTACGAGAATGGGGCTGTGGCGAAGATGCCGCGGCCCGGATGGTGCTGTGCGTTTCCGAATTCGCCAGCAACGCCATCCAGCACGCGCGCGGCTCTCAGGGCTACCTCGTGCTCTGCTTCCTTGACGATGGTTTTCTGACCGTAGGGGTTCTCGATTTTGACGAATGCTCACTCCCGCGCCGCACCGAGGCCAGCCCAGATCGTCTTACCGGGCGTGGGCTGATGATCGTCGAGGGCGTCGCTGACGGCTGGGGGGTAACTCCGTTCAAGGGCGGAAAAATGGTGTTCGCCCAGGCTAAGCTCCCTTCAGCCGATTTAACGGCACCTGCTGGGGGTGCGTCCGTTTCGGGCGTGGGGCTCGCTGGTCCAGGGCCGGCGCGCCCCCAGCCACCATGACAGATGCCTCATCAGATACAACTGCGCTTCGCTGCTGCGCGGCCTATACCCCAGCCTGGCCAGCTCGGCGAGGAAACCCCCGGCGAACTCCCCGAGCGGCCCGGACACCTGAACCTGCGACCGACCTGCCATGACACCGCTCCTCTCCAGACGATGGACAGACCAGCATCAGCAAGCGCGCCATGTTATGCCCGCCAGGCCGGGTACCACCCTCACGCCAACATCGGCTTCTGGACAGTCGGCGGCCGTCCGGGCTTGCGCCGTTTCCCCGTGTCGCATTTCATCGCGGCCAGCTTGCGGTGCCAGGCCAGCAGCGTCGCGGCCTGGTGCTGCGGCACGAGGTCGCTGTGCTGCGCCGAACCCATCCCCGGCCGCAGCTGGACTGGGCCGACCGCGCGATCCTTGCCGCACTTATCCGGCTCCTGCCACGGACCTGAGAGCGCACCGGCTGGTCACGCCAGGCACCGTCCTGCGGTGGCACCGCCGGACAAGCCAGCTGCACAGCCGGACGAAGATCAGGTAGAGCAGGCGGAGGGCCACGGCTGATCATCATGCTCCACAGCTGGCCTTGGCTCATCACTGCAGAGCCTCGCCCGCCTTGCCCTTTGGCTGGCGAAGGAGAATGCGCTGTGGGGATACCGCCGGATCCATGGCGAGCTGACAAAGCTCGGCCTCGCCGTTGCGCCGTCGACGGTGTGGGAGATCCTGCATGCTGCGGGCATTGATCCGGCACCGCGCCGATCAGGCCCGACCCGGCGGCAGTTCCTGCACGAACAAGCCGCCGGGATCCTTGCGGTCGATTTTCTGCATGTGGACACTGCGCTGCTGAAACGGCTGTACGTACTGGTATTCATCGAGCACAGCACCCGCCGGCTGCATCTGGGCGGCGTCACCGCCAACCCAGCCGGCGAGCGGACGGCGCAGCAGGCCCGTAACCTTGCCCTCAACCTCGACGAGCGGTTCGAGGACATCCGGTTCCTGATCCGCGACCGCGGGTCGAACTTCACTCGTTCCTTCGACGCCGTATTCGAGGCCACCGGCACCACGATCCTGCGCAGTGCGGTCCAGGCGCCGCGGATGAACGCGATCTGCGAGCGCCTCGCCGGCACCCTGCGCCGAGAGCTTTTGGATCGCGTGCTGATCGTCGGCGAGGCACACTTGCGTGCCGTCCTGGCCGAATACCAGCTGCACTACAACACGGCCCGGCCGCACCAGGGCATCGCCCAGCACGTCCCCGCAGACGAACCCGGCGCCCACCACGCGACTGTAACCGACGTCGGCGCACGGCAGATCCGCCGAAAACCTGTCCTCGACGGCCTGATCAACGAATATGCGCACGCCGCCTAACGCATGGAAGGCCTGCAGGCCACCGGCCAGATCCTATTTTCGAGCGGGACACGGGCTCCTCATCTGAGCCGCTGTCGAGCACCGCGATACAGGCTGCGGTCAGGCCCCGCCACACAATGATCTCGAATGACCCGCCTTCGCTGGTGTGCGTGTGCGAGATCGCGTTGGTGACGAGTTCGCTGGTGAGTAGCACCGCTGTGTCGGCGGCTGGGCAGCCGTCGAGGGCGCGGGTTACGAACAACCGAGCGTGTCTGGCTTGATCAGGGTTGCCGGGAAACGCGCGCCGCTTCGGCCGCGCGACAAGCGCGGCGCCTTGCCCCGCACGCCTCCGCGGATCCCAGGGGGACGGCGTTGGCGCTTCCGCATGGTGAAGCATCCTGGTTGCCTCCTGGCAGGATCCCCGAGCGGCCCGCACCCTTGCGCATTCGCCACCGAGGATGTGCATCGGTCATCGCGGCTCCACCCGATCAGGGCGGCTCGCATCGTGCCCGGACTCGGTGCCGGGTGCCAAGCCCTGCCACAGGGTGCCGTCGTTCACGGTCAATTAGCTGGCCAGGCTGCGGTCCGCTCGGAGGGTTAGCCCAACACGGTAGCCCTGGCCGACGCATCACCTCGTGCTCACGGTCGGTGAGCTGTTCCAGCTCCCGGGGCCGCGCCGCATGCACGCCTGCGGGCCTAGACCGCGAGCGGCTCATGAACGATCACCGCGGCGTGCAGTCATCACCCCATGGAGTCCGCGCATGCCGGGCGGATCGGGAGCCGGGATGGCCGTCAGCCGACCCAATCCGGCTTCGAGGTGAGGATGGTCGCCGCCGAGCCGGCCGCGTGCCTGGGCAGCACCTGGACGTAGGAGCCGCCTGGCTGCCACTGGGAGATAAAGGAGAGGCCGAGCTCATTCTGGCCGTAGGGCCCGAATTTTGCCGGCCCCACGACGGTTTGCAGGGTGGCCTTGCGCAGGTAGGAGGTTATCTTGCGCTGGTCGAGGCTGGCAGTCGCGGTGACAGCATCCGCCAGGATCTCGCCTGCGGAGTACGCCTCGGCCACGTTCGAGGGGATATCGGATCCTCGGCCGCCGTACTTGGCGATGTAGTTCTGGACCATGACATGGCTGAGCGCGTTCGGGAGGTTGGCATACCAGCCGCCCGAGGCCATGATGCCGGTGGCATCGCTCATACCGACCGCGTCGAGGAACGCCTGCCCCTGGTCCGGTCCTGAGGTGGCGAGGAGCATCCGCGGGTTGTAGCCCAGCTTCGCGAACTCGTTGACGAACGTCGACACGGTCGGCAAATCCACTGTGCCCAGCAACACGACCTGGGCATTTGCCCGGGCCACCTGCTGTGTGTCAGCCGTGATGGCCGCGGTGGAGGTATTCGTGTAAGGGGCATGGCTGTAGACGGTCTTGATCCCGGCGCGCTCGAACATGCCTTGCACGGTCTGCAGCGGCGGGACCGTGAACGGGTTGTCCACTGCGGGGTAGGCGGCGGTCGTCGGCCGCTTCCCGGCCGGCATGGACAGCACCCAGTTGGCGAACGGGACCAGCGAGAGGGCGGCGGGCGGGGTCGTAGAGAACAGAGTGCGCAGCTTGAGGTTGTACACCCCCGGAGCGCCCGAACTGCCGGCCGTCATCACGTAGCCGTACTTCGCCGCGACGGGTGCTGCCGCGATTGTCAGCAGCGAGGAAAAGGGAGCCAACGTCAGGTCCACGTGGTCGGCCGTGATCAGCGTCCGGTAATCCCTGGCTGTGGTATCCGGGTCGCTCTTGTCATTACGGACGACTAGCTTGACCGGGCGCCCGAGCAGACCGCCAGCGTTGTTGACGTCGCTGGCCCACAGCTGGTACCCCTTCTCGGTCGCCTGTCCGAGGTCGCCGAAGCTGCCGGTCAGCGGGAGGGAGACGCCCACCTTGATGGGGTCGCCGGTGGGACCGGAGATGCCGCTGCCCGAGCTGGTCCTGTCGCCGAGGCCACAGGCGGCCGCGACCAGCCCGGCGGCCGCGGTGACGGCCGCCACCTGGGCGGCCCTGGTGCGGGGGCCCCTCATGGCATTCCCGTCCTTTCCTTGCCCGAGCCTGCGGGCTGCTGCCGAGGGCTTACGGTACTCCATTTGCCCTGTTCATGTCGGCTACCAGAGGTTGAAAGGCCAGGGTCTGGGTCTACGGTGGTTCGGGTTCGAGGCTGAGTCCGGTCTGGGCGAGGAATCCGTTGAGGAGGGCGGGCCGGTGCTGGATGCGCTTGAGCCGGTTCTTGACGAGCCGGTAGGCCACCCAGCCGGCAACCGTCAAGCCCGAGCTGATGGGCCGGGGTCACTCACTGGATGCCGATCGCTGGGCCACGGCACCTGCGCGTGGTCCTGGATGCGGCAGACCGCGGCTTGCGTCTCGGCATCCACGGCTGGCGCCCGAGAGCGTGGAGTAGCCGTTGAACTGGCCTGCACGATCCCTGATCAGAAACTTGACTGAAGCCGAACGCTGGCCGAGGTCTCAGATTCCTGATCCGCGACCGCGGATCGAACTTCACCGCCTCGTTCGACGCCGTCTTCCAGGCCACTGGCACCACGATCCTGCGCTCCGCGGTCCAGGCGCCGCGCATGAACGCGACCTGCGAACGGCTCGTCGGAACCCTGCGCCGAGAGCTCCTGGACCGCGTCACCTGCGCGCCGTCCTGACCGAGTACCAGGTGCACTACAACACGGCCCGGCCGCACCAGGGCATAGCGCAACGCGTCCCCGACGACGACCCTGACGCTCCCCGCACCACGGTGACCGACGTCTATAGACCACAGATCCACCGAAAACCTGTCCTGGGCGGCTTGATCAACGAATACGCGCACGCCGCCTGAGGGACGGAAGACCTGCAGGTCACCTGCCGAATCCTATTTCCGAGCGGGACAAGGCCAGGCCAGGTGGCCACCCGCCGCAGACGCCGGCAGCGCACTGGCCGGTGTCGGCGCCATGGCACAGTTGGGCAAGACGCGCGGACGGGGAGGCCAGCAGCGCTGATAACAGCGTGCGCCAGCCGCCAAGTCCGGGATTGGAACTGTTTCCGCGAGGGGCATGGCAGATGGCGCGTATCGACGGGGAAATCCTGATTGCCGCACCGGTGGAGCAGGTCTTCGACACGGTCGCGGACGAACGCAACGAGCCGCGGTACAACCCGCGGATCGTTCGGGCGGAGAAGACCTCGCACGGACCGGTCGGCCCTGGCAGCCGGTTCACTGCCGAGCCCAAAGGAATGGGCCCAAAACGGGCAATGACCGTCGAGGTCATCGGCTACGACCGGCCCGGCCGGCTGGTGATGTCGATCAGGTCGTCGTACATGCATGTTGATGGCACCCTGACCTTTGCACCGGTCGACGGCGGTACCCGGATGCGCTGGTCCTGGGATATGAGGTTGCGGGGCGCCATGCGGGTCTTGTCCCCGCTGCTGCGCGCCATCGGTCCCCGATGGGAATACCGGAACTGGGCAGGGCTGAAGAAGTTCCTGGAGGATGCAGTCCCCTGACGGTACCCCACCAGGCGGGCCGGTCCCTGCGTCCACCACGCGCCAGCAGCAAACGTGACCCGGGAGTCCAGGAGGCAAAGAGCAAGCGGAGCTTCTAGCGGAACTGTGCGTGCCGAGAATCCTGCACATAGCTCTGACCAGCAGAGTTGCTCTCCCGGCCGTCCGGGCGTGATGATCACCGATCATGTGCCTGCGGTTCGCGTGCGCCACGTGGCGCTGTTGTTTCGGATGGAGTGGATCGCGTCGAAACGCCAGGGCGTTGCCCGGCCCGCCGGCCACGCCCGCGATCATCGCGGCCCACTGCTCGGTGAAGAACAGCCGGGCGGCGGCGACCAGCACCACCGCCTGGGCGGCCTGGATCGCCAGGATCGCGGCGAACGCCCGCCACCACCACCGCGCGATTCCCTCGGTCTGCGGCAGCGCGTGGCAGGCCAGCGCGAGCGGCGCGATGGCGATCAGCACCACGGTCAGCATCAGCCGCGCCACGTAGATCACCGTCAGCACCAGCACCAGCGCGACCGCGAACAGGGCCAGCAAGACGAAGAACACCCCGCCCGAAGCCAGCACCCGCTCGATCAGGCTGCGCAGCATCGCACCTGCGGCGGCGGGGTCCAGCCCCTGCCCGGCGAGAGCGGCCGACAGCCCGTCGGCGACCGCGATCGCCTTGCCGGCCAGCAGCAGAGAGAGGTTGGCGCGCGGCGGCTTCAACGGGGCGCGACCGGTCAGCGCACGGCGGGGTATCGGCCTGCGAACCGGATCAGCGGATCGCCGGCGTCGGACACGTAAGGGATGGCCAGCACCCGTGCGATGACCAGCAGATGATCCCCGGCGGGCACTCGTTCGGTGGCCATGCATTCCAGGGCGGCCAGCCCGCCATCGGGGATCAGCGCCCCGGACTTCTCGCCACGATGATGGGGTGTTCCTTCCAGCAGCAGCCGCGCGCCGGGGCGCCCGGCGACGGCGAACCGCCCAGCGAGCGCCCGCTGCCCTGCGGACAGCACGGTCACGGCGAACAGATCCACCCGGCTCAGTACCTCGGCCGGGTACGAGCTGGCGGTCAGCGAGACGAGCACGAGCGGGGGCGACAGCGACACCGGGCAGAACGCGCTCACCGTGGTGCCAATGTCGTCCCTCCCGTCAGCCGCCACCACGAGGGTGACTCCGGTGGCGAAACTCGCCAGCGCGTCCGCCAGGCCCGTCACGCGGCCAGCACCCGGCTGAGATTCGCCGGCGGGCGCTGGGTGGGCGGCTGCGAAGCGTTTGGTCAACGAAGCGTCCAGGGGCCGGGGAGGAGCAAGGGCCCGAACGGCGGGAGGCCGACACTGCCGGCCAGCCGCCACACCGGCCCCCAGCTCTCGGCAATCAGGGCCGCGCGGGCGGCGGCGTGGTCATCGCTGGACTGCGGCGGGCGCAGCCGGTCCAGCGGGCCGAGCCGCGGGTGCATCCGCACGGGCGCGGAGTCGGGCAGTCCGGCGCGGCGGCGGGCTATGGCCACCGCGGTGTCCAGCCCGCCGAGGTGATCGGCGAGGCCGTTCCCTGCCGCGTCCGCGCCGGTCCACACCCGGCCGCGGGCGACTTCGTGCACCTGCTCCCTGGACATTCCGCGCCCGCTGGCGACCTTGTTGGTGAAGTCCTCGTAGATGCGGTCAAGCCAGGCGTTGATCTTTTCCCATTCTTCGCTGCTGAACGGACGCGTCGTGGTGAACATGTCAGCATGCGCACCCTCGGTGACCGAATCGGTGGTCACACCCGCGCGCTCCAGCAGGCTGGTGGTGATCGGCTTTCCGCCGAGCACTCCGATGGAGCCGGTCAGCGTGCCCGGCTGGGCGACGATCGCGTCCGCGGCCATCGAGATGAAATAGCCACCCGAGGCTGCGACGTCTCCCATGGACACCACGACCGGAGTACCGCCCTCGCGGGCACGCAGGACCTCGCGCCAGATCGTGTCGGAGGCGACATAGGACCCGCCAGGGCTGTTGACGCGCAGCACGATCGCGGCGACCCGGTGGTCCGCGGCGGCGCTGCGCACTGCCGCGGCCACCGTGTCGGATCCCATGGCGCCGCTCGTCAGCGGGCCACGCCCGCTGCGCCCGCGCCGGATCGGGCCAGTGGCGTAGATGAGAGCGATCCCGTTCCCTGCTGGGCCCGGCATCTTGCGCGCCCGCTCGGCAAGCGCGCGTGAGCGCTGGTAGCGGCCAAGGTAGAGCAGGTACGCGCCCGCCCCCGCGCCCTTGCGGACCTCGTCGTAGACCTCGTCGCGGTAGGCAAGGGCATCGACGAGACCGGCGGACAGCGCCTCCTCGGCGAGGTAGGGACCCCGGTCGATCAGCGCGCGGGCGTCACCGGGGGAGATGCCGAGCCGGCCTGCGATCGCGTCGGTGAGCTGCGCCGTGAGAGAGGCCGCCAGTCCGGCCATGGCCTCGCGGGCTGGGCCGGTGTAATGGTCCTCGGTGAACCGGTCGGCGGCGTTCTTGTACTCGTGCCGTTTCGCGATCTGGTATTCCAGGCCGAGCTTGTCCATCATCCCCCGGTAGAACCACTGCTCCAGGCTGATTCCGGTGAGGGCCACATCCCCGGAAGGCTGGAGGTAGACGCGGTCGAACGCGGTCGCGAGGTAGTACGGTGCGTTGCCGGGGGAGAAGTCGCCAAACGTCTCCGCCCAGGCCACGGTGGCCTTGCCGGACCGGCCGAAGTCGGCAACGGCGTTTCGCAGTTCCTGCACCCGGGCGAGGCCGATCCGGCGGCCGCCAACCTTGGCGACGAGGGCTTTCACCCGGTCGTCGGCGCGGGCCCGCCGCAAGCCGTCAAGCACGTCCGCGAGCCTGGGGCGCCGCATGGCAAGGATGGCGGAGACAGGATCGGCGGGCGGCTCCTCTGTGAGGCCCTCAGTGAGATCAAGTTCCAGGATCAGCGGGGCAGTCCGCCGGTCGCGCATCCTGGCGATCCTGTCTGGCAGCATCGACTCGCGCATGAGCCCAGATTACGTGCGCACTGCCACGCATGACGGCCCTGGGCTGCCGCTGGCACGGGCCTGCGCTATCGTCAGCGGGGATGGCGCACCCGGAGGAGCAAGGCCCCGCTGGTCCCGGGGAGCAGGTTACGGTAATCGTGGACGGGGCCAATGTCATGGGATCGCGCGCCGACGGCTGGTGGCGTGACCGGGCCGGGGCCATGGTGCGGCTCCACGAGGAACTGGTGCGGCTGGCGGCGCGTGGCGTGCCGGGCCTTCCTGGGGACGACGCCCCGACGGGCGGGCACGCAGTGGTTGGTGAGGCGTGGTTCCCGGACTTCGTCCTCGTTGTCGAGGGCAAGGCACGGCTGGCGGCAGAGCGAGTGATGCAAGATCGGCGGGTGCGGGTCGTCGCGGCCCCTGGCAGCGGGGATGACGAGATCGCCGCGCTGGCGCATGATCTCCCCGGCCGCCGCATTGTGGTCACGGCTGACCGGGAACTGCGGCGGCGATGTCTGGCGGGCGGTGCCGAGGTGACCGGGCCGCGGTGGCTGCTGCGGCTGCTGAAATGAGCCCGGGGAGCTCACGGGGAAGCTTCGGGAGCGCCCGGGGAGCGCGGGGCTGCGGAAGCCCGCCGGGGCCTGGGAGCAGGGGGGGTTCACCGGGGCCTGGGAACTGGCGGAGTTCGCCGGGGCCTGCAAACAGGAAGAGTTCGCCGGGACCGGGGCGGTGACCGTCGCCTGGGCGGTGGGGCTGGTCGCGGTCGGCGCCGTCGCCGGGATCGTGAGCACCGTTGTCAGTCTCGCCTCTGTGGTGTCATACCCGGCGCTGCTGGCGTTTGGCCTGCCCCCGTTGAGCGCGAACATGACAAACACCGTGGCGCTGCTGTTCACCGGCGCCGGTGCCACCATCGGCTCACGGCCGGAACTGGCCGGCCAGGCGGCCAGGATCCGCCGCCTCGGGCCGGTGGCGGCTGTGGGGGGCGGTGCCGGGGCGGCGTTGCTGCTGGCCACCCCGCCGGACGCGTTTGAGCGGGTCGCCCCGGTACTGATCGGGGCCGCTTCGCTGATGCTGCTCGCACCCTGGCTGCCCGGGCGCGGGCGCATCCCTGGGCGGGGGGACGCTCCCGGGCGGGGGCCTGACCCTGGGCGGGGGGACGCTCCCGGGCGGGGGCACGCTCCCGGGCGGGGGCCTGACCCCGGGCGGGGGGACGATGACGGGCGGGGGCGCGAGCACGGCCGCGTGCTCTTCGTGGCTCTGTTCTGTGTCGCGATGTACGTCGGGTACTTCGGGGCTGCCGGCGGCATCCTCCTGCTCGCGGTGCTTACCCCCATGCTCGCCGAGCCGATGCCACGGGCGAACGCCGTGAAAAACGTCGTATCCGGGCTTGCGAACGCGGTCGCGGCGGTGGCGTTCGCCGTGCTTGGCCACGTTGACTGGGCGGCCGTCGGCCCGCTTGCGGCCGGGTTCCTCCTCGGTGGCTGGACCGGCCCTGCGCTCGTTCGCAGGGTTCCCGGCCGGCTGTTGCAGGTGGTGGTGGGCATCTGCGGAATTGGCGTTTCGGTCAAGCTCGGCATCAGCGCTTACGGATGAGGCCGGGCTCACGTGTGTGCAGCCGCCCTGAACGCACCCGGTGCGCGGTCGGCAGGTGGCTTCCGCCGACGTAGGCTGCGGTTTGTGGGAGGAGGCCGTTATGGGTTTCGAGCACGTTCTGGTCGAGCGGTCGGGCGAGTTCGCCACGATCACAATGAACCGGCCGCAGCGGCGCAACGCCCTGTCGCTGCAGCACATGCGCGAGTTGATCGAGGCGTTTCGTGCCATCGGGGACAGCGATGCGCTGGGCATCGTCCTCGCTGGCAACGGCCCGGTCTTCAGCGCCGGTCATGACTTCGCCGATGTTGCCGAGGCTGATCTGTCGGCGGTGCGCACGCTGCTGGTGACCTGCACGGAGCTGATGACCCTCATGCAGCAGGTGCCGCAGCCGGTCGTGGCGCGGGTACACGGGCTGGCCACGGCGGCTGGCTGCCAGCTTGTCGCCACCGCGGATCTGGCGGTGGCCAGCGAGGACGCTGGTTTTGCGGCACCCGGGGGTAAGAGCGGCTGGTTCTGCCACACGCCGATGGTGGCGATCGCCCGGAACGTCGGCCGGAAACGGGCCACCGAGATGGCGCTGTCGGGTGAGGTTATAGACGCCCACACCGCCCTCGACTGGGGGCTGGTCAACCGGGTGGTGCCGGCGGGGCAGCTCGACTCCGCCGTCCAGGACCTCCTTGAGCGGGTCACGCTGGGGTCTGCCGAGAGCAAGGGCATTGGCAAACAGGCGCTTTATGCCCAGATCGATCTTGACCAGCCCAAGGCCTACGCCTACGCCATCGAGGTGATGGCCGCCACCAGTCAGCTCCCGGACGCGCGCGAGGCGATGCGCGCGTTTCTCGGCAAGCGCAAACCGCAGTGGCGCCGCGGGAGGGTGTGAATATGAGGACACTGTTCCTATGCGGACCGATGAGATTCCGCGTGATGTTGAAAGCCTCCTTGATCGCCTGGTAGGTCCCGACGCTGCCCTCGTGGCTGATCTCGCGGCTGCTGCGATGCTGGAACGCCCCGTGGTGATCGACAGCACCTCGGCCGCCGCCTCGGTGCGCCCATACAGCTGGCTGCTGGGCCGGATCGGCGAGGAAGGGATCAGGCTCACCTCAGCGGGTTACCTGCCCCCGGCCGTGGTGACCGAGGCAATCACATCGCTCGGCTGGGAGGACAAGTGGATCGGCGCCCACAACCGGGAAAACCAGACCCTCCCGGTGCTGGAACTGCGCCATTCGGCGCGGCGGCTGGGACTGGTGCGCATTTACCGGCGGATCCTGCTCCGGACATCGCTGGGCACACGACTGCGCGGCGACCCGGGCGGGTTGTGGTGGCATATCGCCAGCCGCCTGCCAGAGGCCCGCAACGACGCTGAACACGATGCGGGAGTTCTGCTGCTCCTTGCCGTTGCCGCTGCGGCACCCGTGTCCAACCAGGCAACCGGCGATCTGCTGCGCCGGGGTATGGGTGCCCTTGGCTGGCGCGACGCCGAGACCCTGGGGCCACTCGACGAATGGCAGGCTTTCGGTGCCGCCCGGGAGACCTGGGACTACCTGCAGCGGCTCAGTGCCATCGCCAACCCCCATTTCGGCCAGCCGCCCGTGCGGCCTGGGTCGGCTGGGGTGGCGCTCGCCCGCGCGGCTCTGCGCGGGCTGGCCAGTTAACCCGGCGGCACGCGGCGCACGGTCAGGCGGGGGCTAGCCAGAGGACGCCGAGCGGGGGCAGGGAGAGCACCGCTGAGGCAGGCTGTCCGTGCCATGGCTCCTCCGCCGCCTCAATCAGGCCCATGTTGCCGACCCCGCTGCCGCCATATTCGTGGGCATCGGTATTGACGACCTCCCGCCACCGGCCCGCGCACGGGAGACCGACCTGGTAGCGGAGATGCGGGTCCCCCGAGAAGTTGGCGATGCACGCCAGCGCGCGCGACCCCGCGTCCTCCCGCCAGCGCGCCCCGGTGAGACGCATGAACGACAGCACGTTCCCGAACGCGTCATTCGCGTCGATCCAGGCGAAACCGTCAGGTGAACTGTCCGCTTTCCACAGCGCTGGTGTGCTCTGGTAAGCGTGGTTCAAGTCGCGGACCAGCCGCTGGGTGCCGGCGTGGTACTCGTCTCCCAGCACCCACCAGTCGAGGCCGTGGTCGGCTGACCATTCGGCGCCCTGCCCGAACTCCGATCCCATGAACAGCAATTGCTTGCCCGGATGGGCCCACATGTAGGCCAGCAGCGCGCGCAGCCCCGCGAAACGCTTCCACTCATCACCTGGCATCTTGCCCAGCAGTGAGCCTTTCCCGTGGACGACTTCGTCGTGCGAGAGGGGAAGGACGAAATTCTCGCTGAACGCGTACATCAGCGAGAAGGTGATCTCGTTGTGGTGGTAGTGGCGGAACACGGGTTCGTGTGACAGGTAGGCCAGCGTGTCGTGCATCCAGCCGAGGTTCCACTTGAACCCGAAACCGAGCCCGCCGAGGTGCACCGGCCGGCTCACACCCGGCCACGCGGTGGACTCTTCCGCGATCATCATGATCCCCGGGACCTTGCGGTAGCAGGTCGCGTTCACGTCTTGCAGGAAAGTCACCGCGTCGAGATTCTCCCGCCCACCCTCGGCGTTGGGCACCCATTCGCCTGGCTTGCGGGAGTAATCGAGGTACAGCATCGACGCGACGGCGTCCACCCGCAGGCCGTCGACGTGGAACTCCTCCAGCCAGTACAGGGCGTTGGCGAGCAGGAAGTCGCGCACCTCGGGGCGCCCGTAGTTGAAGATGAGCGTCCCCCAGTCCGGGTGCTCGCCACGCCGTGGGTCAGCGTGCTCGTACAGGGCTGTGCCGTCAAAGCGCGCCAGCGCCCACTCGTCACGGGGGAAGTGAGCGGGCACCCAGTCGAGGATCACGCCGATCCCCGCCTGATGCAGCCGGTCGACCAGCTGCCTGAAGTCATCCGGGCTTCCGAGCCGGGATGTCGGCGCGTAATAGGACGTGACCTGGTACCCCCAGGATCCGCCGAAGGGATGTTCGGCCACGGGCAGGAACTCCACGTGAGTGAAGCCCATCTCGGTGACGTAGGCGGTCAGCTCATCAGCGAGCTGCCGGTAGGACAAGCCTTCGCGCCACGAGCCCAGGTGGACCTCATACACACTGAGCGGCTCGGAGTGACGGTTCCCCCCTGCCCGTTTTGCGAGCCATTCTTTATCCCCCCACTGGTAGGACGATGTGAACACGACAGAGGCGGTCGCGGGCGGAGTCTCGGCCATGCGGGCCATGGGATCGGCCTTGCGCAGCCACGGCCCGTCCTGCCCGCAGATTTCGAACTTGTAGCGGGTCCGCTCACCAACCCCGGGGACGAACAGTTCCCAGACTCCGGAGCCGCCGAGCGAACGCATCGGGTGGCCCCGCCCGTCCCAGTGGTTGAAGTCACCGATCACACGCACCCCGCGTGCGTTGGGTGCCCAGACGGAAAAGGAGGTCCCGTCGATGGTCCCGAACTCAGCACCGTCGTACTCGCGGACGTGTGCGCCGAGCACCCGCCAGAGTTCCTCGTGCCTGCCTTCTCCGATGAGGTGCAGGTCCACCGCTCCGAGGGAGGGCAGGTGCCGGTAGGGGTCGTCGAGAATCCGTTCGGGGAGGGTCGTGCCACTGTCCGGCCCCTGGTACGCGACGGCGATCTGGTACGCGGGCACCTGCTTCAGCGGCAGCGTCGCGGCGAATACCCCCTCATGCAGGTGAGCCAGGGGGAAACGGCGGCCGTCGGCGAGGATCGCGGTGACGCTGGCGGCGAGCGGCATGAGTGCCCGCACGACCACTCCGTCCGGCCCGGGGTGCGCTCCCAGGATGGAATGCGGGTCGTGGTGAGTACCTGCCACGATCCTGTCGATCTCGCCCAGGCTGACCTCAGCCGTCCGGCCTGGTGCGCCTCTTACACTCACGGAGCGCCTCCCCGCTCGTCGCGTGCCGCCGGGTCATCGTGTCCGGCCCTGCCCGCTGGGACATCGTGTGCCGCCGGGCCGGTTCCTCCGGTGCCGACCTCCTGCGCCCCCCAGGCTTCGGCGATCGACCGCAGCGGTATGGACAGCCAGGCCGGCCGGTTTCTGGCCTCGTACACCGCCTCATAGACCGCCTTGTCCAGCGTGAGGGCGCGCAGCAGGGTGGCATGCTTGACCGGGTCCGGACCTCCTGCCTGCGCGTACCCGGCGCAGAACGCCCCCTGGTTGCGCCGGACCCACTCACGGGCGGCCGCCCGCACCCGGGCGGTGTCTTCATGGCCCGGTATCTGGTAGCGCGCGGCGTATTCGAACGAGCGCAGCATGCCCGCCACGTCGCGCAGGGCCGGCGACTGCGCCCGGCGCTGTATGAGCGGGGCAGCTGGCTCGCCTTCAAAGTCCAGCAGCACCCATCCGGTCTGGGTCCGCATCACCTGCCCGAGGTGGTAGTCACCGTGGATGCGCTGGACCAGCAAGGGGCCATCGATCGTGGCCACCTCACCGAAGGCAGCCCGCAGCGTGGCACCGTGCTCCGCCAGCCCTGGCACCGTGGCGAGCGCCGCCTCCAGCCGGGCAAGCATCTGCCTGGAAAGTTCACCAAACGCATCCGGTGGCAGTTCGTCCGTGCCAAACGCTGCTGCCAGATCCCTGTGAACCTCGGCGGTGGCCTCGCCCAGCCGGTGTGCTTCGCCAGCGAAGTCACCCCCTGCCTCGTCAGCCCGGTCGGAGTCACTCGCGTACAGGTCCCGGATGCTGGTAGCGGCCAGCGACCAGCCGTCCGCGGCAGCCCGCAGGTAGGTGGACAGGATGGCGAGCACCGTGCGTTCGCCGTTCAGATCCGCTTCAATCCAGCCAAGGGGTGCAGCCACATGCGGTGAGCCGAATCGGGCCAGCGCAGCCGGAACTTCAAGATCAGGGTTGGGGCCAGGGGCTGGCCGGCGGAACACCTTGAGGATGCTTTCCTCGCCAAACAGGAGGCTGGTGTTGCTTTGCTCACCAGTGAGAACCAGGCTGTCGAGCGCCGTATCCATCTCGGTTGTGGCCTCCCGCGCGAACCGCAGCGGGCCCATGTCCTTCTGCCCGGCAATGGCTGTGAGTAGCAGCGGGGTCAGCTCAGAGTCGTGCAGGCCGTCGTAGGCAACCGTGTCCGGGCCCGCGGGGCCGATCAGTGCGTGCCGGAGCGTATCCGGTATCGCTGGCCGCAATCCGATGAACAGCTGGTATGTATCCGTGCTATCGCGCTGCGACACGGCAACCATCAGGTGGCGGAGCCCAGGGTTCCCGTCGGCAAGCACCGTGTCGGACGTGACGGCGAGATGGGTGATCGGAGTGCCCTTGCCCGCGAACCAGCGCTGGGTGGGCAGCCAAACCGCCAAAGCTTCCTCAAAAGTCATGATTCCGATCTACCCCACCAAGTCGGTTATCACCGTCCATATCCGCTACCCGGGGGCACTGCCGTCACGCGCCGGCCCGCGATCGGCGCCGGCCACCGGGGACACACCGGCCACCTGGTACCGGGAAACCAGTTCACCTGGGGTGATCTCCCCGCGACTCTGGCAACTGGAACCAGTAGAAGCCATGCCCGGGCAAGGTCAGCAAGTAGTTGAGATCCCCAATCGGCGGGAACGTAACCCCGCCCATGCACTCGACAGGCGTGATTCCCTTGAACCGCCTCAGGTCAAGCTCGACAGGTTGCGGGAACCGGGACAGGTTGTTGACGCACATGATGCGGTCGCTGGGGTCCGCGCCGTCGGGGGCCGAGTCCCCGTACTCCCGTACGAACGCGAGCACGCTCGGATTCGATGACGTCAGCTCCTCATACCCGCCGAACCCGAACACCAGATGGCGCTTGCGGATCTCGATCATGCGCTTGGTCCAGTGCAGCAGCGAGCCGGAGTTGCGCTGCTGAGCCTCAACGTTGAGCGCCTGGTAGCCGTAGATCGGGTCCATGTTCAGCGGCAGGTACAGCCGCTGCGGGTCGCAGGTGGAAAAACCGGCATTGCGGTCCGGGGTCCACTGCATGGGAGTGCGCACCCCGTCCCGGTCACCGAGCCAGATGTTGTCGCCCATCCCGATTTCGTCGCCATAGTAGAGGACCGGCGAGCCAGGCAGGGACAGCAGCAGCGCCGTGAACAGCTCCAGCTGGTTTCGGTCATTGTCGAGGAGCGGGGCGAGACGGCGCCGGATCCCGATATTCGCTTTCATCCTGGGATCCTTGGCGTACTCGGTGTACATGTAGTCCCGCTCGTCGTCGGTGACCATTTCCAGCGTGAGCTCATCGTGATTGCGCAGGAAGATTCCCCACTGGCAGTTCGCGGGAATCGGCGGCGTCTGCCCGAGGATTTCCGAGATCGGGTACCGCTGCTCGCGCCGCACCGCCATGAAGATCCGGGGCATGAGCGGGAAATGGAAGGCCATGTGGCACTCGTCCCCGCCGGTGGTGGAATCGCCGAAGTACTCCACCACGTCTGCGGGCCACTGATTGGCCTCGGCCAGCAGTACCCGGTCGGGGTAGAGCCGGTCCACGTCTTTGCGGATCCGCCTGAGGTATTCGTGCGTTTCCTTCAGGTTCTCGCAGTTGGTTCCCTCCCGCTCATACAGGTAAGGCACCGCGTCCAGCCGGAAACCGTCAATGCCGAGGTCGAGCCAGAACCTGAGCACTTCCAGCATGGCGTCCTGGACCCGCGGGTTCTCGTAGTTGAGGTCTGGCTGGTGGGAGAAGAACCGGTGCCAGAAGTACTGTCCCCGGACGGGATCGTAGGTCCAGTTCGACTGTTCCGTGTCGACGAATATAATCCGCGCGTCGGCATACCGGTCGTCGGCGTCCGACCAGACGTAGAAATCACCGTAAGGCCCGCCCGGGTCGGTGCGTGAGGCCTGGAACCACGGATGCGCGTCGCTGGTGTGGTTCATGACCAGGTCCGCGATCACCCGGATGCCTCGCTCATGAGCTTGATCGACCAGTTCCACGAAATCCCCGATGGTCCCGAAGTCAGGCAGGATCACCGTGAAATCGGAGATGTCGTAACCGCCGTCGCGGAGCGGTGACGCGTAGATGGGCAGCAGCCAGATGCAGTCGATGCCAAGCCATTGCAGGTAATCGAGGCGGGAGATGAGCCCGCGCAGGTCTCCGGTGCCGTCCCCGCTGGCGTCGTGGAAGCCCCGGATCAGCACCTCATAGAAGACGGCGCGTTTGTACCAGTGCGGCTCGCGCGGCTTTTCGAAGGAGAAGGAATCCGGGATCGGCTCCCCGGGCGGCATCGCGAACGGGCCTGCTGCCGCGCCTGGCGGAACACCCGCAGGGCCGGGCGGGTTCCGGTGAGGCTCTGTGACCACTGGCGTCTCCTGCGGTCGGGGCGATCCGGCCGTCACGCCAGCATAGGCGTGACATTGAAGATGTGAGCTGGTGCGGTCGCCGGGTCGAGGCGCACGTAGTTGGCCGGCCCCCACTGGTAGGACTCCCCGCTCAGCTCGTCGGTGACCACGAACTGTGATTGGTAATCCATACCCAGTGCGGGCATGTCGAGCCAGACCGTGGCCTCGCGCGGCTGGTGCGGATTTAGGTTCACGACGACAAGCACGGTGTCAGCGTCTCGGCCGCTGCGTTTCGAGAAGCAGATCAGCTCGGGCTGGTCGACGTGATGGAAGCGTAGATTACGCAACCACTGCAGTGCGGGGTGGGAAGTCCTGACTTTATTGAGGCGAGTGATGAACGGTGCGATCCCCGTCGGCTCACGCTCCGCTGCTGACCAGTCACGCAGCCGGTAGGTGTACTTCTCCGAATCCAGGTACTCCTCGCTGCCTGGCCGGAGCGGGGTGTTCTCACAGAGCTCATATCCCGAGTACATCCCCCACGAGGGTGACAGCAGCGCGGCCAGCACCGCCCGGATCTTGAACGCCGCCGGGCCTGCGTACTGGAGGTACTGGCAGAGGATGTCTGGGGTGTTGGTGAAGAAGTTGGGCCGCATGTAGGCCGCCGCGGGGCCGGACAGCTCCCGCAGGTACTCGGTGAGTTCCGCGGCAGTGTTGCGCCAGGTGAAGTACGTATAGGACTGATGGAAACCGATCTGCGCGAGCGTGTGCATCATCGCCGGCCGGGTGAATGCCTCGGCGAGAAAGATCACATCCGGGTCGGTCCCCGCCACCTCCGCCAGCAGCCGTTCCCAGAACACCAGCGGCTTGGTGTGCGGGTTGTCCACCCGGAAGATCCTCACCCCATGATCCATCCAGTGCCGGACAATCCGCAAAACCTCGCGGTAGATCCCCTCGGGGTCGTTGTCGAAATTCAGCGGGTAGATGTCCTGGTACTTCTTGGGCGGGTTCTCCGCGTAAGCAACCGTGCCGTCGGCGCGGGTGGTGAACCAGTCGGGGTGCTTGGTGACCCATGGGTGGTCCGGGGAGGTTTGCAGCGCAAAGTCCAGGGCCACTTCCAGCCCAAGGTCACGAGCGCGGGCGACGAACGCGTCGAAGTCGGCAAGCGAGCCAAGGTCGGGGTGGATGGCATCATGGCCGCCATCGGGCGAGCCGATCGCCCACGGCGAGCCCGGATCCCCTGGGCCCGGCTGCAGCACGTTGTTGCGTCCCTTGCGCGCGGTGGTCCCGATGGGGTGGATGGGCGGCAGGTACACGACGTCAAAGCCCATGCGAGCGATCGCGTCCAGCCGGCGCGCGGCGGTGCGCAGGGTTCCCCCCACCGGCTCCCGGCGCCCCATCGGGTCGAGCTGAACCCCCTCCGAGCGCGGGAAGAACTCGTACCAGGCGCTATAGAGCGCGCGCCGCCGGTGCACCACCACCGCGTACGCGGCTGACCTGGTGACAAGTTCCCGCAGCGGGGCGGCGGTGAGGATGGCGGTGATCTCCTCGTCATCGCCGGCGGCAAGCCGGTCCCACGGCGGGATCGCCAGGTCGGTCAGCCGGTCAGCGACCGCGGCAAGCGCGGACCGGTGCGATGGCGGCCGCCGGGGTGAGTTGGCCGCGCGCTGGAACAAGATCGCGCCTTCGGCCAGCATCAGCTCCACGTCCTGCCCGCGCGGCACCTTGATGCCCGCGTCGTGGCGCCAGTGGCCGATGGGATCTCCCCACGCCTCGACCTGGAATCGCCACCGGCCCGCACCGGTGACCGTTACTTCCGCCACATAACGATCGGTGCCAGGCACCCCCTCGTACATCCGCACAAGTGGTTGCCGCTGGCCGTCCGGGGCGAAGAGCACCACGCCAGCCCCTGGTGCCTCGTGGCCCTCCCGGAACACCGTGGCACTCACGTCGAAGGTTTCGCCAGCGACAGCCTTGGCAGGGCGGCGCCCGCACTCGATCACGGGCTGGACGTCGGAGATGGGAATGCGGCCGATCACCTTTGCACGTTACCCAGCACCTGCCCCGGCGTGCTGGCCCGGCCCCCGCTAAGCCAGCTGCGACCGGGCGCACTCCCCCATGACCAGTCCAGCCTGCACAAATGCGACGTTGTTCGGATTTGCTGGTGACGGGCACCTGGATAGGTAGGCTGTCCGAGGTCCATGGACGACTCCAAGATCATTTAGTCAGCCCTACTCCCGCAGACTAAATACTTGGGCGCCTGACGTCCATGCCGCCAAGGCCGTGGCACAAAGGGCCTTGGCCAACCGCTGAACTTTGTGGGACAGGAGCACTCTGGGGTGAAAGCAATCCGCCGCTTCACCATCCGGGCGACGCTGCCCGAGCCGCTGGCGCCGCTGCGTGAGCTGATGCTGAACCTTCGCTGGTCCTGGCACGGCCCTACCCGGGAGCTGTTCGCCGCGCTCGATCCCGCCGGCCGGGAGCAGGCGGCCCGTGACCCGGTCGCGCTGCTGGGCGAGGTGTCTCCCGAGCACCTGGCCGGGCTCGCCGGGGACCAGGATTACCTCGGCCGCCTCCGGGACGCAACGGACGGCCTGCACAAGTACCTGTCCGAACCCCGGTGGTATCAGCTCAGAGCAGCGAGGCCAGTGGGTGAGGAAGCGCCAGCCGAGCCGGACGGCGCCCCTGCGGCGATCGCCTATTTCTCTCCCGAGTACGGCATCGCGGCGGCGCTCCCGCAGTACTCCGGCGGTCTCGGCATCCTGGCCGGCGACCACCTCAAGGCAGCCAGCGACCTTGGCGTCCCGCTGATCGGCGTCGGCCTGCTGTACCGGCACGGGTACTTCAGCCAGTCCCTGTCGGCAGAGGGCTGGCAGCTCGAGCGCTACCCGGCGGGTGACCCGAATGGGCTCCCGCTCAGCCTGCTGCGCGACCATGCGGGATCGGCGATCAAGGTCGTCATCGCCCTGGCCGCGGGCCGCTCGCTGGCCGCGCAGGTGTGGCTGGCCCGGGTGGGCCGGGTGCCGTTGCTCCTGCTCGACTCCTACGTGGAGGAGAACGAGCCCGCCCTGCGCGAGGTCACCGACCGCCTTTATGGTGGCGGCAGCGAGCACCGGCTCCGGCAGGAGTTGCTGCTCGGCATGGGAGGCGTGCGCGCTGTGCGGGCGTTTTGCGCCCTCACAGGGCATGCGGAGCCAGAGGTGTTCCACACCAACGAGGGGCATGCCGGCTTCCTCGGCCTGGAGCGGATCCGTGAGTACGCGAGCGCGGGCCTGAGCTTCGACGAGGCAATCGAGGTTTGCCGGGCGGGCACGGTGTTCACGACCCACACCCCGGTGGCAGCCGGGATCGACCGGTTCTCGCGCGATCTGGTGGAGCAGCAATTCAGTGGCACGGCGGCGGACCCGGCACTGCCGTGCGACCGCGTTCTCGCCCTCGGGGCGGAGACCTACCCAGGTGGTGACCCGGGGGTGTTCAACATGGCCGTGATGGGAATGCGCCTGGCCCAGCGGGTGAACGGGGTGAGCAGGCTGCACGGCGGTGTCAGCCGGGAGATGTTCTCCGGCCTGTGGCCTGGGTTCGATTCGCAGGAAGTCCCGGTGTCCTCGGTCACCAATGGGGTGCATGCCGCGACCTGGGTCGCGCCGGAGATTCTTGCGCTGGCCGCAGGCGGTGATGGAAACCGCGATTCCCAGCCGCCCGAAGACGGCCCGGCCTGGGAACGGGTGGCGGACAGCGACCCGGCCCGGGCGTGGGAGATCCGCCGGATCCTGCGGGCCCGGCTGGTGTCTGAGGCGCGCCAGCGGCTGCGGGCATCCTGGCGGCAGCGCGGCGCCTCCGACGCCGAGCTCGGCTGGATCCAGCATGCCTTGGACGAGAACGTGCTGACGATCGGCTTCGCACGCCGGGTGCCGTCCTACAAGCGGCTCACCTTGATGCTGCACGACAGGGACCGGCTGACCGCGCTGCTGCTCCACCCGGACCGGCCGGTGCAGCTGTTGATCGCGGGCAAGGCACACCCGGCCGACGAAGGCGGCAAGCAGCTCATCCAGCAGATGGTGAGATTCGCCGACGATCCCAAGCTGCGCCACCGCATCGTGTTCCTGCCCGACTACGACATGGAACTTGGCCGCGCGCTGGTTCAGGGCTGTGACGTGTGGCTGAACAACCCGCTCCGGCCGCTGGAGGCCTGCGGTACCTCCGGCATGAAGTCGGCTCTCAACGGTGGCCTCAACCTGTCTGTGAAGGACGGCTGGTGGGATGAGTGGTCCGACGGCGAGAACGGCTGGGAGATCCCGTCCGCGGATGATCTGCCGGACCCCGAGCGCCGCGACGAGCTGGAGTCGGCCGCCCTGTATGAGCTGCTGGAGCGCGCGGTATCGCCGCTCTTCTACGCCACCGATTCGGACGGGCTGCCCAGCCGCTGGCTGCAGATGGTCGCCAACACCTTCCGTGGCCTTGGCCCGCGTGCCCAAGCCTCACGGATGCTCCGGGAGTATGTGATGAGGCTGTACGTGCCCGCCGCGCGGGCGTCCCGCGCGCTGGCCGGTGAGGCGGTCACCGCGGGCGCCGGGCGGGACCCGGGCGAGAGCGCGCCGTCACACGGCGCAGCGCCGTCTCAGCCAGGGGGCAGCGGCCCTTATGCCGCTGCCCGCGAGCTGGCAGCGTGGAAGCGCCGGGTGAGGAATGCCTGGGGTGGAGTGCACATCGAGCATGTCGAGGCAGCCGACGGGGAGCGCGGCCCAGGTGACCGGCTCCAGGTCCGGGCCAGCGTGACCCTGGGTGAGCTGTTCCCCGGCGACCTTGCCGCTGAGGTCGTGTGCGGCCGGGTTGGCCAGGACGACGAAATTGCCGAGCCGGCGGCCAGCGCTCTCTCGCTCGATGTGGCCACGAGCGCCGATGGCATCGCCCGCTACACCGGGCTGGTCGGTCTCGGCCGGCCGGGACCTTTCGGGTACACGGTCCGGGTGGTGCCACGCCACCCCCTGCTGGCGAGCACGGCGGAGATGGGGCTGGTCACCTATCCGGACGCGCCCGCGGGGATGACCAACGGCGACTTGCGCTAGACCCCAGGGGCAGGGGAGAGGAAACGATCGGTGCCGCCCAGTTGAGTGAGAAAGTCACACAGAGCAAGTAAACCGTTGCGTTGAGTTAAACGTCTTTCTTGTGTCCCCCGGCCGGCAATGAGAATGCGCATCCTCTCGGGCGGGGGTGACACCACGAGCCTGCGGACTGCTCGCACCGTCCGCATGACCTCGCGACGGCGTCACCCTCCGTGGGCTGGCCCCCAGCACAGGAAAGGAACGACATCACCGTGAGGCCAGACATCCAGGCACAGACCCGCCTTCTCACGCCCGCAGAAGTAGCCGCCTTGTTCCGGGTCGACCCCAAGACCGTCACCCGGTGGGCCCAGCGGGGCAAGATCCGCTCAATCCGCACCCTGGGCGGGCACCGCCGCTACAGCGAGGCAGAAGTCCAGGCGTTCCTTGACTCGCCTCCCCAGTTGCCCACGCCACGGCCCGTCGGGTAACGGGGAAGCGACACCGGGCCGGGCGGGCCCCGCAGTTCGCGACGAGGCTGCGCCGGGCCGGGGCGGGCCTCGCATCTCGCGACGAGGCTGCGCCCGGCCCCCGGTGCCGCGCCCGCGCATCTCGCGACGAGGCTGCGCCCGGCCCCCGGTGCCGCGCCCGCGCCCGGGGCCGGGGCCGGGCTTCTGGCCCGGCACATTCCGGTGGGCGCCGCAAGCTGGTGGCGCCGCATGCTGCCCGGTGCCTCCCGGCCAGGCACCCGTTCCCCGGCTGTCTTCCCCGAGAGCCGGCGCCGGATCCTCCTCAGGGGCACCCCACACCGGAATCCGGCCGCGCTGCTGCCGGCATGCGTGCCCTCACATAGGATCGTGCCCCGGCACGGGAGGTGCACATGGGTGAGTTCATCCGCGTCGAGCGTGACCAGGCCATCGCAACCATTCGGCTGGACCGCCCGCCTATGAATGCGCTCAACGCGCAGGTCCAGGACGAGATTGCCGAGGCCGCGGCCGAGGTGGCATCGGATCCCGGCATCCGCGCCGTGGTGCTCTACGGCGGCGAGAAGGTCTTCGCAGCAGGTGCGGACATCAAGGAGATGGCCGAGGTCAGCTACGCCGAGATGGAGGCCGGCAGCCGGCGCCTCCAGGGTTCCTTCACGTCCGTGGCCAAAATCGGCAAGCCGGTGGTGGCGGCGGTGACTGGTTACGCATTGGGAGGCGGCCTGGAACTGGCCTTGTGCGCCGACTTCCGGGTAGCCGGTGAGAGCGCGCGGCTCGGCCAGCCGGAGATCCTGCTCGGAGTCATCCCGGGAGCTGGCGGTACCCAGCGGCTGCCGAGACTCGTTGGGCCCGCGCGGGCCAAAGACATCATCTTTACGGGGCGCTTCGTGCCCGCGCCGGAAGCGCGGGAGATCGGGCTGGTAGACAAGGTCGTCCCGGACAATGACGTCTACCAGGCGGCACGCGAACTGGTGGGCCGGTATGCCACCGGGCCCGCCGTGGCCCTGCGGGCCGCCAAGCAGGCGGTCGATGATGGGCTCGACGTGGATCTTGAAACGGGCCTGGAAATCGAACGGCTTCATTTCTCCGGGTTGTTCGCGACCGAAGACCAGCGGACGGGCATGCGCAGTTTCGTCGAGAATGGACCGGGGAAAGCCACGTTTGTGGGGCGCTGACAGCGGGGGCGTGGTGTTCCCGGCTGTCCCGGCGTCACCCAAGGAGCCCACCACAGATGCACCCGTTCACCACCCGCAGCAGGTGGAACCCGCGGACCCAGCCATGAGCGAGCATGCGGAGAGCTTGTCCTTTGACATGGTCACTGCCGCGCTCCGCGCGGACAGCGCCGACGTTGCCCTTTATGCCCGTGTCCTGACCGAGACGCTCGGAGATGCCCTCCCACCAGGCTGCATAACGGTGGACCGGGTGCGGACCGTATCCGACCGGGTGCATGGCCGCCCGGGGCAGGTCTCGAAGATAACGGTCCGGCTCGGCGATCAGGTGCTGAACCTGGGCGTGCAGGGAGGCCGGGGACCCACCGCTGAGATCTGCAGAGAGGTGCGGGGAGTAGTGCTTTCGCGGCAGCCGGCCGGCATGCAGGAGTGGGTGGACGAACTCGCCCGGGCGCTCGTCACCCACGCCAAGCAGAACGCGAGCGCCGCCGAGGCGCTGCGAAAACTTGTCGCCGGGCCGTAGGCCGTGCGCCGGAGCCACTTCGCCGGCAGCGCGGCACTGCGGCTACGGATGCCTTTCTCACTCAGTAGCAGACCGGTGACCATTCCGTTGCCCGCAGATCTACCACCCCACGGGCTTCTCGGGACATCATGGAGTCAGGGGACACATCTGAGGGCGGCGTGGGCGGCCCACCCGGCCGGTGCGAGAGTCGGCCGGGTGACGTGGGGATGGCTCCCGAGGCGGGACATGCCATGAGTGGACAGGACCTGATGCCTAAAAGGCTCGGGGCGTATCGCCTGCTCGACCGTGTTGGCGAAGGCGGCATGGGTGTCGTGTTCCTGGCTCGTGGCCCGGGCCAGCGGATGGTCGCACTCAAAGTCCTGCGTTCCGCCGTGGCCGGTGATCCGACAGCCCGGCGCCGGCTCGCACGCGAAGTCGAGACGATGCAGCGGGTGCGGAGCCCCTACGTGGCCCAGGTGATCGACGCTGACCTCGCCGGCGACATGCCCTACATCGTCACCCGCTACGTTCCGGGCCGCACGCTGGAGGAGATTGTCAATTCCGATGGCCCGGTCCAGGGGCCCGCCCTGGCGCGACTGGCATGCGGGCTTGCCGACGCGCTCGTTGCGGTGCACGCCGCCGGGGTCGTCCACCGCGATCTCAAGCCCAGCAACGTCATGCTGGTGCGCGGCTCGCCCGTCGTCATTGATTTCGGGATCGCCCAGGGGCCCGAAGCAACGCGGCTAACGCTCACCGGCATGTTCATGGGAACGCCTGGCTACCTGGCGCCAGAAGTTATTGAAGGCAAGCCCAGCAGCGAAGCATCCGATGTGCATGCATGGGGCGCGACGCTCGCGTTCGCTGCTACCGGGCGCCCACCGTTCGGCGCCGGCCCATTCGAGACCATCTTCTACCGGATCGTCAACGGGCGGCCCGATCTTGAAGGCGCCCCGCCAGCGATGCTCTCGCTGCTGGCCGCCGTGCTGGCCAGAGATCCCGCACAGCGACCATCGGCGATCAAACTCAGCGCGCAGGCAGCTCTCGTGGATCCGGAGGCACTCGTTTCCGGCCAGGCCCCGGCTGCCGGACAAGGTGCGCCAGATGGTGACCGCGCAGCCGGCGTGACGCGAGCAGACGAGGCACCCGCTGATGCCGAGCCTGCGCCGCAAGGATCGGGGTCACCAGGAGCGGCATCTCCAGGATCGGTGCCTGAAGGCTGGACCGGGCCCGCGGCAGGCGCGCTGGCTGCGGGTGCACCCGCAGCAGCGAGCGGGTTCCCGGCAGACGCGGCTGCCGCCAGCCGGCTCCCCGGAGGTGTTCCCGGCGCTGCGGCCGGGCTCGACGGTGGTGTTCCCGGCGCCGCGGGTGAGCTGATCGCAGGTGCCCTCGGCACGGTGGGTGGACTGGCCGGAGGAGCACCGGGCGAGGCCGGCGGGCTGGGTGCGGGTGTGCCAGGTCCGGCGGGATCCGCCGGGGAGACCGCGAACGGCGCGGCTGCGGGCTCGCTCGCTGCGGGGGCGCTGGGCGCGGGCCGGGGCACCGCCAGCGGACTGCCAGGCATGGTAGGGAACAAGGACGGCAGCGGGACGGCCAGCGCGCCCTACTCCGGATCTTTTGCGCCACATACCCGGCCACTCGCCACTCCACGGCCACTGCCGGATGACCTCGCTGACGTGCTCCCGCCCGTCCGGTATGGCCCATACGGTGCTCCAGCGCAGGTGCCCGGCCCGGCCGGGGGCCCTTTCCCGCCGGTAAGGCCGGGCACAGATGCTGGGCGGAAGGGGGCACGCTGGCATCCCTTGCTGGCCGTTGCGGCGATGGTGATCGCGGCGAGTTTCAGTGTGATTCTGCCGGTGGCAGGGACGCTGTGCGCTCTCACGCTGATCATTGCGCTCCGTGCTGCCGGGCTTGTGCAGCGCCGCTCCGCTACCAGGCGGCTGGTGCAGGGTGCCAAACAGAGCGACCCATTCCTGGTCGCCGCGGCTTTCCCCTGGTTCCTGTTGCGTGCAGGTTTCACGATGCTGCTGCTCGCGCCGTTCGCGCTGGCGACATCGGCGGTTGTGATCGGGGTAACGGTCGCCATCGCGCCCGTCGACTGGCCCTCCCGTGCCCTTGCCTACTCTGCGGGCGCCCTTGTTGCCTTCTATGGTCTCGGCCCAGGTTCCGGCATGGCACGAAGGCAGCTCAGCAAGGGCTTTGCCGCCGTGGCGCGCACCCCGACCGCGCAACTGGTGGCCATCATTGGGATGGCCGCGCTCGCTGTCGCGGTGCTCACCGCGGCCGCGTCAGGCCCGTCCCTCTACTGGCCCACAATCAACCCGGGCGGGCTCTTCCACATCGGAGCGATCCATATCGGGCCACTGCATCGTCTCAGCGGGCTGCGACAGCAGGACCTGGCGCACCGTCTCGCTCAGCTGCGCCATCTCCTGCTGCGCCGCTTCATCCGGTAGGCCAGTTGTCATGGCGCCCGCGATATTCACGCGGGTGAGCGCGGTGGCAAAAGCCAGTCGCAGCGGTTCAGCAGACCTGCCGGTCGGGTGTGTTCTTCCCCTGATTCTGGGACTCTGACTGCCCGCCTCCCCTGCTGGCAGCAATGCCGTCATCGGCGCCGTTTCCGCCCGGGCTTGAGCCTTCCCCAGCCGCCCTCGGCTGCCGGGGCTTCTCCCGGCCAGAGGTCGGGCGTTCTGGCGAAGCCTGATCCCCCCGTTCGGCCGAACTGCGTGGCTGCGGAATCTCTGTCCGCTCGGCCACCGGCAGTGGGCGCACGAGCCCAAGCGCGATCACTTCATTGGCGAGCCGCACCCGCCGGTTCGCGCCCTCGGGTATCCGGAACTTCTGGTACAGGCGGAGCAGATGCTGCTTAACGGCCGCCTCGGTGACGACGAGGTCGGCGGCGATTTCGCGAGCGGTGGCGGGAGCAACGAATGCTTCATCGGACAGAGCGGGACGGCAAAGGGAGGTGAGCACGTCCAGTTCGCGGCGCGTCAGTTCCGGGCTCGCGGAGCGGCGCAGCTCAATTTCGGCTGTCATATCCTCCCGGGGGAGACCGCCAACCCGGCAGCGGGCGGCACCGAAGCTTAGAACGTCGCCATCCTCGAGAAGCCGGCGGGCCACAAGGCGGCCATTGACGCGGGTGCCGTTGCGCGATAAACCCAGGTCGGCGACATAGGCGTAGGGCCCGCGCCGGATGATCTCAGCGTGCAGACGGGAGACGCTCGGGTCACTGAGACGGACGTCAACCGCGCTCCCGCGGCCCACCGTGGTTACCTTCTCAGACAGCGGAACGATAACCCCTGTCTCTTCAATACGAATATAGGGCCCCTCCACGAGGTCCTCCCGCCTGCCTAAGTAGCAACTGTGGTCTTACGGTCTGGTTACCCTTTCGCGTGGACTTCCTACCACTCCGGGCAGAAATCGTTTCGATCTGTAACCGGACACTCGCTGAGCCGTGGCACTCGGTCGCAGACTGGACCCCAGCCACTCCGGCCGCGATGAGGTGGCCGCGCCAGGCTGCGGCGCGGCCGGCGGCCGGTGACCACCGTCCTCTTTGCCGTTTGGTCCTGCCGGTGACGCCGGACCGGTCAGGGCGAGCGCAGACCACGGAAGTACACTGCCCAGCGAGCCGTGCGGAAGGAAAACGAAATGGCGGACAAACCGTCCAAGGGCCTGGCGGATGTCATCGCGGCGTCCACCGCGCTCAGCGACATCGACGGGCGGGCGGGTCTGCTGTTCTACCGCGGGTATGACATCCACCAGCTCGCGGTGTCCTCGACTTTCGAGGAAGTCGCCTATCTGCTGCAGCGGGGTCACGCTCCCTCCGGTAGCGAACTTCAGGCCTACCGGGCCGAGATCACCGGCGGACGCGGATTCGGGAAGCTGGTCAGCGCCAGCCTTGCCGACATCGCCCGCAGCCAAGTCCCTATGGAAGCGATCCGCACCCTGGTCTCACTGGGCAGTGCCGACGACCCCGACAAGAACTCCAACTCGCCAGAGGCGAACAGTCGCAAGGCAGTGCGGTTGCTCGCGCAGCAACCCCTCCTCGTGGCCGCCTACCACGCCGCGCGTACCGGAGGTGAGATTCGCCCGGCGGAGGCCGAGCTTGGGCTGGCGGCCAACTTCCTGCTCCAGATGCGGGGCGTAGCACCGCCGGAGCGCGAGGCACAGATCTTCGACACGTGTTTGGTGCTGCACGCCGACCACACGATGAACGCTTCCACCTTCGCCGCGCGAGTCTGTGCCGCCACCCTTTCGGATATGCACTCGGCAGTGGTCGCGGCGATCGGAACGCTCAAGGGCCCCTTGCACGGAGGGGCGAATGAGCAAGTTATGCGGACCCTGCGGGATATCAGGGAGGCCGGGCCCGATGATCCGGTAAGCACGGTGGAACGAGCGGTCGCTGACCGTCTCGCGCGCGGTGAGAAGATCATGGGTTTTGGCCACCGCGTCTATAAGACCGAGGATCCCCGGGCCACCCACCTGCGCCAGATGTCGGCAGAACTGGCGGAGGCGTCCGGCGACGGCACCTTTTACCGGATGTCGCGACGGATGGAAGAAGTCGTGATGGCCGAGAAGGGCCTCTACCCGAACGTGGACTTTTTCGCGGCCACCGTCTATCACTATCTCCGGATTCCAGTGGACCTGTTCACGCCGGTCTTCTCAGTGAGCCGGATGGCTGGCTGGACAGCCCATGTGATGGAGCAACACGCGGACAACCGGCTGATCCGGCCGGACAGCGAGTACATCGGTGAGCGCGGCCTTACCTGGACACCGCTGGACAGGCGGTGACGGAGTGTCCGCGAACCCAGGAGGTCTCACCGAGCGGGCAGCCTCGCCACAGCAAAGGCGGCGGGCTTCTGGTCCAGGCCGGCGCGGCGCTGCAGGTGCGCTGGGTGATCGCCCCAGAACAGGCACGGTACGACGTGCCCGCGGTGAGGCGGGTGCGCTGCGCCGTCGGGTCAGCGAACCGCATGACCACAATCAATCGTGCGGGGTTCACCGCGCGCGATCGGCTCGGCGCTGGGAAAGTCCCGGCAGGCCACGAGACAGGGCCCCGGCGAGGGGCCCCCTGGGTTACCTCCTCGTGGTGGGTGTTTGCGCGGGCAGTCTCGGCTGGATGTGGGAGAGCGGAAGCCACGGCGTCGGGAGGTACGTTGGCAGTGTCAGGTGCGATATTCGTCGCATCGATTGCCAGGCTGCTGCTGCCGGGCAGCCAGGTTGGCATGATCGTATCCAGAAAGCGCCTCACCGACGTGATAACGCTGGCCGCCTTGGCCGTTGGCCTGCTTGCCGCCGGTTTTGCGCTGCCGACGCCGTCGTGACCGGCGTCCGACAGGGGCGTCCGGGCTCAAGCCAGCGCAGGTGACGCGAGAACGTGCGGGCGCAGGCAGCGTCCCGAAGAGTAGGCGGAGCGACGTGAGGGAAGGGAAGTCGTCGGCATGCCCAAGATCAAGGTAACGAATCCCGTCGTCGAACTCGACGGCGATGAGATGACACGGATTATGTGGCAGGAAATCAGGGACAAGCTGATCTTGCCCTATCTCGACATCGACCTGAAATACTACGATCTGTCCATCACCAACCGCGATGCAACCGATGACCAAGTCACGGTTGACTCGGCGCGCGCCATCAAGCAGTACGGTGTGGGCATCAAATGCGCGACGATCACGCCGGACGAGGCGCGTCTCACAGAGTTTGGCCTCAAGAAGATGTGGCGGTCGCCAAATGGCACGATCCGCAACATCCTGGGGGGCGTCGTCTTCCGCGAGCCCATCGTGGTATCCAACGTGCCCCGGTTTGTTCCGGGCTGGACCAAACCGATCATCATCGGCCGTCACGCCCACGGCGACCAGTACCGTGCTACCGACTTCGTCGTTCCTGGCCCCGGCCGGGTGATGATTTCCTACATCCCCGACGAGAGCAGTCATGCCGGGGGTTTCGAGCTCGAGGTGGAACATTTCCCTGGTGGCGGCGTCGCCATGGGGATGTACAACTTCGACGACTCCATTCGGGACTTCGCCCGGGCCACCATGCGCTACGCGCTCGACCGCGGCTACCCGCTGTACCTGTCCACAAAGAACACGATCCTCAAGGCCTACGACGGGCGTTTCAAGGACCTTTTCGCCGAGGTGTATGAGTCGGAGTTCAAGGCGGAGTTCGAGACCGTCGGCATGATCTATGAGCACCGGCTGATAGATGACATGGTTGCCCAGGTCATCAAGGGTGACGGTGGGATCGTGTGGGCCTGCAAGAACTACGACGGCGACGTGGAATCCGACATCGTGGCCCAGGGTTACGGCTCCCTTGGCCTGATGACGAGTGTGCTGATGACCCCTGATGGGCGGACGGTGGAGGCCGAGGCCGCCCATGGCACTGTCACGCGGCACTACCGCATGCACCAGCAGGGCAAGCCGACGTCGACCAACCCGATCGCCTCCATCTTCGCCTGGACCCGCGGTCTCGCACACCGTGGAAAGCTGGACGGGACGCCGGGGGTGACGGCGTTCGCGGAGACCCTGGAGAAGGTCTGCGTGGACACCGTGGAAAGCGGCAAGATGACCAAGGACCTGGCGCTGCTGATCGGGCGCGACACGCCGTTCCTCACCACGGAGGAGTTCCTCGCTGCGCTGGACCAGAACCTCCGGGCGGCGATGGCAGCCTGAACTCCCGGCTCGGCCAGGGTCGCCGGCCCCGGCTGGACTAAGGCCGAAGCTGGACTGGCCGAAGCTGGACGTATGGCCCTGCGACCGCGCTTAGGTCCGGCTTACGTTCGAAGTGTGAATCAGCCACATGTGAAGGAGACCGGAAGATGGCCGGCAAAGGGAAGGTGAGTGTTGTCGGGGCGGGCTTCTACGGCTCGACCACAGCGCAGCGGCTCGCCGAGTACGACCTTTTCGATGAAGTAGTCCTCACGGACATCATCGAGGGCAAGCCCGAGGGAATCGCGCTGGACATGAACCAGTCGCGCCCGATCGAGGGCTTCGAGACCAAGGTGACTGGCCAAACCACCGGGCGCGCCGGTGAAGGATACGAGATGATCGCCGGCTCGGGGATCGTAGTGATTACTGCCGGCCTGCCACGCAAGCCCGGCATGAGCCGGATGGACCTCATCGAGGTCAATGCGAAGATCGTCCGCAATGTGGTGGAAAACGTAACCAAGCACGCGCCTGAGGCGGTGCTTATCGTGGTCTCCAACCCCCTGGACGAGATGACTGCCCTGGCTGCCAAGGTGTCCTGTTTCCCCGCGCACCGTGTGCTGGGACAGGCGGGCATGCTGGATACCGCGCGGTTCAGTTATTTCGTCGCTGAGCGCCTGGGCGTCCCCGTCTCCTCGGTGCGGACTCTGACCCTCGGATCTCACGGCGACACGATGGTCCCAGTACCGTCAGCATGCTCGGTCGACGGTAAGCCGCTTACGAGCCTGCTGGCGGCTGACGAGATCGACGCTTTGGTCGATCGGACTCGTGGGGGCGGTGCCGAAATCGTTGCCCTCCTCAAGACAGGATCTGCCTACTACGCGCCATCAGCGGCAGCTGCCAGGATGGCGCGTGCGGTCGCGGAGGATTCCGGTGCCGTGTTGCCGGTCTGCGCCTGGGTCAACGGCCAGTACGGAATCTCTGGGGTCTACCTGGGTGTGGAGGCAGAGATCGGCGCCTCGGGCGTGCGCTCGGTGGTGGAGCGGGACCTGAGTGAGCAGGAACTCGCCGCGCTGCGGAAGGCAGCTGAAGCAGTCAGGGAGAAGCAAGCCGACGTGGCACATCTCTGAGGGCCCTGGGCCACCGTTCACGCGGTGAGCCCTGGGAGTTCCGGTTCCCAGGCGAGCCCTGGGCCCACGGTTCTTGGTCGCATGATCATGGGTTTGGTGGTGGGGCCACCCCACCAAACCCATGATCATGAGCCAGATCCCTGCCGTAGGCCCTGTCCGCGGGCGGCGCGCAGGTCCGGGCGCTAGCTCTGTCCGGGTTCGCCGTCGCTTGCCAGACGCCGGAGTGCGAGTTCCGCGTAGAGTGCGGCGCCATCGGCGAGTACGGAGTCGTCAAAGACCGCGTCGGCAGAGTGGTTGAAGGGGGCGCTCGCCGGGTCTGTGCCCGGCGGGCAGGCCCCCAGCATGACAAACGCGCCGGGCACTTGCTCAAGGACATAGGAGAAATCCTCTGACCCGGTCATGGGGTTGGGCTGGGCCTGGAAGCGTTGCTCACCCAGCACCTCGGCCACGACACCTTGCGCAAAACTGGCCTCCGCCTCGTCATTGACCGTCACCGGGTAAGCGTTGCCGAATTCGGCCCGTGCGGAGAGCCCGTGCCCGGCGGCGATCCCGGTAACAAGCAGGATGGTCGCCTCATGCACCCGGCTGCGGACTTCGGGCGAAAAGGTGCGCATGGTCGCGAGGAAGCGGGCCTCGTCCGGAATGACGTTGTCCGTCGTACCGGCATGGAAGCTGCCCACGGTGATGACGACGGGGTCGAAGATGTCGAAGCCTCGCGTCACCATGGTCTGCAGGGCAGTCACCATCTCGCACGCTGCCGGGATCGGGTCGGCCGCGTTGTGTGGCTGCGAGGCATGCCCGCCGTGGCCACGCACGGTTACTTCGAAGACATCAGCGGCCGCCATCATGGGCCCCGGGCGGGTACTGCACACACCGGTGGGCAACCGGGCCGAGGCCACGTGCAGTGCGTACGCGGCGGCAGGACGCTCACCGGCCGCGTCGAGGACTCCCTCCTCGATCATGTTCTTGGCGCCGCCGTACCCTTCCTCACCTGGCTGGAACATGAAGACCACGGAGCCTGGCAATTCGGCCCGGCGAGCCGACAGCAGCCGGGCCGCCCCGACGAGCATCGCCATGTGCAGGTCATGGCCACAGGCATGCATGGAGCCGTCAATCCCCGATGCGAACTCCAAACCTGTGCGTTCAGTCACGGGCAGGGCATCCATATCGGAACGCAGCAGGACTACCGGCCCGTTTCCGGCCGCCTCCGGGGGAGTGCTGGACATCCCAGCCGGAGAGGCATGCCCGTCCGCGTCGGCGCTCCCCGCCCGTAGCTCTCCCGTTCCGGCACCACCGCCACGCAGCACCGCCGTGACCGACGTGAGCGACGTCCCGACCGTCACGTCCAGCGGAAGTCCCTCCATGGCGGCGAGGATCTTCTGCTGCGTCCGCGGCAGATGCAGGCCGACCTCCGGCTCATGATGAATCGCGTGGCGAAGTTCGGCAAGATCGCCCGCAAGTGCCGCCGCATCCTGTGTGACCGTCATGATCATTCCTTCCGGTTACGCGTGTGGTTGGGGCTAGGTGGCGCCGGGATTGTGGTCCCGGGGGCATTTGGGGATGTGGGTGCCGGTGGGGTCGCGGTTGGTTGGAGTGGATGTGGGTTCGCGGGTTAGGGGAGTGGATGTGGGTTCGCGGGTTGGGGGAGTGGATGTAGGTCGCAGTTTGGGTGCGGAGGGTCGCGGCGGGGATGGGTGATCGTGCACGTGCCTGGCCTCATCCAATGCGGTGCGCGCCCGCCGACGGCGGCGCGGACAGGAACCGGGGTGCGGGCCAGCCCCGGCGCGCGTACACCTCGATGATCGCCGAACGGACCACGGCTCCGTCCCCGGGCACCAGGGCGATCACTGAACCGCCGAAACCACCTCCCATCATGCGTGCCCCCAGAGCACCAGCCCGCTCAGCCGCCGCCACCGCCGCATCCGCCTCCGGCCATGAGATCTCGAAGTCGTCGCGGAGCGAGGAGTGCGAACTGTGCAGCAGCGGTCCCGCCTCGGCCAGTTCGCCGGCCCGGAGCATGCGGACGGTGCCCAGTACCCGGTGGTTTTCGGTGATCACATGCCGGGCACGGCGACGCAGCACGGGGTCGGCCAGCCGGGACAGCTCCGAAATGTCATCGACATCCCGCAGCGAACGCACACCCAGCGCCCGTGCGGCCTGCTCGCATTGCTCCCGCCGCAGCGAGTAGCTGCCGTCTGCCAGGGCGTGCCGGGCGCCGGTGTCAACGAGCATGAGCGCCAGCCCTGCCGTTGCCGGGTCCAGCGGCACCGATTCGGTGTCGCCGCTGCGGCAATCGAGCAGCAGGGCATGCCCGGCCCCGCAAAGCAGGGATGCGGACTGGTCCATGATTCCGCAGGGAACCCCCACGAAGTCGTTCTCGGCCCGTCGGGCGATCGCCGCGAGTTCCTGCCGCGGCACGCCGAGCGCGTACAGGTCCACCAGGGCCAGGGCCACCGCGCACTCCAGGGCCGCCGACGAGGAGAGACCCGCGCCTTGCGGAAGGTCCGCGTCGATGGCGAGGCTCGCGCCGCCCACGTCGTACCCGGCCTCGCGCAGGGCCCACGCGACGCCGAACGGGTACGCTGCCCAGCCCTTGACGCTGCCCGGGGAAAGGGAGGCGACCGGCTCGGCGACGGCGGGCGCGCTCCCCGCAACGGTGGTTGCGTCACCGGGCGCTGGGGGTCCGGGCGCCGGGGGTCCGTGCGCCGGGAGTCCACGCGCAGGCGGTCCGAGCGCTGCGTCACCGTGCGCCGGGGGTCCGTGCGCTTGAACCCGCGGTGCCTGCCGGGACCTCACCTCGAGTACCCCGTCATCGCGGCGGGCAGCCGCCGCCACCACGCCCGCGTCCAGCGCGAACGGCAGCACCCATCCTTCGTTGTAGTCGGTGTGCTCGCCGATGAGGTTCGCCCGGCCAGGAGCGTGCCAGACGCCCCCCGGTTCTGCGTGACAGCACGCGCGAAACCAGGCTGCCGCGCCCGCCGCGGCGTGGTCGGCGCCCGCCACGCCGGTCACCGGGCATCCCCCGTCACCGGCATCCGCCGGCCGGACCGCTGGCGATTGAACGCCCACGCATCGCTGACCATGGTGTGGAGCGGGCGGCCGGGAACCCATCCGCGTTTGGCGCGAATTTTTTGGGCGGAGGCGACGAGGACCGCTGGGTCCCCGGGACGGCGGGGGGCGATCTCCATCGGAATCTCCTGCCCGGTCACTTCCCGGCAGGCCGCGAGCACCTCGCGGTTGGAGTAGCCGGTGCCCGTGCCGAGGTTGTAGATCTCGTGCGTGCCGGGTGTGCAGGCGCCGAGCGCGAGCAGATGGGCTTGCGCCAGGTCGGTGACGTGGATGTAGTCCCGCACGCAGGTGCCGTCCGGCGTGGGGTAGTCGTCGCCGTAAATACGCACGGGGCCGCCGGCCGCGCCGGAGGCGACCGCGAGGATGCTGGGGATGAGGTGCGTCTCTGGCTGGTGGCGTTCCCCGTACCAGCTCCCGGCCGGGCCGGCGTGGGCTCCGGCGACGTTGAAGTAGCGCAGGCTCACGGCACCGATCCCGTGCATCCGGGCATGTTCCGCGAGCGCCGTGTCCACCGCCAGCTTCGAGGCGCCGTACGGGCTGGTTGGGCGGGTCGGTGCGGTCTCCTCGATCGGCAGCTGGTCTGGCTCCCCGTAAACGGCGGCGGTGGACGAGAAGACGATCTTCATCGTCCCCGTCGCACGCATCGCTTCCAGCAGCGCCAGAGCACCGCCGAGGTTGTGCCGCCAATACCGCGACGGCTCTGCCATGGACTCGCCCACCAGCGATTTGGCGGCGAAATGAAGGACCGCGTCCACGCTGCCGCGGAGCAGCGTGTGTGCCTGATCAGTGACGCTGCCGCGCACGAAGGCCGCGGTGGCCGGAACCGCGTCGGCATGGCCGGTGGACAGGTCGTCCAGGACCGTCACCTCGTGACCCTCGCTGGCCGCCATCGCAGCGACCACGCTGCCGACATACCCGGCGCCGCCCGTGACCAGCAGCCTCATGCGCTCTCCCGCCGCCCGCGCGCTGCCCCTGCGGCAGCACGTCGTCGATCCAGACTCCCATGCTGGTTCCCCCATCGGCCAGATCCCCCGCCGCGAGGAGGCCCATGCGCGCGGCGCTGCCCCAACGCGCCCGGCGTGGCGGTACCCAATGCGCCCGGCGCCGGTGGATCACTGCTTAGACTGTGCAGACACCACGCACCGTGGTTGCGGCAGCGCAGGCGCCCGCGATTGCTGGCGGCGGCCAGGCAGCCGTCCGGGTGTCGCCGGGGAGCTGCCGCGCACGGGTGAATTGCGGAGGTCAGGGATAAGGCCGTGAACAATGTCGGCTGGGACGCTGCCGTCGTCCTGGTCATAGTGCTTGTCGGCGGGTTCTTCGCCGGGGCGGAGATGGCCCTGGTCTCGCTGCGCGAGGGCCAGGTGCGCTCGCTCATGCAGCGGGGAAGGCGGGGCCAGCGCGCCGCGAAGCTCGCCCAGGACCCCAATCGCTTCCTTTCCGCGGTCCAGATCGGCGTGACCGTGGCGACCCTGCTTACGGGCGCGTTCGGCGCCGCCACCCTGGCCAGTGACATGAGATCGGCGCTGATCGCGGATCACCTCAATACCGGGCTGGCATCCGTGCTGTCGCTGACCACCGTCACGGTGGTCATTTCCTTCTTCACCCTGGTACTCGGAGAACTTGCGCCCAAACGGCTTGCGCTGCAGCGCCCAGAGACCGTGGCGCTGATCGCGGCACCCCTGCTCGACCGTATCTCGGTCCTGGCAAGGCCGCTGGTCTGGCTGCTGTCCCAGTCGGTGAACCTGGTCGTGCGGTTGCTCGGCGGCGATCCCGCAACCGGCCGCAAGGTGATGACCGAAGAAGAGCTGCATGATCTGGTCGCCGGGCACCAGGCGCTGTCAGCCGATGAGCGCCGCATCGTCGGTGAGGTGTTCGACGCCGGCAAACGCCAGATCCGCGAGGTGCTGGTGCCACGCACCGAGGTGGATTTCCTGGCCGCGGACACCCTGCTGGCCCAGGCGGCCAGGATCGCCGCAGCCGCTCCCTACTCCAGGTTCCCCGTCTACCAGGATTCCTACGACGACGTGATCGGCTTCGTTCACGTGCGTGACCTGCTGAATCCCGGCCTCGCCGGCCAGGCGCTGCGGGTGGGGGAGGTGTGCCGGCCGGTAAAGATGCTTCCGATGAGTAAGCGGGTGCTCCCCGCACTGTCGGAGATGCGGCGGGACCGGGCGCACCTGGCGATCGTGGTCGACGAGTACGGCGGCACGGCGGGCATCGTGACCCTGGAGGACCTGGTTGAGGAGCTCATCGGGGACATCAGGGACGAGTACGACATCGAGGAGGGCACTCCCCGGCAGCTGCACGGCGGGCAGCTTGAGGTCGACGGGTTGCTGAACCTCGACGAGTTCGCGGAACAGACCGGGGTGGGACTGCCGGAAGGCCCGTATGAGACGGTGGCTGGTTTCGTGCTTGCGACCCTCGGCCAGCTGCCCGGAGTGGGCGACACGGTGGAGGTGGACGGTCACCGGCTGACCGTGACCGAGATGGACGGCCGCCGTATCGCGCGGGTACGGGTGGGCCCGGTGAGTCCCGCCGCCCCGGAGGCGCGTGGGACTGCCGACGGATCGGGCCCCGCCGCATCGGGTTCGCCGCCGACACACAGTGCTGCTGATCCCCAAGTATCCGGCGCGCCGGCTGGTCCCTCCGCAGATGAGGCGGGCCGCAAGTAGACTCCGACCTGGCTTGGCCCGCGTGTTCCGGCCATGCCCGCCACGGGCATGCGCGCAGCCGGCCGGAAGGCGGCGTTGTGCCCGAATCTGACACGGTCCTGGTGGTGGACTTCGGCGCCCAGTACGCGCAGCTGATCGCGCGGCGGGTCCGTGAGTGCCACGTGCACTCGCAGATCGTGCCGGCCACGATGCCCCTTGCCGAGATTCTGGCCCGCAAGCCGAAAGCGATCATCCTGTCCGGCGGTCCCGCCTCGGTGTACGCCGAGGGTGCGCCGCCCGCGCCGCCGGGACTCCTGGGCGCGGGCATCCCCGTGCTGGGCATCTGCTACGGGTTCCAGCTCATGGTGTCCGAACTCGGCGGCACGGTCGCTCGCACCGGCGTCGGCGAATACGGTGCGACCACGCTCGAACTGCCCGGCGGGCCGGCCACCCCGCCCGGCGGCCAAACGCTCCTTGCCGGGCTCCCACCCGTCCAGCAGGTATGGATGTCACACGGGGACACCTGCACTGAGCCACCGCCTGGTTTTGCCGTTACCGCGCGGACGGCGGCCACGCCGGCCGCGGTGGTGGAGGACCGCGGGCGCGGGCTGTACGGCGTGCAGTTCCACCCGGAAGTCCGCCACACCGATCACGGCATGGAGGTGCTGCGCCGCTTCCTGGCCGCCGCGGGCTGCCGTCCGGGCTGGACCATGCAGAGCATCATCGGCGAGCAGGTCACGAGGGTCGCGGCGCAGATCGGGGACAGCAGGGCCATCTGCGGCCTGTCCGGCGGGGTCGATTCCGCGGTCGCCGCAGCCCTCGTGCAGCGGGCCATCGGGCCCCGGCTGACCTGTGTCTTCGTCGATCACGGGCTGCTGCGCAAGGGGGAGGCGGAACAGGTCGAGAAGGATTTCGTCGCCGCCACGGGAGTGGACCTCCACATTGTGGAGGCGGCGGGGGAGTTCCTTGGGGCCCTGGCCGGGGTGACCGAGCCCGAGCAGAAACGCAAGATCATCGGCCGGGAGTTCATCCGTGCTTTCGAGCGGGCCACCCGTGAGATCACCGCGCAGGCGGGCGCGCACGGCGAGTCGGTTCAGTTCCTGGTCCAGGGCACGCTGTACCCGGACGTGGTCGAGTCCGGCGGCGGCAGCGGCGCCGCCAGCATCAAGTCGCACCACAATGTCGGGGGCTTGCCGGCGGACCTGGGGTTCCGCCTGGTCGAGCCGCTGCGGGACCTGTTCAAGGACGAGGTGCGCCGGGTCGGGGAAGAACTCGGGCTGCCCCCGGCGATCGTGTGGCGCCAGCCGTTCCCTGGCCCCGGGCTCGCCATCCGCGTCGTCGGCGAGGTCACGCCGGAACGGTTGCGGATCCTGCGGGAGGCCGACGCCATCGCCAGGGAGGAACTGTCGCGCGCGGGCCTGGACCGCGACATCTGGCAGTGCCCGGTGGTCCTGCTCGCCGACGTCCGCTCGGTGGGCGTGCAAGGCGATGGCCGCAGCTACGGCCACCCGGTCGTGCTCCGCCCGGTGACCAGCGAGGACGCCATGACCGCGGACTGGGCACGGCTGCCAGGTGAGGTACTGGCGAAGATCTCGACCCGGATCACCAACGAGGTTGCGCAGATCAACCGGGTCGTCCTCGATGTCACAAGCAAGCCACCCGGCACCATCGAATGGGAATGACCTGTCGGTGCCTCCTGCTTGAGTGGCGGTCATGACGTTATGGAGGCAGCATGAGTGTTGTGAGCATCCCCGAGGCGTGGCCGGCCGCCGGCAGGCCCTTCACGGTTGCCGACCTGGACCGGATGCCCGATGACGGGCGCCGGTACGAACTCCTGGACGGGACGCTCGTCGTGAGCCCCCGCCCGAGCACGGTTCATCAGCTCGCCGCTATGCGGTTGGCCGTTCTCCTCAGCAATTCGTGCCCTGACGGTCTGTGTGTACTGCCTGAGCCCGCCGTCGAGTTGTCAGACCGCACCGAATTCGACCCGGACGTCGTAGTAGTCCACATGCGTGAGGTGGGCGGCCCGAAGTTCACGGAGCCGCCGCTGTTGATCGTCGAGGTCCGCTCGCCGAGTACGGCGCTGATTGACCTGAACCGGAAGAAGGCGACGTACGAGCGGTTCGGGGTGGGGTCGTACTGGGTGGTTGTGCCTGACCGGGACAAGCCGGAGCTGATCGTTTTCGAGCTGCGGGGCGGGCGGTACCAGGAGGTGGCGCACGTCGCCGGGGACGAATGTTTTGCCGCCAGCGCGCCGTTCAGCGTGGAGGTCGTGCCTTCCCGGCTGGTCGCTGGCCTGCCGCCTGCTTGAGCGCTGCCTATGGGCCGCTGCCCGTCCTGACTGCCCGTCCTGACTGGCCCGTATCTGACTGTCGGTGCCTTGTGCTGGAGTGGCGGTCATGACGTTATGGAGGCAGCATGAGTGTTGTGAGTATCGCCGAGGCGTGGCCTTCAAGCGCCAGGCCGTTCACGGTCGCCGACCTGGACCGGATGCCTGATGACGGGCACCGGTACGAATTGCTGGATGGGACGCTGGTCGTGAGCCCCCGTCCTGGAAACCCGCATCAGGAGGTAGCTGCCGAACTGCTCGGCCTGCTGCGGGCACGCTGCCCAGCTGGATTGCGAGCGCTGCCGGAGCCAGCGGTTCAGATCTCGGCGGATACAGAATTCATCCCGGATGTCGCAGTGATCCGCCAGGAGCAGGTGAGTGCGGTGAAATGTACCGAGCCCCCGCTGCTTGTGGTGGAGGTCCGCTCGCCTCGTACGGCGCTGATCGACCTGAACTGGAAGAAAGGGGTGTACGAGCGGTTCGGGGTGGGTTCGTACTGGGTCGCCGTGCCTGACCGGGACAAGCCAGAGCTGATCATTTTCGAGCTGCGGGGCGGGCGGTACCAGGAGATGGCGCACGTCACCGGGGACGAATGTTTTGCCGCCAGCGCACCGTTCAGCGTCGAGGTGGTGCCGTCCCGGCTGGTCGCAGGACTCCCGCCTGCCCCGTAACTTGCCTCGTCATTCCGCCTGCCGCCGGGGTGGGTCGCCCCCGGTGGGATCAGGCGGCAGATGCTGACCGGCGCCGAGGTCATCGTTGAGTCAAGTAATTCTGGCTGGGTCGGGCGGGAACTCCTCGTAAAGCTTGTCCTGGGTGATCCGGCGGGTGGTGTCCAGGGCGTCCCAGACGTCGGTGTAGCGGGTGGTGATGGGGGCTAGGCCGAGCCGAAGCCGCCCAGGAGTCCGGTAGTCGCCGATCACACCGGCCTTTATGAGGGCCTGGCTGATCCGCCAGGCCTCCGGGTGGCGCAGGCACACGTGGGAACCCCGGCTGGCGGCGTCCCGGGGGGATGCGAGCGCGAAGCCGAGCGGCGCGAGCCAGGCGTCGGCGAGGGCTGTCAGGTAGCCGGTGAGCTGCATCCCCTTGTCCCGCAGGCGATGTATGCCGGCCTCGGCTAGCAGCCCGGCGCCTTCTTCGACAGCGGCCGTCCCGGTGATGTCGGGGGAGCCGGTGAGGAAGCGGCCCATTCCTGGCACGGGGTCGTACACGGGCCCCATCGCGAACTGATCGCGCTGGCTGAACCAGCCCTGGATGGGCTGGCGCAGGTCGTCCTGCAACGCCTCGCTGACGTAGAGAAAGGCGGGCGCTCCCGGGCCGGCGTTGAGGTACTTGTAGGTGCACCCGACCGCGAGATCCACTCCGCAGGCATCGAGCTCCACCGGCACCGAGCCCACCGCGTGGCACAGGTCCCACAACATGAGCCCGCCGCGGTCATGCACCAGGCGGGTGATGCCCGGCATGTCGGCAAGCGCGCCGCTGCGGTAGGAGACATGGGACAGGCTGACCAGGGCGGTGGCGTCGTCAACGGCTGCGGCGACCGCCTCCTCGCTCACCCCGGTGTCCATGTCGGTCTGGATGAGCCGCAGTTGCGCGCCGCGCTCGGCGGCGGCCCCGGCGAGCACATAACGATCCGTCGGGAAGTTGTCGTCATCGGTCACGATGACCCGCCTGCCGGGGCGGGCCTCCAGCACGGCCCGGGCCAGCTTGTACAAGTTGACCGTGGTCGAGTCACAGACGAGCAACTGGCCGGGCGCGGCTCCCAGCAAGTGCTCGCCGAGCAGGTCACCTGCCCGGCGGGGCAGGTCAATCCATTGATCCCAGGAACGGATCAGGCCGGTTCCCCACTCCCGGCGTACCAGGTGCGCGAGCCGTTCGGCGGTGGCCAGCGGCAGCATGCCGAGGGAGTTCCCGTCCAGGTAGATCAGGGACGGATCGTCGAAGGCGAACCGGTCACGGAAGCTGGCGAGCGGGTCGGCCGCGTCGGATTTCTCCGCAAACGCCCGGTCGGTGGAGAACGTCATCACGCGCCCACGATAGCCGCGGGGCCAGCGCTGCGAGCAGCCGGCCAAGTCCGGTAACCCGTCAGGCGTTCTGGTCGTAGGCGGTACGCAGCAGGTGCAGCACTTCGTTGTCGACGTCCTGCACGCTTCGCAGTGAGACCTTGTGCGTGGCTTGGCCTGGTGCGCTGGCTGCCTCCAGCCGGGGGCTCGCCGGTGGGTCGGTGAAACGAAGCCCGAGATCCACCCGGTCCCGGGTTGCCGCCGCGGCGGCGGCGAACTGCCTGCCCCGGACAAACGGTGTGTAGGTCCCGCGGCCCTCGATGGTCACGTCATCGCCAAGGTCGCTGGCGGCCGCCGCGAGCGCATCATAAACGGGCCGCAGCGCCGCCTTCGCGCCGCTGTACTGGCGGTCGATGTAATCCTCAACGCCGGGCCTGACCCAGCCCGCCGCACGGGCGGCGGCATCGGCGATTGCCCACTGGCTGGTCTGCGGAATGCCATGTTCGGCCCGGAGCCAGCGCCGCACCGCGTTCTGGTCGAGCGGGTCAAGCCCGGACGACTGGACGACCGCGACCCACTCGGCAAGAGATCGCCCGGTACGTGCTGCGAGGGACTCGCTGACCGCGCCCATCATCTCGTCAGGCGTTTTTGCCACGTCAGACAGCGTAGAGTCCGCGAGGCATGGATGGCGCCACCGCCCAGGCTCAAGCCGTTGGTTCAGGCCGTTGGTTCAGGCCCCGGGCTCAGGCCGGGGGCTCGGGCTGCCGGCTCAGGCCGGGGGCTCGGGCTGCCGGCTCAGGCCGGGGGCTCGGGCTGCGGGCTCAGCGAATCGGGCGAACTCGTGCAGCAGCGATGTTGCGTCCTCAGGCACGCGGACATGCAAGGCGACGGAGTCGGCCTCGATCTGGAGCGTGAAGCCAAAGAACGGGCAGCATGCCTTCTCGCGTTGTGCCAGCCGGGTGATCGCTGCCAAGCTGGCCAGGTCACCGTGTAGGTGCAGTGCCAGTTCGGTTGGCGAGACCCAGTCCGTGGCGGAAGCCGATGTTGCGATAAGACGGCGCCATTCTTCGACCTGGGCACGCGCGCCGGTTTCGGTGAGGCTGCATGCGACGGGTACTTCCACGCCAGCCAGCCTACGCGCAGCGCTGTCCACGGCACCCGGGCACTGCGCGCGCCCGAGCATCGCTCTTGCTGGCAGCCCGAGCCCGACGCCGCCCGCGGAAGGGCGAAGCCGGGAGCGGCCCCGCTGGGCCCGCGCTCCCCGCCTCCCACTCCCGCCTTCCCGCGGTAGCGGGACCGCCTCCGGGGGCGCGTCAGGTGCTACATGGGCATGGGAGCGAGTTCGAAGATCTCGATGCTGAAGCGGCCCTTGCCTTCGGACAGGAACGGGTGGCCCTTGGTGAGTGCCCGGGCGGCGTCCAGGTTTTCGGCCTCGAGGATCGAGAAGCCGTTCTGGTCGCTGGCGGTGCAAGCGGACCCGTCGTCGCTGACGGCTGTCCGTGGACCGAAAGGTGCCCCTCCGTCGGCCAAGGCCGACCCCACGCGTGTCATCCAATCGCCCCAGGCACGCATCATCTCGGCGGACTGCTCCGGCGTGAACTCCTCTTGCGGCGTCGCTGGGCCATGGTAGAGAAATACGTACTTGCTCATGGTCGCTCCTCTGTCCTTGGTGGAGCGCACCGGCAACGGACGTGGGCCGTCCGGCTACCTATTCTCGATGCGCCCAACAGACCGACGAACGGCCGGGCGCCGAATCGACAAGCAGCCGCCAGCACAAGCAGAATTTCGCAGCCGCCCACCCGCGACTGGCAAGGTTCATCCGCCAGCGCGGTGGCGGCCCCGGTGCCTGCGCAAACGGAGGAACACAAACAGCGCGGCGGCCACGCCACCGAGGACGGGCAGGGCGCGCTTGAGCACCGGAACGCCCGCCACATCCAGCAGGTCGATGACGTCTTGGTCCGCTGGCCGGGCCGACCTCGGCGGTGCGGTGGCGGCCGACGGTCCCGCGGGCACACCAGCCGGCCCGGGTACGCTAGCGCCTGCTCCAGTGCCAGCTGCTCCAGTGCCAGCTGTCCCGGTGCCAGCTGTCCCGGTGGTCGGGGTCCCACCGGAACCAGTTCCGGCCGCAGTCTGCGCTGGCGTGCTCGAACCTGCATCCGCGGCAGTACTGGCGGAGGCCGGCGCCCGGGCGGGAGCGCCGCCGGATCTGGCGCCGTCCGCGGCGGCGCCTTGGGCTGCCGAGCTTGGAGCGGGCGCCGCGCTTGCGGTCGCCTCGGGCTCCGTGGTGCTGAGGTGGGCTCCCAATTCCGCCAGCTTGTGCTTGATTTCCTTGACCGATTGCGGGCCGAGGTTCTCGATCGCGAGTAGCTCGCCTTCACTGCGTGCGGAGAGATCACCCAGGGTGTGGATGCCTGCCCGCCGCAGGCTGTTGAAGGCACGTACGGGGAGACGCAGTTCCTCGATCGAAAGTGCTTGGGTGGTGCCGACCGCTGCCGGTGCCCCCGCCGACTGCGCTTGGCCTGCGGTGGCGGTGCCGGCAGAGCCCGCGCTTCCTGTTCCGGCCGAGCCCGCGCTTCCTGTTCCGGCCGAGCCTGCGGCTGAGGTCTCCACGGGGCCCCCGCCGCTGGGTGGCGCGGTGCCGGAGGCACCAGCCCCCGGCACCGCGCCATTGCCAGATGCCTGGCCGGCGGGTGGCTTCTCGCCACCGAGTTGGACGGCCAGGTTGGTGGCGAACTGCTGGATGATCTTGCCGCTCACCTCGGCCATGACGCCGCGGCCGAACTGTGCTGGCCGGCCGGTCACGCTCAGCGTCGTGTACACGACCACCTGGGTCTGGCCACTCTCGTTCCGCAGCGTCGAGCGCACCTTGGCGGACGCTGTGCCGCTACCGCGCGTCTCCTTGCCGGATGCCTCAAGGGTGATGGACAGGGCTTCGTCGTCGCGCTCGACGAACCGTGCCGTTCCCGAATAGGTCAGCGTGACCGGGCCGACCTTGACCTTGATCCGGCCTTTGACGACGTCCCCATCGACGGAGTCGACGGTGGCGCCGGGCATGCACGGCGCCACCCCTTCGACATCGAGCAGCGCCTGCCACGCCTGCTCCGGTGGGACCGGGACGGTGAACGAGTGCTCCAGTTGCATATCTCAAACTCCTGCTGCCACCGCCAGGGCTCTGGCGGTCAGTACCCGCGCCAGGTGGCGCCGGTAATCGGGTGCGCCGTGCAGGTCTGCCGGCGGCTGTGTGCCCTCGTCCGCCCGCTCCGCAGCCGAACGCAGGGCGTCCCGGCTGGCTTCCGAGCCGGCGACGGCAGCCTCCACGGCCCGGGCGCGGACCGGCACCGCACCCATGTTGGCCAGCCCAAGCCTGGCCTCCGCGACGTGCCCGTCAGCGCGCCGTGCCACGGCGGCTATCCCCACGATCGCCCACGCTTGGGCGGTGCGGTGGAACTTCTCGTAACGATAGCCCCAGCCTGGCCCGAGTTTGGGAACCCTGACCCCAGTTAGGATCTCACTGGGGTCGAGCGCGGTGGTCAGGTAATCCAGAAAGAACTCGCCGGCCCCGATCGTGCGCTCCCCTCCGGGACCACGCGTGATCAGGGTGGCATCGAGCGCAACCACCACGGCGGGCAGGTCAGCGGCCGGGTCTGCGTGAGAAAGCGATCCGCCCAGCGTGCCCCGGTGGCGGACCGCCGGGTCCGCTACCGTGCCCGCTGCCTGCGCCAGCAGCCCGCAGTGCTCACCGATGAGCGGGTCTCCCATCAACTCGTCGTGGGTGGTGAGAGCCCCGATCCAGAGCGAGTCGCCCTCGTCCCGCACGCCGCGCAGGTCGGCGAGGCCGCCGACATCGACCAGGAGTTCCGGGTATGACAGCCGTAGCCGGAGCAGCGGGACCAGGCTCTGCCCGCCCGCAATCACCTTGGCGTCCTCGCCACCGCTGGCGAGCGCATGGACCGCTTCGTCCACCGACCCCGGGCGGACGTAGTCGAACGTGGCCGGGATCATCACGCACCTCCGTTTGGTTGCTGTGCGGCGGAGCCGCCCCGTGCTGCCTGAATCGCCCGCCAGACGCGCTCGGGGCTGCAGGGCATGGTCACATCCCGAACCCCGAGCGGCCGGAGCGCGTCCACAATCGCGTTCACCACAGCCGGGGTGGACGCGATTGTTCCTGCCTCGCCGACTCCCTTGACGCCGAGCGGGTTGGTTGTGGCGGGCGTCTCTGTCCGGTCCGTGGTGAACGACGGCAGGTCGGCGGCAGAGGGGACCAGGTAGTCGGCCAGTGTGGTGGTGAGCAGGTTGCCGTCGTCGTCGTAAACGGCCTCCTCATACAGTGCCTGCCCGATGCCCTGCGCCAGGCCGCCGTGAATCTGGCCGTCCACGATGAGCGGGTTCACCACCTTGCCAACGTCGTCGACGGCCACATAGGAGCGAATGGTTACGTGCCCGGTCTCGGTGTCCACCTCGGTCGCACACAGGTGAGTGCCATGCGGGAACGAGAAGTTCTCCGGATCGAAGGTCGCGTCGGAGTCAAGCGACGGCTCCACCCCGTCGGGCAGGTCGTGCGCGGCGAACGTGGCCAGGGCGATCTCCTGGATCGTCTTGGTCGCGCCTGTGCCGCTGCGTGCATGGAACACGCCATTGGCGAACTCGATCTCCTCCGGGGGTGCCTCCAACAGCGCGGACGCGATCACCTTGGCCTTGACGATGACCTTGTCGCACGCCCCACTCAGGGCGATGCCACCGACCGCCAGCGAGCGGGATCCGTAGGTGTCCAGCCCCTTGGGCGACACCTGGGTATCGCCATGCAGGACCCGGACGTCCTCGAACGGTACGCCGAGCTTGTCCGCGGCGATCTGGCTCCACGCGGTCTCGTGGCCCTGCCCGTGGGCGCTGGAACCGGTCACCACCTCAACCTTGCCGGTCGGCAGCATGCGGACGCTCGCGTGCTCCCAGCCCCCGGCACCGTAGTTCAGCTGGCCAAGCAGCCGGGACGGCGCGATACCGCATGCCTCGGTGTAGGTGGATATGCCGATGCCGAGCTGGACGGGGTCGCCGTTCGCCCGGCGCCGCTTCTGCTCGTCGCGTAGCTCGTCGTAGCCGAACAGTTCCCTGGCCTTGGCCGTGGCAGCCTCATAGTTGCCGCTGTCGTAGGTGAGCCCCGAGATCGTCGTGTAGGGGAACTCCTCGTGGGTGATCCAGTTCCGGGCGCGGACTTCCAGTGGATCCATGCCCAGCTCGGCGGCTAGCTCGTCCATGACGCGCTCGATGGCGAAGGTTGCTTCCGGGCGGCCCGCACCGCGGTACGCGTCGGTCGGCATCTTGGTCGTGAACACGCCAGTGCAGCGGAATGAGTATGCGTCCATCTTGTAGATCGCGTTGAACATGAACGCGCCGAGCAGCGGCACCCCCGGCGTGACCAGCATCAGGTAGGCGCCCATGTCGGCGAGCAGGTCCACGGACAGGCCGCGCAGGCGCCCGTCGCGGTCGGCGGCGATCCTGATCCGCTGCCACTGGTCACGGCCGTGGTGGACGGTGAGGTTCCCCTCGCTGCGGGACTCGGTCCACTTGACCGGCCGGCCAAGCTTGCGGGTGACCAGGAGCGCTATCACCTCCTCTGCGGTGACCTGCAGCTTCGATCCGAAGCCGCCGCCGACGTCCGGGGCGATGACCCGGATGTTGTGCTCCGGGACGCTGGTGATCAGCGAAAGCATGACCCGGAGAATGTGAGGGATCTGGGTCGCCGACCAGATCGTGAACTCCTCACCCACACACGACGCCACCACCGCCCGCGGCTCCATCGCGCTGGGGATCAGCCGCTGCTGGCGGTAGTTGCGTTCGATAACGACCGGCGCATCCCGGAACGCGGCATCCATATCGCCGTTCTGCAGCGACCACTCGTAGCTCTTGTTGCCCTGCTCATGAACCTTGGGCGAGCCTTCATCCAGGGCAGTCCGGATATCGAGCACCGGTGGCAGCGGCTCGTAGCCGACGTCCACGGCTGTCGCCGCGTCAGCAGCGGTGTAACGGTCTCTGGCGATGACCACGGCAACCGCCTCGCCGACGTAGCGGACCTCGCCGGTAGCCATCGGCGGATGAGGAGGGATGACGATGTCGGGCGTGACCGGCCAGGCGCATGGCAAGCTGCCCTGTTCGTCGGCGAAGTCGGCCCCGGAGAAGGCCGCGATGACGCCCGGCATACTGCGCGCGACGCTTACGTCCACTGAGGTGATCCGCGCGTGAGCCATGGGGCTGCGCACGAACGCCATGTGAAGCATGCCGGGCAAGACGATGTTGTCCGTCCAGTTGGTCTGGCCGGTGACCAGCCGGGCGTCCTCCTTGCGGAGCCTCGATTTACCAAGTTCCGGCGTTGCCGCCGTCGTGTCCGTGGTCATGACGTCACCTCCGCCCCGGCCGCGCGCCGCACGGCGCGGACGATGTTCTCGTAACCGGTGCACCGGCACAGGTTGCCCTCCAGCCCTTCCCGGATCTCCTCGTCGCTGGGGGTTGGGTTGGTCCGGAGCAGGTCCGCGGCAGCCATGATCATCCCTGGTGTGCAGTAGCCGCACTGAAGTGCGTGCTCGGCGTGGAACGACTGCTGCAGCGGGTGCCACTCCCCGTTTGTTGCCAGGCCTTCGATCGTGGTGATCTCGGCGCCGTCAGCCTGGACTGCCAGCACGGAGCAGCTCTTGACGGACTTGCCGTTCATGTGGACGGTGCATGCGCCGCAATTTGATGTGTCACAGCCAACCGGAGTGCCCGTTTTGCCCAGCCTGTCCCTGAGGTAATGAACGAGCAACAGGCGAGGTTCCACTTCATCGGTGTAGGCGATCCCGTCGACGGTGACGGTGATGTTGGCCATACATGGCCTCCTCCCGCGTGGGCATTAGCGCCTGAAGCCCAACCTAAGCCGGGGAGGTGCAGCCACACCAGACCCGACATGCGTCATGACCAGCCGCAGTCCACCCGGGGGCTGCCTCAGCCGGTGTCGATCACCTGGAAACCCTCGGCAAGCCGGCCCTCGGGCAGCCCGGCCTGGGCAGCCGTCCGGGCCAGCCATGACCGGAGGAGGCCGGCCAGATCCTCCATGTGCGCGGTCTGGCTCTCATGCGCCAGCAGTGCCGCGATCTTGCGCGGAAACGTGTCCGTGATGTCGACGTAGTGATTCCAAGACGGGCTGTTCGGCAACCACACCTCGCGCACGGTCCACGCGGCCAGTCCCTCGTCAGCCAGCAGTTCGGGGAAGGCGAACGGGTTGCGTGCATCCGGGTAGACGGCGTCCAGCGCCGCTGATCCCACCGCACGGTGATCGGGGTGGCTTGTGCCAAGCCGGGCGTAGTTCCGATCCGGACTGGGGCAGACCACACGATCGGGGCGGACCTGCCTGATCACCCGCGCCAGGTCCTTGCGCAGCCCGAGAGTCGCCTCCACCCGGCCGTCGGGATAACCCAGGAACCGGACGTCATGCACGCCAACGTGTTTCGCCGCTGCGATCTGCTCGGCCCTGCGCAACGGCGGAATCTCCGACCGCGGCACGTTTTCGTCGTGCCCGCCTGCGTCACCGTCGGTCACGACGCAGTAGACCACCTCGATCCCCGCGTCGGTCCAGACGGCGATCGTCCCCGCCGTGCCGAAGTCAGCATCGTCGGGGTGCGCGTTGATGACAAGAATTCGCTGTATCTCGGAGTGGGCGAGCATGCCCCCGATCCTATGAACGTTCGCGGCCAGCTCATCCGTGGGTGGCACGGGCCGGCGGTGCCTGGTCCGTCCTGGCTCGCCGGCGGGGAGATGGCCGGGGCCTGCTCCCGGTGGCTGCGGGCGGGGAGATGGCCGGGGCCTGCTCCCGGTGGCTGCGGGCGGGGAGATGGTCTGCTCCCTGTGGCTGCGGGCGGCGGTTTACGCTGCCGGGGTGGAGTTCCGTGACGTGATTGCCAGGCGCCGCATGGTCCGCGCCTTCACCGCCGAACCGCTTGATCCCGCGGTGGTGGACCGCCTGCTGGCCGCCGCAAACCGCGCCCCATCGGCGGGGTTCAGCCAGGGCTACGCCCTCCTGGCACTGTCAGCACCCGACCAGCTCGCCACCTATTGGCAGACCATGCGCGAGTCCAGCAGTGAGGCGAACATCGACCCAGCCTGGGAGCGGGTGGCGCGGGCACCACTCGTGATCGTGCCGCTTTCCTGCAAGCAGGTGTACCTCGACCGGTACGCCCGCCCCGACAAGGGCTGGGAAGACCGCGACGAGGCACGCTGGCCGGTGCCGTACTGGGATATCGACACCGGCTTCACCGCGCTGCTCATGCTGCTCGCGGCCGTCGATGAAGGGCTCGGAGCGCTGTTCTTCGGCATCCAGCCCCAGAACATCGGGAGGTTCCGCGCCGCGTTCGGTGTGCCTGAGCAGTACAAGCCGATCGGCGCGGTAGCGATCGGGCATCCCGACCCGGAATCCGACCCTGGCGGCTCATCCCGCGTGATCAAGCGCCGGGCTCTCACCGACGTCGTGCACCGCGGCCACTGGTGATCCCGCGCCGCACAGCCCGGCCAGGCACCATGTTTGGGGCGCGGCAGCGAGCCTCGGACGGCCGAGCACCGAGCCGGGGCCGAACGCCGAGCCGGGGGTGCACCGAAGCGCACCCCCCAGCACGGGAGAACACCTCAGTCCAGCGAGGACATCACGTGCTTGACGCGGGTGTAGTCCTCGAACCCGTACATCGACAGGTCCTTGCCGTAACCCGAGTGCTTGAACCCCCCGTGCGGCATCTCGGCCACGAGCGGGATGTGGGTGTTGATCCACACGCACCCGAAGTCCAGCTTCCGGGCCATCCGCATGGCCCGGCCGTGGTCGGTGGTCCACACCGACGACGCGAGCCCGTACTCGGTCCCGTTCGCCCAGGCCAGGGCCTCCGATTCATCACTGAACCGCTGAACCGTGATGACCGGGCCAAACACCTCGCCCTGGATGATCTCGTCGTCCTGCCGCAGCCCGGACACGACGCTGGCCTCGAAGAAGAAGCCGCGGTCGCCGGCCCGGTGCCCGCCGGTCAGCACCTCGGCGTGCGAAGGCAGCCGGTCAAGGAACCCGGTGACCCGCTCCAATTGCGAAGGGTTGTTCAACGGCCCGAAGTCCGCGTCCGCCACGTCCGGCCCGCCCACGGTCTGCCCCCGGGCCTGCTCGGAGAGGGCCGCGGCCAAGTCGTCATGCACGCCAGGGCCGGCCAGCACCCGGGTGGCAGCGGTGCAGTCCTGCCCCGCGTTGAAGTACCCGGCGGCCGCGATGGCCTCGGCGGTCTTGGCCACATCGGCGTCGTCAAAGACGATCACCGGCGCCTTGCCGCCGAGTTCGAGGTGGACGCGCTTGAGGTCAGCCGCCGCGGCCGCCGCGACCTCCTTGCCCGCCCGTACGCTGCCGGTGATCGACACCATCCCGGGGGTGGGGTGGGTGACCAGCGCCCGGCCGGTGTCCCGGTCCCCGCAGATCACGTTGAACACACCCGGCGGCAGGAACTCGCTCATGAGCTCGGCCATCATCAAGGTCGTGACCGGGGTGGTGTCCGACGGCTTGAGCACCATGGTGTTGCCCGCCGCCAGCGCCGGAGCCCACTTCCAGACCCCCATCATCATCGGGTAGTTCCACGGCGTTACCGCCGCGCACACGCCGACCGGTTCGCGCCGGATCATTGATGTGAACCCGGACATGTACTCGCCCGCGGACCGGCCTTCCAGCATCCGCGCCGCGCCCGCGAAGAACCTGATCTGGTCCGCCATGGGCGGGATCTCCTCGGACTTGGTCAGCGCGATCGGCTTGCCGGTGTTCTGCGACTCGGCGGCGACGAAGTCGTCGGCGCGCGCCTCGATCGCGTCCGCGATGCGCAGCAGCGCGAGGCTGCGCTCGCCCGGGGTGGCGTCACGCCATCCCTCAAAGGCATTCGCAGCAGCGCTCATAGCGGCATCGACATCCGCCTGGCCGGACACGGGCGCGGACGCGAAGACCTCGCCCGTGCTGGGGTCGATGAGGTCGGCGCGGCGGTCGCCCGCCGGGTCCGACCACCGGCCGGCGATGAAGTTGCGCAGGTCCTTGTCCACGACGCCTCCGTTTGGTGTTATTGAAAATTTTGGGTTACTGGCTGGCCGGTGTGCGTTCCTCGCAGGCCCACGGTGAACCGTAGTCCGTCAGCAGGTCAAGGAACGGGTCGGCGGGCAGCGCCTCGGGGCCGAGCACACCCGAGCCCGACCACGCGCCGGAGTCGATCAGTTCCAGCGCGACGACCGGGTTCACCGCCGTCTGCCAGACCACCGCCTGCGACCCGTATTCGGCCATGGACCAGGCATTGTCCACCACGTGGTGCAGGTAGACCTCGCGCGGGCGGCCGCCGGTCCCGGTGCCCGTCACCCACGTCCCAGCGCAGGTCACGCCCGTCATCTTCGCGCCCAGCGTGGGCGGGTCGGGCAGGCACGCGGCGACCACATCCCGCGGCGAAACCGCCACCCCGCCCGCCTGCACCGGGTCAGTCCGGTCCAGCCCGAGCTTGTGCAGGGTCTCCAGCACGCCGATGAACTCGCTCCCGAGCCCGTACTTGAACGTCACCCGCCCAGCGTCCAGCCACCGCGGCATGAGGAGGACTTCCTCGTGCTCGACGTTGACGCATTCCACGGCACCGATACCAGCGGGGAAGGTGAATATTTCCGGTTCACTGAACGGACGCGTCGTGTGCCACCCACGGTCCTTCTCCCAGACAACCGGCGGGTTCAAGCACTCTTCGATGGTCGTCCAGATCGAGAACGTCGGTGCGAAGCTGTAACCCTCCACCACGAGATTGGCGCCGTCTCGCACGCCGATCTCGGTGATCTCACTGAACAGCCGGTCCGCCGCATACCGTGCGAACACATCCGAGAGACCCGGTTCCACGCCAATGCCCACCAGCGCCAGCTTGCCCCGGCTCTCCCACTCCCCGGCCAACTCGAACTGCTCGTCGCCCAGCTTCACCCCGGTCTTGGCGTACGGGTCGTCCGGGTGCGGCCGCGACAGCGACATCGCCATGTCCAGGTAATGCGTTCCCGCGCTCAGCGCCGCCCGGAACAGCGGCATGACGAACCGCGGATCCGTCGCGTTGAGCAGCACATCACACTTCCGCTCGGTGAGCAGCCCGGCCACTGTCTGCTCATCCCGCGCATCCACCCGCACCGCCTCATAACGCTCACCCGCGGCATGCTGCGCCCGCCCCACGTCATAGTCGGCGATGACCAGGTCAGCAAACGGGCGGCGAGCAGCGATCCGGGCAACAGCCGTCCCGACCCCGCCCGCCCCCACAACAAGGATGCGCATGGCCGAGATCCTAGCCCTCATCCCCCAGAACCACTAGAACAGTCACGATCACCCCCCGAATCTACGGATCTAGTCGAAGGCAGACCAAATCAAGGTCGTAACCGTCACATCCGCGCCGGCGCGGACAGGATGCCGCGCCGCAACCGGGACCGGCGTGTCGGCGGGCAGTGGGCGTCGGTGCCAGCGCCTACGCTTGGGGGCGTGACCGTCACCGCCATCGACGCCCTCCTGGACGACCTGAACCCCCAGCAGCGCGCCGCCGTCGTCCACGAAGGCGGCCCCCTGCTCATCGTCGCAGGCGCAGGCTCAGGCAAGACCCGGGTACTCACCCGGCGGATCGCCTACCTGCTCGCGAAGCGTGAGGTCAGCCCCTGGGAGATCCTGGCGATCACCTTCACGAACAAGGCGGCGGGCGAGATGGCGGCCCGGGCGGCGTCGCTCACCGGCCCGCGGGCGCGGGCGATGTGGGTGATGACCTTCCACTCGGCCTGTGTGCGCTTGCTGCGGCGGGAGGCGGCCAGGTTTGGCTACCCCTCGTCGTTCTCGATCTACGACCAGGCCGACTCGGAACGGCTGATGACCCTGGTCTGCCGGGAGCTGGAACTCGACGCCAAGCACCATCCGCCCAAGGGGATGCTCGCCCAGGTGTCCACGCTCAAGAACGAGCTCATCGACCACGAGACATTCTCCGCCCGCACGAACGGCTACCGGGAGCGGGCGCTGGCCGAGGCGTACGGGGAGTACCAGCGCCGGCTCATGGCAGCGGGCGCGATGGACTTCGACGACCTGATCATGAATACGGTTTTCCTGCTGCAGGCGTTCCCCGAGGTGGCGCAGACCTGGCGGCGCCGGTTCCGGCACGTGCTCGTCGATGAGTACCAGGACACCAACCACGCGCAGTACGTGCTGGTCAGGGAACTGGTCACGGGCAGCCCGGATGGTGAGCTCCCCCCGGCGGAGCTGTGCGTGGTGGGGGACGCGGACCAGTCCATCTACGCGTTCCGTGGTGCGACGATCCGCAACATCGAGGAGTTCTCCCGCGATTTCCCTGGCGCCACGGTGATCCTGCTGGAGCAGAACTACCGCTCCACGCAGAACATCCTGGCGGCCGCGAATGCCGTGGTTTCCCGCAACGCCGGGCGCACCCCGAAGCGGCTGTGGTCCGACGCGGGTGACGGCCCGCCGATCGTCGGCTACGTCGCGGACAGCGAGCACGACGAGGCGGCGTTCGTGGCCGAGGAGGTGGACCGGCTCACCGACGAGGGGCACGCGACCCCCGGGCAGGTCGCGGTGTTCTACCGCACCAATGCCCAGTCGCGGGTCTTTGAAGAGGTGTTCATCCGGGCCGGGCTGCCGTACAAGGTGGTCGGCGGGGTGCGCTTCTACGAGCGGCGCGAGGTGCGCGACCTGCTGGCTTACCTGCGGCTGATCGCCAACCCCGGGGATGAGGTGTCGCTGCGGCGGATCCTGAACGTGCCGAGGCGGGGGATCGGCGACCGCGCGGAGGCATGCGTCGCCGCGCTCGCCCAGCGCGACGGCCTGTCGTTCCCGGCAGCGTTTGGCCGGCCGGATGACGCGCCCGGCATCGCCGCGCGGTCCGCTCGCGCGATCGAGGGATTCAATGAGCTCATCGCCGGGCTGCGGGCCGAGTCGGAGTCCGGGACTCCGGTCGCGGAACTGGCCGAGGCGATCCTGGAGCGCACGGGATACGTGGCGGAACTCCAGGCATCCAGCGACCTGCAGGACGTGAGCCGGATCGAGAACCTGAAAGAGCTCGTTTCTGTGGCGCGGGAGTTCGACGCGCTGGCTGGCCAGGCTGACCAGCCAGACGGGGACGCTGCTGGCCCGGCACCGGGCAGCCTGGCTGACTTCCTGGAGCAGGTGTCCCTGGTCGCCGACGCGGACCAGATTCCCGAGGGGGAGGACCATGGCGGCGTGGTGACGCTGATGACGCTCCACACCGCCAAGGGGCTGGAATTTCCGGTGGTGTTCCTCACCGGCATGGAAGAAAACGTCTTCCCGCACCAGCGGTCGGTCGGCGACAGCAAGGAACTGGAAGAGGAGCGCCGGCTGGCCTACGTCGGCATTACCCGCGCGGAGCGCAGGCTGTACCTGACCCGGGCGCTGGCCCGTGCCTGGTGGGGCAGGCCGCAGTATCACCTGCAGTCGCGGTTCCTGGCCGAGATCCCCGGGAACCTGGTCGAGTGGCGCCGCGACGAGACCGCGGCGGCGGCGCCTGCGTCGCAGCGGCTGGCGCAGCGGCCGGGGGTGCGCTCGCCAGGGAACCGGCGGGTGCCCAGCCTGTCTCCCGGAGACAAGGTCACGCATGACTCGTACGGGCTCGGGACGGTGGTATCCGTACAGGGCTCTGGGGATGATCCAGAAGCGAAGATTGATTTTGGCGGCGAATACGGGGTCAAGCACCTGGTCTTGCGTTATGCGCCTATCGAAAAGCTTTAGCGGGGCCGTGAGATCCCGGGGTAGTCTCGCCCGCGCAACGCGGAGGCGCTCATGTCCCCAGCCATGGCCTCAGCCACATCGGCCTGGACCGGCAGGTGGGCGAGGTGTCCGGGGGTGAGGCGGTCCTGCTCGGCCTGGCAGCGCAGTTCGTCGGCCGGCCGGATGTACTGCCGCTGGATGAGGCGACCCTACGGCAGGTACGCGCCGCCGAGTCCGATGTCCGGCCGCAGCAGCGCGAACTGGCCGAGGCGAGCACCAAGGTCGCCCGCCGCCGTCGCTATGGCGAGAAACTGGGGGAGAACAAGGCGGTGGACAGGGCCGGCGCTGCCGACCGCAAACGGCAGGCTCAGGTCACCGCCGGCAAGGACCGCGCCACGCACCAGGAAAGGCTGCAGCAGGCGCAGGAGCGGCTCGCTGCGGCAGCCGGCGCAGTCCGCGACGACCGGGAGATCCGGGTGGACCTGCCTGACACGGCGGTTCCGGCAGGCCGCACCGTCCTGACCCTTTCGACGACGCCGACACGGTGGCAGGCAACGTGGCGCGGTTCGCGCCGGGTGCCTCGCCCAACGCGATCCGTGCCCGGCTGGCACGGCTGGAGTTCCGCGGCGCCAGGGCCGACCAGGTCGCGGGAACCCTGTCGGGCGGCGAGCGGTTCCGCGCCACCCTGGCCGCGCTGCTGCTGGCCGACCCCGCGCCGCAGTTGCTCCTGCTCGACGAGCCGACCAACAATCTCGACATGGCGAGCGCCCGGCAGCTGGCGCAAGCCCTCGCGTGTTACCGGGGAGCTTTGATCGTGGCAAGCCATGACCTGCCGTTCCTGCGCTCAGCCGGGATCACCAGATGGCTGCGGCTGGACGGCCAGCTGACCGAGATCGACCCGCCGTGACGCTCCTGCAGGCCCGCCTCGGCCGGTCTCCGTACGATGGGGACATCGGCTGCCGGCGGGCACCCGAGCGCGTCCCCTCGGGAGGCAGTCATGAGCACCATCCGGGTCGTCATTGCCAAGCCTGGACTGGACGGGCACGACCGCGGCGCGAAGGTGGTCGCAAGGGCCTTGCGGGACGCGGGCGTGGAGGTCATCTACACCGGGCTCCACCAAACCCCCGAGCAGATCGTGGCCGCCGCGATCCAGGAGGATGCCGTAGGAATCGGACTGTCCATCCTTTCCGGCGCACACATGACCCAGTTCTCACGCGTTCTCGAATTGCTTGCCGAACGCGGCGCCACCGACATCACAGTCTTTGGCGGCGGGATCGTCCCCGACGCCGACATCGGCGAACTGGAGCGGTTGGGAGTGGCGAGGATCTTCACGCCGGGCGCGTCCACCCACGAGATCGTGGACTGGGTGAAGGCAACGTTCGGCGAGCCCGCCCCCCCGGAGGTGGCGGCAAGCCAGGGTTCCTGAGACACTGGCGCGCCACCGGCGTGAGGAGCTACCCGCCGCACCGTGTGCCTTGAGTTGGGCGGCTCAGTCAGCCTGACCCACCGCCCGCACAGCCAGGGTGGGACGGGCCCGCCCAGCGGCCAATGCTGACCTAACTTCCGCCTCCACTCGGGCTGATTCGTTCCAGATCTTGCTTGGACTGAAGTGGAGCACAATGATGCCATGCGCGCTCATTCGGGCGTGGCGTTGGGCCGTGCGCTCCCAGTCCTCAGGAGAGAGGTGCCACGCCCGAGAATCCACCTCGGCGACCACCCCCGCGTCACCCCACCAGGCATCCGCAACGGCGATGAACACCTCGCCGTTGTAAAGCCGTGCGTTAAACATCGGCATCGGCAGTCCTGAGCGCTGCACCAAGTGGCGGAAGTCTCCTTCCGCGACGGACCGGATGCCATCGGCAACCTCTGCCAGGGAGTGGCGCAACCATGCCGAATAACGCGTGGGTCCGCTTGCCAGTTCTTCGCGAAGCGAGTCGATGCGGCACGAGCGCCTCTGAACGGCATCAGCCACGACCGCCCGTACCTCGCGGAAGCTGTCCAGTTCGCGAGCCGCGTCCGCCACGGCCCTCGCTGGCAATGCGAACTGGACCGGGCCCTCGAAGCAGACACGCGCGGGCATCCTGGTGGTAGGCCGTACGTGCGCGAAAGACCGGCTCAGGCGTGACTGCTGCGCGGGTACCAGCACAGAAATGTCTGGCCTGTCAGGCACGTGTAGGCCGTGGCGGCGTAACGCGGTCAGCCCCGTGATGACGCTGTCCGGGCCGGTGTACAGCACGGTGGCGATCTCTTTCTGGAGCGGTGTCGGAGTGCCGGTGGCGGCAAGATAGACACGCGGCAAGATTTGCTGCCACGGCCCCGCTGCGCGGATGCGATGCCGGACAGCATCTCGGGACATGCCGCATCTGACTGCCTGGGCGCGGGATATAACAAGCTCTTGCTTGCCCAAAATACGTTCAAGCCCATCCCCGTCCAGCTTCGTGATGTGCGTCACGAAGCGAGCATCCTCGACAGGTCTGACATTCAGAGCGCGTTTTCATGATCATTTGAGTAATTGCTCGGCTAGAACGCCTTGAGCGCGGCTCATCGAGTTCGTGATCATGGGAAAGTGGGGGCCCTGGCCCCCACTTTCCCATGATCACGAAGCACACCAAGCTGCCTAGAATTGGCGCCGCATGTCGCGGCCCGGGGCGCGCGATGAGCGACTGCCCGGATAGGCTTCCAGCGAAATCCAGCCGGACCGAGGACGGACACAAGTGGACCTGTTCGAACATCAGGCGAAGGAGTTGTTCGCGGAGTACGGGGTGCCCGTCCCGCTGGGCAGCGTCGCCCGCGCCCCCGAGGAAGCCCGCGCCATAGCTGAGGGCTTCGCGACAGCTGGCACACCCCGCGTGGTGGTGAAAGCACAGGTGAAAACCGGGGGAAGGGGCAAGGCAGGCGGGGTCAAGCTGGCCGAGGGCCCGCAAGAGGCTCAGGACCGGGCGGGCGAAATCCTCGGCATGGACATCAAGGGCCACCGGGTCAACGCGGTCCTGGTCGAGGAAGCCAGCGACATCGCGCAGGAGTTCTACCTGTCATACCTGGTGGACAGGGCGGGGCGGACCTTCACGTCGATTTGCTCGGTCCAGGGCGGCATAGAGATCGAGGAAGTGGCCCGCACCAGCCCGGGCGCTGTCGCCCAGGTGGTGGTGGACCCGCTGGCCGGTGTGGATGGTGCCAAGGCGGCTGAGATCATCTCCGCTGGCGGGCTGCCGCCCGAGGCGGCCGAGGGGGCCGCCACGGTGGCCGAGCGGCTCTGGGCGGTGTTCACCGACGAGGACGCCACCCTGGTGGAGGTGAACCCGCTGATCCTCACCCGCGACGGGCGGGTCATCGCGCTCGACGGGAAAGTCACCCTCGACGACAGCGCGGCCTACCGGCAGGAACACGAACGGTTCGCCGATCCTGGCTCGGCCGACCCGCTGGAGGCAAGGGCCAGGGCCAAACACCTCAACTACGTCAAGCTTGACGGTGAGGTGGGCATCATCGGCAATGGCGCGGGACTGGTCATGTCCACCCTGGACGTCGTGGCCCAGGCCGGTGAGGCGTTCGGCGGGATCAGGCCCGCGAACTTCCTCGACATCGGCGGTGGCGCCTCGGCCGAGATCATGGCCGATGGGCTGGAGATCGTGCTTTCTGACACTTCCGTCCGCAGCGTCCTCGTCAACGTCTTCGGCGGCATCACTTCCTGCGACGCCGTGGCCAACGGCATCGTCTCAGCGCTCGGCATGCTCAGCGGGCGCGGCGAGCAGGTGACCCACCCCATCGTGGTCCGGCTGGAGGGCAACAAGGCAGCCGAGGGCAGGCGTATTCTCGCCGACGCTGGCCTGCTGGCCGTGGTGGAGCAGGTCGAGACCATGGATGACGCCGCCCGGCGGGCAGCGGAACTGGCCGCCAGCGCGCGCCCGGCAGCCTCGACAGGAGCATGAGATGGCGATCTTCCTGACCGGCGAGAGCCGGATCATGATCCAGGGCATCACCGGCTCGGAGGGCCGCAAGCACGGGCGCCGGATGCTCGCCGCGGGCACCACCGTGGTGGGGGGCACCAATCCGCGCAAGGCCGGCCAGACGGTTGACCTGGGCGGCGCCCAGGTCCCCGTGTTCGCCACCGTGGCCGAGACGATGTCGGCAACCGGGGCGGACACCTCGGTTGTCTTCGTCCCCCCGGCGGGTGCGAAGAACGCGGTCATCGAGGCAATCGACGCGAAGATCCCGCTGGTCGTCGTGATCACCGAGGGCATCCCGGTTCACGACACCACCGAGTTCTGGGCGCACGCGCGGGCGCAGGGCAACGAAACCCGGATCATCGGCCCGAACTGCCCGGGAATCGCCTCCCCTGGCAAGTCCAACGCGGGCATCATTCCGGCGGACATCACCACCGAAGGCCGCATCGGCCTGGTCTCCAAGTCGGGCACGCTGACGTACCAGATGATGTACGAACTCGGCGACATCGGCTTCACCACCTGCGTCGGGATCGGCGGCGACCCGGTCATCGGGACCACGCACATCGACTGTCTGCGCGCCTTCCAGGACGACCCGGAAACCGACGCGATCGTGATGATCGGCGAGATCGGGGGCGATGCGGAGGAACGGGCCGCCGCCTACGTGGAGCAGCACGTCACAAAGCCGGTTGTCGCTTATGTGGCGGGATTCACCGCTCCGGAAGGCAAGACCATGGGGCATGCCGGAGCCATCGTGTCTGGTTCGTCGGGCACCGCCCAGGCAAAGAAGGAAGCGCTGGAGAAGGTCGGCGTCAGGGTGGGCCGGACTCCCAGCGGGACAGCGCGCCTCGTCCGCGACCTCGTGTCCAGCCACTAGCCGCTGTCCTGTCGGCGTGCCTCCGCCGGGGCGGGCGGCACGCTTGCCAGTATTGGGCTCCATGACCGCCTCCACGCGCCCCCGTGCCCGCCCCAGCCAGGGACGCGGACGTGCCGCCCTGCCGCCGCCCCAGCTGGCCCGGCCAGTCGCCGTCATCGGCGCGATGGCGGCGTGCATGGTGACGCTCACAGGCCTGGTCATCTTGACGCCGCTGGTGCTCGCGGGCTGGATCGCCGCCCCCCACGCCGGCATCGGGCTGCCCGGCGTGCTCCGCACCGCCACCGGATTGTGGCTGGCCGCGCACCATGTGGGGTTCGCGCTGCGGGGCGCGGGCAGTATCGGCATGCTCCCGCTCGGGCTGGCGCTGCTCCCCGGGGCGCTGTTGTGGCGGGCCGGGCGCTGGGTGGTGCGCAACGGGCAGGTGTCCAGGCTCCGCCACGTGGGTTACGCGGCGCTGGCGCTCGCCTCGCCGTACGCGGCTCTGTCCGGGGCACTCGCGCTCGCCAGCCGGTCACCGCTGGCGGCGCCGTCGCCCCCGCAGGCCGTGGTCGCGGGGTTCCTGCTCGCGCTCTGCGCGGGCGGGCTGGGCGGCGCCCGCGCCCTCGCGCCGTGGGGACGGCTGGCGGCGCTGTTGTCGCCCCGGCCCCGCTCCCTGGTCCTGGGCACGGCCGGGGCCTTGGCGGTCCTCGGGGCTGGTGGCGCGGCGCTGGCTGGAGCCTCGCTCGGGGCTCACCTTTCTGGATTCAGAACACTCAACGATGCGCTCGGGCCGGGCCTGGTCGGCACCACACTGCTGCTACTGGCAGAACTCGCCTACGTGCCCAACGCCGTCGGATGGGCAGTGTGTTTCTCCCTCGGCCCCGGGTTTGCGTTCGGCAGTGGCACTGTGGTGGCGCCCACCGGCTCCGCGCTCGGCCCACTTCCCGCCTTCCCGATGCTGGCCGCGCTCCCGGCGGGGGTGGGTTCGGTACCTGGGTGGGCCTCTGTGGGGGTGCTCGTCCTGCCGTACCTGGCGGGGGCGTTCGGGGGGGTGCTGCTGGTCCGGGCGGCGCCAGCCCCAGCGGTCGAGCTGGCCCCGATCTGGGGTTTCGCCTGCGGGGCGGCGTGCGGGTGCGTGATCGGGGTGGTAGCGGCCTTTTCCGGTGGCCCGCTGGGCAGTGGCCGGCTGGTCGCGGTGGGCCCGTCGGGGTGGCAGGCTGCGGTGGTCGCCACCCTGGAGGTGGGCGTGGCTGCGGCGGTGGCGGCAGGCATTGCCAACTGGCTCCGGTTGCGCCGTGATCCGGTGCTGGCCAGCACGTCAGCCGGCACGGCGAGCACGGGGCGTGGCACGGCGGCCACGGACGACGCGGACGGGCACCGCATCTATGTCGACCCGTGGGCCGAGGAGGAAGACGACACCGGCGACCAGTCCCCGCCGGGCCCGTCCTCCCTGCCCTGAGCCTCAGTCGTGACTGTCTCGTGCCCGCAGGGTGGGGGAGATCTCGAGCCGTCAGCTGTGGTGGCCTGAACGCTCAGGTAGGGGAGGACTTGAGCGTCAGCCGCGGTGGCCCGAGCGCAGCACGGTGAGCTCGTGGTTGACCGCCTGGTTGAACTGGTCCCGGCATGACTGCTGCGCCTCGATCGTGTTGGCGCCGCTCAGGCACTCCCCGTAGGCCGACAACTGCTTTCCCATCGCGACGAAGACAAGGAGCGCGGTCGCGCTCAGGGCGACCCCGACGCACGCGATCACGACTGCAGTGCGGGAACCCCGCGGGCGTGCGGTGCGGTTCTTCCGGGCACGCCGGAGCGCGCTGGCGGCCAGCCACAGTGCGATACATCCTGCGACCAGGGCGTACACCACGACGTAGATACCGCGGGTCGGGAAACTGAGTCCGAGCAGCCCGGCCAGGCTTATGAGGGCGAGCACCGTGCCAGCGATCGTACGGTGCCGGGTGGCGAGATCTGGCGGTGGGCCAGCAGGGGGAGCCATGAATCCATATTCTGCCTTCCGCGCAGGAGTGACCTGGACGTGGCAACCGGCGCGGCGGGTGGCGGTGCCTGGCCAATGCGGCAGCGGCACCTCCGCAGCTGTGGCTGGCGGGGCGGTGGCTGGCGGGGCGGTGGCTGGCGGTGCGGTGGCTGGCGGTGCGGTGGCTGGCGGTGCGGTGGCTGGCGGTGCGGTGGCTGGGCGGGGCGTTGCCGGGTGCTGGCGTGACGCTAGGGTGTCTGGCGTGTCAGGTCGGCAGGTCGTGAGCCTGCGTTTGCCGGTCGTTGCCATCTGGGGGGTGAAACCGGTGGTTGCCGCATGACCGCCCGCCTGCTGGCCCTTGTTTCCGGCGCGGGCACGAACTTGCAGGCACTCCTGGATGCGTGCGCCGAGCCGTCATACGGGGCTGCGGTGGTGGCGGTAGGGGCGGACCGGACCGGAATCGAAGGGCTGTGCCGGGCGCAGCGCCTCGGCGTCACCACATTTGCTCACCGGGTGGCGGACTACCCGTCCCGCGCCGACTGGGACAATGCCCTCACGGAGGCGTGCGCGGCCCACCAGCCCGATCTGGTGATCTCGGCGGGGTTCATGAAGCTGGTCGGGCCGGCCTTCCTCGCCCGCTTCGGCGGCAGGTTCATCAACACCCATCCTGCTCTGCTGCCCGCCTTCCCGGGCATGTATGGGGTCAGGGACGCGCTGGCCTACGGGGTGAGGGTGACCGGCTGCACGGTGTTCATGGTGGACTCTGGTACCGACACGGGCCCGGTGATCGCACAAGTGGCGGTGCCGGTCCGCGATGATGACGACGTGGAATCGCTGCATGAGCGCATCAAGCAGGCTGAGCGGGCGCTCCTGGTTGAAACTGTGGGCAGGATGGCCCGCGAAGGATGGTCCGTGCAGGGCCGGAAGGTGACGGTCGGGTTGTGACGAAGGTTGCCATCTCCCGGGCGCTGGTCAGCGTTTCTGACAAAACCGGGCTGGAGGAACTGGCCGGCGCGCTCAACGCCGCGGGCGTGGAGATCGTCAGCACAGGAAGCACAGCGGCTGCGATTGCCGCCGCGGGCGCCCCGGTTACCGGCGTGGAAGAGGTGACTGGCTTTCCTGAGTGCCTGGACGGCCGGGTCAAGACCCTTCACCCGGGCGTGCATGCGGGACTGCTCGCCGACCTGAGCCAGCCAGCGCACCGCCAGCAACTTGAAGAGCTTGGCGTCGCGCCTTTCGAGTTGCTCGTATCCAACCTCTACCCGTTCGAGGCCACGGTAGGCAGCGGAGCGGCGCCGGGTGATTGTGTCGAGCAGATCGACATCGGCGGGCCCGCCATGGTCAGGGCCGCCGCCAAGAACCACGCCCGGGTGGCTGTCATCACCGAGCCCGCGCAGTACCCGGACGTGGTGGCAGCGCTGCGCGCGGGCGGGTTCACGCTCCACCAGCGGCGGCGCCTCGCCGCCGAGGCATTCGCACACACGGCACGCTACGACCTGGCAGTTGCCTCCTGGTTTGCCTCCGCCTACGCCCCCGATGAGACCGCCGCTGAGACCGGCTGGCCGGACGTGGCCGGGGCGTTGTGGACCCGGCGGAAAGTGCTCCGGTACGGCGAGAACCCGCACCAGGGAGCGGCTCTGTATGTACGCGGCGCTGGTCCAGATGTAGGCGGCGCTGGTCCAGATGTAGGCGGCGCTGGTCCAGATGTACGCGGCGCCGGTCCAGATGTACGCGCTGGTCCAGATGTACGCGGCGCCGGTCCAGCCGGTGAGGGGGCCCCGGCGGGCGTGGCGACCGCAGAACAGCTTCACGGCAAGGCGATGTCCTACAACAACTACGTGGATGCTGCCGCGGCCTGGCGCACGGTGTTCGAGTTCGGCGGGCCGTGCGTGGCGATCATCAAGCATTCCAATCCGTGCGGCATCGCGGTGGGAGCCGACCTTGCGGAGGCGCACCGCAAGGCACACGCATGCGACCCGGTGTCAGCGTTTGGCGGAGTCATCGCCGCCAACCAGGTGGTGACCCACGCCATGGCCGAACAGGTCGCACAGGTGTTTACCGAGGTCATCATCGCCCCCGGCTTCGAGGACACCGCGCTGCGACTGCTCAGCGGCAAGAAGAACCTGCGGTTGCTGCGCTGCCCACCCCCGGCCCGCGGCCCGGGCGGGGGAGTGGAATGGCGTCCGCTCGATGGGGGGCTCCTCATGCAGGCCAGCGACCGGCTGGACGCGGCAGGCGACAATCCCGCTGCCTGGAAGCTGGCGGCGGGACCGGGCGTCAGCAGCGAGGTCCTGGCCGATCTGGAGTTCGCGTGGCGCGCCTGCCGCTCGGTAAAGTCCAATGCGATCGTGCTCGCCGCGGGGGGAGCCACGGTCGGGGTGGGTATGGGCCAGGTCAACCGGGTAGATTCGGCAAGGCTCGCGGTTTCCCGCAGCGGGGACCGCGCACGGGGCGCGGTGGCGGGGAGCGATGCTTTTTTCCCGTTCGCCGACGGCTTGGAGGTACTGGCCGAAGCCGGGGTCCGCGCGGTCGCGGAGCCCGGTGGCTCGGTGCGCGACGCGGAGGTCATCGCCGCTGCGGAGAGTGCCGGGATCAGCCTGTATTTCACCGGCACACGTCATTTCTTCCACTGACGGGGGAGGGGTTCGTATGAGCAATCCGTTTGGCAAAATCGTGAGAATTCGCGGGATGAGGACGCGATGACGGCGCGCATCCTGGACGGCAAGGCGACGGCCGCCGCGATCAAGCAGGACCTCGCGTGGCGGGTGGCCGCGCTGGCCGAGGCCGGGTTCGTGCCTGGGCTCGGCTCGGTGCTGGTCGGCGACGATCCTGGCAGCCGGGCCTATATCAACGGCAAGCACCGTGACTCCGCGGAGGTCGGCATCGCGAGCATCCGCCGCGAATTGCCGGCCGACGCCACCCAGGAACAGGTGGAGGCGGTGGTCGACGAGCTGAACGCCGATCCGGCGTGCACAGGTTACCTGGTGCAACTGCCGCTTCCCGCTGGCCTTGACCCCTACCGGGTGCTGCACCGGATCGACCCGGCCAAGGACGCCGACGGGATGCACCCGCTCAACCTGGGCAGGCTGGTGCTTGGCGAGCCGGGACCGCTGCCGTGCACGCCGCGCGGGATCGTCGAGCTTTTGCATTGCTTCGATGTCCCACTCGCGGGTGCGGACGTGACCGTGATCGGCCGCGGGCTCACCGTTGGCCGCACCCTTGGCCTGCTGCTCACCCGGCGCAGCGAGAACGCGACCGTCACTCTGTGCCACACCGGCACAAGGAACCTGGCCGCGGAGACTCGCCAGGCAGACATCGTGATCGTGGCGGCGGGGCGGCCAGGGCTGGTCACGGGTGTGATGATCAAGCCGGGAGCAGCCGTGGTGGACGTCGGCATCACCAGGACCGATGACGGGCTCGTGGGGGACGTGGCCGAAGACGTGGCTGAGGTGGCCGGTTATCTGGCACCGATGCCGGGCGGAGTGGGGCCGATGACGCGCGCGATGTTGCTTGCCAATGTTGTGGATGCGGCGGAGCACGCTAAGCTACTGGCGAGTAATACCTGATGGTCAGGACGCTCAGACAGTCAGGGGGACCCCGGAGCCGGCTCAGGCGGCTGCGTTTGGCAGTCTTAACCCTGCCCGGGGTCCGGGATCGTGTTCGCAACGGACGGGGCAGGAGGTCGGCCGCCGGTCATGAACATCGTCGTCTGCGTCAAGCAGGTCCCTGATACCTGGGCTGAACGCACCCTGCGGGCCGAGGACTCGCGGCTTGACCGCGCGTCGGTCGACGGGGTCATCAACGAACTCGATGAGTACGCCATCGAGGAAGGGCTGCGCCAGGCCGAGGCGCACGGGGGCGAGGTGACCATCCTGTCCATGGGGCCCGAAAAGACGAGTGAGTCGATCCGCAAGGCGCTGTCCATGGGGGCGGACAAGGCGGTCCACCTCGTGGATGAGGCGCTGGCCGGGTCCGACGCGCTGGCCACCTCGCTGGCGCTGGCCACGGTGCTCCGCCGGCTCGGTTTTGACCTCGTGATTCTCGGGGCGGAGGCGACCGACGCCAGGACCGGTGTGCTTGCCGCCATGCTGGCCGAGCGGCTGGGCGTGCCGCAGTTGTCGCTGGCCACCAAGGTGGAGATTTCTGATTCCGGAATCACCGTCCACCGCCAGACCGACTACGGCTACGACGTTGTGCAGGCCAGCCTGCCCGCTGTCATCAGCGTGATGGAGAAGATCAACGAGCCGCGCTACCCGTCGTTCAAAGGGATCATGGCGGCAAAGAAGAAGCCGGCCGAGACGCTGAGTGTCGCCGACGCCGGGATCGACCCTTCCCAGGTAGGCCTGGACGCGTCCGCGACCGAGGTGGTCAGCTTCGCAAAGCGCCCGCTCCGGGAGGCCGGCACCATTGTCAAGGACGAGGGCGAGGGTGGCGTGAAGGCCGCCGAGTTCCTCGCGGCGCAGAAGTTCCTTTGATGTGGCGGGTGCTGAGTTCCGTGGGTGCATGTGGCGTGGTGGGCGCCGGGTTCCGTGAGCAAATCTGAGCTGGAGGGCGGCCGAATCCATGGCTGAGATCCTGGTTCTCGCCGATCATGACGGCGACATGGTCAAGAAGGTCACCCTCGAGCTGCTGACGCTCGCTCGCAGGTTCGGCGAGCCTGCCGTCGTGTGGCTGGGTTCGGGCGCCGGCGGAGCCCAGGGGCGGCTGGCCGAGTTTGGCGCGGTGAAGGTCTACGTCGCCGACAGCGCGGACGTGGCTGACCACGTGGTGGCGCCCGCCGCGGAGGTCCTTGCGGAGCTCGTCGGCCGGGCCTCGCCCGCCGCGGTGCTCGTTGCCGCCACCGGCGAGGGCAAGGAGATCGCGGGCCGGCTGGCAGTCAAGATTGGCTCCGGCGTCCTGACCGACGTGGTGGACCTGGTCCCGGCTGACTCCGGCCCGGTCGCCGAACAGTCGATCTTCGGTGGCGCGATCATCGTGAAGTCGCGGGTCCGTACGGGAACCCCGATCGTCGCGGTCCGGCCGAACGCGGTGGCACCCGAGGCGTCCCCCGGCCCGGCGGAGCTGGAGCCGGTCCCGGTGGAGCTGAGCGACCTGGCCAAGACCGCGCGCATCACCGAGCGGGTCGCGCAGCAGCGCAGTGAGCGCCCGGAACTCACCGAGGCATCCATCGTCGTCTCCGGCGGCCGCGGTGTGGGCGGGGCCGAGAACTTCGCGCTGATCGAGAAGCTGGCGGACTCGCTCGGCGCGGCCGTGGGCGCTTCGCGGGCAGCCACCGACGCCGGCTGGTACCCGCATCAGTTCCAGGTGGGCCAGACAGGCAAGACGGTTTCGCCGCAGCTTTACCTGGCGGTCGGCATCTCCGGCGCTATCCAGCACCGGGCCGGCATGCAGACCTCCAAGACCATCATGGTGATCAACAAGGATCCCGAGGCGCCGATCTTCGAGCTGGCTGATTTCGGGGTGGTGGGGGACTTGTTCAAGGTCGTTCCGCAGCTCCTCGAGGAAATCGGCGGCCGCAAGGGTTCCTGAGCGACCGCCGGATCTCGGCGGGCGCAGCGGATCTCGTGGGCGAGCGGATCTCGGCGGGCGGCAGCCGGATCTCGCGGGCGGCAGCCGGATCTCACGGCCCGAGGACTTGCCGGATGGTGCTGGTCGGCTTCACCGCGAAGCATTCGGGCACCGGCTCCGGCTACGCTGAAAACCGTCATGGACACCGATAACCCAGGCCAGCCCCGATACGCGGATGGCACCGCTCAGCAGGGCCAGCCCCGATACGCGGATGGCACCGCTCAGCAAGGCCAGCCCCGAACCGCGGATGGCAACGGCCGGCCATTGCCGTATGTGCGGGACACCGTGGTGTACCTCGACCACGCGGCGACCACGCCGATGCTCCCCGACGCGATCGCGGCCATGACCGAGGAACTCGCGCGCCTCGGCAATCCCTCGTCGTTGCACAACGCGGGGCGCCGGGCGCGCCGGGTTGTCGAGGAATCCCGCGAGCAGATCGCCGAGGCCTTTGGTGCCCGTCCCAGCGAGGTGATCTTCACCAGCGGCGGGACCGAGGCGGACAACCTCGCCGTGAAGGGCCTGTACTGGGCGCGCCGCGCGCAGGACTCCCGCCGCCGCCGGGTGCTCGCGGCGGCGGTGGAGCATCACGCGGTCCTCGACTCGGTGGAATGGCTGGCCAGCCACGAGGGAGCCGAGATCTGCTGGCTCAGCGTAGACGGCGACGGGCTGCTCTCCCCGGCCACGCTGCGGGAGGCCATCGCCGCGGACCCGGCGTCGGTGGCGCTGGTCAGTGTCATGTGGGCGAACAACGAGGTGGGGGCCATCCAGCCGGTGGCGGAACTGGCCGCGGTGACCCATGAGTACCAGATCCCGTTCCACACCGACGCGGTGCAGGCCGCCGGGCAACTGCCGGTGCATTTCGCAACCAGCGGCGTGGACGCGATGACCATCACCGGGCACAAGTTCGGCGGCCCAGTCGGCGCGGGTGCGCTGCTGCTCGCCCGTGGGGTGCAGCCGGTCCCGGTGCTGCACGGCGGGGGCCAGGAGGGCGACATCCGGTCGGGCACAATCGATACCGCGGCGATCCGCGCCTTCGCGGCCGCCGCGGAGATCGTGGCCAAACGCAGGCATTCCGAAGCCGTCCGTCTCGCCACCCTCCGCAACAACCTGATCGGGCAGGTGCGGGCGGGCGTGCCCGACGCGGCCCTCAACGGCCCACCGCCAGGGCCTGGCCGCCTGCCGGGCAACGCCCACTTCTCGTTTCCCGGTTGCGAAGGGGATGCCCTGCTCATGCTGCTCGACGCCCGGGGGATCGCATGCTCCACCGGCTCCGCCTGCACCGCTGGGGTGGCCCGTCCCAGCCACGTGCTGCTCGCGATGGGCGCAGACGAGGCGCGGGCCCGCGGCTCGCTGCGGTTCTCGCTTGGCGCCACGTCCGCTCAGGCCGACGTCGACGCCCTCGGCACAGTGATCGCTGAGGTAGTCGACCGGGCCCGCCGCGCGGGAAGGTCATGGGGGTGAGGAACGGGATGCGGGTTCTGGCGGCCATGTCCGGGGGGGTGGACTCCGCCGTGGCAGCAGCACGGGCGGCGGACGCCGGTCATGAGGTGACCGGCATCCATCTCGCGCTGTCCGCCAGCCCCCGGTCCTACCGGTCCGGGGCGCGAGGCTGCTGCACCCTGGAGGATGCGCGGGACGCCCGCCGCGCCGCCGATGTGATCGGCATCCCGTTTTACGTCTGGGACATGGCCGAGCGGTTCCATGCCGACGTGGTGAGGGACTTCATCGCCGAGTACTCCCAGGGCCGCACCCCTAACCCGTGCCTGCGCTGCAACGAGAAGATCAAGTTCGCAGCGGTGCTCGACCGGGCGGTGGCACTCGGCTTCGACGCCGTGTGCACCGGTCACCATGCCCGGCTCGCGAACGAGCGCCTGCATCGCAGCCCGGACCAGGGCAAGGACCAGTCCTACGTGCTGGGTGTGCTCACCAGGGAGCAGCTGGCCCGCGCCATGTTCCCGCTCGGCGACTCGACCAAGGACCAGGTCCGGGCCGAGGCCACCGCGCGTGGGCTGGCGGTTGCCGACAAGCCGGACAGCCACGACGTCTGCTTCATCCCGGACGGCGACACCCGCGGGTTCCTTGCCCGTCAGCTGGGCGACGCACCTGGCCCCATCCTCGACACCGACGGGTCGGTTGTCGGAGCACACGACGGCGTGTACGGGTTCACCATCGGCCAGCGCAAGGGCCTGCGCGTCGGTACCCCCGCTCCCGATGGCAGGCCCCGCTACGTGCTCGACATCGAGCCGGTGTCCGCCACCGTGACGATCGGGCCCGCTGAGTCGCTGAGCGTGACCGAGATCGTGGCCGAGCGCCCGGTGTGGAGCGGCTGTGAGCCCCCGGCCACGCCCCGCCACTGCCTGGTGCAGTTGCGGGCGCACGGTGAGCCGCTTCCGGCGTCGGCCGTGCTCGACGGGGACCTGCTGCGTATCAGGCTCGCCGAGCCCGCCCGCGGCGTGGCCAAAGGCCAGGCCGCCGTCCTCTACGACGGCGACGCCGTCCTCGGCAGCGCCACCATCAGGGCTACCTCCATGATCCCGGTTGATTTGTGCCGCCGGGGCGGCACAAATCAACCGGGATCATGAAACAGGGGCGGGCATGGAGGGGCGGCGCGGTGGCACGTAGGGTCGGCGGATGAGTGATGCTGCTGAGGGGCGGTGGTGGCAGGGGGCGACCCTGTACCAGATCTACGTTCGCTCCTGGCGTGACAGCAACGGTGATGGTTACGGCGATCTTGGCGGTGTGATTGCCGGCCTCGACTACCTGCAGTGGCTGGGCGTGGACGGCATCTGGCTGTCACCCACGATGCCGTCGCCGGATGAGGACTGGGGCTACGACGTCAGCGGCTACCTCGGGGTCCACCCCGAAATGGGAACCCTGGCCGACATGGACCGGCTCATCGCCGAAGCAGGCCAGCGCGGCATCCGGGTGCTGCTCGACCTGGTGCCCAATCACACCAGCTCCGCCCATCCCTGGTTCGCGGACGCCCGCACCGGCCGGGAGTCTGCGCAGCGCACCTACTACGTGTGGGCCGACCCAGCGCCTGGCGGCAGCCCCCCGAACAACTGGCGGGCCGCGACCGGGGCGTCCGCCTGGACCTATGACCAGCTCAGCGGCCAGTACTACCTGCACAACTTCCTGCCCGGCCAGCCAGACCTGAACTGGTGGGAACCCGCTGTGCATGAGGAGTTCCGCACGATCCTGAAGTTCTGGTTCGACCGGGGCGTGGCCGGGTTCCGCATCGACGTCGCGCATGGCCTCTACAAGGACGCCAAGCTCCGCGACAACCCGCCGCTTGGGGACGGCAGCCGGCACGACGGTGCGTTTGGGCTGAAGGCGGTTTACAGCGCGAACAGGCCGGAGACTCATGGCGTCTACCGTGACTGGCGCCGGCTTGCCGAGGGTTACTCTCCGTCCCGCCTGCTCCTTGGCGAGACCTGGGTGGGGGACATCGGCCGCATGGCCGGGTTCTACGGCGGCGATGATGAGCTCCAGCTCGCGTTCAACTTCCCGTTCCTTTTCGCTGAGTTCACCGCGCCCGCGCTGTCCGGGGTGGTGGCGGAGACGCTGGCGGGGCTGCCAGCCCGCGCCTGCCCGGCCTGGACTGCCTCGAACCACGATGTGAGCCGCTTCCCGACCCGGTGGTGCGGGGGAGACGAGCGCAAGGCGCGGCTCGCGCTGCTGCTGCTCGCCACCCTTCCTGGCACGCTGGTCCTCTACTACGGCGACGAGATCGCGATGACCGATGTCGCGCTCCCGCTCCGGCTGCGCCGGGACCGGATGACCGAGAAGGGGCTGACGGGTGTCGGCCGGGACCGGTCCCGTACCCCCATGCAATGGGACAGCTCACCGTCGGCCGGCTTCACCGCCGATGGAGTCCGGCCCTGGCTTCCCCATGGCGACCATGCCGAGCGCAACGTTGCCGCCCAGCGCGACGATCCCGGCTCCACCCTGAACCTGTGCCGCGATCTGCTCGCGCTGCGCCGGGCCGAGGTCGGTGGCCGGATCGCGGAGTACCGCCCGGTGCCGGGGCCGGACGGGGTGTGGGCCTACAGCGTGGGCGACTTGCTCGTCGTGGCTAACTTGTCCGGGCGGCGGGTGTCTGTCGGCTCGCTCGACGGCGTGGGCGCGCTGCGTCCCGCCCAGGAGGCTGCGTCGCGTGACCAGCCGGGGGTGATTCTCCTTTCTACCCACCCGGCAGCCAGCACGGACGGCGAGGTGGCCACCCTCGGCCCATGGCAGGGCCTCATTGCCCGGGCCGGGCCCGGCCCGTGATCCCGCTGCGTATCACCTGCGCGGGCGGCCCCTCCGGCCACCTACCGCTGTATGCCGGGCCCCTGTGCTGCCCCTGCGGCCCCGCGCAGGGCCTGCTCGTCAGCGAGGGCGATCGCCAGCTCCCCCAGGGCGGTGGGGTGGAACGGGGCGGCCGAGCCCAGGCCCTGCACATAGGGCTGGGCGCTGCACAACTGGTGCCCGGCGAAGTCGGGTTGCGGCGAGGAGAAGCGGAACTGAGCAGCGCCTTTTGCCAGCACCGTGTTGAGCGTGTTGAGGCGGGAGGTGAGGATGCTCACCTTTGCGGGCGTATATCCGATCTCGCGGAGGCACGCCGCGTCGGTGCCGAACGGGTTGTAGTAACGGTCAATGATGACGCGGGGGTGGCCGGGAAGCGTGGCAAGCTTGCTCAGCAGGTCAAGATAGTCCTTGCTGAACGAGATGAGCTGCTGCTGGAAGTAGGCGGTTGTGGCCCGGTCGTCGCAGCGAGGAGCGACCGCGCAGTAAGTCAACATCTTCGACCAGCCGAGGTCGTTTGCGCCGATGCTGACGATGACGACGGACGCGTTTTGTGCCCGCACCGCGGTTGCCACCTGCGCGGGCACCAGCAAGCCGTGACGGTACTGGGGGCCCAGCAGTCCGTGCCCGATGGTCGCACCGCTGCACGCGAGGTTCATTACCCGCCAGCCGTTGACGGCGGCAAGATTCTCGGCGTAGGAGTTGATGCTGCGGCGGCAGGCGCGGTCACTGCGGGAGGGATCGGCCACGGGGGACAGGCCCGCCCCCGCCGCGGTCGAATCACCAAGTACCACCGCCTCCACTCCGGGAAGCGGCCGGTCAGCCTTGGCGGCTCTGGGAGTGGCTGGTTCGCTGCCTACCAACTGGTTGAGGGAGGTCACCCCGCGCAGGGCCCCACGAGCCTGATTGGCGGTGACCAGGATGGCGCCCACGTTGATCGTCCCTGTCACGATCACACCGGCAGCCAGGAGCTTGACCGTCGTGCGATGGGGTGCCCGCCGCCAGCCAGCCACCGCCCCGACCAGCATCAGCGCACCCACGCCTGCCAGGAGACTCTCCCAGACGAAGTAGTGGACCCACCCGTCAGCGAGCCGCGAGCCCAGGACGCGTTTGGCATGAGCGGGCTTTGACCCTTCCACGAAGTTGGTCAGCTCGCTGTTGACCGTGATCTGGGCAAGCTGGAGCCTGGGCCGGACGGGGCCAGCGAAACGAAGGTTGGTGGCCAGGCTCTGCCCGAAGAGGTCAACCTCGCCGGGCCCGGAGAGGCTCAGGCTCGGGCCGGTGGCCCCCACCTTGACGACCTGGCCCGCGACCGTGAC
>WNGR01000619.1_pt1 | contig 139291 bp, 127 predicted proteins | sample 5407581 | NCBI WGS metagenome assembly WNGR01 (sample SAMN13153383, study PRJNA577476) | soil metagenome | isolation source: 80 cm soil or saprolite under Garry oak tree replicate 2 | place: USA:California | collected 2016-06-15
CGAATGCGCAATTGCGTCTGCTCGATCTGCAATCGGGCGAGACCGTCGACGTCCCGCTCGAACTGAGCTGGACGCTTCACCCTGCGCCGGGACGCACGGTGATTCACGCAGGCAGGATGTGGGACGGACTGAGTAGCGAAGCGGTCGACGACGTCGATATCGTGATCGAGCGCGGACGCATCGTCTCGATCGGGCCGCATCGCGAGCTTGCCGAAGAGGGTTCGGATATGCCGGACTCGTCCGGCGAGGCGGGACACCGTTACATCGACGCGAGCGCGCAAACGGTGATGCCCGGTCTGATCGACATGCATACGCATCGCGAGATGGGCAATCAGCTCGGCGCGCGTGAACCTCGCCTCTTCCTCGCGTACGGCGTGACCTGCACGCGCGGCCTGTCCGACAATCCGTATCTGGGCCTCGAAAACCGCGAGTCGGTGGATGCGGGAAAACGCGTCGGGCCGCGCAGCTTCGGAACGGGAGATGCATTGGACGGCACGCGGACGTTCTGGGACGGCATGCGTCCGATCGCCGATCGCGCGCAACTCGAGAGGGAATTGAAGCGCGCGGAGGCGCTCGGCTACGACCTGATCAAATGCTACGTGCGTCTGCCGCCCGATCTGCAACAACTCGCGACGGCGGGCGCGCACGCCATCGGCATTCCAATCACGTCGCATTACCTGTTTCCGGCCATGTCGTTCGGCGCCGACGGCTATGAGCATATGGGCGGCACGAGCCGCTTCGGCTACTCGAGAACCGGCAGTACGCTCGGGCGCATGTATCAGGACGTGCTCGCATTGTCCGCCGCGTCGGGTTGTTACCGCACGCCGACCTTGTTCGGCCTCGAATCGATGCTCGCGGACACGCCTGCGCTTGTCCGGGATGACGTGCGCGTCGACACGCTGTTCCTGCCCGGCGACCGGATGGCGTTGCGCCGCGCGGCGGACTCGGAGCGAGGGCAGTACGTGCCGACGATCGCGAGCCAGGTCGAAGCCATCATGCGCATGTCGAAAGCCGGCGTGAAAATCGTGACCGGCAGCGATTTTCCGATCGTGCAGCCCGGCGTGAGCTTGCATCTGAATCTGCGCGCGATGGTTCGTTACGGAATGACGCCCGTCGCGGCGCTGCGCACGGCGACGAGCGTAGCCGGCGGCGCGTTGCATCCCGATCTGGGTACGGTGGCGGTGGGTTCACTTGCCGACCTGGTATTCGTATCGGGCGACCCGACGCGTTGCATCGACGATGCGGCGGATGTGAAGGGTGTGATGGTCGGCGGCGAGTATCACACGCTCGAAAGCCTGGTCGATCCGTTCGTCGGCCTGGAGCCCGTACGGGTGGCACAAGCGGCGCAGCACGTTGCGGCCCCTGCCGGCGCCGGTAGTGGGCCGCGGCTGCCAACGCCATATTGGTGGCACGACGCGCGCTGGATCGAATGCGTCAGCGCGGCGTGCTGTGGACCGCTGATGCCTTTGATGTCTGCCGGCGCGGGCATCAGATCCCGATGGTCGAGCGCTTATCGGAGCAACGAGCGGTAGACCTAACCGGCGTCATGCGAACGCGCCGCCCGTGCCCTCATACGCAGCACGAAAAGCCACGTGGCCCAAAGAGCTCACGCGGCCTTCGTGCGCTACTTGTCCGCTATCGCACCCGCGCGTGCGGATAGGCGCGGGCCGCGGCCTCGCGCGACAGTCTGCCGTGCGCAACGTCCTCCGCGCCCAGCGCGGCGTCGCGCGCGGCCGGATCACCGAGCCCCGCGCCCCCCGGCAATTCGAGCACGAGGCGGTCGTCGGCGGGCACCCGCTGGAGTCCCTTCGCGCGCAGCGCCGGACCCGAGCCGAGCCGCACGATACCGGTCGCGCCGTCCTTGCCTCCCGCGCGGCCCCGCGCCGCCGAGCGCACGCGCTCGAACATTGCGAGCACCTCGAAGCTGGAACCGTCGCGTGTGGCGACTTCGACGACCTGGCCGAGTCCGCCTTGCGTGCGTCCGGCGCCACCGCTGTCCGCGCGCAGTTCCTTACGCCAGATCACGATCGGCGCGCCGGCTTCCGTCACCTCGACAGGCATCGCGCGCACGCCGCTCGGAAACGCGGTGGCCGACAGGCCGTCGAGCGACGCGCGCGCGCCGGACCCGCCGCTGTTGAAGAACACGGTGTCGAAGTGCTCGCCGGTCGCGCCGTGCACGCCGCGCAACTGCACGCTCCACAAACAGGACGAGCCTTCGGCCGGCGTGCGCTCCGGCAACGCCTGGCCGAGACAGCCGAACACGAGGTCGGGCAGCATCTGGCCGATCACGTGGCGGGCGGCAACCGGGGAAGGGCGCTGCGCATTGAGGATGCTGCCGCGCGGCGCATCGACGACGAACGGCAGCAACGCGCCGTGGTTGTTCGGTATTTCCGCGGCGACGACGCATTTGAGCCCGAACACCGTATAGGCGCGGCAATAGTTGAGCACGACGTTGATGCCCTGGCTGACCGCCATCGCGCTGCCGTCGTAGTCGACCGAGATCGAATCGGCTCCGATGGTCAGCCGCGCGCGCAACGTGATCGGCGCGTCGTAGCCGTCGATCGTCATGTCCGCCGACCAGCTGCCCTGAGGCAGCCGCGCGATCGCCGCGCGCGTGGCCGCGAGCGATTCGTCGACGATATAGTCCGCGAGTTCGTCGAAGTCGCGCAGCCCGTACTCGTCGAGCATCGCGCGCAGCCGGATCGAACCGGAGCGGTTGCACGCGATGTACGACAGCATGTCGCCTTCGGCCTGCAACGGCGTGCGCACGTTGGCCCGCAAAATGTCGAACAGGTCCTGGTTCAGCACCCCGCGCGACGCCAGCTTCAGCAGCGGAATCTGCAGGCCTTCCTCGAAGATCGAGCGGCCGTCGGGCCCTTGTCCGAGGCCGCCGATGTCCACCTGATGGCAGCAGCAACCCACCAGCGCGACGACCTTGCCGTGCGCGAGGACCGGGCTGATGACCGTGATGTCGTGCAGATGCCCGGCGGTCAGCCACGGGTCGTTCGTGACGAAATGATCGCCGTCTTCCATCGTTTCGGCCGGAAAGCGCGCGAGAAAGTGGCGTACGCCTTCGGCCATCGAATTCACGTGGCCTGGCGTGCCGGTCACGGCCTCGGCGATCATCCGGCCGCGGCTGTCGAAGATCGCCGCGGACAGATCGCCGGCGTCGCGCACGGTGGTCGAGAAAGCGGTGCGCATCAACGCCTGCGCGGATTCCTCGACGATGGAAATGAGCCGCGTCCACATCAACTGCTTGCGCAAGTCGCCCAAAGCGCCACTCATGCCGGTACTCCCAAAGTATCGCGACGCGTGAGCACGATGTATTCGTGCGAGTCGATCGTCGCGTTGAACGCGGCCGAAACGACCGTCGTGGTTTCATGTTCGACGATCAGCGCGGGACCCGCGATCAGATCGCCGGGTTCGAGAGCGGTTCGTGAGACGACTGCGAAGTCGATCTCTTCGCCCCTTGCGGGATCGACAACGCGCCGTTTGATCTCAGGCACGACCTTGCGCGATGCCGGGGTCGGCCCGGCACGTCGCCCAGGGGCGGCTTCGGTCGTGACCGACACGCGCCAGGTGAGGACTTCGATAGCGAGGCCTTGCGCGGTTGCCCCGTACAGCGCGCGGTATGCGGTATCGAACGTCCGGGCGAGCAAGACGGCGTCGTCGGCCGCAAGCGCGCGCGCGGGCACCTCGATCGCGATTTCGAATCCCTGGCCGCAATAGCGGGCGAACGCGGTGCGCCGCTCGATGCGCGGCTTCGCCGCATTGGTGCGGGCCACGATCTCGTGTGCCTCGCCGGCCATGCTTGCCAGCATCGCGTTGACCGCGTCCGGGTTGAACTGTTCGAGCCGTTGATGCTGACTGCGCGAGACTTCATAGGCGATCGGCGCACGCAGAAATCCGACCGCCGACCCCACGCCCGCGCTGCGTGGTATCACGACTTCGCGAATGCCGAGCTTCTCGGCGATGCGAGCCGCGTGCAGCGGCGCGGCGCCGCCAAAAGCGAACAGCGTATGCGCGCCGGTGTCGGCGCCGTTTTCCATCGCATGAACACGCGCGGCGCTCGCCATCGCTTCGTCGACGGTTTCACTCACGCCCAGCGCCAGTTGCGCGGAGGTGGCGTCCCACGCATCCAACGTATCCAGCGCCGCGGCGGCGGCCACCACGTCGAGCATGATCGAGCCGCCCGCGAAAGCCGCCGGGTCGATGCGGCCGAGCACGAGGTCCGCGTCGGTGACGGTCGGTGCCTTGCCGCCTCGTCCGTAACATGCGGGTCCCGGTTCGGAACCCGCGCTGCGGGGGCCGACGTTCAGGCGCCGCGCGGTATCGAGGTGCGCGATCGACCCGCCGCCCGCGCCGATCTCGACCATTTCGACGACCGGAATCCGCAGCGGCAAACCGCTGCCCTTGCGGAAACGGTGCACGCGCGCGACTTCGAACATCTGCGAGATGCGCGGGCGCGCTGCTTCGATGAAACAGATCTTGGCCGTCGTGCCGCCGACGTCCAGAGCCAACATTCTGTCGATGCCGCGTTCGGCGGCCACGCTTGCCGCGAAGATCGCGCCGCCGGCGGGGCCGGACTCGACGAGCCGGACCGGAAAGCGCGCGGCCGTGTCGACCGTCGTCAGTCCACCTGACGACAGCATCAGGAACAGCGGACAGTGGAACCTGCGCGTGCCGAGCTTGTGTTCGAGCCGCTGCAGGTAGCTCGCCACGAGCGGCTGCACGTAGGCGTTCGCGACGGTGGTCGAAAAGCGCTCGTACTCGCGTATCTCGGGCGACACTTCGGATGAAAGCGAGATGCTGACGCCGGGCAGGCATTCGGCCAGCACGGCGGCGGCGGCGCGTTCGTGATCGGGATTGGCGTAACTGTGCAGAAACGCGATCGCGACACTTGTGACTTCCTGCGCGCGGAACTGCGCGGCGGCGGCGCGTACCGCCGCCGTGTCGATGGGCAGCAGCACCTCGCCGGTGGCGGCGATGCGCTCGGCGATGCCCACGCGCAGCGTGCGAGGCACGAGCGGGGTGGGCGCCTGCATGGTCAGATCGTACTGATCGAAACGGCTCTCCGACGCGAGTTCGAGCACGTCGCGAAAGCCGGCGGTGGTGAGCAGCGCGGTTCTCGCGCCTTTACGCTCGATCAGCGCGTTGGTCGCGAGTGTCGTGCCGTGCACGATCAACTCCACGTCCTCCACGCGCAGCCCGGCACGCTCGAGGACCACGTCGATTCCTTCGAGCAAGGCGCGCTCGGGCGCATCGTAGGTCGTCAGTATCTTGGTCGATTCACGGCGTCCATCGACTTCGAGAACGACGTCGGTGAAGGTGCCGCCGATATCGGCGCCGATACGTGCTTGCTTGACTGCTGCGGTCACTGCATTTCCCCCGTCTGGTGCTGCTTTCCATCGGGCCGCGCCAATGCGCGGCGCGGCTCCACGCACGAATCACATCCGCCCGGCTTCGTGGGTGGCTTCATCAGCGGCGCGCTTGTTCAGGCTCTCGTAGAAGCGGCTCAGGTGCTTACCCACGGTCACGCCCTCGAAACGCTTTTCGTGGTCCAGCGCGACGAGTTCCGGCAACGGCTCGACGACCACGTCGCGGTCCGGGTTCATGAAGAACGGAATCGAAAACCGCTCATGACGCGAACGGTTGCGCACGCGGTGGAAATTCGACAGGTAGCGGCCGTTCGACCACCACATCATCATGTCGCCGACATTGATCGTGAGCGCGCCCGGAATGGGCGGGGCCTCGATCCACGTGCCGTCGCGGCGCTTCACTTCGAGGCCGCCGCGCGTGTCTTGCGCGAGGATCGTGAACGGACCCTCGTCGGTGTGGGAGACGGTATTCGATACTTCGATGTCCGCATCGTCGGGCAGCGGAATGTAGTAGAGCAGGCTCAGTTGCGAGAGCGGCTTGCGGAAGTCATCGTCGAAACGGTGCTCGGGCAGATCGAGGCCGATCGCGAAGGCCTTCAGCAGTTCGCGCGAGAGCGCGGTCATTGCGGCGTAATAACGCGTACAGGTCTCGCGAAACGCCGGCATGTCCTCGGGCCAGCGATTGGGCCGGTAAAACAGCGGATCGACTTCGCCGTCGTCGAATTCGCCTTGCAGGCGGTACTGCTCATGCAGACGGCTGTTGCGCGAGAGTTTCTGGGCCGGCGGCATCGGCACCCAGCCGCGATACCAGTCGACCGTGGCGAGCGCGCGCTGCTTTTCCTCGAGCGGCCGATGATAGAACTCGGCGGACTGCGCGAATGCGCCGTCGATCAGCGCGGCATCGACACCGTGGCCGCTCAGGTAGAAGAAGCCGATCCGCGTGCAGGCCCCGGCGATTTGCGCGGCCACGTCGGCCTTGTCCGCGAGGCCGCCGTGCAGGAACGGCGAAAAATCGATCACGGGAATTTCGGAGAGGTCGACGCTGCGTGCGACGATTTTATCTTCGACGCCTTCTGTGCTGCGGGACATGGTGGGTGCCTTGAAGGAATGAGCGGAACGGATGAGTGCGTGCATACGGGGCGAGTTTCGAAGCCTCCCGCACCTCGACGATCGAGAGACTACACTCGCCGAAAATAACCGATGGTGTGCTGTTTGCGCATTCGCGCGTGACCGAATCGGCTACGATCGCGAGACATTTTTTTTTACTACCCGCCGCAAGTTTTCGTGCAGTAGGCTATGCGTCATTGCATGTGCCGCACGGTTTGGTCGCCTTGCACCGCGCATGTATCGACCTCGACGATGTGGGCTATTCGCGAGGATCCCTACGCGGCGCAGTGGAACCATGAATCAGATACTCGAAGCAGGTCAGCAGGCGGGGAGGCCGGACAGCGGTCGAATCAATCCTGATGCGCGACGACGCGCGATGCTCGCCGGAATCGGCGCGCTATCCGTGCTGGGGCTTGGCGCCTTGACGTCGCATGTGCTGCCGGGGTTGAGCCGCGAGCGGGGAGCGGTGGCCGGACGCACGCGCATTGCTCATCAACTGGGCTGGCTCAATGGCGTGCAGTTCGGCGGCGACTTCGTCGCGCTCAAGCGCGGCTATTTCGCTCGCGAGGGGCTCGACGTGCAGTACACGGCGGGCGGCCCCGGGACCGATTACCGGATGCTGGTCGCAAGCGGGCGAGCGACGATCAGCGAAAGCAATCCCGCCGGCATGATCTCCGGCTATCTTCGCAACCAGCCGCTCGTGGCGTTCGCCGCGGTCAGGCAGCGCGACCCGAGTTGCTTCCTGAGCCTGGGCGACCGGCCCGTCACGTCGCTGCGGGACATGATCGGTAAAACCATCGGCGTGCCGAACAGCATTCGCGGGCAGGTCGAAGCGCTGTTGCGGCGCGCGAGGATCGCGCCGGAGCGCGTCAAGCTGGTGCCCGTCGGCAACGATCCCACACTGCTGGCCGCGCGTCAGGTCGACGCTTACTACGGCTGGGAAACGACCGCCGTGCCGCCGTTGCGCAGGGCGAACCTCGATCCGCACGTCCTCCATTTTTCCGATCTCGGCTTTCGCGGCTACGGTCAGGTGCTGATGGCGCGCCGCGACTTTCTCGACGATCACCACGACCAACTCGTCCGTTACACGCGCGCCCTTGTGCAAGGGTGGTCGTGGATGGTCCGGCATCCGCGCGAGACGGCCGAACTGGTGGTCGCGAACTACGCGCCGCCCGGCACCTTGTTAGAAGAACAGATGGAAGAAGTCAGCATGATGATGAGCTATCTGTCGAGCGGCGACACGCACGAACACGGCATGCTGTGGATCGACCCCGGCGTGTTCGAGGACAGCGTCGCATTGGGCCGCGAAGCGGGCACGATTCCGGCGGGCGCGGCCGTCGACGTGTCGAAGTTCGTCACGCAGAGCGTGATACGGGCCGCGCTCGGCCAGGCGTGAGGGCACGGGCGAGGGTGGTGTCAAATCGGCGCGCCGCGCGCGCGCATTTGGCAACCGCGCGTCCTTCGATATCCGCGTAGGCTTTCAAGCTGGGCGTACGACACGGATCGCGCGCCGTTTCGCAACGCACCGGGAGTGTCCATGGCAGGTCTGTCCATCAACGCCGTGCAGAAAACCTTCGACGTCGGCGCGCAGCCCTTCGTCGCGCTGGAGCGCACCACGCTCGATCTGGCGCCCGGCGAGTTCGGCGCGCTGATCGGTCCGTCGGGGTGCGGCAAGTCCACCTTGCTGCGCATGGTCGCCGATCTCGTCACGCCGACGAGCGGCACCATCGAGATCGACGGCGCGCCGCCACGTACCGCCCGCTTGCGTCACGACATCGGCTTCGTGTTTCAGGACGCGACGCTGCTGCCGTGGCGTTCGGTGCTCGACAACATTCGCCTGCCGTTGGAAATGCTTGGTAAGGAAGGCAAGCGCGGCGCGCTTACGCCCGCTGAACTGATCGAACTGGTGGGACTTGGCGGTTTCGAGCACGCAAGACCCGCGCAGTTGTCGGGCGGCATGCAGCAGCGTTGCGCGATTGCGCGGGCGCTCGCGGTGGCGCCGCGCATTCTGCTGCTCGACGAGCCGTTCGGCGCACTCGATGAAATCACGCGCTACCGGATGAACTTCGAGCTGTTGCGCATCTGGGCGCAGACAGGCACGACCGCGCTGATGGTCACGCATTCGATCGAGGAAGCGGTGCTGATGTCCGACCGCATCTTCGTGCTCGCCGCGCGCCCGGGGCGCATCGTCGAGGTAGTCGAGGTGGACATCGAGCGGCCGCGCCGCTTCGAGCACCTCGGCACGCCGCGGTTCGTCGAACTGGTCGACCACGTTAGACGCACGCTGTTCGGCGATGCCGCGCAAAGGTTCGAACATGCGGCCTGAGTCCGTTGTGCTTCGGCGCCCGCGCTTCGCACTCGCGCCGCTCGCGGCTCACGTATTGCCGCCCGCGCTGCTGATCGCCGCCATTCTCGCGCTCGGCGAATGGGCCGCGCGCGCGGGCGTCTCGCCCGCCGCGCTGCCTGCCCCATCCGAAGTGGGCCGCGCGGCATGGCACGACGCAGGCGCGCTTCTCAGTCAGACGCTGCCCACGCTGCTCGTCGCGATCTACGGGTTTCTCGCGGCGGCGGCGCTATCGCTGGCGCTCGCGTTCGCCGTCTATGCCGTGCGCCGGATCGAGACCACCGTCATGACGTGCGCCGCGGTGCTCAGCAGCATCCCGGTGATGGCGATTGCGCCGATGCTGCTGATCTGGATGGGGCCCTCGGTCGCCACACGCATCGCGATTACCGCGGTGATCTGCGTGTTTCCGATTCTGGTCTCGGTCGTGCAGGGCATTCGCGCGGTCAGCAAGCAGCACGACGAACTGTTCATGGTGATGGCGTCCACGCCGTGGCAGCGGTTCACGCGCCTCGCGCTGCCGGTGGCCGTGCCGTACGTGTTCGTCGGTCTGCGCATCGCCGCGCCGTTGTCGATTCTCGGCGCGCTCGTCGCCGAATGGAACGGCGCCGATACCGGGCTCGGCGTGATCATGATCAACGCGATGTTCAGCTTGCAGATAGAGCGGCTGTGGACGACGGTCGGCGTCGCGTGTTCCGTCTCGCTGCTCGCGTATGGCTATGTCTGCATGATCGAGCGGCTCGCGGTGTCGGCCGATCGCGTGGTGCGGAGGGCTTCGGTATGAGCACGCTCGATACGCTCGGCGCGCCGAGGCGAGCTTCGCGCGCCTTTTTGCACAGCTCCGCCGCCATGCGCCTCCTGTTCGACCGGCTCGCCAGCTATGGTGCGTTCCTGATCGTCGCGGGTCTTTCATGGGCCGCGATCGCCGCGATCTTTCAGTTCCCCGACTATCTGCTGCCGACGCCCTGGCAGGCCATCGAAGCGCTGTTCGCCAATGCGCATGCGATTGCCGCGTCGACGTGGCTGACGCTGTGGTGCACGTTCGCCGGCATGGCGGTGTCCGTGGTGGTCGCCGTCGCCTTCGCATTGCTCTTCGTGCTCTCGCCGCTCGCGAGCCGCACCGTGACGCCGCTGCTGATCGTGATCCGCACCATTCCCATGATCGCGGTCACGCCGCTGATCGTCGTGATTTTCGGCCGTGACCGCTGGAACACCATCGGCATGGTCGCGCTGTTGACGTTCTTCCAGGTGATGCTCGCGGCGAAGAAGGGCTTCGAGGCCCCGAGCGCCAATATGCTGGAACTGATGAGAACCTGCGGCGCCAGCTTCACGCAAACGCTCTTCAAGGTCCGCGTGCCGTGCGCCATTCCCTACGTGTTCACCGGGCTCAGGCTCGCCGCGAGTTCGGCGATCCTGTGCGCGATGTTCGCCGAATGGCTGTCCGGCTCGCCTGGGCTCGGCACGTTGATGCTGGACGCGTACTCGCAGCAGAAGCTCGATCTCATGTGGGCCGCCATTCTGGTGAGCACGACGCTCGCCTATCTGTTCTTCACGCTGACCATTGCGCTGGAGCGCGCCGTGCTGGACAGGAGCGCGGGATGAGCCGCGAGTCACTGGATTCAATGGATTCACCCGGTTCGCTGCGAGACGGCGAATCGCTGAAGGACAAGGTCGTGCTCGTGACGGGCGGCACGCGCGGCGTCGGCGAGCAGCTCGCCTATGCGTTCGCCGCCGAAGGCGCGTTCGTCGCGGTGCTCGGCCGCGATGCGGCGGCCGGGGAGCAGGTCGTGTCGCGCATCCGCGCGGCGGGCGGCGCGGCGACGCTGCACATTGCGGATGTGGCCGACGGTGCGCAACTCCGGGTCGCGGCCGATGCCGTCATCGAGCAGGCGGGCCACATCGACGTGCTCGTGTGCGCGGCCGGTATCGCCACGGGCCGCGGGCCTGTCTGGGAAACCGGCGAGCGGGACCTGCGAACCTGTCTGGATGTGAACGTGCTCGGCACGATGCTCGCGATGCAGGCGGTCATGCCCGCGATGCTTGCGCGCCGCGGCGGACGGATCATCGCGATCGGCGGCACATACGGTCATAAGGGCGTCGCGGGCTTTGCCGCTTACGCGGCATCGAAGTGGGCGCTCAGAGGACTGATCAAGTCGGCGGCGCTCGACGCGGGGCCTTACGGCATCGGCGTGAATCTGGTGTCGCCCGGCGGCGTCGAGGGCGAGCGTCTGAAGTCGCTGTTCGAGCGTTCGGCGCGCCATGAGGGCCTGAGCTACGAGGCGGTGTTCGAGCGCTTCACATCGCGCACCGCGCTGCGCCGGCTCGTCACCGCCGACGACGTCGCGCGCGCCGTGCTGTATCTCGCGAGCGACGCGGCTCGAATGATCACGGGGCAAGACATCGTCGTGGATGCCGGCATGCTGGTTTGACTTTCGACTCTCCTGTTTCAACACTCCTTCTCAACGCACACGAAATCATGGATTCCGCCACAGTCAAGCCGCACAACGTCGATACCCGGGTCGTCCATTCGGGCCGCAATCCCGCCGAGTTTCACGGCGTGGTCAATCCACCGGTCTATCACGCGTCGACCTTCATCTTCGAAAGTGTCGAGGAATTGCTGGAAACGCGGCGCGACCGCGCGAGCGGCGCTTATGAAGGGTTCACCTATGGCCGCGAGGGAACGCCGACGACGCGTGCGTTCGAGGACGCGATCACGGAACTCGAAGGCGGTTACCGGGCCGTGGTCACGTCGTGCGGGCTTGGCGCGATCGCTGCCTCGCTGCTCGCCTATCTCGGTAGCGGCGATCATCTTCTGATCGTGGATAGCCTGTACGGCCCGGCACGCGCGTTTTGCGAGGAGACGCTGCGCAAATTCGGCGTCGAGGTGACGTATTTCGACCCGAACATCGGCGCGGACATCGAGACGTTGTTTCAGCCAAATACACGGGTGGTCTATCTCGAGTCGCCGTGTTCGCTGACGTTCGAAGTGGTGGACGTGCCGGCCATCGCGCGCGCGTGCCGGGCACGCGGCATCGTCTCGGTGATGGACAACACGTGGGCGTCGCCGGTCGGCTTTCACCCGCTCAAGCATGGCGTCGACGTATCGATTCATGCAGCGACCAAATACATTTCGGGCCACTCCGACCTCATGCTCGGCATCGCGGTGTGCACCGAGGAAGTGTTCATTCCGTTGAAAAAGACGGCATCGGGCGCCGGCTACTGCGGCGGGCCCGACGACATCTACATGGCGTTGCGCGGCTTGCGTACCTTGCCGGTGCGCATGGAGCGGCATCAACGCAGCGCGACGCGTATCGCGCGGTGGCTGAGTGAACGCCCGGAAGTCGAGCGGGTCATGTATCCGGCCCTGCCCGACGATCCCGGCCATGCGATCTGGAAACGGGATTTCGAAGCCGCGTCGGGACTCTTCGGGCTCGTGCTGAAACCCTGTTCGGATGCGCAGTTCGCGGCGATGCTCGACAACATGTCGTTGTTCAAGATGGGCTACTCGTGGGGCGGCTACGAGAGTCTCGCCGTGCCGACCTATCCGGGCACGCTGCGAACCGCGCGGCCGTGGATATCGGAGGGCCGCGGTTTGCGTCTGCATGTGGGACTCGAACACTGCGACGACCTGATCGACGATCTTGAACGCGGCTTTGCCCGCCTGACGGCGGCATGACGACATGACGAATTCCGCACAATACGGCATGCCGAACCATTCCGCCGACGCACGGCGTGATTACCCCGCATTTCTCGATGGACGTGTCAGACCGATGCTGATCGGCGGCGAGTGGGTGCCCTCGCTGTCGGGCAAAACGTTCGAGTCGCGCAATCCCGCGAACGGCGAGCTGCTCGCGACGATCGCCGAGGGCGACAGCGCCGACATCGACCGTGCGGTGCTGGCGGCACGCAAGGCATTCGACGGACCGTGGCGCGCGATGAAACCGGACGAGCGCCAGATGATTCTGCTGCGTCTCGCCGATCTCGTCGAGCGGCACTTCGACGAACTGAGCCTGCTCGATACGCTCGACATGGGCGCGCCTTTACGGCACACACGCGGCAGCAAGCGGCACATGGTCGGCCTGCTGCGCTATTTCGCGTCGATGGCGGTGTCGCTGTACGGGCAGACGTCGAACACGTCGCTCGGCGGCGAACTGTTTGCGTGCACGCTCAAGGAACCGGTGGGCGTGGTCGGCGCGATCGTCCCGTGGAACGGTCCGCTGATGGCGGCGATCTGGAAGACGGGGCCGGTGCTCGCGACGGGTTGCACGCTGGTTCTCAAGCCCGCGGAAGACGCGTCGCTGACGCCGCTGCGCTTCGGCGAGCTGTTGCTCGAAGCCGGCGTGCCGCCGGGAGTGGTCAACATCGTGCCGGGATTCGGCGCCACGGCGGGCGCGGCGCTGGCGGCACACACCGGGGTCGACAAGGTGTCGTTCACCGGCTCGCACCTGACCGGTCAGCAGATCGTGCGCGCGTCGGCCGGCAACCTCAAGCGTTTGTCGCTGGAGCTCGGTGGCAAATCGCCGAACATCGTGTTCGCCGACGCGGATCTCGAGGTTGCGGCGAGCGCCGCGGCCACGGCCGCATTCGCCAACGCGGGCCAGATCTGCAGTGCCGGCACGCGTCTGTTCATCCAGCGTCCGGTATTCGACGAAGTGGTCGAAGCGGTGGCGCGCGCGGCGCGCGCACTGAAAGTCGGCGCGGGTCTCGACGAGCAGACCGACATCGGTCCACTGGTCTCGCGCAAGCAACTCGACAGGGTCTCAGGCTATCTGCGCGCGGGACGCGAGGAGGGCGCGCGCGCGCTGGCCGGCGGCGCACGGCTCGACGGCGACGCTCATCGCGACGGCTTCTTCGTGCCGCCGACCGTCTTCACCGACATACGCGACGACATGCGTATCGCGCAGGAAGAAATCTTCGGTCCCGTTGTCGCGGCGATTCCATTCGACACGCTCGATGAAGTCGTCGAGCGGGCCAACGCCACGCCGTACGGTCTGGGCGCCGGCGTATGGACGCGCGACGTCGGCCGCGCTCATGCGCTCGCGCCGCGCATACGGGCCGGATCGGTGTGGGTCAACTGCTACAACACCATGGACCCGTCGATGCCGTTCGGCGGCTACAAGATGAGCGGATACGGCCGCGAGTCGGGTACGCAGCAACTCGACGACTATCTGAACGTGAAGGCGCTCTGGATCAGACGCGATTGATGCATCGGCGCGCATGCCGATGCGTCGGGATGCGTCACGTATCAGGCCCGCGTGGGCGCTAAGCGGACGTCGCAAGCGCGCGCCGCAACTTCGCGACGACATGTGCCGCGGCGTCGCGGGTCACGTCCACGACCCATGAAATTTCCCCTGAATTCCGCTGCGTGCCGCCGCTTCTCGCGACGTGTCGGCACGCGTGCGCAGTCTTTCGGATGTGACTAAAAGAGATCGTTGGGCGTAGCCACTTATGCGTTGCGGGACCAAGAAAAAAGCACTCGTGACGCGCAAATTGGCTCGCTACATTCAGTGCCACGGAATGCATGAATTGACTGGTCCTTCGCAAACCTAAGAGGCGCAACGCGCGAAAAGCGGCGGGCCGCCTACTCTCAAATCACGCGTTATCAGGGGTCTACGTTGAAACGGAAAACAGTGCTCACATTGGTGGTCGTCGGAGCCGCCATCCCGCCGGGTGTCTATGCCCAGACCGCGCCCACCGCAGGCACCGATGCGACCGATATCGGCCGGGTCAGTGCGACCGGCGCCGGCGGCGCGGCCGCATCCGCGGCCAACGGTCCTTCAGCGACAGGCGTCACGCGCAAGGAGATCGGCGGCGGCCTGATCGTGGACGAGGATGTGCCGAAATCGAAAAGCTCGGTGACACGCGATTTTATTCAGAAGCAGCAACCGTCCGCCGACGTCTTCCAGATCCTCAAGTACTCGCCGGGCGCCAACGCCGCGGCAGGCGACGCGTACGGGCTGAACCAGGGCGTGATTTCCGTGCGCGGCCTGGAAGGCGGCCAGATGGGCTTTAACTTCGAAGGCATGCCGTTGAACGTCGCGTCCAACTGGTCGGTGTTTCCCGGCGAATGGATCGACACCGAGAACACCGACGTCGTGACGCTGAATCAGGGCACACCCGATCTGGCCTCGCCGGACGTCAACGCGACGGGCGGCGTGGTCGATCTGTTTCTGCATACGCCCTCGCACGAACGCGGCGGACTCGTCGACATGTCGTATGGCACCGACGCGGCGCGCCGTGTCTTCGCACGACTCGAGAGCGGCGATATCGGCGACACGGGCCTGCGCGGTTTCATTTCGTTCTCGCACATCGACGCGAATCATTTTCGCGGCCCGGGCAAGGATCGCAAGGATCACGTCGACATGGGCGTGGTGAAGGACTGGGGCGGCGGCAGCATGACGAAATTCGCGCTGACGTATTCGGAGATCGTGCGCGACACCTACAAGAATCCGACGCTCGCGCAATACAGCCAGGATCGCGGCATGGGCACGGCGTCGAACTATTCGGCGAGCTATGCGGCGGGCGGCACGAGTTTCTATCAGCTCCTGAAGAATCCCTGGCGCAACCTGCTGGTCTCGGTCCCGTCGACCTTCGTCGTCAACGATGCGCTGCGCGTGAGCGTCACGCCGTACGTGTTCTACGGCTATGGCGCGTCGGGTTCGGCCACCACGCTCAACGAGAGTTCGGTGGGCTTCGGCAATACGGTGCAGGCGGTCGACCTCAACAACAACGGCACCGTCAACGACCGCAGCGTGCTGGTCTATAACCCGATTCTCGAAAGCAACATTCGTGAAGGGGTCACGGCGAAAGTCGATTACACGATTTCCAATCATGAGCTGGTTGCGGGCGCCTGGTTCCAGCATTCGCAGGACCATCTCTATCGTCCGTATAGCTACGCGAACGCGGACGGCACGGCGGTCGACTACCGCGGCAGCTCGAACCAGATCCGCCTGTCCAATGGCCAGGTTATCGAAGGATGGGATCAGGACACGCGCGACAATTTTGGCGCGATTTTTTTCGGTGATACCGTCAGTTACTTCGGGGACAAGCTGAAAATCGACGCGGGCATCAAGCAGCTCTGGATGCAGCGCACGGGCATCAACGGCGTACCGAGCACGGTGACGGAAACGGAAGCGAGTCATTCGGCGACGCTGCCGACCCTCGCGGTTCGTTTTTCGCCCGCGGACGGTCATCAACTGTTCGCCGGTGTGTCCGAAGGTTATCGCATCCTGCCGGCGGGCTCCTTGTATCCGCGCTACAGCGCGACGACGGGCGCGGTGACGACGCAGGCTCAGCCGAACCAGCCGTCGGAGACTTCCGTGTCGTTCGAATTGGGCTACCGTTTTCATGGACCGCTTTTCTCCGCATCGACCACGCTGTTCCACTACGACTTCAAGAACCGGCAGATCTCGTCGACGATTTGCGACCCCGGTTGCTACAGTTCGCCGATCAACGGCGGTCGTCAGAGCGGCGAGGGTGTCGATTTCGAAATCGGCATGCGGCCGTTTCACAACTTCCGCCCCTACGTTTCGTTCGAATACCTGCACACGGAAATCAAGGACGACATTCAGACTTCCGGTACGGCGCTGCCGACCAGCGGCAAATCAGCCGTACGTTCGCCAAAAATGCAGGCCGCGTTCGCAGTCGACTACGACGACGGCCGCGTGTTCGGCAATCTTGGCGTGAAATACGTGGGCTCGCAATATTCGACGTTCATGAACGACGAGAAGATTCCGTCTTATACGACGGTCGATACGACGCTCGGAATACGCCTGCCCAGCACGCGCTTTCTCAAGAAGCCGGAATTTCGCGTCAATGTCCTCAACCTGCTCAACCGCCACTATCTCTCCGGCGCTTATAGCGTGACCACGAACGCGACCGCGACGAAAGCCGACAACGGTACGACGATCTCCGGCAGCGCGCCGACTTATCTCGTGGGCAACGGTGTCACCGCAGTGCTGACTTTTGCAACAGCCTTCTGAAGGAACGTCATGTCGATCAATCGGGAATTCCTGCACGCCGCATCGATCAATCTGCTTTATGTCGGGTTGGTGCTCCTCACGTTCGTCATCGTCGAACGGCTCGTCTATTACGGCTATCTGAGCGTGCAACGCGCACGCATCGCGAAGGCGATCGCGGTCGCCGTGGACGCGAATCCAGGCTACCCGCAGCCGCATATCGAGCCGGCCGCCGATGTGATGACCCGCTCGATGTCGGAGTTCATCGACGCGCAGAAGGGCGGCGAGTTGCCGCGCGCGCGGATCGAGGATCTGTCCTCGGCATTGTTTCTGCGTGTCGACGGACGCATCAATCGCGGCTTGTGGATTCTCGATACGATCGTCACGGCGGCGCCGCTGCTCGGGCTGCTCGGCACCATCCTCGGCATTATGGATACGTTCAACGCGCTGTCGGCGGGCGGCATTTCCGATCCGGGCGCGGTGAGCCGCGGGATCGGCTCGGCGCTGTTCGCGACGGCGATCGGTATCGGCACGGCGCTGTACGGCCTGCTCGGCCACAACATCCTGCACCGGATCGGCGAGCGCCTGACCGATCATTTCAAGGTGTTCCTGCTCGAAACGACACTCTCAGGCTGCGCGCCGCGCCGCGAGATTCTTGCGCAGCGCGCAGCCTGAGCGTTCCACTGACCGAGCCGACGGAGTTTTCCCATGAGGCAGTTCCCCCAACGACGTGAACGGCAAGCACGCATCGAAATCATTCCGATGATCGACGTGATGATGTTCCTGCTTGCGTTCTTTGTGTTGATTAGCATGAACGTGTTGCCGGCGCTCGGGCTCAAGGTCGCGTTGCCGAGTTCCGCGAGCCCGCAGAAAATCGAGGAGCCGAAGCGGATCACGCTGACGATCGATCGCGACGGTCATCTGCAGGTCGACGGCAAGCCGACCGAGGTGTCGCAACTCGCGGCCGCATTGCGAGCGGAAGCGGGCAACGACAAACCCAGTGTGATCATTGCGGGCGACGGACGCTCGAATCTCCAGATTCTGGTGGACGTGCTGGATCAGCTGAAGGACGCGGGCCTGCCGGCGGCGTCCATCATTGCGAAGGCGAAGTAGCGATGCGAGCCGATCCGATGGAACGCGTGAGTCATGGCGCGGCGCTCGTGGCGGTTGTCGCGGCCTCGCTCCTGCTGGCTTTCGCACCGCGGCCGCCGGCACCGGAGCGCGTCAAGCCGAAGGAGCAGGAGTTCGTCGTCGCGCTGCAGGCGCCGCCCCCCGCCGGTCAAGACGCCGCCGCCCAGACCGGTCCCGCCTAGGGCGGCGCCCGCGCCGGTTCATGCGACCACGGCGCCGACGCCCATTGCGGCCCCGAAGCCGGAGCCGGTTCCGCTCACCCCACCCGTGACGCCGCCGAAAGCGGTCACGCCCGAACCGGCGCCCGCACCCACGCCCGCGCCTGCGCCGGTCAACAACGTCGCGCTGGAAAGCAGCTTCGTGGGCAAGCTGCGCACCTATATCCGCTCGATGACCGAGTACCCGACCTCGGGCGAAGCGCGCCGCTTGCGCCCCGAAGGCTCGGTCGTCGTGCGCTTTACGTTGGCGCGTTCCGGCGCGGTGCGCGACGTCGACGTGGAGCGCGGTTCGAATTCGCCGATTCTCGACAAGCAGGCCGTGACGATCGTAAAACGCGGTACGTACCCCGCGATTCCGAACGATGCGTGGCGCGGCGAGGAGCAGCATACCTTCACCGTCACACTCGATTTTGTCGCGCCATGAGCAACGTTCCTGAATTCGAATCGCCGCGCGCGCTTCGGCTCGCCATTCGCGAGGGCCGCTGGCGCGGTTTCACCAACGCCCAGGCGCAGCAGTATGTGCAGGGTAATCTGATGATCTTGCCCGCCTCGCATGCGGACGAGTTCTTCGAGTTTTGCCGGGCGAATCCGCAGGCGTTGCCGCTGCTCGGCCGTTCGCAACCTGGCGTGCCGTTCATTCCATCGCTCGGCGACGATCTGGATTTGCGCACCGATGTCGGCGGATATACGGTGTTTCGCGATGGCGTGGCGGTCGGCACGCCGGCCTCCATCGGCGATCTATGGCGGGACGATCTCGTCGCGTTCGTGCTGGGTTGCTCGTTCTCGTTCGAAACGCTGCTGCGCAACAACGGCGTGCGGCTTCGGCATCTCGAGGAGGGCAACGTATCGGCGATGTACGTCACGTCGATTCCGACGGCCGGGCGCGGCGCTTTCGGCGGTCCGCTCGTGGTGTCGATGCGCGCGCTGTCACCGGCCGATGCCATTCGCGCGACGCTCGTATCGAGCCGGCATCCGATGTTTCATGGCGCGCCGGTGCACATCGGCCTGCCCGGATTGATCGGCATCGAAGATCTGACGCAATCGTACGGCGGGCATGGCCTTACCCGGCTGCACGCAAACGAGCTCCCGGTGTTCTGGGCCTGCGGAGCGACCGCGCAACTCGCGGCGATGCATGCCCGTTTGCCGTTTTGCATGACTCACCACAAGGCGCACATGGTCGTGACCGATGTGCGTATCGATGACCTGATCGGGCTGCCGGGTTTTACCGGCTAGCACGGCGGGTGTAACAGCATTCAAGGATGGAAACGTGACCCATATGAACGTACCGAGCACGAACGTAACGGCGGAGACATTCGACACCGCCTTCGACCACTACCAGGCGCACGGCTACGCGATCGTGCCGGGCCTGCTCGATGCCGGACTGACGGCTGCGCTTCGCGCGTTGACCGACCGGCTCATGGACGAGGCCGTCGACGATGAAGACAGGAACGCCCTATTCGATTTCGAGGGCGGACTCGACGGCGGCAAGGCGACGGTGCAGCGTATCAAGAAGCCGCATCGCGTCGATCCGTTTTACTTCGAGCTGGCGAAACACCCGGCGCTGCTCGAGTTCATTCAGCGTGTCGTGGGACAGGGCGTGCGGCTCAATCACAGCAAGATCAACGTGAAGGCGGCGCGGGTCGGCTCGTCGCTCGAATGGCATCAGGATTGGGCGTTCGCGCCGCACACGAACATGTCGACGTGCGTCGCTTCTGTGATGATCGACGACGCGTACATCGAAAACGGCGCGATGCAGGTGCTGCCGGGCAGCCACAAGGGGCCGCTTTATCGTCATCACGACGCGTATGACCGGTTCGTCGGCGCCATCGACCCGTCGACCGCCGGCCTCGATTTTTCGAGTGCGCGCCCGCTGGTCGGCAACGCGGGCACGGTCGCGTTTCATCATCCGATGACGATTCATGGTTCGGGTCTCAACCGTTCCGGCTCGCCGCGGCGCATCCTGTTTCTCGAGTACGCGGCAATCGACGCGTGGCCGCTGTTCTATCACGTCGACTGGCAAGAATACAATTCGCGCATTGTCGCCGGCGAGCCGACCAGTGAAGTGCGAGTCGAACCGAACCGGTTGACGTTGCCGTTTCCTAGCGAGGCGGGCAGTTCGATCTATAAGACGCAGAGCGCGGTGCGCTCGCGCTTCTTCGATACGGTCGCGAACGCATCATGACCGAGCGTAACGATCCGGCTGAAGCGCCGGTCGCCTTCGTCACCGGCGCGTCGAGCGGCACCGGGCGCGAGATCGCGGAGTGTCTGGCGCGAGCCGGTTATCGCGTCGCGCTGGCGGGAAGAAAGCTCGATGCGCTTGAAGAAACGGCGAACCGGATCGCCGTCCGCGGCGGTGTTTCAGCAAGCTTTCCGTTCGACGTGCGCGACGAAGCCGCGACGGCCGGGACGATCGCGAGCTTTCTCGAGTGGTCATGTGGCCGCGTCGACGTGCTCGTCAACGCGGCCGCCATACCGGGACCTGTGGAAGTGCCGATCGGCAAGCTGGCTGTCTCCGATTTCGACGCGATGATCGATACGAATCTGCGCGGCCCGTTTCTGACGATGACGCATCTGCTGCCCGTCATGATCGAACGCCGGTACGGGCGCGTCATCAACATCGGCGGGAATCACGGCATGCGGGGGCGCGCCGGGCGTGTCGGATATTCGTCCTCGAAGTGGGGCCTGCGTGGTTTGACGCGCTGCGCGGCGCTCGAGGCAGGCGAGGCCAACGTGACGGTCAACTACATCGCACCAGGTCCGATCGCCGTCGAGCGGATGAAACGGAACTGGGCTGAGCGCGCGCGGCAGGACGGTATCGACGATGCGACCGCATTGCGCCGCTACACGGCGGAGATGGGACCCGCGCTCGGACAGGTCAACGAACCCGCTGACATTGCTTCGATGGTTCTGTTTCTCGCCGGCGAGGGCGGGCGCAACATCACCGGACAGGAGATCGTGATCGACGGCGGAATTGTCGTGTGATGCGCCTGCCACGCAGGCTGCGGCATGCATGGGCGAAATCAGTTCGATGCGGCCGGCGCGAAATCGGCGGCAATGCGTGATCGCAGCGCCGCGATCTGCATGTCGATTGCGGCGTCGAGCGCCTTGCCGTACGAATAACTCACTGACCGCAACACGGCATTCGATGAGCGGTCGATGAGATCCACCCGTGCGACGCCGCGATGCGCGTCGAGCGCAAACAACTGTTCGCCCAGCAACGGCGAATCTTCGATGAAGCGCGCGAGCGACAGGTACACCCGTTGATCGTCCGGCAGACTCAGGCGTTGCCGCGCGGATGCAACTGACTGCGGTTTTTCCAGATTCAGTTCTTCGAAATTCAATTCGACACGGCGATTCAATTCACTTGGCGCTGCTTCGATCCGACTGGAAATAACCGCGTCCGCATCGGGAATGGCAGGGGCGTCGACGGTGAGACGATAGCTGATCATGGGGAGACTCGGGACGCTGAGTGAATTTATGCCGTCTATTCTTGCCTGACAAAAACGCTGATTCCAGCACTTTTTATTCGAGACGTTCGATGGACACCAACATGAGTGAACGGCTGCTCGCCGCGCGCGTGCGGAACATGAGGCAGGAAGCGGAGCGTGTGCTGAGTATCGAACTGGTTCCGGCTGACGGTATGCATTTCCCGTCTTTCACTCCGGGTTCTCACATTGACGTTCACCTCGACAATGGAATGGTGCGAAGCTATTCGCTCGTGAACGCGCCCGATGAACCCGGCCGCTACGTGATCGCCGTGTTGGCCGATGCGCAGGGACGCGGCGGTTCGGCTCACGTGCATGCCGCGCTGCGTTGCGGTGCCGAATTGGCGATTTCACGGCCGCGTAACCACTTTGAACTTGAAGAGTCCGCGATCCATTCCGTGCTGATTGCGGGCGGCATCGGCATCACGCCGATTCTTTGCATGTACCGGCGTTTGCGTGCGCTCGGCCGTAGCGTCGAGCTAATCTATGCCGCGCGTAGTCGGCGGGAAGCGGCATTTCTCGATGATCTCAACGCGCTCGCGGGCGACGTCCGGCTGCATTGCGATGCGGAACTCGGCGGTGCAAAGCTGGACATGGGTCCGATACTCGCATCGCAACCGGAGGGCACTCACGCGTATTGTTGCGGCCCCGCGCCGATGCTCGCCGCGTTCGAATCCGCGTGTGTCGCCGCGTGCATTTCGCATGTGCATGTTGAACGGTTTCAGGCACAGGCGGAAAGCGGCACTGCGCCTGTCGTTTCGTATCAGGTCGAGCTCGCGCGAAGTGGACGTTCGCTGAAAGTTGCAGCGGGGCAGAGCCTTCTCGATTGCCTGTTGGCAGCACGTGTTGAGGTCGACTACAGTTGCGGCGAAGGAATTTGCGGTGCGTGTGTCACTCGAGTTATCGACGGCAACGTCGTTCATTGCGATAGCGTGCTCGACGAAGCTGCGCGGAGGAGAGGGGATTCGATGATGGTTTGCGTATCGCATGGAGCGGGCGGGAGGTTGGTTCTCGACTTGTAAACTGGGCGTTGTACGAAATCGGCTTTCTTTTCCGAGGGCTCCCGAGCCGAACACGGCCGCTTCCTATCATCGGAACCGGCGACGGCGGTCGGTCAATATCCCCGTGCGCGATCGACGCTTTCGGGAATCGCGCCGCTCTCCTGATAATGGCGGATGTTTCGACCGACGATCGCCGATGCCGTCCGGCGATCCGTCGGCGCCGAGATATGCGGCAGGACTGTGACGTGCGGATTACGCCATTGCCAGCTATCAGGCGGCAACGGCTCAACGCTGAAAACGTCGAGCACCGCGTGTTTTATGCGGCGAGATTCCAGCTTCGCGCGCAGTGCGTCGTCGCAGATGATCGGCCCGCGCGCGAAATTGATGAGCGACGCGCGCTCGGGGAGATGTCCTAGCGTCGTCGCGTTCAACAGTCCCTTCGTGCTGAGCGTCAGCGGCAGCAGGCAAACCAGAATGTCCGTCTTCGCCAGCATGGCCGGCAGTTCGGCGTCGCCAGCAAAGCATTCGACGTTGGATGCGACCCGGCGCGTTCTGCTCCAGCCGCAGACGTTGAAGCCGGACTCCACGAGGCGCCGTGCAGCCGCTTCGCCGAGTGCGCCCAGCCCCAGCAGCCCTGCCGTCTTGTCCTGTGGGCGCGTGTAGTCATGCGCCAGCCATTGGCGATTGGCCTGTTGCGCGGCATAGGCCGGCATGTCGCGATGCAGATACAACGTCCAGGCCAGCACGGCCTCTGCCATGGTTTCGGCCAGTTGCGGATCAACCAGTCTGACTATCTTCAGATCGGTATCGGCCAGATCGGTCACGAGTCGTTCGACGCCCGCCCAAACACTGTGCACCCACTTCAATTGAGGCAGTTGCCGGACGTCCTCCGGCAACGGATTGGCAACTATGGCCACCGTGCAGGCGGCCCTCGCTTGCGCGTCCAGCGCATGCAGCGGCACGACCTTCTCATCGGGCATCGCCTGTTGCAGGGCGTCGATCCAGTCCGCCGCGAACGGGTAGTGCGGGTTGCAGATGAAGGGAATAGCTGTCTTCACTTTGCGTACACCTTGCCGAGACTGGCGAAGCCTTTCACTTCGATCGGATTGCCGCTGGGATCGCGGAAGAACATGGTTGCCTGCTCGCCCGGTTCGCCGGCGAAGCGCAGGCTCGGTGGAATCACGAAATCGATGTTCTCTCCGGCGAGGCGGTCTGCGAGTTTGCGCCAGTCCTGCAACTCCATCACGAGGCCGAGGTGGGGCATCGGCACCCAATGCTCACCCACCTTTCCTGTGTTCGTGACGGGAAATGGTTCGCCCAGATGCAGCGAGATCTGATGGCCGAAGAAGTCGAAGTCGACCCATGTATCGGTGCTGCGGCCTTCCTGGCATCCCAGGGTCTTGCCGTAGAACGCGCGTGATTCGTCGAGATCGCGCACGTGATAGGCGAAATGGAAACAGGTTTGCATGGGCGGCTCCAGGCTTGGCGGGAGAGAGGTCAATGATGCGATCCCGGGAGCCTAGCATCGGCTTTACGAAAGAGATAGCATGTATTTTTTTATGAAACAAAAGGAATTCTTTTGGAAACCCGTTACCTGAAGAGCCTGATCGCGGTGGTCGACTGCGGGTCGATCGCGGACGCCGCGCGTGTGGAACAGATTACGGCCGCGGCGATCGGTCAGCGGGTTCAGGCGCTCGAACGCGAGCTTGGCTTTGCACTGCTCTCGCGCAGCGGGTACACGGCGCGGCCGACCGAGGCGTGTTTGGGCCTTCTACCGCGCGCCCGCCGCATCGTGCGCGAGTCGGCGTTACTGGAAGGCGACGCGGACCTGAACGGATTGAGCGGCACGTTGCGGGTCGGGGCGATCTCCACCGCGCTGACGGGTATGCTGCCAGGCGCGCTGCGGGCACTGACACAAAAGGCTCCGCAGGGAAGGCCGGCGATTGTCCCTGGCACCTCCCGCGGCCTCTATCAGGCGCTGCAGGCCGGCGAACTGGACGCGGCCATCGTCGTCGCTCCGCCGTTTCCACTGCCGAAAACGACTCGTGCCGTCGTGCTGCGCAGGGAACCGCTCGTTTTGCTGGCGGACAAAAAGGCCCGCGGCAACGCTGTTTCTCTTTTGCGCTCGCGCCCCTACATTCGCTACGACCCGGACGCGTGGGGCGGCCGCTATTCGGCTAAATATCTCGCCGACCAGGGGATCGAGCCGACTGTCATCGGCGATCTGGACGCACTGGAGGCAATCGCCATGCTGGTGGCGGATGGCGTGGGCGTCAGTCTTGTGCCGCGCTGGTCCGGCATCGAGCGTTTCGCCGGCGACTGCCGGATGATGCAGCTCGCGGACGGGGCCTATGAGCGCGAAATCGTACTGTTGACGAGCGCCCAGGCGGACCGCCCAAACATGCTGGCCATCCTCGCGCAGGCGCTTGTCCAGGCGTCGGCGAAATGAATCCGCGCCGCGCAACGACCGGCCGGCAGGGGCGGCGCCTCCGGATCGGATTGTCTCCGGGCCTCGTTCCAACATGTACAACATGAAATAAAAATACAAAAAATTTGGAGCGGAATCGCGAACAACAGACGCATATTTCATGGTGGTTTTGGAAGTAAATAAAAATTCCCGCTTGACGAGCCATTTTCGTGTTTGTATAAATTTGTACAACTTGAGCAAAACATTTCTTCCCGTCACCAGGATCGCCATGAAACCATCTATCGCGCTGCGCGCACTGCTCACCTCTGCAGCCATCTCGTTCGCTTGTGCCGTGCCCGCCCAGGCTGCCGCGCCTCTGAAGACCGTCGAAGCCGGGCAACTGACCTACGGCGTCGCGGCGACGTTCGCACCGTTTGAATTCACCCAGAACGGCGCGCTGACCGGGTTCGACATCGATCTGATCAACGCGGTCGCCAAAGAGATGAATTTGACGCCCGCCGCGCAGAACATGCAGTTCAGCGGATTGATTCCGGCGCTGCAGGGCGGCCGTATCGACATGATCAATTCGGCGATGTACATGACGCCGGCACGCAGTGCCCAGGTCGACTTCGTGCCGTATCTGCGGATTGGCGACCGGATCATCGTGCAGGCGGCGAATCCCGCGAAGATCACCGGCCGGGACGATTCGATCTGCGGCAAGAACATCGCGGTCACGCTGGGCGGTATCGAGGAAACCTACGCACGCGCCGACGCGCAGCGCTGCGTCGCGGCCGGCCACAGCGCGCCCAACATCATGACCTTGCCGAACGCGCAGAACTCGGCACTGAGCCTGCGCCAGGGGCGCGCCGACGCCATCTACAACTCGACGCCCGGAACCGTGCAATTGCTTGCCGAAGTACCCAACGTCTACAAGGCGGTCGGTCCGGAATTCGAACAGACGACCACCATCGGGTTCGCCGTCCCGAAAGGCAATGCAGTCGTCGCTGCGGCGCTGAAGGATGCCCTTGCGAAAGTGGTGGCGCGGGGCACGTACAAGCAATTGATCGAGAAATGGAAGCTGCCGCCTTCCGTCTCGATCTTCAACGGTCAGGACTCGGCCGCCGTCCATACCGACTGAGCGATCGATCTGTCGTAGCGGACCGGTGCGGGTCCGCCATTGCGGCGTCCGGCCGTGATGCTGCGCGGCAGGTGAGCGCGCACCCTCCGAGTCTCGCCTCCACTGCGCGGCGCATCGCCGGGCAGTGCGGGCACGGCTCGGCCGAATGTTTTCCCTCCAGGATGAATGGTCGAGGCGGCGATCCCGCCTCGACGGGCGTCGCTCATCCGTCGTTTGCACACAGACCATAGGCAGAAAATGAAACGAGTTGCTTCGATAAGCGTGGCGGTCGCATTGACCGGGGTCTCCGCAACAGCACACGCACAGAACAGCGTCACTTTGTACGGCATCGTCGATGCCGGCATCAGCTATCTGAAGACCTCGAGCGGCAATCGCTACAGCTTGCTCAGCGGTGGGCTGTCGGGGAACCGTTGGGGATTGAAGGGTAGTGAGGATCTCGGCGGTGGCCTGAAAGCGATCTTCCAGCTCGAGTCGGGGTTTGCGATTGGCACGGGCAAGTCGCTCCAGGGCGGCCGCGAGTTCGGCCGGCAGTCCTTTATCGGGCTGTCCGGCGACCGCTGGGGCTCGGTGGTGATGGGCCGAATGTACGACCCGGTCGTCGACCTCGTGCAACCATTGACCGCGGACGGCACGGGCGGCAGTGTCCCGTTCGCGACGCCGGGCGATGTCGACAACAACGATTTCAGCGCACGTGTTTCAAATGCAGTGAAATATTCGAGTCAAAATTATTCAGGATTGCAATTCGAAGCACTGTATGCATTCGGCGGTGTTGCAGGTTCGACTGGCCAGGGCTATACCGCGAGCGGCGCTGTTTCGTATAGCCAGGGGCCGCTGAAACTTGCCGCCGGTTACTTTCAGGCCGCCAACGCCAACGCCGCTTCGGGCAAGCGCACCGGCTGGACCAGCGCCACCACCGACGCACTTTTCGAAGGTGGTTCGATCAATACGGCTTACCAAAGCGCGCATATGCTCGCGATCGCGCAAGTCGCAGGGCAATATCAGATTGGCGCTTTCACCCTGGGTGCGGGTTACAGCAACGCGCGCTACACCAGCGATGGGGAGTCGACTTTCGCGGCGACGCAGAAGTTCAACACCGGGCGGGTCTATGGCTTCTATCGCGCCTCTCCTGCATTGCGCTTCGGCGTGGGTTACATCCTGACCTCGGCAAGCGGCGATGCGTCGGCACACTACAACCAGGTAAGCGCGGGCAGTTTCTACACGTTGTCGAGAGCCACCGACGTCTACGCGACCGCCGCGTTCCAGCGCGCGAGCGGCACGCAGCGCACAGCGTCCGGCGGTACGCAGGCCGCCGTGGCAACCATCTCATCCTATGGCGTCGACGGCACGAGTACGCAGGCCATTGTCACCGTGGGATTGCGGCATCGTTTCTGATCACCACGGCTCGCGGCAGGGGAGACCTGCCGCTCCCATTCCTTTGAGTATCGAGACCCATAGCATGCTGTCTTATCAAACACCCGTCGCGAGAGATGTGCTGGACGCGGCCGCGCAACTGCGCGACGTTGCGATCGACACCCCGATCGTGCGATCGGATCTGCTCGACGAAATCACGGGGGCGAAAGTCTTCGTCAAGCTCGAGAGTCTTCAGCACACCGGGGCGTTCAAATTTCGCGGAGCGTACAACTGTCTGTCGCGTCTCGATCGGAACGATTGTCCAGACGGCGTCGTGGCGTACTCGACCGGCAATCACGGACAGGCGATCGCGACCGTCGGCCGGATGCTCGGTATCGCGACCACGGTCGTCATGCCGTCGAACGCACCGGCGAACAAGGTCGAAAAAGCCAGGATCGCCGGCGCGCAGATCGTGCGCTACGACCGCGAACGCCAGAGCCGTGAGGCCGTTGCCGCGGAGCTGGCGACGCGCGGCCGGTTTGCCGTGGTTCCACCGGGCGATCACCATCACGTGATTGCCGGGCAGGGCACCGTTGCGCTCGAAGCGCTGGCGCGGCTGGGTCAGGATGCGCTCGACGCGATCGTCGTGCCGTGCGGTGGCGGTGGACTTTCCGCGGGCACCTGTCTCGCGGTCGAGGCGGCGGGCTCGCGCGCTCAGGTCTGGGCGGCGGAGCCGGCCGCATTCGACGATACCCGGCGCTCCCTTGCATCGGGCAATCGAGAGACCAACCCGGCCGGCAATACGTCGATCTGCGATGCGCTGCTCGCGCCGATTCCGGCGGAGCTGCCGTTCTCGATTAACGGCCAGCGGCTCTCCGGCGTGCTCGCGGCGGACGACCACGCGGTCATGCAGGCAATGGCGTTCTGCTTCGAAGCTTTCCGCGTCGTCGTGGAGCCTGGCGGCGCGGTGGCGCTTGCCGCACTGATGACCGATCCCGTCGCGGTATCGCTGCGCGGCAAGCGGGTATTGGTGATCGCGTCCGGCGGTAACGTCGACGCTGCGCTGTTCGCGTCAGCCATTAGCAAAGCGGAAGTCTGAACTTGTATCGCGGCGCCTGCGTGCGATGCGGGCGATGCGGGCCGCGAGCCGCATCGGATCGTGCGTCAGGCGCGGTCCGCCGCGGCGCGTAGAAACGCGCTCAATAGAGGATGAGGGGCGCCGGTTGCGGACGACAGTTCCGGATGCCCCTGCATGCCGATAAAAAATGGATGACCGCGTGCTTCGATGGCGTCCGCGATCCGTCCGCTCGCATCGCGCGCGACTATCTCCACACCAACAGACGACAGCGGCACATTGAGTTCGGGATTGAGCCGGTAGCGGTGATTGCAATGAATTTGCGGCCGCTCGCCGAGGATCGCGTTCAACCGGGAGGCGGGCGCGACGTCGAGCGGATGGCGCCCGAGGCGATGAACGGGCGGTGCCGAACGATCGGCGGCGATCGGCACGAAGCTCAATATTCGCGCGTCCGGCTGCGCTTCCATCAGGCCGACATCGTTCGTGCACATGGCAAGCCGTGCGACCGCGGTGACCATCGACTGCGCCTCTGCTGCGCTCGCGTTGTTCAGGTCGTGCGGCGCGACAAAGCTGACCTTCATGCTGATCGCTTGCGCGTCGGCCGCGTCCGCCAGTGCGGCCAGCGTGGCGGGGTAACTGTCGCGCTGATCGGCTTCGCGCCCGATCAGCGCGATGTGCACGCTGGCGCTCGCCGTGTGCTTGCGGGCGTCGGTTGTTGAGACGGCCGCACCCGGTTCACGTTGCGCGTGCGGCGCGCTCCATGTCCAGCGGCCGAACCGGTCCTGCTGCGCCTGCGTGACGACCCTCGTCACGCCGCGGGTGCCTGACTGCTCGACTGTTTCGGTGAGGCCGCGTGCGCGCATCACGCGATAGCGAACGGCCGCGACATGGCTGCGCGCCGCGAGGGCCGATAGTGCGTCGAGTCTTGCGAGCCCGCCCTCGGTGCCGGGATGGACCGGCACGATCACGGCCGCGTTTGCCGCGCTCGCGATCAGGTCTTCGACGCTGCGTGCCGTGGTAACCGGCCGCCCGCTCAGGCGTTCGCTCCAGATCAGGCCGCTCGGTACGAGCGCGCCGTCCGCGGTCACGTGCTGAACCGCGTCGGGGAAACGGTTTTCGTCGAAGCGGGCAGTGAGGTGCTGCAATGTCGCGCCGACTGCATCGGCCAGAATCGCGGCCTGTGCGCCGTAGTGTGCTGGCGTGTCGGCATCGTCTTCAACGAGGTACAGCATCGGGGTCTCCGCAGATCGGGTGAGCGCGCGTCACGTGTTGCTGCGTCGGCGTGGGGCCTTACCGGGCCGGCGATGCCTCGCGTCAGCTGCAGCTAGCGGCCGCTGGTCTCGACCGGCGAGCGCACCAGCGCGGCGCAGGCGGCCTCGATCCGGCCGCACGCCTCCTGCAAGGTCTGCGCGGGCACCGCGTACGCGATCCGGATGTGATTCTCCACGCCGAAAGCGCTCCCGTGCACCACCCCGACGTGCGCGGCATCGAGCAGGTAGTTGGCGAAGTCGAGATCCGTGCTCAGAACGGTCCCGTCCGGCGCGCTCGCTCCGATCACGCCCGCGCAGTTCACGAACGCATAGAACGCGCCTTCGGACGCTGCGCAATGCAGTCCGGGGCATCGTTCGACCGTTGCAAGCACCATCTGGCGATTGACCTGAAGCGCGGTGAGCCAATCGGACATGAAGGCCGTGCCGCCGCGCAGCGCGGCCATCGCGGCTGCCTGCGAGATCGTGCTCGGATTCGACGTGCTTTGCGATTGCAGCGTCTGCATCGCACGGATCAACCAGGCGGGGCCGCCCGCGTAGCCGATGCGCCAGCCGGTCATCGAATATCCCTTCGAGACGCCATTGACGGTTAGCGTGCGTTCGCGCAGCCGCGGCTCGACCTGTACCGGCGTATAGAAACGTTCGTCGTAGCGCACGTGCTCGTAGATGTCGTCGGCCATCAGCAATACGTGTTCATGTTCGACCAGCACGTCCGTCAGCGCTTTCAGTTCGTCGTGCGTGTAGACCGCGCCGGACGGATTGTTCGGCGAATTGAGGATCAGCCAGCGGGTCCTCGGGCCGATGGCGGCGCGCAACACGTCCGGCTGCAACTTCCAGCCTGTTTCAGGCGTGCTCGGCAGCACGCGCACCCGCCCTTCGGCGAGCGCGACCATGTCCGGGTAAGACACCCAGTAGGGCGCGCAGATCAGGACTTCGTCGTCGGGCGCGATGGTCGCGAGAAGCGCGTTGAAGATGAGCTGCTTTGCGCCGGTCCCGGCGATGACTTCCTGGGCCGAGTACCGGATGCCGTTCTCGTGGGCGAATTTGTCGACGATCGCCTTGAGCAGTTCCGCCGTCCCGGCGACAGCCGTGTACTTGGTGTCGCCACGTTCGATCGCGGCGATGCCGGCCTGCTTGATATGGGCGGGCGTATCGAAGTGCAATTCGCCTTCGCCGAGATTGATGACCGGTTTGCCCCTCGCGAGCAGGAGCCTGACTTTGTCGGAGATAACCGCGGTGGGCGAAGGCTGCACCCGTTGCATGCGGGGTGCCAGCTGATTGGAAAGCATAGTGACCTCGTGTTGTCTGGTGTATCCGGCTCGCGGTTTTAGGCCGCCACGCGCAGCAAAGGACGCTCGACGGTTCCGAGGGACCGATAGCCGGTCTCCGTGACCACCACGGTTTCGCTGACGCCGACGGTGAATTCGCCGTAGATCCGGAGCGCGGGCGGAATGTGAAAGGTCATGCCCGCTTGCAGCGGCGTCATGACGCCCGTGTAGAGACTGAGGATCGACCCTTCGCCCCAATCCGGCGCGAACGAAATGCCGACCGAATAGCCGGTGCGCTTCCTGAAGTTGTCGGTATAGCCGGCGCGATCGATGACCCGCTGGCAAGCAAGATGCGGTGCTTCACAGGGCGCGCCGGGCTTGATGGCATCGAGCGCGGCTTGCAGCGCTTCCTGGCAGACCTTCTCCATGTCCAGCGCTTCGGGGCGGACTTTGCCGATCCACGCCGAACGCATCAGCGCGGCGTGATAGCGGTCGTGGCATGCGGCCATTTCGAGGAACGCCGGCGCATCGACTTCCAGTGCGCGACGGCGCCACGTACCATGCGGCACCCCGGTGCGCGGGCCGGCCGACACCAGCGGTTCCATGCCGACGTATTCGGAGCCTGCCGCGATTGCCGCGGACATCATCGCCGCCACCAGCGTGTTTTCGGTCGCGCCCGGTTTGACCGCCGCCAGACCCGCTCGCATGCCGGCATCGACATAACCGGCGGCAGTGGCGATCTTTTCGATTTCCGCGGCCGACTTCACCGCGCGGAGCTGTTCGACCACGCCGGCCGAGTCGGCAATCGTGCCGAGCTTGCCGCACAATGCTTCGTAGACGGCGATCGGCAGGAACCAGCCGCGCTTGTCGAGTGCAATGCGTTTGCCGGCCAGCCCTTTTTGCTGGATGACCTTGACCAGCACGTCGATCGGATTTTCGCCGTCGCTGTAAACCTGGGCATCCGAAATATACGTGTTGGCGATGAAGTTGAAGTATTCGAGCTGACGGATCACGAACACGGGTTCGCCCGCGACGGGCAGGATCAGTGCCTGAAACGTGTAATAGCCGGGAGTCTGCTGCCCGGTCAGATAGAAGATGTTTTCCGGGCCGGTGACGATCATCGCGTCGATGTTCGCTTGTGCGAGCGACGCGCGTGCGCGGGCGACACGGTCCGCATATTCCGCGGCCGGGAAGGCCGATTCGCAGCCCTGGGCGGGACCTTGGCTTGTCTGCATGTCGATGGTTTCCTAAGCGTCTAGAGAGTTTGGGTCAGTGCGGCGTCGAACGAGACGCCGAGTCCGGTGTGGCCTGCGGCGCAGACCGTTCCTGTCCGATACGAAAGTCCGCTGACGGGATCGTCGAGCAGGCCATCGGCGCCGTAGAGTTCGGCCCAGCGTGGCGCAGTCGCGCAGCAAACCTGGAGGGCGGCTGCGGTCGCGGCGGCGCCTTCGTTCATCTGGCCGATCATCAGCGGGATGCCTGCCGCGCTCAGCCGGCGTGCAGCGCCGACCGTCGAGGCGATGCCGCCCAGTTTCACGAGTTTCAGATGCGCGGCCACCGGTAGTCCGGCGAAGCCGCACAGGGTGTCGATGTCGGCGTCCGATTGCAGGCTTTCGTCGAGCATCAGGGTGAGCGGACTCGCCTGCGCGAGACGGCGCAGACTCGTCCAGTCGCCGGCTGCGATTGGCTGCTCGACGTATTCGACCTCGCGCGCGGCAAGCGCGGCGAGGCGCGCCGGACATTCGTCGGGCAGCCACTGGCCGTTCGCATCGACGGACAACGTGATGCGATCGCCGAATTGCGTTTTCAGCAAGTCGATGCGGCGCAGATCGTCGTCGAATGCGCCGATCGCCACGCGTAGTTTCAGGTCGTTGAAGCCGCGTTCGAGATAGCGGGCGGCGCGGGCCAGCATGGTTTCGTCCGACGACCAGAACAGCGTCTGGTTCGAGCGCCACATGGGCGCCTGTTCGCCGTTCGCGCCGAACATCTGCGCGACGCCGATGCCGCGCTGCCGGGCGTACAGATCGCGCAACGCGCTGTCGATCATCATGCGCACGGGCGCGCAGAAGCGTGTGAGCCACTCGCCGGACGTTTCGACGAGCGCGCGTGCATCGCGCCGCCAGTCGATCCGCGCGAGCGCGGCGTGTGCGTCGGCGACGACCGTTTCCGGTGCAAGGCCGTTCAGATAGGCGATGTTGATCCGCACTTCGCCGATGCCCACGTGGTCCCGTTCGACGAGCCGCAGATAGAGCGCGTCCAGGTGTCCGACGCTGCCCGACGCCGCGGTGTGCAGCGTGAGGCCGTCGCCGTAGTGAAGCGAGGCGCGGTGAAGGGTGGCTAGCACGATCGTCAGCCGCCCTTTTTCATCATCTCGAGCGCGACGTCCCGATAGATCAGGCTCGACGCGAGCAGCTCGTCGATCGGCACGAACTCGTCCGGCTTGTGTGCGACTTCGAGCGTGCCCGGGCCGATCACGACGCCGGCCGCGCCGACGCTGCGGAAATGCACGAGATCGCAGCCGCCCTGGAAGCCGAACGGCCCCGGCTCGGCCGTGCCGTGCGCGCGGCACGCCGCGAGGCTCGCCTGAACGATTTTCGAGTCGAGCGCGGTTTCGGTCGCGCCGCCTGTGGTGGGGCGATATTCGAGGACTTCCGCTCGCACACCGAACTGCTCGCGCGCGACTTCGAGAAGCTGCGCGATTTCCCGCTTGACGTCCTCTTCGAGTTCGCCGGGCACCATGCGACGGTCGAGCAGCAGATCGCAGGCGCCGGGCACGACGTTGTCCGCGTGGCCGCCGAGCGCGCGGGTCACCGTCAGGCTAGCCGAACCGACCAGCGGATGGCAGCGGCAGCGCACTTCGTTCTCGTGATGCCCTTCGATCAGCTTGAGCAGTTGGGCGGCGCGATAGATTGCGTTGTCGCCGAGATGCGGCGTGCCGGAATGCGCCGTGACGCCGTGCACCCGCACGAGAGGCCGGAGGCTGCCTTTGTGGGCCGAGAAAGTCGCGTTCGAGGTCGGCTCGCCGACCACCACGAAATCGACTTTGGGCCGGCCGGCCGCATAGAACTTCGCGCCTTCGCTGGCGATTTCCTCGTCGGCGGTAAAAACGCCGAGCAGCGTGCCCGACCAACTGGAGCGGTCCGCTGCCAGCATACGCATCGCTTCGATCATTGCTGTCAGCGGACCTTTCGCATCGCATGCGCCGCGGCCGTACAGGCGGTTGTCCGTTTCACGCAGGACAAACGGATCGGATGTCCAGCCGTCGCCCGCCGGTACGACATCGAGGTGAGTGTTGAATGCGAACGTCGGGCCGGGGCCGTTTTCCAGTCGCGCCATCACGTTGGCGCGGCCCGGCTTGTATTCGCTGAGCGACAGGTCGAAGCCTTCGCTGGCGAGCAGACGCTCCACGAGTTGCGCGGCCTCGATTTCACGGCCGGGCGGGTTTTCCGTATTGATACCGACAAGCGCAGTCAGGTCCCGCTTCATGCGGGACAGATCGGGTTGGATGGGCATGAGTGTTCCGGGTTAGTGCAGGATCTGGTCAAGAAATCGGCGCGCGCGCTCGTGCGTGGAGCCGTTGAAGAATTGTTCGCTGGTCTCGGTCAGGATGACCTCGCCCGCGTCCATGAAGACGATCTTGTCGGCGGCGCGGCGCGCAAACCCCATTTCGTGGGTCACGACGAGGCTTGTCATGCCTTCCGCGCTCAGTTCGGCCATGACGTCCAGTACTTCGCTGACCATCTCCGGATCGAGCGCCGAGGTGGGCTCGTCGTACAGCATGACCTTCGGCTTCATCGCCAGCGCGCGTGCGATTGCGACGCGCTGCTGCTGGCCGCCCGAAAGCTGGTCCGGAAAGTGATCGGCGCGCTCGCGCAGGCGCACCTTGGTCAAGAGGCCGAGTGCGAGGTCATGTGCGTCGTGGCGCGAAATGCCCAGCACCGTCATCGGCGCGAGCATCACGTTTTCGACGGCCGACAGATGGGAAAACAGCTCGAAGTTCTGAAACACCATGCCGATTCGCTGGCGCACCAGATGTTCGGTTTTCCGCTCGCGCGCGAGGTCGCGGCCTTCGAACAGAATGTTGCCGGCGTCAACCGTCTCGAGCAGATTGATACAGCGCAGCAGCGTGGATTTGCCGGACCCTGAAGGGCCGACGATCACGATCGTCTCCTTCGGCGCGACATCGATCGAACAGCTCCTGAGAATTTGCGTGTCGCCGTAGCTCTTGTCGATACGGCTGATCTTCAGCAGGGGGAGGGCGGCGCCGGTAGACATGGGCATCCTTTTAGCGAACGAGGGATTGCGAAGTGCCAAGCAGGCGTTCGGCGAAAGACATGCGGCGGGTGGTGGTCCTGCGCTTGCGATCCAGCGCGCGCTCCATCCATCCCTGCAGCACCATGAACAGCGTGGTGAGCGCGAGGTAGTAGATCCCGGCGGCGGTCAGCGCTTCCAGGTAACGGAAGTTCGCACTCGCGGCCTGATCGGCGACGAGCAGCAACTCTTGCACGGCGATCACCGAGACGAGGGCGCTCAGCTTGAGCATGCCGATCATCTGATTGCCGACAGGCGGCAGGACGACCCGCAGCGCCTGCGGCACGACGATGTGGCGGAACACCTTGGCGCGCGTCATGCCCAGCGCGAACCCGGCCGTGCGTTGCCCCTGCTTCACGGCTTGCAGACCGGAGCGGAAGATCTCCGACATGAACGCGCCCTCGTTCAGCGACAGCGCGAGCACCGCGCAGACAAACGCGCTGAACCGGATGCCGAAGGACGGCAGCACGTTGTAGATGAAGATGATCTGGAACAGCACGGGCGTGCCGCGGAACAACCACAAATAAGCGAACGCGAAGGTCTTCGCGATCTGGCTGCGCGTGCCCTGCAGCAACGCCAGCATAAGGCCGATCAGCATGCCGAATCCAAGCGAGATGACGGTCAGGGCAAGCGTGAGCGCCGCGCCGTGGAGGAAATCTCTCGAGATCAGGTACTCGAGGAGTAGGTGTAGTGACATGCTCAACTCCAATGCGAACTACAGTTTGTATGTATTGTGTCGTTTTATACAAAGCGAAAAATGGCAGGTCAAGGATTAATTCCCTTGTAAGGAAGGAGATTTGATGGAAATGCGGCTGATCCGGCAGGCGATCGGTATTTGAAATTTGTATTTTTTGATATTCTTCTACAGATCAATTCGAGGGGACGGTGCAATGACAAAAAGGGCGGGCAAGGGAGCCCATCTGTTGGCCAAACAGATCCTGGATCTCATTCAGGAAGCAAGGTTCGAGGTAGGGCATCACCTGCGTGAACAACAACTGGCGGACCTGCTCGGGGTGTCGCGCACGCCGGTGCGAGCGGCCATGACGTTGCTCGAGTCGCTCGGCGTGATCGAGGCGCGAAAGAATCAGGGGTTCTTTCTGACGCGTCCCGCGGACGGCCTGCACCGCATCGAGTTGGAGTTGCCCACGTCAGGCGACGAGGATCTGTACAACCGCCTCGTGACAGACCGCCTGGCGGGTCTGATCCCGGCGTCGCTCACGCAGACGGATATCGCGCAGCGCTACGAGGTGGACCGGGTAACGATGACGCGAGCCTTGTCGCGTCTGTCGGAGGATGGCCTGATCGTGCGTAACAAGGGGCATGGCTGGAGCTTTCAGCCCTCGCTCGACTCCGCGCTCACCTTGAAGAACAGTTACGACTTCCGTTTGACGCTGGAGCCGGCCGGCCTGCTATTGCCCACTTTTTCGCCGGACCGCTCCGCACTGGAGCGGTGCCGGCGCGAACATATCTTCCTGACCTCGCAACTCGGTCTCAACGGTGCGACGCCGAAGCAGGTGTTCGAAACCGATGCCAACTTTCACGAGATGCTTGCCGAATACAGTGGGAACGTGTTCATGCATCAGTCGATGCAGCAGCAGAACCGATTGCGCCGTTTGCTCGAATTTCAGGGTTACGTGAATCGCAAGCGGATTCGGGAGTGGTGCAACGAACACCTGGAGATCATCGACGCGATTCTCGCGAACGACATGCCGGCTGCCGCCGAGCGCATGCGTAAGCATCTGTCTCATGCCTACCATACGACAGGGGCCGCGGATGCGGTGGCGAGAGGTGGCAAGGTCGCGTAAAGACAGGTGCGCCCGAAAAATCGGGATCCGGTTTCAGACTGGGAGCGGATGCCTGGAGCTGGGCGGTCTGGCACAAGTGGTCGCGGGGACAACGGTGAATAGCGGGATCATGAGACGACGGCCGTTGCCTGCAGAAATGCCCGGCCAGGCGTGCCGAAACGCAATTCGATAGCCGATGCTCGGCTCGCTTGAGCGGTGCGACCGTGTGTTTTGGCATAGACGCGGGACGCGTAAAATGCGACTCTGAGCATGGGGTTTAATTCGTTTTTCCGTACCGGCTGGACTGACAGTACGAAAACGTACCTGGCATGGGGTGTCGAAAATGCAGGAATTCGATTTCTACATCAACCTGAAGAAGCCGACGCTTGGGCTCTATGTGCGTACGGGAGCGGGGCTCCCCGACCTTGTTCACCAGGATGAGTGGCAATTCGAGGGGCACGTGTGGGAAAGCGAGCTATCACCTGACATCCTGAAGGGACTCGAGGCCAATGGCCACGCATTCCAGGAGTTGGGCGTGTGATTCATGAGGACGCGGCACTTTGAGCGAAGCGCCACCGGCGCATTTGACCATTGACGAGGAGCGAGGCCGCGAGACTGGCGAGTCACGGCCATGCCGAGGATTCATGGCCGCGCGGCAACCTCGTCCAGATGGTCCAGCAGGTCGGCGGGATCGTCATAGACTCGCAGCGCGCCTGCGCGCTCCAGTTCATCGGTGCCGTATCCGCCCGACAACAATCCGACGCCGAGCGCGCGGCACCGTTGGGCGGCGAGCATGTCCCAGATACTGTCGCCAACCACGACCGCTTGCTCGATCGGTACGCCGAGGCGCTCGGCGGCGGCAATGAACAGGTCCGGGTCCGGCTTCGCGTATTTGACGTCGTCGCGCGTGACGACAACGGCCTTCGCCGGATCCACGCCCAGCGCCTCCAGATTGATCGCCGCGGTTTCCATGCGGCCGCTGGTTGCCACGGCCCACGGCGTTCCGGCCTGGGTCAGCGCGTCCAGCAGGTCTCGAGCGCCCGGCAGTGGGCACACCTGGGCGCGCAGTCGTTGATAGGCGGCAGCGTGAGCGCGGCGAAGCCGCTCGCCCAACTCCGCGCTGATTTCGTGGTGCGTTTCCCGCAAAAGCTGGTTGGTAAAGAGGCCGCCGCTCATGCCAATCTTGCGATGAATTCGCCAGACCGACAATGGAATGCCTTCGCTGTCGAGCGCTTCTTTCCAGGCCAGCACGTGCTGATACACGCTATCAACGAGTGTTCCGTCGAGATCGAATAGAAACGATGTCTGGATTCGCATGATGAACTCCCTGGATAGCCGCTTGCGCCAATAATAGTGCAACGTTCCGGCTGAAGCATACAGGCTCGACGGTGACGGTGTGTCGCCAATTCATATCATCGGAAAAACCGATATTCACTTATTCACGATCCGTCCATAGAATTTAAGCGCGTGTTTGGGGTTCGTTATGCTGACCCTGCATCGCGAGCTTGCCCCAGTCTCTAGTACCGCCGGGTCGCAGGTCGAGCGCTGTTCCGCTGTCCGCAGCTTGCTCGACTTCAGGGCCCTTGCGGCGACTTCGAGCTACATCCCTGGCGGGCACCGGTCGATCGGCCACACGAGCCATGCCGACACGGTCGTGCGTCTCATCTGCGCAAGACGCTGACATTTCCAATGCCGACAAGCGACGCATCAGTCTCAGCCCCACGGCCATAAGCAATGACGGGCGGCAAATGTCTGGAGTATTCGCAAATCAAATGAACGCGTCCCGCAACGTTGGAAAAGACGAGTGCTTTAACTGATAAAGGTGAGTATACGATGCCAGCCCTTTGCGAAATCTGTCATGCCCGTCCCGCTGTCGCACGTGTGACCGTTGTGCAGAACGGCGAGCGGAAATCGATGTCGATCTGCGACTACGACTACCGTCAATTGATGCGGCATCAAAGCATGCTCAACCCGTTCGATTCGCTACTGGGAGGCGGCGGTCTGTCGCGCTTCTTCGGCGGCTTGGGCGGCGAAGAAGCGCACGACGAAGAGGAGGAGTTCGCCGCCGAGGTGCCACGCGAGTCCGTCAATGTAACCGACGCGTTCAGCGAACAGACGCTCGAATTGCTGCAGCGCGCCGCGGAGAAGGCGCACGAGCTTCGCCGCAACGAACTCGACACGGAGCATCTGCTTTACGTGCTCGCGGACACCGATGTATGCGCCGCGCTGCTGAAGGAACTCAAGCTCTCGCCGCAAGACATCAAAGGATATATCGATCAGCACGCGCAAAAGGGAGCCGGCGATCCCGACGCGCCGATCGAGAAGATGACGATCTCGCCTCGCCTGAAAAAGGCGTTCCAATACGCGTTCCAGGCGTCGCGCGATCTGGGGCATTCCTATGTCGGTCCGGAGCATCTGCTGATCGGCCTGTCGGCCGTGCCGGACAGTATCGCCGGCGCACTGCTGAAGAAGTATGGCGTGACGCCGGAGGCGTTGCGGCAGAAGGTCGTGAAAGTCGTGGGTAAAGGCGCGGAAGACGGCCGCGTCGACACGCCGAGCGGCACGCCCACGCTCGACAAGTTCGGGCGCGACCTCACGGCATTGGCGCGTCAGGGCAAGCTTGACCCGGTGTTCGGCCGGGCGCAGGAAATCGAGAGCACGATAGAAGTGCTCGCGCGGCGCAAGAAGAACAATCCCGTGCTGATCGGCGAGCCGGGCGTAGGCAAGACCGCGATCGTCGAAGGGCTCGCGCAGCGCATCATTAACGGTGACATACCCGAGGTTCTTCGCGGCAAGCGGCTCATCGAGGTGAACATCAACTCGATGGTGGCGGGCGCGAAGTATCGCGGCGAATTCGAGGAGCGTGCCAAGCAACTGATCGATGAAGTCACGGCCAAGCAGGCCGAACTCATTCTGTTCATCGACGAGTTGCATACGATCGTCGGCGCGGGGCAAGGCGGCGGCGAAGGCGGTCTCGACATCGCGAACGTGCTCAAACCCGCGCTGGCGCGTGGCGAACTCAGTCTGATCGGCGCGACGACCCTCAACGAATATCAGAAGTACATCGAAAAGGACGCTGCGCTCGAGCGGCGCTTCCAGCCGGTGTTGGTGCCCGAGCCGACGGTCGAGCAGACCATCGTCATTTTGCGCGGCCTTCGCGACACGCTCGAGGCGCACCACCAGGTGACTTTCGCCGACGATGCGTTCGTGGCCGCCGCGGAACTCTCGGACCGCTACATTACATCGCGTTTTTTGCCTGACAAGGCCATCGACCTGATCGACCAGGCGGCGGCGCGCGTGCGCATCGGTGCGACTTCGCGGCCCGCCGAGATGCAGGAGCTCGAAGCCGAAATCGTCCAGCTCAAGCGCGAGCAGGACTATGCATCGTCGCGCAAGCGCTTCGATGAGGCGAAGTCTTTCGAGGAACGGATTGGCGAGAAGCAGGCGAAGCTCGATGAGAAGACCGAGGCGTGGCAGCGCAAGACCGGCTCGGAAACGCTCGAAGTGACGGTGGCGTCGATCGCCGAGGTCGTGTCGCGTCTCACCGGTATTCCGGTCACGGAATTGACACAGGAAGAGCGCCAGAAGCTGATCGATATGGAGAACAAGCTTCGCGAGCGGGTGGTCGGCCAGGACGATGCGGTGATCGCCGTGAGCGACGCCGTGCGGCTGTCGCGTGCGGGCCTCGGCCAGGCCAATCGGCCTATCGCGACGTTCCTGTTCCTCGGACCCACTGGTGTCGGCAAGACCGAACTCGCGAAGGCGCTGGCGGAAACGGTGTTCGGCGACGAGCAGGCGGTCATCCGCATCGACATGTCCGAGTATATGGAGCGTCACGCGGTCGCCCGGCTGATCGGCGCGCCTCCTGGCTACGTGGGTTACGACGAGGGCGGCCAACTGACCGAACGCGTCCGGCGACGCCCGTATAGCGTGATTCTGCTCGACGAGATCGAGAAGGCTCACCCCGACGTGAACAACGTGCTGCTGCAGGTGTTCGACGACGGGCGGCTTACCGACGGCAAGGGCCGCGTGGTGGACTTCAGCAACACGATCATCATTGCGACGAGCAATCTCGGCGCATCGATCATCATGGAAAACCTCGAGAAACCCGAGGCCGATCGCCAACCGGAGAAAGAGGTCCGCGAAGAATTGATGGGGGTGCTCAAGGGCCATTTCCGTCCCGAATTCCTCAATCGGATCGACGAGATCATCGTATTCCATGGGCTGTCTCGCGAGAATATCCGCTCGATCGTGTCGATCCAGCTCGAACGGGTAGTGCGCACCGCGGCCGCGCAGGACATTACGCTCAAAATCGACGAATCGGTTGTTGATCACCTCGCCGACGCCGGCTATCGGCCGGAGTTCGGCGCGCGCGAGTTGAAGCGTCAGATTCGCCAGAAACTGGAAACGCGGCTCGCGAAGGAGATTCTCGGCGATCGCCTGAAATCAGGCGACAGCGTCGAGGTCAGCTATGACAAGGAAAATGGCGAAGTGAAGTTCAGCAGGAGCGAGGCACATCCCAAAGAGAAAAGCGGTAAAGGCGATAACGGACGTGCCAGGAAAAAAACCTCCAGACAGCCAGGCAACCCTGAACAAACTGAAAGCACCGACTCAAAGGAGTGACGTGCGCGACAAGCCGGGAGAGAAGCCGCTGCGTCATCGCTGATGGTGCGCGGGCTCCCGGCCTGATGGATGCAGGCGGCGGTGTCATTGCACTGTGCTCTCCGACCCCGGTTCGATCTGTACCTTTCGCGGCGCATCAATCCAACTAGACTGAACCGGTATCCACGCCTTACGCCGTGATGCGGCGTAATCCCCAAGCAAGACAGTCTCCAGGTTTCCTGGGGCAGTTCATGGAGTCTCATATGACCACGCGACGCGAAGTTCCGGGAATCCGCCCGTATGACGGACCCGCCGGAGGTTGGGGGGCGCTCCGCGCGACAGCTCAAGCCGTCCGGACACAGATGGAAAGCATCGAGGCGCCGATCACGCTGCTGCGGACCAATCAGCCTGACGGCTTCGATTGTCCGGGTTGCGCGTGGCCGGACAAGGAGCACAAGTCCACGTTCCAGTTCTGCGAAAACGGCGCTAAAGCGGTCACGTGGGAAGCGACGACCAAGCGGGTGACGCCGGAGTTCTTCGAGAACAACACGGTGTCGTCGCTGTTGCAACGAACGGATTTCGAACTGGAGGATCTCGGCCGGCTGACGCATCCCCTCGTCTACGACCGCACCACGGACAAGTTCAGGGCTGTCGAATGGGAGGACGCGTTCGCTCGCATCGGTGAAGTTCTTCGAGGGTTGGCCTCGCCCAACGAGGCCGAGTTCTATACGTCAGGCAGGGCGTCGAACGAGGCCGCCTACCTCTTCCAGTTGTTCGCGCGCGAATATGGGACGAACAATTTCCCCGACTGCTCGAACATGTGCCATGAGCCGACCAGCGTCGGGTTGCCTCAGTCGATCGGTATCGGCAAAGGCACGGTATCGTTGGACGACTTCGACTCGACCGAACTCATTCTCTCGATCGGCCACAATCCCGGGACGAATCACCCGCGCATGATGGGGACACTCCACGAAGTCTCGCGGCGCAACGTCCCGATCATCGTGTTCAATCCGCTGCGCGAGCGCGCGCTCGAGCGCTTCGCGGATCCGCAGAGCGTCATCGAAATGGCGACCTTCGGATCGACCCGGATCGCGTCGACCTATTTTCAGCTCGACGCAGGGGGAGACGCGGCCGCCCTCAAGGGCATCATGAAAGCGCTTCTGCAGATGGACGCGGAACGGGGCAACACCGTCCTGGACCACGAGTTCATTTCAAAGCATACCCAAGGTTTCGAGGCGTTTGCCGCCGATCTGGAAGCGACCTCATGGGACGATATCGAAAAAGCAAGCGGACTTACCCGTGAAGATCTCGAGGAGGTCGCCATTGCCTATGCAAAATCGAATGCGACCATTGTCACTTACGGAATGGGCGTTACCCAGCATAACAAAGGCACCGCCAATGTTCGTCTGATTGCTGATCTGTTGTTATTGCGCGGTAACATCGGCAAACCCGGCGCGGGCATCTGTCCTTTGCGCGGGCATTCCAACGTGCAGGGCAACCGCACGGTCGGCATCACCGAAAAGCCGTCCGGCACCTTCCTCAAGCAGATTGAAGATGTATTCGGATTCACGCCGCCGCAGGCGCACGGGCACGATGCCGTCCAGTCGATGCAGGCGATGATCGCCGGCACGGCCAAGGCACTGATTTGCCTGGGCGGAAACTTCGCGGTTGCGCTGCCCGATTCCGAGCAGTCCTTTCCCGCCATGGCCAAGCTCGATCTGAGCGTTCACCTCGGCACCAAGCTCAATCGTTCGCATCTGCTGGTGGCAAAGGAAACGTACCTGCTGCCTGTTCTGGGCCGCACGGAACTCGATGTGCAGGCAACCGGCCGGCAATCCATTACCGTCGAGGATTCCATGTCGATGGTTCATGCCTCGTCCGGGAAACTCACGCCCGCGTCCGAACACTTGCTATCCGAGCCGGCGATCGTCGCGGGTATCGCCAGCGCAACGTTGCCGAACAGCAAGGTCGCATGGCCGGACCTGGTGGCCGACTACGACAGGATTCGGGACCTGATCGAGCAGACGGTGCCGGGATTCGAGGCATTCAATGAACGCATTAGAACGCCGGGAGGATTCCGCATGCCGCTTCCGCCGACCGAACGCGTGTGGCCCACGCCGTCAGGAAAAGCGATATTCTCGGTATACGGCGGAGTGAAGGAAGATGCGGACGTTCTCGGCGCTGAAAATGTTCTACGTCTCATCACGATCCGCAGTCACGACCAGTACAACACCACCATCTATGCGTTGGACGATCGTTATCGAGGCGTGTTCGGCCGGCGTGACGTGCTGTTCATGAACGAAGAAGATCTTGCCGAACGTGGACTCGAACATGGTGATCTGGTCGACATTGAAACCATTTCAGCCGGCAGGCAGCTTCGCCTGAAGAACATCACGGCAATTGCGTACGACATCGCGCCGGGCTCGGTGGCGGCTTATTATCCGGAGGCGAACGTGCTGGTGCCTCTCGACTTCATTGACAAGGAGAGCGGCACGCCTTCGTACAAGTCTGTTCCCGTGCATGTTCTGCGTTCAGTGGAAACTTGACCTGGAGCGAGCTTGACCCGTCGCCTTGCGTTGTCGCGCTCGATGAGCCGCCTGGCCGTTCCGCCGTCACATGGCGTCCGTCTTGACGCAAATGCCGTTATCACCTGGAGCCATTGATCAATCATGGAAATCTTCGATGCATTCCACCTTGCCAGGTTGCAGTTTGCGTTCACGGTTTCGTTCCACATTGTTTTCCCAGCGATCAGCATCGGCATGGCGAGTTTTCTGGCCGTGCTGGAATGGCGCTGGTTGTTGACTGGCGACGTTGCCTACAAGGAGATGTTCCTGTTCTGGTCGAAGATCTTCGCGGTCGGCTTCGGAATGGGGGTGGTCTCGGGCGTGGTGATGGCCTATGAGTTCGGCACCAACTGGAGTGGGTTTTCCAGCGTTGCGGGAAACATCACAGGACCGCTTCTGACCTATGAAGTGCTGACTGCGTTCTTTCTCGAGGCCGGCTTTCTCGGCGTCATGCTGTTCGGCTGGCAGCGAGTCAGTCCTCGCGCGCATTTCTTTGCAACGCTCATGGTCGCGGTGGGTACGCTCATTTCCACGTTCTGGATTCTCGCGTCGAATAGCTTCATGCAGACGCCGCAAGGTTTCGCCGTCGAAAATGGCCGCATCGTACCGGTCGACTGGATGAAGGTGATTTTCAATCCGTCGTTTCCCTATCGCCTTGCGCACATGACCATCGCCGCGTTTATCGTAGCGGGTTTTATCGTGGCCGCTTGCGGTGCGTGGCATCTGTTGCATGGCCGGCGCGACAAGCCGGTCACGCGCAGTTTTTCGATGGCGCTGTGGATCCTGCTTCTGCTGACGCCGATACAGATTTTCATCGGCGACGCGCATGGACTCAATACACGTGAATATCAGCCTGCGAAGATCGCCGCGATCGAAGGCCTGTGGGAAACCGAGCACGGTGGCACCGCGCTGAACCTGATCGGTCTGCCCGACATGAACGCGGAGGTGACGCGTTACGCGATCCAGATACCGCATTTGGGCAGCCTCATCCTGACCCATAGCTGGGACGGAGAGATCCGTGGCCTGAAGGAGTTCCCCGCGAGAGATCGCCCGTATTCGCCGATCGTATTCTGGACGTTCCGGGTCATGGCGGGTCTCGGCTGTTGATGCTGTTGACCGCGCTGCTCGGACTGCTGCTGAGAGTGCGTGGCCGTCTCTACGAGACCCGGTGGTATCAGGTTTTTGTGCTGTGCATGGGGCCGTCTGGAATCATCGCGCTATTGGCCGGGTGGATCACGACGGAGGTCGGCCGCCAACCCTGGACGGTCTACGGCGTCTTGCGCACTGAAGACTCGCTCTCGCCGATCAGCGCCCAGCAGGCAGGCGTTTCGTTGCTGATCTTCGTACTGGTGTATTTCCTCGTGTTCGGCATGGGGGTCTATTACATGATGAAGATGATGAAACGTGGGCCGGAGGCGCATGTGGAAAGCCGCGCGTCCCGCAGGCATCCCGTATTGAACAATCGCGCGCTCGATGCGCTGGAACGGGAGTGAGCACCATGCAAATCGATCTTCCCGTCGTGTGGGCCGCGATCATCGGACTCGGCGTTTTCATTTACGTGATGCTGGACGGATTCGATCTCGGCATCGGCCTGCTGTTTCCATTTTTCGAGGAGAAAGGCGATCGGCAAGTCATGCTCAATACGATCGCACCGGTGTGGGACGGTAACGAAACGTTCCTCGTGCTCGGCGGCGCCGGGCTTTACGGGGCGTTCCCGGTGGTCTATTCGACGCTCCTGCCGGCGAACTATCTGCCCCTCATCCTGATGGTCGTGGGCCTGATCTTCCGCGGGGCGGCCTTCGAGTTGCGGGCCAAGGCCACTCGAACCCAGCACGCCTGGGATCTCGCTTTCATTGGCGGTTCAGCGCTCGCAGCGTTCTGCCAGGGCATCGTGCTCGGGTCGCTGCTGCAAGGCATCAAGATCGTCGATGGCCGTTTCGCCGGCGGCCCGTTCGACTGGCTCTCGCCGTTTAGCCTGTTCTGCGGAATCGGCGTGCTCACCACATACGCGACCCTTGGCTGCGGCTGGCTGATCCTGAAGACGGACGGCGAACTGCAACGCAAGATGCGCCAGGTGATGAGGCCGCTGGTGATCGTTCTGCTCGGGGCGATTGTCGTCGTGAGTCTCTGGACGGTGATCGGATTGCCCGCGGTTGCGCATCGCTGGTTCGGCAGCGGCAATCTCGGCTGGTTCCTGCCGGTGCCGATCCTTGTGGTGGCGTGCGTGTGGGGCATCTTCCGATCCCTCCGGCTGGAGCACGAAGCCGTTCCGTTCCTTCTCACGCTCGCGCTGTGCTTTCTCGGCTTCAGCGGTTTGCTCATCAGCATCTGGCCGAACATCGTTCCGCCTTCGCTGACGATCTGGCAAGCCTCGTCGAGCCACTCGAGCCAACTCTTTGCGCTGGTCGGCACGGTGATCGTGCTGCCGATCATCCTCGTCTATAACGCCATGCAGTACCGCGTTTTCCGAGGCAAGGTGCGGGAAGGGGACGCCGGCTACCACTGATGGTGACGGCGCAATCAGTACACTACAAGAGCACATTATGATTGTGAGGCCCGCGGGAAACTGGTTCCGATTGCTGTTCATCTGGAACGGTTCTGTGTTGCAGTCGATTATTCCCCAGTTGATTTTCATGGGGGCTGTCAGCTCTCTCGCTGTGCTGACGCAAGGACGCATTTTTGGCGAGAAGATTCCGCTCAATACAGCCCCCTTCACGTTATTCGGCCTCGCTCTCGCCATCTTTCTCGCGTTTCGCAATAACGCGAGTTATGAGCGGTTCAACGAAGCGCGCCATCTCTGGGGCAATCTGTTGATCTCCGCGCGCGCGCTGACGTCGCAGATGTTGTGCTACGTTCCGCGCAACGCTGAGAAGCTTCACTTGGCCCATACGATGATTGCGTGTGTCTATGCATTGAAGCACCAGCTGCGCGGGACCGACCCGACTGCAGACCTCCTTCGCTTTCTCGGACGCACGCGAACCGAGGCATTGCAGCACACTTGCTACAAGCCGGTTGCGCTTCTCAACGACATTCGTCGCGACTTTGCCGATCTGCACGCTCGGGGATTGGCAACGGACACGAAGCTCTGGATGTTCGACGCGCAGATCAACGAATTGGGTAAGACGATCGGCGGATGTGAACGGATCTCGTCCACGCCTATTCCATTTTCTTACAGCGTGTTGCTTCATCGCACCGTTTACGCCTATTGCGTTTTGCTGCCGTTCGGATTGGTCGATTCGACGGAGTTCTTCACGCCTCTTCTCTGCGTCTTCATTTCCTATACGCTCATTGCGTTGGAGGCGATTGCCAGTGAAGTCGCCGAGCCGTTCAGTATCGCGCCGAATGCGCTGGCGCTCGACGCAATGAGCCGCAACATCGAACGATCGATTCTCGAACTGTGCGGATGTGAACTCCCCGACGAGGTCATGCCGACACGGTCTTATCAACTGACTTGAGGCGGGTTCGCCAACGCACCCGGTCATCCTGGTCAGCGGTGCGCGCGTCCGCTACCTGGTCGCCACATGCCAGGTACGGCGCATGAAACTGTACTCCTGGGATTCGGCGCGGACTGTGCGTCCCATCCGCAGGGCGGACGCACTATTCTGCCAATAGGTTATCGCCGTGCCGGCCGCTCTTCGTTGCTCCGTTTTCCACCGCGCGCTGCCCACTTTCAGATAGATCGTGAACATCATCGACCAGCTCATTCCCGCCGATACTTCACCCGGCCATCGCGTATCAGCCGGCAGCGTCACGCCCCCGGTCGACAGGCTCAATCGTCCACTGCGGGACCTGCGTCTGTCCGTCATCGATCAGTGCAATTTCCGCTGTACGTACTGCATGCCGCGCGATACCTTCGGCGTGGACTACCCGTTCCTGCCGTCGTCGGAACGCCTGTCGTTCGAGCAGATCGTCAAGCTCGCGAAAGCGTTCGCCCTGCTCGGGGTCGAGAAAATACGCATTACCGGCGGCGAGCCGCTTCTGCGGCGTGGGCTCGAATCCCTGATCGAACAGCTCGCGAAGCTGACAACGGAAAGCGGCAAGCCGATGGAACTCGCGCTCACGACAAACGGCTCACTGCTCGCCGCGAAAGCGCGCTCACTGCGCGACGCCGGCCTCGGCCGCGTGACAGTCAGCCTCGACGCCGTGGACGACGCCGTGTTCCGCCGGATGAGTGACGTCGACATGCCCGTGTCGCGGATACTCGAAGGGATCGAGGCAGCGCGTGCGGTGGGACTCGATCCGATCAAGGTGAACTCGGTGATCGAGCGAGGCGCCAACGACAGCCAGATTCTGCCGCTCGTGCGACTGTTCAAAGGCACCGGCGTGGCCGTGCGTTTCATCGAATACATGGACGTTGGCGGCGCGGGCGGCTGGTCGAACACGAAGGTGATGACGGCTCGCGAGACGCGGCAGGTCGTCGAATCCGAGTTTCCCCTGGTGCCTGTCATCGTCTATGAACGGACGGGCACCGCCGTCAACTATCGCCATGCCGACGATACCGGTGAAGTCGGATTCATTGCGAGCGTCTCGCAACCGTTCTGCGGTTCGTGTTCCCGTGCTCGCGTATCGGCCGACGGTCAGTTCTATTCATGCCTTTTCGCCACACACGGCACGGACCTAAGGCCCTGGCTCACCGGCACCGCTTCAGCGGAGCAACTGGCCATGGCCGTCCGCAGCCGCTGGATTCAGCGCGACGACCGCTACTCCGAGCTTCGCTCGATGCAGCGCAGGCCAGGATCGGGAAAAGTCTATCCCACAGTCCGCATGTCGCTGGTCGGCGGTTGACGCTTCGCCAGCGCTTGCAACGCAGACACAGACCGGAGAGCCGCCATGACAACACCGCCGCCCCTTGATCGCGTACAGCCTGAAGCACCGCTTGCCGATGATGGTGCAAGCGGTCCAGCCTATCAGCAGGCCACCATCGCGTCGGGCTTCGAAGTGCGCGTCCAGCACTGGCCGATCGATATCCAGTCGGAAATTACGCCGATCATGCGCAATCCGAATGTGGGTGCGATCGTGAACTTCCTCGGGGTCGTGCGTCAAAGCGGCGATTTCGACGACGTCATTGCGCTCGAGCTTGAGCACTATCCGGGAATGACCGAGTATTCGCTCTGGAGCATCGTCGAAGAGGCGATTGCACGATGGAGCCTGAATGCGGTGAAGATCGTGCATCGGGTGGGCCGTGTCGCGCTCGGCGATGCGGTGGTGCTCGTCGTGGTCGCCGCGCCGCATCGTGGGGCGGCATTCGACGGCTGCGAATTCCTGATGGACTTTCTGAAGACCCATGCGCCGTTCTGGAAGAAGGAGATTCGACGCGACGGCGCGTCCGTATGGGTCGAGGCCAAGACGCACGACGAACGGTCGATGCTGCGATGGGGTTGAGGCGCCATCCGCGCATCGCCTCCTGCAACAGGAATACACGAATGAAACTCACCATCAGGTATTTCGCCAGCGTTCGCGAACAACTCGGCGTCTCGCAGGAGATCGTGCACGTCGAGGCTCCCGAACTGACCATTGACCGCCTGCGGGTCATGCTCGCGTCGAAAGACGAGCGCATGGCCGAGGCACTGCTTGGCGGGCGGGCGCTCCGTACAGCCGTCAACCAGGAGATGGTCAGCGAGACGTTTGTCGTGCGCGAGGACAGCGAAATCGCGTTCTTTCCTCCCGTTACGGGGGGATGAGGTTGCGCTGACAATCCAGATCGAACCGCGCAGCGTCGATCCGCGTGCGCGCGCTCAGGAAGCCGCCAGCATGCCGCTAGCGGGCGCACATCGCGGCGAGCTTGCCGACGGTGATCACGGCCTGCTCGATTTCGCTCGACCATGGGCTGCTGTAATTGAGGCGGATGAAATTCCGATAGGTCGTCTCCGAGACCGAGAACATGTAGCCCGGTCCGATGGTGATGCCCTGCTCGAGAGTCAGCTTGTAGAGCCGCATGGCATCGACCTTAGGCGGCAGTTCGACCCACAGCACGTATCCGCCCGCGGGATTGGACATGCGCGTACCCTCGGGAAAGAAACGCGAGACGGTCGCCTTCATGAGATTGGCTTGCTGCGCGTATGCTCTCCGCACCCTTCGCAGATGATGCTCGTAGCCATCGCGCTCGAGGTACTCCGCAATCGCCAGTTGCGGAATCGACGGAGACGTCAGCGTGTTCAGAAACTTGAGTTTCTCGACCTGATCGCGGTAGCGCCCCGGCAATGCCCAGCCGATCCGGTACGCTGCCGTCAGGCTCTTCGAGAACGAAGCGCAATGTAGCACCAGCCCTTTTGTGTCGAAGGACTTTAACGTGCCCGGATGGACGCCGTCAAAATACAGCTCGTTGTAGACACCGTTCTCGATGACCGGGATATCATGCTTCGTCAAGAACTGGACCAGTTCGCGCTTGCGTTCGTCGGGCATCTGGAAACCCAGCGGATTCTGGAAGTTCGGCATGACCATGCAGGCGGTGACAGACTGCGACTCCACGATCGCAGCCAGCGCCTCGATATCGATGCCGTGCTCCGGATGAGTCGACACCTCGATCGCCTTCATACCCATCCGTTCGATCGCATGGAGCATTGCGTAGAACGTCGGCGACTCGACGGCGATCACGTCGCCGGGCTTCGCGACCGCCTGAAGGCAGAGATTGATCGCCTCTGTCGCGCCGACCGTGATGATGATTTCGTTCGGATCGACGGCCATGCCGTTCTCGAGGTAACGACGCGCGATCTGGCGTACGAGCTTCGCATTGCCGGGCGGCAGCGCGTCCGTCACGCCCCACCGCGCCTTGCCCCGTCCCGCGTCGTAGGCATACCGGTTGATCTTTTCGAAGGGAAACATGCAGGGGTCGGGATAGGGCGAACCGAGCGGCACCGCATCGTCCACGCCGATCGAGCGCAGTGTCGAAAGCACCAGGCGGCTGACGTCGACCGGCGACGAAATCGGGATCGGTTTCGACGGTCGGAGCTCGAGCGTTTTCCGCTCGCCCCCTTCGCCACGGAAATTGACGAAATAGCCGGATTGGGGCCGGCTCGTCAGCAAGCCGCGGCTCTCAAGCAACAAATACGCGCGAATAACCGTGGTAACGCTGATCCGGTGCTGCTGGCTGGTCTGCCGCACCGAGGGGAGACGTTCGCCGTGATGGTAGACGCCTTGCCGGATCAGCCTCTCGATGTCGTCTGCCAGCTTCTCATAGAGATTCATCCGACGATTTCCCTGGCGCTTCGCCGCCGCACGTTGTAACGGCTTCCCTGCCGGCTTGCGCGCCCTCGCGCCGGCATGCCGCCGCCCTGTACCGAGATCGTAGCCGAACTGTACTGACTGGCGCCGATCCGATTTGTGCACTCTGCGACGGGCGCTCCGGTCTTAATCTTTCCTCCATGGAATGCACGGTGCAGGGTCCCGACGCTGGGACCCTGCAATGCGTAATGATTGGAGCCAAAGCATGAAAGAGGCAAGAACGAAGGGAAGCATCCGCGCGTGCCATCGGCCGCCCGCAGGACCGGGCGCTGATGGTCATAACGACGCCAACGCAGGTTGCGCACCGTGAATCTGCTAGAAGCCATGCGTATTTACGTTCGAGTGGTTGAACGCGGGAGTATCTCCAGCGCGGCAAGGGACCTCGATATCGGACAGCCGGCCGCGAGCGAACGCATCGAGCGGCTCGAGAAGTATCTCGGCTGCCGGCTTCTGCTGCGTAGTGCGCGCGCGTTCAATTGCACGCCCGACGGCGCCACGTTCTACGAGCGTAGCAAGCGGATTCTGTACGCCGTGGAACAGGCGGTCGCCGAGGTGTCGAATGACGAGCGGGCCCTCAAGGGCACGATTCGCATCGCGGCGCCGCACTGCTTTGGCGAGACAGTGGTGCCGCGGGCGTTGGCGATCATTCGCGCAGCCTATCCCCAACTGGATCTGGAGCTGGTTCTGAACGACAGGACCGTCGATCTCGTGACAGAGGGCGTGGACATTTCCTTTCGTCTTGGGCAACTCGGGGAGGGGGCGTTCATTGCCTGTCAACTCGGTCAGGTTGGGCGCGTCCTCGTTGCCGCGCCGGACTGTCTGCGGCGGCACGGTCCAATTTCCGAGCCATCCGACCTGGTAAAGCACCCGTTCATTCGAGTTCAGGGCATGTTCGGCACGGACCAGTTGCCGCTCAGACATATGGCGACAGTCGTGGAGAGTGTGCCGATTCATACCGCAATCAAAACCAGTCATTGGCGGCCTGTGTATGAAATGGTCATCGCGGGTATCGGGATCGGCGTTCTCGAGGAACCGGCTTGCGCCGACGCACTTGCGGACGGCCGGCTGGTCCGCCTACTGCCGCAATTCGAAGTGCTGCCGTTAGCGCTGAATGTGCTGACCCAGGCCCAACGTCCGGTGCCGACACGAGTGCGGATGATCGTGACGATGTTAAAGAAGTGCACGCCGGAAATTCTTGAGAGAGTGCGCGTCGATTGCAGCACAGTGCCAAGCCGGTTCGAAGTACTTTCCGACGATGACGTTTCTCTACTTCCGAAGCCGTCGTTGCGGGCCTGAAGCCGCGAGCGCATTGCGGATCGTGTCTGGATAGTCGCTCACGTCGGCCGGCAGCGCGAGCGGCTGATTCGACGAACCTTCGCGAATCCCGCCGATGCCCGCGGCCTTATAGCCGTCGAAAATCGCGCGATCCTCGGCGTAGGCGAGTTCCTTCGCCGCCTCTTTCGCGGGCTGCCAATCGGCATCTCTTGCGCCGCGCGCGACACTGTCGATCGCATCGCGCTGCAGCTCGAACGGCACGGTCAACTGGACGAGGGCCTTGACCTCGCACAGTTTCGCGGTCACGCCTTGCTGCGGCGCCGTGATCGCGGTCAGGTGCCCCGTGCCGACGCCGGAGAGTTCCGTGCCGCCGGGGCCCTTCACGTCGACCACGCGACGGCCGGCGACGCAGCGCTTGAAGGTGCGCGCCACTTCGTCCTGGATCTGCGACCAGGCGGCACTGGAGATAGGGGCGAGCTCGCGATGCAGGTTATTCATTTTGTGAAATGGAGCCGTCGTGACGCGGCTCGGCGGACGAAGACGTATCGGGCTGCTGGTCGGCGGCGGTAGTGGCGGCTTGCGGATCTCGGTCTGCGAGCGCCTCGAGCAAGGTAGCCGACGGCACGAAGAAGAGGCCGCCCGTGACCGCGCGGCTAAAGTCGAGCAGCCGGTCGTAGTTGCCCGGCGGCCGTCCGACGAACATGTTCTCCATCATCTGCTCGATCGGCTCGGGCGAACGGGCGTAACCGATGAAGAAGGTACCGAACTCGCCCGCGCCGGGGCGGCCGAACGGCATGTTGTCACGCAGGATCTTCACTTCATCGCCGTTGGCGTCGTCGATCGTCGTCAGCGAACTGTGCGACGACGAAGGCTTGACCGCCGCGTCGAGCTCGATGTCGGACAATTTCCTGCGGCCGATAATGCCCTCCTGGGTCTCGACGGAAAGCGCGTTCCAGCCGGCCATATCGTGCAGGTACTTCTGCGTGATGACGTAGCTGCCGCCCGCGAACTCCGGGTCCTCGCCGCCGATGAGGGTGAAATCGGCGACGGCGCGGCCCGTCGGATTCTCGGTGCCGTCGACGAAGCCCACCATGCTGCGCATATCGAAGTAACGAAAACCGTGCACTTCATCCACCACAGAGATCGCGTCGCCGAGCCGCCCGACCAACTGCGTGGCGAGTTCGAAGCAGAGATCCGTCTGGTCTGCGCGAATGTGCAGCAGGATATCTCCGGGCGTACGCACGGCGCGGCGTTCGCCCTCGCCGAATTCGCGGAACGGGTGCAGGCGCGCGGGACGCGGGGCGCCGAACAGCGTGTCCCACGCGTCGGAGCCGAAGCCGCACACGCATGACAGGTTGCCGGAGGGGACGCGCTTGCCGACCGAGCGTACGAGGGCGGCAACGTCCCCGCACCATTCACGCACTTTTTCGGCGGCGTCCTGGCCGCTCGCGAGGGTCGCGACGATGAAGATCGCGCTACGCGTGACGGTATTGCAAACGGCTTGCGGTTCTGGTGTGTCGGGGAGCTCTGGCGTGTCGAGTGTGTCTTTGGGCATCGGATTGAATGTTGATAAACCGTTATGGATTTCGGCTCCACGGATGTTATACCGCCCAATCCCCTTATGGAAACTGTACAGGGTTTTTAGATTGCTTCGGCAGCCAGTCTCGCCGACGGTCGGAGAGTGCGGCGTCCGCGTCGGCCGGCAACGTGCCGCGCGGCGCCAGGTGAAAGCGTGCATTGCTAAAGTAGCACCTTCTTTTACCGGAAATCCTTGTTGCTTTTCGATACTTCATATCGGGTTTGGCGGCTTTTTATTCTTCGCTTGCGTCGTTCCATCCCTATAGTGAGCACCAGGTTCCGATTTCCGTAGATCAAAAGGGCAATGCCGGGCGTCTCCGGCGTTGTCCCGTCCGTGGCAATATTCCATTCTCTGCAATCTGTTCGGGCGGCGTTGTGCCCTTAATGCAAGAGGAAATAGGTTCATGGACAACGACGCACATGCTTTTAACGGGCTTCGCCCGCGATTGCAAAAGATTGCGTATCGAATGCTGGGGTCGGTCGCCGAGGCCGAGGATATCGTGCAAGACGTCTGGCTGCGGTGGCATGCGGCGGCCCGGGAAAGCATCGAAAACGCGGAAGCGTGGCTGGTCGCGGTTACGACGCGGATGTCCATCGACCGTCTGCGCGCGGCGAAGATTCAACGCGAACGCTACACGGGCATATGGTTGCCCGAACCCCAGATGACGGACTTCCCGGCTACACCAGAGGAGGCCACGGAGCGCGCCGACGACGTCTCCGTCGCTTTTCTGACGCTGCTCGAGCGGCTGACGCCGGAAGCGCGGGCAGCGTTCCTGCTGCGCGAGGTCTTCGACGCCGACTATGGCGAAGTTGCACAAGCCATCGGCAAGACGGAGGCGGCGTGCCGTCAGCTGGTAAGCCGTGCAAAAGCGCAACTACGCGACGAACGCCCGCGCAATGCGGTGCCGCGCGAGACCCATCTTCGCCTGCTGCGAACGTTCGCGCAGGCGCTGGAGCGCGGCGACTTTCCCTCGATCAACGCATTGCTGGCCGAGGACGCGATGCTGATCGGCGATGGAGGCGGCAAAGTCCCGAGCTTCCCGAAACCGATGGCGGGCGGCCGGCGCATCGCGCAGCTTTTCTATGCGTCGTCGCTGCGTTATGGCAGCGAACTCAGCGTCAAGCTCGTCGCGCTCAACGGTCAATGGGCGCTGCTGCGCTTTATCGAAGGCACACTCGAATCGGCACAGTCGTTCGAAACGGACGGCGAGCGCATCGTGCGTATCCATGTGCAGCGCAACCCTGACAAGCTCGCACGCATCGCGGCGGCACACGCCAACGGCTGAAGGCCGATCTCTCCCGCGCGGACGCGCCTCAACTCGTGGATTGGTGCCTCGCGGACAACACTGTGAGCCCGTTCACATGCCTACCGCGACACGCCGCGCCCACCTACGATGACTTCGTGCGGCTCATTGCCGCTCACGCCACCCGCAAAGCAGGGCGTTCACTCATCGTCGCCGGGAGAAATCATGACGCAGCGTATCAACTATGTTCAGCAATCGCCGGAACTGTTCAAGAAGTTCCACGAACTCAGCAATCTGCTAAAAGACAGCGCAATCGAAGAATCGATCCGTGACCTGGTGTCGATCCGGGCGTCGCAACTCAATGGCTGTGGATTTTGCCTGGACATGCACGTGAAGGAAGCGCGTATCCATGGCGAGCGCGAACTACGCATCCATCACCTCGCGGCGTGGCGCGAGTCGACGCTCTTCGCACCGCGCGAACGCGCCGCGCTTGCCTGGACGGAAGTGCTGACCAGGCTTCCCGAACACGGCGTGCCCGACGATATCTACGAGCGCGTGCGTACCCAGTTCTCCGAAAAGGAACTCTCGGATCTGACGTTCGAAGTGATGGCTATCAACGGATGGAACCGCGCGAATGTCGCGTTCAAGACGGTGCCGGGTTCGTCCGACAAGGCTTTCGGTCTGGACAAGGCGAACCTCGTCTGAGCGGACGCGTTTCGCTTTCTTCGGTTTAGGCCCGCGCGGGCGGGCCGCGTCACTCGGGAACACACTACCATGCTTCGTTTGAAACACACCGTTCTGGCCGCGCTCGTCGTCGTGGAAGTGTCGATGGGGGTGGCCCGCGCCGCGGCGCCCGCCGCAATCGTCACGCCGTTGATGACGCAGCCGCTTGACGACTATCCGGGCAAGGAAGCCTTGATGATCGCCGTCGAGTATCCGCCGGGTGCCGCGGACCCCGTCCATCGGCATCATGCGCACGGTTTCATCTACGTACTGGAAGGATCGATCGTGATGCAGGTCAAGGGCGGCAAGGAAGTCACGCTGACGCCCGGCCAGACCTTTTATGAAGGTCCGAACGATGTTCACACGGTCGGACACAACGCAAGCCAGACGCAGCCGGCCAGATTCATCGTGCTACTGCTGAAGGACAAAGGCGCGCCCATTCTCGTTCCGGAGAAATAACCGCATCTGCACGCCGCTTCCGCCCTAAAAAACGGCGGAGCCTGTCACAAATGGCAGCGCTGATACGTCTAGTCGCTATGGACTTCACGACTCGCGCTTCCATGTCAGATTACCCACCACGCCGCCCCATCGCCGGCGACCCGTTCGCAAGCAGCTTTGCGACCAGCTACGCCGGCGTCGTTTCTTTTCTGGCCGTTGCCAACGAAGGCAGCTTTGCCCGCGCGGGCGATCGCCTCGGCATCGGCCGCTCCTCCGTTAGCCGCAACGTGCAGAAACTCGAGGCCCAGCTCGACGCGCGCCTCTTCCTGCGCACAACGCGCAGCACGTCGCTGACGCGCGAGGGCGAACTCTTCTACGAGAACTGCCAGCCAGGCATAGAGCGTATCGCCCAGGCGCTGGAAGACATGCGAGAGCTGCGCAACGGGCCGCCGAGCGGCCATCTGCGCATCGTCTCGACGCCGGGCTTCGGCCGCAAGATTGTCGCGCCGCTGCTGCGGGGCTTTCATGCGCACTATCCCGAGATCGCCCTGGAATTGCTGCTGAACGATCGACCCGCCGATTTCACCGCCGATCGCGTCGACGTTTCGTTTCGCGACGGACGCATGGAAGACAGCGGAATCGTGGCGCGCCAGCTGATTCCGATGCAGATGCTCGTCTGCGCGTCGCCCGCTTATGCACGAATACACGGGTTGCCGCGGCATGTCGATGAACTGGCGGATCATCGCTGCATCAATTTCCGGACCGCGTCTGGCCGCATAAGAGAGTGGGAGTTCAAGGTCGGCGGTCTCCCGCAGCGGCGCCAGCCCGTCGCGCAGCACACGTTCAACGACCCCGATCTGATCGTGCAGGCGGTGCTGGACGGGCTGGGCATCGCGCAGTTGCCTGCGTATCAGGTCTGCGACCTGCTGCGCAACGGGCAGTTGGTCAGTGGTCTCGCGCAGCACGCACCGGACGACGGCGGCCACTACATCTGCTATCTCAGCCGCAAGCAACTGCCTGCCCGCGTCCGCGTGTTCATCGACTACATGACCGAGCACACGAGAGCGCTCGACCTGCAGTGTCTGACAACGATGACGACGTTATCGACGGTCGAGTGACGGCGCCTGAACCACGACGCGTTGATTGATGCTCCTCAGGCAACACGGTGCGTCCCTCCGCGGCCCTACCGCATGACGCAATGCATGCCTACGATGCTTCCTGTACGGATGGCCCGCGAATCGCGGCCGGTCCGGCAAAGCACCGGCAAGCCCATCCGCGAGGCGATGCAATGCCGGAGTCGAAAAACTGGCGGCGGCGCGAGAGCCGCGTACAAGCTCATGGAGCAACATCATGAAGATCGTCGTGATCGGTGGCACCGGACTCATCGGCAGTAAAGTCGTCAAGAACCTTCGCGCGCGCGGTCATGCCGTCGTCGCGGCATCGCCCGCATCGGGCGTGAACACAATGACTGGCGAAGGCCTGAACGAGGCGTTGACGGGCGCGAATGTCGTGATCGATCTGGCCAATTCACCGTCGTTCGAAGACGCCGCCGTGCTCGAGTTCTTCGAGACGTCCGGGCGCAATCTGTTTGCCGCGGAGATTGCCGCGGGCGTACGGCATCACGTCGCGCTGTCTGTTGTCGGCACCGACAGGCTTGCGCAAAGCGGCTATATGCGCGGCAAGATCGCTCAGGAAAAGCTGATCCGCGAATCGGGCGTGCCCTACACGATCGTCCGTTCGACCCAGTTCTTCGAGTTTCTTGGCGGCATCGCGCAATCGGGTAGCGACGGCGAGACCATACGGCTGTCCCCTGCATTCTTCCAGCCGATTGCATCGGATGATGTGGCCGCAGCCGTCGCGGACTTCGCCGCCGGCGAACCGCGCAACGGCATCGCGGAGATCGCGGGTCCGGAACGCGTGCGGCTCGCCGACATGGTGCAGCGTTTTCTCTCGGCGACTCACGATTCGCGCAAGGTCGTCGAAGACGCACACGCCCGGTATTTCGGCGCGGAGTTGCAGGACGACACGCTCGTCCCAGGCGCTAACCCGCGTCTCGGTACGGTGAATTTCGACGCGTGGTTCACCCAGGCGCAAGCCGCGAAATAAGCCACGAGCCGACGAGGCGCGCCGTGACCACCTTGCGTCCACCGCCGCTGTCATTGCTCGACAAGTATCACGGGCGAGACACCCAAACGCTGTATTCGACCACTGTCACCGTAACAGGCGGCGACGCGGGTCACGGGCGCGCGTCGGGCATCGCCCGTTCCGATGACGGCAATCTCGCAGTCCACTTGCGATTGCCGAAGGCGCTGGGCGGGCCCGGCGGCGGCACCAATCCGGAGCAACTGTTCGCGGCCGGTTACGCCGCCTGCTTTCATGGCGCGCTGAGTCTGCTTGCGGCACGGGCGGACATTCCGATTCCCGGCGCTTCGGTGGAAGTCACCGTCGATTTCGGCCGCGACCCGATGGACGGCCTGTTCATATTGACCGCGCATACCCGTATCCGCTTGCCCGGTGTCGAACGTGTGGTCGCCGAGGAACTGGTCCGCAACACCGAACGCTTCTGCCCTTACACCAAGATGGCACGGCAGGGAATTGAGAATGTCGTCGCGCTTGTGCAGCAGGACGACGCCGGTAAATCGTAACGCCGCGTTCGTATTCCCGCGCTTTCAATCAGACTCTGACGGCCTGGCCGGCTTGCCGTCGACGACCGGCATGGCATGCCGGATCGGCCAGCGGCATCGTTCACCGTTCGGGCCTTACCGGAAGCAAGGGCAGGTGCCATGTACAACGTACTCCGGGCATGAACGGAATGGCCCTAAGTCTCGACGCGGCTACAATGCGCCTGAGTTCAGTCCTCCACGTCGCTCGCTGGGGACATAGGGCAGTGCGTAAAAATGCGTCGAATGGCGTATCGGCTTAATACGCGATGCATTCAGGCGACCGTCCGGGAATAAAAACCACATGCCGGCGGTAGTAGTCACTGTCGGTCACGGATTGCGGTTACTGCGGGAATTCATTTCACAATGGCCGATCCCATCATCGCGAAGCGCTTCGAAACGCTCGTATTGCCTCATATGAATTCGGCCTTCAATGTCGCGCGATGGCTGACGCATGACGATCAGGACGCCCAGGACGTCGTCCAGGAGGCGTATCTCCGCGCGTTCAGATTTTTCGGCGGATTTCGCGGCGACGATGCCCGCGCATGGCTATTGAGCATTGTGCGCAACACCTTTTACACGTGGTATCAGCAGAACCGGGGGCATGCACCGGATACGCTGGAGTTCGAGGAAGACATGCACAGCCTCGAGGCGGGTACCGCCGACCACGACGACGGTCCTGAAGCGATGCTGATACGCAGCCAGAGTCAGAAGCGCGTGCATAAGGCGTTGCGGGCGTTGCGTCTGGAGTACCGTGAGGTGATTGTGTTGCGGGAGCTGGAAGAATTGTCGTACAAGGAAATCGCCACCATTGTGGGCATCCCGATGGGGACGGTGATGTCTCGCCTTGGGCGCGGCCGTCAGCAACTCGCGGCGCTGCTCGCACCGACGGATCAGGAGGCGTGATGGATCACGAACAGGCGTTCGAATTGCTGCCCGGCTATCTCGACCAGGAATTAAGCCTGTCCGAAGCGCTCGAGCTCGAGCGCCATCTGGCCGGCTGCGAGCAGTGTCAACGGGTGTGCGCGCAGCACCGTCAGGTGAGTGCGCAGCTCAAGCAGGCTGACTTGCGCGTCGAGGCGCCAGCGGCGCTGGTCAGGCGCATCAAGGCATCGTTGCCGGGCCGGCCGCCGCTGTGGCAGCGGCTGGTTGAACGATTCGGTTGGCGCAGCGGCGGCGGGACCTTGAACTGGGCGCCGGTTGGGGCGATGGCGATAAGTTTGGCCGCGTTGACCTGGAGTGCGGGCTTGTACCTCTCGGTGCCGTCGGGCGAGACGCGCCTTACGCAGGAGCTCGTGGACAACCATATTCGCTCGCTGCAGTTCAACCACCTCTCCGATGTGATTTCAACCGACCGGCATACAGTCAAGCCGTGGTTCGACGGCAAACTGGATTTTGCGCCGCCTGTCGTCGATCTGGCGCAGCAGGGGTATCCGCTGGTCGGTGGGCGGCTCGATTATCTGAACGGGCGGCCGGTCGCCGTGATGGTCTATCGCTACAAGCTGCATCCGATCAATCTCTATGTGTGGCCGGGCAACGACGCGGGCGCAACGCCCCGCGTCTACCGGCAGCGGGGCTATCATCTCGCGCACTGGAGCGCCGCAGGAATGAATTACTGGGCGATTACCGACGCCGGCGACGCGGAACTGAACGGCTTCGTTACGGACTTCCGTGCACGTCCTGCTTCATAGCAGTCGCGCCGCCGTGGGCTCGCGACTCTGGTATTCCCCGCGTCCGGCGTGATTCCCGATCGCGGAATAAAACGGATGACGCGGCAGTCTACCTCTTCAAAGCAGCCAGGAAGTCCCGCCAGATGATCCGGCGGTCAACCTCCTGAACTTTAACGAGGAGGACACCATGTCGTCAGATCTGCCATTCGATCCGTCGCGCCGCGGCGCGTTGAAATGCCTCGCCTTCGGTGGCGTGGGCACCGTGTTTGTTCTGGCCGGCGGTGTACTCACGCCGGTGGAGTTAGCTATCGCCGCGGGCGCAAAGGATTCGCCAGTCTCTTCGGGCGTTCCCCTGTTCCTGCAGATCAGCGACACGCACATAGGCTTCAGGAAGGAAGCGAATCCGGATGTCGCTGGTACCCTCAGGCAGACGATCGACTTCGTCAACGCGATGCCGGTCAAGCCGGCGCTGACGATTCACACGGGCGACATTACCCATCTTTCGAAGCCTGAAGAATTTGACCTGGCGGCCCAGTTAATGTCAGGCCTGAATATCACCGAGTTGCACACGGTACCGGGTGAACATGATGTCACCGACGGCCCCGGGACCGAATACTTCAACCGTTTCGGTCAAGCCTCGGACAACAAGGGTTATTACAGCTTCGACCACCAGGGCGTGCACTTCGTTGGTCTCGTCAACGTGATGCATTTCAAGCCTAACGGTTTGGGCGGGCTCGGCGGCGACCAACTGGCCTGGCTGGAAAGCGATCTGAAGGGCCGTTCATCCAGCACACCGATTGTCGTCTTCGCGCACATGCCGATGTGGACGATCTACGAGCCGTGGGGGTGGGGCACCGGCGATGCGGGTGAGGCGATGAGCTACCTGAAGCGCTTCGGTTCGGTCACCGTCCTGAACGGCCATATTCACCAGATCGTTTCGAAGGTGGAAGGCAATATCACTTTCCATACCGCGCGTTCGACGGCCTATCCGCAACCCACCGCCGGCAACGGTCCCGGACCCATGCCGCTGACAGTGTCGAGCGATCAGCTTCCCAGGATGCTTGGCGTGACCAGCATCCGGATCGCTCGTCATCCGCTCAAGGCGGCGCTCGTCGACACGACGCTCGTCTGATCCAGATACCGCTCGCTAACAGGACCCACTCATGTTCAAGACTATCTCTCGCCGCACCGTCATCGTTTCCCTCGGGGCCGGGATGCTTATGGCGGGGCTGGCTTTCGGCTTCACTGTCGCGCAAGCCCAGGACGTCAATGCGGTTGTTATCAAGAATTTCATGTTTTCGCCAATGTCGCTCACGGTCAAAGCCGGGGCGACGGTGACCTGGAAAAATCTTGATGGCGAACCGCATACGGTGGTCAACGATGCCGGCATATTTCACTCCGCCGCGCTCGATCAGGACGATACGTACCGGTTCAAATTCGACAAGCCAGGTGTCTACAAGGTGTTTTGCGGAATACACCCGAATATGAAAGAGACCATCACTGTGCAGTAGATGCTCGTAGCCGAAAGTACGGGATTTGTAAAAAGTCCACCCTTGCATTTAAGGGGATTGGTCGAGAAGAGTGGCGCCGGCAGATCAGCATCCGCGACGGGACGTGAAATATTTCTCTCGCGCTGCCGCGTTAAATTAAAGCCCCCCGGGATGCCCTCGTTGACGTAGATGGATTGGGTGGCCAGTCGCGGCCGCGACGGGTTGCATGCCGCGGGTCAGCGACGGGCAAGGAGCGGCCCAGGAGCTGACCTTCGCCCCGTATTCCCCAAAGCAACACATTGTCAACCTTCTGCACTATTATTGCTGCTGTGGAACAGCCATCTTGATGGAATCATAATAATTTAGAGGCTTAACACAAAACGGGATATTCCGTGATTTTCTATCGTATAGAAAGGTGAGTCCCTTAATAGCTGTTAGTCGATTAACGGAGCCGCAGTGAATCGAAAACCGCCAGAAAATGTGAGAAAGACTCTTCGTGAAGAAGTTGGTTTCGGCTGCCCTGTTCCTGAGTGCGGCTGCCCATATCTTGAATGGCATCATTTTGACCCTCCATGGCACGAAGAGAATCATCATCGACCCGAGGGTATGATTTCCCTTTGCAGGGAGCATCATATACAGGCCGATAACGGTGCGTTTACAAAGGAGCAACTTCACAATTTTAAAAATAACGGCCCAAATAACTGGCGACAGATCAGTGGGAAGTTTAACTGGATGCGAAATCGCCTGCTGGCTGTTGTTGGCGGCAATTTCTACTATGAAACACCAGTAATATTCAAATTTAGAGAACAACCTGTTATATGGTTTGAACGAGATAAGAATAACTACATTCTGTTAAATCTTCACATGTTATCCACGACAGATGAGTCACGGGCATATATAAAAAATAATGAATGGTTTAATGTTGGTGGAGAAGAGGACATCGAGAGCCCACCATCCGCTAGAAGGGTCAAAATAACGTATCCGAACGGAGATATGGTATCAATTGAATTTTTTGAACTAAATGATGCTGCCGATGTCAATAAACGCTATCCCGATGCAAGGGCAAGCGAATGGCCGATTGAATTTCCGATTACTGCGGTGGAGGTGACAAATATCGTTGCAAATTCAGGGCTTGAATTTAATGCACGGGAAACGAAATTTGGTATGGGGAACATAATGAAGAATTGTTTTGCGTCACATTGCGGTGCGGGTTTAGCAATCAGCTAATGCTTCTATTAACTCGGACATGCCGCACGCGGCGCGTCCGTTGTGCCCATCGTTGAACTTCAGCTTTTCGCGAAGGTGACTGACGGCGCCGGTTCGAGTTCGGGCGCAGGCTTCCGCGGAAGCGCTCATTCGACGTCCGTCATGGACGGGGCCGCACAATGAACGCAAGGGCCGAATTCCGGTCCCGGTCGAACGACGGCCGTGCAATCGCGGTGTAGTATTCCACCATGTCCACGTTGGCTCGGGCTCGACGGCGCACAGATTTGGCGCATCCATCGCGACGACGGCAAGCTGGTTAGGCCTGGAAACAGTTTCAATGAAACGTATACCGGGGTTAGCCGCGACTAGGGCATTGATGGGGATACGTCATGTCAAGCGAGTGGAAGCGCCGTGTCAGGCTGTTTATCCAGCGTTTCTGGCAGCCGACCAGCGCGTGCATGACCTGTATGCCGGGGAGCTGGGGCAATATCATGAGCCTTGCCCACTGGACGATTGCACTCCAGACGGGTCTGCTCACCGGACTCCTGGCCGTACTTTTGACTTTCACGCCCGCGGCGAAACTCTACGCGCATCGATACAGCAACGCGCTGATCGTCGGCTTTCTGACGACGTTAGGCGACGCCTACTCGCATGCGAGTCAGTACCGCATCCCCTTAGCCGAGCACGTCGTGACGGGGGCGATTTCAGGTCTATTGGCGCTGGCTGCCTCATACCTCTTCGAAGACCGTGCGCGACGCCTTCGGGCGGCATGGGCGCGGGTTTTCGGATAGCCTATCCGTTGCCCTTCTGAACCGCCTTGGTCGAACCGAAAGAGGCTAGCCCTCCTTCGTCGTCTCAATGGCAGCATGCGGCTTGCCTGCGCATTTAGCCAACGCCAACAGGAGATTTGCCATGACGATTCAAAAGATCACGCCTTTTCTTTGGTACACGAAGGAAGCTGAGGAGGCGGCTGCTTTCTATGCGGATATCTTTCCAGACTCACGCGTGATTCGGGTCACTCCGGTGCCGAGCGCCGGTTCCACGAAGGTCGTCGAATTCGTTCTCTTTGGACAGCCCTTCATCGCCATGAGCGCCGGGCGACTCGACTCGTTCAACCACGCGATATCCTTCATGGTCAACTGCGGCGATCAGGCAGAGCTTGACCGCTACTGGAACGCCCTTCTCGAGGGCGGCGGTTCGCCCGACGACTGCGGCTGGCTGAAAGACCGCTTCGGCGTTTCGTGGCAGATCGTTCCAGACGATCTCATCACGATGATGGCCGACCCCGACCCAGCAAAGGCCAGGCGCGTTGCCGACGCCATGCTGCAAATGACGAAGTTCGACATCGCCGCGCTGAAAGCCGCCTATTCGGGAACGACGGATTAACAAAAGACCCCGTGCATCGTGTGCGCCATAGAGTGTCGGTCAGCCGGACAGCTTCCGCCGTTGCCTCGATCGCCATGGTGATCATCATGTTGCAGGCAATCTTTGCGGCATTCGCTGTCGGCGCATCAGTACCCATGTCCCAGAGGTGTTTGCTGAACGGATCGCGCTGTCGTCGGACAGCATCGTCAGCACGGCGTCGCCCTGGAAGGCTCCACGGGCGATGCCACCATCGTCACGCCTTCAACCGATCCGCCCGAGCAATGAAGGCCGCAGCTCTTCACCAATCCGAAGACCGTGCTGATCCGGAAGCAATGCGGGCGGTGACGCTGATGCCCGCCGCGTCCCGCTCAATCACTGCTTTTCGTACCACGAATAGGTAGCCAGCGTGCTAACCGGCGTGCCGATCTGCAATGTGATGTCGCGCAGCGAGGTCAACTCGATGTTGCGCAAGTCACCCATGTAGCGGCGCGAGTCGCCATTGTCGTTGATGTACGCGACCACCGTCCCGGTCACGCCCGCCACATTCGTGCTGGTAAGCGGCTGGCCCCAGATGTCGAAGAACTGGCCAAGCGTGAAGGTCTTGAAGGCGGGCGCTTCAATATGGATGATGCCGGTCTGGTCGTGCGTATGCATCTCATAGTTGCACTGGGACAGAATGCCCACATTCTTGGGCAACGCGAGCCACTTGCCGTCCTTGAAGATCGCGAGGTGAGCATGGACGTGATACAGCTCGCTCATGTTTGGCGCGCAGGTCAGGCCGTCCACTGGCGAGCCCGTACCGCCCGTCGACGTGTTGCCGTTCGGCCAGAACGTGTCGCCCACCATACCGCCGTACACGAGCGCGATCGGGTTTGGATCGAAAGGTGGCGGATCGGTCCACGTGTATGTAGGGATCTGTGTCAAAGGCGTGCCGATTTCAATCGTCACTTCGACCGTGACGGGCGAGCCGCTCACTCCGGCGACGTTGGACGTGCCAAGCGTTTCGCCCCAGATCGAAAAGAACTGACCGAGCGTATATGACGCACTGGTGCTCGCGTCCATGTGAATTTTGCCGGTCGAATCGACCGTGTGCAACGGATACGCGCAGCCCGTCGGGGCAGACATGGTCGGCTCGATCATGCCGATGTTGGTCGGCAGCGCAAGCAGGCGGCCGTTCTGATAGATGGACAGATGCGTGTAGGTATAGGCGCTGCTGCGCAGGGCGCAGTTCAGCCCGCTCACGGCTTGGCCTAGTCCACCCGATGACGTGGAGCCCGAGGGCCAGAAGGCATCGCCGAGCGTCGTGCCGTCGATCACCGGTGTCGCGGCAGCCAGCGTCGGCGCGGTAGTGCCGGGACTGGATGCGCCTGACGCGGGTGTGGCCGTCCCCGTTGCACCACCCGAGCCTGTAGCGCCGTCGGCACCCGCGCCGCTGCCTCCACCGCCGCCGCAACCCGTCAGTATCAGGAAGATGCCGATAGCGAGGCATCGTGAACCCAGCCTTACCAACATGTCGTACTCCGCCTTGGTAGCTAAAAGAGGAATTCGTACGAGCAGATTATTTCGGGAGCAAGCGCCTCGTTGGAAACGGATGGATTGACCGGGAGGACACGCGGTCACGAGTCGCGGGGCATGCATGGCGTGCGCAAATCGCCTGGAATCGAACGCCGCTACATGGGTAACGCATCCACGTCAAATCGCCTGATACATGCCGACTTAGCGTAACAGATGCGGTCAGGAACCGAACCAAATGAACCACAACGTTTCGCGCCTTTTCATGTCGCGTTTATGCGAGTCGGACGCAGGTCCGTTGCACAGTTGTGAAATACGATTGGCATGACTGAACATATGCCCGGTGCGCCTCGTTGGCGATCGGCATTTTCTACTTGCTAGCGCGCGTGGCGCGGTCAACTAGCGTCCGGATTCCCGCTTCAGCGAATGCGAGCTTTCGACTCACTGTGCCGGCGTTGTCAGTCAGGGATCTCGGGCTCGACCAGTTTTGCCAACTGAACAAGCGACTCCTGCCAGCCGAGGTAGCACATCTCCACAGGAATGACCTCGGGCACGCCCTCCTGCACAATGGTGAGTTCGGTTCCGCAGGACACCTGCCGCAATGAAATGGTGGCGTGCATCTGGCCGGGCAGGTTCGGGTTATCGAATCGGTCCGAGTAGCGAATCTTCTCGAACGGCACCAGTTCGACGTACTCGCCGCCGAACGAGTGGCTGTTGCCGGTGCTGAAGTTACGGAAGGACATCTTGTAAGTGCCGCCAACGTGGGCATCCATGTGGTGGACCTGACAGGTGAATCCATAGGGAGGAAGCCACTTCGCTATCGCGTCGGGTTCGAGGAAGGCTCGATAGATGCGTTCGGGAGTAGCGCGCAAGACGCGGTGGAGATGAACGGTTCCGGTAGTCATGGTGAGCTCGCCTTTCACTAGAGAAGTTGGACATACTCCTACGACGATTCAGCGACGCCGATATCGACATAGGTCGGGGCCAGGAAAAACCCGTAGGCGCCGATAAGTTTCCTTGCTCATGTCAGTCGTGCCGTCGTAGCTGCAGAGAATACGTGAACCGGTCCGCGGGAAATACGCTGACTGTCGCCTCGAACACAATGCCATTCTCGTCGACGTAGTGCCGCGTAATCTCGAGCGCGTGATCGTCCGGTTCGGCCGCAAGCTTTTCAGCGATACGAGCGGGTACACCAACCGCCCTGATCTCCTGCCGCACTTCTCTGACAACACGCCCAAATCGTTTCTCGACCATTTCGCAAATCAGGCCCGAGCTTTTACGAAGCTCTCGCCTGATACCCGCGCCTATCGATGGCTCGAGATAAACATCCGTCCAGCAGATCGGCTTGTCCGGTTTGGCCGGGTCGACTCGCAACATCTCGGTACGCAGCCAGCGCGACCCGGTCGTCACGCCCAGTTGTGCCGCGAGCGACGGACTCGCCGACACTTCCGAGACCGACTGCACATGGCGCTCGGTCACCACGGCGAACTGGATCAGGTCCTCGACGCTCGAAAGCGATTGCTCGAACGCCACCCGCGGCTTGGTCGCTTCGACCCGTATGCCTGCGCGCTTGCGCCGCGAAATCAGACCGAGCTCCTGCACCCTCTCCAACGCCGAACGGACCGTCGCGCGGCTGACGCCATATTGGGCCGAGAGATCGAGTTCGCTGGGCAGCGCCGAGCCTACTTCGAACGTTCCATCGCCGATAGCCTCGATAAGCTGTTCCGCCAACTCGGCGTACCGGGGTTTCATCTAGGTCTTCCTTTTCTGATGTCAAAGCCGCAGCGGTGCTGAGGCGCGGTAATGCTAGCGCGCAGCGTCCGCGTTGCCAAGCAGTAGGCTACTCACCGCAAATGTACGCACATTTTTCCAAGGTAAACCCGAGGTTGACCCATGGCGCGTTCGTCAATATAGTCCGTACATATTTTAAAAGTACGGACATATTTGACGATTGCCCGGAGCTAGGGCAGCCGCCGAAAACGGAGACGAGCATGGCTGTTCATACTGAAACCGCGAACCAACACGCTCCAGACGCCAATCCGGCAGCGGCGCGACGAAAGCCGCCCGTCTATGCTCGCCTCGGGGTGCAGATCGTGGTCGGAATCGTCCTTGGCGTCGCACTCGGCTTCATTGCGCCGAAGCTCGCCGTAGACATGAAGATCCTTGGCGACGTCTTTCTGCGGCTCATCAAGATGATTGTCGCGCCGCTTGTCTTCCTCAATGTCGTCCTTGGAATTGCCGCGGCGGGCGACCTGAAGAATGTCGGCCGAATCGGGCTGCGAGCGCTGATCTACTTTGAGGTTGTCTCCACTATCGCGCTTGCCATCAGCATGGTGGTTGCAAACCTGTCCGGCGTGGGCATGGGCATGCATCTCACGCAAAGCCCCGAGGCTGCCGCCGCGGCGCATGCGCAGTACGGCAAGACCGGACCCGTGTCATTCGAGCATTTTCTGCTCACGCTCTTTCCGGACAATTTCGTCGGAGCCTTCGCCAATGGCTCGCTCCTTCAGGTCCTCGTCATTTCGATTGGTTTTGGTGCCGCTGTCCTGATGCTCGGCAAGGACCAGCGCGACAGCGTGGAGCACGCACTGTCGCGCATGTCCGACTGTTTTTTCAAGTTCGTCGACGTAATCATGAAATTCGCTCCGCTCGGCGCGTTCGGTTCGATTGCCTTCGCCATCGGCAGTAGCGGGATGAGTGCCGTGATTTCTCTCGGTTACCTGCTGCTTGTGATGTACCTGTCACTCGCGTTTTTTGTCGTTGTGGTGCTCGGCATCGTGCTTCGCATATACGGTTTCAATGTCGTCAGGTTCCTGCGTTATTTCAAGGACGAAATCTTCCTGCTGTTTGCAACGGCGTCGTCGGAGAGCGCGCTGCCCCGGCTGTTCGAAAAGCTCGAGCGGCTTGGCTGTTCGCGCCAGGCGACGGGCCTCGTCCTCCCGACCGGCTATGCGTTCAATCTGGACGGCACCGCGGTCTACATGTCGCTTTGCGTGTTGTTCATTGCAAATGCATATGGCGTGCCGCTCGACTTCCATCAGCAACTCGGCCTGCTTGTCCTCATGCTGATTACGTCGAAGGGTGCCGCCACCGTATCGGGCGGCACGTTCATCGTCTTCGCAGCGACGGTCACCGCGTCAGGCATGTTGCCTATCGAAGGCTTGCCCATTCTGTTCGGCATAAATCGCTTCACGTCGCAGGCGGTCTGCATCTGCAATGCGATGGGCAACAGCGTGGCAACGCTTGTCATTGCCAAATCCACCGGCGAGTTCGACGAGAGCGCGGCTCGCAGCGAATATCAGCGCGTGTTCGGCGCGGCTCCCGGCAAGGTCATCTGATTTCAAAGTGTTGAAGGAATAGTCATGCGTATCACCGCCGTCAGAGAAATTTCGGTCCCCTTGGAAGGCAACGTTGCGAATGCGCTCGTGAGTTTCGCCGAGCATGACGTGTCGCTTGTCGCGCTCGAAACCGACGTCGTGCGTAACGGCAAGCCGGTCATTGGCTATGCGTTCGACTCCATCGGTCGATACGCTCAGGGCGGCATCCTGCGGGACCGGATGATTCCGCGTCTTGAAGCGGCGGCCCCCGAAAGCCTGCTCGATGCGTCGGGAAACATGTTCGACCCGGAGAAGGTTCTAAAGACCGTCCTGCGCAACGAAAAGCCCGGCGGTCACGGCGACCGTGCCGCAGCGGCGGCAGCACTCGAGCTGGCCGTGTGGGACCTGAATGCGAAGCTGCTGGACGAGCCCGCCCACGTCACCATCGCCCGGCGATACGGCCGGCAGGGAAAGCGCGATGGAGTGAACGTCTACGCGGCGGGCGGGTACTACTACCCGGAAGAGAGCACACAGCGTTTGATCGACGAATTTAGAGGTTATCGTGAGCTCGGCTTCGACGCATTCAAGATGAAGGTTGGCGGCACTGAACTCAGGAAGGACCTCGCCCGTATTGAGGCCGCACTGACGGTAGCCGGAGACGGTCAACGACTCGCGGTGGACGCCAATGGCCGTTTTGACCTGAAGACCGCGCTGGCCTACGCCGAAGCCATCACGCCTTATGACCTGCGGTGGTACGAAGAGATTGGCGACCCGCTCGATTTCGACCTGAACCGGCAGCTTGCGGAGGCCTATCCCGGCCGGATTGCGACAGGGGAAAACCTGTTCTCCGTGTCCGATGTAAAAAACCTCGTTCTTTTCGGCGGCATGCGACCGGGCAAGGACATTTTCCAGATGGACGCCGGACTCGCCTACGGGCTGACTGAATATGCCCGGATGATCGAACTCGTCGAGAGCCGCGGCTTCGACCGTGCGCAGGCCTATCCGCACGGCGGCCATCTCATCAACCTTCACATCGCTGTCGGGCTGGAGCTCGGCGGATGCGAAGCATACCCAGGCGTGTTCCAGCCATTCGGCGGATATCCGGCAGGGTGCGGCGTCGGCGGCGGACTGGTGCGCCCGACCGATGCAGCAGGCTTTGGACTTGAAGAAAAGGATGCGCTGCGCCCATGGCTCACGCGTCTCGCGGACTGACTGAGGAATTCGCAATGGCAACGACTGTTTTTGACTCGGCACTTTTCCGCGATATGTTCGGCACGCCCGACATGCGGGCTGTCTTCTCCGACGAGGCGTACCTGAGCCGCTGTATCGACGCGGAAACGGCTCTCGCGCGGGCACAGGCGAAGGCAGGTCTGATTCCCGAGCAAGCTGCTTGCGAGATCACCGAGCGGGCCGCCTTTGGGAAGCTCGACCTCGACGCGTTGCGTCGCGAGACGGAAATCGTCGGCTATCCCATCCTGCCGCTGGTCAGGCAGGTGAGCGAGATGTGCGGTGACGCGGGTCGATATCTGCATTGGGGCGCCACGACGCAGGACATCATGGATACCGCCACGATGCTGCAGTGCGCTCAAGGTGTGGCAATCATCGAAAGACAGCTGGACGAGGTGCGCGAGGCATTGCGCGCGTTGGCTCTGAAGCACGCCGATACGGTCACGGCCGGACGCACTCATTTGCAGCACGCACTGCCGGTCACGTTCGGATTTCGCGCGGCCGTCTGGCTGTCGGCATTGAATCGCCATGCGGAGCGTCTTCAGCAGGCAAAAGCGCGAGCGTTGATGGTCGAGCTCGGCGGAGCCGCCGGCACGCTCGCGTCGTTAGGCGAGCCAGAACGGGCTCTGGAAACGCGCAAGCTCTTCGCGCAGGAACTGGGGCTGCGCAACCCGGAGATCACCTGGCACGTCGCGCGCGACGGGCTGAACGAACTGGTTTCGCTCCTCGCAAGCATCGGCGGCTCTTTGGGAAAGATCGGGCTCGACGTCATGATGATGGCGGCATCGGAATTCGGTGAAGTTGCCGAGCCGTTCGTTCCGGGCCGTGGCGCCAGTTCCACCATGCCGCAAAAACGCAATCCGATTTCGAGCGAGTTAATGTTTGCCGCAGCGAAGATGCTTCGAGAGCGGGCCGCGCTGATGCTCGACGGGATGATGCATGATTTCGAACGGGCTACGGGCCCCTGGCATCTCGAGTGGAGCGCTGTCCCCGAGAGTTTCCTGCTCGCGGCAAGCGCGCTTTTTCAGGCCAATCTCATGTTGCGTGGACTGCATGTCGACGGCGAACGGATGCGAAAGAACCTGGATTTGACGGGGGGCCTCATTGTCGCGGAAGCCGTGATGATGGGCCTCGCGCCGGCCATTGGGCGTCAGCATGCGCACGACGTCGTCTACGATGCATGCCGCACCGCCATTGAGAGCGGCCGCACGCTGTATGACGTCCTGACGGAAAACGCGCAGATTCGCGACCGCCTTGACGACGCGAAACTGCGCGCGCTAACAGACCCCGCGAACTACCTCGGCGCCGCCGCGCACATGGCGCGTTCGGTCGCGCACGGACAGTAGACAAGGTGTCGCCGCCCGCGCGGGCGACCTCACTTGCGCTTAAGTTGCGAGATATCCCGCACCGCGCCACGGTCGGCCGAGGTCGCCAGCGCGGCGTAGGCCTGCAACGCTTGCGACACGACGCGTTCACGATCCAACGGCATCCAGGCCTTGTCGCCGCGTGCCTCCATGGCTTGCCGGCGGCGCGCCAATTCCTCGTCCGACACCGCCAGGTGCATCTTGCGCGTAGGAATGTCGATCTCGATCACATCGCCGTCTTCCACCAGACCGATCGTGCCGCCTTCGGCTGCTTCCGGCGACGCATGCCCGATCACCAGCCCTGACGAACCGCCCGAGAAACGGCCGTCGGTAAACAGCGCGCAAGTCTTACCCAGGCCCCTGGATTTCAGATACGACGTGGGGTAAAGCATTTCCTGCATGCCGGGGCCGCCCTTGGGGCCTTCGTAACGGATCACGACCACGTCGCCCGCCACAACCTTGTCGCCCAGAATGGCTTCGACGGCGTCGTCCTGGCTCTCGAAGACGCGCGCGCGCCCGGAGAAAATCCACTGCGATTCGTCGACACCCGCGGTCTTGACGATGCAGCCCTTCTCCGCGAGGTTGCCGTAGAGCACGGCGAGACCGCCATCTTTCGAATACGCGTTTTGCTTGCTGCGGATACAGCCGGTTTTGCGGTCGGTATCCAGCGACGCGAACGTGGCTTCCTGGCTGAACGCAACGGTGGTCGGAATGCCGCCCGGCGCCGCGCGGAAGAATTTCCGCGCTTCCTCGCCCGCGCCGTCGGCGACGTCCCACCTGGCGATGGCGTTGCCAAGCGTGCCGCTATGCACGTTGCCGCACGACAGGTCGAGCAGGTCCGCGCGGGCCAGTTCGCCGAGAATGCCGAGAATGCCGCCGGCGCGATGCACGTCTTCGATATGGTATTTGTCGGTGGCGGGCGCCGCTTTGCACAGGCACGGTACTTTGCGCGAGATGCGATCGATGTCGGACATCGTGAAATCGACGCCGGCTTCCTGCGCCGCTGCCAGCAAGTGCAGCACGGTATTGGTCGAACCGCCCATGGCCACGTCGAGCGCCATGGCGTTCTCGAATGCCTGCTTGCTGGCGATGCTGCGCGGCAGGACCGAGGTGTCTTCTTCCTGATAGTAGCGGCGGCACAGGTCCACCACCAGGCGGCCGGCCTGTTCGAACAGGCCCTTGCGCCATGCATGCGTGGCGACGATGGTGCCGTTGCCGGGCAACGCCAGACCGATCGCCTCGGTCAGGCAATTCATGGAGTTCGCGGTGAACATGCCCGAGCAGGAACCGCACGTCGGGCAGGCGCTGCGCTCCACTTCCGCCACTTCCGCGTCGCTGATCCTGGAGTCGGCCGCCTTGATCATCGCGTCGATCAGGTCGATCTTGGCGATCACCTGGCCGTCTGTCGGCGATTTGACCTTGCCCGCTTCCATTGGACCGCCGGAGACGAAGACGACGGGGATGTTCAGGCGCATGGCGGCCATCAGCATGCCTGGGGTGATCTTGTCGCAATTGGAGATGCAGACCATGGCGTCGGCGCAGTGCGCGTTGACCATGTATTCCACCGAGTCGGCGATCAGCTCGCGCGAGGGCAGCGAATACAGCATGCCGCCGTGGCCCATGGCGATGCCGTCGTCCACTGCGATGGTGTTGAATTCCTTGGCGACGCCGCCGGCCGCTTCGATTTCTTTCGCCACCAGCGCGCCCAGGTCGCGCAGATGCACATGGCCCGGCACGAACTGGGTGAACGAGTTCACCACTGCAATAATGGGCTTGCCGAAATCATCGTCCTTCATTCCGGTGGCGCGCCACAGGGCGCGGGCGCCAGCCATGTTGCGGCCATGAGTCGAAGTTCGTGATCGGTAGTCAGGCATCTGTGTCCTCAGGTATTGGGGTCATTGAAATTAGAATTGCATCCGGCCGACCAATGCGCCGCTGCGGTCGGTGACGGCACGCCGCTAGCCCGCGGGCGTGTGGCTCGCGATAGCGTGCACGGTGTGCGCTGGGAATGTACGAATAGTGCGAGAGCACCGGTAAGACGTCCAATATATTTTTTCGGTGCAATTAGGTCGCAAAAGATATTAATTGCCGGTCGGCCCAAGAAGGGCTGTGATGCTGTCCTTGAAACGACGGAGTGTGGAGTCGCCTGCGCCGCGTTCAGTGCGTCCAGACGTGGTCCCGCGCGGCGGCATATTCGGCGTCGTGTTCTGCGAGCAGACGCCGCATCGTCGCCAGCAGTTCCGGGACCTCGACGGGCTTGCGCAGAAAGCCGTCGTATCGCACAAAGGCCGGCGGGCTCGGCTCGGCCGACACCAGGATAAAAACCGTGTCGGCGAGACCTGGCGTGTTCCGGATATGCTGGCATAGCGCACTGCCCGACATGACCGGCATGCGCCAATCGGCTACGACGATATCGATGCTGGCCGCAGTCAGGACGGCCAGCGCTGCCCTGCCGTCTCGGGCGGCTTTCACATCGAACCCGTCACGCTCGCAGCAGATTTCCCAGGCTGCCAGGGTCTCGGGCTCGTCGTCAACCAATAGCACCGTCGTCATACGTCACTCCTTCCCGGACGGTACCCGTCTGGGCGTCCGGGATTCCTCCTTTGTACATACTAATAAATCCCCCACATTTTTGGAGCGAAATTTTCGTGTGGCGACGGCTTGAACGATCGGAACCTGGCCGCAGAGCCGCACCGGGAAGCAGCGCATAATGCAGGAATTCCTTTGTCAGGATGATGGAGGCAGATATGGCTACGTTTGCTATCGACGGTGTGCGCATTAACCCTGCAACTGACCGTGTCACACACGTGCGCTGGGCTCCCATCGACCCGAAGACGCACGACTGGCTGTCTCCGAGCGCGGTGGTCGAGGTGGCCCAAGTGGTCAAGGCGATCCAGGCGGGGGACGTTTGCTGGTCCCTTTTTACGCTCGGCGGTGTGAGATTTCTGGGCCCGAAAATCAAGATCGTTGCGCACACCAACGGCCCTGATGGGATCGACACGGAGGTCCCCGATGGGAGTATCGAAAAGTCCATGGACGATCTCCCGCAGGTTTGACGAACTCGATCTCGAGGTTCAACCTGGTTTTCGTCCCGCAGGTACTCCGGTTTGCGTCGGCTGCCGGACGACGAGTACCGGGATCTGACTGTGCGTCAGGACCTTTTGGGTCTCGCTGCCGAGCAAAAACGCCCGCATGCCGCTTCGGCCGTGGGACGCCATGACGATGAGATCACAGTTTTGTCGCGCTGCAACGCTGATAATCGCCTCGTACGGATGGGCGCGGTTCATGGCAACCGTATCGCACTCGACACCTGCTTGCGCAGCCGCTTCCGCGACGACAGCGAGGTAATCATCCGCATGCTGTCGAGCGACCTGAATGATTCGCTCCTCGTTGTCCGCGATCATCTCGGTGCCATACGCGAGGACACGAAATTCCGGAATGACATGGAGCCCCGTGACTTTGGCTCCATTTTCCACGGCGAGCGTCACCGTCATGTGAATGGCGGCCTCGGAGAGCGCCGAGCCGTCGGTCGGCACCAGCAGATGCTTGAACATACGTTTCTCCCCGCGATTGGGCCCGTTCGCATTGAGATCGTGTTCGGGGCCTACCGCCTGAGCCGGCATACCTGAATCAAAGGCGACCTCCTCAAGTATAGTCACGCTGACGTAGGGCCGGGAGGCAGCTTATAGGTCAGAGGTGATGACCGGCCCTTTGCGTCTGGCCCAACCGGGTCTGTTCTCGCGCGAAAACAGGACGGCCCCGGGGTCTCGCTACCGGTCCTCCGCCAGCGCTTTCAGATAGGCGTCGCCGGCGTCTTGAGCAGCAGCGCGCATGGCGTATGTCTCGTCCGATACGAGCGAACGTTTGACCTTTTCCGCCCCGAAGTCGACCAGTGTGATGATCCAGACATAGGCGCCGGCCTGCTCGGCCGTTTGCACGAAAGCGCGTACGTTTTCGCTGTCGTTTGCCTTCATTTTCATACTGACCTCCTGAGCAAGAGAGCCGCGGAAAGAAAGCGGTTCTCGTGCGGTGTGCGTGCCTGTTTTATGGGAGTTTGCCGAGACTCGCGCCGAATTCGTCCTTCGTGAAGGCACGAAGCGTCTGCGTGCGGACATTGCCTGCGGAGCCGAGCGCGAAGCCGAATGACATGAAGCTTTGCTCATCGGGTGCTTCGACGATCGTGACAATGTCATATTGGCCCAACGTCCAGTAGATTTCTTTCATTTCGCAGCCAAAGCTCTTAGCCATCTCCACTGCTTGAGCGGCGCGTTGTGGGCTGTTTTTGATGGTGCGGATACCCTGATCGGTGAATTGTGCAAGAACCACATAAGTTGCCATGACGATTCCCCTTACGATTAGTACGAGTCGGGATTCATACGCGCAAACTCGCCCGCGAGCGCCACTGCGATCGTGTTCGTCGAAAGCGTTCTGCGCGTAACCTGATTCTAGGCAATGGAATCGCGTGCCACCGGCTGTTTGGCTTGCCTGGCAGTGGGGAAGGCGTGAAGCGCAGACTCGATGCCTGCTCGATTGCTACCGGCCCTTTTGACTTCATGGTGTTTCGACACGTTGGACGGTGCCAACACCGTGCGTCGTCAATTTCCGCTGACTCGGACTGTGCCGGACCGGTAGCGCAGCAGATGACCGGTGCCGGATTCGGACAGCCAGACTTCTCCCGGCCGGCCCATCATCTGACGTACGTTCGCGTGCGGGCGCGGCAGCGCAAATACGTCGAACCGCTCGGCGCGTGGGTCGAAGCGCACTAGTGCGTTGGCGCTCCATTCACTGAGCCAGACGATGTCCTTGTCGTCCACGAATATCGCGTACGCGTGCGGGTCATCGCCAGGCAGTCGCCATTCGCGCCATCGATGCGTTGCCGGATCGAATACGCCGACCTTTCCTGCGTTCCACTCGCTGACCCAGACGCGCCCGTTGGAATCGGACCATACGCGGCGCGCGCCCTGGTTCGGTGTCGGCGGCTCGATGACCTGCGCTGCGCCGCTCGCGGGATCGATGCGGCCGAGATAGCTCCCCGCCAGTGACGCGAAATACAGGCTGCCGTCCGGGGTCACGCAGATTCCGTAGGGGCCGGGCCCGTGCGGCGCATCGAAGACTCGCATGCTGGCTCGCCGCGGATCGAGTTCGCCATAGATGCCGCTTTGCCCGGTGAACCACAGATGCCCTTGCTTGTCGAAGACCGCGGTATTCAGATTGGCGTCCGGCCGGTTCTTCGGCAAGGGAAAACGCGTGACGGCGAGCGTCTTCGGATCGACGCGCACGATCGCGTTCTGGCCACCGTCGGTGATCCAAGCCGCGCGATCGGGACCGACGATCACGCCGTGCGGCGCGGACCCGTCGCCAAGCGGAATCCGGTCGATCTTGCCGCTGCGCGGGTCAAGCCGTCCGACCGCGCCTTGCGCCTGCGCGGTGTACCACACGACGCCGTCGGGCGCCGGGGCGACGTCATGCGGCGCACTGCCGGTTGGGAGCGCGAACGTCTCGAACGAGGGCGGCTGCGCTTGCGCGGAACCGACGGTGAGCGCGACGCTCGCCAAGGCCAACGCAAAAGACGAGGCCAGTGCGGATTCGAGAGTCCTGTTCACCGTTGCCACGACCCAGTCCCTCGCGATCTTCAGCATGTTCGCCTCCATGTCACGGGATGAGTTTCAAACGGCGCCGCCGGTTTTTTATTGTTGCACTTTTATCTGTGGTCGTCGCAGCGCCGACTCCATTTGCAAAACTCCGCTCGCTCTGGCGTCAATTTGTGGTCGCGACGCCGATGGTCGACGTACGCTCGCCGCAACCTCACGCCTTTGACGATGCCGGAATCAGGGCAGCCTGGCCACGATGTGCGCCGGCCTCATCTCGCAGTTGCCAGACCACAGCGTTTTCGATCCAGAAGCGCTTGCCCGACTTCGTCACACGCATGCCACGGTATGCGGCGACGAATCCGTTCCGTTCCACCTGTTCGAGGAAGGCTTGACGTTCGTCGCGATCGGGTGCCTCTGCCGATAATCGCGACGGCAGCGCCGTCAATTCGTCCCAATCGTATTCGAACAATTTCTGGGCGATCAAGTTACCGTACACAAAGAGCGGGTCCGCCTCAGTGTTGTGCGCGAGCAGGCCAAATGACGCACTTTCGTAAAGCCACCGTGCCGCGTCTTCGACTGGCACGTGCGGGGGTACAAGTGGCTTGCCGAGCAGGCGCGAGTAGCTATTCGAAAGCAGGCTAAAAAATTCGCGATCAGTCTGTAAGTTCATTTTCGTCGTTCTCTGTGTGTGACGTTCATTTGAATAATCTTCTCCGGAACCGGCGGGAGCGTGAAGGGCCACTGAGCCGGTGGCACGTGTGAGCGCCTGAAACGACCTGTCGGCGTCGTCATACGGGCCGGGGCGCCCTGCGGGTGCCCCGTTCAATTTATTCGCCCGCTTGCGCTTGACTTGAACGTCGGCTTGCGCCGTCCAGCCCTAACAACGCGCGAGCCTGCGCCACCGTCGCGACGGTGCGCCCAAATTCGCGGCAAAGCCCGGCGACCTGTTGCACGAGGGCGGCGTTGGACGGTGCGAGCGTGTGCTTGTCTAGCCGCACATTATCCTCGAGCCCCGTCCGGCAGTGTCCGCCGAGTTCGAGTGACCAACGCACGAGCGTGAGCTGGTCGCGTCCAATGCCCGCGCCGGTCCACGTTGCATCAGGTGCGAGCCGGCGCAGTGTGCGCACGTAAAACTCGAACACCTCGCGATCGACAGGCATGGCGTTCTTGATGCCCATCACAAATTGCAGGTGCAGCGGGCCGACGATCTTGCCAGCCTGTTGCATTGCAACGGCCTGGAAAATCATCGACAGGTCGAACGCCTCGACCTCTGGCTTGATGCCGTAAGTCTTCATCTCTGCCGCGAGCCAGTCGATCAGCTCCGGCGAATTTTCGTAGACGCGCGTCGGGAAGTTAACGGAGCCGGTTGCAAGCGACGCCATGTCCGGGCGCAGCGGCAGCATCCCGCCGCGTTCATGGCCCGCGCCCGACCGGCCGCCCGTGGACACCTGCGTGATGATCCCCGGCGCGTGTTTGCGGATGCCTTCGAGTACGCGCGCGAACCGTTCCGGATCGGAGGTCGGCGTCTCGTCGTCGTTGCGCACATGCAGATGCACGAGTGTCGCGCCGGCCTCGAATGCGGCCTGGGTGGACTCGATCTGCTCGTTCACGCTGATCGGCACAGCCCGATTGTCCTTCTTGCGCGGCAGCGAACCGGTGATGGCGACAGAAATAATGCAAGGTGTGGTCATGATTGATACCTCGCGAGACAAGAAGACATCAGGCATGCGGGTTCGAAAAAAAGGTGAGCGGATTCGCCGGGCCGTCATCGTATTGGGTCTGCGAGACGATCTCGCGGAGCACGAGGCGAATCATGTCGGACGAATGCTCGAAGTCGAGCGGATAGGGTTGCGCGCCCAAGGCGCAATGGTCCAGATCCGGCGCGTCCTCGATCTGCCGGGACGATGCCTGTTGACACCGCTCGACTGAAGTATATGAGAGGCCGCGGGCGCGCCGCGTCCCACTGGCAAATCAAGCGAGCGTGGGAATTTGCGGCTTGCGCCGCCGCAGCACTGCTGGCATCCGGATTTTCATAAACCATCGTCATATGACGACTACGAAGGTGGAGACTTTTCATGCGAATTCTCTTGAGTAGCCTCGAAAAAGTGCGATAAATCATGGGGGCGTGGATCAACGGTCAAAGGCCGTGGCAAATTTCATGAATTTGAAAAAATCTTAAGTCGTCAATTGACGATTTATTTTCTCGGGACTATCTTCGCTTCCCAAGAGGTAGCCGAACCAGCGGCTACGCCAATGTGAACAGCGCCGCGCAGGCGGTCGGAGCGAAGCCATGAGTAACGTGAAGAGAGTCGGGAATGGTCGTCGTCGATTTCTACAACTGTCGGCGGGCGCGGGACTTGCCGCTTCGGGTCTGCTGGGCGGAATGTCACGCGCCCTCGCTGCCGACAGTGTGAATCTCCACACCTGGTCGGCCGGCGTTGATACGGTGAAGCGCCTGCTGGTGCCGTTTCAGAAGGAATCGGGGCTGAACGTCAACTACAACAATCTCCCGTTCGCCCAGTACCGCGAGGCGATGGTGACGAAATTTGTCGGCCAGGCGCCGATCGATGTGCTGTGGGTGTCGGACGGCTGGCTGCCCGAGTGGGCCGACGCGGGCTGGCTCGCACCGCTCGACGGGTTTCCGCGGCTTCTCGCGTACAACGGCGAAGTGCAGGATTTCTGCACGCAATCGATGCGCTACAAGGGGCATCAGTACGGCCTCACGTACTACACCGACTACATGGCGTTTCTATACGATGCAGACAAGCTGGCCAGGGCCGGCATTGCGGCGCCGCCCGCAACGTGGGACGAACTGGTCGCGCAATCGCTGAAGATCAAGAATGCAGGCTTGTCGCAGTACCCGCTGATGCTGTCGATGGCGCGAGAAAGCTGGCTGATCGAGTTCATGTCATCGCTTGTGTTCTCCAACGGCGGCCGCTTTGTCGACGACGGCGGCAGGGCGGTGATGGACGATCCGAAGCACGGAGCGGTCACGTCGCTGCAATGGGTCGCCGATGCGGTCAACAAGCACAAGATCGTGTCGCCTGCCTGTGTCGAGCTCGGCGAACTGAACGGTTTCAAGGCCGTCGCCTCGGGCAATCACGCATTCGCGCTGTTGCCGCGCTACCGCATCCAGGCGCTCAACGACCCGCGGCAGTCGCGTGTCGCCGGTCATATCAGGCAGGCGTTGATGCCGGCCGGTCCGAACGGTTCGCACGCCACCGTCGCGTGGATGCGGATGCACGCAATGAGCGCCGCCGCCGGCGCCAACAAGACGCGGGCCGCGGAGGCGGCACGCCTCATCGAGGCGCTTGGCGGCCGGTTCGACGGCCAATATGCGTTCCAGAAAGCGATGTTCCTGGATACGGGCACGGCATTCGGCGTCAAGCCGCTCTTCAACGATCCGGAAGTCCGTACCGCGTATGAGAAGTACGGCGACTTTTCGATGTTCCAGAAACAGCAGGACCTGGCTCGCAAGAAGGACGTGATCACGCGCTGGTTCGGAGAATGGGACGAGGCCAACGGCACGGCATGGCAGTCCGCTATTCTCGGTCAGTCCAGCGTGGCCGACGCGTTGAAGTCGTCCGCTCAGAAGTGGACAGCACTGAGCAAGGCCTGAGATGGATACGAGTATTCAAACGTTTGGTCGCCGCTGGACCGCGAGACACGCCGTCGCGATCTCGGATCAACGCAGCGCGATGCTGCTTCTGGCTCCGATGATGGTGGTGCTGTTCGCGGTCGCCGTGTTCCCGATCCTTTACTCCTTCTGGATCAGCCTGTTCGACATTCACTTGACGCGCGCGAACAGCGGCTCGTTCGTCGGTCTCGGCAACTATGTCCAGACCTTCCGCGACCCGATGTTCTGGGCCGCCGTGAAGCGCACGGCGTGGTTCACCGTCGTGTCGGTGCTCGCGATCATGGTCATCGCAACTTTGTTCGCGCTGCTGCTGAATCAGGAGTTTCCCGGCCGACGCGTCCTGTCGACGGCATTGCTGATTCCATGGGCGATTCCCTATGTCGTCGACGGGCTGATGTGGAAGTGGATCTACGACTCGGGATACGGCGCGCTAAACGGACTGCTGATGCAGCTTGGCGTGATCGGCCAGTACGTGGTGTGGTTGGGCGACACGCACAAAACACTGGCGCTCATCTGCAACGCGTTTGTCTGGAAGGAAGTGCCGCTCGCAACCATCCTGCTGCTGGTCACGATGAAGTCCATTCCGTCGGACCTGTACGCCGCGGCGCGCGTTGACGGCGCCAACGTGCTGCATCGTTTTGTGCACGTGACGCTGCCGGCCATGCGTCCGGGATTCATGCTCGTGATGATCTACGAGGCCATGATGGCGGTGCGGCACTTCGACCTCTTCTTCATCCTGACGGAGGGTGGTCCGGCCGACGCATCGCATGTACTGTCCTGGCACATCTACGCCGACACGTTCCGCAACCTGTCGTTCGGTACAGGTGCGGCGGTCGCTTATGTGCTCGCGCTCGCCACATTCGCGATGTCGTACGTAATCATTCGCCTGCTCGGCAAGAGGATCTAGCCGATGTCATCTTCTCTCGTTATCAAGCGCCTTGTGCTTCTTGCCGGGTCGGTCGTGATGTTGCTGTATGTGCTGGCACCGGTCGCCTGGCTGCTGTCGTCCTCACTGCAGCGCGAAGCGGACATTACGTCTATTCCGCCGCATTGGATCCCTCATCCGCCGACGCTTTCGAGCTTCAAGGCGATCGTCGCGGCGAGCATCGGAACAGCGTCGGACGACGGCAATGCGGCGTTTATCCCTTCCACGGCGCAATACCTGCTGCCCGCGCTGCGTAACAGCCTCGTGGTCGCTGCAGCGGTGGTGGTGCTCAACCTGCTCGTCAGCGTTCCCGCCGCTTATGCGATGGCCAAGATCCGTTATATCGGCCGCGATCTGTCGGTGTATTTCATGCTTGCCACACGGGTGATTCCCGATATCGCGCTTGTCGTGCCGTTCTTCCTGTTCGTGCGCAAACTCGGACTGCTCGACAGTGTCGGGGCGCTGATCGTCACCTACCTGGCGATCACGATCCCGTTCAGTGTCTTCATGTTGCTGAGTTATTTCGAATCGCTGCCCGACGAACTCGACAAGGCGGCGCGGGTCGACGGATGCTCGCGAATCCAGACGATGCTGAAGGTATTTCTGCCGCTCGCGCTGCCTTCGCTCGTCGCCGTCATCCTCTTCACATTCCTGACGAGCTGGAACGAGTTCCTGTTTGCATTGATGTTTACGCAGACCGCGGCATCGCAGACGGTGCCGATCATCGTCGCGTCGTTCACATCCGATTTCACCACGAGCTTTTCATTCATCAATGCGGCCGGCGTGGTCGCGATCGTGCCGCCGGTGATCATCGCGGTGGTGTTCGAGCGCTACATCGTGTCGGGTCTGACCGCGGGTGCGGTAAAGGGATAACGGGAGACGTCATGGCTCAAATTGAATTTCAGCAGGTGGGCAAGCGGTATGCGAACGGGCATGTCGCATTGGACAACCTCAACCTGCGGATCAGGGACAAAGAGTTTCTCGTCCTTCTCGGACCGTCCGGCTGCGGCAAGTCGACGACGCTCAACATGATCGCAGGACTGGAAGAAGTCACGCAAGGCAGCCTGCGGTTCGACGATACCGAAGTGAACGGCTTGCCGGCGCACCAGCGCGATGTGGCGATGGTGTTCCAGAGCTATGCGCTGTATCCGAACAAGACTGTGTACGACAACATCGCATTCGGTCTGCGAATGCGCAAGCATCCCAGGCAGGAGGTCGACACCAGGGTGCGTGCGGCGGCCGAGTCGCTGGAGATCAGTCATCTGCTGGACCGGCGGCCAGGGCAACTGTCGGGCGGGCAACGCCAGCGCGTCGCACTCGGGCGCGCGATGGTGCGCCAGCCCGCTGTCTTTCTGATGGACGAACCGCTCTCGAACCTCGATGCGGCGTTGCGTGTGTCGATGCGAGCGCACATCAAGGCATTGCACCAGTCGATGCAGACGACCTTCGTGTACGTCACCCACGACCAGGCGGAAGCGCTGACGCTTGCCGACCGCATCGTCGTGATGCGCCAGGGCGTGGTGCAGCAGATCGGCACGCCCGACGACATTTACGAGCGTCCCGCGAATAAATTCGTCGCGAATTTCCTCGGCAGCCCGCCGATCAACTTGATTGACGGCCTGCTGATGCAAGGCGATAACGGCTTGCATTTCCGCTGCGGCGATCTTTCTCTTGCGCTCGATCGAGACGTTCAGCGCAGCCTCGCGGGGTGCGGTGGTCGCGCTGTGTCGATCGGCATCCGTGCCGAGGATATCGACGAGCATGGCGATGCGACGGACTGCGCGCTGACGGGCGACATCGCGTCGTTGCTGCCGGTGGGTTCAGATCAGTTCATCGGCATGCAGTGTGCGGGCCGGTCGATGTTTTTCCGTATCGACAAGGAGCGCGCGTGCAAGGTCGGCGAACGCGTGACCTTGGCGGTCAACCGCCGCAGATTGCACATCTTCGACCAGACGAGCGGCGTGAACCTGAAGGCGCATAACGCATGAAACCCGCTGTATTTTCGTATCACCGGCCTCGCACGCTCGAGGAGGCGCTGTCGCTTCTTGCGCTGCATGGATTCGACGCCAAGGTCATCGCTGGAGGACAAAGCCTTGCACCGATGATGAACATGCGCTTTGCGCAGCCGGCACATGTCATCGATCTCAACGCGGTGCCGCAACTCGCCGGCATCACCCGCGAGGGCGACACGCTCGTGATCGGCGCAATGACGCGCCATCACGAAGTCGCCACGAGCAGCATCGTGCGCGCCGCCTGCCCGGTACTTGCGGAAGCCGCCGCGACGATCGGTCATTACGCGATTCGGCAGCGCGGCACGCTTGGCGGAAGTCTTGCGCATGCCGATCCGGCCGCGCAGATGCCGCTCATCGCAAGCACGCTCGGGGCGCGTATCGAGATTGCCGGACCGGACGGAACGCGCGAGGTGCCGGCGGCGCAATTCCTCATCGCGGTGATGACCACCGATCTCGCCGTCGAAGAAATTATTCGCGCGGTGCGCTTTCCGGTGGTGCTGCCTCGCGAACGGCACGCATTTGAAGCCTTTAGCCGACGGCATGGCGATTTCGCGATTGCGGCCTGCGCGGTGACCGCGGTGCTCGACGACAACAGATTCTCCCGCTTGCGTATCGGCGTCGGCGGCGTTGGGGATGTGCCGCTCGTGCCGGAAGGCGTGACCGACGCGTTCGTCGGCGCGACGGCCGACGCGCAGACTCTCGACAGCATTGCCGAGGCAGTGGCGGACGCCATCGATCCGCTCGATCAGCAGGACATCAGCGCCGCTTACCGGCGCGACCTCGTGAAGGCGCTGGCGGCCCGAGCGTTGCGACGCGTGACGGCTGACTGTCAGCAAGACCTTTAAGTGACTCATGGAAAAAAAAGCCATTTATCTCAATGTGAACGGCGCGCGTCACGAAGTGGTGTGCGAGCCCCGCAAGCTGCTGTCAGATACGCTTCGTGAAGACTGCCGTTTGACCGGCACGCACGTCGGTTGCGAACACGGCGTATGCGGCGCATGCACTGTGTTGATCGACGGCCGCCCCGCGCGCTCATGCCTGACCTACGCGGTACAGATGGAAGACGCGCGGATCACGACGATCGAGGCCGTCGCGCAGGATGGCCGGCTCTCGCCGCTGCAGCACGCGCTGCACGAGTGTCACGGTCTGCAGTGCGGCTTTTGCACGCCGGGCATCGTCATGACGTTCGAGGCCTATCTGCGGGAGCATCCAGACCCGACCGAGACCGAGGTGCGCGAAGTGCTTTCCGGCAACCTGTGCCGCTGTACCGGCTACCAGAACATTGTGCGGGCAATTCTGCTCGCGGCGAGCCGCATGCGTGGAGAAACAGCCGATGTCTGAACACTCGTTTCGTTATCTCAACAAGCCGGTGCCGCGCACCGAAGATTATCGTCTGCTAACGGGTTATGGCCGGTATCTCGACGACATCGAAATCGCGGGTGCCCTGCATGTATGCTTTGTTCGCTCGCCTCACGCGCACGCGCGGATCGTCTCGGTGGATACCGCGGCGGCCGCCGCCATGCCTGGCGTCGTGACCGTCGTCACGGGCCGGGAGTTGGCGCAGTGGACCACGCCGATGCGTGTCGCCGCGCCCATCGACGGACTGCTGCCGGTCGAATTCGCGGCGATGCCGATCGAGACAGTGCGCTTTCAGGGCGATCTTGTGGCCTGTGTGGTGGCCTCCGATCGCTACCTCGCTGAAGACGCTGCGGAACAGGTGGCGGTCGAGTTCGAGGCGTTGCCCGCGGTAGTCGACATGTGGCAGGCATTGCACGCGGATGCCCCGCAAGTGGACCCTGACGTGCCCGGCAACCTCGTGTCGCACCAGACCTACTCGCATGGCGACCCGCAAAGCGCCGGAAAGCAAGCTTACCGGGTGGTCGAAGCGACGTTCCAGCAGCAGCGCCAGACCCATGTGCCAATCGAAACGCGCGGTTGCGCGGCGGTGTGGGACGCCGGGCGCGACCATCTGACGTTCCATATCGGCACGCAGGTGCCGCATCCTTTGCGAACGCAACTGGCGCAGCGGTTGAGACTCAGCGAGTCGCAGGTGACGGTGATTTCGCCTGATGTCGGCGGGTCGTTCGGTCAGAAAATCGCGTTGTACCGCGAAGAGCTGACCGTCGCGGCGCTCGCGCGTCATTTGAAGCGGCCCGTGCGCTGGCGCGAGGACCGTCTCGAGAACCTGACCGCTGCGGCGAACTCGCGCGAGGACTTTTGCCGCACGCGCGCTGCCGTCGATGAGCACGGCACGCTGCTCGCACTCGATCTGGAGATTCGCGAAGACTTCGGCGCTTACTGCTTCTTTCCGGCGAACTATCTCGCGCGCGTCGTCGCGATGGTGCTGAGCGGACCGTACCGTCTGCAGGACTACGCGTTCGATGTGAAGGTCGTGCTCAGCCACAAATGCGGCAACGCGCCGATGCGCGCGCCGATGTCCATCACCAGTTGGGTCATGGAAGGCACGATAGAGGCGATTGCGCGCGAGTTGAAGCTGGACCCTGTCGACGTGCGTCGCCGCAACCTGCTGACTCCGGAGGCGTTGCCGTATCGCACGGCGACCGGCGAACTATTGCATGACATCACGCCTTCGCAAACATTCGAGGCGGTGGTGGCGGCGTTCGATTACCCGGCGTTTCGCGAACGTCAGCGGGCCGCGCGTGCAGCCGGCCGCTTCCTCGGGCTCGGCTTGTGCAACGTCGTCGAACCCACCACTTACGGTTCGCGCTTTTACAAGTCGGCAGGAATTCCCGGCTCGGGACATGACGCCAGCTGGATCCGTATCGAACCCAGCGGCGTCGTGAATGCGTCAGTAGGTCTCGGTCCCAGTGGACAAGGCTATGAAAGCGCGATGGCGAACGCGGTGGCCGAGGGGCTTGGTGTTCATCCGTCGAGCGTGCGGATTCATCTGGGCCACACCGACGTCGCGCCATACGGCATGGGCAGCCGCGGCGCCCGCAGCGGTACGGCAGGTGGGGGTGCGCTCTATCTGTGCGCGCTCGACGCCCGCCGCAAGGTCCTCGCGATCGCCGCCGGTTGCCTCGGCTTGCCGGACGCGGACTCGCTGCGTCTGGTGGAAGCACGAGTCGAACACCGTAGCGGCGACGGGTGGGGCGACGCGGGCTTGACGCTCGCTGACGTGGCGCAGCGCGCTTATATGGACCCCACCTCGCTGCCGCAAGGCCTGACGCCCGGCCTCGAGTTTCACCTTACCTACGATCCGCCGGCCATGACGTATTCGAATTCGGCACACGGATGCGAGATCGAGCTCGACGCGGCCACCGGTGCGATCCGCATCGCACGCTACGTTATCGCCGAAGACTGCGGCACGCTGCTCAATCCCACCGTGGTGGAGGGGCAGCAGCATGGCGCGGTGGCGATGGGCCTGTCCGGCGCGCTGTTCGAGCATGTGCGATACGACGAAACGGGACAGAACCTGACCGGCTCGCTGGCCGACTACATGATCGCCACGTCGGCCGAATTGCCCAATCTCGAGATCATCCCGTTGCATACGCCAAGCCGCGCGACCGCCGCCGGCATCAAAGGGATGGCCGAAGGCGGCGTGATGGGAGCGCTCGGCGCGTTGACCAACGCGGTGAACGACGCGCTCGCGCCGTTCGGCGCCGTTGCGGACCGCCATCCTTTGACACCCATGATGTTGCGCGATCTGTTGCGCGACAAACACTAACTTTATCCGATCATCATGAATCAACCTGCAAGCAAACCCGCTATCGGCTTTATCGGCCTCGGCATCATGGGCGCCTCGATGGCGGCGCGGCTCGCCGCAGCGGGCTATCCGTTGCACGTCTACAACCGTACACGCGCCAAGGCCGAGCCGCTGATCGAGGCGGGCGCGTCGTGGCACGCGAGTCCGGCAGCGCTGGCCGAAGCGTCCGACATCGTGATCACGATCGTCGGCACACCGGCTGACGTGCGCGCGCTGTATCTGGGCGACGACGGTCTCATCATGCACGCGCGGCGCGATGCGGTGCTGATCGACATGACCACCTCGAGTCCGCAACTGGCCGGGGAGCTGGCTGCGCAAGCCGCGGCACGCGGCGTGCATATGCTCGACGCACCGGTCTCCGGTGGGGACATCGGCGCGCGCGAAGGACGCCTGTCGATCATGGTGGGCGGCGCCGCCGACGTGCTCGCGCAGGTGGATCCCGTGCTGCGCTGCCTCGGGACCAACATCGTCCTGCAAGGAGGGCCGGGCGCCGGTCAGCACACCAAGCTGTGCAATCAGATCGTCATCGCCTCGACGATACTCGGCGTCTGCGAAGGGCTGGCCTACGCGCAGAGCGCGGGGCTCGACGCGCAGACCGTGCTCAATGCGATCAGCGGCGGCGCGGCGGGAGGGTTCCAACTGAACAACATGGGGCCGCGCATCGCGAAGGGTGACTTTGCGCCTGGCTTTTTCATCGAGCATTTCATCAAGGATATGAAAATTGCGCACGAGGAAGCAGCGCACATGGGGCGCGAATTGCCGGGCCTGCAACTCGTGCGAGGTCTGTACGGGAAGCTGGCTGAAGAAGGCCACGCGCGCAGCGGTACCCAGGCGCTGTTCAAACTGTACGGGAACTGAGGCACGGCGATGAAGCTAGCTGATCAATGCGTCTTGCCGGCCGCGCCTGAAACGGTGTGGCGTGCGCTGAACGATCCTGCCGTACTCGAGGCGTGTTTGCCGGGATGCAAATCGCTCGCGATGCTCGACGACCGGCATTTCGAATCGACCGTGCAGATTCGCGTAGGCCCCGTCGCCGCGACCTTCAAAAGCAATGTGGAGCTGTCGGACCTCGATCCGCCCAGGGCTTACACGATCGTCGGAACTGGCAACGCCGGCGCAGTCGGCTTTGCGAAGGTGACGGCGCGCGTGCAACTCGAACCGCAGGCCGGAACCACCGTGCTGGTGTACGACGCTGATGTCGAAATCGGTGGAAAGCTGATGAGCGTGGGATCACGCTTGATTCAGTCCGCAGCGGGGAAAAACCTCGAGGCATTCTTTGGCGCGCTTAAGCAGCACATCGAGCAGGACGCCGGAGTACCCGCGGAACCCATGGAAAGCACGCAGCCGACGCCGGCGCCAGCGCCGCAACAATCGCCAGATAGCAGCGGTCTGTCCGAAGACGCTCGACGGCAGGAGCCTCTCCAAACGCTCTCGCCCGCGGCCACGCGTCAAGCCGGCGCGACGCAGGGCATACGGATCTGGCTGGTCGGCGCAGGTTCGGGGCTGATCGGTTTGCTGGTCGGGTTTGTGATTGGGCACGTGGCCTGATAGACCGCTCTGTGACAGCGGCACCCGGCTGCGCGCAGATCGGGTGCCGCTTTTCGGTAGCGGCATGCGGCGAACCGGTGATCGGTCTGAGCCAGGTGTGAGCCGGATTCCGCGCGGAGTACAAGCCGTTCCAGTGGCAACCTTGTTCGTTCGGTAGTTCAACGTTTGATCAAATCCATTTTTCATTCGACGGGAAATTTCATGAACAAAATCATAGTTGTACTAATGGCGTTGGGATTTCTGGAAGAAGCGGCGCATGCGCAAAGCAGCGTGACGCTGTACGGCGTCGCGGACGACGGCATTACCTACACAAACAATCAGGGCGGCCATGCCAATTACCAGACCTTCAGTGGCGGGCTGGGCGGAAGCAAGTTCGGGCTGCTCGGTAGCGAGGATCTGGGTGGGGGCACGACCGCGATCTTCCAGCTCGAGAGCGGTTTCGATATGAACAGCGGCAAGTTCGGATATAACGGCCGACTGTTTGGGCGTCAGTCTTATGTCGGGTTGTCCGGCAACTACGGCAGCGTGCGTCTTGGCCGGCAGTATGACTTCATGGTGACGAATCTGCAGTCGCTCACCTCCGCGCAGTCGTTCGGCGGTTCGCTATCGTCGCATGCGGGCGATGTCGACGGGATCTGGGGCACGTATCCGGTCAGCAATACCGTCAAATACATCAGCCCGACCTACCACGGGGTCACAGCCGGCGCGCTGTATAGCTTTGGCGGGGTGGCAGGCTCGGTCGGTTCGTCGCGGCAGTACGGATTCGGTCTGAGCTATGCGAATGGCCCGCTCAAGCTGGCCGCCGCGTATCTCTACGTCAACAATCCGGCAGTGACGCGTTTTGACGGCACAACGGGCGCCACCGCCGGCCAGGCGTTCACGAACCCGGTGACGAATCCGATTTACAGCGGCTACGCCACCGCACACAGCATGCAGACGTTCGGAGCAGGCGGCAACTATCAGTTCGGCGCGACGACGCTAGGCGCGCTTTACACCAACACCCGCTTTAGCAACGCAGTCGCGACGACGAGCACCTCGTTTCAGGGTTCAGCGACACTCGCTTCGTACGAAGCGTTCGTCAGCCATCGCTTTACTCCTGCCGTCATGGCCGGTCTCACCTACGACTACACATCCTCGCCTCACGCGCATTACAACCAGGTGGCAGCGGGTTCACAGTACCTGTTTTCCAAACGTACCTTTACCTATCTGATCGTCGCGTGGCAACGCGCCAGCGGCATCGATTCGACAGGGCACGCAGCGGTGGCGGACCTGACTTACCTGTCGCCGTCGTCGACGGCCAATCAGGTTGCGTTGCGCGTGGGCATCCGGCACAGCTTCTAGCCGGCAAAGCGGTTCGGACCTGCCGGCCGGCGCAGTGGCTCGGGCGGCAGACGTCATTTATAACGCTTGAATTCAAACAGGGGCCAAACATGCTGGTCGAAATGCGGACTTATCAGATTACAGCCGGGAAGGTGGGTGAGTTTCTTGGAATCTACGAGCGCGAAGGGCTTGAGATCATCAGTCAGTACGCGCGGCTCAAAGGGTGCTGGACGAAAGATTCCGGCACGTTGAACTCGATCGTGTTCTGCTGGGGCTACGACGATTACGCGCATCGTGCCGTGCAGCGCGCCAAGCTCGCCGCTGATCCGCGCTGGCAAGCTTTCACGCCGCGCATTCTGCCCTATCTGGTGCATCAGGAATCAGTGTTTCTTGCGCCGGCACCGTTTTGCCCGGCTGACTGAAGTACCTGAGAATTTTCTCGCATCGCGGGAGGCCCAATGCTATTCGCTGGCCGCGGTTTGTTTGTGAGGTGATCAATGATTGAATCTGAACTGGTCGACAGGATGGTGACGTGGCGGCGTGCATTGCATGCGCACCCCGAGACCGCCTTCGAAGAAATCTCCACAGCGCGGATGGTGGCATCCGTACTGCGCGACTATGGTTTTGAAGTGACCGAGGGCGTGGGCAAAACGGGCGTCGTTGGAACGCTGACAAGAGGCAGCGGTCCGTCGCTCGGCCTGCGCGCGGATATGGATGCGCTACCCATGATGGAGTGCAACGAATTTGAGCACCGCTCCCAGCACCGGGGCAAGATGCATGCGTGCGGACACGATGGCCATACGGCGATGCTGCTGGGCGCGGCTGCGTCGTTAAGCCGGGATACCGGCTGGCACGGGACGGTGCACGCGATCTTCCAACCCGCGGAGGAGGTGGCCGGCGGCGGGCGCGTGATGGTCGAGGATGGACTCTTCGAGCGTTTCCCATGCGATGCGGTATTCGGTTTGCACAATTGGCCCGGTTTGCCGCTCGGCCGCTTCGTGATCAACAGTGGACCCATGATGGCTTCGTTCGATACCTTCGAGATTCTTGTGGACGGCAAAGGCTCGCACGCGGCAATGCCGGAAGAGGGAATCGACGCGCTGGTCTGCGCGAGTCATGTCGTCATCGCGCTGCAGACTATCGTCAGCAGACGCGTTCCGCCGAAGGAAGCGTGTGTCGTCAGCGTTACGCAGATTCACGGCGGCGAAGCCTGGAATGTGCTGCCCGACAGAGCCGTGATCCGTGGCACCGTGCGCTGCTTCTCTGCCGACGTGCAGGCGCGAATCCGTGCGTTGCTGGAAGAGATCAGCACGCTGACCGCTCGGGCGCATGGCGCCGAAGCGGTCCTGACTTACCACTACGGCTATCCGGCGACGATCAACGCGCAGGCGGAAGCCGCTATCGCGGTCGACGCGGCCCGTGCGACCGTCGGCATCGAGGCGGTTGCGCTCGACTGCAAACCGTCGATGGCGTCGGAAGACTTCGCCTTCATGGCGCAGGTGCGACCCGGCGCCTATGTGTGGATGGGCGTGGATGGACTGCAACCCGGCGCTCCATTGCACAACTCGCACTACGACTTCAACGATGACGCATTGGCCACTGGCGCGACGTATTGGGTCAACGTGGTGAAGGCCTTCGGCGCTGCGCGTTCGTAAAGCGGCGCCGCTTTCAACGTCGAACGGCAAACGCTCGGTAACGGTCTGGTCGAATTCACCATTGGACGCGCTCGCCGCACCGGTATTGGGTTCGGCACTGGGCGTGCCATATCTCGACGTATTTCAGCTGGCGCTGGATTTTTCTGTTGAACGCGCTGATCGGCCTGTCCAGGGCTGGCTTTAGCCGCGATATCCATTCCGAACTACCGTAAGCCTCGCGCCGTCCGTTCGATCTGCCCGGTTTCGTGCTGAGCGGCATCACACTCACCTGCCTGATGTACCCGCAAAGGATGGACGCCGCCGTGAACATGACGATCGCGGCGCCGAACACGGAGCGCTGCCCGCAGCGGTCCGCCACCCATCCGCTGATCGGAATGAGGACCGCCAGCCTGAGATAATGCGGGGCTACGCCGGGTGGCAGGCAGGGCCGCCTTTCGCCCCAACGACGATATACTTTATCAAACCATAAGTCGTCATGTGAAGACGTATTTCGGAAATCAGTAGGCACAGGGAGAGTCATGAAGGCCAAACCCAAAGATGTTGCAGAGCCGGGTGGTGGGAGTGGAACGGTTCAGGCTGCGGGCAGGCGACCGATGAAAAAGGCGCCGCAGCGCCTGCCGCGTGCCGAGCGTCAGGCGCGCGTGCTGGCCAAGGCCGCCGAGTATTTCTCCGAGCACGGGCTGAACGCGCAGACCCGTGCGATCGCCGATGCATGCGGTATTTCCCAACGTTTGCTGTACAGCCTGTTTTCCAGCAAGGCCGAGTTGATCGACGAGGTTTACAAGCGCGAGATAGCGGGGACTTTCAAGGCAATGTGGTTTATTCAATTGAAAGACCGCAGTGTGCCGATCGAAAGCAGACTCAACACGTTTTATCGCGAGTACTACGATACGTTGCTGACCCGGCGGTGGTTGAGGCTGTTTCTTTATTCCTCGCTTGAAGGCCTCGAGATGGCGCCGACCTACACCAACGCGGTCGTGACGCACGCGCTCGAGATCATCGTCACGGAGACGGCTCACGAATTGAGCCGCAGCGTACCCGACGATCCGGCGCATCTGACCGAGGTTGGCTGGCTCCTGCATGGGGCGGTATCGCACCTCGCAATCCGCCGGCGCATCTATTCCAACGACAACACCACGCCGACCGACGCCGTGATTGCCATGCACGTGCGCGCTTTCCTCGCGAGCATTCCCTCGCTGCTGCCGGCGCTGGAAGCGGCGTGAACGCCGCAAGCAGTGACGCGAATGACGTGCGCCAAACGGCTTCCGGCGTGCACTGACGCTGCGATACCGCGTTTGCCCACGAGTCCGCAATCCGCGGAGCGAAGGTTGCTGGCAAATCCTACCGAACCCTTTGTGCGCCAACCCACGAAAATGAGCCAAACGTACTTGGCCGATGTCTTGTAACTGCTATGCTGGGACGTCGTCAATCCGCTGCGCAAGGGCGCGCGGATGGGTGAGCGCGTGGCACTTCGAAGAATACCTAAATAATTAGGAGTGAGCATGTTGAGAAAAGTGGTCGATCGGGCGAGACAGATTCGACGCAGCGAGGGGTTCAAGCATTCAGTGGCAACGCCTCGCCGAATTTCACTTCATGCCAGACAACGGTTGAACCGTGGCATTTTTGCAATCGAGATTCAGGAGAATTCCGGCTTCTTTTCGGTCATGCAGATGGTGCTGTTTATTCTGATGTATTGCGAAGAGAAATGCCTGGTGCCGTGTATCACCGCGCGCGGTGGCCTCTATGGCGATCCTGAAGGAAAGACAGACTGGTTCTCGGCCTTCTTCGAACCGGTTCGGGAAGCGGCGGCATCCATGCACAAGCGTAAGGTGAGAACGTCGACCGTGCGCGATCTCGTGCAATTAGGTTTTCGCCAACGTTACGAAGCCCAACTGCGACTCGCGAGCGCGAGCGAGCTTTTCTTCGCGCACTACCGGCCCGCGGCGCATGTTGTCGATGAGGTCGACGCGGTGTGCCGAAAACTCGAAGTGGGTCCCACGACGCTCGGCGCGCATTTCCGGGGAACCGACAAGACACTGGAGGCGATCCCCGTTTCGTGGGAAGCCTTCTGTCGCCACGTCGAAGCGACCCTCGCTGAGAATCCGCATCTCACCGACATTTTTGTTTCGAGCGACGAACCGGCGTTCCTGCAGTTTTTCGTGGCGTGGCCGTTCCGCAAACCGGTCAAGGTCGCGCCCGCCAGATTGCTTGCGTGGGGAAACACGCCGATTCACTTTAGTGGTTATCCAGGGCTCGAGATCGGTCGTGAAGCGCTGGTCTCCAGCTTGTTGCTCTCCAACTGCGGGTTCCTCGTGAAGACGCCGTCATACCTGTCCGCATGGTCCAGGATTTTCAATCCCTCACTTCAGGTGAAGCTCGTATCGCCGCCGCGACCCGATGCCTTCTGGTTTCCCGATAGCCGTCTCTGGCTCGAGCAGGCCCTGCAGGAAAAAGCGGCCTAAGCGCCGAGTCCCGGATGCTTGCTGCGTCGGCGAACGAAAATCAAGTGGCGGATTTTCGCGGAGCATCCACCTGACCTGTCCCGGATCGAAAATGAGCGAGTTCGTCGCTCGACCAGCCGCCGCCAAGCGCATGCAGGAGCTGAACGTTTGCGCGGAGTTGGCGCGTCTGGATGTCGAGCACGCTGCGTTGTGCATCGAGTGAGACGGTCTGCGCCTGCACCACATCGAGGTAGCCCACGGTGCCTTGGCGGTACTGGCGCAATGCCAGGTCGACGGAGTGCTGCGCGGCACCCGCGGCGTCGCGCTGGTCGTCGAGCGCCGTGCCGAGATATGACAGCAGTGCCAGATTGTCTTCCACCTGCTGGAAGGCGGATAGAACCACGCTGCGGTAAAGCTCCCCGGCTTCCTCCGTGGCCGCCCTGGCGGCATCGAGTTGCGCGCGGCGGTAGCCGCCGTCGAACACGTATTGCACGAGTTGCGGACCCACCGCCCAGAACAGATTCGGTGCGCTCACCAGGCCGGCGTAGGCCGCGCTTTGCACGCCGCCCTGCAGGCTCAGCGTGATGTCGGGAAAGTACGCCGCGCGTGCGACGCCAATTTTCGCGTTGGCTTCGGCGACCCGGCGTTCCGCCGCAGCGACATCGGGCCGCCGCTGCAGCAGCGTGGAAGGCAGGCCCGTTGGAATCGCCGGTAACGCAATGTCGGCAGTCTGCCGCGGCAGGCTGAATTCGGACGCGGAGGTCCCCACCAGGACTGCAATCGCATGCTCCATCAGCGCCCGTTGCGCCAGGTTCTGCGACAGCAGCGACTTCGCCGATGACAGTTGCGTCTGCGCACGCGACACGTCGAGGCCCGCCACGATCCCGCTGTTGTGCAAAGTCTGCGTGAGTTGCAGAGCCTTCGCGTAGGCCGCCACCGTCTCGGTCAACAAATCGGTTTGCTGGTCGAGCCCGCGCAAACTGATATAGCTGTCCGTCAGCTGGACCTGCAGGCTCAACTGCACGGAAGCCAGATCGGCCTTGGTTGCCTGAGCCTCGTCCTTGCCCGCCCGCACGGAATCACGCACGCGGCCCCACAGATCGAGGTCGTAGTTGACGGAAGCACCGAGCGTGACGGAGTTGTAGTCGTTCGGGCCGCCCACGCGCAACGGCCGGTTGTCGGACTGGCGATCGCGCTGCGGCACGGCAACCGCGCTGATGCTCGGGTACAGCCCCGACTCCACTTGCGCCACGAACGCCTGCGCTTGCGCATAGTGCGCGTACGCGGCGCGCAAATCCGTATTGTTGGCCAGCAGGCGCGTTTCGAGGTCGTCGAGCTGCGCGTCGCCATACATCTTCCACCAGCCGTTGCGATCTATCCGGTCGGCGGGCTGCGCACTGGTCCACGGGCCGGCCGTTTTGTATCGCGCGGCGACCGGCGTGGACGGCACCTGGTATTGCGGCGCGAGCGAACACGCGGAGAGCGCGATTACGCTCGCCACAAGCACCGGACATCGAAGCTTAACCATGGGCGGCCGCCTTCCTGTCCGCGGCCGTCGCAATCTGCACGCTGTCGCCATTGGCGAGTCCGTCGGGCGGGGTATCTATCACACGGTCGGTTGCAGCGAGTCCTGAGCCGATTTCCACGGAGTCGCCCAGATCGCGATTGATTTTCACCTGCTTGAACCGTACGTGGCCGTTCGCGCCGAGCGTGGCGACGACCACGCCACGGCTATCGAAGACCAGCGCGCTCGCCGGCACACGCAGCGAATCGGGCGAGGCGGGCAAGGTGAATTTCAGGCTGGCGAAACTGCCGGGCATCAGCTTGCCGTTGGCATTGTCGACCAGTAACTGAACCAGTGTCGTGCCCGAACTCGAATTGACCGAATCCGCCGCGGCGACCACGCGCGCGGTGAACTGCTGGTCGGGATACTCGGGGACGGTCAGGCTGGCGGTCGTGCCGTCGTGGATCGCCGGTGCGTAGTTCTGCGGCACCTGCACGTACACTCGTAACTGCTTGACTTCCGAAACCGCGAACAGCTCCTGCCCGACGCCGCCGCTGCCGGCGTTCACCAATGCGCCGACGTCGGTATCGCGGGCGGTCACCACCCCATTGAACGGTGCGACGATGCGCGCAAACGCCTTGGTGGCGACCAGGCGGTCGACGTTGGCCTTCGCTGCGGCGGCGATGGCCTCCTTCGCGGTGTAGTCGGCCGTGCGTTGATCGACGTCCTGTTGAGCGACCGAGTCGGTGCCTCTCAGCGCTTCCCAGCGCTTCGCGGTGGTTCCCGCCACCAACGCGTTAGCCTGAGCGCTTTGCAGATCGGCGCGCGCCTGCAGCAACTGCTGGTCGAGTTCGGGCGTTTCGATTTCGGCGAGCACCTGGCCCGCTTTGACCGGCGCGCCGATATCGACGCTCCACGATTTCAGGTAGCCGCTGACCTGCGCGAGAATCGGCGCCCGCGTAAACGCTTCGAGGCGGCCGGGCAGTTGCAGCGACGGCCCGTTGGCGTCGCGGACAGGCTGGATCAGGTTGACAGTCGGCACGGCCTGCGCATCGGTCCACGTCTTCAGCTTGCGGGCGTCCACCTCTCGCAGGGTGACGCCGGCAATGACGATGCCCAGGACGACCAGCAGGCCAATCACGCCCGCGATCAGAAGCGGACGCCGCGACGGCGGGTTAGCGGGGAAAGTGGATTCAGACGACATGAGCAGGACCTCCCGAGACGGATGCCGGGGTAGCCGCGCGCCCGGGGCGCGCGTGCACGATACAGAAAATGACGGGGACGAGGAACAGCGAAGCGGTCGTGGCGAAGAGCAGGCCGCCGATCACGGCGCGGCCAAGCGGCGCATTCTGCTCGCCGCCTTCGCCGAGCGCGAGCGCCATCGGCGCCATGCCGATGATCATCGAAAGGGCGGTCATGAGCACCGGCCGGAAACGCGTAAAGCCTGCTTCAAGCGCGGCCTTGAACGGGTCGCCATGAACGGCGAGACGTTCGCGGCAGAAGCTGACCACCAGAATCGAGTTGGCGGTGGCCACGCCCATGCACATGATCGCGCCGGTGAGCGCGGGCACGGAGAGCGTCGTATGGGTTGCGAACAGCATCCATACGATGCCCGCCAACGCCGCCGGCAAGGCCGTGACGATCACGAACGGATCGGCCCACGACTGGAAGTTGACGACGATCAGCAGATAGATCAGCGCCACCGCGCCCAGCAGGCCGAACAACATGCCGGCAAAGGCGCTGTTCATGGTCTGCACCTGACCAAGCAGCGCGACCGTCGAACCCTTCGGCAACGTGCCCGCGTTGTCGTGCACGATGCGCTGGATATCGGCTGCCACCGCGCCGAGATCACGGTCTTGAGTGGTCGCGAAGATCTCGACCATCGGCTGGATGTTGTACTGGCTGACCACTTCATTGCTGCTGGTGCGCTGGAGCGTCGCGAGCCCGCCGAGGATCTGCGCGGCGCCGCCGCCGCTCGCGGTGATCGGCAGGTTTTGCAACGCGGCAAGCGAATCGAGGCTGTATTGCGGCGTCTGCATCACGATCGGATACGACACGCCGTTTGCGTTGTTCAGCCAGAACGTGGGGGCGACCTGGCTTGAACCTGCGAGGTTCACCACCATGCTGTTGGTCACGTCGCGCTCGGTGATGCCGAGCAACTGCGCGCGCGTACGGTCCACATCGACATTGAAGGTCGGATTGCCGTGCGACTGTTCGATCCGCGCATCGACCACGCCCGGCACATCGCGCACCTGGCGCAGCAGACGGTCCGCGTACAGGTAGTTGGCGCTCAGATTGTTGCCGCGAATCTGCAAGTCGATCGGCGCGGGCGAACCGAAGTTCAGGATCTGACTGATGATGTCGGCGGGCGGGAACGAGAACGTGACGCCCGGAAATTCCCGCGGCAAGCGCTCGCGCATGAGGCGGACATACTCGTCGGTCGGACGGTGGCCTTCGTTCAGCGCGATCTGGATGTCGCCGTCCTGCGAGCCGACCGTACCCGTGTTGTTGTACGCGGTATTGATGCCGCTGACCGGCAGGCCCATGTTGTCGACCACCGTGCCGAGATCGGCCGGCGGGATGATCCGGCGAATCGCGCCTTCGACGTTCGCGAAGATCTGCGCGGTTTTCTCGACCCGAACGCCGACCGGCGCACGCACGTGCATCAGAATCTCTCCGGCGTCGACGGCGGGGAAGAAGTTGCGGCCGAGAAACGGCACCAGCGCGAACGACAGCGCGACGAAGCCGAGGAAGCCGGCGACGAACGGACGCCGGTGATTCAGTGCGAGTTCGAGCAAGCCGTGGTAGCGCGTGCGCAGCTTTTCGAAACGCGCTTCGAAGCCACGCTGAAAACGGCCGAGCGGCCCTGGGCGCTTCGGTTCATGTTCATTCTCGTCTTGCACATGCTGCTTCAGCAGGTATTTGGCCATGGTCGGCACGAGGGTTCTCGACAGGATGAACGACGAGATCATCGCGAAGATCACCGCCTCCGCCATCGGCACGAACAAAAAGCGTGCGACGCCGTTCAGGAAGAACATCGGCACGAACACAATGCAGATGCACAGCAGCGAGACGAACGCGGGCGTGACGATCTGCGCGGCGCCGTCGAGAATCGCGGTCTCTACTTCCTTGCCGTGCTCGAGATGCCAGTTGATGTTTTCGATCGTCACAGTGGCGTCGTCCACCAGAATCCCCACCGCCAGCGCGAGGCCGCCGAGCGTCATGATGTTCAGCGTTTCGCCGAGCGCGGACAGCGTGGCAATGGAGCCGAGAATGGCAAGCGGAATCGAGGTGGCGATGATTATCGTCGAGCGCCAGCTGCCGAGAAACAGCAGGATCATCAGGCTCGTCAGCACGGCGGCGATCACCCCTTCGCGCGCCACGCCGGTGATCGCCGCCCGCACGAACAGCGATTGATCGCCGATCGGATCGATCCGCAGGTTATCGGGCCAGGACGCTTTGCCCGCGGCGATTTGCTGCTTGATGCCGGAGATGATGCCAAGCGTCGACACCGAGCCGTTCTTGAGCACGGACATCAGCACCGAACGCTTGCCGTTCACATGAACGATATTGGTCTGCGGCGGGCTGCCGTCGCGCACATTCGCAATGTCGCGAATGTAGACGGTGGTGCCGTTGGCCGCCTTGACCGGCAGATCGCCCAGGGCCTTGATTTGCGACGGCGCGTTGTTCAGTTGCAGCGTGTATTCGTAGTCGCCGATCTTTTCGGTGCCGACCGGCGTGATCAGGTTTTGGCCGGCCAGCGCGTTGGCCACGTCCTGGGCGGACAAGCCGCGCGCCTCTAGCGCTGCCGGATCGACGTCGATCTGCACCTGACGTGTCTTGCCGCCGAACGGATAAGGAATCGCCGCGCCGGCAACGGTTGTGAGAACCGGACGGACGGCGTTCAGGCCGAGGTCGCCAAGGTTTTGCTCAGATAGTCCTTTGCCCGACAGCGCGAGCTGGATGATCGGCACGGTCGACGCGTTGTAGTTGAGGATCAGCGGCGGTGTCGTGCCTGCGGGCAGCTGCCGCAATTGCGTTTGTGCAACCGACGTCACCTGCGCGTTCGCCGTGCTGATGTTCACGCCCGGCTGGAAAAAAATCTTGATGATCCCGAAGCCCGCCACCGATTCCGCCTCGATGTGCTCGACGTCATTCACGGTGGTGGTCAACGTGCGTTCGAATGGCGACGTGATCCGGCCGACCATCTGGTCCGGCGGCAGGCCCGTGTACTGCCACACCACGCTGATCACCGGAATCCTGATGTCGGGGAAGATGTCGGTCGGCGTCTTCATCGCGGACAGCGGTCCGATGATGAGGATGAAGATCGCCAGCACGACGAAAGTGTAGGGTCGCCTAAGGGCGATGCGGACTAGGCCGAGCATGACAATTCCAGTGCTTTGGGGAAACGTAATTGCGGCTTGATGAGGCTAGCGCGGAGCGCGGCGGCCGTCTGCCACGCTCTTGTGCTTGACGCAGCGACAGGACGCGGCCGAGGCAACGGCAGATTCGAATGTGGCGGGACGTTGATTAGGGATGCGCATGATCTGAATTGACTGGAAGTCACTCTGCTACTTCGGATTATTCGAACAAGCTTGCGCGCGTCTTTCAATTGCCGGGCCTCCGGCAGTGAAAGACATTCGCAATGAAGAGCGTTACGTTGGAACGTGTGATGTTCCGCGATGAAACTCAAGCGCGAATGTACACAAGGCTCGTGATTCGTGCAGAAGGTCAAACGCGTTTCAGGCGATTGAATGCGACTGGCGGGGAGATCGTGTTGCGTGATGGGCGAGGCAACCACGCAACGCTGATGCGCGCGAAGAGGGATACCGATGGCACACATGCCACGCGCTTCACAAGCCGCTTTTAGATGCGTCAATGCTTGTCTGTGCCGAGCCCATCAAGGTTTCGCCAGACATGAAGTTGCCTTTGGCGAATCTCTTCAGTCCAGGAACCGGCGTCGGCGCCATGACCATGCGGTGGTGAACCGGCGCGGAGTAACGGGTGGTAATCGTTATGAATGGGATCTTTTGCACAAAACAGTCATGTGCAAAACAGGTGGAGTGCAGTGGAGCGCTGACGTCCCGGTCGGCGGGGCGGCGCTGACACGTTGCGCGCGTTATTCGTGAATCATGTTCATAACCCCATGCAGGGTTGCGCATCTAGTCGCATGATGCGTTGCACAGTAATCTCCATCGATGCCTGCATTTGGCTTTCATGCGCCGCCATGGCCGGCCGCGCGCCATCTTCGCTCTATGAACTTGTCAGCCAGAAGGGATTCGACTACATGGAAGACTTCAGCGACATCAAGATATCACGCCGCAACCTGCTAAAAATGGGCGCGGCATCCGCTACCGCCATCGCCGCGCCACCCCTGACCGGAGCACAAGCCGCGGCCGCCGAGGCCCGGCCATCTGTCACATCGAAGCTGTCATTTCACGTGAACGGCAAGCTCGAGCATCTGGAACTCGACACGCGCACCACGCTTCTCGACGCACTGCGCGAGCATCTGCATCTGAGCGGCACCAAGAAGGGCTGCGATCATGGCCAGTGCGGCGCGTGCACGGTGATCGCCGACGGGCGGCGGATCAACTCATGCCTCTCGCTCGCGGTGATGCAACAAGGCGCAACCATCACCACGATTGAAGGGCTCGGCACCCGGTCCAATCTTCACCCGATGCAGGCGGCCTTCGTGAAGCATGACGGCTACCAGTGCGGCTACTGCACGCCGGGGCAGATCTGTTCGGCCGTGGCGGTGCTCGATGAAATCCGGCAAGGCATCCCGAGCCACGTGAGCGCGGACCTGACCGCGCGTCCTCAGGCGAGCGCGGTGGAAGTCCGCGAGCGCATGAGCGGCAACATCTGCCGCTGCGGAGCGTATTCGAACATCGCTGCCGCCATTGCCGAAGTCGCCGGGAGTCAAACATGAATGCCTTTTCCTACAGCCGCGCGCACTCTCCGGCCGAGGCAGCCGCCGCCGCGCTGCGCATTCCCGGCGCCAGGTTCATTGCGGGCGGCACGAACCTGCTCGACCTGATGAAGCTCGGCATCGAGACGCCGACGCATCTGATCGACGTCAACGGCCTCGGCCTCGATCGGATCGAAGCCACGCCCGAAGGCGGACTACGGATCGGCGCGCTCGTGCGCAACACCGATCTCGCGGCCGATCCGCGCGTGCGGCGCGACTATGGCGTGCTCTCGCGCGCGCTGCTTGCCGGCGCGTCCGGCCAGTTGCGCAATATGGCGACGACCGCCGGCAATCTGCTGCAGCGCACGCGTTGCCCGTATTTCTACGACACCAACCAGGCGTGCAACAAGCGCATGCCCGGCAGCGGCTGCGCGGCGATCGAAGGCTTCAGCCGCCAGCACGCCGTGGTCGGCGTCAGCAACGCCTGCATCGCGACCCATCCGAGCGACATGGCCGTGGCCATGCGCGTGCTCGACGCAAGCGTCGCCACTGTGCGCGCCGATGGCTCCGTGCGCACCATTCCGATCGCGGACTTGCATCGGCTACCCGGCGACACGCCGCATATCGAAACCACGCTCGCACCGGGCGAACTGATCACGGCGGTCACGCTGCCCAAGCCGGCCGGCGGCGTGCAGCTTTATCGCAAGGTGCGTGACCGCTCGTCCTACGCATTCGCGCTGGTCTCGGTGGCCGCCATCGTGCAGCCGGACGGGACCGGACGCGTGGCACTGGGCGGCGTGGCCCATAAGCCGTGGCGCGTCGAGGCGGCCGAGGCCGACATGCCGCGCGGCGCCAAAGCGGTCACCGATCGCCTGCTCGCCGATGCGAGGCCGACACACGAGAATGCGTTCAAGGTGGCGCTGGCGGAACGCACGCTCGGCGCGGTGCTTTCGCAGGCGAAGGGGTGAAGCCATGAGATTCGACACTCCCGCCACAACCAACCCGATCGATCAGCGCAGGCTCGTCGGCCAGCCCGTCGACCGCATCGACGGTCCGCGAAAGACCACGGGCACCGCGCCCTATGCCTATGAATGGCACAACGCGGTCCCGAACCAGGCTTACGGCTACGTGGTCGGCTCCGCGATCGCCAAGGGCCGCATCGCTTCGATCAGCGTCGCCGAGGCGAGGCGCGCGCCCGGTGTTATCGCCATTGTCGCCGCCGACACGGTCGGCAAGCTCGGCAAGGGCAAATGGAACAATGCCCGGCTGTTGGGCGGCCCGGAAATTCAGCACTACCACCAGGCCGTTGCACTCGTCGTCGCGGAGACTTTCGAGCAGGCCCGCGCCGCCGCGCAACTGGTTCGCGTGCGCTATGTCGAGGAAAAGGGTGCGTTCGATCTGGCAAGCGCGCGCGAGTCGGCCATTGTTCCGAAGACGGGCGTTCCCGAGTCCGCGGTCGGCGATTTCGCCGGCGCTTTCGCTTCGGCTCCCGTGCAACTCGACGCCACGTACACGACACCCGATCACGCGCACGCGATGATGGAGCCCCATGCGTCGATGGCGGTGTGGAGCGGCGACAAGCTTACGCTGTGGACCTCGAACCAGATGGTCGACTGGAGTCGTGAAGACATCGCGCTGACGCTCGGCATACCGAAGGAGAACGTCCGGCTCATCTCTCCCTATGTAGGCGGCGGCTTTGGCGGCAAGCTGTTCGTGCGAGCCGATGCTTTGCTCGCGGCGCTCGGCGCGCGTGCGGCCCGCCGTCCAGTCAAGGTTGCGTTGACGCGGCCGCTGATGTTCAACAACACCACGCATCGGCCCGCCACGATCCAACGCATCAGAATCGGCGCCGATCGCGACGGCAAGATTACTGCAATCGGCCATGAGAGCCTTTCCGGCGATCTATCCGGCGGGAAGCCGGAGAACGCGGTCCAGGCGACCCGCTTGCTGTACGCCGGCGCCAACCGCATGACGGCCTTGCGTCTCGCGTCGCTGGACCTGCCGGAAGGCAATGCGATGCGCGCGCCTGGCGAAGCGCCCGGCCTGATGGCGCTCGAAGTCGCAATGGACGAGATGGCGGAGAAGCTCGGCATCGATCCGGTGGAGTTCCGCATCCTGAACGACACGCAGGTCGATCCCGAGAAGCCGGGCCGTCCTTTCTCGGAGCGCCGGCTTATCGAGTGCCTGCGCACCGGTGCCGATCGCTTCGGCTGGAACGCGCGAAGCGCGCGGACCGGTGCCAAGCGCGATGGCGAATGGCTGGTCGGCATGGGCGTCGCGGCGGCATTTCGCAACAACCAGGTCATGAAATCGGGAGCGCGCGTGCGCGTGGACGGCGCGGGCATCGTCACGGTCGAGACCGACATGACCGACACAAGGTGGTCGTGCGCCTTGGCGACTCCAACTTCCCTGTCTCCGCCGGCTCAGGTGGCCAGTGGGGCGCCAACAGTTCGACCGCCGGCGTCTACGCCGCCTGCGTCAAGCTGCGCGAGGCGCTGGCGCGGAAAGCGGGCATCGACCCCGCAACCGCCGTATTCGCGGACGGACAGATCCGTTCGGGCGAGCGCGGCGTGCCGATCGGCGCGGTGGCGGGCGAGAGCGGGATCGTTGCGGAAGACTTTATCGAATTCGGCGAGCTCAACAAGAAGTACCAGCAATCCACGTTCGGTGCGCACTTCGTTGAAGTCGGCGTCGATGTCGCAACCTGCGAGATTCGCGTGAGGCGCATGCTCGCGGTGTGTGCCGCCGGACGCATCCTGAATCCGAAGTCCGCGCGCAGCCAGCTCATTGGCGCGATGACGATGGGCGTCGGCGCGGCGTTGATGGAAGAACTCGCGGTCGACCGTCGCGTGGGCTTCTTCGTCAACCATGATCTGGCCGGTTACGAGGTGCCGGTCCACGCCGACATTGCCAGCCAGGACGTGATCTTTCTCGACGAGACCGATCCTCTCTCATCGCCGATGAAGGCCAAGGGCGTCGGTGAGCTGGGTCTTTGCGGCGTCGGCGCGGCCATCGCCAATGCCGTTTATAACGCGACGGGCGTGCGCGTGCGCGACTATCCGATCACGCTCGACAAGCTCATTTCGCGGATGCCGGTATTGACTTGATAACTGCAACGCCTCTGTTCCGGCGACCTGTCGGATCGCCATTCCGACGCATGGCCTATTGCGCAGACCTTTCGGCCGAATACGTTGATATCAAGGCTGCATGACGCCAATCGAGGCCCGAAGCCGTCTGCGATAATGCCGTGGACGCGTGGCCGGTCGAGCGCGCTATCGATGCCCTGTGACACAGGCATCCGGCGGCGACCATCCGGTTACCGCGAGCGGAAGCAGATAGCGCCGCGCACTGCGCGCCCATCGCGGCAGGCGATTGCAGTTACGGGGTACAGGAGGCGTGATGAACAATGTTCCGCCGGTATCACATGCTGAACAGAATGTACGCCGGCGCGAAGCGCTTCTCGCACTGCTGCCGATCGCCGCCGCCGTTCTTTGGTGCGTCACTCCACTGCATGCGCGAGCGGCAGGCTCCCTGCCGGCCGGCGGACGCTTTGTCGACGGAAATGGTTCGATCAGCGGCAGCGGCGCCACCTTGACGATCAATCAGACGTCCGGCCGCGGCGTTGTCAACTGGAACAGCTTTTCCATCGGCAGCAACAACCACGTCGTGTTCGCCAACGGCAACGGCGCCACGCTCAACCGCGTTACGGGCGGTTCTCCGTCGGCCATCCTCGGCACGTTGACAGCAAGCGGCAGTGTTTACCTCATCAACCCGCAAGGTGTCATTGTCGGACCGAAGGGCGTCATCTCCACGAATGGGCGGTTTGTCGCGTCGACGCTCGACGTGGACAGCACCGCCGCCTTCATGAACGGCGCGCCGCTGACACTGTCCGGCAACTCGAATGCGGGTGTCGTCAATCTCGGCACGATCGCGTCGGGCGGAGGCGACGTCTTCCTTATCGCGCGAAAGGCGGTGATCAACGCCGGCACCATCAGCGCGCCGGCTGGAACGGCGGAACTGGCCGTTACCCAGCAGGTGTTGCTACAGGATTCCTCGTCCAGCAAACAGGTGTTCGTGCAGGCGGGTGCCGGCGGGACGCTGGTCAATCGCGGCGTGATTCAGGCAGCACAGGTCAGCCTGCAAGCCATGGACGGCAACATCTACGCGCTGGCGGGCAATCACGAAGCTATACGTGCTACTGGCACGGCCACGCGCGACGGCCACGTCTGGCTCGTTGCCGGGCATGGCGAGGTGCGGCCTGGCGGCTCGGTAGAGGCAAAGGGCGGCACCGTCGACATGAGTGCGGACAGGTTCTCCTTCTCCGCTGGCCGCACGACGGTGAAGGCAAACCAATGGAATATCTCGACGCCGGGCTTCACGGTCGACCGCAGCGCGGCACGTGCGCTTTCAACGAGCCTCGGCACTGGCACGTCGGTCAATGTGCAAACGACGGGCGCCAACGGCAACGGCGGCGATATCAACGTGAATTCGGGAATCAACTGGCGGGGGAGCGCGTCGTTGACGCTCGCGGCGTATCGCACGCTGACAGTCGGTCGAGGCACCGCCATCAGCAATCAGGGTAGCGGCAACCTGACGCTGCGCGCGGATGCGGCGAGCGTCGACAACGGGGCGGGGATCATCAACCGCGGCGTCATCGACTGGTCGCGCAGCACGGGTATCGTCAACGCGCTGTACGACATGAACGGGACCTACAGCGCCGGAACGTTGCTGAGCAATCCGGCGTGGACTGCCGCGCCGGCCAGCGGCCAGATTACGCAGATTACCGCCTACAAGCTGATCAACAACGTGACCGACCTCGAGAACATCTCGCAGGATCTGGCCGCCAACTACGCGCTCGGCAAGGACATCGACGCAACCGGCGCCACGCTCACGCCGATCGGCAACCACACGACGCCTTTCACGGGCCAGTTCGACGGCATGTGGCATACCGTGTCCAACGCCGCCGTCGAGATCGCGGATTTCAGCAAGGATTACTCAGCGGGGCTGTTCGGCGTGGTCGGGAACATGGGCGTCCTACGCGACGTCGGTCTCGAGAAAGGTTCCGTCAGCACGAGCTTGCTTGGCAGCGGCATCCTCGCCGGTGTCAACCAGGGCTTGATTACGTATGCCCATTCCACAGGGGTAGCGGCGGAAGCAACTCAGGCCGGCACCACGTTCGGCGGACTCGTGGGGCGCAACGAGGGGACGATCGAGCGCTCCTCGAGCAGCGCCGCGATATCGGGTTCCAACGCGAACGGCGGGCTCGTCGGTTACAACCTCGGTTCGATCACGCAGTCGTATGCGACAGGGAGCGTCAGCCCCGTTTATTCGACGGGATTCGGAGGAGGGCTTGTCGGCATCAACGATGGGACGATCAGCCAGTCTTTCGCAACCGGCGCGGTGCAGACAAGATTGATGCCGACTCATGGCGTGATCGCGTTCGGTTCGGGCACGCTCGCGCCGGACGTGTACTGGAACAGGGAAACGACGGGGCAGGCCGTCGGCGGGGGCAACCTGCCGCCATCGAACGGGCTTACCACCGCCCAGATGAGCAACCCCGCAAGCTTTGCCGGTTATGACTTCGGGCCGAATGGCGCGTGGGTCATGCCGGCGGGGGCGAGCCATCCCGTGCTGAGGAAGCCGGCCGCGCAATGAGTCGACGCCACCGGCCTTCGCAAGCGGCCGGGCAGGCACAAAATCCGGAAGAGAAGTCGCAAAACGCGGAGATTATCCGCATAGGTACCAGACCATCTTTGCTATGCTCATTGAGCCACGACCGGCGTGACCTCTGGTCATCGGCCGAATGGCATTCCGTTCCGCTGTCATGCGGAAAGGGGGCTGTATGGCATGCCTGTCACTACCTCGACCGTTGCATGGCACGACGCGCTATAAGACACCTGTTCGTCGCATCTGGATTGTCATCGGCGCGTCGCTCACCTGGTTATCCTTTACTCCGGTGTCGTTCGCGGCCGGTGTCCTGCCGCAAGGCGGACGATATGTCGGAGGCCAAGGCTCGATTGCCGGCAGCGGCAGCGGTCTCGTGATCACGCAGCCAGGTTCGACGCGCGGCGTGATCGACTGGAACAGTTTTTCGATTGGCAAAAACAACAGCGTCACCTTCGACAACGGTGCCGGAGCAACACTCAATCGCGTCACGGGCGGTACGCCTTCCGCCATTCTCGGCAGGCTCAGCGCAACGGGCAGCCTCTACGTCATCAATCCACAAGGCATCCTGGTGGGCCCGTCCGGCGTGGTGTCGACAGGCGGACGCTTTGTTGCGTCGACGCTCGATGTTTGCAATTGTGCATTCGTGAAGGGCGGCGACCTGACATTGGCGGGCGACTCGAATGCGAGCGTGGTGAACCTTGGCAAGATCAGTTCGAGTGGCGGCGACGTGTTCCTGATCGCGCGGCAGGCTGTTGTCAATGCAGGCAGCGTGAATGCGCCCAACGGCACGGCGGAATTCGCGGTCGGCAAGAAGGTGCTGTTACAGGATTCAGCAAGCAGCAGACAGGTTTTCGTGCAGACAGGCAGCGAAGGCACGATTACCGACGCGGGCGCAACGCGTGCCGCGCAGATCAGCTTGCAGGCCGCGGACGGCAACATCTACGCGCTCGCCGGCGGCGGCTCGCGCATCCGTGCAACAGGCACGGCGACCCGCGACGGCCACGTATGGCTGGTCGCCGACGACGGCCGCGTATCGCAACGCGGCACGATCACGGCAACGAATGCGGACGGCAGCGGCGGAACGGTCGACACGCAAGCCGCGCAATTGTCTTTCGGCCATGATGCGGCCGTGCATGCGGGCCAATGGAACGTATCGACGCCCGCGCTGACAATCGACACGGCCGCCGCGCGCGCCTTCCGGCGCAGCCTGAACGCAGGCACGTCCGTCGGCATGACAACGACGGGCGCCGGCGGCGCGAGCGGCGATCTGGGCGTCGCATCGAATCTGAACTGGCATGGGCCTGCCGCACTGACGCTCGCGGCTTATCACAGTGTGTCGGTGGCGCCTGGGACGACCATCAGCAATCAGGGCGCGGGTAATCTGACGTTGCGCGCGGACGCATCCGGCATCGACAACGGCGGCAGCGTGACGAACGGCGGCGTCGTCGACTGGTCGAAAAGCACCGGCATTGTCAGCGTGCTCCATGACATGAACGGCAGCTATACACCGGGTACGATCCGCGCGAACTCCGCCTGGACATCGCCCGCCGAAAGCGGACTCGTCACGCAGGTCACGAGCTACAAGCTCGTCAATTCCGCTACCGATCTGGAAAGCGTTTCGCTCGATCTTGCCGGCAACTATGCGCTTGGCAAGGACATCGACATCGGCAAGCCGCCGGGCGTATCCAATACGCCGATTGGCAGCGTGGCGAATCCGTTCAGCGGGCAATTCGACGGCATGGGCCACGCCGTCTCGCAGCTGGGCATTTCGTTTTCCTACTCGTTTCCGGCGCCCGACATTATCGGCATGGGCCTGTTCGGCGTGATCGGATCAGCGGGCGTCGTGCGCAATGTCAGCGTGCAAGGCGGAGTCGGCGGCGCGGGCACATACGGTGGCTTCGGCCTGCTTGCCGGCATCAACTACGGCACCATCGCCGGGGCGCACGCGAGCGGAGGCGTCGGCGTAGTGGACGGCGCGAGCTACCTCGCGGCAGCCGGCGGTTTGGCCGGGATGAATCACGGCACCATCACGCGCTCGTCCAGCAGTGCGGCCGTGGGCTCCGAAGGCGATCCGGGCGGACTCGTCGGCATCAACTATGAGACAGGCGTGATCCGGCAGTCGTATGCGAGCGGGGACGTCGCAGCCGTGGTTCACACCGGCGGCGGTGGCGGGCTCGTCAGTTCGAACGCAGGGCATATCACGCAGTCGTACGCAACGGGCTCGGTGACATTCAGCCCGAATTATTGCGGCTTCTCCGAAACCGCTTGCACAAGCGGAGGCGGCGCACTGGTCCGAAGCAACACCGGTACGATCGATCAGTCGTTCGGCACTGGCCAGGTCATTCAAATGTTCGGCCCGGCAGGCGGGCCGCCGCCGGCCGGCATCGCGAACGACAACGGTGGAACCGTCGCGAACGATGTCTTCTGGAACACGCAAACCACGGGCGCCACGGCCGGCGTCATCACCGGGACACCCGTGCCGCTCACACAGGGGCTCACAACCGCGCAAATGAGCCTGACATCGAGTTTCGGCCCGACGTACGACTTCGGCCCGAACGGCGTCTGGGCGATGCCGTCTGGCGCGACTCATCCGGTCTTGCGCTGGCAGCTTGCGCACTAGGCGGCGCAGGTCATCATCCACGGCCGAACCGGCGCGGGCATCGCGAGGCGGGTTCGGCCGCACGCGTTGCACGCTGATTGCGTCGTGCGTGGCCGCCGTCCTTCAGTCTTCGCTCGCATCCGCGCAGGCGTGGCGGGACGTCGCGCCGCAGCCTGCGCCGCCGACACCGCGAAGCGCGCCGTCCGAGCCGTCTCAGGAGCTGGAAGCGGAATCCGCGCGGATCGCCGTGGGCACGCTGGAGGGACTGATATTCGAACCTGCGGGCAACACCGAGGTAGCGCAGGCGCAGCAGCAACGCGTCGCCGCGGAAAGTTTGCCCATGCTCGACGCCGGTTTCCTGCAAAGCTTCGAAACCGATCTCGGCAAGCCGCTGACCTTCGGTCGTCTTGCCGAGATCCGTCGCGCGGTGATCGAGCGTTATCGCACTGCGGGCAAACCGCTCGTGGACGTCTACGTGCCCGAGCAGGACGTGAGTTCGGGCGTGCTGCATATTGCCGTCGCCGAATTCCGGCTGGGCACGGTGCGCACCAGCGGCAACCGCTACTTTTCGGACAAACTGCTCAAGAGCGAAATGCCGCTCGAACCCGGCGGCGCGATCCTGCAATCGGCCGTGTCGTCGGGGTTGGCCGTGCTCAACGCCAATCCGTATCGACGGGTGGATGCGGTCTTTGCGCCCGGCGAAGCGGTGAACTCGACCGACGTCGTATTGCAGACGGAAGACCGCTTGCCGCTACGCGTGAACGCCGGCTACGACAACGCGGGTGTGCCCGACCTCGGCCGCGATCGTTTCTTTGCGGGCATCGACTACGGCAATCTCTTCGGACTCGATCAGCAGATCGCGTATCAATTCACCGTCAGCAACGACTTTTTCAGCGGCAATCCGGACATCGAAGGTCGCCCGAACCGCGCGCGCTTCGCTGCGCACGCGCTGAACTATATTGCGCCGTTGCCGTGGGGCGACAGCATCGAACTGTTCGGCGTCTATGCGCAGAGCACGCCACGGCTGCCCGACAGTTATGGACAGACGGGTATCTCCGCGCAGATCAGCTTCCGCTACGACTGGCATCTGCCGACGACGACGGACACGGCGCAGTTGATCCAGTTCGGATACGACTTCAAGCGCAGCAACAACGATCTGGAATTTGGCGGTTTTCAGGTATTCAACTCGAACACGCACGTGCATCAGTTTCTGTGGATTTACGACATCAGCAAGCCGACCGAAGCAGGGACAGCGCATGCATCGGCGACGCTCGTCGCCAGTCCCGGCGGACTCGACAGCGCCAACCGCGACACCGCTTTCAGCGCTGTGCGACAAGGCGCGACAGCCCGTTACGCGTACCTGCAACTGGCCGCGCTACGCGCGTTTTCGCTCGGTGGCGGCTTCGCGCTGACCGCTCGCGGGACGTTCCAGTGGACGCCGAACACCTTGTTGCCGAGCGAGGAAATGGGCCTTGGCGGCGAATCCAGCGTGCGAGGTTACGACCCGTACGTAGCACTAGGCGATCGCGGCTGGAACGTGCAAACGGAATTGCGCACCCCTCAACTGCCGTTCGGCGCAAGCGCTGCGATTGCCGAGCCGTTCGTCTTCTTCGATGCCGGACACGTGTGGAACCGCATCGACCAGCCGGCGGAGGTCAGTAACGGTTCGCTCGTCAGCGTCGGCGCGGGCGTGCGCTTCCAATGGTCGCGATTCGTCGGCTTTCGCTGCACATACGGCGTGCCGCTGCGTGCGCCGACGCCGGGCGGATCGAAAGCGCCGATGGTGCTGCTGTATGTTTCGATCGGTACCTGATCGCCTCACTGGAACCTCGCGAACGCGCGGCCGTCACCGCGCTATGGCGTGACAGCCGGACTGCGGACTACAGCCAGCGCCAGATGCCTGCGGCCCAACCGGCAAGTGGAATATGAGCCCAGGTCGCTGCGAGCCAGACAACGAGCCCGCCCAAAAGCGCATGCAGGCCGAACCCGCCCAGCCGCGCGCGGCCGGCGACGATCGCCGCGAACGGCAGGTAGCTCGTATTCGACTCCCACGCGGGCCAGAGATCGGGCTGGAGCCGCTCCTTCTTCCGGTCCTGTAATGCCGAGCCGACGAGCGCGAGCAGGACGATAGCCGCTGCGACTACGATGTTCTTCGCCACGGGGAACACCGCGATGTGGCATAGGCCCCAAAGCGCAAACGACCACATCATCGGGTGGCGCGTCACCGCGTACACGCCGCGCGCTGCGTCCGGGAACGAAGCGGGCCGCCCGCCAGTTGGAAGCGCCGGGTTGCGGACCAGAGAGCCCATCAGCAGGATCGACGCGATCAGCATGAGCGCGGTCACAACCGCCCAGAGCCCGTCTCCTACCGGCCAGAGTGGGGCCGTCAGGGGCGCCTTTCGGTAGGCCACGATCAGCCAGCCGAACGTCAAGATCGCAACCAGCGAATAGACGCCCTGAAACCCCGCTTCGCCAATTGCGCGGACCAGCCGCCCGCGTAGCGGATGGGATAAGAGGAAGTGGCCGCCCACGAAGGCGGCTGCTGCCGCCACAACCGCATTGGTGCTTCCCATTGACTCGGCTCCTGAAGTCGTTTCATCAGCGGACCGCATTGCCAGAAGAATACTACTTCGTGCGCCGCAAAAGCCGACCTGCCCATTAAACCAATAGCTGCCTCCACTCCTATTTACGGCTTATCGACACAGTGCCTAAACTACCCGCATACGGCCAGCCCCTCGGAACTCATGCCCCCTCGCGAAGACCATAACGCCCAGCCGCCGGCCTCGTCCCCTGCACCGGTCGGCGCCGACGCATTGCAAGCCCCGGCCCTGCTGCGCCGCCTGCTACGCGCCAAGGACCGCATGGACGCCGCCTCGCACGAAGCCTGGCCCGTCAAGCGCCTGGCCGAGGTCAGTGGCGTCTCCGAAGCCCATTTCGCGCGCTCCTTCAAGCAGGCCTTCGGCATCCCACCGCACCGCTACCTGCTGACGCGGCGCATCGAGCAGGCGACCACCCTGCTGCGCGACACCGAGCTAAGCATCACGGAAATTGCCTTCGCCACCGGCTGGGAGAGCTTGGGGACCTTCGGCCGCACCTTCCACGACATCACCGGCCAAAGCCCCAGCGCCATGCGCCTTGAGGCCCGGGCCAACATGCCTGAATTCGACCGCGTGCCCGCCTGCGTCCTGAAGGCCGCGCAGCGCCCCGACCTCACCATCGCAGTTTTGGAGAAGCGCCGCCGCGTGGCCAAAGGTACATTCCGGCCATCAACCAAGGAGGTGCCATGAACCAAGGTGTCAATGTGATGGGCTTGTACGTCGATAACCAGGACGAAGCGCTGACGTTCTACGTCGACAAGCTCGGCTTTCGCGTCCACACGGACGTGCGCAACGGTCTCTACCGCTGGCTCACGGTCCAGCATCCGGATCAGCCCTCGTTCCAGCTCGGCCTTTTCACGCCCGGCCCGCCCATCCACGACGAAGCCACCGCGCAAACCCTGCGGGCTATGGTGGCGAAGGGGGCCATGCCGCCGCTGGTCCTTTCTGTGACCGACTGTCGCGCCAGCTACGCCGAGCTGAAAGCCAGCGGCGTGGAATTCACCCAGGAGCCGGTAGACCGTTTCGGCAGCGTCGATGCCGGTTTCCGCGATCCCGCCGGCAACGGCTGGAAGATGATCCAGGCTCCGAGGAGCCCGATATGAACACCAGCAAATGGATTCGTCGGTTTCACGGTGGGTATCCATCACGTTCACGCTGACGGTTATCGCCAACTTCGTCGCCATCAAGCAGCCGCGGAATTGAACAAACGTTCGCCGCGTTGATATGCGCTTCACTCGAGGCCGCCGGTTTCCTTCGATAATTCTGCATGGGCCAGCCGTTTGCGCCGTCCAGGTTAGCGGCGCCGGCTGACACGCTCAAACGCTGGGAGATTGCGCATGTTAAAAAGAGCCGCAGACATTGCTGCGGCCGACCACGCTCAGCACCGCAACGACAGACCCGCGAGCATAAAAGCTCAATGCCGGGCGCCGCCCCAGTGCCGCCAGTCCAGATGGTGATCCATCCGTCTGAGCAGTTTTCGGCGCATTTGCTCCCGGTGATAGTGAGCGGCGACGAGCGCTGCTGCCATCACCAGCACGAATGAACCTGCGACCATTACCACTGCTTCACTCATCGGAACCTCCATGGCTGATTTCCCTGGTTCACTGCAGGTGTTGCCCGCCGTTGATCGCAATGTTGGCTCCGGTCACGAAGCCGGCTTCGCGCGAGCACAGGTACAGCACGAGTGCGGCGACTTCGTCCGGCTGTCCGAGTCGGCCGACCGGAATTTGTGGAATGATCTTCGTCTCGCGGATTTCCTCCGGCACCGCCATCACCATCCTGGTCGCGATATAGCCAGGCGAGATCGTGTTGACGGTGACACCTTTCTTCGCCACCTCGAGCGCCAGCGACTTCGTAAAACCATGCATGCCGGCCTTTGCCGCCGCATAGTTCGTTTGACAGAACCCGCCCTTGGAGCCGATGATCGACGACACGTTGATGATGCGTCCCCAGCCACGCTCGACCATGCTGTCGCACACCGGCTTTGTCATGTTGAACACGGAATCCAGATTCGTGCGGATTACCGCGTCCCAGTTGACTTTGTCCAGCTTCTTGAAGCTGGCGTCGCGCGTGATGCCGGCGTTGTTGATCAGGATGTCGACCGGTCCGACTTCCGCTCTGATTTGCGCCGCGCATCGTTCGCACGAGTCGTAGTCGGCTACGTCGACCGTGTATGCGCGGAACTGTCGTCCGTCGGCTTCCATGCGTGCGAGCCACTCGCTCGCCCCCGTGTTGCCGGGGGAATAGGTGACCACAACCGCATACCCGGCGTCATGTAGCTTGATGCTGATGGCTTCGCCAAGTCCGCCCATTCCACCCGTTACCACCGCGATTTGCTTTGCCATCGAATCTTCCTCACAAAGATTGGCCGCGTGCCTCATCTGAAGCAACACGGCCTTCAGTCAAGAATTGGATGCATTGGAGCTGCGATCCCTTATCCAAAAGGAATCCTATATGTCAGTGCGTAGCCGATAACGCGGGCATCACTGCCCGCGTGAGTCCTATCGCTTCGCTCCCGACGTTACGGGAGCCGGCTCGGCGCTGCGTCGGGCCGCGCTGGACGCTGTGGCCGTGACGACATCGAGATTGGTCCCGGCCATCTCCACGGCCTGTCGTCCCGTCTTCTGCAGCGACTCGCATAGAGCGGTGGTGGCGCTGATCGCGGACTTCCACGCAGCGACCGCCGCTTCGGAACCTGCGGGAGCGCTCTTCGCCGCTTCCTCGATGAGTGCCTGCACGCGTGCGTTATATCGTTCGTACTGCGTCTGTGCGAGTTGCGTGACCTCAGCCTGTGTGGTCAGCGCGATGTCGAATAGTTGACGGCCGTATGACAGTGATTTTTCCGTGAAAGGCCCGGTGACACCGGCCTGCAGCGCGAACCACTGCTGTGGGTCTGTTGTGCCGGGCGCCTTCGTCATGGCCTCTTGCGTTTCCGTCAGCGTGGATCTGACGAGTTGCAAGTTCAGCGCAACCAGTTTTTCGACGGCTTCAAAGACCTTGCCGGTCAATCCAAAGAACACGTCGAGGTTGGCCTTCTGCGCGGCAGCGATTTGCTCGGGACTCGATAGAGCCATTGTTGAATTCCTCAGGATTGGTCCGTGCATGACTCCCCGATCTGGCGGGGTGTGTTGCGGCGGATCGCAATAGTGGATGAATCGAAGCGCAACGACGCGTGTCAGGCACTACGCGTCGCGTGGACTTCGGACGGTCACAAGCACTACAAATTAAAGCCCGGCTGAGCTACTTCATTCACGACTGCTTCTTCGGCGCGCTCGCCGTATCGTGCAGTGGCGCAGAGCGCGGTTGTCTAGCGCCTGCGAGCGACGGCCTTGAGAATGGAATCCCCATCGCTCGTGACATGAGGACGTGGGCGTCCTGACACCAGACTTTCCAGTGATATGAGTTGTCGCTCCAGCAGCGTGTTGAGTTCAGCGCGGCCCAGCTCGATCTGATCCGGCGCATCCTTGATAAGCATTAAGGTGGCGAATTCATGGGGACTCAGCATATTGTCTCCTCGATTTAGTCTATCTGCGCCGGGGGAGTATTAATTACCCTCTCCGGCGTGATGCGCGGCAAATATTCCCGTCGCTTCCTCCGGGTAGAGCGTTACGGAGACCTCATCATAACCGTCAAATTTTCAATTGCAATATAGCAGATACTTTTTTGGTTTCGTCTGTTTATTCTTTGCAGGTCATGGAGGCACGGCGGACGCCTTGCCAGGCATGGTTCCAGATGATCTGCATCACCAATCAACTTGGGAATTGGCAAATTGCGCGGTTCGTTGTGGTCGCAACGGCCGGTTCATATTTGAAGATGAAGTTTATAGATCAGCATTTTCTTCAGGAGATATGGCTTATAGCATCATGTTGAGTAATATTTATTACGGCGCGTATGATTGGTTATTTTTAGAATTTCGACCAATGCGGACGGCCAATATCCGTTGACGTTCTGCCGCTGTCGCGAAGGCGGGAGAAATGCATGACGCTGGTTCGGCGATTCGCTGGCGTGGCACCGTGCGCTGGTCTGCCCACCGATGAAGAGGATCACGATGCTGCGCGACATGGCCTGTGCGGCGTCGGGAAACGAGCGCGTTCGCACGCTTGCCTTCCGCGCCGAGGGTGGCTTGTTTCAGTCGATCGGTATTCCGACCGTCGTAGGCGGTCCGGGATCGAACGAGCAGGGACACAAGGCGGATGAGTTTGTCGATTTCGAGCAACTGGCGCAGTGCCTTGCATTTCTCGAGCGGATTGTGGCTGGTGTGTGCACGAGCCCGAGGGCGCGCATCTGCGTGTGATGGGATCTGTTGCGGGAGACGTGGAAGCCATTGATTCATTTCAACGGCGGCGCATTGCGTATTATCGATAACGCATCAATTCGCATTCGCGAGGAGAGCCGGCGGAACGCGTAATTAACCTGGATTTTCGAGTGATGAATTGATTCGCATAAACCTATCAAACCGCAAGTCCGCCACTCACGCGCCCGTGCGCCCGCGCGCCACACGTGTATCACAAAACCTGGCATTGAGCGCTTTCAACTACCGTAATGTCTTTTCCATTCTGAAAGAAATCCTGAAGCTATCGAAAAGATAGGAAAAAGGGATTGGCTTATCGAATGAGGCGGTCATAGGATTCCTGCGGTTTCCCCACTAAACCAGGAATACAAAGTGAAGCTACTGAAGACACGAATTGCCGCAAGCGTTTTTTCCATCGTCTCGGCGATCGCCATCGCTCAGCCGGCGCAGGCCGCGAGTATGACCCAGGATAGCGGATCGCCGGTCGGCGACAATCAGAATTCGCAAACCGCCGGCCCCGAAGGTCCGGTCCTGTTGCAAGACTCTCATCTCATCGAGAAACTGCAGCGTTTCGATCGCGAACGCATCCCCGAGCGCGTCGTGCATGCGCGCGGCACGGGCCTCTTCGGCGAGTTCGTGCCGAGCGCCGATATTAGTTCGCTGACCGCCGCGCAGGTGTTCACACCCGGCACGAAGACGCCGGTGTTCGTGCGATTCTCGACCGTGATGGGTTATCGCGGATCGCCGGAGCAGGCGCGCGATCCACGCGGCTTCGCCATCAAGTTCTACACGCAGCAAGGCAACTGGGACATGGTCGGCATCAACTGGCCGGTCTTCTTCATTCGGGATGCCATCAAGTTTCCTGACTTCGTGCACGCGAACAAGCCGTCAGCCGTGACCGGTGTGCAGGATCCGAATCTGGCGTTCGACTTTTTCGCCCATTCGCCCGAAGCAACGAACATGCTGACGCACCTCTACACGGACGAGGGCATGCCGGATTCGTACCGTCATATGGACGGCTTCGGCGTGCACGCGTTCAAGTTCGTCAATGCGAAAGGGGAAGTTCACTACGTGAAGTTTCACTGGAAGAGCCGTCAAGGTATCGAAGGCATTCGTCCCCAGGATATTCCGCATTCGGTCGGCGCCGACTGGAACATGATGACCAATGACCTGTACAACTCGGTCAAGGCGCATTCGTATCCGCAATGGGACCTCTATATCCAGGTGCTCTCGCCGAAGGATCTGGACAAGTTCGATTTCGATGCGCTCGACGACACGAAAGTGTGGCCGTCTTCCATCCCCGAGGAGAAGGTGGGCACGATGACGCTGAATCGTATTCCGGATAACTATTTCGAGTCCACGGAAGAGTCGGCGTTCGCGCCGTCGCGTCTCGTGCCGGGCATCGAGCCGTCGGAGGACCGGATGCTGCAGGGTCGCCTCTTTGCCTATGCCGACACGCAGATGTACCGCCTCGGCCCGAATTACAACCAGTTGCCGATCAACCGCCCGATCGTCCCGGTGACCAATAACAACCAGGACGGTTTCATGAATGGTGAGGATCGAAAGGGCGAGGTGAACTACGAGCCGTCCGGAATTGGCGAAATCGCCCAGCAGGACAAGTACAAGTCCGTGCAGACACCGCTTGCGGGCACTACCCAGCAAAAGGCGATCCACAAGACGCTCGACTTCCGTCAGGCCGGCGAGTACTACCGGACGCTGTCCGAGACCGACAAGACCGACCTCATCACGGCACTGTCGGGCGACCTCGGTCGCGTGACCAACGACGCGAACAAGTACGCGATGCTCTCGTACTTCTATAAGGCTGATGCCGACTACGGCACTCGCCTCGCGCGAGCGACACACGCGGATGTTGCGCGCGTGCAGAACGCGGCGGCACATCTGAGCGACAACTGAAGCACACGCAGGGGCCTGCGCAAGCGGGCCCCTGCGTGATTGAATCCGGTTCCTCACGGAGAAACGTAATGCAATGCTTTTCCACTGCGCGGCGTCTTGTTCGGACCATCACGTTTGCGTCCTTAACCGTGCTGCTGGCAGCGAGTTGCGCGGAGCACGTTTATCAGCCTGGAACCTACTCAGCCGCGGTTGAAAGCATCCGCTTCAAGGATGACTGGTTTGCCGCGGCGCGTGCGGGCCGTACCGATATCGTGCAGGCGCTGATCGATGCCCACTATCCGCTCGAGACAACGACGCCCGAGGGCTATACCGCGCTGATTCTTAGCGCCTACGACCATCATCCGCAGACGTTGAAGGCTCTTCTTTCCGCGGGCGCCAATGCTTGCGCCGCTGACCGGCACGGCAATACCGCGCTGATGGGTGCGCTCTTCAAAGGCGAGACGGACATCGCCAACTTATTGCTCGACACGCATTGCAACATCGACCAGACGAACAACGCGGGGGAAACGGCATTGTCGTTTGCCGCGCTGTTCGGCCGGCTCGATATGATTCCGGTACTCGTTGCGCACGGCGCCAACGTCAATCATGTCGATGCGCGCGGCGGAACCGCGTTGCAAATGGCGATGGCGCAACACAACCAGGCGGTAGAGGGCGCATTGCGCCGCGTCGGCGCGACACAATGAAAGCTCACGCCCGCTTCAACGGCGCTGTTCGCCGGCGAGAAGACTCGAGCGGAACGCACCCCAAATGTTTCGACTAGGGGTTTCCGATTATCGTGTGAGCCCTTCAGCGCGTCGTTAACCGAAATATGCGCAAGGCCGACCCGCACGAGCCACGAGTAAGCCTTTGGCGCTCCTCGAGAGGTGCGCTGCCTTGCGCATACGAGAGAACCACGGTTCGGAGGACTGGCCTCATGCAACCAGCATTTTCTCGAGAGGCTTCCCGTGCCGGTCCATGTTTCTCGAGTCGTGGGATCGGGACGAGTCTGATCATGTGCAGGGCCGGCCAGATATCGGCTTTGCCCAGTGCGCCGCAACAGGAGAGATGTCATGAGCTTGCCAGTTCCTACCGCCGTCGTTGCGCAGTCGGCCAATCCCGATGCACGTGAAGCCGTTCGGGAAGTGCATGCAACGCTCAACGCATGCGACGGCGCACTGGTTTTATTCTTCTGCTCGAGTCATTTCGACCTCGAATCGCTCGCGGATGAAATCGGCCACTGCTTCGAAGGCACGGAAGTCATCGGTTGCACGACAGCTGGAGAAATCGGCCCGGCCGGCTATCTCGACCACAGCCTCGTCGCGGCAGTGTTGCCGCGCGCCGCTTTCACGACCGTCACTGGGCGATTGGAGAATCTGCGCAATTTCACGATTGCACGCGGCCAGGCATGCGCGCTCGACGCACTGCATGACCTCGAAGGGCGGGCGCCCGAAGCCGACAGTACGAATACCTTCGCGCTACTGCTGATCGACGGCCTCTCGGTAAGGGAAGAGCCGGTAACCCGCACGCTGCAAAGCGCGTTGGGCGATATTCCGCTTGTCGGCGGGTCGGCCGGCGACGACCTGAACTTCGAACAAACGCACATATTCCATGACGGGCAGTTTCATCGCGACTGCGCGGTACTGGTTCTCGGTTCGACGCCGCTGCCGTTCAAGATCTTCAAGACGCAGCATTTCCGTTCCGGTGATGAACGGCTCGTCGTCACCGGCGCGAATGCGGAGTTGCGCACCGTCAGCGAAATCAATGGGCTGCCGGCTGCGGCGGAATACGCGCGCCTGATCGGCGCGCGTGTGGAAGATCTCAGCCCCGGCCATTTTGCAGCGGCGCCTGTCGTCGTGCTGATCGATGGAACCGACTATGTGCGTTCGATTCAGAAACTGAATGCCGACGGCAGCCTCACTTTCTATTGTGCGATTGAAGAAGGTCTGGTCCTGCGCGTCGCCCGTGGCCTCGATCTCACGGAAAATCTGCGAACCATGTTCTCCGGGCTTCGCGGCGAACTCGGCGAGCCTCAACTCGTGCTCGCGTGGGACTGCATTTTGCGGCACCTGGAAATGGTGCAACAGGGCACGCGCGATATTGCAGGGCGGTTGTTTCAGGACAATCGCTCGGTGGGTTTCAGCACGTATGGCGAGCAATACGGCGGCGTGCATGTCAACCAGACGTTGACCGGAATCGCATTCGGTGGCGGAGGGGGAGGCTGAGCATGCCTGAAACATCGTCTGTCGCTGCCGCATCGGATGAATGCGTTGTTCTGCAAGCGGAAATCGTGCGTTTGAACAAAATGGTCCGATCGTTGATGGACCGCGCGGAGCGCAGCACGATTGTTTGCGGGTCGGACTTCAGCCTGTTCCAGATGGCCGTGACACTCGAGGACCAGGTTCGGCATCGGACCCGCGAGCTCGAGGATGCGCTGCGCGATAACAAGAAGATTACCCACGCGCTCGAACGTACCCAGCTTTTGATGAAGCAGGAAATCGAAGAACGCCGGCGCGGCCAGGTCGAGTTGGAGCGGGAAAAAGAGGCGCAGCGGCGCCTGATCGACCAGCTGGCCGACGCGCATGTCAAATTGCTGCAATCGGAGAAGCTTGCGTCGATCGGGCAGCTCGCCGCCGGTGTCGCACATGAAATCAACAACCCCATCGGCTTTGTCGACTCCAATCTTGGAACGTTGAAGAAGTGGGTGCGCAGTCTGCTCGATGTCATGGCGCTGCAAGATTCGCTGCTGACCGGGCTCGATCCGCAGAACCAGGCTCGCATGGACAAAGCGCGCAAGGATGCCGATCTCGAGTATCTTCGCGAGGACATCAGCGTGTTAATCGACGAATCGATCGAGGGCACTTCGCGCGTGAGGCGTATCGTGCAGGATCTGCGCGATTTTTCTCGGGCAGGTAGCGAGGATTGGTGCGTGGTCGACTTGCACGCGGGTCTGGAAGCGACGTTGAATGTCGTGCGCAATGAGATGAAGTACAAGGCGGAGGTCATCAAGAATTATGGAGAGCTGCCGGCGATCGAGTGCATGCCCTCGCAAATAAACCAGGTGCTGATGAACCTGCTCGTCAATGCTACTCAGGCGATTTCCGAGCGGGGCACCATTACGATCCGCACGCGTCGCGACGGCGACGGTGTGTCGATTGCCATCGCGGATACCGGCGTAGGCATGTCTGCCGGCGTGCAAGCAAAGATATTCGACCCGTTCTACACGACGAAGCCGGTTGGGCAAGGTACCGGACTCGGTCTCTCGGTTTCGTATGGCATTGTGGAAAAGCACGGTGGCAGGATCGTCGTTGAAAGCAAACCGGGGGAGGGAGCCTGCTTCACGGTATGGCTCCCGCTGACGCAGAGCCGGGAGACGACCGGGCAGCCTCGAAGCCTTTAGCGACATCGTTTGCCAGGCCTGGATGGTAGAATAATTTTCCACTCCGCCAATCACCGGCGAGGGAGTTCTCTTCAATTCCGACCTGCCGCGACCTGCCCAAGAATGCGATGAGTGACACCATGCAATCGCCGTTTGCCGTTCTCTTCGTGGATGATGACGAGATGTCGCGCAAGCACTTCGCACGCGCGATCGGCGAAGACTACCGCGTGCATGTCGCTGATGGCGCCGATGAGGCGATGGCGGCGCTGAAAGAGTACGCGGCGGAGATTGCGGTACTGGTGACTGATTTCCGCATGCCGGGCCGCGATGGCGACGATCTGCTGCGCCAGGTTGCGCAGGAATATCCGCAAATCGTGCGCATACTCGTGACCGCCTATGCCGACAAGGACATGCTGTTGCAGACGGTCAACACCGGTGATGTATTCCGTATCCTCGAAAAGCCGCTTCGAACAGAAACGGTGCGCGAGGTTCTGCAACTGGCCATGGCGCGCTATACCGAGCGTGAAACGCGTCAACAGCGGCTATCGGCGATGGATGAGACGCTTGCTTTCCTCGCCCACGAGCTGAATACGCCATTGGCAACGATCTCGCTTTTTGCGCGCGCCGTCGAGACCGACGTTGCCGAGCAATACGACCCGGAGCGGCAAAAAGAGATCGGCCACGCGGCCAAATCAATGCTCAGCAATGCGCAGTATTGCCTGACGCTGATCTCGTCTTTCTGGGCGACGGTGCACAAAAACGGCGGCCAACAGTCCGCATCGGGCGGTGGAATCCGCGAGGTCAGAGCGACGCGATTGGTCGCCACCTTGCTCGATACCTATCCGTTTGCCGCGTCGCAGCGAGATTGGATGCAGGTCGACGTGCAAGGGGATTTTGTTGTTCACGCAATGCCTAATTGCGTGGCGCTCGTACTCTCCTCGTTGCTGTCCAACGCGTTGCGTGCACTCGACGGTGCAACAGCAGCTTCGTTGCGCCTCGAAATAGTGGCGAGCCCTGAACCGCAGATCCGTATTCGCGACAACGGCCCAGGGATTGCGCCGGAGATCAAGGCGCGGCTTCTGCTGGACCCCGTCACGACTTACGCCGGGGCTGGCGGGCACGGCATGGGTATGATTTTTTGCAACCGCATCATGCAATCTTTTGGCGGGAGTCTGCGAATCGAATCCACATTGGGTGTGGGCACCACGGTAACGATGGGTTTTCCCAGTTTCAAAAGCCGGATGCGGGCCGCCGACGAAAAGGAGTTGTCCGACAGTCACGTTGCGTCGAAATGAGATCGGAGTGACGTCCGTGAGCTATCGATTACTTAGCACGTCCCGATGACCGCCACGCGCCTTGGCCGAAACGAAATACGTTTGCAGCGCGTCGGCTGAGCGCTCGCCCAGCATCGAAATCCGCGTAAGCCAGTCGGCTTCCGAAGGCCATTCGCCTTCGATCATCCTCGGATAAATCTGCCTCGCGAATTGGTGCAGAGCCTTCGCTCCGATATTGCCGCTGACGCCAAGAAGCAGATGCAACGCTTCGCGTGTCGATTTCAGGTCGCGAGCCGCTGCACTGGTGGCAAGTCGCGCCACCAGTAAGCGAATCTGCTCGATGCCGTTGACGAACGTTTGGTCCAGCAAATCGAGCGCCACCAGTTCTTCGAGGTGTTTCTCGTCGAGCAGGGCGCCTTCGGCGATTGTCGCGTGCTTGCCGATTGTCATGGCCGGCGTTTGTGATGGGTCTGCCCTCGTTAGCGTATTCAATGCGCGTTGCCGGGCAAACTGTCTTGCAAGCGAGGCATAAAGAGAACCGACCTGCACGGGCTTTACCATGACCTCGTTCATGCCCGCAGCGAGGCATGTCTGCACTGCTTCGATATCGGATTGGCTGGTCAAGGCGATGATAGGAACTTTGGCGTACGAGTCGGCGCGAACGCGAATCAACGCGGTTGTTTCCACGCCGCCCATTTCCGGCATATTCATATCCATCACGATGGCGTCAATGGTGCTGTCTTCCTGCAGCCGGGCCAGCACAGCCTGCCCGTGTTCGGCCTCGACAACGCTCGCACCGCATCGCTCCAGATAAGCTTTGGCAACCAGCCTGCTGTAGGTGTCGTCGTCCGCCACCAGAATTGATTTGCCGGCGAACCCGTCGAATCGCTGGCTCAGCGGGTACTTTCGACTGCCGTTTTCAAAGAGCGTGTGAAGAGAGGTGATCAATTCAGGCACGCTGCAGGATTTGCTGATGATTTCGTCCATGCCCGCTCTGCGGGCGAGGACCCGCGCCACGTTTCCGGGCTCGGCCGTATAGGCGGCGATCAAGACATTCCAGTTCGGATACTCATGCTCGGCGCGAATCTTTTCGGTGGTCGTGTAGCCGTCCAGAACCGGCATGTTGATGTCCATCAACACGAGGTCGTACGGAGAGTGCTGTCGAAGCATGGTCAATGCCACTTCACCGTTTTCCGCCTCGCTCACGTGTGCGCCCACCTTCGATAACGCACGACCGGTTTTTACCCGCTGGCCGGCGTCGTCGTCTACGACGAGAATGCGCTTGTCGTTGAAAATCGGCTGGGCGCGTTCAAAGATCTTGTGCTCGTAGTCCGCGACTTCGCTCTCCGAGACGAGTGGAAATTGCAGCTTGAATTCCGTGAATCTTCCGACTTCGGACCGGCAACCGATAGAGCCGCCGAAGGCGCGCATCGCGCGCTGGCAATAGGCGAGCCCTAGCCCTGTACCCGCCGAATTTCCCGCTGTACGGAAGGGCTCGAACAGATGCGGCAGAATCTCGGGCGAAATGCCGGGGCCTGTGTCACGAACGATAACCGACTGCCTGTCGACTGTGAGTGTAAGCGTCGCCAAAGGATGCGTGGCAATGTGATGCAGTGCGTTCTTGATCAGATTGAACAGGGTAAACAAATAGACGGTTTCGTCGACCTTGAAGGTGAAGTCTTCCAGCACGACGAGTCTAACCTTGCGTCGTTCCTTTTCATCACCGAAGCCGTACTCGTCCAGTGCTTTACGCGTCGTGCCCGCCGCACTCAAATAGGTGAGGTGATCCGAGCGGATGGGTTTTGCGCTGACTTCGTCCAGCGTCATGGCGATAATGCGCAGGCCTCGCTCAATCGACAATTGGCCGTGGGCCAGATGACGATAAAGCGCCGCCGCGCTGTCGTGCGACAACGCCGGCGAGTGGTTGGATTCAGTCGTCGCGGGCAGCGCCTCTTCCACGCGGTCCAGAACGTGCCTCAGTTGACTGAGGGGATTACGCATTTCATGGGCGATCGAGCCCGCGAGGGTCTGTAATGCCCGGTTCTTTTCGACAAAGATGCGCCCTTTGCTGATCGCATGGCTGAAAGCCATGCTGCACAACACGACAACCGGCAGCAAGGCGAGATCGGACTGATTGGCCGCGTTCAGAACGATCGGAGCGGGGGAGGTGGCTACCGCGGCCAGCGCGCCGGCAAATACGCCAATCCCTATGCAAGCCATCAGCAAAAGCGGGCTGTCGATGCACAGCGCCATGATGAAGATCATCATGACCTCGGTCATCATCCACATGGTGGAGAATGAATTTCTGATCGCGAGGAACGTGCAAACAAATGGCAATACGTAGATCAGGCAGCAATGCCAATAGATCAGCAGGTGGTGGTTGAAACGCTTTGGCCAATGCGCCTGAAAGATCAATGGAATACAGATGACCGCCGCGCTTAATCGAAGGAAGAGATTGTCGTACGGCTGCGGCAGGACATAGGTCCAGACTACGTAATAGATGGGGTGGCACAGGAGGCCCAGTGCGCCTCCCCATCGAATTGCAAACCGGCTTCGTTCCAGCAGATCCCGCATGCTCTCGCGCGATATCACCATTAGGCCTCCAATGACAATCACGACCCCATCAGTTCATGCTTGCCGCGATGTTGGGTATTCAGCATGATCGGTGAGCCGTCTTTCCCGTGGAAAGGCCCGACCGAAAACCCGTACTTCTTCAGAAGACCGTGAGTATATGAAACGGACCACACGGGAGGGCTGCCGACGATGAAATCGGAAGCGATGCCTTCCTGCCAGGCAGCATAACCTTCGGCGAAACAGGTATAGCAATCGCGGGTGGTCGGCAGTCTGAACGGGAATGTCGTGTCGAGTCCGGCGGGGCCACGCGCGAAGCACTCAATATATAGCGTATGGGCGCGTGACGCGAGTTCCGCTTCGACGCTCGCGGCCCGCGGATGGGAATCGTCGATCCAGAACTGCGCCCGTTTGAGGTCGGAGGCGGTGAGGTACGGCACACTGGTGCTGCTGGCGAGGATAGCGCCATCGAACTGCGGCAAGGGGGTGTTCGGACTGAAGGTATGCACCGAAACCCGGGTTTTCCCGAGCAGATCCGCTGCCAGCAGTTCCCTGGCTTGTTCCGTGAGCAGGTTCAGCTTGTCCGGCAAGTCGATCAGAACGAGCTCTTTTGGCGCATCCTTGTAGAGCATGTATTTAGCCACCGTGGCGCCGAGCCGTCCGGCTGCGCCAAAGAGAGCGAGCTTCGTTTTGCCGAATTCGAGGTCGAGTTCGTTGCAGCAGTGGACGGCCCAATCTTTCAGCATCGCAGCGGTGGCCGCATGACCCGTCGTGATGTGAGGCGGCTTGGTATGACGGGGGAGTGCGCCATAGTTGCAGGCATAAGGCGTGGAGGCGCCCATCGCCACCATGTTCAATCCCGCCCGCCTGGCCAGTTCCAGGGCCGGAAAAAATTGCCTCTCCCTGAATCGCTTGATGCCGCGCGGGCTTCCAAGCCATAACTCAAGAGGAACCGGACACGCGATATTCGCCCCTATGACTTGCGATCCCGAATAGATAGGCGATGCAATAAAAGGCTCGGTTCTCCAAAGCTCTTCTTCGAATGACGCGTTTCTGTGCTTTACGTTGTGAAATGAAAATGAAAGCGTATCCCAGTCTGTAGCGTGAAACAGAAACCCGACGCCGCCTTGGCCCACGGGCAGATTGTCCCGTATCTCTTCCGGGCGAATAATGTGTTTTAGCGTCAAAGGTGCACTACTGGAGTGCAGATCGGAGCCGGCCCGTCCATCGAAATCGGCCGGCACTTCTTTGTAAAGAGAAGTTCTCATTTGGTTTTCCCTTGGGTTGAACTCGCGCTGGAAAGTCAGCGCAACGGCGCCGGTCAGATCAGGTTCGACCGGCGACCCTTCAACTCTAGAGAAATCCGATGCTGTGCGTCCGTCTGTTCGTTCGCATCGCAAACGCCACGCTTATGCACATCACACTGAATGGATGTCGGCTATTGCCTGGCGATGCTCCGGTTTTTCAACCGCCGGGTATCGCCCTGGCGTCGTGCCCAACGCCCGGCGAAACATATCGATAAACGCACTGACGTTGTCGTAGCCGAGCTCGAGAGCAATTGTCGTCACGGGAACCCGATCCGCAACAAGTTCGAGTGCGCGAAGCAAGCGCGCCTGCTGACGCCATTTCGCGAAAGTCATACCCGTCTCGATCACGAAACGACGGCTCAGCGTTCGCGGCGCGAGGCCGGCCCATGCGGCCCATTGTTCGAGGCGGCGGTTGTCCGACAGATCGCTGGCCAAGGCGTCCGTGATCGCGACAAGCCGCGGATCGCCGGGACTCGGCAGGCCTAACGATTCCTCGTTCGACGCCGCGAGCTCATCGACGATGACCTCCGCGATGCGAGTCTGCGCCTGATCGAGATCGACGCCCGGCCACGTGGCGGCGCGTCGAACGGCCTCGCGCAACAAGGGCGTCGTCCTGATGGCGCGAGGCTCCCGCGGCAACGACGCGCAGTGATGCTCGGCAATGAACACGCTCCACCCCGAGAACGGACCATGGGAGCGCACCGAGTGGACCCAATGCGGCGGAATCCAGATCGCATGTATGGCTGGGACGACCCATTGGTGCTTGTCGAGTCCTACCGATACGAGCCCGCTCAACGCGCCCATGAGCTGCCCGCGCGCGTGACTGTGAGACGGCGTCGCGCGCGCCGCGCTTTGCGTCAGCTCAGCCGCGGCGAGGAACGGACCTTCCGGCGAGGTCACGAGATCCGGTCGAATTAAAGGAGTGGTCATGGCTCGAATACGGTATCGAATGACTGTTATACCGGAGACTGGTCGTATCCGCACCATTACACTGACTTCGACTCATACCAAGGATCGACCATGAAAGCTGCAGTCGTGAAAGCGGCGGGCGAACGCCCTGTTTATGCCGACTTCGAAAGTCCCAATGCATTGGCGGGCCATCGTCTCATCGACGTCGCCGCGTCCGCCTTGAGTCACGTTACCCGCTCCAAGGCATCGGGTTCGCACTATTCATCGACGGGCGGTTTTCCGTTCGTCGCGGGCCTTGATGGCACTGGGCGTTGCGAAGACGGCCGACGCGTGTACTTCTTCTGGCCGCACGCTCCGTTCGGTGCGATGGCGGAACGCAGCCTCGTGCCCGAGGAGAATTGCGTTCCCTTACCCGATGGGATCGACGACGTCACGGCAGCCGCCATCGCGATCCCGGCCATGTCGTCGTGGGCGGCGCTCATCGAGCGGGCCAGGTTCGTGGCGGGAGAGACCGTGCTGGTCAACGGCGCGACGGGCACATCGGGACGACTGGCGGTTCAGATCGCGAAGCATCTCGGAGCCGGAAAAATCGTCGCAACGGGTCGCGATGCGGCCACCCTTCAGTCGCTCGAATATGCCGGCGCCGATGTCACGATTTCGCTGGAACAGGACGAGGACCTGCTAAGTCGGGCGTTCGAATCGCAATTCCGCGAGGGGGTCGATGTGGTGCTGGACTACTTGTGGGGAGCCAGCGCGCGGTCCTTGCTGATCGCCGCGGCGCGGGCATCGGCTGAAGACGGCCCGGTCCGCTTTGTCCAGATCGGCGCGATCAGCGGCGCCGATATCCTGCTGCCGGCCGCCGTGCTTCGCGCGGCGCCGATCACCCTGCTGGGCAGTGGAATCGGCAGCATCCCTTTGCCTCGCGTCTTGCACACGATGCAGCAAGTATTCGACGCTGCCGTGCCCGCCGGCTTGCGGATCGCGACAGAGGCCGTTCCTCTCGCGGACGTGGGCACGCATTGGGGAAACCTCAGCAGTCTTCAGCGCACCGTTTTCATTCCCCGCCGGTACGATTGACGGCTGCGCGGCCAGCCACCGATTCGCCGATGCGATCCAGACTCGTGTCCCGGCATTGGCGCTTGCCTGTTCCTCGAGCCGTCAGCACGAGCCCGTTGTTTGTCTGGGAAACGCTGAAAATATCGGGTTGTGAGAAGCGGGGAACCGTCTAGGCGTTGAACAATTCACTACGCGCCGCGTCGATGATCATCGCGACAGCCGGATGGCTGATGCGGCGCTCGATCGAGATCGCAAAGAATTCCTCGACGATGGTGTTGATCTGCCCGACCATCGTCAGTTTGTGCTCCGCCTGTAACTGGTTCTCCAGCACGGTTGGCGCGAACAGCAGGCCGCGGCCTTCACGGCCGAACGCCATCGCCATCGCTCCGTCGTCAAATTCGCCGACGATGCGCGGCGAAATCGCCCGCGACGCGAGCCAGTGATCCAGCTTGCGGCGCACCGCTGATTCCGTGCCCGGCAGCAACAGCGGCAATTGCCCGAGCGACATCGGAAAGCGTTTCCGGCCGCTCTGCAGCAGCGCCTGGGCGCCGAAGCAGCTTAGCGTCGAACGGCCGAGCCGGTGATTGAACGCCTTGATGTTGACGTCGGCGGGAATGGGGGCGTCCGCGATGATCAGGTCGAGGCGGTGCACGGCCAGTTGCGCGAGCAGCGCGTGCAGCTTGCCCTCGTGACAGATCACACGCAGCGACACCGGCGCGCTCAGCGCCGGTTCCAGCAGCCGGTACGCGATCGCCTTCGGCACCGAATCCGCGATGCCGACGCGAAACCGCGATTGCGTGCCGACCTCCTTCTCGCGCCGCACCGCGCTTTCGAGTTCCGAGCCTAACGAGAAGATTTCGTCGGCGTAATCGAGCGCCAGCCGGCCCGCATCGGTGAGTTCGATCGTGCGCCCGCTTTTCTTGAACAGCTTTTTATCCAGCGCTTCCTCGAGCAGCTTGATCTGGCCGCTGAGCGTTTGCGGCGTGATGTGCAACTGCTCGCCGGCACGGACGATCCCGCCCGCGTGCGCCGCGACCCAGAAGTAATACAGATGCTTGAAGTTCACGCGTGCCTCCATCGATCATGCAACGTTACGTTTTTCTCGAAGCATCAGCAACAAAAATACGAATTTTACGTTGTCTCGAGTTCAGTTAGATTTAAGCCTCGCCCCGAGGCGTCAGCGGGCGGCTAATGACAGCTGACAGAGGTGACATATGGCATCGGTTGCACAATTCCTGCGTTCGAAGTCTTCCCAGACCGTGTGGTCGACCCAGGCATCGGCGTCGGTGTACGACGCGATAGCGATCATGGCGCACCGGCAGGTAGGAGCGCTCATCGTGGCACACGAGGGGCGCATAGCCGGCATCGTCACGGAGCGCGATTACGCGCGAAAAATCGTTCTAATGGACCGTTCATCGAGGAATACGCCGGTGCGAGACATCATGTCGGCGGCGGTGCGCCACGTCGGCCCGGAGCAGACGACGGAGGAATGCATGGCGCTCATGACCGCGCACCGGATACGTTATCTGCCGGTGATTACTGCGGGGCAGGTGATCGGAATGGTGTCGATCGGCGACCTGATCAAGAACCAGATGTCGGAGCAGGAACACACGATCCGGCAACTGGAGCACTACATCCACGGCAACAGTTTGCAGGCCACGCATGGCGGATTGCAGGCTAACCGGTGGCAAGTTTAACGACCGAAAAATATTACTGTCCGTAAAGTTGTCGCGCGAGCAAGGATGACGCGCGGTGCGGGCGGTCCCTGACTCATCAAGAGAGGTTTTATATGTACACGCAAACCATCAATCAACTGCGACGTGTTGCCGGTAAGGTGACGCGCGGGACGGCGGCGCTCGGTCTCGCGGGGGTGCTCGCTCTCGGCGCGGTGACGTCGAACGACGCCGAAGCGAAGCGAGTGGGCGGAAGTCAAAGCATCGGGCGCCAGTCGCAGATGGCGTCGCCGTCTGGTCAAGGGCAACGAAGCCAGCAAGCGCAACCGGCGCAGCAGGCCGCGCAGGCGCCTGCCGGCGCGCCGGCGCGCAACCGTTGGATGGGCCCGCTGGCCGGTCTCGCCGCCGGCTTCGGCATTGCCGCGCTGCTGTCGTCACTCGGCCTGGGTGCGGGGCTCGCGCAAATGCTGTCGAATGCGCTGCTGATCGGCCTGGTGGTTTTCGCCGGCGTGATGCTGTTCCGCTTCATCGCCAATCGGCGTCGTCCGGATCTGGCTTATGGGCACGGCGCCGCGAACCGGTCGCAGACGAATGGCTTGCCGCTTCTGAATCAGACCGGCCAGGCGCGGCCCGAAACGAATTTTTTCGGCTTGCAGCGCGCCGCGACGAATTCGACCGCAGCGGCGGGCACGGTGAAGGCGCCGGGGCATACGCTCGGGCTCGATCAGGTCGAGTTGCTGGCCTCGGCGAAGGCCATGTTCATGCGTCTTCAAAGCGCATGGGACCGCAACGAGCAGGGTGATCTGTTCGAGTTGACCACGCCGGAGATGTTCGCGCGAATCAAGCAGGATCTGGAAGGCCGGGGCGGCCAGCCCAACCGTACGGACGTGCCGCAACTCGATGCCGAGGTGCTGGGCGTGGAAAGCAATGCCGATGAGACGCTGGTCAGCGTTCGCTTTTACGGTCAAATGCGGGAAGACGGCGCACAGACCGCCCAGCCGTTCCAGGAGGTCTGGAACATTGTTCGCGGCGCGCATGGCGACCAGGCGTGGCGACTGGCCGGCATCCAGCAGTTGGACCGCTAACACCGGGAACAGGGAATGCGCATTGCGCTCGATCGGATGCAATAAATCGGGCGTGTTGGCGGCGGGCGTTCATCGACGAGATGGGCGCCCGCCACGGCAACCGGGGTATTCAACCAGACAACCCTCGTTTCACGAGCGAGTCTCACCGCCCTAAAGCCGCATTGCGCGTTTGATCCGGCTGTTGCTCGATCACCCCGAACCAGCCCATGCCGCGATAAGTTTCGTAGCCTGGAGTCAGCGCATATCCGACCAGCGCGCCCGCAGGCGTGCGGTACGTGCCGATATCCGCGATATTCGGCGGCAGGTCGAAGCGGGTACTCGCGCTGCTCGCGGTTGCGGAGGTGGCAATCACCCGGCCGCTCGCGTCGACGATCATGCAACGCGTCCGTTCGCGTTCCTCGTCGGTCAACCGGATGCTATTGACCACGGTCGACGCCTGCTTGGCCCAATCGAAAAACACCGCCAGCACACCGACGACCTTTCCGTCACTCGCCCCGTCCTGGCGAACCGCCGTCGCGTAGGTGGCAACCTGCGCGCCGTTCAATTCCGCGGCTATGTCGACGTTGGCGGTTGCATACTCATCGCCGGAGCGCGTCGCAAGCGCCGCGGCGAACCACTCTTGCTGGGCCGCGTTCACGGTTCCGGCAACCGGAAACAGCGAAGGTCTGCCGTTCGCCACGACGCGACCCTCGGTGTCCAGCACCCAGATGTCGAGATATACGGTGTAACTATCGAGAATGACCGACAGCCGCTTTGACGCATGCGCGGCAGCCGAGTCCGACCCCGTCGTCAGGCAATCCACAATGGCTGCGTCGGTCGCCCACCAGCGCACATCGCATGATCGTTCGTAGAGGTTGCGGTCGATCACGTCGATCATGTTCAACGCAAGATCGGTCAAGCGCTGGCCTTGCTGCCGCTCGAGCGCGGTCACCATCCGTTCGCTGAGGCTGGCCAGTTCCTTGCCGAGTTCGCCGGTGAGTTGTCCGATCCGGCCGGACACGTTCTTGACCTGGTTTGCGACGACCGCGAAGCCACGGCCGGCTTCTCCCGCACGGGCTGCTTCGATCAGCGCATTGATCGCCAGATAGGTCGCCTCGCGGTTGATCATGTCGATGTCCGCGATCTTGTTTCTGGAGATGTTGCGCACTTCGCGCGTCAGTTCGGCGATGATCGCCCCTTCCGACGCTTGACGAGGTTTGGCCAGCTCTACGGACATGTTCGTATATCCCGGTGTGTGCGCGGTGGCGAGCTTGTGGCTCCCGGCAATTCGGAGGAGATTTCACCGGGTTAACGGCATGCGGAAACGCATACTTTAGGCGTAGCGACTGATATGTCGGCATTTTGAGGCGCCGTTATCGCGCGCGCACTGCCGGTGGACCTGTCCGCCACATCATTTCTCCCAGTGTTTTGCTTCAAGCGCCATCGTGTCGTCCGCGATCTTCAGAAAGCTGTCGACGATCGGATTCGTATATTGAAGCTGCGGGCACACGGTAAAGCCACGGAACATGACATCCGGTGAAAACGGCCGGAACGTGATCTTCGCGGTATTGGCATCGGAGGTCGCAAGCGGATTCACGACGCCGATTCCCAAACCGCGCGACACCATCGCGCAAATGGTCGCGCCGTACGGCGTTTCGATCGTCGGCACCTGATTGACTTCCGCCTGACGCAACACGCGATCCAGCGACGAGCGCGTGTCGTCCGCGTACGACGGCAGGATCAGTTTTTCACCGCGTAGATCGCGCGCGTGGATGCGCTTGCGCGCGCTCAGCGGATGCCCGGCCGGCAATGCGCACACGCCCGGCAGCCGGTATAACTCCGCGCTCGTCACGCCGAACGCATCGGGCGTCGTCGTGGCGAATCCGATATCGCAATACGCCGACGAAGCCCACCGCTGAATCGTGCCTTCGCTGCGCATTTCCAGCGATATTGCGATGCGCGGATACGCGGCAAGAAAGCGCTCGATCACCATCGGCACGAACGACAGCGCCAGCACCGGCGCCGCGACGATCCGCAGACGGCCGCTGCCGAACTGGCGGATTTCACGCGCGGAATGCGCGAGTTTTTCGAGGCCAACGAAACTGCGGTCCACTTCGCGATAGAACGCGCTCCCCGCGTCGGTGGCCTGAATGCGTCCGCCGTTGCGCGTGAACAGCGCCAGTCCCGTCGACGCCTCCAGGTCCGCGATCAACCGGCTGATGCTCGGCTGCGAGGTGCCGAGTTCCTCGGCGGCGGCGGTCATCGATCCGCGCAACATCACCAGCCTGAACGCTTCGATCTGACGTTGATTCATCCGCTCGCTCGTCCGTTTTCGTCGATCCGATGCTCAGCTTGCCATATCAAAATTGAATGGCAGGCGTTTTTGGCCGTATTTGACCGGATGGTCGGCGAAAACCTAGACTGGCTCGCATCCTGTCACCGGCGATATGCGATGCGCTCCGATACCCTGCTGTTTCACGACGATTTTGCGACAAGCTCGCGCATATCGGCGCACAGGACGGCATTCATTACGCGCTGGGTTGCAACGGCAACGGCGTCGCGCTGATGAGCTACCTGGGCGCGCGCGTCGCCAAACACATGCTCGGACTCGACGCACTGCCCGGCGCATTCGGCGAAGGCGCGTTTCCAGTCAGTCCGGCCGGCATGGCGAGCCGCCTGAGCGTGCCGGTCGGCACCGCGCTCTATACGTTCGACGATCTATGGAGCGGCCGCGTGCGCGCCGCGCTTTCCTGATGATTTCAACGCACAACGTTTCGAAGCTCACGTAACGCCCCTTCCATCGCAGATCCTTTCGACGGAGCAAACATCATGCGTTTTCGCCATCTTCTCAGCCTCATTGCGGTTGTCGTGCCGCTGTCGTTCACGTTGACAGGCAACGCGCATGCCGACGACGTCGGCACGCTGACGCCCGGCAAGCTGGTCGCCGGCGTGGATGCGAACAACAAGCCGTATTCGTATATCGACAACGGCAAGATGACGGGCTTCGACGTCGAATTGCTGCGCGCCATCGCCACAAAGCTCGGCCTGAACGCCGAGTTCCGCGCGCAGGATTTCAGCGGACTGCTGCCGAGCGTCGCGAACCAGCAGATCGATCTGGCCGCCGGATCGATTTCGATCACGAAGGAGCGCCTGAAAATGGTCGATTTCTCGGAGGGCTATCTGACGGGCCTGTTGAGCGTCGCCACCTTGCCCGGCAGCACGATCACGAGCGATCCCGCATCGGTGAAGGGCAAGCGGATCGGCGTCGTGCAGGGCACCATCGAGGACACGTATTCGGACAGTTATCTGCCGGGCGCGCAGATCGTGCGCTTTCCGAACCTGAACGCGGGCTTCCTCGCGATGCGCTCGAAATACATCGACGGCTACTTCGTGGATAAAACGCTCGTGGAAGGTTTGCAGGGCAAGTACCCGCAAATGAGCATCGCGGACAAGCTCGACATCTCCGCCGTCAATCTGCCCGCCGGCTTTCCGGTGCACAAGGGCAACGCGAAGCTCGAGGCGGCGCTGAACAGGACCATCGGCGAACTGGTCGCGGACGGCACGTGGGTCAAGCTGTACCTGCAGTTCCACCCCGGTTATCCGAAACCCGCGAGCCTGCCGCCGTACGCGATGAAGACCGGCAGCTGATCGAATCCGGCCGCCCGCCGACAGGCGGCGGAACTCGCCGCTGACGCTCAACGAGGAGCGCACCATGGATGCTTTCTTGCAGAACTTTCTCGACTGGCCGTTGCTGGCCTCGTCGATGCCGTCGTTGCTGTGCACGGGCCTCGTCAACACGCTGGTGCTGTCGGTGTTCTCGACCGTGCTGGGGATCGTCGCGGGCATGGTGCTCGCGTTGATGGCGGTGTCGCACACGCGCTGGCTGATGCTGCCCGCGCAGGTGTTCGTCGACGTGTTTCGCGGCCTGCCGGCGGCGCTCGTGATCCTGCTCGTCGGCCAGGGGCTCGCGCCGGTGGGGCTGGCGATCTTCGGGCCCAATCCGTATCCGCTTGCGATCGTCGCGCTTGGGCTGATCTCGTCCGCGTATATCGCGGAAATTTTTCGCTCCGGCATTCAAAGCGTGGGGCGCGGACAACTGTCCGCGTGTCAGGCGCTCGGCATGACGTACTGGAGCAGCATGCGTTACGTGATCGTGCCGCAAGGCGTGCGGCGCATTTTGCCCGCGCTCGCGAACCAGTTCATTTCGATCGTCAAGGATTCGAGCCTGGTCTATTTTCTCGGCCTGCTGACGTCGCAACGCGATCTGTTCACGATCGGCCAGAACACCTCGGTGAACACCGCGAATCTGTCGCCGCTGGTGGCGGCGGGCGCGGTGTATCTGCTCGTGACCGTGCCGCTTACGCACGCGATCAACCACATCGACCGCTGGACCAACCGTCACTCGAATCCCGCGCGCGGCAGTTCCAGCCCGGGATCGTCACGCCGTCAACGCAAGGCGCGGCTTACGGCGCACTCGGCCGCCTCGGCCAGAACCGGCATCGCCGATCAACATAACTAGTTCACACGCAGGACACCAGCCACAATGGGACCCCAAGTAGAGAAGGTCGCCGACGACACCACCTTGCCCGCGCAAGTCGACGTCGTCGTCATCGGCGGCGGCATTATCGGCGTGAGCACGGCCCTTTATCTGAGCGAAAAAGGATTGCAGGTCGCGCTTTGCGAGAAAGGCCACATCGCGGGCGAGCAATCGAGCCGCAACTGGGGCTGGGTGCGCGTCACGCATCGCGACATGCGCGAGTTCGAGTTGAGCATAGAAAGCCTGAAGCTGTGGCGGAAGATGGATGCGACGCTCGGCATCGACACCGGCTTCAATCAATGCGGCATCCTCTACATGACCGATGAAGACTCCATGATGGAGAACCATCGCGTGTGGCTCGACAAGGCGCGCAACGTGGCGAGTGACGCATTCGATACGCGCGAGATCGACGGGAAGACGGTGGCCGAGCTGCTGCCCGGTGCGGCGAAAGCGTTCAAGGGCGGACTTTATACGCCGGGCGACGGCCGCGCCGAACCGCAAAAAGCCGCGCCCGCGATCGCGAACGCGTTGCGCCAACGCGGTGTCAAGATTCTGACGCCGTGCGCCGCGCGTGGCATCGAAACGAGCGCGGGGCGCGTCAGCGCGGTCGTTACCGAGCACGGTACGATCCGCTGCAACAGCGTCGTCGTGGCGGGCGGCGCGTGGTCGCGGCTCTTTTGCGGCAACCTCGGTATCGACGTGCCGCAATTGCTGGTGAAAGCGTCGGTGCTGCGCACCGAGCCGCTCGACGGCGGCCCGAGTTGTAGCGCGAGCAACAGGAAATTCGCGTTTCGCAAGCGTGCCGACGGCGGCTACACGGTCGCATTCGGCTTTCGCACCTATAGCGATCTCACGCCGGATTCATTCCGCCTGTTTTTCAAATATATCGAAGCGCTGAAGAGCCAGTTGGGCTCGTTGCGTATCGGCATCGGCGCGCGGTTCTTCGACGAGTTGCGCCGTCCACGTCACTGGGCGCTCGACCGGCCCACCGCGTTCGAACAGGTCCGCACGCTCGATCCCGATCCGATCACCGGGTACACCGATGCGGGCTTGCGCGAGTTCACCAAGGTCTTCCCGCATCTGGCGCACGCGCGGATTGCGCAGCGCTGGGCGGGGTACATGGATGTGACGCCGGACGCGATTCCGGTGATTTCCGGTGTCGACACGGTGCCGGGCCTCTTTATCGGCACCGGCTTCTCGGGGCACGGATTCGGCATCGGTCCGGCGGCCGGCAAGCTGATGGCCGATCTGGTCACGAACGACACGCCGCTCGTCGATCCGCACGCGTTTCGTCTGAACCGTTTCAACGACGGCACGAAAATCGTGATCGACGCGGGCTTCTAACGCAATGCTTCCACGGAGATGTCCATGCAAAAAGTAGCGATGATTTCCGGCGCCAGCCGCGGCATCGGGCTGGCAATCGCCACCGAGTTGTCGCGGCGCGGCTATCTGCTCTCGCTGGGCGTGCGCGATCCGTCGGCAGTATGCGGCGGTCGCGCTGACACATGCGGTACGGCGCGCGGGCTGGGACGA